>ERZ772871.20-NODE-20-length-287815-cov-44.6768_pt1 | contig 287815 bp, 210 predicted proteins | sample MGYA00511899_ERZ772871 | MGnify/ENA primary metagenome ERZ772871 (study PRJEB29015, sample SAMEA2737693) | human gut metagenome | biome: human gut; feature: human-associated habitat; material: faeces | place: China | collected 2012 ...
TCTGAAAAGACTAAAAGCCGGATGGGATGAAAAATATTTGTCACAACTTTTACAGAACAATAATTTTTAATGCGTCTGCCCTGCTTATTAAAAACAAGGTGAGAACGAATGGAAAACATGAAAGCATATGGTTATCTGAATGAGAAATGCGCAATAAAAAGATGAGAAATAAATCTCTTCTAGTGCGCGCGACCGAATAACGACAAAGCATACGGAATGACATATAGCGCGGATGGCTTCGAAGGAGTTTGGGCAAACCCATTCCCTATCGCCAATCCTCCTAGGAGGCATAAACTAATCATTGATTTTTCCATCTTGTATTATTTTCAATTCATAGGGTTAACAGATTCAACGTACTACTTTCCATTCTTTAGGAGCTTTGAATCCGTCACGACCTTTACCGTAAGGTACTTCCGGTATACAAGGAGTGATCGTGTCATATTTCAGGGCAACCTCATACAAAGCCTTCACAATTTTCTCGTTTCCTGCGCTGGCATTTTTCTTTTCGTAAGGATCTGTTTTATAATCAACCAGGAAGTCCTGTTTCAAATCCAGACCCGGTTTCATACCTTTTCTTATCAGTTTATAGTCTTTATTGACTACTGCTCCGTGTCCCAGATAAAAGTCGCGGTCGATACAGGTCTTTTTACCGTTTAATACAGGGAGAATGCTAATACCGTCATATTCACGTTTCGGACGGCTGTGATCTCCTACCAAATCTTTCAACGTGGGAACAAGGTCAACAAAGCCCGTCACTTGTGAGCTCAAGTTCTTATATTGTTTCTCTGCCTTCTTCCAATAAAGAACAGCCGGCGCATGTACCCCTCCATCCCACTCATCGAATTTATGTCCACGCAAAGGTCCTGATGAAGATCCCGGAACACCGGCAGTGCCGTTATCACTAAAGAAGATAAAGAAAGTGTTGTCCATAATTCCTTTCTTCTTCAAGGCATCTACAATAGCACCGATTCCCCTGTCCATACAGGAAACCATTGCACTGTAAGTCGCTTTTTTCTGTTCTTTCGGTGTCAGGCTGTCGAAATTGTCAGTATAGAGTTTTATATCTTTTTCCTGTGCCTGCAAAGGTGTATGAGGTGCATTATAGGCCACATACAACATAAACGGACCTTCTTTCTCGTATGCATCGATACAGCGGATGGCTTCTTTGGTTATCAATTCGGTAGAATATCCTTTGTCGTGGCAGGTTTCCCAGTCGTTGTGCCAGTCCAGTTCACCTTCACGCGTCAGGTCGAAATAATCTATCGCACCGTTCAGATGACCATAGAAATGCGAAAAGCCCCTATTCATCGGATAATGCACTTTCTTGGTATGTCCCAGATGCCACTTACCAATAATGGCTCTGTTCTTATATCCGTTACGTGCCAGCATATCGGCCATCGTTTCTTCATTCTCATCCAGTCCGTCCTCACGCCAGGGCGGAATAACAGCCGAACGGACACCAAACCGGTTCGGGTAACGTCCCGTCATCAGCCCCGCAAGGCGTACTGATGGGAGAAGTGTAAAAGCGTTCGAGTTCCACTCCTTCGCCTACCAGAGCATCCAAACAGGGAGTCTTGATTTCACTACCATGAAATCCTACATCACCCCAACCCAAATCGTCGGCCAATACAATCACAATATTAGGACGCTCTGTCTGCGCATGAAGAAATGCCGGAAGCAGAGTACATCCACAAAGCAAACCAAAAAATTCTTTTTTCATGATATACGATTTATAAATTACATTCTGTGTTTCATTCGTTTTGATGTGTGACGGCTTATTTTCTCTTTCCCGGCATGTGTTCGAAGGCACGCATCTCGGTAGGTTGTCCTTCGTCTCCACAATCCTTCATCCAGCGTTTCAACTCTTTATCCAGGCGGCTGATGGTAGAAGCTTGTTTCGCGTCCTCCGCCAGATTTTTCATACAATACGGGTCGTTCTTCACATCATACAATTCGATAGCAGGACGATGCTGATATTTAGTCGTCATCGCTTTTGCATGACTATCCGTTTCCGCCAGACTTTTCCACTCTTTAAACAAAGGAGATTTTGTTTCAACATTCTGGAAAGTAGCTTCCGGGGTGAGATTGACAATATATCTGTATCGGCCGTCGTATACCGAACGGATGCCATAATAAGGCGATCCGGCATTGATGCCTCTCGTGGTCTGAAGGGAGAAAGAATATTTCTTGTGTGCTTTCTTCTTGCCTGTCAATACCGGTTTAAAGCTTTCGCCATCTACTTTTGCCTGCGGCTTTCCTCCTATTATATCGATAAAAGTAGGGACAATATCTACGTATTCTACCAACGCGTCACTTACGCTTCCCGGCTTAACCACTCCCGGCCAACGAACGATACAGGCAGAGTGTACCCCCGCATCATAACAAGTCCATTTGGCAAAAGGCAGGCTGTTGCCTTGTTCGCTCAAATATACGACAACTGATTTATCCGTCATCTTTTCCTTATCTAAAATAGAAAGGACATTGCCGAATTCCTGATCCATATAATTGATCTCTGCCAGATAATGGGTAAACAACTCGCGAGTTTGGGGAATATCTACATACATAGGAGGCAGTGTCAGTTTGTCCGCATTAAATTGAGAGGCATCTCCTTTATTCCAGGGAGTATGTGGTTGATTGGAGGCTACAAACAGACAGAAAGGTTCGCCTTTCGCCTTGCAATCGGAAATAAATTTCTGAATTGCTTCAAAATTCAAGTCCCCACCTTTCAAAGGAGGTACATAAAGGTCGAAAGGAAATACTGATTTCGGGGCAATATGCGATTTCCCGATCAACGCGACTTTATAACCCAACGGTTGCAAATGGTGTACAACGCTCAATGTTCCTTCATTAGCACAAGTGTGATTGGGGTAAGCCCCGCTACGTACAGGCCATACACCTGTATATAGATTATGGCGGGTAGGCGATGACATCGGAACAGCCTGATAGGCTTGTGTGAAGCGTACTCCCTGTGTGGCAAAGTGGTCGATATTCGGAGTTTTCGAATCAACACTGCCATAACAGCCCAAGTCATAATGAGAACAATCGTCGGCTATGAACAATAGGAAGTTCGGTTTTTCCGTTTGCTGGGCGAAAGACAGGCTGGTAGCTCCCAAGGCTACGGATGCACTTACTAGTAATTTATTCATTTTGTGTTCCTCCTTTATTTATTTCTTCGGATGTTTGGGTAATACAAAGTTTGCATTCGCCCATTTCTCCCATTCGGCAACTAACTTGGTAAGCACTTCAGGGTGCTGTTCTGCCAGATTGTTACGTTCGGTACGGTCTTTAACCACATCGTACAATTCCCACTCTTTTCCTTTTTCGTCGCGGATTGCTTTCCAGTTTCCCCAGCGGATCGCTCTATTGTTCTGATGTTCCCAATACATATATTCATGCAAAGAGTCTGTTTTCTTCTGAATAGCTGGGAAAAGACTACTGCCTACTAATGGATATATTCTGTTTCCACCGTGATAAGTTTCCGGATAAGTGGCTCCTGTTGCTTCCAGAATAGTCGGCATAATGTCCGGCAGATAACCGGGAACACGACACCATTCACCTTTTTTATTCTTCAGATTGCTTTTCCACGACACGATGAGAGGAGTGGAAATACCTCCTTCATAAGAACGGCATTTGTATTTCCGGAACGGAGTATTGGAAACCTGCGCCCATGCTCTTCCGTAAGAAGGGAATACGCTACAAGCCGGGTCGTTGATTTCAGACACTTTTCCGCCTCCCAATTCAGCGTATGGCTCGGCACAAGCACCGTTGTCGGATAGAAACATGACAAGCGTGTTATCCAGTTTACGATTCTTTTTCAAGTAATCCAGCAACTTTCTCACATTATAATCTACACAATGCACCTGTGCTGCATAAACAGCCATCCGATAGGCTACTTTATCTTTCTCCTGTTCCGTCAATTCATTCCATTTCCGGTTTTCCCATTCGGCAAACTCTGTATTCGGTTCGATGATTCCCAACTTGGTCATCCGTTTGCGCCTTGCTTCACGAATTTCATCCCATCCTTTCTCACGATAGATCTTCGTGAATTTTTGAATATCTTCTTCTTTTGCCTGCAACGGCCAGTGAGGAGCGTTGAAAGCTAAATAAAGGAAGAAAGGTTTATCGTCTTTCTGTTCGTCAACGAAGCGGATTGCGTAATCGGTAAATGCATCTGTTGTATAATAAGGTGCTTCCGGTACCGGAAGTTTCGTGTTATCAAGAGTCAAGCCACGTCCCCCCGATGGACGGAGATAGCTGCAAGCTCCTGCCAAAATCCCGTAGAAGCGTTCAAATCCCCGTTGCAAAGGCCACTTTTCTTCTCCATGCATCCCCAGATGCCATTTACCAGCCATATAAGTATGGTAGCCACTTTCTTTCAATACCTCGGCTATCGTAACACAGTTCCGGTTCAAGAATCCTTTATATCCCGGCACTCCCCAGTCGTTCGGGCTCTTTTGATTGGGTTGATTAAACGGGTCTTCGGACATCTGCCCGATACCCGTCTGGTGCTGATATAATCCTGTCATTAAACTAGCCCGGGTGGGGCATGAACGTGAAGTATTGTAGAATTGTGTGAAACGTACTCCTTTGGATGCCAATGCATCAATATTAGGGGTCAGTATTTCTCCACCATAGCAGCCAATATCGGAATAGCCCATATCATCTACCATAATCAGTACAACGTTCGGTTTTTCCTGTGCCGAACAAAATGACGCCATCAGTAAGGGTGCAGTCATCAAGAAATTTTTCTTTACCATAGTATTATCAATTATCTGAAAAACAAAAATAGAGAAGTTTATGCAAAAGGAAGGAAAAATGCTAATCAATAAAGAATAAAATCTGGTATATATGCTATCCAACAGATATACAATGCGTCCATGAACTTTTATTTCTACTCTGAATAGTTTTTTTCCTTTATTGAACAATTAATTTTCTATTTTTAGGTCAATATATTCTAACTTTGCATTTTAGTTAAAAACCTATTGAAATGAAAAACAAACGAATTCTTTTTCTTCTTTCTTTTTGTTTATCACTAGCAATAGCATGGGGAGAGACTCCTCCTGCCAAAGTTATATTCCAACAATACATGAACCAGGCACAGACATTTGCCAACAACTTTCCACGGGAGAAAGCGTATTTGCATTTTGACAATACGAGTTATTACGTCGGTGACACTATTTGGTTCAAAGCCTATGTTACTCTTGCCGGACAACAGATTTTCAGTCAGATCAGCCGCCCCCTGTATGTGGAATTGGTGGATCAGACAGGACATATAACAGATAAGCAAATCATCAAACTGACACAGGGGGAAGGGAACGGACAATTCGTTCTTCCCCATTCCATGTTATCCGGCTATTATGAGGTACGTGCCTATACTCGCTGGATGCTTGCCTTCAGCGAACCGCAGTATTTCTCACGTACTTTCCCTATTTATCAACTGACGAATAGTGATAAGCTGGAACGTAGCATCACGACTTACGAACTTAGTCCGTCGATGGAGAACCGTCCGTTGGAAACAAAGGAGAAGTTGAGTGTGCGCTTTTTCCCTGAAGGAGGGCAATTAGTGGAAGGAGTGACTTCGCAAGTGGCTTTCAAGGCGGAGAGTAAAGATGAAGGGAATATAGAATTGTCAGGAACGATTTATACCAAAGAAGGAGCAGAAATCTCTTCTTTCGAGACTTTGCACGATGGAATGGGGCATTTTAAATATACGCCTTCTGCACAACCGGCTGTTGCCAAAGTCGATTTTCAAGGAAAGAAGTATGAATTGACCCTTCCACAGGCGTTACCTAACGGATATGTATTGAGTACTGTCAACAATGCCGGTGCCCTTTTGGTGAAAGTATCCTGCAATGCCGCTACTCCTCAAGATACATTGGCTGTATTTATCAGTCATCAAGGGCGGCCGTATGTTCATCAACTGATTAGTTGCCGGGCGGACACTCCACAAGAGTTCATTCTGCCTACCCGCAAACTACCGGCAGGTGTACTGCAAGTCAGCCTCATCAACCGAGCTGGTAATACGTTATGCGAGCGTTTTGTCTTTTCCAATCCACGTGCCCCTCTACAACTATCCGCAGAGGGACTGAAAGAGGTGTATACTCCCTACGCTCCTATTCGTTGTGAGTTACAGGTAAAGAATGCCAAGGGAGAACCGATATCGGGAGATGTATCGGTCAGTATCCGGGATGCCGTCCGGTCAGATTATCTGGAGTATGACAATAACATTTTCACTGATTTGCTATTAACATCTGATTTAAAAGGATATATCCATCAGCCCGGTTATTATTTTGCATCGCCGTCTCCCCGGAAGCAAACGGAACTGGATATATTATTAATCGTGCATGGATGGCGTAAATATGACATGAGCCAAGCCATTTCTACTGCTCCTTTCACTCCATTGCAGTTACCGGAAGCACAATTAGTGCTGAACGGGCAGGTTAAATCAACGATCCTCAAAAATAAGCTGAAAGATATAGCACTTAGTGTAATAGTGAAGAAAGATGACCAATTTATCACTGGAGGAACCGTGACCGATGAAAACGGTCGTTTCACCATTCCTGTCGAAGACTTTGAAGGAACCACGGAAGCGGTGATCCAAACCCGGAAAGTCGGTAAAGAACGCAACAAGGATGCATCCATCCTGATCGACCGTAATTTCTCACCTGCTCCCCGAGCCTATGGTTACAAGGAACTTCATCCTGAATGGAAGGACTTGACCCACTGGCAACAAAAAGCCGAGAATTTTGATTCTCTATACATGGATTCTATCCGGAAAGTAGAAGGGCTTTATGTATTGGATGAAGTGGAAATAAAAAGTAAACGCCGACAAGGAAATAATATGGCTACTAAAATCAATGAGAAAAGCATTGACGCCTATTACGATGTACGCCGTTCTGTTGATTTATTACGTGACAATGGGAAGATTGTCACAACTATTCCGGAATTAATGGAAAAGTTGAGTCCGCAATTCGATTGGGATCGTAGTAATGACAAGCTTACTTATCGGCAGAAACCAATCTGCTATATCATGGATAATCACATTTTATCCGAGACAGAAACTCAAATGATGCTGACCGAAGTGGATGGATTGGCTTCCATAATCATCAGTAAAGGAACAGGAGGCATCGATGACGAGATTATCCAAAACACCAAAATGTCCGAAGTTACGGATAGCACGGGAGTGGATATCAGCAAACTGGATAAATACAGTGTTTTCTACCTGATTCCCCTACCCAGACGCGATGTATTGAACAAAAGTCAGACTGCCGTACTTGGTACCCGGCAAACAGTCATTCAGGGATATACTCATGCATTGGAATATTATTCACCTGCCTACCCGACCAAAGAATTGTATATGGATAAAGTGGACAAAAGACGGACGCTCTACTGGAACCCGTCTGTACGGACAGATGAAAATGGAAAAGCGGTGATTGAATGTTACAATAACCAATATTCCACTCCAGTGATTATTCAGGCGGAAACGATGAGTAAGGATGGACAAATAGGAAGCATGAAGTATTCTACCATCGGGCAAGCGGAGCAATAGTTCTTGTTGTAGATAACCTCATAGCAGATATTATTAATGAGGATGAAGTTATTCCTGATCCGGAATCCTTCATCCCCATTATTCATTCAATTTTTTATTCATTCCGTTTTAAATGGAATGACAGTTATTTCTTTTTCTGTCCCGGGTAAGGTTCTACCACGCAATGCTTAGCCCATGCTTCGTATGCTTTTGACAGATGTCATTCCACCCACGTTCTTTTTAACTCCTTTCGGCCAATAAGCAATCATTGCCATGGGTAATAAAGCTCCCAACTAAGACAAACATTTTTAAATGTCCATAATTATTACGATTTAATTAACATTTTTGTCGGTTTCGTGTGACCGACTTACAGAACAAAAGTAGAGAAGTTTTTTAAGAGAAAGGGAAAAATACAAATCAATAAAGGAAAAAATAGATGAACAGAAATGGAAGTAACTAATCATGATCTATTATAAGTAAAGAGGGTGTCCGAAAAGGATACCCTCGTACTTAGAGTTAGTTTATCAAACTCTCTTATTTCATTCGTCCATATTACCATTCAATTTACTGGTCCTCATCTGGGATCTGTGTGTTAATATTCCGTTGAAGTGTCATCGTTCCCTTTACTTTATAAGGAATTTTGACACCTTTAGTACTTGTTACATCATTGAATTCGTATTCAATATTAAATGAGATAAATTTTCTTTTTAAATAAGAAACTGTTTAAAAATTACACAATAATTTTGTTAAGCATGATTTTGCAGAAAGCAAGTTGAACCATAGTCTCTGCAGTATCAGCATGGAACTCGTAGTCTATTGTCAGCCTTCTGAAGTTTTCCAGCCATGCGAATGCTCTTTCAACAATCCATCGTTTCGGAATGACCTTGAACTTTGACGGGCATTCATCAGGTCTGAGAACGACTTCAAGTTCCCATTTGAATTTGTCAAATACCCAATCTGCAAGGCTTCCTCTATAGCCACCATCCGCAAGGATTTTGGCAAGACGAGGAAATTTGTAGGATAGCCTCTCAATGACCTTCGGAGCACCCTTGCTGTCATGAACATTGGCTTCATGCACGGCTACAGACATCAGATAACCTTGGCTGTCAACGATTATATGCTGTTTTCTGCCCTTAATCTTCTTGTTGCCGTCAAGTCCTCGAACAGAATCTACATGATGTGAAGTCTTGACATTTCGTGAGTCTATAATGCCCATGCTGGGGCTTTCGTTGCGACCGGACTGGATGCGTACCATAGAGCGAAGTGTATCAAGGAGCTCCTCAATGATGCCCTCGTTTTTCCACTTGCTAAAATAGTAGTATACGCTCTCCCACGGAGCAAAATTCTTGGGAATCATGCGCCACTGACAGCCTGTTTTGAGAAGATATAGAATCGCATTCATGATGTTTCTGAGAGAATGTTTTCGCCTCCTTTCTTGCGGATTTATAATTTTTTCTATAACTTGCCACTGTTTATCAGTAAGGTTAGTTGAGTATTGTCCCATAACTCTAATTAATTGACACTCATAAAGTTACGAACAAACCTCCGATTAACCTACTGATTTACAATATATTATTCATTGCAATAACGTTTATTTTCAATAAATTTTAAACAGCTTCTTACCATATTCATCTAAATATCCGCACAAAGTGGAAACTACCAGTTGTGGCTCATATTCATACTTAGCCTGCGCTTTGGAAGATTGTTTTCCTATTTTTACTTCGACACTACCTTCAAAGCACAATGAAGGAGTGAGACAATAAAGACTGTTTCCTTTTGAGCTGACAACTATTGCTTCTTTCCCTCCTATTTTCACGGAAATAATAGAAGGATCCGTTCCAAAATTAGCTCCATATATCACCATTCGTGTATTTCCTCCCCCCCCAGATTTAGGAGTAAAATCTGTCACTTCTATTGGTTGGTTTGGGTCATGGGCAACTGCAGACGCATCTTTATCATCTTTACAGCTGCTAATACTAATTGTAGAGTATGAATTCAGTTATTCATGCGAATCAGTTGTTGAATGTAAGTTCTTGTTTTTAAGAAATTCTTTGATGCTAAAATAGCTTAGATACGCTCCGTAGAACAGATAGAAGGTACATTATTGAATATAAGATAAATAATAAGCAGCTTGTCATTGTTTAAATCCAGCTCAATGACAGGCTGCTTAAATTATAATTACTTATAGTATGCTGCAGATATGATTGTAAAGGATCTAATATAAATAGAAAACTTTGAGTTAAAAAAATGGAGATGTTTTGCAAATTCACTTTTAAAGATTAAATTTGCAAACAGTAAAATAAGAGCAGCAATGATAGAAAGAATATTGAAATCCAAGTTAATTGAAATGGCAAATAAATATCCGATTGTCACATTGACAGGACCTAGACAATCTGGAAAATCAACATTATTGAGAAATTCCTTTCAGGACTATGAATATGTGTCTTTGGAAGATCCTGATATGAGACTATTTGCTACAGATGATCCGAGAGGATTTCTTTCCACCTATCCAGATAAAACAATTATCGATGAAGTTCAAAGAGTTCCGTCACTTTTCTCTTATATTCAAACGCATACCGATAAAGAGAATAAAGAAGGTATGTATATGCTGGCTGGTTCTCATAACTTCTTATTAATGGAAAGTGTGAATCAATCATTAGCTGGACGTACGGCAGTACTCAAGCTACTACCGTTTTCGCATTATGAAATGGAAAAAGGAGAAATATTGCCATCCAATGTAAATGAAGAAATTTTTAAGGGAGCTTATCCACGTATTTATGATAAAGCAATAAATCCGGATGATTATTATCCTTTCTATATACAAACATATGTAGAAAGAGATGTAAGATTATTGCGTAACATTGGAGATCTAAGCAAATTTATTAAATTCCTCAAATTATGTGCAGGTCGCATAGGTCAATTATTAAATCTTTCATCATTAGCAAATGAATGTGGAATTTCTGTCACAGCAGCTACTAACTGGTTATCTATATTAGAAGCAAGTTATATCTGTTATTTACTGAAGCCAGATTACAACAATTATGCCAAGCGATTAGTAAAAACTCCTAAGTTATATTTTTATGATACAGGGCTAGCCTGTTCTTTACTTGACATACAAAATACAGAACAAATAACTACTCATTTTTTACGTGGAGGATTGTTCGAAAATCTTATCATCAATGAATTTGTAAAAGAATCCTATAATAGAGGCGTCGAACCGGGATTATCATTTTGGCGTGATAGTACTGGCAATGAGGTTGACTTATTAAGAATGGTTGGCGGAAAACAATATGCCTATGAAATCAAATCAGGAGCAACTTATTCACCGGATTTCTTTAAAGGTATTTCAAAATGGGCTAAACTATCCAATACTCCAACGGAACAATGTTTCGCGATTTATAATGGAGATAGGGATATAAAAACATCTGTCGGTCAAGTGAATGGATGGAATCATTTTAGTCTGTTCTAAATCGCCGCCACTAATATACATATCTTTATTCCATCTTATGTAAGATCCCTGAAACTGCATTTGGGGATATATTATTTCTTTGTCATGTATGAATTGTTGATATTTTGTTCTAAAATTAGAATTCGTTGAAAAAATCTGGAATACCCAAATCCAAGAAATAAATCATTTTTATAGGCCACAAAAACACCTGAAAAACCAACTAATTACAACACAAAAACAAGACATATCAACTATACGCATCTGATAATAAACTAGATAACGTGAGTTCAACGAATTCACGTTAAATATAAAGTCCGGAGTTTGTTCCAACCCAGATATTTTTGTCCACCTCTATCAGGGCTTCCACAAAATTGTTTTCTAATGAGAACTTTTCGTTGAGAACATTCCGATACACTTTATTTCCCCGTCCGTCATAACGGTTCAATCCGTCACTGGTACCCAGCCAGATAAAACCATAACTATCTTGAAGGGCGCACCACACGGTATTATGAGACAATCCATCTTCTACCTGATATTTCTTGAACGAAAAATAAGGAGACGCGGATAGTGTTCCGGTCCAGAAGATCAGTAAGCATATTAGTATTTTAGTTAACTTCATTCTACGTGTTTTTTATTCAATTATCGGTTCAGCCAAGGTTCAGGATTCAACTTTTCTTTCTCCCTACGCAACTGGAAGTGCAATACCGTCCGTCCATTATCCGTACCGTCAGAAAAGACCTGACCGATGGATTGCTTCGTCTTCACCGTGTCACCGGCTTTGACGGATGCAGAAGAAAGATTGCAATAAACAGAAATATAATTGCCATGACGAATGAGGACATTAAATAATCCGTTCAATTGGAATACAGCCGCCACCTTCCCATCAAAAATGGCACGTGCCTGTGCACCCGGTTTTCCCTGAATATCAATACCCTTGTTATCCAGTTTCACGTTGCGCAAACCCTCTACGGCATATTGTCCGTAACGGCTGGTGATAATATAAGCACCGGATATAGGCATTGGCAATTTCCCGCGATTCGCGGCAAAGTTACCCGACAATTCCCGATCCGCCTTACTCATGGTATAAGCCTCAAGAGGTTTCGATTTAGCGGCCGTTTCCGTTGCAGCAGATTTTCCCTCCTTGCTTTCTTCTTTCTTACGGGCAGCCGCTTCACGACGAGCTTCTTCCTGCGCACGCTTACGGGCACGCTCTATTTCTTCCGCAATTAATTTATCGATACGGGCATTCAGCTGATTGGCTTCCCTGCGTTTTTTATTTATCTCATTCTGCAATCCTTTCTGCTTCTTTTGCAGATTAGTCACCAACGTGCGTTTCTCCTTTTCCTGCTCTTCCAACTTCACCTTTTCGCTCTCACGTTCTTGCAACAGGTTCTCCTTGGCAGCTTTCACCTGTTGCAGTTCCGCTTTCTTCTTGCGTATCTGCTCCTGTTTCTTTAGGATTTCTTCCCCTTGCAGACGTTGATAAGTGGCATATTCACGAACATATCGCATACGCCGATAAGTCTGCCCCAGATTCTTTGCCGAAAAAATAAACATGAGCTTCTCCTCTATCGACTTATTCTTATACAAGTACTGGACAGAAGCTTCATATTTCTTCTTTTTATCTTTCAAATCCTTCTCCAGCCCGTGCAACTGGCGCTCCAATGAAGTCAGTTCACGCTGGATAGCCTCCACATCATTGTTGATAGCCATGATATAGCGTTTCCGCTCTTCAATCTGTCCGGTCAACACAGCCAGACTATTCAACTGGCTTCCCACATCTTTCTTTGTATCCTTCAATATAGATTCCGATTCGGCAATCTGCTTTTGCAGCGCACCGCGTTTACTTTCCAGCTCACGAATCAACTTGTTCGATTGAGCAAAAAGAGGAACTGCCAACCAAAGGCAACTGATTAGAATAACAAAGAAACGTTTCATCATAATAAAGCTACCAGCATTTTTACTAATTCTTCCAAGGGAATCTGGTTGTATTTGGACGTCAGTTCCGTCGGAGTCATTGAAAACTCTTGTGTGGAAAACTCATAAAGTTGGACTTTAGCCTTTTCTAATGAAGGAATTCCTATATCTTTTCCTGTCAGTTCTGTCTTTCCACCAGGAAGAGAGGCATCCATCAATATCTTTTCCAAACGGGAAAACTCCACATTCTTCGACAATACATTTTTCAATTCAGCTTTAGTGGCACGAACAAAGCGTTTATTCATCCTGTCTACCAATAAAACTTCGTCGGGAGTAACTTCTATACGCGCCACTTCCGTACGCAGAATAGGCATCAATAAGGAGATTTGTACCCGCTCATGAGTTTTCATCTTCATGGTTCCCCCTACAGACATGCTTCCCTTCTTGCCGGGAATGGTCAACTGAAGCTTGGAAGCCAGGTAACTGGATGTCGGAGCCTTTGTTGAAGTCTTAGTTTCCGAAGTTGCCAAGTGCTTCGAACTCTTACAGCCGGCCAACACCACTACCACCAACAACAGTAGATAAATGATTCTTTTCATTCCGCAATATATTTCTTCTTCTCTATTTTCTGTTTCAACGTTTTCGACTCGCTACCCATTTCCAGTGCCTTCTTCCAATATTTCAACGCACCTTCCACATCGCCGGTCATAAAATAAATATCTCCGCAATGCTCCACAATCACATCGCTCTTCTCGCCGTCGTTCTTCATTGCATTGTCAATATAGATACGGGCTTCGGCATAGTTTCCCTTTTCAAAAAGAATCCATGCATAAGTATCGAGATAGGTCGAATTATTAGGTTCGGCTTTCACCGTTTTATAACTCATCTCCTCCGCCTTGTCCAAGTCACGACGTTCCACAGACAGATAATAAGCATAATTGTTCAATGCACCAATATTGGAAGGATTGTACACCAAAGACGAATCGTAAGCAGCGTATGCCTCCGCCATCTGTTTCTTGGTATGATAAACATCCCCCATAATTGAATAGAAATCCGAAATGACTTCTTTTTGGGTATCAGCAGTTACGTGTTCCAATGCCCTGCTGCAAACACTCAATACACTATCCGTCTGTTCTGCCTGATGATAAGCAATAGCCAGATAATAATAAAGCGCCAACGCATCCGGAGTAGCTTCAATACCGGGTTCACAGACTTTGATAATTTGCTTGTAGTCTTCCTTTTTCACCGCCGCATTAACCAGCATCAAACGGGCAGCCTTATTGGTAGGGTCCAGATCAACCACCTGCTCCAATACCGGCACAGCCTCTTGTTCCATATTCTTCGACAACAGGTATTGAGAATAAAGCATCGGAATCTGCGGATCATCTATATCCTGCTTCATCATCCGGTCGAACAAGGCAATCACTTGAGTACTATCTTTAGCAGACGACTGTTCGTTTTCCACAATCACCTGTCTCATAACACTGATTTTGGTATCCGAAGTCACCTTCTTATTCAGCAATAAAGTATCCAACTGCTGTTGATACAACTCTTTCTGACCGGTCTGTTCATAATAAGAAGCCATTGAAAAAAGAGCCATCGGATTGTCAGACTCTACCGCCAGGACCTTCTGATATGCATCGTATGCTTCCTGCTTTTTTCCATTCTGAAGATACACATCTCCCAATATCACCTGATAACGCATATCCATCGGATATTCCTGTACCAGACTTTCTATTTCCTGAAATGCCTTCTTATCATCTTTCATCTGAAGATAAATACGGAATTTCTCCATAGAAAGCTGCTCATTCTTACCCAAGCGTTTCTCTAAACGGTTCAATGTAGAAATGACATCGTTATATTTCTCCTGACGACTGTAAATATCAAGAAGACTGAACAAAGGCTCCTGCTTTGACGGGAAACGGGTTACCATTTTCTCAAGCAACGTTACAGCCTTATCCAACTCGTTCTGTTGCTGATACAGGCTGACCAGCCCCTGGCTATACCAGAAATTATCAGGAGCAAAAGCCACCGCCTGCTCCAAAGCCGCCTGACCTTGCGGCACCTGGCGGAGGAACATATAATACTGCGATATTTCATAAAGCGCCGAAGAAGCGTTCGGATTGATATCCAGGCAATGCTGTAACAAGCCAAATGCCGCATCATACTCATTCTTTTCTTTCATCCGCATGGCTTCCAAAAAGAAGTAGTCATATTTACGCTGTTGTTCAGCAGGAAGCAATGATTCTTTTACCGAAAAGGATGCATCTGCCTTCACTGCTGTTTTTGCTGTACGCATAGAGCGGGTTCCCCCACACGAAGTGAGCACTAACACCGTCACGAACAGCCATCCTATTTTTATCTTCATTCTATTTTTTCGATTAAGCATTCATCATACTCCGGTATGTCCGAAGCCACCGGCTCCGCGTTCCGTTTCATCCAGCACCTCCACTTCCTGCCATACAGGCTGTTCATGCTTTGCTATCACCATCTGCGCGATACGTTCGCCATCTTCAATAACAAAAGCCTCGGACGAGAGATTGACTAAAATGACACAAACTTCTCCACGATAATCCGCATCAATCGTACCCGGAGAATTAAGTACTGTGATACCTTTCTTTATCGCCAGCCCGCTACGTGGACGAACTTGCGCCTCAAATCCCTTCGGCAGAGCGATATACAATCCTGTCGGCACCAGACAACGTTGCAACGGTTCCAGTGTGATAGGTTCAGAAAGATTAGCACGGATATCCATTCCTGCGGACAATTCGGTGGCATAAGCCGGAAGCGGATGCTTCGATTTATTGATAACTTGAATATTCATAAATGCATGTTTACTATTTAACGGGCGAAAATACACATTTTGAACTGAAAAATAGTTAAGTTTGCAGTTAAATAATGTACCTGCAACCAAATTGCGAATGGTAAACAACTAAATCCTAAATAAAAAGATAAGTCAAGCATCTTTAAGTTCAAATGATAAACGGAACTTCCAATCACAATGTTGCCGCCTTTAGCAACAACCGAAAGTTTCTGTTTTGTAGTCCAAAGCGGCAACCATAATTTAGTTATAATCAAAAGAATATTTACATCTTAGAAAAAGAAAGTTTATATACGATCAATCTGCCCTAAAACGTTCAGTCTGCACATCACGAGAGTTTGCTCCTACCATGACATCAAATTCTCCCGGTTCATAAACGTATTGTAATCCTGAATTATAAAATCTCAAATCGTCTTCCGTGATAACAAACTTAACTTCACGACTCTCTCCTTTTTTCAAGAAGATACGTTCAAAGCCTTTCAGCTCTTTCACTGGACGAGATATTTCAGCGTAAATATCATGCAGATACATTTGTACGATCTCATATCCGTCAAAATCTCCGTCATTGGTCACAGTCACAGACACTGTCAACTCCCCATTTTTGGACAGTACATCCGAACTAAGTTGCAAATTCCCATAAGAGAAATTTGTATAACTCAAACCGTACCCAAAAGGATAAAGAGGTTCGTTACTCATATCCAGATAGTTACTGGAGTAACGGTTAAAAGAATGACTGTCAGGATCGGGACGACCTGTATTCAAATGATTATAGTACAGAGGAAGCTGTCCCACTGAACGGGGAAAAGTCGTAGTCAGCTTGCCGCCCGGAGTCACTTTACCGAACAATACATCAGCAATAGCATCGCCTGTTTCACTTCCACCGAACCAGACATTCAAGATAGAATGAACATTGGCATCCTCCCAGTTCAGAACTAACGGACGCCCTGTAAAAAGAAGCAACACTACGGGCTTACCCGTCTTCACCAGCGCCTTCAACAAATCCTGTTGAGCATCAGGAACCCCTAGTTCCGTACGTGAAGCCGATTCACCACTCATTTCAGCACATTCTCCCAAAGCCGCAACAATCACATCTGCACGGGCAGCCGTATGCAAAGCTTCATCCAACAATTGCAGTTCATTGCCGCGTTCTAACGGACGGATACCAGCTCCTCCTTTTTCAAGTTCCGCATCATGATATATATTGCTACCTCTCGCATACAGTATTTCAGCCTTATCACCTGCTGCCGAACGAATTCCCTCCAATAATGTCCCGTGACGGGAAGGAGTACACGTCATACTCCACATCCCACACATATTATTACGGGCATCAGCCATAGGACCAATTAAAGCAATCTTACCTTTCCGTTCGAGCGGAAGCAGATGATCCTCATTCTTCAACAGAACAAATGTTTCAGCTGCGATTTTACGCGCCACCGCGCGATGAGCAGTCGTATAAAGTTCTTTTTCCACACGCAGGGTATCACAGTATTTATACGGGTCAGAAAACAAGCCCAATTTATATTTTGCTTCCAATACACGGCGACAAGCGGCATTAATCTGTTCTTCCGTAACTTTCCCTTCTTTCAGAGATTCTTCCAATGTATTCAGAAAACCGCAAGAAACCATATCCATATCCGTACCCGCCTGTAAAGCACGTACAGAAGCCTCTTTCAAAGGAGCAACCCCATGTGAGGAGATTTCGGCGATAGAATTATAATCCGTCACTAACAACCCACAAAAGCCCCATTCATTCCGGAGCAAATCGGTCAGTAACCATTTATTAGCCGTAGCCGGAATGCCGTCCACCAAATTGAAAGAACTCATCACACTACCCACACCTGCCTCAACAGCTGCCTTGTATGGGGCAAGATATTCATTATACATACGTTGGCGACTCATATCAACCACATTATAGTCCTTCCCTGATTCGGATGCGCCATATAATGCAAAGTGTTTTACACAGGAAAGAATTTCGTTTTTTCCCTGCATATTATTTCCCTGATAACCGCGTACATAGGCTTTTGCTAACAGGGAACCCAAATAAGGGTCTTCACCACTACCTTCTGCAATACGCCCCCAACGACTGTCGCGACAAATGTCAACCATCGGGCTGAATGTCCAGCAAATACCATCCGCACTGGCTTCTACAGCAGAAATGCGTGCCATACGTTCAACAGCTAGTGTGTCCCAGCTACAAGAAAGCGCTAAAGGAATCGGGAAAATGGTTTCATAACCGTGGATAACATCAGCTCCTACCAGCAAAGGAATTCCCAAACGGGTAGAATCAATGGCTATACGCTGCAAATCAACAATCTTTCTTATTCCTTTCACATTAAAAAAGCCTCCAATCTCCTGGTTACGAACCATTTTCGTAAGTTCGGCACTATTTACATTACCAGTAACCAAATCACCCCCGGAAGGAAGATTCAATTGGCCCAACTTCTCGTGCAGTGTCATCTTTCCCATCAGATTGGCAATATATCGATCCATCTCTTTATCTCCTTCTTCAGCCGACAATGAACAGGAAGACAATAACAACCCATATAGAACGCCTAATAACAAGTATTGATATTTCATGTTTATTACTTATTATATAATCACTTCATTATTTAGATACTTACATTAACGAGATAAAATCTTAATATCCGAATCACTTAACCCATAATCAACAAGCGTATATTTTTTGCCTTTATACGGAGTCGGCATAAACCGCCCAGAACCTAATGTATCGTAAATGATCGGATTGAAAGAAGCACTCCTTTTTGCCCTGAACAGCAACACACAGAACTGACCGGAAACAGCATATCCAAATTCAATATCCTCTACTCCCTCTCCCAGCACTTCATAACCTTGCAAGAGAGGTTCAACACCTTTAAACATAAAATTAAGTTTTACAGTCAAATTATCGGCTAAATCTATCTCAAGGGTATTCCGCATTGGAGAAGAAATGACAGCCCCTAATACATTCCAATTCGTATCATAATTAGCTAAAGTTGTCCATATTATCCCGTCAGAACTTACCCCTCTAAGCTTCTGCATCAAAGTCGTTTCGTAAGGATACAAGCGCTGCGAATTAGCAACTACACAATTCAGGAAAGAAAACTTATCCGCAATATCCCATCCCACCAAATCAACAGGACAATCTAGAATCTTAAAATTATCATTTAATACAGTAAAAGTAGAATTGGACAACTTCACTTTCAAATTGGGGTTATTCCCTTCTGCCTGAATAAAGCTGGTTCCAAAATTATTCAAATATGAAAAAGAAATCTGTTGGTCCAGCATCAAATCCGGACTATAACCCTCATTCACGACGATTCCTCTATCAATCGTATCATAATAGATTTGATTGAAAACAAAAAATCCGCCACTAGCTATACGTATTCCGACTGTTGAACGGTAATTCTTACCATCCTCAAGATGGGTCCCTCCGGTAGTATCCCAAGAAAGAATATGTACATTGTTCAATATATGACCGGCAGATTTCGTAACTAAAGCTTCTTTTGTACAATAAATAAAAGTGTCAGATATCTTACAATCACAACAAGATTCATCTATATAGATACCGTATACATTATCATTCGAAGAGATGCCTTGAATTGTTACATTATCTATCTTTGTATCCGAGCTACCCGTTCCACCAGTTCCAATACCTTCAGGAACGTGTATGCGGATATGTGTATTACGTCCTCGCACCAGACTCATCGTACGTATCTGCACCAACTGCTTCCTTCCGTTTACTAGAATTCCATTATCTGCATTATAACAATCCAGAATTCCTCCTTCAATATAAGAGAATCGCCGGTGTGAAACATCGGTAAAATAGGTTTCTGAATAACCTACTTTAATCAATGCTTCCAAATGGACATCACTTTTAACCGTTGCATTCTTATCAAAAATAAGATTTACATTTTTGGTATATTCCAATGGCAGAACGATAGGCTCCGTCAAGTTATAAGTTCCGGCAGGAAAATAAAGCGTTTTCCCATAAGACTGACCGACCAAATTATTAAGTTGAGAACCAATCAGTGTTCCATCATTCTTAATATCATAATCAATGACTGATACAATATCTTCATTATGCCCTTCCTTGACTTCAACAACAGCCTCCGGTAATGAATCATCATCGTTACATCCCCAAATTGGCATAAAAGATAATAAGCCTAAAAATAAAAAGTTAAGTTTCTTCATTTTTCTTGTTTTTTTTAAGTTTAACGTAAAGTTTGAAATGAAGAGGCCGGTAATCCTGCACCGTTAATTAAGTTACATGTAGGATTATCTCCCCATCCATAGCGAACAGCCAAAGGATGTTTTACCATTTCCGATGATACAATGATTTCATTTCCACAGATTTCAGCTTCCGCCCAATGATATTTTCCGTCTATCCCTGCTATGGCAAACCCTGTCAATTTTTTCCCATCAGACGTTTTTAATCCTCCGTCTGCACACTCAAAAGAGAGAATAACCTTGTCTCCTTTCACACGGTAAGTCTGATAAACCGGACCACTACAAACAATCCGCTCACCATAGGTATCGGCACGTGCTAATAAGGCAAGTCTACGCCCTACTTCCTGTTTGTTTTTGGGATGAATATCATTCATATCGCCGATGTCTATGGTAACGGCCATACCCACATTGTCATAATACAAAGCTGTCTGGCGCTGCGCTTCTCGTAATTCAGCCCACTGTGAGTCTCCCGGTTCATCTGCTCTCTCTAAATAATTAGCCAATTGCACAAGGTAGAAAGGAAAATCATTCCCCCATTCCTCACGCCAGCTCTGAATAAGTAATGGAAGCAATATCCTATATTGTGTAGCACGCCCTACATTATTCTCTCCCTGATACCAAATAACCCCACGAAATTTGTAAGGTGCTAATGGATGAATCATCCCATTATAAAGCACTGTTTGCACATTCGGATTCATCTCAAACACCGGATCAATATGAGATTGAGCGGCAACTTTACACTTCCATTCACCAGATATAAGAATCCAGTCTCCGACATCTTTGCTTAACTTCATTTCACCTCCGATGCCACACCCTCCTCCAGTATCCACGATACGAACAGTAATTACAGCTTTGCCCGCTTTTACTAAATTACCCGGTATTTCATAAGTACGGGAATGAGTATATCCTTTCGTGCTCCCTATCTCGATTCCGTTAAAATAAGTAATATCCTCGTCATCCACATACCCCATGTGTAAACTCAACGGTTTTCCCTCCCATTGTTCTGGAATATCCACCGTCTTTCGCCCCCAAACAATACCATCAAAATCAGGAAAAGTCTTTTCGATATTTCCGGGGAAAGAATGAGATATCCATCCTTCGTCATTATAAGAAAGAGTATTCCAAAAAGGCTTTCCATTTCTCATTCCTTTATCTAACGACAAAATCTTTGCCTGCCTTTGTTCTTCCTCCGCCTGTAAATCACAATCCTTGTTTCCCAATCTTCGGATAAGCTTCAATTGCTCAACAAAATCGGGAACTTCGCCCAATGCTTGAGCACTTATCCACGACTCTATATTAGTACCGCCCCAATGGGCACAGATAAGTCCTACCGGTACCTGCTGCGTGCGTGCTATTTCCCTACCGAAAAAATAGGCTGCTGCTGAAAACTCCCGGATAGTACCCGATGAACACACTTGCCATCCTCCTCCGACAGCAGTAAACTCCTGCGACGGACTTAGACTAATAGTATTACTCACAGTCATCAAGCGTATATTCGGGTAATTGGCCTGTGCCACCTCTTGTTGATAGTTTTTTACTTTGCCCCATCCTTCTACTGGCATTTGCATATTCGACTGACCGGAACAAAGCCATACTTCACCAATCATTACATTCTCCAATCTTACTTTTTCTCCATCTATTATTTCTAAATGATAAGGTCCCCCGGCTTTTGGGGTTTTGATGTTTACTTTCCAATTACCCGTCCTGTCAGCTATATTCTCATATTTCTCCCCACTCCATGAAGGAATCACTATAACTCGCATTTCTGGAGATGCTTTTCCCCAAACAGGTACTTCAGCCTCTTGCTGAAGTACCATATTATCGGAAAATAAAGGAGATAACTTAACTTTGGCACAAGCGATCAGTGACGCAAATAATCCCGACATTAATATAATCCATTTATACATATCACTCCGACTTACAAATTATCACCATTCGATTGCCTGATCTTCATCCGGAATCTGAATATTAATTTTACGCTCCATATTGACTGTCCCTTCAACCGTATAACTTATAGGAGTGCCCGGGACAGAAGTGACATCATCAAACTCATATTTGAAATTCTCAATAGTAATCGTCTTATGTTTGAGATATGGCAATGATGCGTCCATCTTCTCCGTCACTTTCCATGTCGGATTTTTTATCAGTTTGAAATGAATGTCCGGATCGGGGGCAGAAAGGGTAACTGTCCCGTCGGCATTGAGCGTGAAAATAATCTTGTACTTTCTGCGTTCCAGTTCCTCTTCGTTTATCAAGCCTGCATAGAAGAATATGGAATGCTCGTCTACCACAAATGCAGTACGTTCATTAGTAGTCATTTTATTACCGGCATCCTTAAAGCCTACTTGCATAGTTGTGGTAGAATAGGTACCTGAGTAATCATTGAAAGGAATCACACGCAATAATGCTTTCTTGTAATTCTTCCTTGGATGAGGCTCATAACTGCCGGTCGGACTTTCTGCAATTGTGAGCGGCAATACCCATTTGTCGACCAAATCAATTCCACTCAGTTTAAAATTGATGTCCAAAATCCCCATGCAATCGCCTGCTGGAATCATTACTTTCATATCATTCAACTCATAATAACCGGAGGTAAGCTCTCTGTAATACAAATCCTTTCTATTATGAAAATACTCCCAGTTGATACTTTTCAAGGTGTCTGAATCTATCGCCACCTGTACCTCCGTATCACTTCCGGCCATTGTAGAGCCACTCATAATGAGAGGTAACTGATAGGTTACCATGCCATTCGGCTTGTATTTTACATAAATATCAGTCACTCCTTTTGCATAATTCATCGGCGCCTTAAATGAAACATAGTGTTCATATTGTTCGTCAGTCCATTCTTCATTACAAGCTGCGCAAAACAATACCATCAAAACAGCAAGTAACGGATAATATATTCTTTCTTTCATATTCATTTTATTATAAAGGTTAATCATAGTAAGTCCAACCGGGGTTTTGAGTCAGCCGCTTATTGCGCTGTAACTGTCCGTGACTAAAGGGCCAGAAATAGCTTTTTTCTACAAAGCGGACAGGCAACGACATAATTGCCACCGGCGTATGAAACAAATCGCGGCGAGCTTCATCCATCAGCATATTGCATCCGTAAATCAATGTTTCTTCCTCCTGAGGAGCATCTTTCCAACGTCTTAAATCGTAATAGCGGTGGTTCTCGCCCATAAACTCTATCTGACGTTCGCGCTTGAGTTTCTTCCGGAACATTTCTTTATTCTGATACTCGGAAGAGGTATAATCAGGCACACCTGCACGAATACGAACAGGCTGGATACCTTTTTTCAGTTCATTCACATCACGTCTTAATGTGTACATTGCCGAGCCATCCCAGGATGGGATGTCATAACTTCCATCCAGTTCATTTAATGCTTCGGCATAAATCAATAGGATTTCCGCATAGCGAATAGCAGTCTCTGTTTTTTGCCTGTAATAAAAACTGTTTTGGTATTTAGCATCATAAGGGTTCACATATTTTTTGATACCGATACCTGTAAATATACGATTGCCGCCATTGTATCCTTCGGAAGTCCCACGATAATACCAGACTTGCTGGTTAGGACTGGCAGCTCCATCTTTTCCATTCAATGAAGACATATTCCACACACTGCCATTGAAAGCGACTGATGCATAGAAACGGGGTTCACGATTGGCATATTGTAAAGAAACTCCGGCGCGCAAAGGTTTGTAGCGACCGGCATCTACATCTTCACTGGTCACATAACCGCTTAATCGGGCACTTCCATCTCCCCGCCCTATCTCTTTATCTTTACCCGGACAATCAGTACCGTCGGCCATGTAGTAGGAGTCACATTGTTTCTGTGTCATTCCATGCATACTCCATCCTCCGGCCACCGTCGGCAACTGATGCAATACCATGTTTGCAATGCCATCCGGTGAGTTAGTTCCTTCTCCACTATGATCGACCGTTATGTTATCCACACGTGAAAAAATAAGTTCCGGATTTGCATAAGCAGAGAGTTCGCCATTAAAAACAGAACGATATGACTCAAAAGGATCAATGTCGGCATATCCGTCCGGCCAACTTTTTTTGGAGAAGTTATTATCATCAAACGGCTCGATGGTCTCCGGATAATCGTCCGTACCGCCACCTCTTATACGATTCTTGACATACAATTGATAGCGATGACCATTATTATTTCCCGGTAACTCCATCACATCTCTTGCAGCAGCAGCTGCCCTTGCCCATTTCGATTCATCGTATTCGGCAGAAAGCAAACGATTTCCTTCGTCATCTACCATTTGTTGTGCATAAGAATCGGTATTGCCATTCATCAACGGGCTGGCGGCATATAAAAGGACTTTGGCACGGGTGGCTAAAGCAGCTCCACGGGTAGGACGCGCTATATTGTTGGCTCCTCGCTCCAAAGGAAGATCCTTGGCTGCCAACACCATCTCGGATGTGATATATTCCACGCATTCGTCATACGTATTACGCGGACGGGCTAATGCATCATAATCCTGTGTATAATCTTCTCCGGCATCCGGAATCAAAGGAATGGGACCATACTTACGCAAAAGCAACCAGTAATAGTAAGCTCGCACAAAGCGTGCCTGTGCTGCATAATCAAGCCTTTCTTCCTCTGTCAGCTGCGTATTCATGTGGATATACTTCAAAAAAACACATGCTTTATTGATACCCAAATAGCAATTAGTATAAGTCTCTTGCATCCAATCCTCATTATACTCCACATTTCGGAAATAAGAATAATAACCACCTGCTATATTCTTATTCCCCCAATTATTCCAATCTGCCCAATAAATATCATCGGCAAAATTAGTCGGCACACTCTCTTTTCCACCAATATCCTGATTTTGGTCTCTGAGATATGAATAAGTGTTGGAAAGCCACGAATCCGTATAATCCCTGTTCGTAAACACTTTCTCAATCGTCAGGCGGTCCTTGAAATTATGTTCCACCTCCAAATAATCGCTACACGATGCCAGATAGCAGACCATAAATAGTATAGCACCAGTATTATATAACCATTTCATACTTTTCATTTTTTATAAGTTTACATTTAATCCCACTGTGATAGATTTAGATAACGGATAAGCTGCTCCATTCGAACTGTTCATCTCCGGATCCCACATCTTGAACTTTGACCAAGTAAGCAAATTGGTACCAATTAAATAAATGCGTACATTATTGAAATGCATCTTGTTGACGAGAGGCTTAGGCAAGGTATAGCCTATTTCCAAAGTCTTCAAACGCACATAAGAGCCATCACGCAACCAGAAAGAGGATTCTTGATAGTTGTTGTTACTTCCGCCATAACTTAACCGGGGATATTCTGCCCGCACATTTTCTGTGGATTCAGTGCCCGATTCATCTCTTGAAATCCAACGGCCGGCTACGACGTCTTTTAATATATTGCCTTTGCTACCGTTGACGAAAGGACGGACACCGCTTCCATTGATAAAGAAAGAAGACTTACCTGCTCCTTGAAAATGCAGATTAACATCTAGCCCTTTCCACTGAGCGGAAATACCCATACCATAAATCAAATTGGGGACGGTAGTCGCTCCAATGGCTACCCTATCCATATCAGAAATAATTCCATCACCATTGACATCCTTATACTTGATGTCACCCGGTTGGTAGGCACCGAAAGTTTGCTGCGGACTATTACGAATGTCTGTATAATCCTTGAACAATCCCAACGCTATAAGACCTTTCGCCTGATTCACACGGTATTCCTGTTCCATTAAATAAGGATAAACATTGTTCTGTTCATCTTTATCTTTCACTTCATTTTTCGATAGAGTCATGTTTCCCCGCATGGTGAGTTGGACACTCCCAACCTGCTGCTTATATGCAAAGTTTCCATCCACTCCTTTTGAGAGAACTTTCCCCACATTAGCTTGCGGAAGTGTCATCCCATTTTCTACACCTGCTGTGGCAGGAAGATATCTACGGTACATGAAGATGCCCTTACGGTCTTCATGGAAGTAGTCTATTGTCAAGGTGAATTTATCGTCAAACAAACTCATATCTAATCCGATGTCATGCTTGGTGGCGATTTCCCATGTCACACCGTCATTAGCATAAGACGTATAACGTAATCCCTGAAAAAGAGTGGTTCCATACTTTTCATAACCATAATCCGCCCAGTTATATCCTCCGAAGGCAGAATAATAACCGGCATTGTCTCCCCAAATATTGGGATTGGGAGCACCCCCATAACCGATTGTATATAAATAAGGAAAACGTATCAGTGTAGTACCATTAGCTTCATACATTTTATCGTTACCGACCTTACCCCAAGAATAACGTACTTTAAACATATTTACCCACTTCAGGTTCTTCTTGACAAAGGGTTCTTCTGCTATATTCCATGCCACAGAATAGGCCGGGAAGAAACCAAATTGATGACCCGCAGCAAAATTCTCAGAACCGGTATATCCGAAATTGAAATTCAGAAAATAGCGATAATTCCAATTATAGGCAATTCTTCCAGCCAACCCTTGATGGCGCATAGGGAGCGAATTCTTGATATCATTACCAATCTCCTGGGTTTTCACCTTTGAATCCTGTGTATATTTCAATGTCCCGCTAAGAATATGGGATTTAAAATTCCGGTTATACTGGAGTTCGGCTTCAAAGTACTCTTTTCGTTCACCCGTATTGCCGGAAGTCTGGGTCATTTCTTGTTCTGCCCGCTTTCGCGTAAAATTGATAGTACCATCATCTTTTCTAAAGCGATCCGCACTCCATAAAGCCGGACATTTATAACGCTTGATAAAATTATAGTTATCTGTGTCAAAACCAAAACGCCCTATAAAATTCAATCCTTTCGTAATGAAATCTAATTTTTGATTCAAAGTAATATTAGTCTGAATATTATTCCACCACTGTTCATTATACCCACATTGAGTGGAAGCTACCCATGGGTTAATATCGCCGTCCGAATTGGTAGGAGTATATCCATTGGAGTACATAATGGGCATGCTAGTAGGAGTTTGATTTAAAATGCTATTCCAGATCTCATGTGAAGTCATACCCGATTCATTCATTTTTTTTAGCGAACCACCGATACCCACTTGCAACAAAGTAGTACGTGTTACATCAATATCCGCATTCATACGGTAGTTCCAACGCTTATTGTTACTATTGGTGTTATAGTCCTCATTCAGTGATTTGTCTACTTTATACATACCACCTTCGTCAAGATAACTGCCCGAAACGAAATAACGTGCATTCTGTCCACCGCCACTCAAATTCAATGTTGCCCGATAACTCATAGCTCCATTTTTTAACAAGGTGTCCATCCAGTCCACATTCGGTAATAAATCGGGGTCTAGTCCTTGTGTGAGAATTTTTAGTTCATTTCCACTATAAATAGGTTCGAGATTACGGGTTCTGCGCGCCTCATTAGCCAGATTAGCATAAGTAATACCGTCTACAAAATCAGGAGTAAATGTACGTGTATTGTAAATTGTCTCCACTTTCGCATCAACAGTTATTTTATTGATCTTACCACGACGGGTAGTAATCAAGACTACACCATTAGCACCACGCGATCCATAAATAGCCGTTTCCGAAGCATCTTTCAATACGGTGAAGGATTCGATATCTTCATAATTCAATTCATTCATATCACGTTCAAAACCATCGACCAGCACTAATGCACTTGACCCCGCTCCAAACGTAGAGATACCACGAATCCAAAATTCAGAAACATTTTTTCCCGGCTGCCCGCTAGTCTGACGTGCTATTATACCTGCAACATTCCCTGCCAAAGAGTTGGAAATACTACCTGTAGGAGAGGTTCTTAATTGTTCTACATTGATAGTAGACACGGCTCCGGTCACCGTTAGTTTCTTCTGTGCACCTGTAGCAGTAATCACTACTTCATCCAATGTCGTTTCGGTTTTTTCTTTCATTACTACGTTCACTGTGCGCTCTTCTCTCACAAGGATCTCTTGTGTCTCATAACCAATGTAAGAGAAAATTAAACGATTATATGGTTGCATTTTAATGCTAAATTTACCATTTATGTTCGTGATAGAACCCAACCCCGGTACGTCTTTAACGGACACATTAGCCCCGATGAGCGGTTCTTGATTTTCATCCGTAACCACTCCAGTCACAACAATCTGCCTATGGGTGGACTGCTGAGCCGAAATTCCTGCCGCAAAACAACATAGAGCGGCTATTATAACTAAGAATTGTTGTTTCATGTTTTTCATACTATTTTTTATTCCACAATAATCTGACGGATACGGTGATTATGCTGATCACCAATATAAAATATCTTATTCACTTCATCAAAGGCAATACTGTGCGGTCCGTTGAAACGGGCTTCCTGAAGCAAATCGCCGTCAACGTATCCGAAATGGCTATTATCCATTGCCACGCTTCCACGCCCTGCGTATCGGATGGCCTCGGCATTAGGAGTGACCTTCCATATCAGATCTCCAGGGTGGTTATCATACAATTCTCCATCTGCCACATAAAAGTCATAGATATCGTCTTTATGCTGCTCTATGTATTTCTCATTTTTCACAAAAGTGCCCTGCCACATCACCCCCATACGGACATTCGTTCCTACACCTTCATTGTATCCCTGATTCCAATTTCCAACATAGATACTCGGCAGTTCCAGCCAGTTTGTCGTCTTGTTAAACTGGCATTTGAAGATAGTTCCTTCACGCGGACGCATGAGATAGGCAAAGTCACCGGAAGGATGAAAGTAAACATACATCCATATCCAGTTTCCACCCACAGAAAACATTGTTTCCACTTCTTTTGTTGCCATATTATAGCGTTTGATAGTGGCATCCGATTCCTGAGCAAAATAGATGTCACCCGTCTGTGGATGAATAGTTGCCGAAATAACCCATTTATAACCGGAAAAAAGCGAATGAGCTTTCTTAAATCCTTCGCTACGCAAAAGCATAGTGACAACAATCGGAGAATCACCATTGGAATAATTACTCACAAATAGAGTATCACCAGTCAGACTCCAGCATAAAGAACGCGGATCTTGAATATTCAACTGCCCCACCGTTGCCACTGTAGTCAGTTCTTGTACCTCCATGTCGATCAAACGAATACTACTTTTATCCTCAATCATATAAATATGATTCGGGTTCTTAGGATCAATGCTCAGCCATGTAGGCGAATTCAAACCACAATCACTGAATGGGCCATCCTTCACTTCATATCGCCCAGTCTCATCCACATAGCCACATAACGTAGTAACCTGCGTATTGGCTATATAAGTAAATCTGTCAGGAGCTATAGCAGCTTGATCACCAATAGAAATTTCTATAGTCCCTTTATCGGCATTGCGAGGTACCATACAATATATGCACTCATTGTTACAGTTTACGACTCTAGTCTCCACGCCTCCCAACTTCAAGTTAATCAAGGAAGGATCATTACCGAAGTTTTTTCCATAAATAAGTAACTGTGTTCTTGGAGTGACTTCCCTGGGCTCGAAGCCCACAATTTCAATAGGCAAACTGTTATCAAAAGCTTGCTCCTTTCTCTTTTCATCGTCTTTACAACCGATGAAACAACCAAGCAAAGCAAGTAAACAAAATGCCTTAACAACATTCATTCTTTTTCCTGTCCTGTTCATCATAATAATAAATTTAGTTAATAATAAGATTTAATAGTCAATGGGCCCAAAGGTTTATTAATTACAAATATAGAAAGGAGGGCATTAATTATAGGCTAATTCCTAACTAACAAACAATAAAAACTAATCAAACAGCTCTAGAATTAAATAATTTGTGCTTTCTTTGCAAGTATTTTAGCAAAGAAAGCACTATGAAATTTCAAAATTGCTTATTTTTAATATTGCTTATCGTTTGTCTATCATGCCAAAGCAAAAAGACTGATAAACAAACAGGCATTGACTCTACACTTTTCTACACAAATCCCGTCATAGGTGGAGGATCCGAACCATGGGCCATCTTTCATGAAGGAAAATATTACTATACTCAAAGTTTAGCAGACTGTATCATATTATGGGAAACTGACGATATAACACAACTGGCAGAAGCAGCCAAAAAAAACGTATATTCGCCCCAAAATGCCCCTGGTATATCTCATCTTTGGGGACCAGAGATACACTATATGGACAATAAATGGTATATCTATTGCGCTGCTGATGATGGTAATATAGACAATCGTCAGATATATGTGCTAGAAAATGAATCTCCCGATCCTATGAAAGGAGAGTTTGTCATGAAAGGAAGAATATCGACCGATAAAAATAATAACTTGGCTATTCATGCTAATCCTTTCGAGCATAATGGCAAACGTTATCTAATCTGGTGCGGATGGGAAACCAGAAGAATTTATCAAGAAACCCAATGTATCTATATCGCTGAAATGAAAAATCCATGGACACTAGCCTCAGACCGTATATTAATATCCAAACCTGAATACGAATGGGAATGTCAATGGATCAGTGTAGATGGCAATAAAACCGGTTATCCTATCCATGTGAATGAAGCTCCACAATTTTTCCGTTCCAAAAACAAAGACAAATTATTAATATATTACTCTGCAAGCGGTAACTGGACACCTTATTATTGTGTAGGGTTATTAACAGCTGATGCTAACAGCGATCTTCTCAACCCGAATTCATGGAAGAAATCTCTGGAACCTGTATTCAAACAAGCACCAGAGAATCATGTGTATGGCCCCGGTAGCCTGTGTTTCATACCTTCACCCGACAAGAAAGAATGGTATATACTTTACCACGCTCGAAACGCCCTTCGTGACATGTTCGTTTTGGACGGTCGGACAACACGCATACAAAAGATAGAATGGGATGAAAATGGAATTCCCATTTTAGGAATCCCCCAAAAGGAAAGCACCCTGCTTCAAAAGCCGTCTGGCACCCCCACGAGTGATAGGAACTAGCTGTTATCCTTTATAATCTTTCGGTAATACCCCAAACTTTTCTTTAAAACACTTTGCAAAATACGAAGAAGTAGTAAACCCTAACTGTTCGGCAACTTCAGCTATTCGTATACCACTCATGATTAGTTCAGTCGACTTATTCAACCGAAAGTTCTTTATATAATCATGAGGCGGCATACCAGACAGAGCCTTTATCTTCCGGGAAAAATTAGAACGACTCATATTCATCTGCTCTGCTAACAAATCTATCGAGCAACTCTCATCAGCAAGCAGTTCCGACAAAATCGTATTTACCCTCTCTATAAATTCTACATCTTTTTGTGAAAGAGCAAAATCCGCCAATGAAGAAGCCGGACTTCCAGAAAGATTAATCATCAACTTATGGAAGGCCAGTCGCAGTTTTAATAAGTTTTCGATTTGTTTATGGAGCTGCTTAATAGAGAATGGTTTCTCAATATATGCATCAGCACCATTTTCAAAACCTTCCGCTTTTGAGTCTAACGTTGTCTTCGCTGTCAACAAGATAACGGGAATATGAGAGTAAACTAGATCTGATTTTATATAGTTGCATAGTTCAAGACCATTCATTTCGGGCATCATAATATCACTTACAATGACATCAATACTCTCACGTGAAAGTATTTCCAGTGCTTCTTTTCCATTGCAGGCAGAAAAAACTTTAAACCAATCACTTAGAAATTCTCTGGTCAAATTTAATAACTCGACATTATCTTCCACCAACAAAACAATGAATCTCTTATTTCCAAACTCCGAATCCGGCATTTTTTTTCCTTCCACATCTATCATCTGCATTTCAGCAAATTCATTCGGAATACTTTCCGTTACTACTGTTTCCAACGGCAAAGACAATATAAATGAGGAACCACCTTCCATCCTATTTTCTAATGATAAAGTTCCATGATGAGCTTCTGCCAAAGATTTGGCAAATGCCAAACCAATCCCTGTACCTGTAGACGTTGCCACCGGATCATCCGGCAATTGATAGAAAGCCTGAAATATCTTATTTTGCTGACCTTCAGGGACTCCGGGGCCATCATCACTCACTATTATATTTACCCTATCGCCCAATAATATTAGCCGCATCTCGACTTGAGATTTTGCATATTTAATAGCATTTCCTACCAAGTTTACCAAAATTTTACTAACTTTCTCCGAATCAATCATCACACTAATTTCTTCAGGAGGTAAACTAAGACAGATTGTTAACCCTTGCAAATCTACAGAACCATTGAACTGATTGAATATATCACTCATCAACGCATTAATACTACACTCCTTCATGCTAAGTTGCAATGCTCCACTCTCCATCTTCTGAAAATCAAGTAACTGATTCGTTATTCCCAACAGATAATTTACATTCTTATCCATCACCGAAAGGTATTTTTCTTTTCTTTCTTCTTTTTCCTCTTCCCTCAACTTTTCCAGAGGGAGCCGAATCAGACTAAGAGGAGTACGTATTTCATGTACCAGATTGATAAAAAAATTGATTTTCGATTTATACATCTCTTTTTCCTTGGCAACCTGATAATCCTCCATACGACGTTTATATTTACGCTTGACATAGAGATTCCAACGCCAACCAATATAGCAAGCTGTACACAGAAATAATAGTATATACATAAAATAAGCGACACTAGTCCGCCACCAGGGCGGAGTTATCACAATCCATAAGGAAGCCGCTTTCTCATTCCAGTGATGGTCATTGTTAGAGCCACAAACTAAAAACTCATATTCCCCAGCTGGAAGATTGGTGTATGAGGCCGTATTATTAGATGAATGTATCCACTCCTTATCAATACCTTTCAACATATAAGTATAACGATTTCTGTGTGGATCTTCATAACTAAGTGCAACAAAACGTACTGTAAAACTATTATTTGTATAGGGTAATTGGATCTTATCTGCTTTATAGAAGGGCTTATCTAAACGAAGCAGCCGTTTCACTTCTTGTTCATCTGTCAAATAAGGGAAACTAATATCAGTAACATAAACAGGGGGAAGATAGGTATTATCCGTAAACTGCCCCGGTTCAAATACATTGAAACCATTGATTCCTCCAAAATAGAACTTCCCTGTGGACGATCTCAATGAAGACTGTGCAGTAAACTGATTACCTTGCAAACCATCATTTACGGTAAATAAGTGAAAGTTCTTTTGAGACACGGGATTAATGCGGCATAATCCGGCATTACAGGAAATCCAAAAATCACCGGTCCGATCCTGTTCTATAGAGAAAATTACCTTATTAGGCAACAATGTATTTTCCGGGTCGAAGTCAATGAAAGTCTCCGTATCTTTGGAGAATGAGCATAATCCTCCTCCATTGGTTCCAAACCACATTGTTCCTTTCATATCTTCAAACAATGTAATCACAGAATTACTGGTAATAGTTGTTGTATCTTCACGTATATGTTCAAAATGTTCCCAACGATCGTTCACTGTATTATAACGAAAGACACCACTATTTGAGGTCGCAACCCAAAGACTATTGTACATATCCTCATAAATATCAGTTACAGAAGCCATAGAGCCGACATGAATGATTGTCACAAAATTATCCAATTGCGAATTGTAACGACATAACCCCCAACTTGTTCCAACAAAAACATCTCCTTTTCGGTCTTTAAAGAGACTCAAGACATCATTACTACAAATTGTATAGGGAATATCGCGAGAATGGACATAACTCTTTACTGCTCCAGTTTTCAGGTTTAGCACATGCAACCCTTCCGCATAGGTTCCTATCCAAAGGCGGTCGCCATCTAGCAGCAAGCTACGAATGTCATATCTCGCATCCACATTCTTTAAAGTATACTCCGAAAGTGAATGAATTTGTGTATTGAAAAAACATAACCCGTTCCGGGTTCCCACCCAGATATTTCCATTCTGGTCTTCACAAAGAGGGCCGATCTCCCTGCCAAGCTCTAATGTACCTGATAATGAGATAAGGGAATAGTAATCAAAACGCTTCAATTGCTTAGTCATGTAACTCACTCCGCCGGAGTTAGTCATCACCCAAAGTGTACCTTCGGCATCCCACATCATTGCATTAACAGTTGGATCGCCCAATGCCCGCAAGCCAAAGGGAGAATCGCCTCTACGAAATGTTTTAAGGTCGCGATTGAACAGATACAGTCCATTATCCGTACCAACTAACAATTCTTTTTCGTTATAATCCATCAAACAGAGAATAGCACCGAAATTCTGTGCAGACGCATCATAAATTTTCAAATCCGAGCTTCCTTCCTGATAACAACCTAATAAATTAGTACCCACGCCAAACCATATTTCATTCTTAATACTATAGAGACAATTGATTCTCTGACTGCCTATGTTTGAATCTGACAGAACCGGATAATTTTGCAGAAAGGTTCCCTTCTCATCAAAACAAAATAGTCCTTCCTGCATTGAAGAAACATAAATACGGGAATCTGCACTCTGACAGATATCCCAAACAAAAGAAGTATGAATACTATTCTGTGTCAGCACACCTGTCACTGGTTCATAAATAAACACACCTTGCCCCAACGTAGCAATCCAAATCAAACCGCTTTGAGTTTTTATGATTTTCTTCACCTCACTACTGACAAATACGCCATACCGTGTTGTTTCATTAAAATAAGAAAAGCGGTCAGTAGAACGGTCATAGATATAAAGTCCCGAATTTGTTCCTACCCAGATATTTTCCCCTTCTTCCAAAAGGGAACTGACGAAATTATTACCCAAAGAATATTTATTATTCAAAGCATTCCGATACACCCTGTTGCCACAACCATCATAACAATTCAGTCCATCACTTGTGCCAATCCACAAAAAGCCATAGCTATCTTGAATCGAACACCAAGTCGTATTGTGCGAAAGTCCGTCTTCCACCTGATACCTTTTAAAAGAGAAATCAGTAGAAGCGAATATGGCTTCAAAATTGAAAACGATTATACAGATAAAGGCTGTAACCTGTTTTTTCATATAAATAAGAAGTAAAAAGATTAATCCAGATCAAGTCTACCGCCGATCCAGTCAAAACCCCGAACTTATTTTATCTTTAACGACAAATATCTCGGACAGCAGATTTAACAAGCGAAAATACACATTTTGAACTGAAAAATAGTTAAGTTTGCAGTTAAATAATAAATAATGTGCTAATAAGGCAAGGTACTAATGTACAAACTGTCAATTGACACATTCATCAATCATCAAATCGCAAATCGTTAAATCGTAAATAAAATGATGAATTGGAAACAACTAATATCAGCGAAACGTTTCGGGATGGAAGAATTCCATGAAGAACGACAGGAAAACCGATCCGAATTCCAACGGGACTATGACCGTCTCATTTTTTCGGCTCCTTTCCGCAGATTACAGAACAAGACGCAAGTATTCCCTCTTCCGGGCAGCGTTTTTGTGCACAACCGACTTACGCACAGTCTCGAAGTAGCCAGCGTTGGCCGTTCACTCGGGGACGATGTTGCCAAAGCACTTCTGGAACGTCATCCGGAACTTCAAGATTCTTTCCTGCCGGAGATCGGTTCTATCGTCTCGGCCGCTTGCCTGGCACACGATTTGGGGAATCCGCCTTTCGGTCATTCAGGTGAAAAGGCTATTTCTACCTTTTTCTCTGAAGGGAAAGGAGTTCGCCTGAAAGAAAAGCAGCCGAACGGCGAGCAACTTTCTCCGATGGAATGGGAAGATTTGACACATTTTGAAGGAAATGCAAATGCGTTCCGAATACTGACACATCAGTTTGAAGGACGTCGCAAAGGCGGATTCGTCCTGACATATACCACTCTAGCTTCTATCGTGAAATATCCCTTTTCATCGAGCCTTGCAGGAACCAAATCGAAGTTTGGATTCTTCGTCAGCGAAGAAGAAAGTTTCCAAAAAATAGCAACTGAATTAGGACTGACCTTGCTCAACGAGCATCCTTTGAAGTATGCACGCCACCCACTAGTCTATTTAGTGGAAGCGGCAGACGATATTTGCTATCAGATGATGGATATTGAGGACGCATATAAACTGAAGATTCTCACCACTGAAGAAACCAAAGAACTATTAATGACCTATTTCAGCGAAGAGCGGCAGGAACATCTCCGGAAAACATTCCTGATTGTCAATGATGTCAACGAGCAAATCGCCTACCTGCGTTCTTCCGTCATCGGTTTATTGATCCGGGAGTGTACCCGTGTCTTTTTAGACCATGAACAAGAAATACTGTCCGGCACGTTCGAAGGATCACTAATCAAGCGCATAGCCGAACGTCCGGCAGCAGCCTACAAACACAGCGTCGAAGTATCTATCAATAAAATCTACCGTTCACGAGACGTACTGGATATCGAGCTAGCGGGATTCCGCATCATCAGCACCTTACTCGAATTGATGATAGACGCCGTAACCTCACCCGAAAAGGCTTATTCCAAACTCCTGATCGACCGGGTATCCAGCCAATACAATATAAATTCGCCTGTACTCTATGAAAGAATACAGGCGGTACTTGACTATATATCGGGAATGACCGACGTCTTTGCTCTTGATCTTTATCGTAAAATTAACGGGAACAGTCTGCCTGCGGTGTAACCACTTTAGGAGTAAAAACCTCTTCCCCTTCACAAGAAGACAATCTCAACGCATCCGGATGGCTTTCAATAAACGTCTGGATGTGTCGAATTCGTTTATCTTCAAGAATTTCGTCTACAGCAATCAGGATACCAGTTTCTTCCACATCACCGAACTCGTAATTGACAGCTGTTCCGAACATACGCATCGTAGGGCTTAAGCTCATATACGCATTTACCAACGGAGGAATATTATAGCCCAATTTACGGATTTCACAATTCAATATCTTATAGTCCTCTTTAAAAGTACTCTTGCAGAACAATGCGTTCAACTCTTCTTCGGAAGTCTCAAGTTGCAGAGGCTCAATCGGAGTAACAAGTTTCTCTTTATCATAAAAATGTTTCTTGAGGAAATGAAGAATCATATCACGGCCACGACGATGGTAGCTAGGATACATGGTCACCTTGCCAAAGAAATACTTCACATTCGGCATAACCACGGTCAACGCTCCCAACCCGTCCCACAGATTATCCAAAGCGAACAGTCCTTTGCTTCCGGCACGGGTAGACTGATATTCAAGCGTAACAAACGAACGCCCCAGCTCAATTGTCTGCGGCAGGTATTCTTTAATAAAAGCATCAGAAAAATGAAACATGTGGGAAGTAGCCAGAATTGGCGCGCCTTTTTCATCAAAACGCACATCCGTACCAAGCAGATACCGGTAACCGCCCAGAATTTCTTCCGCTTCCGGATTCCATACGATCAACTGCTTGTAGGGGTGTTCCATCGTGTCGTATTCATCAATATCCATTGACAGGCCTGTACCTCCACCAGCAGCACGGAAAGCTATTTCACGCAAACGACCAATCTCTCTCATTACATTAGGAGCATTCTGATGAGTAATAATATAAATCTGATTATTACTCTTATTCGTCATTCGTAAGCGTTTGTCTTCCGTCAATTCTGCCTTCAGCAGCTCTTTGCTTACCGGTTTAATAATCTCTTCCATATTCCTTGTTATAGTTGTTCTATCAGTTACAGTTTATAAACAATATCCTTTACGTATTCAGCCCACTGCGCAGGGGTTTTCGATTTATCAAAAGTCTGCCAGGGTATGGGTTTGCCAAAAGTGACAGTAAAAGTTTTGTGGCGATTCTTAAACATTTCATCCGCAAGATACAACATAGCGATGTTAAACTTGATACCCAATGCCTTGCAAATATTTGCCAGGTTGTAAAAGAAATCAGAATTCCTACCGCCGAAATGCACGGGTATTACATCACGTTTTGCTTGTATGCTCTTTACTACAAATGTCTTTTTCCATTCCAGATCACGAATGACTCCATTCTGACGACGCGAACACAGTCCGGCAGGGAACATTATCAGCTGGTCATCCGACTGAAATCCGGCTTCCACCATTTTCGGGAAGTCTTTTGCCTGTTTGCCGGTTTTATTAATAGGTATGCAAAGGGGAGCCAATCCGCGTAGATTCATCAACAAATCATTCACCAGGTATTTCACTTTCCCGTCATAGTGCTTTCCCAACACATAACCAAGCGCAACACCGTCCTGTCCGCCTAACGGATGATTGGACACAAAAGTATACAATCCATCCTTAGGCAAATTCTCAATGCCTTTTACGTCCACTTTCGCATCCAAAAAGCCCATACATGCCTCCAGAAAGTCCACACCCAATCTATCCTTCGACTCATTCAGGAATACATTAATTTCATCCTGATGAACAATTTTCTTCAGATAAGAAACCACGAATTTAGGGATGTACTTATAATGCTTCGGAGCCTTTGTCCGAAGTATCTTATCGACATCAATCAAAAATAAAGAGTCATCAGTCATTCTTTTCAAATAAAAATGATGGCACAAAATTAACGGTTCTTTTTTATTAATCGCAATAATTTGGTAGAAAATGCAGGATTTAAGTTCAGAAGATAAAAAAATACCACCCAAAAACTATCAAAAACAACCTAAAAACTATCCGCGGATAGTTTTCGGGCATAAAAACGTCGGATTTCCCCCTATCGGGTTTCAGAAATTCACGTAAACTTGCAACATCGAAAATAACAAACGAATATTCACCTTTAAAAAGCAACACATATGAAAAGTTTAAGCTTCAGAAAAGATTTAGTAGGAGTACAAGATGAATTACTACGCTTCGCTTATAAACTGACAACTGACCGTGAAGAAGCAAACGATTTGTTGCAGGAGACATCATTAAAAGCATTAGATAATGAAGATAAATATACCCCTGATACAAATTTCAAAGGATGGATGTATACCATCATGCGCAACATATTCATCAACAACTATCGCAAGGTAGTCCGCGACCAGACATTCGTCGATCAGACGGATAATCTTTATCATCTGAATTTACCACAGGACGGAAGTTCAGAAAGCACAGAAAGAGCATACGACCTGAAAGAGATGCACCGTGTAGTCAACAAACTCCCCAAAGAATACAGAGTTCCGTTCGCCATGCACGTTTCAGGATTCAAATACCGTGAGATTGCGGAAAAACTGAACCTCCCGCTAGGCACAGTAAAGAGCCGTATTTTCTTCACGCGCCAGAAATTACAGGAAGAATTGAAAGACTTCCGCTAGACCTTAACTATACAAATTGGTGATCTCGGATCACATACTTCTTTAATACAGATTTTAGTTTTGATAATGATTAAAAGGCAGAAATACTCCGGTATATTCTGCCTTTTCTTTTATTACTAAGATTAGTTGCACGACACCCGGGTCTCAACACCTACAACACCCGGGTCTCAATGGGTCTGACACCCGGGTGTCAGGTATGATGAGACCCGGGTGTCGTACAAATTCCTATTGCATCAAAAGAAGTCTTCACTACCCTATTATTTAAAATTCACCTATACAGACATTTTTTTCCGTTTTACTGCCATAACTCCCCCACCAGCAGACTACTCCCAAAGCCGCATCATTTTCAAGCAAATAGACATTTAACATTCTGTTGAAAACTTCTCTGAAAGTTTTTTATGGAAAGTTGTGGGGAATTGTGGGGAATTTCATACTTTTACGGTCGCTTATTATAATAAGGTAATGATACGTTTTTTAGGAAATATTGAAGCCAGGGCGGACGCCAAAGGAAGGGTGTTCATACCCGCTACCTTCAGGAAGCAACTACAAGCAGCTTCCGAGGAGAGGCTTATTATGCGTAAAGACGTATTTCAGGACTGTTTGACCCTGTACCCCGAGAGCGTGTGGAACGAGGAGTTGAACGAGCTTCGCAGCAGGCTGAACAAATGGAACAGCAAACACCAACTCATTTTCAGACAGTTTGTGAGCGACGTTGAAGTGGTGACACCTGACAGCAACGGACGTATATTAATCCCCAAACGATATTTGCAGATTTGCAGCATTCATGGAGATATACGTTTTATCGGCATCGACAATAAGATAGAGATCTGGGCGAAAGAGCGGGCAGAACAGCCTTTCATGTCGCCTGAAGAGTTCGGTGCAGCATTAGAAGAAATTATGAACGATGATAATAGACAAGATGGAGAAAGATGAATTGACATACCATGTACCTGTATTGCTGAAAGAAAGCGTTGACGGGATGAATATCCAACCGGACGGAACGTATGTAGACGTCACATTCGGAGGAGCGGGACATTCGCGCGAGATACTTTCACGGCTCGGAGAAGGCGGACGTTTATTGGGATTCGACCAGGACGAGGACGCTGAACGGAACATTGTCAACGATCCTCACTTCATCTTCGTGCGCAGCAACTTCCGTTACCTGCAAAATTTCCTGCGCTATCACGACATCGAGCAGGTGGATGCAATCCTGGCCGACCTTGGCGTATCGTCCCATCATTTCGATGATAGCGAACGCGGCTTTTCTTTCCGTTTCGACGGAGCGCTGGATATGCGTATGAACAAGCGTGCCGGAATTACGGCAGCAGACATCGTGAATACTTACGAGGAAGAACGTCTTGCAAACCTCTTCTATCTCTACGGAGAGCTGAAGAATAGCCGCAAACTGGCTTCGGTCATCGTTAAAGCCAGAAGTGGGCAGTACATCCGGACTATCGGTGAGTTTCTGGAAATCATCAAACCGCTTTTCGGTCGTGAACGCGAAAAGAAAGAGCTGGCAAAAGTGTTCCAGGCACTGCGGATCGAAGTAAATCAAGAGATGGAAGCGCTGAAAGAGATGTTGCAGGCAGCTACGGAAGCATTAAAGCCGGGCGGCAGACTGGTGGTAATCACTTATCATTCATTGGAAGACCGCATGGTGAAAAACATCATGAAGACGGGCAACGTAGAAGGAAAAGCAGAATCCGACTTCTTCGGAAATCTGCAAACGCCTTTCCGCCTTGTCAATAATAAGGTAATCGTCCCCGACGAGGCAGAAATAGAACGGAACCCACGGTCGAGAAGTGCCAAATTACGAATTGCAGAAAAGAAATAGAAAGATATGGAAGAAGAAGTAGTAAATAAGAAAACAGAAGAGGGCAAGAAGAAAAACCGCACCTCGCTGAAGAGTATTCTGGGTGGAGACATTCTGGCTACCGATTTTTTCCGCCGTCAAACGAAGTTGCTGGTACTTATCATGGTATTCATCATCTTCTACATTCACAATCGTTATGCCAGTCAACAGCAACAGATCGAGATAGACCGGCTGAAAAAGGAATTGACAGACATTAAATACGACGCACTGACGCGCAGCTCGGAACTGATGGAGAAGAGCCGCCAGTCACGCATTGAAGATTATATATCGAGCAAGGAAAGCGATTTGCAAACATCAACCCATCCTCCTTACCTTATTAAATAAGTGGAGAGTGGAGAGTGGAGAATTGAGAGTTTTTAAAAGACAAATACTGTGGCAGTTAATAAAAAGAACATAATGACCCGTTACTTCTTCGTCATCCTGTTGATGGCGTTGATAGGAATAGCTATTGTTGTAAAAGCAGGCATCACCATGTTTGCCGAACGACAATACTGGCAGGATGTGGCTGATCGTTTCGTAAAAGAGAATGTGACGGTGAAACCTAATCGTGGAAACATTATTTCTTCTGACGGTAAACTGATGGCCAGTTCGCTACCCGAGTACAGAATCTATATGGACTTTATGTCCGGTGAGAAGGACGAAAAACGCAGACGGAAAGATCAGGCACGCCGGGACTCCATCCTCAATGCCAATATGGATTCCATCTGTATCGGACTTCACAAAATATTCCCGGACAAGAGTGCAGCCCAATTCAAAGCACACCTCAAGAAAGGACGCCAGGCAAAAAGCCGTAATTATCTGATTTATCCGAAACGTATTTCCTATATACAATATAAAGAGGTAAAGAGACTGCCCGTCTTCTGTTTGAACCGGTATAAAGGCGGATTTAAAGAATTAGCATACAATCAGCGCAAGAAACCTTTCGGTTCACTGGCTGCCCGTACGCTGGGAGATGTGTATGCAGATACAGCCAAAGGAGCCAGAAATGGTATCGAACTTGCTTTCGACACTATCCTGAAAGGACGGGACGGACTGACGCACCGCCAAAAAGTGATGAACAAATACCTGAACATTGTCGATGTGCCGCCGGTTGACGGTTGCGATCTGATTAGTACCATCGACGTAGGCATGCAGGATATTTGTGAGAAAGCATTGGTAGACAAGCTGAAAGAGCTGAATGCCAGCGTAGGCGTGGTGGTATTGATGGAAGTAGCTACCGGAGAAGTGAAAGCGATCGTCAACATGATGCAAGGCAAGGACGGCGAGTATTACGAAATGCGCAACAATGCCATCAGTGATATGCTTGAGCCGGGTTCTACTTTCAAGACAGCCTCCATTATGGTAGCTCTTGAAGACGGAAAGATCACTCCGGACTATGTGGTAGACACCGGCAACGGACAGATGCCGATGTACGGACGTGTCATGAAAGACCACAACTGGCACCGTGGAGGATATGGGAAGCTGACTGTTACAGAAATTCTGGGAGTTTCATCCAACGTCGGTACCTCTTATATTATAGATCATTTCTATGGTAGCAATCCACAGAAATTCGTAGACGGGTTAAAACGGATGAGCATCGACCAACCGCTTCACCTACAGATTTCAGGAGAAGGGAAGCCGAATATCCGTGGTCCGAAAGAACGTTATTTCGCAAAGACGACTTTGCCGTGGATGAGTATCGGATATGAGACACAGGTTCCACCAATCAATATTCTGACGTTCTACAACGGAATAGCCAATAATGGAGTCAGTGTACGTCCGAAATTTGTCAAAGCTGCCGTGAAAGACGGGGAAGTCGTGAAAGAATATCCAACAGAGGTTATCAATCCTAAGATTTGTTCGGATAAGACTTTGGCACAGATTCGTGAAATACTGCGGAAAGTGGTTGGTGAGGGACTTGCCAAGCCTGCAGGGAGTAAGCAGTTCCACGTTTCAGGCAAAACGGGAACGGCGCAGATTTCACAGGGGGCAGCCGGATACAAAACGGGAAGAACGAATTACCTGGTTAGTTTCTGCGGATATTTTCCGTCAGAGGCACCTAAATATAGTATGATTGTCTCTATCCAGAAACCGGGCTTGCCGGCTTCGGGAGGTTTGATGGCAGGTAGTGTATTCAGCAAGATTGCAGAAAGAGTGTATGCCAAAGACCTGCGGTTGCCGCTTACCAATGCGATTGACACCAATTCCGTAGTCATTCCGAATGTAAAAGCCGGAGAGATGCGCGAAGCGCAACGGGTATTGGAAGAGCTGGAGATTAATATACAAGGTAAAGTTGCCGATTCAGGAAAAGAAGTGTGGGGGAATACGCACGTTGCTCCGCAAGCGGTGGTTCTTGAAAGCCGGAGCAATATGCAGAACTTTGTGCCGAGCGTGATAGGTATGGGAGCGAAAGACGCTGTCTACTTGTTGGAAAGCAAAGGATTGAAAGTCAATCTGGTCGGGGTAGGCAAAGTGAAAAGCCAGTCGATTGCCAATGGAACCATCGTAAAGAAGGGACAAACGGTGACGCTGACGCTAAAGTAAAAATTAAAGATTAAAAATTAAATAGAGTGATGTTATTAAAGGAGTTACTGAAAGCGATCCAACCGGTAGAGGTAGCCGGAGATTCAGACATAGAAATCACCGGAGTCAATATTGATTCCCGTCTAGTGGAAGCCGGTCAACTGTTCATGGCAATGCGCGGCACACAAGCCGACGGCCACGCCTACATACCTGCTGCCATAGCGAAAGGAGCGACTGCTATCCTCTGCGAGGATATGCAGGAAGAACCTGTTGCGGGGATCACTTATATACAAGTCAAAGACAGTGAAGATGCAGTAGGAAAGATTGCTACTACTTTCTACGGCGACCCCACTTCCAAGATGGAACTGGTTGGCGTTACCGGAACGAACGGAAAAACAACAATCGCCACCTTATTATATAATACATTCCGTTATTTCGGATATAAGGTAGGATTGATTTCTACCGTTTGCAATTATATCGACGACGAACCGATCCCGACAGAGCATACCACGCCCGATCCTATCACGTTGAACCGTTTATTGGGACGAATGGCGGATGAAGGATGCAAATATGTTTTCATGGAAGTCAGTTCACACTCCATTGCACAGAAACGTATCAGTGGATTAAAGTATGCAGGAGGGATCTTTACCAATCTGACCCGCGACCATCTCGACTATCATAAAACAGTAGAGAATTATCTGAAAGCAAAGAAGAAGTTCTTTGACGATCTGCCGAAAAGCGCATTCAGCCTGACTAATCTGGACGATAAGAACGGACTGGTGATGACACAGAACACACGTTCTAAGGTCTATACTTATTCATTGAGAAGCCTTTGTGACTTTAAAGGGCGGGTATTGGAGTCTCATTTTGAAGGAATGTTGCTCGACTTCAACAACCACGAGTTGGCAGTTCAGTTTATCGGCAAGTTCAATGCTTCCAATTTGCTGGCAGTATTCGGGGCAGCCGTTCTGTTGGGTAAGAAAGAAGAAGAGGTGCTTGTGGCCCTTAGCACGCTTCATCCGGTAGCCGGACGTTTCGATGCGGTCCGTTCTCCACAGGGAGTTACAGCGATCGTAGATTATGCGCATACTCCGGATGCTCTTATTAATGTATTGAATGCCATACATGGAGTACTTGAAGGAAAAGGAAAAGTGATTACAGTGGTGGGTGCCGGTGGCAACCGTGATAAGGGCAAACGTCCCATCATGGCAAAGGAAGCTGCTAAAGCCAGCGACCGCGTCATCATCACTTCAGACAATCCGCGCTTCGAAGAGCCGCAAGACATCATCAACGATATGCTTGCCGGACTGGATGCGGAGGATATGAAGAAAACGGTCAGCATTGCCGACCGTAAAGAAGCGATTCGCACGGCTTGCATGCTGGCAGAAAAAGGAGATGTAATCCTCGTTGCCGGAAAAGGACACGAGAATTACCAGGAGATAAAAGGAGTAAAACATCATTTTGACGATAAAGAAGTACTCAAAGAAATTTTTAAATAATGAATAGATTGTGCTAATATGCCGACTGGCTCTGGTATTCATCCGGCAGAAGCGACATAGCAACACATCAATAAATTGGCAAATTATTTATGTTATATTATCTATTTGAATGGCTACATAAGCTCAATTTTCCAGGAGCGGGAATGTTCGGATATACTTCATTCCGTGCTTTGATGGCGGTGATCCTCGCGTTACTTATTTCAAGTATCTGGGGAGACAAGTTCATCAACCTACTCAAAAGGAAACAAATCACAGAAACGCAGCGTGATGCTAAAACCGACCCGTTCGGCGTCAACAAAGTAGGCGTACCGAGCATGGGAGGTGTTATCATCATTGTAGCCATCCTGATTCCTTGTCTGTTGTTGGGTAAACTGCATAATATATATATGATACTGATGCTGATAACCACCGTATGGTTGGGATCGCTCGGCTTCGCAGACGACTATATCAAGATCTTTAAAAAAGACAAAGAAGGTTTGCATGGTAAGTTCAAGATTATCGGTCAGGTCGGTTTAGGTTTAATTGTCGGAATGACTTTGTATCTAAGCCCGGACGTAGTGATCCGTGAGAATATCGAAGTTCATAATCCGGGACAGGAGATGGAAGTGATACACGGAACCAATGATTTGAAATCGACCCAGACAACGATTCCTTTTTTCAAGAGCAATAACCTTGATTATGCCGATTTGGTTTCTTTCATGGGCGAGCATGCGCAAACAGCCGGATGGATTTTGTTCGTCATCGTTACAATCATCGTGGTTACCGCCGTATCAAACGGTGCCAACCTGAATGACGGTATGGACGGAATGGCGGCCGGGAACTCGGCCATTATCGGCGCAACGCTGGGGATATTGGCGTATGTATCGTCGCATATCGAATTCGCAGGCTATCTGAACATTATGTATATTCCGGGTTCGGAAGAACTGGTAATCTATATCTGTGCCTTCATCGGTGCGCTTATCGGTTTCTTATGGTACAATGCTTATCCGGCACAAGTATTTATGGGAGACACAGGCAGCCTCACCATTGGCGGTATCATCGCAGTGTTCGCCATCATCATTCACAAAGAGTTGCTGATACCGATTCTTTGCGGTGTATTCCTGGTAGAGAATCTGTCGGTAATCCTGCAACGGGCTTATTACAAGGCAGGAAAGCGGAAAGGTGTAAAGCAACGTTTGTTCAAGCGCACACCAATTCACGATCATTTCCGTACTTCAATGAGTCTGATCGAGCCGGGATGTACGGTGAAATTCACCAAGCCCGACCAGCTGTTCCACGAATCAAAGATTACCGTCCGTTTCTGGATTGTAACGATTGTATTGGCGGCTATAACAATTATAACGCTAAAAATAAGATAGAATGAAGGCACGGATTACACAGATTAACGCAGTGTTAACTGCATTATCCCTTAAAACCGTGAAATCCGCGTCATCCGTGCCTTCATTAAAAATATAGAGAGCATTAACCCGATTATTAACTTTTAAAAGATGTGCGCAGCTAATAGATAAATCAATCGATTAGAAAACAAGGGCACATTATTGTAGATGAAAAGAATTGTAATTTTAGGAGCTGGCGAAAGCGGCGCAGGTGCAGCCGTACTCGCAAAAGTAAAAGGATTTGAGACGTTTGTTTCGGACATGTCCGCCATCAAGGACAAATATAAGGAACTTCTCGACAGCCATCATATTGCCTGGGAAGAAGGACACCATACCGAAGAGCTCATTCTGAATGCCGACGAGGTTATCAAAAGCCCCGGTATCCCGAATGATGCCCCAATCATCCTGAAACTGAAAGCTCAAGGCACACCGGTGATCTCCGAGATTGAGTTTGCCGGACGCTATACTGATGCCAAAATGATCTGTATTACAGGTTCTAACGGAAAGACTACAACGACTTCCCTGATCTACCACATTTTCAAAAGCGCAGGTCTGAACGTAGGTTTGGCAGGCAACATCGGCAAAAGTCTTGCTTTGCAGGTAGCCGAAGATTACCATGACTATTATATTATCGAACTTAGCTCTTTCCAGCTGGATAATATGTATAACTTCCGTGCGAACATCGCCGTATTGATGAACATCACTCCGGACCATCTTGATCGCTACGACCACTGTATGCAGAATTACATCGACGCTAAATTCCGCATTACCCAAAACCAAACCCCGGACGATGCTTTCATCTTCTGGAATGACGACCCGATCATCAGACAAGAACTGGCGAAACACGGTCTGAAAGCTCACCTGTATCCTTTTGCCGCTGTAAAAGAAGACGGAGCAATCGCATACGTGGAAGATCACGAAGTGAAAATCACCGAACCGATTGCCTTCAACATGGAGCAGGAAGAACTGGCCCTGACAGGGCAACATAACCTATATAACTCTTTAGCCGCCGGTATCTCGGCAAACCTTGCCGGCATTGCCAAAGAAAACATCCGTAAAGCCCTCTCCGACTTCAAGGGAGTAGAGCATCGGTTGGAAAAGGTGGCACGTGTCCGCGGAATTGATTTCATCAACGACTCTAAAGCAACGAATGTCAACTCCTGCTGGTATGCCCTGCAAAGCATGACTACCAAAACGGTATTGATCCTCGGTGGTAAAGATAAAGGCAACGACTATACTGAAATTGAAGACCTGGTACGCGAAAAGTGTTCGGCACTGGTATACCTGGGACTTCATAACGAAAAACTTCACGAATTCTTCGACCGTTTCGGCCTGCCCGTAGCAGACGTACAAACCGGAATGAAGGACGCCGTAGAAGCAGCCTACAAACTGGCAAAGAAAGGTGAAACGGTATTATTAAGCCCTTGCTGCGCCTCTTTCGACCTCTTCAAGAGCTATGAAGACCGTGGCGACCAGTTTAAGGAATGTGTCCGTGCCCTTTAATTTCTAATTATTAATTTTTAATTGCTACAAGATTGGATTTATTAAAGAACATATTCAAAGGTGACAAGGTAATCTGGATTATCTTCCTCTGTCTCTGCCTCATCTCTATTATCGAGGTGTTCTCGGCAGCGTCGACACTGACTTACAAAAGTGGCGACCATTGGGGACCGATTACACAACACTCCATCATCCTGATGGTAGGTGCTGTGGTAGTAGTGTTTCTGCATAATGTTCCCTACAAATGGTTCCAGGTATTTCCGGTCTTTCTGTATCCGATTTCCCTGGTTCTATTGGCATTTGTCACGCTGATGGGTATCATCACAGGGGACCGTGTCAACGGGGCAGCCCGTTGGATGACCTTTATGGGATTACAGTTCCAGCCTTCGGAATTGGCAAAGATGGCGGTTATCATTGCCGTCTCATTCATCCTGTCCAAAAGGCAGGACGAATACGGAGCCAACCCGAACGCCTTCAAATATATCATGATCCTCACCGGACTGGTATTCCTGCTTATCGCACCGGAAAACCTTTCGACAGCCATGCTGCTTTTCGGAGTAGTATGCATGATGATGTTTATCGGCCGGGTGTCAGCAAAAAAGCTATTCGGAATGTTGGGAATATTGGCACTTGTGGGCGGTGTTGCCGTAGGTATACTGATGGCTATTCCCGCTAAAACACTGCATAACACTCCGGGACTTCACCGTTTCGAAACGTGGCAGAATCGTGTTTCCGGCTTCTTTGAGAAGGAGGAAGTGCCGGCTGCCAAATTTGATATTGACAAAGATGCACAGGTGGCGCATGCACGCATCGCTATTGCTACCAGCCATGTAGTCGGCAAAGGTCCGGGAAACTCGATACAACGTGACTTCCTTAGTCAGGCATTCTCCGATTTTATCTTTGCGATTGTGATTGAAGAAATGGGATTGATCGGAGGAATATTTGTGGTGTTCCTCTATCTATGGCTGCTGATGCGAGCCGGACGAATCGCCCAGAAATGCGAGCGAACCTTCCCCGCCTTTCTCGTTATGGGCATTGCGTTGCTACTGGTGTCGCAAGCAATACTGAATATGATGGTTGCCGTCGGATTATTCCCCGTCACCGGCCAGCCCCTGCCTTTGGTCAGCAAAGGAGGTACAAGTACGTTAATCAACTGCGCTTATATCGGTATGATATTAAGTGTAAGCCGATATACCGCCCATCTGGAAGAACAAAAAGCGCACGATGCACAGCTCCAACTGCAATTAGAGGCAGATGCAGCTGCAAGTTCCGAGGCACAGACTGCCGCCGAACCGACAGCACAGATTCTGAACAGCGATGCCAAGTTTGAAGATGAGCATGATATTGATAAACGGTAAGTGATGAACGGTGAGTGGTGAACGAAAAACGTTGAACAGCGGATAGAAAAAAGAATTAGGATGAAAAAAGAACTTAGAATTATTATCAGTGGTGGAGGAACAGGAGGGCATATCTTTCCTGCCGTCTCTATCGCAAACGCTATAATAGAGCTACGCCCCGACGCAGAAATTCTCTTTGTAGGTGCTGAAGGACGTATGGAAATGCAACGGGTTCCCGATGCAGGCTACCGTATTATCGGGCTTCCGATTGCCGGATTCGACCGCAAACGTTTATGGAAAAATGTATCTGTATTGATTAAACTGATGCGCAGCCAGTGGAAAGCACGCAAAGTTATCAAGGACTTCCGCCCACAAGTGGCGGTAGGCGTAGGCGGATATGCAAGCGGACCTACATTGAAGACTGCCGGAATGATGGGAGTGCCGACATTAATCCAGGAACAAAACTCTTATGCCGGAGTGACCAATAAGCTCCTGGCACAGAAAGCAAAAGTGATTTGTGTAGCTTATGACGGAATGGAAAAGTTTTTCCCTGCCGACAAAATTATTATGACGGGGAATCCTGTCCGCCAAAACCTGACAAAGGATATGCCGTCTAAAGAAGAAGCATTGCGCTCCTTCAACTTACAGTCAGGCAAAAAAACGATTCTGATTGTAGGCGGCAGTCTGGGTGCACGTACCATCAACAATACGCTGACAGCCGGACTGGCAACCATCAAAGAAAACACGGACGTGCAATTCATCTGGCAAACGGGCAAATACTACTACCCGCAAGTGAAAGAAGCCGTGAAAGCTGCAGGTACACTTCCGAACCTATATGTAACGGATTTCATCAAAGACATGGCAGCCGCATACGCAGCAGCCGATCTTGTGATTTCCCGTGCAGGGGCAGGTTCTATTTCAGAGTTCTGCCTGTTACATAAACCTGTTATCTTAGTGCCTTCGCCCAACGTAGCGGAAGACCATCAGACTAAGAATGCCTTAGCATTGGTGAACAAGCAGGCAGCTATCTACGTCAAAGATAGTGAAGCGGAAACAACCTTGATGGATGTAGCATTATCCACCGTCAATGACGAACAGAAACTGAAAGAACTGAAAGAGAATATCGCCAAGCTGGCTTTGCCCGATTCTGCGAGAATCATCGCACAGGAGGTTATCAAACTGGCGGAAGCAAAGAGCTGATAAACAGAAGCAAAAAACAGATAAATAGATTATCGGATTGCATACAGGTTGAAGTAGCGGTATAGCTCCGGGATCAAACGACGTAATCCGTACTAAAATAAAAAACAGAAGAAATGAATATAGAAACGATAAAATCAGTCTATTTCGTAGGTGCCGGCGGCATCGGTATGAGTGCACTTGTACGCTACTTCCTCTTCAAAGGAAAGATAGTGGCCGGATATGACCGCACCCCTACTCCATTGACTGAAACCCTGATTGCCGAAGGCGCACAAATACATTATGAAGAAAACGTCGACCTGATTCCCGAAGCCTGCAAAGACAAGGAAAGCACGTTAGTCATATACACGCCCGCCGTTCCGCAGGAACATGAAGAAATCGTTTATTTCCGCAACAACGGATTCGAAATACAGAAACGCGCCCAAGTATTGGGAACAATTACCCATTCGAGCAAAGGTCTGTGCGTGGCAGGTACTCACGGAAAAACAACCACATCGACAATGACAGCCCATTTGCTCCATCAATCGCACGTGGAATGTACCGCTTTTCTCGGAGGAATCTCGAAGAACTACGGCACCAACCTGCTACTCTCTCAAACAAGCCCTTACACGGTGATTGAAGCAGATGAGTTCGACCGTTCTTTCCACTGGCTGTCGCCCTATATGACCGTAATCACATCTACCGACCCCGACCACTTGGACATCTATGGCACAGAACAAGCCTACCTGGAAAGTTTCGAGCATTATACCACGCTTATCCAACCGGGTGGCGCACTGATTATCCGCAAAGGCATCTCCCTGCAACCCAAAGTGCAGCCGGGCGTTCGTGTCTATACTTACTCACGTGACGAAGGCGACTTCCATGCAGAAAACATCCGCATCGGAAACGGAGAAATATTCATCGACTTTGTTGCCCCGGACACCCGTATCAACGATATTCAACTGGGAATTCCAGTTAGCATCAACATAGAAAACGGCGTAGCCGCCATGGCATTGGCACACCTTAACGGGGCGACCGATGAAGAAATAAAAAGAGGCATGGCAAGTTTCCGCGGAGTAGACCGCCGGTTCGACTTCAAGATCAAGAACGACCGTATCGTCTTTTTGAGTGACTACGCCCACCACCCCTCTGAAATCAAACAGAGCGTGTTGTCTATGCGCGAACTTTACAAGGACAAGAAGATCACAGCCATCTTCCAGCCGCATCTCTACACCCGCACCCGCGACTTCTATCAAGATTTTGCCGATAGCCTGTCGCTACTCGACGAAGTGATTCTGGTAGACATCTATCCGGCACGTGAAGCACCGATTCCGGGCGTCACCAGCAAACTGATTTATGACAATCTCCGTCCGGGCATTGAAAAAAGTATGTGCAAAAAGGAAGATATACTGAACATTCTGAAAGATAAAAACATTGAAGTATTAATCACTTTGGGGGCTGGAGACATCGACAACTATGTCCCTGAAATAAAGGAACTATTAGAAACAAAAAAATTAAGAATGAATAATGAAGAATGAAGAATCTCTATCCAGCGTATTGATGCGCAGCAATTCTTCATTCTTCATTCTTCATTCTTCATTAATAAAAAAACTATGGTAAAGAGAATCCTTCTATCCATCGTCATGCTGGTGCTTATAGCCTACCTCGCCGTAGCTATCACCGCATTCAACCGCAAGCCTGCCGACCAGACCTGCCGTGACATGGAATTGGTTATCAAGGATACCGCATACGCCGGCTTCATCACCAAAGAAGAGCTGAAAGGTATCCTTCAGCACAAAGGAATCTACCCCATCGGGAAGAAGATGGAGCGCATCTCTACCAAGTCACTGGAACGGGAACTAAGCAAACATCCGTTGATTGACGAAGCCGAGTGTTACAAAACACCCAGCGGCAAAGTATGCGTGGAAGTGACACAACGTATCCCTATTCTTCGGGTGATGAGCTCCAACGGTCAAAATTACTACCTTGACAACAAAGGAACCGTCATGCCACCGGATGCAAAATGCGTCGCTCACCGGGTAATTGTCACCGGAAACGTAGAAAAGTCGTTTGCAATGAAGGATTTATATAAGTTTGGTGTATTTTTGCATAATAATAAATTCTGGGACGCCCAGATAGAGCAGATCCATGTGTTGCCCGACCAGAACATCGAATTGGTGCCGCGTGTGGGAGACCATCTCGTCTATCTCGGAAAACTGGAAAACTTTGAAGATAAACTGGCACGTTTGAAGGAGTTCTACAAGAAAGGACTCAACCGGGTAGGCTGGAACAAATATTCGCGTATCAACCTCGAATTCAACAACCAGATTATCTGCACCAAACGAGAATAGATAATAAATGATAGTTGATAATTGATAGTTGACAGATGAGGAGTGAACAATCTTTTTTCAATCGTAAATTGTAAATCGTAAAATCGTAAATAAATATATATGGCAACAACAGAATTTATCGCCGCTATTGAACTTGGTTCATCGAAGATAACCGGTGTGGCCGGAAGAAAGAACAGTGACGGAAGCATGCAGGTATTAGCGTATGCCCAGGAAGACTCTTCTACGTTTATTCGTAAAGGAGTTATTTTCAATCTGGACAAGACAGCGCAAAGCCTGACCTCGATCATCAACAGACTGGAAGGTGAGTTGAAAAACTCAATTGCCAAGGTATATGTAGGCATCGGCGGACAATCACTCCGCACAGTCCGCAATGTAGTAAGCCGCGACCTGGAAGAAGAAGCCATCATATCCGAAGAACTTGTAAGCGCTATCGGTGATGAAAACATTGCCATCCCGGTGGTTGATATGGATATACTGGACGTAGCTCCGCAAGAATACAAGGTGGGCAATAATCTGCAAGCCAACCCGGTAGGTCTGGTAGGAAGCCACATCGAAGGACGTTTCCTCAACATCGTTGCCCGTGCTTCCGTACGCAAGAATCTGGAGCATTGCTTCCAGCAGGCAAAAATCGACATTGCCGACCAACTGATCGCCCCGCTAGTAACAGCCAACGCCGTACTGACAGAAAGCGAACGCCGTTCGGGTTGTGCACTGATCGACTTCGGAGCAGATACGACTACCATCTCTGTATATAAGAATAACATTCTCCGCTTCCTCACCGTATTACCTTTGGGAGGCAACAGCATCACGCGTGACATCACCACCCTGCAAATGGAGGAGGAAGAAGCCGAACGCCTGAAAAAAGCCTACGGTGACGCCCTCTACGAAGAAGACCCCGAACAAGAGGAAGAAGCTACCTGCAAACTGGAGGATGACAACCGTATCATCAAAGTGGCAGACCTTAATAATATCATCGAAGCCCGTGCCGAAGAAATCGTTGCCAACGTATGGAACCAGATTCAGCTATCCGGCTACGAAGACAAACTGCTGGCAGGACTTATCCTGACAGGAGGAGCCGCCAACCTGAAGAACTTGGACGAAACCTTGCGCAAACGCAGCAAGATAGAAAAGATACGGATGGCGAAACTTCCACGCAATACGGTCCATGCCCCCAACAATATACTAAAAAAAGACGGTTCACAGAACACATTGTTCGGTCTACTGTTTGAAGGGAACCAAAACTGTTGCCTGACTGAAACCGCCCCGCAAGCTGCTGCTCCTGTACCGCCAGTCTCCAAACCGGAGCCGGAAGTGCATAGGACCGCAGACATATTTGAAGACGACCAGGAGCTGAAGGAACAGGCCCGCCTCGCCCGCCTCAAGAAAGAGGAAGAAGAGCGTGAAGCCAAGTTAGCTGCTAAAGAAGCGGAAAAACTTCGCAAGCAAAAGGAAAAGGAAGAGAAAGAAAGACGGAAAAGAGAAGCCGGTCCGAGCTGGATTCAGCGCAAGATCGACTCGTTGACGAAAGAAATCTTCTCCGACGACGATATGAAGTGATTTATGATTTATGAATTATGAGTTATGAGTTGGCTGCGCGCTATATCATAAATCATAAATCATAACTTATAAATCAAGATTCAAAAATCAGAGTTCAGAAACCAGAAATCATAAATCAGAAATCATATTATTATGGACGAGATAGTACAATTCGATTTCCCGACAGATTCACCGAAGATCATCAAAGTGATTGGTGTAGGTGGTGGTGGTGGTAACGCTGTAAACCACATGTACCGGGAAGGCATCCATGATGTAACGTTCGTTCTTTGCAACACGGACAACCAGGCATTGGCCGAATCACCTGTCCCGGTGAAACTGCAACTGGGCCGTAGCATCACGCAAGGGCTTGGAGCCGGCAACCGTCCCGAACGGGCACGCGACGCCGCTGAAGAAAGTATAGAAGATATCAAGGCACAACTGAACGACGGCACCAAGATGGTATTCATCACCGCCGGAATGGGAGGAGGAACCGGAACAGGAGCTGCCCCGGTCATCGCCCGCATTGCGAAGGAAATGGATATTCTGACTGTCGGTATCGTCACCATCCCCTTTATCTTCGAAGGAGAAAAGAAAATCATCCAGGCACTGGACGGCGTCGAACGTATCGCCCAGCATGTTGATGCCCTATTAGTTATCAACAACGAACGCCTACGCGAAATATACGCCGACCTTACCTTTATGAATGCCTTCGGCAAAGCCGATGACACTCTTTCCATCGCTGCCAAGAGTATTGCCGAGATTATCACCATGCGTGGTACGGTCAACCTCGACTTTGCCGATGTGAAAACCATCCTGAAAGATGGCGGAGTAGCGATCATGAGTACCGGATTCGGCGAAGGAGAAAATCGTGTGACGAAAGCAATCGACGATGCCCTGCATTCTCCGTTGCTCAACAACAACGATATTTTCAATGCCAAGAAGGTTATGTTGAACGTTTCTTTCTGCCCGTCATCCGAGTTGATGATGGAGGAGATGAACGAGATACACGAGTTCATGAGCAAATTCCGCGAAGGAGTGGAAGTGATCTGGGGTGTTGCCATCGACAACTCACTGGATACAAAAGTAAAGATCACCGTACTGGCAACCGGATTCGGTGTAGAAGACGTCCCCGGAATGGACAGCCTGCACGCTGCACGCAGCCAGGAAGAGGAAGAACGCCAACTGCAACTGGAAGAAGAGAAAGAGAAGAACAAAGAACGTATCCGCAAGGCATACGGCGAAAGCGCCAGCAATATCGGAAGCAAGAGCCTCCGCAAACGCCGTCACATCTATCTTTTCAACACGGAAGATTTGGACAACGACGATATCATCGCCATGGTAGAAGATTCTCCCACGTACATGCGTGATAAGACGACTCTTACTAAAATCCGGACAAAAGCTGCATTGGAAGAAGAAGTGGCAACAGAAGAAGCTACGGATGATAACGGCGTAATTACATTCTAAACAAAGAGCTTAAGAACGAAAATTATAGTCCCACAGCATCAGGCTTCAGATCTAATTTTTAATCTTCAATTTATAATTATAATAGTATGGATTTATTCGATCAAGTCAGCGAAGACATTAAAAACGCAATGAAGGCGAAAGATAAAGTAGCCCTCGAAACTTTGAGAAATATAAAGAAGTTCTTCCTCGAAGCTAAGACAGCTCCGGGAGCTAACGATATATTGACAGATGATGCCGCTTTGAAGATTATCCAGAAACTTGTAAAACAAGGAAAAGATTCTGCTGAAATCTATATCGGACAGGGTCGCCAGGACTTGGCTGACGTAGAATTGGGTCAGGTAGCCGTTATGGAAAAATACCTGCCGAAACAGATGAGTGCCGAAGAACTGGAAGCTGCTTTGAAGGAAATCATCGCAGAGACAGGTGCTACGAGCGGTAAAGACATGGGTAAGGTCATGGGAGTTGCCTCCAAGAAGCTGGCAGGACTTGCAGAAGGACGTGCCATTTCCGCAAAAGTAAAAGAGCTTTTGGGATAACTTCCGGAACTTCCACAGAACCTTTTAGTGTTCGATTTTATCTTGCATCTTACACTAACCAGAGTTTATCTATTTGATTAATAGCAGTATAAACCTATGCAAGATACCGTTGCAGATGCGTGCAAGATGTTTTATCTTACACACATCTGCAACTTTCGTTAAACATGACATTCACCTCCTTCACCACTCTGAAACATCGATAAATAAAGGGATTTCGGGTGAAGGGCTGCCTTTCACATAGGTTTCACCCGATTCACTATACCTTTCTGCCGAATTTTGATTAATAGACTGATTCCAATCTATTAGATATAAACTTATTCTCTATTGATGCCAAACTTCCTTTTCACTAATAGAAAAGATTACTAACATTAAAGGCAATCTCTAAATGAAGCTTTTGTTTTTATAAACAAAGCTTTCATTTATAAAATCAAAAGCTTCATTTATATAATTGCAACTTGCAATTATAGATTGCGATTAATGAAAAACAAGTTTAGAATTATAGTAAAGTAATTTAAGTATTAATAGAAAGGAACTTTTCCCACTATAAATAAGAAAGAGTCTATTAATAGCTGGGAAATAATCAAATTAGATCACATGAACTTAATAAAGTAAAAGCAGATTTGAAATTAATTTAATGTATGATATAGACAGTACTAATTATTATTTCCCCGAACTAAAATAATCTTCCTATAAAAGAGCATAATATAGAAAATAAAGATTACTTTTACAATGAAACTAAACCACGACAGACAAATGAGAAAGAGTATTGCTATAATTATAACATCTATATTAGTACTATCAGGATGCAACAAACAACAATCCGTATCTGACAGACTACTAAATGAAGTAGGAAAGGTTATTGCCATAAATCCTGACAGTGCATCCAACCTACTAAAAGGTATATCATCTCCTGAAAAACTAGACGACAAAACCTTTGCACGCTGGTGTATGTTATCAGGAAAGATTACAGACGAAATTTTTAATAGCATCCTACCAACTTACCAATTAGAAAGAGCCTATGACTGGTATTCCTCACATGGTAGCCCTGACGAACAAGTGCAAATCTTGATTTATTTAGGTCGATCCTATTTTGCTGATGGAGATTATGATAAAGCAATGTCTATTTATACCAATGCACTGGACATTGCAGAAAAGAATAAGCTTAATAACCTCACCGGATATACATATAGCTATATAGGCGATTTATATGGAGAGAAATTCATGCGGACAGAAGCTATCAAAAGATATAAGGCTGCTGCCGAATGCTTCAAAAAAGAAAATAATACAGATAGCTATGCTTGCGCATTAAGAGATGTAGGACGCGAATATGCATGCATAGACTCGTTATCACGCGCTTTAAAAATTCTAACTATAGCTGATTCTGTAGCACGTAATACTAAAAATATCGAAGTCACTGCATCAATAGACAATGCCTTAGGGAATATTTATGCAATGCAAAATAAATATGATAAAGCTGAAGAATACTTTCTCAAAGCATTGGTAGGAAGAGAAACAATGCCCGATTATATGGCACTGATAGACTTATATATTGCATCGGGGGCTATTAACAAAGCACAAGAGCTACTATCCAAAATACCACAAGATAATCCAAAGTATACATACAGCATTAAATATTTATACTACCAAATCTATAATGAAGAAAAGAATTATAAAGAAGCTCTTACTAATCTGAAAGAATACGTCGAAATAACTGATTCAATCATATATGCTGATAACCAATCTAAGATATTGAACATAGAGTCTAAATATAATCATTTAAAGATCAGCAAAGAAGTAGATAGATTAAAAATTAAACAGCAAAGCTACATTATAGTTTTAGTTATATGCATTGGAATCCTATTATTAATAATAATAGGATATCTACTATATCGAAAGAAAGCAAAAGAGAAAATCCAAAGACAACAAGAAGAGTTGAACCGAATAAAGACAGATTTGCTTTATGTTTCTTTAGAACTGGAAAAGAAAAAAAGATTGTTAGATACATTTAAGGAGAAAAATGAGAGCTATGAGGAAATGCAGGAAGAAATAAGTCTCCTAACCACCAACTATAAACAATTGCAAAATAAAATTCTAGAGAATTCACCTTTACATAAAGAACTAATACACCTAGCCAACCAAAATAAGCCCAGAAATAACAAGCCATTAATAACAGACAAGCAATGGAAACTCATTGCAGATGAAATAACATATATTTATCCGAATTTACGTAAATACATATATAGTCGATGCCCAGATTTACCAGAGCAAGACTTTTGGTATTGCTGTTTATATATATCAGGGTTTGACACTAACACAGAAGCAAAGTTACTAAACATTACAGTCGACTCAGTAAGAAAAAAAAGACTCAGACTTAGACAAAAACTGAATATAATATTACCAGATAATAATGCTACATTGTATGATTATTTAATTGAAAACATGCACTAATATCCTCTTCTTAGGAAGAAATAATCAGCAACATAAAAGGATGTCCACGCAAAACATCATAAGCGACTGATTATCAAGCACTGTTTGTCCACGCTGAAAAACTTCTTTTATTTGCATTCCCCCTCATATCTCCATAAATTTGCAAAAAACAATCAAAGATATGAGAAAACTAAGCATTTTACTATTATTAATTGGCATTCCATTCATAATAATAGAAGCCAATAATCTATCAACACAAAGAACTAAAATTATAAGATGGCATAAATGCCAAAAAACACCAAATTCTATCCCAATAGAAGCTATCCAAGACGAAAACTCTATTGAAGTTCGTTTTCTTGAAGACATCGACGATCAAGTTACTTTCCAAGTAAAAGATCAACTGGGAAATATTATCTTCCAAGATGTGATATTAACTCCTAATGAGCAAAAAACTTATAAGATTGATTTGAAAGGCTACAGAGTCGGTCATTATGAACTTCTCTACATAGAAGAAGACATAACTTTCATTGGAGAGTTTGAAATCGAATAATCAACGATAAATAATAAAAATATCAAACTTTATAAACCCTATAAAACTAATAATTATGGGAAACATTTTTAGATTCTTATTGGTGCTGCCTTGCATCACCTTGTTATTGTACTCTTGCGAAAGTGAGATTGAAAATGAGATCCAGTCATCTACAGAAAAACTGAACTTATCAGGATTGGAATCGGATAGCCTTCAATTAGAAAGTTATGAATTGTCTGAAATGACAGATGAGCTAAAAGCATTAAAAGAAAGGATAGATGAACTAAAGAAAGCGAAGACACGATCAGTAGCTTCAAGCAACTATAGCCAATATTTTTCAGAAAATATGTGGGCTATTAGAGAGTTACCCTTCACACTTAGCACTGGAGGTGGATATTTATCATGTACTGGTTGGGGACAGAGAGTGACCTATGAGGGATATAATCCTGGCTCTTATGGTAAATTCTATGTCCAAATTCCCTCATCAATTACCGGCATACCCTATTTAATTTATTCAAACTACTCGAAAACTCGTCTAGCTGTAGGACATTACACTAGTAATCCGGAATCAAAAATATTACTTGCAATGAGCAGTAATTCCACTACAGGAGCCATGGATTCCTGGGACATTATACCTGCTACTAATAATCCAGGAACTTATGTCCTTCAAAATGAGCTATATCTTGGCCAAGGAAGTAGTGGTTCATGGTGGGATGTATTCAATTATGTGGTAGATATACAAGCTAATAATGTTGGTTTCAGCCCATATACACAAAGAGCCCAACAGGAATTTACTATCACCCCTGATGCTGTATTCACACTGAAAAGCCTAGAATTTATCAATCCATATTCCGCAACTGTGACCCAAAGGGAGAATGTCTCTATCAAACGAGCCATAACAAACTCTTCATCCCAATTTATACGAGAGAACCTCGTATTTGAAAAGGCTATACAAGAGGACTCCTATTTTAAAGAAGAAAAGGGAATAGCATTTAAGGTTCCAGCTTCAGATATGCTATTTGCACGCCCTACAGTTACATTAGGAGAAATAGATCTTGTTCCTAATGCAAGTATACCAATTGATACAAAATACCAGCCCAATGTACGCAGAGTAATGGAAAATACATTAAAGCATATAGAACCTGTCAAAGTTTCTCCACGTACAAAACTCACGGTGACCTATTATTTTAAAGAGTATGATGTATCAGTAGACTATGTTGCCACAATTGAATATAAAGAAAAAGATAAAGATGCTAGAATAGCCAAATTGCCTGGACGTTGGAGCGGAAGGATTCATGTAGATGAAATATCCGATGTTGATTTAGAAGAGACAAACTTGGATACTCAACAAAGTGTAAAAAGAAGAGTGAACACCAGAAATGCAAGTCAATCATCACCAATCATATTAAAAAAATAGACCTATATGAGAAAATTTACTATATTTTCATGTATCATATTGTTTGTTATAGCATCATGTAACAATGAAGACGAAATAAGTGATTCTGCTTCGCTAAACAATCAGGATGATTCAACATCAGAAATCATCTTGCAAGAACGTGACCCGAATCTACCAAAAGTTTGGTCTAAAAAGATAGCACCCAGACCCAGTACTAGGACATCATTTACCGATGCTACTGATTTTCTTGGAAATTCTTATGCCATAGAAAACGGAACATCAATTATCGGGGACTTTTCAAATGCGAGATTTCCAATTGTTAATATGGAAAAGCTACTTGAAAGATATCCTTCATATATAATTGCCAAAGAGTTAAGGACAACGTCAACAGAAGCCATGTCATACGCCAGCTTCGAACGCTTAGAAACAACTTCATCGTTTACTAAAACTGTCAAATCCGGATTCTCACTAAATATTGGTCCGTTCAAACTGGGAAGAAAGAAAACTGTAACCGATATTTTCAAGCATAACACAAGTAATTCCGAACAAGCAGTACACGGAGAACTTAGTGTTGAAGTTATTAATGGAATGATATCCTTACAAACAGCACCTAGTGCATTGAGAAGAATTTCGGCAGATTATTTGGACGAATTATTTGTAGATGCCCTTTATAATTCATCCATGGTAGAATTAATTCAAAGTTACGGAGAATTTGTCTTAACAAGCTATTATACAGGTGGGCGGGCATCGGCTTTATACTATGGTCTTGACACACAAAGTACAGATTTCAATAGTAAAGAGCGCGACATGGATAAATCAATAAACGCAACTTATTCATGGAACAAGGACTCTGTTTCAGGAGATTTTTCTGTTGGAACAAAAGATGGCAATTCTTCTACAGAGACTAAATCTTTTTCCGAATTACATGTATCTATCAAAACATTGGGCGGTGCTTATGGTTATAATGTTGCAACACCTCCTTATGACGTTAAAAGTACATCCATTAATTTAACGAGTTGGCTTCAATCATTAAATGATTCAAGAACACATACAATGATTGACATTCAAGATGGTGGGCTCTATCCAATATCGGATTTTATTTTGGAAGAAAACTTTAAGCAAAGATATAACGACACCCACATGGATTTTCAGCACCAAGAACAACTTGAAGAACCGTATATAGAAATAATGAAAGTATACGTCCGCAAAAGTAGCTCGGGAGAGAAATTATATGATATTGTACCTGTGCTAAATACAAGACAAGGAGATAAGCTCATTTTCTCAAACTCAAGTGCTGCAAGTCAATCCGATGTAAAATTAAAAGCGAACAGTGTTGCCGCAACCTTTACCGAAAAAAGTAATGCTATTAAAAATGAAAAGAGCAAATATTATAAACTAGCTATCAAAGCCAATCCGAATAAAGTAATAAATCCTATCCTACAAACCACATTATCATTTTCAATAAACGATGTAGATGAGGCTGGAATGTACAAGTTTAAAAACACAAACACCAATATTTGGTATATCTACAACCCGACATCGTTATATTGTTTTGCATACTACGACGATGATTATATTCTTGATGCATACGGAATCTTAGATTGGGTAAACAGCATACCTGTAAAATCAGTTTCAATGACGACTTTATATCAACGATATAGAATATTCGGTTTGTAATGAAGAGCATTAATAGATATTCACCAATAAAAAAGACAATCCTTTTAAGGAAGAGGTAAAATACGTATCATTTATTAATTCAAATTATCCGCTTATGAAAAAATTATTGTTACCTTTGACCATTCTGCTGTTTTTCGGATTAGTCGTATCATCATGTTCTTCAGACGATGTACTTCAAAGAGAAAACAACGAACAGCCAAACATTGTAAAAAGAAACAATGAAAAAGCTCGTGAGGCTGGTATAAGATTATTAGAATCATTTGGAATGACAAAAACTCGTTCATTAAGTACTAGTGACTATCCGGACTATTATGGGGGAAGTTATATTAACGGGGATGGTAAACTTGTTGTTTTTCTTAAAGGAGAAATAGAAAGTACCAAAGCCACTCTTATAAGGTTAATAGGTGAGAATGATGTCATATATACACAAGGCAATTATTCTTATACGGAGCTGAATAATGTTCTAACCAAAATAACTTCATTTATTAGCAGTAATAAAGATTCTCAAATTGCCAAGAATATAAGATACTATTATCTGAATGATTTTGAGAACTGTGTCGTGGTAGAACTTGACAAATCTAATGAAATGGAAATAAAAGAGTTTAAATCAGAAGTAGTGAACTTTTCAGGAATTGTATTTAAACAATGCACAAGAGAATTTCAAAACCACTCATTATCGCCAGGAAGTTCTATAGGCACACCTAAAGGCACTGCGTCAATGGGATATAGAGCTACTAGATTTAACACTGACGGTTTTGTTACTGCAGGACATGCTTATAACACGGGTGACCCGGCATATTATAATAACACACTAATCGGTAATTGTGACTTTTCAATCCAAGGTGGTTCCGTTGATGCAGCATTCATTAGTATAACTAATTTCTCCATCGTTCCCAATAATGGAAATCTTACTGGAGAAGAATATAATATTTGGGCAGGAGATAATGTAACCAAGTTAGGAGAGACTATAGCTCAATCTGAAGGTTATATTACAAGTACCAATGCAAATGTAAATGCCGATGGAATATACTATACAGATATGGGTGAAGCTACATATTTAAGTGCGTTCGGAGATAGCGGGGGACCAGTATATCTTACAGATAGTAAAAAAGTAATAGGTATACATAAAGGAAGCACAGCTTTCACATCTATATTTGTTAAGGTTGATAATATAGCATCAAAACTAAATGCTCATTTCAACTAATAATTACCAATGGATTGGATAAGTAACTTATCCAATCCATTTCATACTTAACTTATGCTCAAATTAATATCGATTTTGCTAACCAATGGAATTGTTTTATTCATGCTAATCAGTTGTCATAATAAAACAGGCAATTCTAAAAGCACTGTAAACCTTGAATATGAAAATAGTATCGACTCTCTTAATTCATATAAAATGGATATATCACATTTCATTAATTCCATCGAGCCAGGAGAAACGATTGTAGAAGAAAAACAAATGCAGGGGGAAGAATTTATTACAAGAGAAAATGAGAATATAAAAGTGCGCTTTTTATTAAAAGCCCCCTGCTCAAAAGACGGATTCTTGAAAACAGAAATTACTAATAATACAAACGATACAATTATCTATATTAGCAATACTTTCTTGCACTATAGAGAAAGTAATAATTCATGGATTCCTTTAGTTTATCCGGATAATTATGTAAAAAATGATCTTGGATATTTAATACCTTCTCATGAAAGCGCCAAAATAAGGTTCTTTTTACCTTCTCAAGAAGAATATCCTAAAGGGAAATACAAGCTTCAACTATTATTCCGCAATACTTCAAAGAGTATTGACTATTATATCGATAAAATATTTCTAAGCAACAAGTCAAACTAAGTTCCTGATAAATTAAGAAATTAAAAAAATGAATACAAAGAAAATAGTTGGGATTTTCTTATTATCCCTTTGTACTATGTGTTTCGTTAATTGTAGTGATGATGACACACCAGATGATCCGGCAGACACCATCACACTCAATATGCTTAATGAGCATAATGGAAAAACCTATTTAGGTGAATCAAATGTTTACATCAATGAAGCCAATAATTTTATCACATCTAAAAATTTCATTTCTGACGTAGGAAATGGCGCAGGAGTTGGAGCAAATATTCTGCCCTCGTTAACCAACCTCACACACGAAGTGGCGGTTACACCCGGGCATATTTATCAGATTTTTAATAAAAATACACTGATAGATTTTCCGTCAGGCAATTACGCTATTCAAGTAGAAACAAGTTATTATCAAGCCTATGTTGTATCTAAAATAGTAAATAGTGACATGAATATCGGTGCAATTGTAAAATATATATCTGTTTTCCCTAACAATAATGGACTGCCTGCATATAGGTATAATATTGGAAGCCTTTACCGCATAGGTGAAACGGTTGAATTAGCATTACCCCAAGATATTGAGTTTTTCTTGAAAGAACATAGCGCAGGTATAAAAGGATTAAATGTAACATATGCCAATAACAAATTAAGAATAACCCTAACTAAAGCACCTGACATTGTCAACGGACCTTATGGAACATTTGACCTTTATATCCGTTCAAACAATATCTTTACGATCGTAGAAGTCCACGTGGAATAAGCAATAAAGACTTTATTAGCCAGTAAAACAAAGGGATTATCACCCATATTAGCATATATTTGCAACAAACATTTAAAAGTATGAGAATTGATAGATTTTTACTATTCGTATTATTACTGGCATCTTCGTATGGTTGCTCTGAAGAACAACCATACGAAGTTGAAAAGGAATCAGTTTCTATATGGGAAGGAGACACAAGGCATGTCATCATAGAAACAGACTTAACAGAGCACAACTATAAGTTAGAATCAGAAAATCAAGAAATTGCAACTGCAACTCTTGACGAAATGGGCGTATGCATCGCTACATACAAAAGTGGGAGCACCATGATACGACTTATTGATACTGACAATAATAAGATAGTATGTGAGATCTACGTATATGTAATATACTTCAACAGCTCGGAAATTATCAATTGGGGAATTCCGCTCGAAGGTCATCCTGGTTCTCCGGGAATAATAATAAAAGCAATAGATCTAAGAATCCCTCCAGAGATAGAAATTGAGTTACGAGAAAAAGAAAAGCCATTCATCGGTGCCACTTATACATTCAATCAAGAAACCAAAAAGTTCACAATGAAAACTGATTCGGGGATATTCAAAGAAGGTACATACGAATGGAACATTACCTCTTTAACCCTAATGTATGACGATAAAACAGAGAAATTCGGCTTCAAATTTGCTACAGGAATGTCACACGGATATATTCTACAGAGTGACAAAACATCAGAATATCAGCAACGATATCCTGATGCCGGTATCACAGAAGTAAAAGTTAATTATGTCTGGAAGGATAATGAAATAATTCAATTAGGAGGGCTTACATTTTGATCGATACAAAAGTAGATAGACAAGTGAAACTGTTATTTCTGATATTCTGTATATTTACAATTAGCTGCTCAAACGAAGACAAACTAAATTGTGAACCCATTGAATTAAGTAGCAACTCCATACATATTTTAGCAGGAGAAAAAGAATTGTATATATATTGTCTGATTTAGAAAAATTCCAAATGGGGCTTGGATTACAGTCTGAAAATCCTCGAATAGCAACAGTTGAACCTCAAAATGATAGTAAGGCAATCCTAATCACAGGAAACAGTGTAGGAAACACTTCCATATATCTGCGTGACTTAAGAAATCCTGATAATTTTGCAGAGATTGAAGTTATTTCCGACTACCTTTCCGGAAAGTTCATAGAAAAAGGAGATTCCTCCAGCACTTGGATAAATGGTGGTGACCTGCACATTCGAGAAATAATAGAGAGCGAATTAAAAGAAATTGCCAAGAACCGAACGGGAATACTATACTCTTTTGATAAAGATACTAAAGCTGTGGAAATTGATTATTCTTCATCCGACTATGACAATAATAAAAAGGCCGGAACCTACGAGTGGGATAAAGACAGCCTTACCTTAAACTTTAACAACAACATATCTAAACACGGATTCGCCGTAGTAAACGACCATACAATTATCATTGTATTAGACTTTACTGAAAAGTATAAATCAAAACATCCGAATGCATCTGTAAAAGGTGCAAAAATCCAATGTTTTCTATCAGCAATTGAATAATTAAGTAAACAAAAACATTATGAGAAAAAACATATTTATATGTATCATTTTTGCTGTATCAATTTCAGCATGTACAGAGGAACTAGACAAAGAGATTAATATAGAAACTAATAGTAGTCTTTATGATTTGTCAGAAAGTGAGGCACTTACAATTGCCAAAACGTTTCACGAATCTGTAACATCCGAACCACGAACTAGAGATAATAATACTGCATTTGGTATAAAAAGTACATATAGGCTACACGCTTCTGAAAAAACAAGAGCTTTATCAAGTGAAAAACTCCCCTTAATTTATGAAATAGAAATAAATAACGGTCCGAAGAATGGGAGAATTATTGTTTCCGGAGATAAAAGATTCCAAAAAGTACTCGCATATATACCTTCATTCAATGATTCGGTTTATCAAGTCTCTTTAGGGCCCAACATAATGATGCAAATGGCCAAAAATATTTTAATGGAAAAAATTCAAAACTACAAAGATACATCATCAACACGTTCTCGTCCAGTAGAGTCTATACCTGGGGAAGTAAGCGTAATGATTGTACCATTTTGCAGAACAAACTGGCATCAATTTACTCCATATAACCAACTATTGCCTCAAGCTTTCGTAGAACGTTATGAACGCATATCTCCTAACAGACCTGGAGGAGCTCTATATGGCAACTATCCTACAGGACAAGCTTCTATTGCTATTGCCCAAGCTATGGCATATTTAAGACCTTATTTAAACATTGACGGAATAAATATAAATTGGGAAATATTAACCATGGAAAAAGAAGCGACACAATCCAATGAAAAAATGATCGCAACTTTACTAAAATATGTCTACAATACAATTGGTGCATATCCTGTATGGGGAGAATGTTATAATTATGATAAATGGACTGCTACTGGACCTTCCACCGAGATTGTAAATTCTGTTATTGCAGTGAAAACCCCAATAAGAAATATTTCAAGACAAATAAATACTTCTCAATGCGGACTGACTTGCGATAATGATCAAAGCTGGAATTTAGAAGTTGTAAAAAAATCCCTACTTTCTCTTTATCCTGTTTTCGTAGGTGACCTAGACAAAGTCGCTTTTTTAGTTGATGGATATGCCATTAATGAAGAAAACTCCGTTTACCTCCATTGTAACTTTGGTATGAATGAGAGTTTTAATGGCTATTACATGGTTAATGATAACGGAAGCATAGTATTTGAGCCCGGTGGTTATTTTTATAGAGACATAAATCTTGGTATAATCGCTAATATAAGAAACCGATAAACTCAAAACAACGTTATTTACACATTAGTTGTCCACCTCTTTTATCACTTTTTATATTTGCAAGACATATATACTCAATCCTGCGATGAAAGAGATGAACAGTCAATAGAAACTAAGAAGGGGAAATAGTTTTCCCCTTCGGCAAATTTACAACCAACGCTGGAATAAGTCTCTATTTGATTGTCGGATAGAAGAAAATAAGCTAACTTTGTTCTCTATAATTAAAAAGGGCAATTATGGAGGCAGCAATCAAGAAAATACCATACGGGATGACGGACTTCGAGTCTATCATCCGTGATGGTTATTATTATGTAGATAAAACCCAATATATAGAGAAAGTAGAAAATATAAGCCGTTTCTTTTTCTTTGTCCGTCCCCGTCGTTTCGGGAAGAGTCTTTTCCTGAACATGCTGGGTCTTTACTACGACATCAACAAGAAAGACAAGTTCGAGGAAAGCTTCGGAGAATTATATATAGGCAAACATCCCACGCCCAACCGTAACAAATATCTGGTGTTGACGCTCAACTTCAGCAGTGTAGCCAGCGATATGGAGACTTTGAAACAGACTTTCAATACCTATTGTAAACTGGTGATGAGTGCTTTTGCCAAAGATTATAGTGACCTATTAGGGAAAAATATCGCAGAAGAACTGGAAAAATATGATACCGCAGCCGAGATATTGGGATTCTTATGCTTGTCCGCCAAAAGCAAAGGATTGAAAATATATCTTATCCTTGACGAATATGACAACTTCGCCAATAACATTCTGGTAGATTACGGCAATGAACGTTATCACAGCATCACCCACGGCAACGGATTCTTCCGCGGATTCCTCAAGGTAGTGAAGGATTATTCAAACTCTGTCATCGAGCGAATCTTCCTCACGGGAGTCAGTCCTGTGACAATGGACGACCTGACAAGCGGATTCAACATTGCGGATAATTATAGCAGCAACTCCATATTTAATAATATGATAGGTTTCAACGAATACGAAGTGCGCGATTTGATAGATTATTACAAAGAACGCCGGGACCTACCGCACTCTACAGACGAACTGATAGAAATCATGAAACCGTGGTATGATAATTATTGCTTTTCCACCGAAGCACTGGACGAACCGTCCATGTACAATTCGGACATGGTGCTCTACTTCATGAACCGCTATCTGCTAAACATGCGCATACCCAACACAATGCTCGATGCCAACATCCGTACCGACTATAACAAACTGCGCCACCTTATCCGCGTAGACAAGACTTTTGGAGAAAATGCAAGTGTCGTACAGGAAATAGTAGAGAAGGGCGCCACTAGCGGAATCATTGCCGACAGTTTCCCGGCCGAGAATATTATAAAAACCGAATACTTCAAGAGTCTCCTCTATTATTATGGTATGCTTACCATCAACGGCACTAGAGGCCCGATGAATATACTCTCCATCCCCAACCAAACGGTGCGCGAGCAACTCTATGGATACATGATAGACATCTACAAAGATAGCTCCGGTCTCAATTTGGAAGTGGAAAAGCTAAACATACTGATGTATGAAATGGCATACGAAGGTGATTGGAATCCTTACTTCGAATATATCGTCGAACGCCTGAACAACCAAAGCAGCATCCGTGAATTTATAGAGGGGGAAGCACACGTGAAAGCTTTCATTCTCGCTTATCTGGGACTAAATAGTTACTATATCGCACGCCCCGAATACGAAAGCAACAAAGGATATGCCGACATCTTCCTCCACCCCCGCCTGATGCAGCTTCCCGACATGGCATACAGCTACTGCATTGAAGTGAAATACGCCAAACGGGACGCTTCGGATGCTGAAATCAAAAAGCTACTGTCTGATGCAAAAACGCAACTGAAACAGTATGCGGCAAGCGAATGGATCAGGCATGACAAGGGAACGACAGAATTGAAATGCATCGCATTGGTATTTCAGGGTTGGAAACTGGTGAAAGTGGAAGAGGCATAAACAGCTAAGCCCTCCCTATACCTTATCATACTCTTTCATCGTTTATCATGGAATCTATATCCAAGCCCCAGCATCAGATTGTTGGGGTCTTTAAATTTGCTCAACTGATACCCCACGTGTAGAAACAAATGACGGGTGACATAAGTCTTGAGAGCCAGAACTTGGTAGAACCCTTTTGTATCATCACCGCTGTATATCAGGTTCCGACCGACGCCGACATTGATAGAGAAAACAGGCATCACCAGCTCTGCCCGAAGAGATAAACCTACGGAAAACTGCTCGCGGAAAGGAGGACGATGAAACTTCAAATCGCCCGAGTAATACTCGCCCACTCTATACTCTTTAAGATTGGCACTCTCATCATATTGCGCATCCGCAGAAAGCCCTGCCCGAAAATAGTTGTTGAAATTATACATCGGGGCGAAATTGATGCCCGCCACACCAAACGAACCGGGAATCATACTCGACACATCGTCTCCAATCAGTCCTCTTTTGCGGGTGGCTCCGTAGATCACCAGGTCATAGCTGACGTGAGGTTTTATAAAGAGCCGTCCGGAAGTGATGGGACCGGGTCCCTCATCCACGCCCAAAGTACGTACGATGCCGATTCTTCCTCCAATAACATTAAGGCCGCCATTAGGATAATGCGTGTTTCCATTGGAAAAATGGGTGAGATCTACACCTGCCGCCAGTTTCCAGTACTTGTGAACTTGCCAGTTCAGCAAAAAGCCGAGATTGATGCACGCATTGATCTTGGAGCCAATCAGCACGTTTTGCGGATTGGATAGTTCATCATATTTCTTCCAGCCAAAAGAAGCCCCGAAGTTCCATTCGTAATCGAACGACAGACGGGGGGACAGTTGCGCGATACGTGACCCTTGAAAAGCGTATACCGACACGGGATTTCCCAATTCAGCGGGACTAAAGAAAGTATGGTAGGAAATGCCAATACCCTGATAGGTATGGGGAAAGAGCCTGCCGAGGTTGGATTCCTTGCTGAATCTGAAAGCGTACTTGAAATGGAAGGAAAGCGATTGGTCGATTTTCTTTTGCTGCGCATTGTCTCCTTGCAGAAAACTATGGGTGGAGACGATATATCCCGGACGGATGTCGAAGCCAAGCTGATGGCAGATCAGGGGATGGCTGACGCTGTCGTTCCGTTGCCCAATGATTGTCTGGGCTTCCAGATTTGCGTTGATTGCCGGATGTACCAGAAGGCAAAGGAGGCACAGTAACCGTATGGCGTTCCTATTTCTAATCATTGATATATTAGTTGTTGATCGGTTAGTTGTTGAAAGGGATATCCTTGTGTGTTATGTAGTATTTTACAGGCATTTCGCTATGCAACGTGCCGGTTACGATTCGTTGTTTCTTGGTTTTGGGGTGAGAAACATAAAGGGTATATCTCGTTTCCAACCAATCATACACCATCGATAAGGTGTAGTATCGAGAAGTCCGGGGAGGGATTATGTCTTTTTTCTGCTCCGTATTGGGGCAAGGCAACATTTGTTGCGCAGAAATGAATGGCGCCCGTTTGCCGTTCATCCCTAAATATCCATCTTTCATGCTTGGTATTTCCACTGTCAGACCAGCTTCGCCCAGTAATTGAAAAGCTTCGGGCACATCGCTTTTAAATCTCATAAAATGGTAAAAAGACTCGAAAGGAAAAAGCGTGTATGTAGACGAACCATCTGTTAAGTTATGAAAGGAGACACCTTCTTTTTTCTCTATCTTGTTTTCCGGATCGTAAGAGTATGCATCCAAAGAATAAATGATACTATCCATCACATATCTGTCTGCCGGAGAAATCTCAACGTATATCTCTTGCCACTCATACTCGTTGCTCGCCCTGAGCTGGAATTGAAAAGGAGCGGAAAGGGCATTCTCGCCCACCGTTATCTTCACTTCTTTGGGATGAACGCGTTCGATGGTGAAATCAATCATCTCTCCGGTGCACACAATCTTTCCAAACCCATTCAGCGATGGACCTTGGTCAGTTGGTATCAGGCGATTGTCTGCATCATATATTTTATATTGAATGGGAAAATCGAAGGCTACATACATCCAATCCCAATTGGCAGCTGCAAATTGAATAGTGGCAACATCCCCGTTCCCGTCCAGCGTCAGTTCGGAATCGGAAGAACGGAAGTCGTCGACAAACACGTCTCCGTTACAACCATAAAACTCCCCAAGGATAAGAAAACAGACCGTCAGGTACAGGAATCTTTTCATATTGTTTCTCGCTTGTTCATTCTCTTTTGTTCTCTACGGACAAAAGTAACATATATTTTCAGAAACAGCATACAAACCCGCAAGAAGTTACTAATTAATCAAACAGTTCTTTCAACACCTCCAATGATTTCAATGCCGGGAAGTCGGGCAGATGCAAGCGGTAATAATCATTCATAATCGTCAGGCAACGGGTACGCTCCGCACGGCTCATGCCAAAGAGATGCATTGTCTCATAGTTCATGCGCATCAGTTGACGGAGACGGGCAGCCTCTTCGGGATTGATATAAGAGGAATGTAGTTGGGGACGAATAGAAGTGAAACAGGCATTCAATAAATCAAAGTAATCGCCGGTATGATAATCCTCCAGATTCGGATAAAGTCCCAGGAAACGGGAAAGACGCATCAAGAACACCAGATGAAAATTGGCAAAGCCGTCTCCACACTCATCCAGCCAAATGATGGAATGTTGCAGATAAGCAAATAACGGACGGTTCTCCGCCTCCTCCCGGACAGCCCTGTAAAGAAACTCCGACAGAAAAAGTGCCATCGAAGACTTATACGGATCGTATGGAATGGAAGAAAAAGGATAAAAGGATTTCGCTTCCTTCACACGATAGAGAGTTGCATTGGGGCGATAGTCGGCCTCGAACTCAATAAAAGACAACGGCTGGAAAAGTACGGATTTCACAGCTGCTTTCCGCGAACGGGGCACTGTTACAAGAAAAGAAGCCCTACCGGACAACTCTGTATACATATCCACAATGATAGATGTATCATTGTATTTCAATGTATGAAGAACTATTCCTTTCGTTTTTTGCAGCATAACCGATATTTATCTCGTTTCCAATCCGAAGCAAAGCTACAAAAAAACACAAAATAATCGGAGACATACGGCGTTAAATATCGCTTCCACTTCCTTATCTTGCGCGTACATGAAACAAACCTTATAAATGATACGCTTATTTTGTAGCAGTATGCCTATAAATTCTTTGTTATCATTCATCGTCTCCGGTATTTGTTCCGTTAGTCGCCTAAAGAATCATTTAGTTACAAAAGAAGTTACCAATAAGCAGCTTTTTTATTTCGCTATATATAATAAGGTGGTAAGAAAACATGCTTCCTACTGTTTTTCACAGGAGAGATTTTTTTATATAAAAATCACAACCATATATTTCACTGAATATCAGCCAAAAAGAAAGACGTCTGTGAAAAAAAACACATATTCATTGAAAATTTTTCTATGAATCATTTGCCAGTTTCAAAAAAGTTCCTACCTTTGCATCCGCAATCGAGAAACAAACACAGATTCGAGAAAGCAAAAAGCAGAAATGCTACAACAGGATGGCCCGTTCGTCTATCGGTTAGGACGCAAGATTTTCATTCTTGAAAGGGGGGTTCGATTCCCCCACGGGCTACAAGTTAAAAGAATAAAGAACTAAAAAATAGATTAGTCGAGATGGCAAATCATAAATCATCACTGAAAAGAATCAGACAAGAAGAGACAAGAAGACTTCACAACAGATATTATGGCAAGACCATGAGAAATGCTGTTAGAAAGCTTCGTGCAACTACTGATAAAGCAGAAGCAGTTGCAATGTACCCAGGCATTACAAAGATGTTGGATAAGTTGGCTAAGGTGAACATCATTCACAAAAACAAAGCTAACAATCTGAAATCTAAGTTGGCTCTTTACATCAACAAGCTCGCTTAATAACAAGAATTTAACAATTCTATATAGCATCCAGGCTGAACTTTTAAGTTCGGCCTTTCTTGTTTATAACCCACTGAATATCAAACCTATCAACAATACAGAGAAACCGCCCGCATTCTTTATTTTTCACTGATTATTCTTCGTCAAGTCGACAATTTTCACTATATTTGCTCTGTTATTAAAGTTAGAAAGGCAATTATGAGCGAAGAACAAATCACTCCCAATAACGGGTCTTATTCTGCGGATAGTATCCAAGTATTGGAAGGTCTTGAAGCAGTAAGAAAACGCCCTGCGATGTACATTGGTGACATCAGCGTCAAGGGACTTCACCACTTGGTATACGAAATCGTTGACAACTCTATCGACGAAGCATTGGCCGGCTATTGCGACCATATCGAAGTAACAATCAACGAAGACAATTCAATCACAGTACAGGACAACGGACGCGGTATTCCGGTTGACTATCACGAGAAAGAAAAGAAGTCGGCACTGGAAGTAGCCATGACCGTATTGCACGCCGGAGGTAAATTCGACAAGGGTTCTTACAAAGTATCCGGAGGTTTGCACGGTGTAGGTATGTCCTGCGTAAACGCGCTGTCTACCCACATGACTACACAAGTATTCCGTAATGGCAAAATCTATCAGCAGGAATACGAGATCGGTAAACCGCTTTATTCTGTAAAGGAAGTCGGTACAGCCGACATTACGGGAACCCGCCAACAATTCTGGCCGGATGGTACCATCTTTACTGAAACGGTATACGACTACAAGATTCTGGCTTCACGTCTGCGCGAATTGGCTTATCTGAACGCCGGTCTTCGCATCTCTCTGACTGACCGTCGGGTGGTGAACGAAGATGGAAGTTTCAAGAGCGAGCAGTTCTATTCAGAAGAAGGTTTGAGAGAGTTCGTACGTTTTATCGAGTCTTCACGCGAGCACTTGATTAACGATGTGATCTATCTGAACTCCGAAAAGCAGGGAATTCCTATTGAAGTGGCTATCATGTACAATACCGGATTCTCCGAAAACGTTCACTCATACGTCAACAATATCAACACCATTGAAGGTGGTACGCACTTGGCAGGTTTCCGCCGTGCGCTGACTCGTACGTTGAAAAAATACGCCGAAGACAGCAAGATGCTGGAAAAGGTGAAAGTTGAAATCTCGGGAGATGACTTCCGTGAAGGTTTGACTGCCGTTATTTCTGTAAAAGTAGCTGAACCACAGTTTGAAGGACAGACTAAAACAAAGTTGGGTAACAACGAAGTGATGGGTGCTGTTGACCAGGCAGTGGGCGAAGTATTAGCATATTATCTGGAAGAACATCCGAAAGAAGCCAAAACAATTGTCGACAAAGTGATTCTTGCTGCTACTGCACGTCACGCTGCAAGAAAAGCCCGTGAAATGGTACAACGCAAGTCGCCGATGTCGGGTGGTGGTCTGCCGGGTAAATTGGCCGACTGTTCGGATAAGGATCCTTCTAAATGTGAATTGTTCCTCGTCGAGGGAGACTCGGCAGGTGGCACTGCCAAGCAGGGACGCAACCGTATGTTCCAGGCTATCCTCCCATTACGCGGTAAGATTCTGAACGTAGAAAAAGCCATGTATCATAAGGCTTTGGAAAGTGATGAAATCCGCAATATCTACACAGCTCTCGGTGTGACTATCGGAACTGACGAAGACAGCAAGGAAGCAAACATACAGAAGCTACGCTATCACAAGATTATCATCATGACCGATGCCGACGTCGATGGTTCTCACATCGACACACTGATCATGACGTTCTTCTTCCGTTATATGCCGCAAGTTATCCAGAACGGTTATCTGTACATCGCCACTCCCCCGCTCTACCTCTGCAAAAAGGGTAAAGTAGAAGAGTATTGCTGGACAGACGCACAACGCCAAAAGTTTATTGACACTTACGGCGGTGGTTCAGAAAATGCAATTCATACACAACGCTACAAAGGTTTGGGTGAGATGAACGCCCAGCAGTTGTGGGAAACAACTATGGACCCTGAAAACCGTATGCTGAAACAAGTAAATATTGACAACGCCGCAGAAGCTGATTATATCTTCTCTATGTTGATGGGTGAAGATGTAGGGCCACGCCGCGAGTTTATTGAAGAGAATGCAACGTATGCAAATATCGATGCATAATTTTAATATTACGTTTTTATAAACCAACCTCACATCTTACAACGAGGAAACGCCGATGGCGAAGGAACATCCTTCGATCGGCGTTTTTCTTTTGTCTGAAGGGGCTTTCATGTTCGAATCGTTCAACCGCCCATCTCTTAATAAAACCTAACAGCAGAAACGTTTTCCATACAAAATCACTATCTTGCATAAAAAGCAAAGAAAACATAACTATGAAAATGAAAACTACTGCGCCCAATCCGTTATTTGCAAAGATCAGGTTGTTTCTTATTGTACTGACTTCCTGCGTGATCGCGACTTGTATCTTCTTGATTATTATCCATCCGGAAGCATGGGTTATGCCGGCATGCGGAATCATAATCGCATTGTGCATTTTGCTCTATCAGCTATATTGCATACGCAAGAATCGGAAGAGAATTTAAATATATTGTTGCTTTTTCAGCTCTTCAGCAACAGTGACCAGCTCTTTGTACCATTCTTCACCGAACTTACGGATTAAAGGTTCTTTCAAAAACTGATATACGGGAAGATTCTCTTTTTTCCCCAGCAAAACCGCTGCTTTACATACGTCCCAACGATTATAATTCACCGCTTTATAGGGCCCGTAATCACCGATCCGGATAGGATAAAGATGACAGGACACCGGTTTATAGAAATCTGTTTTCCCCTCCCGATAAGCCTTCTCAATAGCACAGTAGCAACAGCCTTTCTCATCGTAGCAGGTAAACACACAGTCTTTATTATTAACAATAGAAGTCACTAGATCACCTTCCTCATCCGTATATACTACTCCTTGCTTTTCAATCACCGCACGTGCTTCCGGAGCCAGTTCATCCCAAATAATCGGCAAAACGTCCTCCAACTCCATCACCTCGTCCAGCTCTACCGGAGCACCGGCATCACCTTCAATACAACAAGCCCCCTTGCAGGCGCCCAAATCGCAAAGGAACTTCTCCTGAAATACATCAAGAGACACTACTACATCACCTATTTGTATCATTTTAAACCTTATGTGAGACAAAAAGGGCGGAGTTCTACTCCGCCCTCCCAATTATAGAAATCTAAATTACTTAATCAAAACGTTTCCGTCCATTTCAGCCGGAGCAGCCAGCCCCATAATCTTCAGAATTGTTGGAGCAACATCTGCCAAACGACCATCTCCTACTTTCGCAGCCTTGTTCTCTGTCACGTAAACACAAGGAACAGGGTTCAAAGAGTGAGCAGTGTTCGGAGTACCGTCTTCGTTCAAAGCATGGTCAGCATTACCATGATCGGCAATAATAATTGCTTCGTAATCTTGTGCTTTAGCAGCTTCGATTACATCTTTCACACAAGCATCTACAGCAACAACCGCTTTCTCGATTGCTTCGTAAATACCGGTATGGCCAACCATGTCACCATTAGCAAAATTCACTACAATGAAATCATATTTGTTCTCGTTGATGGCAGCTACCAGTTTATCTTTTACTTCAAAAGCGCTCATTTCCGGCTTCAAGTCGTAAGTAGCAACTTTTGGAGAAGGAACAAGGATACGTTCTTCTTTATCGAACGGAGTTTCACGTCCACCGTTGAAGAAGAATGTTACGTGAGCATACTTTTCTGTTTCAGCGATATGAAGTTGGTTCAAACCTTTGGAAGCAAGATATTCGCCCAATGTGTTGGACACGTTTTCTTTGTCGAACAGGATATGAACGCCTTTGAAAGATGCATCATACGGAGTCATACAGTAATATTGCAGCCCCGGGATGGTATGCATGCCAACTTCCGGCATATCTTGTTGAGTCAGTACGACAGTCAACTCTTTAGCACGGTCGTTACGGTAGTTGAAGAAGATCACTACATCACCCTCTTTGATTGTTCCGTCACAGTTAGCGTTTACAATCGGTTTGATGAATTCGTCTGTCACGCCTTCGTCGTAAGATTCCTGCATTGCCTGAACCATATCAGTAGCTTTCTTGCCTACACCGTTTACGAGCAGGTCGTATGCTTCTTTTACACGTTCCCAACGCTTGTCACGGTCCATTGCATAATAACGGCCGATAATAGAAGCAATCTTTCCTGCTGATTTCTCGCAGTGTGCAGAAAGTTCTTCGATAAAGCCTTTACCACTCTTCGGGTCAGTATCACGGCCATCCATGAAGCAGTGGATAAATGTATTGTTGATGTTGTATTCTTTTGCGATATCGCAAAGTTTGAAGAGATGAACGAGTGAGCTGTGTACACCACCGTTAGAAGTCAGCCCCATAAAGTGAATATTCTTTCCGTTTTCTTTTGCATAAGAGAAAGCAGAAACGATTTCAGGATTTTTCATGATGCTGTTGTCCGCACATGCACGATTGATTTTCACCAAGTCCTGATAAACCACGCGTCCGGCACCGATATTCAAGTGACCTACTTCCGAGTTACCCATCTGTCCGTCGGGCAAACCTACGTTTTCACCGCTTGCCTGAAGTTGAGAGTGAGGATAAGTACTCATCAGATAATCCCAATAAGGAGTGGGAGTGTTGAAGATTACGTCGTCTTTCTTTTGGTCACCTAATCCCCAACCATCGAGGATCATTAAAAGGGCTTTCTTACTCATAATATTTTAATATTTAAATTATCACACTGATTTTCGGGCGCAAAGGTACAAAAAAGATGGTTACGTAAACGTTTAATCTATGTTAAGTTACAGGGCAGAAGTGTATCAGTTCATGGATATTTTTCTTACTTTGTAAAATTACTTTCAACATGTTTATCGAAAAACTATTATTATGAAAACAACCTTATTTTGCATCTTCCTTTTGTTATCGGGTATAATATCCGCACAAACAATCGACAATCCTCCTTTCAAAGCCCGATCAGGAAGTATTTCCAACATCACCCGTATAGAACGTACTCCCGAAAACACAAGAGTATATATTCATGCCATCTTCCGCCCTCACTGGTGGATCATGGAAGATGGGGATACCTATCTGGAAGATGCTGCCACCGGAAAGAAATATATGTTTAAAAGTGCCGAAGGCATCGAGCTCAAAAAAGAAGTCTATATGCCGGCTTCAGGCACGATGGATTATGTTCTTGTTTTCGAACCGTTACCGTCAGAAACGCAAACGATTCATTTTCTCAATCCGACTGACCCCGAAGGCAATATTTACGATATATCGCTGGTACCGCAAAAGAAGAAAAAGTCTTCCCCTTTAGCCATCATCAAAGGCAATTGGTTCAAGACGGACGGTTCCGGTTCATGGGAATATGGAGTTTACGACTCCATCAGCATTCTGAATAACCGGATATACACCAATGAAAATATCCGAAAAAAGGGAAAGCGGATTGAAATGGCTTTAAAAGACAAACAGAGTCATGAAGAAATTGCTTTATCATTTACTCCACAAAAAGACGGAACGTGTAAGATTCAACAGAAAGGAACAGAAGAAATAGTATACAGCAAGGAAAGAACTCCGGTGACACTTGTTAATGCGGAAGATGACTTTCAGCAGTTCTTCCGTCAGGATTCAGCTTACCTGCAAGGGTATATAGACGGATACGATCCCCGTTTAGGGTTCGACACCGGTCTTATTTACCTGTCAAACGAACTCACTCGCGAAGATTATCCGACCGTTATCCAAATAGCTCCGAACGGCAGTTTTAGCTGTCGATTTATTATTAATCATCCGGTAGAATCATCGGTAGTACTGGGAAACAACTGGATTCCATTCTATATCGAACCCGGACAAACTCTCACCATGTATATCGACTGGGAAGCAGTAATGGCACGCAGCCGTGCACGCGACCATTACTTCCCTATCAGGAACACAGCATATATGGGACCATCTGCACCTCTCTCCTACTTACTGAAAGACCTTGACAAACTGATTACTTATCGCTACGAAGACTTGTCGAAATCGCAAAAGACATTACCCCCCGACCAGTATCAGGAGCACATGAAGCCTATCATTGCACAATGGAAACATATTGCAGATTCCGTAAGGCAAATCTATCAGCCTTCTCTCAAGGCAGTTCATCTGATAAAGAACAAGGTCGATTTACAGGTTGGAAGCACGTTTCTTGGTTTCCTGATGGGTAGAGATTACTATGCAAAACAGGATAGTACCAATCAGGCACTAAAAGTGAAAGAAAACGATTCATATTACAGCTTCTTGAAAGATATGCCGCTCAATGATGCAGTCGTACTTGCGAGTAAAAACGCAAGCATATTCATCAACCGTTTCGAATATATGGATATATTCCGAAAAGCATATCCCTATCAAACCTTTTCTACATCTGACAGCATCGATTATACTTATCCGAAGAAATCCCTGTTGACTTTCCTTAAAGAAAAAGGAGTGAAACTGAATAAGGAGCAGGAAGCGATAAGACTTAAACAGGAGAAGTTGGCCGGAACTACTGTCAAAATCATCATCAAGCAGTTAATTGATGAAAAAGGGAAGACTGCATCGCTCTATGAAAAGGAACAGAAACTCGTACAAGAATATGCAACATTATGTTTGAAGGAATCGGGGAAAAAAGGAGAATCCCAGCAGGATAAAGATAGACTACGGATAAATATAGATCGGAAATATGATTTAAAGAAAGATTCCATCATTGCTCAATTATATCATATTCCCAATCCATTGCTTTGGCAAATAGCCAAAGTGCGAAGCTTTGACTATGATTTAGGAAATATCAAAGACAGCCAAATAGCACATGAATATGTGGATAGCATCAAACAAACATTCAGCGAACCATTTCTCGTAACAGAAGCCGAACGGATACTAGAAAAGAAACACCCGAAAGACATGACGAAATCTTATCAGCTGCCTGAAGGAAAAGCAACAGAAATATTTCGTAATATCATCAAAAATCATTCCGGTAAGGTGTTGTTTGTTGATTTCTGGGCAACTACTTGCGCACCTTGTCGCGGAGAAATAGAAGCAACTGCCGACCTACGCAAAAAATACAAAGATCATCCGGAATTTCAGTTCATTTATATCACCGGCCAGAAAGATTCGCCCGAGAAAGCCTACAAAAAATATGTAGAGAAGAATCTAAAAGGAGAAGCCTGTTACTATGTATCAGAAACAGAGTTTAACTACCTTCGCCAACTATTTCAATTTAATGCTATACCGCACTACGAACTTGTTGAAAAAGATGGCAGTATATCAAAAGAAGGTTTAAGCAGCCACAGTATCAGGAAATATCTGGATAATCATTTTGAAGTAAAAGGTGAATAGTATCAGGACCTCTAAATAACGGATGCCAATATAAGGCCACCCATAAAAGAATATCAAAAAAAGCGATGCAAAGCACGGAAACCATCTCATTTTTCCGTACCTTTGCATCGCTTTTAAATTAAAATCATAGAAATATGGACGATTCAAACCCGCGAACGTGCACAACTAGTATTAATTAAAGCGAACAGAGCCATTGAAGACTGATGCCTCTGCTCGTGTCAAACAAACGAAAGGAGGCAATAAGATGAGAACGTATCTTTATTGTGAGGCTGGCTTTGTGGAAAAAGCACAATGGCTTCCCAACAGCTGGGTAAATGTAGTATGCCCAAACAATGATGACTTTGAATTTCTAACTCAAACTCTCAACGTACCCGAATCATTTCTGAATGATATAGCCGACACGGACGAACGTCCGCGTACGGATACGGAAGGCAACTGGTTGTTGACGATTCTTCGTATCCCGGTAGTGAACAAACAGAATGGCAGTCTGCCTTTCGACACTGTACCGATTGGAATTATTACTAATAACGAGATTATTGTGTCCGTCTGTTATCACAACACGGATTTATTACCGGATTTCATAGAGCATACCCGTCGAAAAGGGATCGTTGTACGCAACAAGCTGGATCTGATTTTCCGGTTAATCTATTCTTCTGCCGTGTGGTTCCTGAAATATCTAAAGCAGATAAACATAGACATCAGTGCCGCAGAAAAGGAACTGGAACGAAGCATCCGTAACGAAGACCTGCTTCGCTTGATGAGACTGCAGAAAACACTTGTCTACTTCAATACTTCCATCCGTGGAAATGAAGTGATGATCGGTAAGTTAAGGACTATTTTTCAGGATACGGATTATCTGGACACTGAATTAGTGGAAGATGTAATTATCGAGCTGAAACAGGCGCTCAATACGGTGAATATTTACAGTGATATCCTCACAGGGACAATGGATGCTTTTGCGTCTATTATCTCCAATAATGTGAATACGATCATGAAACGTATGACAAGTCTGTCCATCGTCCTGATGCTTCCGACATTGATTGCCAGTTTCTATGGCATGAATGTGGATATTCACCTGGAAGAAGTGCCCTTTGCTTTCTCTTTGATCGTGCTTTTTTCCATCGGATTGTCAACGCTTGCGTTTGTGATATTCCGGAAGATTAAGTGGTTCTAAAAGGAGGAACATAAAAAAACAGCTTACCATCTATGATCCTTTATAAGGATTCTTTATGACGGTAAGCTGTAATTATACGTTTTTTATTCTATAGAGAATTAATTAAAAGAGAATGTTTAGAGAGAGAAATTAAAATATTTTATCCTTCTTTATTTGCTTTTCTTCCACCCAACGGAATAGATACCCCAACGAATCCATTAACAGAGTTAGAGTTCTTTCCTAAGAACATATAGTCAGTTCCGACAAACAGAGGACCTAACTTCAGACCCAAACCGAAAGATTTACCAGCTGACTGGATAGCTGAATAGCTAAGCGCTACATTGAACCAGCTTTTCGGACGGTAGTTTGCGGAGAATGTTAATTCTGTAAGAGCATCAGGCTGTACAAAACGAGTTGTTGACAATACACCGACTGCTAATTTGTTATTGAAGAATCCGTATTCTGCACCTAATACCAAGGTAGAAGCAAGACGAGATTTACGAGATTTATCAGCATCTTTCGCTTCCATTTGCAACATATCATAGTCAATAATATCCCCATTACTTCCCGCACGATTATAATACTTTTCAGCTTCAGTTTGCAATTTCGTCATCGCATCCGTAATCTTCCCTAAGTCATTTGATGTCAAGTCATCAACATTTATATCTTTTGTATAATCACTAACATTTATATTAATATCAGGAGAAGTAGCATTAGCTATTTTGGTAGCACCCTTTTTCCAAGAAATAAATCCCAAATCTAAAATAGATGCTGATACTGTCAAATTATCTAATATTTTATAAGAAGCACCTAAATCAATACCAAAACCATAGCCAGCAATTCCTATTTTTCCAGCATCAAAATCAATATCATCTATATATTTTTTATCAGGTTCTTCACCATTTACTAATTCTAAACCCTTAAAAGAACTTTCTAATGTAGCCGATATTCCCAAACTAGCATGGTACTTATTAATTTCGTTCAATAATTCCTGTGCTTTATTAGTTGTATTATAATTAGCTGCTAAATAAGCGGGGTCTTGTAATTGTGCAAGACGTGCATCACTTGGGATATCTGCAGACATCGTAACTTTATTAAACTTTAAATCCATGTTACCAATGCCTAATAAGACCTTCACCTTACCACCAACACTCAAGCGACTATTTATTTGACGCGAAAGTCCCAAGCCAACCTCGGTATAGGCTTGTATATTCATCTTTTGACCACTCAAATTATAATTACTCGTCCGCCAGTTTTCTTCAAAGCCTTCACCATCCATCTGATTCAAGAAAGTAAATAAATTCTTAGTAACATTCGCACCAATATCTGTACGAAGACCGATATTAAATGACCAAAAGTTCTTACCTTTATACCATCCTGCAGAAAGAATTTCTGTACTGAAGTTTACATTCAGCTTATTTTTATCTTTCAGACGATTCATAAAATCAGTGCTTTTATAAAAATCGTCACCATCATCAATAATATCGATGATATCCTGATAGCCTAATGAAGTAGAACCAACAGTTGCATTAACTGCACCAATTACCGGAAGGTTGAAATAACCTTTCGTCGGTGTTAAAGCCGGATTTAGTTGTTGACGATAATGAGTACCTTCCATGAAATAAGAAGTACGTAAAAACTGTGCATTTGCAGAAAGAGTGCAAACCAACATCATAAAAAATACCCCAATGATTTTAGAAGACCACAATAGTTTGTTCGTTGCCATGATTTTAAACTTTTTAATTCTTATTATTGTTTGCAAAGATATAGTATTTCAATAACAAATAAAAGCACTAGGCAACACTTTTTCAGCCTAAACAGAACAATTTTAGGGTTATCCGTAACAAAATCGTGCTTATTTTGCAAAAAAATGTAGAATGTTTGTGCAAAATGAAACAAAGTGACTTTAGAAGTTCAAAGTTAGCTGTCCATCTCCTAATAGATTGAACGTCATTCGATGGTAAGGAGTGGTTCCACGTTCGGCAATGGCGGCGCGATGTTTTTTAGTTGGGTAGCCTTTATTGTGATCCCAGTCATAATAAGGAAACTCTTCGTGGAGACGGTTCATATAATCATCTCTGTATGTCTTGGCTAAAATAGAAGCCGCAGCTATTGAAAGATATTTCCCGTCTCCTTTCACTACCGTGGTATGGGGGATGCCGGGATATTTAGTAAAACGGTTTCCGTCGATTAGTAAATGCTGCGGGCAGGTAGTCAGTTGGTCCACTGCACGATGCATAGCTAGAAAAGAAGCCCGCAGGATATTTATTTCATCAATTTCTTCCGGTGACACGACGCCAACTGCCCAGGCTATCGCTTCCTTCTCTATTACCTCACGTAGTGCATAACGTTGCTTTTCCGACAGTTGCTTGGAATCATTCAACAGTTCATTCTTAAAATCTTTCGGAAGAATAACCGCAGCAGCGTATACTGCTCCCGCCAAACATCCACGACCGGCCTCATCACATCCGGCTTCAATCAGATTCTCGTTTAAATAAGGTAATAACATATTTATCGCTTCTATTTTGACACAAAGGTAATTCAAATTAAAAAAGGAGACTTGTTTTGCCTCCTTTTTCTTACTTCTTTCCTGCTTTTTTAGAATAAACTCCAAGCAACAGTAAGTCCTGCCATTACAATGGCTACCATACTCATTAGCTTTATTAAGATATTCAAGCTCGGCCCGGATGTATCTTTAAACGGATCGCCCACAGTATCTCCTACTACGGTTGCTTTATGAACTTCACCGCCTTTTCCTCCAAAGTTTCCTTCTTCTACATATTTCTTTGCATTATCCCATGCACCACCGGCATTAGCCATAAAGATTGCCAGTACGAAGCCACTGCTCAAGCCACCAATCAGCAAACCGAGCACACCGGGAACACCGAAAATAAGACCTGTAAGGATAGGGGCAATAATAGCGATTAAGGAAGGCACAACCATTTCACGTTGCGCACCTTTTGTTGATATTGCAACACAACGTTCGTAATCCGGCTCCGCTTCTCCTGTCAAAATACCCTTTATTTCACGGAATTGGCGACGTACTTCATCTACCATGTGCCCTGCTGCACGTCCTACGGCATTCATTGTCAATCCACAAAACAGGAAAGCCATCATGGAACCGAGGAACATACCCGAAAGAACTTTCGGATTCATCAGATGTACTTCATAATAATCCATAAAGTCAATAAAAGTTGCATTCGCCACACTGATGGAACTACCATCCGCAAAGGTCAGATCTACATTACCAAGCCGTGTAAGGCCGATTCGGACTTCTTCAATATAAGAAGCCAGCAAAGCCAACCCTGTCAATGCAGCGGAACCGATTGCAAAACCTTTTCCGGTGGCAGCAGTCGTATTCCCCAATGAATCGAGCGCATCGGTACGTTTGCGGACTTCGGCACCCAAGCCGGACATTTCCGCGTTACCTCCTGCATTATCCGCAATCGGGCCGTAAGCATCCGTTGCCAGAGTGATGCCTAAAGTAGAAAGCATGCCGACAGCCGCAATACCGATTCCATACAGTCCCATACCGACATTGGCAAAATCGCCGGCGGAAGCCAACAGATAGGAAGCAATGATACCGACAACTACCGCGATTACCGGAATAGCCGTAGAAAGCATCCCCAAACCGATACCGGAGATAATTACGGTGGCGGGTCCGGTCTTACCGCTTTCACTTAGTTTCTGGGTAGGGCGATAGGATTGGGAAGTATAATATTCTGTAGAACGTCCGATGATAATACCTACCAATAGTCCGACTACTACGGCACAAGAAATCCAAATCCAGTTATCAAGTTGCAGAAACCACAGAATAAGGAATGTAGCAGCAACAATTAATACGGAACTAAGATTCGTACCGAAAGCCAACGAACCGAGCAGGTCCTTCATTGTCGCATTCTCCTTGGTACGGACAGCGAATATACCTATAATAGAAAGGATAATACCAACAGCCGCAATCAGCATCGGGGCGATCACTGCCTTGAATTGCATCACTGTATCTGCCGAATGGATAAAAGCAGCAGCACCCAGAGCGGCTGTTGCCAGAATCGAGCCACAGTAAGATTCGTATAAATCGGCTCCCATACCGGCCACGTCGCCTACATTATCGCCCACATTATCGGCAATAGTGGCAGGATTACGAGGGTCATCTTCCGGGATTCCGGCTTCTACTTTGCCTACCAAGTCGGCTCCGACATCGGCTGCCTTTGTATAGATACCACCGCCTACACGGGCAAAGAGCGCCTGGGTAGAAGCTCCCATACCAAATGTCAGCATGGTGGTAGTGATTACACAGAGTTTATGAGTAGGTGTCAGTGCATCAGCAGGAATCACTGCATTCAGCAACAGATACCAAAAAGATATATCGAGCAGTCCCAGGCCAACGACCACCAGTCCCATCACGGCACCACTTCGGAAAGCAATTCTTAACCCTGCATTCAGAGAAGTACGGGCAGCATTAGCGGTACGAGCGGACGCGTATGTTGCCGTCTTCATCCCCAGAAATCCGGAAAGCCCGGAGAAGAATCCACCTGTAAGGAAAGCAATGGGAACCCAGGCATTCTGTACATGAAAGCCATAAGCCATAATTGAAAACAAAATAACCAGCCCCAAGAATACCCAACCTACTATTTTGTATTGTTGTTTTAGATAAGACATAGCTCCTTTGCGCACAGCAGCAGCTATTTTTATCATTTGGGATGTACCTTCACTCTCTTTCATCATTTGCTTATGAAAGTAATAAGCAAAACAGAGGGCTAACACAGAAGCGACTGGAACGAGCCAGAAAAGAATGTTGTCCATAGGGTCAATTTTTAAAGGATTACGGAGGCTAAAAGTATGGAAATCAATCGAAATAAGCAAGTAAAAAAGAAAGAATTTACAGAGTTGAATCATTCTATTTTTATACGTCCTTTTGGACAAATGAGCAGATGGTAGTTCTTTTTAGACATAAGAACAAAAGAACATAAAGGCTGCGCTTTGAAAATTATTCCTGTTGCTTATTGAACGGCTATTTTATTTTTTTTTCTTATGTTCTTCTGTCTGAATTAAATTCCCATTTAACCAGAAACTGCCTGGTTTGGAACCAATTGCCACTAATGATTTTATTAGTTATTTTTAAGCAAGCGTTTACCTATTAATAGTTATTTCATTGCCTAACAAATTTTCGTTTGACTATAGTCAAGCGATAGTTCAACATATGTCAAGCGTTCGTTCAACTATAGTCAAACGAAAACTCCTTAGGCAATTGAAAAAATAATATAAGCAAGAGAAAGAAATAAAAGCTGCATACTGACGAGTTATTGCCAGCAATAGTATTTGGGGTTATTTCCGTATAGAAATGAACTAATTTCAGTTCAAATTCAAACAAAGAGATAACGAATAATAGTCAATAACAACTAACTATATGCCATTCTCTACTTATTCTGCTGGGCAAACTCCGTAGAAGTAACTTTAAACTGTTTCTGAAATACTTTGGCGAAGTAAGAAGGTGACTGAAATTCTACCCTGTCACAAATTTCATTGGTGCGCAATTCTCCCTCCTGCAACAATTCCGCAGCATGTTTTAGCCGGATGATACAGATAAAATCGAGTAAGGAAAGGTCAGTCAATGCCAACGAAATGATCGTAAAAGAGATCCCGCAGATACTTGTCGAACTCGACCCAAGCTACAACATCACGAAAGACTTACGCCTCTAGCTTAGTTTCCGCTATTTCGGCAAGACGTACGCCAATCTTCAGGAAGCGCTCTACTTCAACGGCCGCTGGGAAACGTTCGGAGGAATCAACTGGAACGTAAACAAACACCTGTCTCTAGGTGCAACAGTCATCAACTTCCTGAATCAGAAAGGAGCCAGCGGAACCATCAACGGTTCGGAACTGATTACGAAAGAAGAAGCTGCCCAGTACGCCGGAAATTATATGAGTGGAAATTATTTACGCCCATTCACCGTAGAATTTAGCGCAAGCATCAAATTCTAGTTCATACCAAACGAATTATAATTATCTTTGTGGCATTATATGCCCACGAACTAACTAATACCTAATTAATTATTAAAAAACCATGAAGAAACTTTTCGTATTACTTACGGCATTGTTTACCCTGGCACAAGTGAACGCCCAGGAAAAGAACGTTATCCGCATCGCAACGGACAACACAGACTTAATTCTCCAAGTAGCTCCCAACGGACGACTTTATCAGGCTTATCTGGGCGATAAGTTACTGAACGAGAAAGACATCAACAACTTTTCTCCATACGTGAAAGGAGGCAGTGACGGCAGCGTATCCACCCGTGGATGGGAAGTATATCCGGGCTCCGGTGCCGAGGATTATTTTGAACCGGCTGTAGCAATCACGCACAATGATGGAAACCCAAGCACGATTCTCCGTTATGTATCTTCCGAACAAAAAGCAGTGACAGGCGGCACGGAGACAGTCATCCAACTGAAAGACGATCAGTACCCGGTGGAAGTCACGCTGCATTACATCGCTTATCCGAAAGAAAACGTCATCAAGACGTGGAGTGAAATCAAACATGCTGAAAAGAAACCTGTCACCATCTGGCGTTATGCCTCGACCATGCTTTATTTCTCCGGAAACGAGTATTATCTGACTGAATTCAGCAGCGACTGGGCTAAAGAAGCACAAATGAGCACACAACCTCTATTGTTCGGCAAAAAGGTGATCGACACCAAACTGGGAAGCCGTGCCGCCATGCATACCCACCCGTTCTTCGAACTTGGTTTTGAACAACCGGCACAAGAAACACAAGGACGTGCCATGCTAGGGACGATCGGATGGACAGGCAACTTCCAGTTTACCTTTGAAGTGGACAACGTAGGCAACCTCCGTGTCATCCCCGCCATTAACCCGTACGCATCTGATTATGAACTAAAACCGAACGAAGTATTTACCACTCCCGAATTCATCTTTACTTTCAGCAACAACGGTACGGGCGAAGCCAGCCGCAACCTCCACGCATGGGCACGCAACCACCAACTGAAAGACGGACAAGGCGACCGCATGACTTTATTGAATAACTGGGAAAATACGTACTTCAAATTCGATGAGAAACTGCTTGCCGAACTGATGAAAGAAGCCAAACATCTCGGTGTAGACATGTTCTTGTTAGATGATGGCTGGTTCGGCAACAAGCATCCGCGCAACAGCGGCAATGCCGGACTGGGCGACTGGGAAGTGATGAAATCCAAACTGCCGGGCGGTATTCCCGCACTCGTGAAATCGGCCAAAGAAGCCGGAGTAAAATTCGGTATCTGGATCGAACCGGAGATGATAAATCCCAAAAGTGAATTGTTCGAGAAGCATCCTGACTGGGCAATCACACTGCCCAATCGCGAAACATACTATTACCGTAACCAACTGGTGCTCGATCTTAGCAATCCGAAAGTACAGGATTTTGTGTTTGGCGTAGTGGATAACATCCTGACAGCGAACCCGGAAGTGGCTTTCTTTAAATGGGACTGCAACTCTCCCATCACAAATATTTATTCTCCCTATTTGAAGAATAAACAAGGACAACTTTATATCGACCATGTACGTGGTATATATAATGTATTGGAACGTATCAAAGACAAATATCCGAACGTACCGATGATGCTTTGCTCCGGCGGTGGCGCCCGTTGCGACTACGAAGCATTGAAATACTTCACAGAATTCTGGTGCAGTGACAATACAGACCCGATAGAGCGCCTGTTTATCCAATGGGGATTCTCACAAATCTTCCCTGCAAAAGCAATGGATGCACACGTAACCAGCTGGAACAAGAAGACAAGCGTGAAATTCCGTACCGATGTAGCAAGTATGTGTAAACTGGGCTTCGATCTCGGACTGAAAGAGCTGAATGCGGACGAACAGACTTTTTGCCAAAACGCAGTTGCCAACTGGACGCGTCTGAAGAAAGTGATTCTGGATGGTGACCAGTACAGACTGGTTTCTCCATACGATGGTAATCACATGTCTGTCATGTACGCCGCACCGGATAAGAACAAAGCAGTGCTTTATACCTACGATATCCACCCACGTTTCGGTGAGAAGCTGCTCCCGGTTAAACTTCAGGGATTGGATGCGAAGAAAATGTATAAGGTGAAAGAAATCAACCTGATGCCAAACTCTAAATCGAATCTTGCTGCTAATGAGAAGACTTATTCAGGAGATTATCTGATGAAAGTAGGAATCAATGCTTTCACTACCAATCAGGCTTTCAGCCGTGTGATTGAGCTGACTGCCGAATAATATTCACCACAGAAGTACGGAGGACACAGCGTTTTATATCATTGATAATAAACAAATTATATGCGTTGCGTCTTCCGTGTTCTGTAGTAAAAAAAAACAATAATCAATTAATCCTCTTCAATCTTTACGGCTGTGCCGTTAGCAGTCACCATCAGCATACTGCCACTACCTCCAACTGTCTCATAATCCAAATCAACACCTATCACGGCATTAGCTCCCATTTGAGCTGCTTGTGCCTCCATTTCCTTCAACGCTGTATCTTTTGCCATACGCAGCACTTCTTCATAAGAACCGGAACGACCACCCACAATATCCCGAATACTTGCAAACAAGTCGCGGAATACATTGGCACCTATGATTGTCTCTCCGGAAACTATTCCATAATATTTCACTATTCGTTTTCCCTCAATGATGGGAGTGGTTGTCATCAGCATAGTTTTTTCTTTATTAGTTATACGTATTTACGTTAGACGCAAGTCCCCCTAAAAAAGTTGCAGCTACACCGTAATTTCTTACGATATAGCTGCGATTAATGTTAAAGAGAGAGAATTTATATAATATGAGCATGGTCTCACGACCCTCCTAATATTCAATGAACATTTTGTTTCTTTACCTATTAGACGCACAAAAGTGCAAATCACTGCACTTGAAGGCATCTTTTTTTAGTTAAAGAATAAAAAAAGCCGCCATCCCACAGGAATAGCGGCTTATATTGTTAGAACATCTTGCTGACGCGTTCAATTCCCGCCACCAATGTATCTATTTCCGATTTCGTATTGTACATGGCAAACGAAGCCCGTACAGTTCCTTCTATACCAAGACGTTGCATGAGAGGTTGTGCACAATGATGTCCCGTCCTCACGGCAATACCCAAACGATCCAGCAACGTTCCGAGATCGAAATGATGGATATCTCCTACCAGGAAGGAGATGACTGCTCCCCGTTCGGCTGCTTCACCGAATATACGCATCTGGGGAATCTCTTTCAGCCGTTGCAAAGCGTAAGTTGTCAGTTCATGCTCATGGGCTGCTATCTGCTCAAGTCCATGTCCATTCACGTAATCAAGGGCTTTTGCCAGTCCGGTAGTTCCGATATAGTCGGGCGTACCGGCTTCAAACTTGAAAGGAAGTTCGTTGAAAGTGGTCTTCTCAAAAGAGACATGCTGAATCATCTCTCCTCCTCCTTGATAAGGCGGAAGGCGGTCTAACCACTCTTCTTTTCCATAAAGCACTCCGACACCTGTCGGACCGTATATTTTATGGGCAGAGAACACCAGAAAATCAGCATCCAACTCCTGTACGTCCACTTTCATGTGAGGGATAGACTGTGCAGCGTCTATCAGGCAAGGTACGCCGTGCGCATGAGCCGTTGCAATCATTTCTTTCACCGGATTCACCGTACCCAGCACATTCGAAACATGAACCACGCTGACTATTTTCGTTCGTTCGGAAAATAGTTTTTCGTATTCATCCAGCAAGAGTTCGCCTTTGTCATTCATTGGAATCACTTTGATGGCAATTCCCTTTCGGGCAGCCAACAGTTGCCAGGGAACGATGTTACTATGATGTTCCATCACGGAAAGAATCACTTCATCCCCCTCTTCCATAAATTCGTCGCCAAAGCTGGAAACAAGCAGGTTGATGCTTTCCGTCGTTCCGCGGGTGAAGACAACTTCGTTCGTGCTACGGGCGTTAATAAACTGACGCACCGTTTCACGGGAGGCCTCATGCAATTCCGTAGCTTGTTGCGAAAGATAATGCACGCCGCGATGCACATTGGCATTAACGGAATAATATTCATCCACCAACGCATCAACTACCAGACGGGGTTTCTGCGTCGTCGCACCGTTATCGAAATAAACCAAAGGTTTACCGTAAACCGTACGGCTCAATATCGGAAAATCCTCACGTATCTTTTGAATATCCACGTTTATTAATTATTAGTGGTTACTTACAAATGGCACAGCCCTGACATCTATTCAGCTCGCCACGGAAACGTTTCTCTACCAATAGATGCAGGCGATCTTTCAGTGCCTCCAAACGGATGGTATCAATCACTTCATTGACAAATGCGAACATCAATAACAAACGGGCTTCTTTCTCTGCAATACCTCGTGAACGCATATAGAATAATGCACCCTCATCCAACTGGCCTACCGTTGCTCCATGCGAACATTTCACATCATCCGCGTAAATTTCCAATTGAGGCTGTGTGTACATTCTCGCATCACGCGTAGCACAAAGATTCCGGTTAGTTTGCTGGGAGTTCGTATGTTGCGCATCGGGACGCACCAGTACCAGTCCGGCAAACGCACCTACCGACTGATCGTCGAGTACGTACTTAAACAGCTCATTACTGGTGCAGTTCGGTACGGCATGGTCGATGCTTGTATGATTGTCTACGTGCTGGTTCTTATCGGCAATTGCCATGCCACAGAGGTTTATCTCAGCTCCTTCTCCTGCCAACAATACTTCAGTGGTGTTGCGGGTAGTACCATTATGCAAAGTCATTCCATTCAACAATACATTGCTGTTTGCCTCCTGCTTTACATACAGGTTACTGATACGAACGGTGCTTGTATGTGTTTCTTCCAGTTCATACATATCGAATACCGTGTTCTCACCTGCAAATACTTCAATCACTTGTGTTGCCAGGAAGTTCACGTTATCCATTGCATGGTCACAAATCAGCAGACGGGCTTGCGCGCCATCCTCCAGGATGATTAGTACGCGGCGGTTCACCATGAAGTTGACATCTGCACGCAGGATATTTACCAGCTGGATCGGTTTTTCTACCACTACATTCTTCGGCACATAAAATACAACGCCGTCTTGCGCAAAAGCTGTATTGAAAGCAGTCACCCCATCTTTGGAAGTATCTGCCAACTGACCGTAATACTTCTTCACCAATTCCGGATGCTGTCCGCCCACTTCTTTCAAGCTGCCGAAAATCACACCTTCCGGCAGATTGACTTTAGGAAGTGCTCTATTATAAAATGCGTCATTTACCACAAAATACAGAGCGGTACTCATATTCGGCACATCGCACTTAAACACTTCATACGGATTGACCGGAATAGCCAGACGATTCAAGTTTAAACCATAATCCGGTTCAAAATACTTGCTCACATCCGTATATTTGTACTTCTCCATCTTACGGGTCGGAAATCCGAGCCGCTCAAAATCGGCAAATGCAGCTGCACGAGGCGCATTCAGCACTTCGGCGCTATGCTTGCAGATCATTGCTTCCGTCTGTGAGAAGAGGTCTATATATTGTTGTTCAACTATCATAACTTATTATTTGTTATTCTCCTACTTCTTTCTTGATCCAATCATATCCTTTTTCTTCCAGTTCCAGCGCAAGTTCCGGTCCGGCAGTTTTTACGATACGACCTTTATAAAGGACATGTACAATATCAGGTTTGATATAATCAAGCAAACGTTGGTAGTGAGTAATAACGATTGTGCTTGTTTCAGGAGTTTTCAGTTTGTTCACTCCTTCCGCAACAATACGGAGCGCATCAATATCCAAACCGGAGTCTGTCTCATCAAGAATGCTCAACCGCGGTTCCAACATGGCCATCTGGAAAATCTCATTCCGTTTCTTTTCACCACCCGAAAAGCCTTCATTCACCGAACGGTTAGCCAACTTATTATCCAGCTCTACCACCGCACGTTTCTCACGCATCAGTTTCAGAAACTCACTGGCTGTCAGCGCAGGCAGACCTTTATATTTGCGTTGCTCATTCACAGCAGCACGCATAAAGTTGACCATGCTCACACCCGGAATCTCTACCGGATACTGGAAACTAAGAAAGATCCCTTCATGGCTACGATCTTCAGGACTCAACTCCAACAGGTTCTTTCCATAAAACGTGACCGAACCTTTTGTTACCTCAAAAGCCGGATTTCCCACCAATACGGAAGAAAGCGTACTTTTACCGGAGCCATTCGGCCCCATAATAGCGTGCACCTCACCGGGATTCACCGTCAGGTTAATACCCTTCAATATCTCTTTGCCATTAATGCTGGCATGCAGGTCTTTTATTTCTAACATGATTATATGTACTATTTTTCCATTTACTATTTACTATTAAAAACCTATACTACCGACAATTTACCTCCTACAAGCGCGCAGCCAAATAGTAAATCGTAAATTGCCAACTAGTAAATCACCCCACGCTTCCTTCCAATGAGATAGTAAGCAACTTCTGTGCTTCTACCGCAAATTCCATCGGAAGTTTATTCAATACTTCTTTTGCATATCCGTTCACAATAAGCCCGATAGCGTCTTCTGTCGGAATACCACGCTGGTTGCAATAGAATATTTGGTCTTCACTGATCTTGCTCGTTGTGGCTTCATGTTCCACCACTGCCGTTTCATTGTGAATATCCATATAAGGGAAAGTATGCGCACCACATTTATCTCCCAGCAACAGAGAGTCACACTGGCTATAATTGCGGGCATTATTCGCTTTCTCGGCCACACGTACCAACCCACGATAGGAGTTCTCACTATGTCCGGCGGAGATACCTTTACTTACAATCGTACTGCGGGTGTTCTTGCCCAGATGAATCATTTTCGTTCCGGTATCAGCCTGCTGATAGTTGTTCGTTACAGCTACGGAATAGAATTCAGCGGTCGAGTTATCGCCTGTCAGAATACAGGAAGGGTATTTCCAAGTGATGGCCGAACCGGTTTCCACTTGTGTCCAGGATAGTTTACTATCCACTCCCTTGCAGTTACCACGTTTAGTCACAAAGTTGTATACACCGCCCTTACCTTCCGCATCGCCCGGATACCAGTTCTGAACAGTACTATATTTTACCTCTGCGCGGTCGTGCACGATTATCTCAACGATAGCGGCATGCAACTGATTTTCATCCCGCATCGGCGCTGTACATCCTTCCAGATAAGAAACGTATGAATCGTCGTCCGCCACAATCAGCGTACGTTCAAACTGCCCCGTGTTACGGGCATTGATACGGAAATAGGTGGAAAGTTCCATCGGACAACGTACTCCTTTCGGAATATACACGAAAGAGCCGTCAGAAAAGACAGCGGAGTTCAACGCCGCAAAGAAATTATCCCGGTAACCTACCACCGAGCCCATATATTTCTTCACCAAATCGGGATGTTCCCGCACGGCTTCACTGAACGAGCAGAAGATAATTCCTTTCTCCATCAGCGTTTCCTTGAAGGTAGTCTTTACGGAAACGGAGTCCATAACGGCATCCACCGCCATTCCGCTAAGAGCCATCTGTTCCTCCAAAGGAATACCCAGTTTATTAAACGTCTTTATCAATTCGGGATCGACTTCCTCCATGCTCTTCGGTCCTTCTTTCTTCTTCGTCGGATCGGCATAATAAGAAATCGCCTGATAGTCAATTTCAGGGATACGGAGATGTGCCCAAGTCGGCATCTCCAGCGTCAGCCAGTGGCGATACGCTTTCAGGCGAAACTCCAGCAACCACTCCGGTTCGTCTTTTTTCGATGAAATCAGACGAATGACATCTTCATTAAGTCCACGCTCAATGATGTCTGTATGCACCTCTGTGGTGAAGCCGTATTTATATTTCTCCTCCGCAAATTTCCGGACAAACTCATTATCAGTCTTCTTTTCGAGTTCGTCTTTCTGATTGGGTTTCATTTTATTGGGTTCTTCTTGTTGCATCTTTATTCTCTAATATATATTGTTGCGTCATATTCTTCGCAGCAGGGAAAAAGATCCCCGCAAACGTTTCCATCGGATAATATAACAAAGATTCTTCCTTTTTTGTTGCACTAATTAACTTATTATCGCTGTCCACAAACTCTATCGCACCGATCACTACACTCGTTAACAACAGAAACTTAAGTGCTCCCAGCCCACTCCCTAACCAGCGGTTCAGCCAGTTCAGCGAAATTGCCTGCATTGCTTTTGTCAATAACGAAGCTATCAGTACAAAGATCAACGGCACGGCAATCCAAATCATGATAAAAGCCAACACCTGCGCAACTGTCATCGAATCCGTCACTGTCGGGCAAAGTTTCTCCGCCAAAGAGGCATACAAAGCTTTCGCCGCCAACAGCCCGACTATTAACCCCAAAATAGAAGCCAACTGGCGGATAAAGCCTTTTACAAAGCCTACCACCGCTCCGGCGCCTATTACAATAAGGATAATGATATCAATCGTTGCCACGTTGTGATTTATGATTTGTGATTTATGATTTATGTTTCTATGATTATGATCTGTGATTTATATTTCTGTCAGGTGATAAAACAATAAAGTGGTAAGGTGGTGTCCCATATAAAATAGTACCACATTACCACCCATCTATTGTTGCAACCATTACTTCGCGAATGGCCTTATACCCTTATAATTCATAAATCATAACTCATAAATCATAAAGTCTGTTTCACTTCTATTTCTTCGAATGTCTCGATCATATCGCCTACCTTCATGTCGTTGCAGTTCACCAGACTGATACCACACTCGAAGTTTGTACCTACTTCCTTCACATCGTCCTTGAAGCGTTTCAACGCGTTGATGTTTCCGGTAAAGATGACGATACCATCGCGGATCAAACGAGCCTTGTCGCTTCGTTTCACCTTTCCGGTCTTCACCATTGCACCGGCTACCAAACCCACCTTCGTAATGTTAAATACTTCGCGGATTTCGATAGTTGCCGTGATTTGTTCCTTCAATTCCGGAGCCAACATACCTTCCATAGCAGCCTTCACCTCTTCGATTGCATCGTAGATGACAGAGTACTTACGGATATCGACACCTTCCTGTTCAGCCATCTTAGCGGCAGCACCCGAAGGACGTACCTGGAATCCGACGATAATCGCATCCGAAGCGGCAGCCAGAGAAACATCCGACTCGGAGATTGCTCCCACACCCTTATGGATGACATTTACCTGAATTTGTTCCGTAGACAACTTGATCAACGAGTCGCTCAATGCCTCAACAGAACCGTCCACGTCACCCTTAACGATGATGTTCAATTCCTGGAAGTTACCCAAAGCAATACGACGGCCCAACTCATCCAACGTAAGGATCTTCTGCGTACGCAAGCCCTGTTCACGAGCCAACTGTTCACGTTTGTTGGTGATTTCACGAGCTTCCTGATCGCTTTCAACGACATGGAATGTATCACCTGCAGCAGGTGCACCGTTCAATCCCAATACCAAAGCCGGTTCGGAAGGTCCTGCTTCTTTGATGCGTTGGTTACGTTCGTTGAACATAGCCTTCACACGTCCGTAGCTGGTTCCTGCCAGTACGATGTCTCCCACTTTCAGAGTACCGTTAGATACCAATACAGTAGCTACATATCCACGTCCCTTATCCAGTGAAGATTCGATGATGGAACCCGTAGCATTACGGTCCGGATTTGCTTTCAGGTCGAGCATTTCTGCTTCGAGCAATACTTTTTCCAGCAAATCTTCCACACCCATACCTTTCTTGGCAGAGATATCTTGTGACTGATACTTACCACCCCATTCTTCAACAAGGTAATTCATTGCAGCCAGTTCTTCTTTAATCTTATCCGGATTCGCAGTCGGTTTATCCACCTTATTGATTGCAAATACAATAGGTACACCGGCAGCCATCGCGTGATTGATTGCTTCCTTTGTCTGCGGCATCACGTTATCATCGGCAGCCACAATAATGATAGCAATATCCGTTACTTTCGCACCACGTGCACGCATAGCGGTAAACGCTTCGTGACCCGGAGTATCGAGGAACGTGATACGGCGACCGTCTTCCAGTTGCACGTTATATGCACCGATATGCTGTGTAATACCTCCGGCTTCACCGGCAATTACGTTCGCCTTACGGATATAGTCGAGCAAAGAGGTCTTACCGTGGTCAACGTGTCCCATCACTGTAACAATCGGAGCGCGCGGTTGCAAATCTTCCGGTGCATCTTCTTCTTCAACGATAGCTTGTGCCACTTCCGCACTTACATATTCTGTCTTGAATCCGAACTCTTCTGCCACCAGATTAATTGTTTCCGCATCCAGACGCTGGTTGATAGAAACCATGATACCAATACTCATACAAGTAGCGATAACCTGATTGACAGATACATCCATCATCGTTGCCAGTTCGTTAGCCGTAACAAACTCGGTCAACTTCAATACCTTGCTGTCTGCCATTTCCTGATCTTCCAATTCCTGCATACGGTTGGAAGCCATTTCACGCTTTTCTTTACGGTATTTGGACGTCTTGTTCTTACCTTTGGTTGTCAGACGTGCAAGAGTTTCTTTTACCTGTTTTGCTACGTCTTCCTCGCTCACTTCCTGTTTGATAACCGGCTTCTTGAAGCGATCCTTATTATTGTTGTTATTTCTTCTGTTATTATTTCCTTGTCCGCCCTGACCGTTGTTATTGCCATTACCATTGCCGCCTTTACCTTGTATATTAGGTCTCGGCGCAGCAAAGTTGGAAGTCGCAACGTTATTAACGTCTACCTTTTCTTTATTGATACGGTTGCGTTTTTTCTTAGCAGCATCTGCGCTTTCTTTCGGACCGTTCTTCACCACTTTAGAATCATCCTTACGGATTTCTTTGATGATGGCTTCCTTCATCAGTTTCTTCTGATCCTGACGGATTTTCTCTTTCTCTTCACGTTCGCGACGCTTCTCCTCCTTCGATTTTTTCTTCGGACGAGTAGACTGATTCAATGCAGCCAAGTCGATCTGACCGATCACATTGATCTTCGCGCCTAATTCCGGTTGACGGATTTTGAAAACACCATCATCCTCCGGAGCTTTTTCTGCTACCGGGGTTACTTCAGCCTGTGCAGTTTCCACCTTTTTTTCTTCTTTATGTTCTTCCGCCTTCACAGGTGCAGTTTCTACTACCTTCGGCTCTTCTTTTTTCACTTCTTCTACTACTTTTTCAACTTCTACCGGCTTCGTCTCCACTACAGGTTCCGGCACTACTACGGGCTCAACTACCACTGGAGTAGGCTCTACTACAGAAACAGGAGGTATCACCACCTCTTCTTTCTTCACCTCGGGTTCTCTTTTCTCGGGCTCCTTTTTTACTTCGGGTTTAACGACGGGCCGTTCTACAACAGGTTCTTCTTGTTTCTGTTCCGGTTCCTTCTCCACCTTTTCAGGTTTACGGCCATTCAGTTTATCCAAATCAATTTTTCCGACAGGTTTAAACTTCGGACGTGCATCCTCAGGTACGACTGTCTTAATCACATCTTCCGACTTCTGTTTCTCCGGCTGCTTTTCGAAGCCTTCAATCGAAACAGACGCCTTATTACGTTCCTTATTCTGACGTTCCTGTATGAAACGCTCCGATTCAAGTCTAAGGTTCTTATCTGTACTAAACTCTTTTACGAGTATAGCGTATTGCTCCTCGCTAATTTTGGTATTAGGATTAGCCTCTACGGTATGCCCTTTCTTTTGCAGGAACTCAACTACCGTCGCGATTCCTACGTTCAAATCTCTTGTAACTTTGTTTAACCTTATCGTCATATTTTAAAATTAATGAATAAATGGAGCTTGTTTAAATGAAGAATTAAGAATGAAGAATTAAAAGTTACGATGTAGTATAACAGAGATAACTTTCATTTTTCAATTTTAAATTCTCAATTTTCTACTGAATTTTCACCTTCTTCTTCAAACTCCGATTTCAAAATGCGTATTACCTCGTCCACTGTCTCTTCTTCCAAGTCCGTCTTTTCAATCAACATCTCACGAGGAGCATTCAACACAGCCTTCGCTGTATCAATGCCGATAGCCTTGATGGCGTCGATCACCCATCCGTCGATTTCGTCTCTGAATTCGTCGAGATAGATATCTTCATCCGCTACATTCTCATCCAACTCACGGAACACGTCGATAGTGTACTCAGTTAACATACTGGCCAGTTTGATGTTCAAACCGCCTTTACCGATAGCCAGCGAAACTTCTTCCGGTTTGAGGAAAACCTCTGCTTTCTTCTCTTCCTCATTCAAACGGATAGAAGAAATCTTAGCCGGGCTTAAAGCGCGCTGTATAAACAATGAGATGTTCGATGTGTAATTGATTACGTCGATGTTCTCATTGCGAAGTTCACGAACAATGCCATGAATACGACTTCCCTTTACACCTACACAGGCTCCTACAGGGTCGATTCTGTCATCGTAAGATTCTACCGCGATCTTGGCACGTTCGCCAGGGATACGGGCAATCTTCTTGATGGTAATCAAACCATCATTAATTTCGGGTACTTCCATCTCGAACAAACGTTGCAGGAAAACGGGAGAAGTACGTGACAAGATAATCTTAGGATTATTATTCTTGTTATCCACGCGGGCAACTACTGCACGGGCCGTTTCACCTTTGCGATAGAAATCGCTCGGGATTTGTTCGGTCTTAGGCAACAGCAACTCGTTTCCTTCATCATCTAAGAGCAACATTTCTTTCTTCCAGATCTGATACACTTCTGCATTGATGATCGTACCTACCTTATCTATATATTTATTATAAATACTGTCTTTCTCGAGTTCCAGAATCTTGGAAGCCAATGTCTGGCGGAGATTCAGGATAGCACGACGTCCGAATTTGGCAAAGATCACTTCGTCAGTCACCTCTTCACCTTCTTCGTAGGAAGCATCAATTTTCTGTGCTTCGCTCAACGAAATCTGCATATTCGGGTTAGTCAAATCTTCATCGGCCACAACTTCACGGTTACGCCAGATCTCGAAGTCACCCTTATCCGGGTTCACGATCACGTCGTAATTCTCATCGGTGCCAAACATTTTCGCGATTACGCTACGGAACGACTCTTCGAGTACGCTAACCATCGTCGTTCTATCGATATTCTTCAGTTCCTTAAATTCCGAAAATGTATCAATCAAGCTGATTGTTTCTTCTTTTTTGGCCATAACTATTTAAAGCTAATTAAGTATTTAGTATATTTTATTTGCTCATAAGTAAAGGTTTCGTCCTCTTCTTGCAGTTTCGGACGTTTTGCTCCTTCTAGTTTTACTTTCTTTTGTACCGCTACCGTAAACTTCTCTTCATCGGCATCTTTCAGTATGCCGGCCAGTTTGCGTCCGTCTTTAGTCAATACCTCCACTTCTTGTCCGATGTGGATATAATACTGTTGCAGTACTTTAAAGGGCTGTCCGATACCGGCCGACCCTACTTCCAGTTCATAATCTTCCTCTTCACGGTTCAGTTTTGACTCTATGTAGCGGCTAAGCTCCACACAATCTTCGATCCAAACACCTTCTGCATGGTCAATTTCGACCACAATTTTGTCATCCGGGCTCACAGTTACTTCTACTAAAAAGTAGTCTTTTCCTTCCAGCCACTCATCTACAATCTGACAAACAGTTTTCTTTTCTATCATTTATTAACTATATAAGAACAAAAAAAGGAGCTTAATTGCCCCTCCACCTTTCATCCGTTTCCGGTTGCAAAGATATAAATAATCTATTCGACTACAAAAGATTAAAGAAAAAAAGTATGAATTAACAGTGCTATATTCGTATCTTTACGCCACAATTCAAAAAATAACGACTATGGCACATCGTCTCAACACAAATAAACAGTTTATGGTAGGTAACGGAATTCTTGCTTTTGCCGTCATTTTTGTCGTGGTTATTTTCGTATACATGAGTATGCGGCTACAACGGGAAAAGCAGGAAGAACGTCATTTCATCGAAAGCTACACGATCAGTCTGGTAAAAGGTTTTGCCGGAGATTCTATCTCTTTGTTCGTCAACGACAGTCTTATCTCCAATAAAACCATATCGGAAGAGCCTTACACGGTAGAAGTGGGACGTTTTGCAGAACAAAGCGCTTTATTGATCGTAGATAATAACACGGAACTGGTCTCTACGTTTGATCTTAGCGAAAAAGGAGGGGCTTATCAGTTTGAAAAAGAATCGGACGGGATTAAACAATTAGCCAAATAATAAAGATATATCCCCCTATTACGTATCATAACGAACCATTATCAGGAATGTATAAGATTTAGAAGACAGCCAGAAATAGGAGCTTACAAGGCTTTACCAAGATAGAATAAATTAAGTTCGTGACAATGCGAGAATATTATCTTGGCTGTAAAGCATTTTATATTTCCGTACGGTACTTTCTCAATTCTCCCCGCAAGGTCAATGCTTTCCCTTCTGTATATTGATTCAGCAATGCCCAGAATCGTTCGCTATGATTCATCTCGCGGGTATGGCATAATTCGTGCAACAACACGTAGTCTATCAAATGAGAAGGCAGCAAAACCAGGTAATAGGATAAATTAATAGCTTTTCGAGCCGAACAACTCCCCCATCTGCCCTGACTGGAATTTATTTTCACACTCGAATAGGGCAATCCGCATTGCTTGGACAAGAAAGCCAAACGTGAAGGCAGAATACTTTTTGCATTTCGCCTCAACGATTCTTCAATAACCTTATGCAACCAGCTTTGCAGTTTCTCATCTGTAAAATCGGCATGAGGCGGACAAACAATCTCCATCACCCCCAGACGGGAATTAGCCAGAAACTGATCTTTCTCGCCCGACACCAAAGATAGTTTAAAATGCTCCGCATCAATCTTATAATTCAAATCAATCAACGGACGAGCGATTTTTTGCCGGGAGGCCAGAAGTTTTCCACGCAAATTCTCGATGGCCTGTTTCACTTCTTTCAGGGTGGTACCGGGAGGAACTGAAACATAAACAGCATCACTCTTGGTACGAAACACAAGACTTCTCGCACGTGAATTGACGCGTATCACCAAGCGCCCTAACTCATCATCTTCTATAATCTTATCCATTATAATCCTCCTATCAACAGCCACAAAAGTAATAAAAAAGAAGATGCTAACGAAAAACTTTATGGAAGATGCAACTTTAGATCAAGTTCTTCCGTCTAACCATTATATCAATCATAGAAAAGCGTAATTATGAAAACAAGTTTATTGCTCGTATTAGTCACGGGAATGTTTCTAGTACTTACTGCCGGCTCTTGCTTGCAGGGAAAACACATCGTAGGCAGCAAGAATTACATCTCCAAAGAAGTGAAAGCCGACCACTTCAATGAAATCAAACTAGTGGGAAGTGCCAACATCAGTTATTGGCAAGACACATGCAGCCATGTCGAAATTCATGGTTCCGACAACATCATACCACTTATTGAAACGTATGTGGAGGGTAGTACATTCATTATAAAGTTCAAGAAGAATGTCACTATCTGGAAAGGAAAACTGGAAATAAAAGTTTTTGCTCCGGAACTGAATAAGCTGTCGGTCAACGGTTCAGGAAATATAAGATTAATCAATGGGATACAAACCTCTAAAGATATTGAATTCCACATCAACGGTTCGGGCAACATTCAGGGAGAAGGATTCAATTGCCAAAAAATGGCCGTTTCAATTAATGGTTCGGGAGATGTAAGACTACAACAAATAGAGAGTCAGGAATGTCAGGCAAGTATTTCCGGTTCGGGCAATATCAATCTGAACGGCAAAGCCATTCAAGCGAGCTATTCTATTGCCGGATCAGGAAATATTCAGGCTGCCGATTTGCAAGCAGAAAACACAGACGCAAGCATTAGCGGCTCCGGCAACATCAGCTGCTATGCCAGTCAGAAGCTGGTTGCCCGCGTCAAAGGAAGCGGTGATATTGCCTATAAAGGAGATCCTCAAGAAGTGGATGCTCCAAGAAAAAATATACGGCAGATCAAATAAAGACAGTTTAAATAAAGACAGTTTAAAAACATAAAAGGGCTACTGCATCGCGCGGTAGCCCATTTATTTAGTTAGTTTCATTATAAAAATTTGAGAGAATTGAAAACTTCACAGTTTCGCCTTCGTTGTTGTTTTAATTAAGCACACTAACTATATTATATGTTTAAAGCAAATGAAAATGTCTATTCGTTTATAACTTGCACCTTATGGTTGATCTTCGCCAGGCTATCAGCCAGGACCTGTTCCGCTTTCACATCATTTGAGATAGCGACCGACGGTGCAGTTACTTGTTTACCAATGGTATCCGTAGCCAATACGCTTCCATCATCTCCGGAGAAAGAATGTTGTGCCACATTCCCCAAAGAAAGGATGATTGCAATTACGGCAGCGGCCTTGAACAGAGGAATAAAACGACCGGTCAGTGTCAAACGTTTCGCTTTTACTACCGTAGGCTCCACCTCTGCCAGAATACGTGCATCAAAGTCTTCGCCCAGTCCTACTTCCTGCTGAACCTGCTGATAAACAAACAGATTCTTATAGCGAAGCAAATGAGCCGGAACTTCTTCCTTTGCGAAGAAGTCGCGCAATGTTGCTTCCTCCTCAACGGAAGTTTCGCATTGCCAGTATCGCTCGAGGAGCTGTTCTATATCCTTATAATCCATATTCGTCAATTTCTAAATACCTTTGTTTTACTTTTTGCCTGGCTCTGAAGAGATTCACTTTGACTTGTTCCTCTGTCAGATTCAGCAAGGTTGCAATTTTTTTATAGCTTTCACCTTCAATGTCCCTCAGTTGCATGATAAGCCGCTGTTTTTCGGGAAGTTCGTTTACCAGTCTATTAATGATGTTCATTCTTTCATCATGAATCATCTGGTCATACGGACTGTTTGCATCAGGTTCTTCCTCCATTTCGGGGGTGAGTTCCACATTTTGAGCTTCTTTCTTTTGACTCCGGTCTATCGCCAGGTTCTTTGCCACTGTCAGGCAATAGGCTTCGACCGATTCAAATTGAGACCACTCATCACGCTTGTTCCACACTCTTATCATGGTGTCCTGAACGACATCCTCGGCTTCGGCCCTATCCAGGGTGATTCTGAGAGCCAATCGAAAGAGTTTATCCTTCAACGGCAAAATATCGTTTCGGAAGCTGATTTCTTGCATCTCTATAATAATGACGGGCTAGGATATGAAAAGTTACAGTCGCCCACTACTTTTTTTTGAATTATTTTTTTATTCTCGTTCCTCCAGAATCGTTAATCGCTGACGCTAAGGTGATTACCACTTCAGAAACTCCTGCATTTATTGCTTCAAAAGAATTTTCCAACTTAGGAATCATACCTCCTTGAATAACGCCATCGGCTACATATTGTTCAAATTCGGCACGGGTGATTTGAGGAATCACACTGTCGTCATCATTCTCGTCACGCAACACACCTTTCTTCTCGAAACAATACACCAATGTCACATCAAACAGAGCCGACAACGCTTTCGCTGTCTCCCCGGCAATGGTATCTGCATTCGTATTCAACATATTGCCGTGACCGTCGTGCGTCAATGGAGCCATCACGGGAACAACGCCTTTATGTATCAAATCCGACAATAAAGTAGCATCCACCTGTTCCACATCTCCCACAAACCCGTAGTCTACTTCTTTCACCGGACGTTTCACCGAACGGATTACATTCATATCCGCTCCGGTCAATCCGAGTGCATTGACTCCGCGTGCTTGCAGACCTGCCACAATGTTTTTATTCACCAATCCGCCATACACCATCGTTACGACTTTCAACGTTTCGGCATCGGTAATCCGACGACCATTTACCATTTTGCTTTCAATACCCAGTTGCGCGGCAATCTTTGTTGCCGAACGACCGCCACCATGAACCAACACTTTATGTCCGTCGATAGCGGCAAAGTCATTTAACAACTGACGAAGGGTGGCTTCCTCTTCTACGATTTTGCCACCCACCTTAATAACTGTTAGTTTTTCTCTCATTTCCTGATTTCTAATAAGTTCACCGAATGGAGAATCCGGCTCCGGCACCCTGCCGGTTATTCCAAATAAGTATATCCGTAAAGCCCCGAACGATAGTTAGAAAGGAATTCTTTTCCTTCTTCCAAGGAGATTTTTCCTTCTTTCACTGATTTCGTCACCCAAGTTTCGAGGGTACGTACCAGCTTCTTCGGATTGTACTGCACATAGTCCAACACCTCCGCTACCGTTTCTCCGTCGATAATCTGTTCGATATTATATCCTTTCTCGTTCACCGAAACATGCACGGCGTTCGTATCACCGAACAAATTATGCATATCTCCCAAAATCTCCTGATAAGCCCCCACCAGGAACACAGCCACATAATAAGGTTCTGTTTTCTTCAGTGCATGTACAGGCAGGTAATGAGCCACGTTACGGGTAGAGATAAAGTTGGCAATTTTGCCGTCCGAATCACAGGTTATATCTTGCAAGGTAGCCGAACGCTCCGGTTTTTCATCCAATCGCTGAATAGGCATGATCGGGAATATCTGGTCAATTGCCCAAGAGTCAGGAAGTGACTGAAACAGTGAGAAGTTACAGAAATATTTATCGGCAAGCAGTTTGGACAATCCACGGAATTCATCGGGCGCATGCTTCAAACCGGCGGCAATCTGATTAATCTCACGTGTAATAGACCAATACAGACGCTCGATTTGTGCGCGGGTTTTCAGATCCACGATTCCATGACTGAACAAGTCCAATGCTTCCTCCCTGATCTGCTGCGCATCGTGCCATGCTTCCAACATCTTGTTCTGATTCAGCGAATCCCAGATTCCATATAACTCCTGCACCAATTCGTGTGCATCCGGAGCAATTTCCTCCTCGTCATCCCATTCGGGCAAGGTAGCGGTTTCAAGAACTTCAAAGATGAGAACAGAATGGTGTGCCGTCAATGCACGTCCACTTTCCGTTATGATATTCGGGTGCGGAATACCATTTTTATCGCTCACGTCTACCAGCGTAGAGATAGAGTCGTTTACATATTCCTGAATGGAATAGTTTACACTACCTTCGCTATTGGACGAACGGGTTCCGTCATAATCCACTCCCAATCCACCGCCAATATCAACAAACTCCACCTTAAAGCCCATTGAATGGAGCTGCACGTAAAATTGTGAAGCCTCACGCAAAGCCGTTTTTATACGACGGATCTTCGTCACCTGACTACCGATATGGAAATGAATCAGCTTCAGACAATCTTTCAAGCCTTTGCTCTCCAGAAAATCGAGCGCTTCGAGAAGTTCACTGGAAGTCAAGCCAAACTTGCTGGCATCTCCTCCCGACTCTTCCCACTTTCCGCTACCGGAAGAAGCGAGTTTGATACGTATACCGATATTAGGCTGCACATTCAGCTGTTTTGCCATTTTTGCTATCAGCTTCAGTTCGTTCATCTTCTCTACAACGAGATAGATACGTTTACCCATCTTTTGGGCAAGCAGAGCCAGTTCAATATAACTTTCGTCTTTATATCCGTTGCAAACAATCAATGAGTCAGAGTCCGTATTGACCGCAATCACCGCATGGAGTTCCGGTTTAGAACCGGCTTCCAGTCCGAGATTGAACTTCTTTCCGTGGCTGATAATTTCTTCCACCACAGGGCGCATTTGGTTGACCTTAATCGGATAAATAATAAAGTTCTGGGCTTTATAACCATACTCCTCGGCTGCCTGTTTAAAGCAGGATGACATCTTTTCAATACGGTTGTCCAAAATATCCGGGAAACGCACCAGCATGGGAGATGCCACATCACGCAATTGTAACTCATCGACCAGTTCTTTCAAATCAACGGATACTCCATCTTTACGAGGTGTAACAACGACATGACCTTTGTCATTAATACCAAAGTACGAGGTACCCCAACCTGTGATGTTGTAGAGTTCCTCAGAATCTTCAATACGCCACTTTCTCATTTTCTGTTATTCAGTGTTTTTAGTAAATAATTGGACGGCAAAAATACGGATTAATCTACATGTTGGCAATTAATTGGACATTAATTGTTTCAAACGGTCCATATAACCACTATTTCCGTTGCGGGCGTCATAGCGAAGTGCCAGCTCTTCCGCCTGCTGATAGAAATAATTGCGAAGCTCGCTGACCTGATAAATTCCGTCCGGACGGTAAAGAGGGAATTCCTCCGGCAACGATAAGGAGACTTCCGGACGGGTCTCATACTTCAAGGCCTCTACCATATCGCAAGAGAAGCGATATTTCTTCAACGTATTCGTACGCAAGCTCCAACCGATGCACCGCTCGGCATACTCCCAGCCTCTTTCCGGCTTCGTCATTATATTATAAGCAATAAACAATCCCAAGTAAAGCAAAAGATATTCATCCTTTTCTCTTCCCAGCAATGCTTCTTCGGCGCGTGCACACATATCGGCGGCAACCTCCGGTTTGCCAGCTTTCTGTGCATAATAAGAAAGCTTCAAATAAGCCCGCAAATTGGCTTCATAACAGGTGACCTGCTTATTAATCAATGGCTGCGCCCGGCTGTAAGCCTCATCAAACTGCCCTGTTTCCAGATAATAATCCAGCATAAAATTCAGTTCGCAAGCCTCACACGACTGATCGTCTATCTTTTCATTCAGCATCTTGTCAATATATTCTTTCGCCTTGTCATACTGGCGCATCCAAATACATTCCACAGACCAGCGGTGATAATAACTCCGCAAAGAATATCCATTCCGGAGAATACGGGTTTTATAATCCTCACCGATCGCTTTCACCTGTTCCATCGGAATTTCCGGCAGATCGAACGTACAAGCCCAGATCCATTTATATTTCCACAACAAATCCTCTTCTTTGATTACATCCTTGTGATTCTCGTAATCATCCAGGATTTTAGAGAACACTGTAATCTCTTCCGCATCTGCCGAAAGAAGATTCAGTTCATAGATAAGATCCAGTCTCAACTCCGTAGCCCATTCCACATCTTCGTTCTCATCAGCGATGCGGATAGCTTCTTTCAATAGATTGGCTTTTTCACGGGGATGCAGGCTGTCATTCTGTGTCTGCAACAGCAGTTTTTGTATTTCAAGTGTGTATCTCATACTCTTTTTTTTAATTCAGGAAATTTATAAAATCATTCATTTTCGAAGTCATCAGTTCGCTAAGCGAACGGTTGAAAAGCTCCATTTCTTCACTGTTCACCGGATATTTACCTTGCAGAAGCGATTGTACATACAATATATGCACCACATGCTGAAACAATTTATTGTCTCCCTGTATTTGCAATAAAGTCTGCACCATTTCGTTATCCGCATTGAAAGTGAGTGTTGGTGGGATTTGCTTGGCAGTATTGACAGCCCCCAATACAGCCGCCAACGGATTATTGGCACTTTTAGCTACATTCTCCTTTTCCTCCGCCACAAAGATTACCGGAATATCCACCGGAGTAAAATGTTTCAGACGGCAGACACAGCCAAACCGCTTCAATAGCTCGTTCGCTTTCATTTCAAAAGCCTGAAACTCTTTATTCGCCTCCACTTCGCCAAACTGTTCCAGCAACCGTGAAGGAGATATTTCATCCAACGTAAGTTCCGGATTCAGACGGACATACTTTTTCAACAAAGTTTCATCAAAAGTGTAAGCAGCATTCACCACCAGCCATCCTTGCGCTCCGGCTATACGGCGCACCTGACGGAAATCTTCCAGATTCTTGGTATAGCATATCACATTACTTGCCGAACGAATACTTCCAAAACCACGCAGCCCCTTATTTGTTTCAAAAGGAAGGTAATCCATAAACAAACGGAGCAGTTCATTGTCTTCCGAAGCAATCGCCTTGATATGAAAGTGATGAACATCCAAGATCCGGTTGAACATGGCGCGGTCATTCTGCACCAATCCCCGCAGATAATCCTTGATAGCTACCCCGATCTCTTTCCGTGCATCCTTCAACTGGTCATTGCTCACCAAAGACTCGCGGGAAGCAGTAGACAGCAATCCGTCCGCATTCACCAGACAACGGATAAAGAAAGCCCACGGCGGCAGCAGGTTACAATCGTCCTCACTCAACAGCATACGTTTAAGGTAGACCTTATGAGAATTGCGTACTGAAAATTGTGTTCGGAAAGGCAAAACATAAAGCACCCCTTCTACCTTACCACTTTCAGTATAAATCCGGAAAGCATCAAGAGCAGACGACTGGAATACTTTTGCCCCATAATCCAGCAACTCCTTGCGAGTCGCCTTCGGGTCAAGCCATACGGGCGAAGGCGTATTTACCAACTCCTCTTCCCCCTGATAATGCAGATAGATAGGATATGGCAACACTTCCCCATAACTGACCAGTATCTTCTTAAACGTTTCATATTCAAAAAGATGCATCCAGTCTCCTTTCGGATGCAACACCACCTGCGACCCGATAGGCCGTTCTTCGTCCGATAAAGTCAGCTGATACGTCCCATCCACTTTGCCACACCAGCAAACAGGCTGTCCGCCCATTGCCGAACGACTCTCCACGGTGATTTCATTAGTCACCACAAAACAAGATAACAATCCGATACCGAACCTTCCGATAAAATCGTCCGCATCGGGAGTATCCCGTTTTGAACTCTCTCCGATAACCGTCAGAAAACGATAAACTTCCTCTTCTTTCAGTCCGACTCCATTATCCCTGAACACCACCGTTTTGTCTTCATTCAGAAAGACATCGATACGTCCTTTATAATTCTCGTCGATATTGCGTAGTGCCGTGATGGCATCTACACAATTCTGCAACAATTCGCGAACAAAAGTATTCGGGTTACTATAAATGTGCTCTGATAACAGGGCAATCATACCTTTAAGATTGACCTGAAACAGATTATTCCCTTCTTTTTCCATGTTCCTCTTTTACTTTCTCCTCCTTCCGGTAATTTTAAGAGCTTTCTCATTGCCATTCTCTGCGGCCTTTTCGAACCATTCCATTGCAATTTCATCGTTTTCTTCCACGCCTTTGCCCGTCAGATAGGCATTTCCAAGTTCAAATTGCGCTTTGTCGCTATTTTTTTCAGCAGCTTTCAGCAGCCATTGCACCGCAGCTTCCGGATCAGGAGTACAACCTTCGCCATACATCATCATCTTACCGAGATAATAAGTCGCAGCAATATTTTCATTCCCTGCCGCATCCGTAAACCAGCGGTAAGCTTCGGCATAGTTCTGTTTCACACCTACTCCGTTGTAATAGCAAAGTCCGGTACGATACATACTCATCGTATTTCCATTATCCGCAGCCAGCGTATAATATTTAAAAGCTTCCGTTTCATTATCTTCCACTCCGATACCCATTTCATAACAGATACCCAATCCTTCGCTATACCACTCGTATTCGGCAGCTTTCTTGAAATAGGCAAAAGCCTTTTCCGATTCGTTCAGACTGTCATAATCATACAGGTAATACTCACCCATACGCAACATTGCCATTGGAATTTCGTTGGCCACAGCCTTCTCATACCATTCCATAGCCTTTTTATTGTCTTCCAGACAGGGACCGCAACCAAAGAAATAATAGTCTCCCATCTTAAACTGGGCATAACCATAGTCCTGTTCAGCAGCTTTCATCATATATTCCACAGCCTTTTGCGGATTTTCTTCCACGCCATTGCCATTTTCATAAGCCAGGCCCAGCTCTGTCAGACAACGGGACTCTTCCTTCTCCGCTCCTTTGCCGAACCATTCGAGTGCCTTATCCCAGTCTTCTGCCGTTCCGATTCCTTCTTTATAACAGCGTCCCAGAGCAAAGATCGCATCATTATCATCCGCTTCTGCCGCCTTTGTATACCAAGCGAACGCCTCTTCCGGTTTTGCTTCACCAAGAACACCTTTTTCCATATAAAGACCAGAACGGAACATCGCATAAGGATAACCCTGTCCGGCAGCCCTACTAATCAGTTCAAATGCCTTTTCATAGTTCTTCTCCACCCCATCGCCATTCTCATACAAGAACGCCAGTTCTACAAGAGCAAAGCAGGAACCCAGTTCGGCTGCTTTTTCATAACATTCTCTCGACTTATCAGCATCTTTTACACCGCTGTATCCATTAGCCAGGTAAAGCGCCATCCGACAATATCCGTCGGCATTGTTCAGCGAAGCTGCCTTTTCATAATACTCTAACGCCTTCACATAATCCGGTTGTTCAGACAAGAAGCCACGCTCATACATCCAGCCTAGACGATAAGCTGCATTTCCCGAACCCAGTTCAATAGCCTTCTCCAACAATTCTTTCGCACGATTCATGTCCTCTTCCACCAATTCACCGTTGAAATAGATATTAGCCAGTCCTTCTATACCTTGTATATAGTTATCTTCCACGCAACGGTTCAGACACACCAGTCCACGTTCCACGTTCTTATATTCATCATTATACAGGTAGATCAGCGCCAGTTCATACGCACTGTAAGATTCACAATAAAGCATCCCCTTTTCCAGCCATTCAATAGCTTTCGGCATATCCAGCCATTCTTCTTCCTGATAATTATATCCCAGGAAGTTAGCGGCAGACCACACCCCTGCATGCCAGGCTTTTTTCCAAAGTTCAAAGCCCAGTTCTTTCGGTTTATTCAGTTCCGGATAACGGAAATAAAGGGTAGCCAGATTTTTAAGACTATAAAGATTGGGAACTATCTCCAGAGACTTTTCGTAGTAAGCAGCTTCCTCTGCCACGCTGCCTTCCGCCCTGTCGAGCGCGTCTCCCAGCGCTGCATATACATGAGCACGCAAACGTTCTCCTTCAGGCAGTTCGGCAAGCAGGTCATGACGCATCTGCAACGCCTTCGCTTTATCGCCTGTAAATTCTTCGACAAAAGCACGATAATGTTTTCCCCATAAAATAGCTTCGGGAGAAGTGAGAGCAGCAAAACGTCGTTCGCCCTCTTCTTTATTTTGTTCGCAATAGAATCCCATGTATCGCCAATAGGCAACAGTTGCTTCCGCTTCAGCCCAACCCATATCGGCAGCCTTTTCGTAATACGGGAACAAATAACTCATATCCCGCTTTCCATAACGGGCTTCAGAATATTGCGCACCCTTCTGTGCCCATCCCGCACCGCTAAACACAGCTACACGGTCACATACCTGTATCACCTTCTCCCACCAGAATTCATATTCTTCTGCGTTGAGATCGACCTCTACGTTACAGTCAAAAGCACTGAATATCAGTTCAAAAAAATCTTCTATCAGTTTCTCGTCTTCTTTTGTGTCCAAAGCATATTCACATACAGCCAATGCTTCCCACCAGTTTTCCGCATTTAATAATGAGGCCGGTGTATACTGTGGAAACCATACCCTTGCAGGCTGTCCGGACGCTTTTATTCTAGCGGATAACTCTCCAAATTTCTCTTTTAAAGTTTTCATGATATAGACTTTACCTTAATTTTGTGTTATTAGTCAATAAAAAAAATCTCATAACGAGTGCAAGGTACTAATATTGACTGAATGAACAATAAAGAGTATCAAAAAAATAAAGTCTGATATACAATTTAGGCACAGATTATAATCCAAGAAGTTGTTGCAAACGTTGCACTGATGTTTCAATCTGCCAACGGTCTTCCAGTTCGTCTGCATTAAAGATATATTGTGCCTGGTGATAAAAAGGCGCGCGTTTCTCAAGTGCCTGAACAATGAACGCTTTCAGTTCGTCATCCTCTTTCCCCTGAAGAATAGGGCGTTGTTGTTTAGCCACACGCAAGCGTCTGAACAGCACATCCGGATGCACATCGAGAAAAACCGTCTTTCCGGTCCGGTTCATAAAGTCCATATTATCAAAAAAACAAGGCGCTCCACCTCCCGTCGAGATAACCACATTCTCAAACTCGGCTACTTCATGAAGCATATTCCGCTCCAGTTCCCTGAATCCTGTTTCGCCTCGTTCAGTGAATAATTCTCCAACGGTTTTGTGAAAACGCTCTTCGATATACCAGTCCAGATCAACGAACGGTATATCCATCTGCCGGGCAAATGCTTTACCCAGCGTCGTTTTTCCGGCACCCATATAGCCGGTAAGGAAGATACGAACCATAAATGACTAATTTTGCTCACAAAATTAATCATTTAATGAAGAATGAAGAATGAAGAATGAAGAATTTTAGCCATTATGCCATCCAATTCTTCATTATTCATTCTTCATTCCCGATTTATTTAAAGATTCTCACCCGTTCTTCAAGCGGCTGAAATTCTTTTTCACCCGGTTTGCCAATAGGAAGTCCGAACGGCATTTCCGCAATCAGATGCCAATGTTCCGGCAAGTTCCATGCACGGCGCACTTCTTCATCAATCAGCGGGTTATAGTGTTGCAGCGACGCTCCGAAACCTACATCCTCAAGCATCACCCAGATAGCCAGCTGGTGCATGGCAGAAGTCTGCAATGACCATCCCGGGAAGTTCTCCTGATAAGACGGGAAAGCCTCCTGAAGTCCTTTCACTACTTTTTGATCCTCAAAGAACAGTACAGTTCCGTAGCCACAGGCAAAGGAATGATCTATCTTCTCTTCTGTCTTTACAAAAGCTTCAGCCGGTACAATCTTCTTCAATGCATCTTTCACGATCTGCCACAGTTTCTTATGAGATTCTCCCAACAGGAGCACCACACGTGTAGTCTGTGAATTGAATGCTGACGGTACGTGACGCACGGTCATATTAACGATACATTCGATCTCCTGATCGGATATAGGTGACTGATTAGTAATTGAATAGTAAGTCCGACGTTGTTTCAAAGCTTCACTAAAAGATCTTTCCATCATAGTTCCTTTCTTATTTTATATTCTTAAACTCTCTTTTTTTTATAACAAGTAGCTCCCCTAACTTGTTCAGTTAGAGAATATATTTGTACCTTCGCAGCGTCAATTCATTGACTATCTAAATTTATCGTCAGAAAAATGGCAAAACAAAAATTTTATGTTGTATGGGAAGGCGTCACACCCGGGATTTACACTTCCTGGACAGACTGCCAGCTTCAAATCAAAGGATACGAAGCTGCCAAATACAAATCATTCGATACGCGCGAAGAAGCGGAACGCGCGCTGACAATGTCTCCATACGCTTATATCGGCAAAAATGCAAAGTCTAAATCAGGAGGTTCCAAACCTTCATCAGATACTTTACCCTCTTGCGTGATCGACAACAGCCTGGCAGTCGACGCAGCCTGTAGCGGTAATCCGGGACCGATGGAGTATCGTGGAGTACACATTGCCAGCCGACAGGAAATTTTTCATTTCGGCCCGCTGAAAGGCACGAATAATATCGGCGAGTTTCTAGCCATCGTACACGGGTTGGCGTTGTTGAAGAACAAAGGTTTCGACATGCCTATTTACAGTGATAGCGCCAATGCGATCAGCTGGGTACGACAGAAGAAGTGCAAAACCAAGCTCCCCCGCACTCCGGAAACGGAAGAACTGTTTTTATTGATCGAACGGGCAGAAAAATGGTTGCGGGAAAATACATATACCACTCGTATCCTGAAATGGGAAACGAAAGAATGGGGAGAAATTCCGGCCGACTTCGGCAGAAAATAAAAGAACATAAATTTCAATCATAAGAAAAGATGAAAACATTGACTTCAAACAAAGCTTTCTGGCTGTTATTAGTCATTTGCGTAGTTACTATCCTGCCTTTCCTCGGCTTGTCGGAATACCACACGAAAGGTGAGCCTCGCGAAGCTATTGTTTCCTATTCCATGCTGGATAGCGGAAACTGGATCTTACCCAGAAACAACGGAGGAGAAATGGCTTACAAACCGCCTTTCTTCCATTGGAGCATCGCTGCTGTATCAGCAGTAGTGAACGGAGGGCAAGTCACAGAAATGACCTCCCGCCTGCCGTCCGCCATCGCCTTGATTGCCATGACTCTCTGCGGCTTTCTGTTCTTTGCCAAAAGAAAAGGAGTGCAACTGGCGTTATTGGCCGCCTTTATTACCCTGACTAATTTCGAATTACACCGGGCCGGAGCCAACTGCCGGGTGGACATGGTATTGACAGCGCTCACCGTTGGCGCTCTATATTGTCTCTACAGATGGTATGAGAAGGGGCTTAAAGGTATTCCCTGGCTGGCCATTCTCCTGATGAGTTGCGGAACACTGACTAAAGGACCGGTAGGTACTATCATTCCATGCTTAGTTGTAGGCATATTCTTGTTACTCCGGGGTGTCAACTTCTTCAAGGCATTCCTGCTACTTTCCGCCTGGGCTATCCTTTCTCTCATCCTGCCTATCTGCTGGTACGTAGCTGCTTACCAACAAGGTGGAGAAGAATTCATCGCATTAGTGATGGAGGAAAACCTCGGCCGCATGACCAATACCATGAGCTATAATTCATGCGTGAACCCCTGGCACTATAATTTCGTGACCTTGTTTGCCGGATATGTTCCCTGGACACTGTTAGTCGTACTTTCCCTGTTCAGCCTGACTTACCATAAATTCAATATCCAGCCTGCCGCTTGGTGGAAACGTTTCACTGCTTGGATAAAGAATATGGATCCGGTGGATTTATTCTCTTTCACCAGTATTGTCGTCATCTTCGTTTTCTACTGCATTCCGCAGAGCAAACGCAGCGTCTATCTGATGCCTATCTATCCTTTCATTGCTTATTTCCTTGCCAAATATCTATTTTATCTGGTCAAGAAGCAATCCAAAGTCATCAAAGTATATGGAAGTATTCTTGCGGTAATCAGCCTGTTGCTGTTCACTTGCTTCATTGTATTAAAATGCGGGCTCATCCCTGAAACAATCTTCCACGGCCGTCACGCACAGGACAACATTAATTTCATGCGCGCCATACAAAATATCAGCGGTGCAGGAGCCTTGTTGCTGATTGCCGTTCCTACCGTCCTCGGTATCTACTGGTGGTTCTATCAACGGAAACATGCATTGAGCAACCGCTTCCTGTATGCCCTCGTCGTGCTTACCATGGGATTATACCTTGCATTGGACGGTGCTTATCAGCCGGCAGCATTAAATTCGAAATCCGTCAAATTCGTCGCTGCAGAGATCGAAAAGATTGCGCCGGAAAGCGAAGGGACTATGTACGAATTCATTGAAGAAAGTCTGCATGCAGCAGGTGACCCTGTACATTACTTCGAGATTAATTTCTACCTGCATAACCGTCTCGACAACTTCTACCAAAAACGTCCTGCCAAAGGTTTCTTGTTGATCGGCACCAATGACGCAGAGAAATATCTTCCTGAATTTGAGAAAGAGGGGTATCAGTTCGAACAGGTTTACGAATCTCCTAAACGAGTGCTCCGGCAAATAGCCAAAGTATACAAGTTCGTTAAAAACGAACAGCCTGAAAAAACCGAAACTACTCCTATTGTTGAGTAAAAGGGACAGAATTTACCGTTTTTCCATGCTTCACAAGGAACTCTGCCGATTGGAGCATGGAAAAACTATATTCTTTTAAAGGCAAAAAGCGATCATCCATCGGAACGGCTTTCAATTTGCCATTGTCTATATGATAAGTAAATTCCTGCTGCGTCTCGTAATTATAAAGATACAATAACGTATCATTGCGTCCCACAATCATATTGTCGGCAGTATAAAACATACAGGGACGTTCTTCTTTCAGCAAATCCACTCCAAAATTATTCTGTAGATAATCAATATTCAACAGCCCCAATATCGTAGGCTGTATATCTACCTGACCTCCAAAAGTGTTTTTCTCTTCCGGATGAATACGGCTGGAGTAAATCATCAGCGGGATATGGTTATAAGATTCCGGCAGCTCACATTCGGCGTCTCCCACCAATTTGCCATGATCTCCTTCCAACACAAATATCGTATTATCAAACCAGGGCTGTTTACGTGCCTCTTCAAAAAACTTACGCAAAGCCCAATCCGCGTACTCAACAATCTGCGTCTCGGGTTCACTCGTTTTCGGATGGAAGAAAGGAGGTATCACATACGGCGGATGATTGCTGATGGACAGCAAAGTAGCAAAGAAAGGCTCTCCGGTGGCAGCCCGCTGATTCAATACCGGAATTGCATAGTCATACAGGAAATCATCCTGTACTCCGAAGCTATTCACAACCTTATCAGCCGGATAATTTTCTTGTGAGAACACTTCATCATAGCCGTTTGTCCGGAAAAAAGCGTTCATATTATCATACTGCCCTTCGTGCGTCATAAAGAAAAGGTTATAATAACCGTTTTCTTTCAGGACAGTAGGCAGTCCCGAATAGCGGGGAATGACAGAGCCTTTCATGAGGTTTCGTTTCATCATCGCCGGGAAAGAATATAAGGTGGCATACAAACCATGATTCGTATGGATTCCTGCCGAATAGAAATTACGGAAGCTAATAGAACGGGTATACAGACTATCCAGAAAAGGAGTCAGCGTCTCTGATTGCCCGAAATGCTTCATCAGTTTACTGGACATGGATTCCATCATAATCAGTATAACATTGGGGCGACCTTGCTGCACACTATCTGCTTTTGAAGCATGTCTGTACACAGCCAACGGTGAGACGGCTACCTCTCCCTGACGGTTGAGCAGAGCTTGCGCCTTAGTTATGGCTTCCTGCTCATCCATCAGATGCAAGTATTTATTTTCAGGACGCATATCATCCATCACACTCGTCAACAGATTAAAAGTCGGACTTACTCCCAATTGATTCAGAAAAGCATCCTGACAGAAATATGCCGCACTCACTTTGATCGGATTATAACCTGTACGCCCCCGAATTCCAAAGATGCAGAGGCCGATCAGACAAGCTCCGACCAGAACCACAACTCCTCTCTTCCAAAATGGGAACGAAGCGGAAATGGTAAGGCTACGACGATGGAAATAACGCGACAGACAGACAAGCCATACTATGAACCCGGCCAAGAAGAGCAGGAATAATCCGATGGACAAGTAATAGGCACTTTCTCCCAATATCATTCCGGCGGTAGTTCCTGCATAACCGAACCATTCGAATATAGAAGAATTGATATGCTTAAAGAAATAGGCAAAGTAGGGTATGTCCGACGCACTGATTAAATAGACCAGTCCATAAAACACACTGAAAAAGATTGTGAAGAAACGGAACAATGCTTTCCCATAGTAGTTGCAGACTCCACACACCACCGCAATTGTCAGCGGCAACAAAAGTATGTAACAACCGATCACATTATCAAACCAGACACCATGCACAAAAGCAAGCATTGAAAGGCTCTTATCCGACAAGGCTTCAGAAGTCAATTGATGATAGGATGAGATAAAAAGTACCAGGCGAAACAGTCCTGCGATCAGCAAAGCCGAAACATGTATCGTAAGTATATATACAATAAGATTTAGAAAACGTTTCATAATAGCCTTTTCTTTTTATGAATTAAATGAAAGAGATTTAATAAAATTATTTTCTCCCTTTGTAGATATAAACGAAATGAAGAATTAGGAAATTGATAGGTACTACAATTATCATCACCAGTATCGGCGCCAGAAGTTCGCCTGCCCCTATCCAAAGGAAGAGATTCAATAAACCAATCTCAAGCAGATAATTAATCAGATGACTAAAGCCAAACCCAACCGCATTGCGAGACGAGGGCTTGGAACGAAAAGTAAAAAAGGTAGTCAGGAAATAATTGCAAATAAATCCGACGGCATAACCTGCCGTAAAAGAGATATTGGCGTTTGCAACCAGTAAAACCAGACAATACACTCCGTAATGAATAGCCGAGGATACAGTGCCGACAACTCCGAAACGAACGAATTGCCAGAACTTATCCCGCCAGTCCGGATGCCTGTCAAATATAGCTTTACTTATCTTGGTCATCGTATAGTACTTCTTCCACATTATAGAGCGGACGACGTTTTACTTCTTTATAGATTTTCCCAATATACAACCCGACAGCTCCTATTGACATTAGAACAATTCCACCGACAAACCAGACAGACAACATCAAAGATGCCCAGCCATGCTCTGCCGTACCCGAAATTAAAGAATACAATACATAAATTCCTATCAGTATACTGATAAAAACAAATATAATTCCCAGATAAACAATACCGTAAATAGGCTTCACCGAGAAAGAGGTTATTCCGTCCAAGGCCAGGCTGAACATCTTTCTTACTGTATATTTGGAGGTTCCGGCTGTCCGTTCCCGGATTACGTCATCTACCGTAGTAGAAGGAAAACCCAGCAATGGGATAATACCACGCAAATAGACATTACGTTCTTGATAATGAGACAGCTGTTCCAGTACTCTCCTACTCAAAAAACGGAAATCCGCATGATTGTAGATTGTCTCTACTCCCATCCGGTGCTGTAATTTATAAAAAGCGGTTGCGGAAAGACGTTTCAGCATCGGATCTGCCTGGCGGGATACTTTCACCCCGTATACGACATCATATCCTTGTGTATAAGCATCGATCATCTCCTCAATCGCATTCAGGTCATCCTGCAAATCGGCATCAATGGTAATAACGGCATCACTCCAGTCTTTAGCGGTCATCATACCGGCCATGATGGCATACTGATGTCCTACGTTGCGAGCCAGGTTCATTCCTTTTATATATGGATTCGTCCGGTGCAATTGTTTAATAATGCTCCATGTACGATCTTTACTGCCATCATTCACAAAGAGCACAAAACTGTCGGCGCTGATCTTTTTTTTCGCCACCAAGTCATCAAACAAAGCTGTCAAACGGGTGGTTGACTCTTCCAACACTTCCTCCTCATTATAACAGGGGGATACAATAGCCAATTTAATCATTTTTCGTCCGGTTTATTTAGTTCAGCCAGTTTTATCTGCGCAAACTCCGAGTAAGTCATAAAAGGGTAGCCTTTTTCTTTCAGGTTGCGGATAAGCATATCCAAACGTTCCTCCATTCCTTTACCGGAATGGTTGCGGATGATAAAAGGCATTTTAAATTCAGGGTGTTCACCCAACGGATAAAACTCCCATGGGTGGAAATAGGTCACAAAATATCCGTCATGTTTCAACACCCGGTTTACCAGGCTTTGATAAAGCCACATCGGCAGATTATGACAAGACAACCAAAATAGTGGGAAACGAATCCATGGAGTTACAGAAGCCGGGATTTGAAGTAGTTTGCCTATCATAAAGCAGGTACGCGGCTCTGATAAATGCATATATCTTCCGGGGATAAATGCGGGATTCAGTGAGGAGTTGTACACATACCCCATTCGTTCAAGTTCCGTATCTGATACGGGAAACATACGCGGTTGGCGATAGCCTTCTATCGTTCTGCCGGTAAGACGCTCCAGGATTTCTTTTGAACGGCTGACATCGGAAGCCTGCGGCTGCCAATGGTCACATCCATGCGCAGCCACTTCATGTCCTTCGTCCATAATACGCCGCATCACCTCCGGCGCATTTTCTGCAAAATTGCTTGTACAGAAGAAGGTGGCTTTCACCCCGTTTTTTTTCAGGCAGTCCAGTATCCGGTTCGTACCATAGACTGATACTTTCATCGCTTCATCCAACGGAAAGTCTACGCCATGTTCACGAGGTACATCAAATTCTTCTGTATCAAAACTTAATAATATCATTGCATTATCAAAAAATTACAATTGCCGCATTACAGTTGTTGCATATCATGCAGGCGTTTGTAATAGCCGTTTAATTCTATAAGTTCCTCATGCTTACCACGTTCTACAATTTCTCCTTCATACAACACGCAGATTTCATCTGCATTCTTAATAGTAGAAAGACGGTGGGCAATAGCAATCGTTGTACGTGTTTTCATCAAACGTTCCAACGCTTCCTGCACGAGACGTTCTGATTCGGTATCCAATGCAGAAGTAGCCTCATCGAGAATCAGAATCGGAGGGTTCTTCAGGATGGCACGGGCGATACTGATACGCTGGCGCTGACCACCGGACAGTTTTCCACCACGGTCACCGATATTCATGTTATATCCTTCCGGTTTCTCCATGATGAAGTCATGTGCATTGGCAATCTTTGCTGCCTCTACCACTTGTTCCATTGTCGCATTCTCCACACCAAAAGCAATGTTATTGAAGAATGTATCATTAAACAAAATAGCTTCCTGATTTACATTACCAATCAGACTACGCAAATCAGCAATACGCACGTCGCGGATGCTCGTTCCGTCAATGGTAATATCACCTCCCTGCACATCATGGTAACGTGGCAACAAATCGACTAAGGTAGATTTACCGGAACCTGACTGTCCAACCAGTGCAATCGTTTTTCCTTTGGGAACTGTCAAATTTACATGTTTCAGTACCTCTCTCTTACCATCGTAGCTGAAAGAGATATCTTTAAATTCAATCTTGTCATTCAAACCTTTCAACGGTTTCGGATTCGGAATCTCCTTAATCTTATTCTCTGCTTTCAGGATTTTATCAACACGTTCCATAGAAGCCAAACCTTTCGGAATGTTGTATCCTGCTTTAGCAAAGTCTTTCAACGGATTGATTACACTATACAGGATAACCATATAGAAGATGAATGTAGGAGCATCGATGGTTGCATTCTGTCCCAAAATCAATGTACCACCAAACCACAGTACGGCTACAATCAGAATGGTTCCCAAAAACTCACTCATCGGATGCGCTAATGCCTGACGTATAGCAACTTTATTCGAAGCATCACGCAATTCATTACTACATTTGGTAAAACGATTAATCATCTTATCTTCTGCAATAAAAGCTTTGATAATACGCAATCCACCCAATGTTTCTTCCAATTGCGACATCGTATCACTCCATTTTGACTGTGCCTCCAATGACTGGCGTTTCAGTTTTCTTCCGACTGCTCCCATCAGCCAACCCATTCCCGGCAATACAACGATGGTAAAAAGGGTCAACTGCCAACTCGTTATAACCAAAGTGATAAAATAAAGAAGAATCAGAATCGGACTCTTCATCAACATATCCAACGAACTAGTAATGGAGTTTTCAACCTCTCCCACGTCACCACTCATACGAGCTATGATATCTCCCTTTCTTTCTTCAGAGAAAAAAGACATTGGCAAGCGCATTACTTTTGCATATACCATAATACGGATATCACGTACCACTCCCGTACGCAATGGAATCATTACAGCTGAAGAAGCAAAGTAACAACCGGTTTTAAACAATGTCATTATCATCAGGAACAATCCTAAAAAGATAAGGGCTATAGTAGGACCATTATCCATTATCATTTGAGATATGTAATAATAGAAGTTATTCTTGGCAACATCTGCTAAATCACCACTACCCCATTCCATAAAATGGTATACTTTATCCGCTCCTTCTGTTTTAAACAGAATACTCAAAATAGGAATCAGGAAAGTAAATGAAAATACGTTGAATACAGCAGACAAAATATTCAGCAAAATAGCCCAGCCGATATACTTCTTATAAGGCGACACGAAACGTCGCATTAGTTGTAGAAATTCCTTCATTATTTACCATTAAAAAAGTTAAGACCGCAAAGATACAATAAAACTGATTAACAGGCAGTAGTTTCAGCTAATTATTAACGCGATTTATCGAAAAGCACGTTTCAACAAACAAAAAACGACTCAATAATTCTCTTTCAACCAAATACCCAAGAAACGATCATATATTTGATACACTCCCTTTTCTTGGGTCACAAAATCCTTTTCTAATAATCCTTTCAATGCTGCCTGCACAGAACTGGCTGAAGCCAGTCTGTATTTCTTTATGAAAGCACCGGAAGTGATAGCTTTCGCTTTTCCCTCTTTAGTGATAGCAATCAGTAACTCCTTTTGCTTTTCCGGCAAACGAAAAAGGATTTCCGAATAAGTATATCTGAATGAATCAATAATCTGCCGAATAGCCTCTGACACCATTTCCACTTTACAGACTCCGTGCTCCGGGGTCATATCATAAAGTGTATTCAATACTTTTTGTATATACCATGTGACTCCTTCAAACTGTTGATAAACTGTGGTAACAGCACTTTCTTCCATTTCTTTGCCTGCACGTTTGAAATGCATACATGCAAAACGAATGTATTCTTCTAAAGGAATACTATCCAAATGCATCATTGACACACTTTGATAAAAAGGTCTGGAAGGCGTCAAAAACATATTCCCCATCACATGACGCTGGCTCCCGGCAAAAATAAAACGCGCATTATTACAATGCTGCACATAAGTCCGGAGAGTAGCCTCTACATTTTTCTCTGCATACCCGGTAATCTGCTGAAATTCATCAATGGCAATCAAACAAGGCTTATCCGCTTGCTCTAAATACCGGAAAATTTCATCGAGCGTAGTAGCCGGAGCTTGTATATCTCCTAATCCCAAATTCAAAGAAGGCATACCATTCACATCAAAAGAGATACTGGCCTGCAAAGATTTCACACATTCCCAAAAACCATGCAAAGCTTTCTTCCCTATAGGTTTCAGTACTTCCAAAATCTCTTTACTAAGTGCAAATACCAAGTCGCGCAATGACCGGCTGTCATATATATCAATAAAGAAGGTGTAATAGCCCTGCTTAATTTCAGGAAACTGAAAGCAATGACGGATCAGGCCCGTCTTTCCCATTCGTCGGGTAGAGACAAGAGCCAGGTTATTCCCATTCATCACTTCGCGTACCAACTGTTCGCTTTCCTGCTGACGGTCACAAAAATAATCAGCTGACACATATCCACTTGTTATAAAAGGATTTCTTATCATAGTCTTCGTATATCTCACGTTATTACGCAAAGATAATTATTATAAAATAATAAAATGCACATCTCGTGCATTATTTCATCATCACCCTTGCCCAACAGCCACCACATGATAATAAACTCCGCGTGTTTTCCTGAATGACTTTACTCCCAGCCTCTGCAAAATACGCCCGAAATAATTAACCTGTCCGGAAGAAATCTTCATTTTACTTGCCTTTTGTATCCGCTGAAGTATATCTGCAGCAAGTAACCATTCTCCCTCTTCTTCCTCTTCCGCTACCCGGTAATACACCTGGAACAACTGTTCGATTGCCGGCGACTGCTCAAACTCCCGGTTCGCCTCCGTCATAATAGCCTCTTCCTTCTCATCAAACCAGTAGCGTTCATTACTACGCAGCAATGCCATTGCCTGCGCATACAATTGCTCATAATCAATAGGACGGACCACATCAATCACTCCAGTCACCTCAACACCGATAAAACGGCGACTGCCGGAAGTATCCGTCAACAAATCTTTATGATTACTCGTTCCTATAAAAGAAGCATACCGACGCAATTCCTCCACAGCCGAAGCATTCGGACGTCGTGTGTTGACAACGGGCTTTTGCAGAATATGCTTGAGGAAAGACTGCTGATTGATGCCAATCTGATCGAACTCATCCATATTAATCAATAAAAAGCGATTCAAGTATAACTCGGCATCCCGCTTCCGGCTGAAATCAATGCTATCCGTATAATAAGCCTGCAAGCATGGAGGCAAAATCAACCGGCAAAATGTAGACTTACGATAAGCCTGTGGACCTATCAATATAGGAGAAGTGCTATTTGCATGATTCTTTCCCATTCCACGCCAATGCGCTATCATACTAAGAAACCAACGACGAAACAAATGCGCCCAATGAGGATGATCGCAAGGAACTCGTTTGGCAAGATCGCCGATGTGATCCTTACCATCCCAATGAGGAAGGTCATAAAGAAATTCCTCGATAGGCTGATAAACCGGCACATGATCCGAATTCAGGTAACGTACCACGTCTTTATCCCACAGCTTAAGCCCTTCATAATGTGCATTCATTGCAATACTTGCCATCAACCGTTTATCCACCGGATGAAAATAAAAATTAAAACTGTTCCGTTCACGACATTCCACTTGTGATGTCAACTGGTTGAAACGAAAATCATAACGCCGTTTCATAAACTCATCCATCTGCATGACAAATAATTGTTCCGGCAACAGACTACTTTTACTCGCAAATCCCTCACAAGTGCGGTATACATTTCGCACGGTTCCCCGAACCAATGTATCGTCCTTTGGCAAACGATAATGGGCACGAGACCAGCGTACTGTGTCTTCCTCCGGAATACCGGCACGGAAACAATGTCCTGCTAGGTTAATCAACAGCGATTGTTTGTCCCCTTCCGGTTGATAATCAGTCTCTTCATCCAACGCACGTGCAAAAGCAGCTTCGAAAAGGACAGAAAGCGCATTACACTTTTCATATCCCGGTGCAAGCCGTTGCAACGGTGAAGTTTCCGTTTGCACCCGTTCGCGATAAGTCACCTCACCCGGCATAGCGGCAGGCTGCTTCATATAAATAGGCATTGCTTCGGGATTAAAATACAAGTGCGGGTCAAAAGTTAAACGACAATATTGCTCCAACGAAGGTACTTTCAGCTCGATATCATAAGGAAGTTGTGGCTGATAAAATTTCACTGCCAACCGATAGGCATGCGCATGAAAAAGCTCCGCTTCTTCACTAGTTGTCGGCAAACGATCATTGGGATAAGTAAAGCGTACCCATACTTTCACGGACTTTCCGGAAGAACCGGTGAAAGCTAAGTAAGTCTGCGGAAGCTCCTTTACCCGTTCTTTCACTTCATCCGCTTCCATACGTCCGGACAAGTTGTTGACCTGAATCATCACAATTCCATTGTATTCACTCATCGTCGTTATGCCGCCTTTGCGAAAAAAGGCGGCTGCAGGTATCAGCTTCGGCACTTTCTGTACATAGTCATTTTTATCACCCGGAAGCATAAAAGGCAGGACTTCTCTCATTTTTGAGACAGGCTGTGTTTTGGTTTCCACTTTCATTTGCTCCACGAGCTGTTCAATTCTTAACGTACGCATAGTGTTCACCTTGCCATCGTCTCTTACCAGTGTTATTCTCATTACTTTATTTATTTGTCCTGCATGTGTTTTGTAGGGCGATTATTACGACACAAATATACTGTAAATATTCCACACAAACAACTTTTCAGAGAATACTTATTTCATCTTTCTACTAGAAAAGATTTTTCAATTCTATTTCTCATGTTCTCATAGATTTCAGATAAAGCACATATAATCAAAGAAGTACATTATGAGAAACGTTTTTAAAACAGGTGTTTCTCATACTATCCTCATCGATTTTCTTCAAAAAGCCGCTATTTCTCATACTCTATCAGGGTATTTCTCATAGTCAGACACAACTATTCTCCTGTTTATCCGCCAAGCTTATCTTAGAAAACAGCTAGCTATTTCTTTCATGAAAACAACTAGTTAATTACTTGTTTTTCACCTAATAATGTCGTATCTTTGAAAGAGCATCCCAATCGTTCCACTGGAGTGCACAGGCCTGTTCACTACAGTAAAAAGTTCTGTCTACTAGAGTGAAAAGAACCGTTCACTGTAGTGGAACAATCAGGATGGCGGTTGAATAATAAAAGAATAAAAGCAAGATACACTAAGAGCATCAGTACATAACATATAAATAACCATTAAATTAAAACAAAGATGGCAATACAATTCGAGTTTTATAAGAATCCCCAACCGGAAAAAGAAGGGGAAGAACCTAGTTACCACCCACGAGTGGTTAATTTTCAACATGTGACCACTCAAAAGCTGGCAAGAGAAATCCACATGGCAACTACTTTCGGGAAAGCAGAGGTAGAAGCCATGTTAATGGAATTGAGCAGATGCATGGGAAACCACCTATGCGAAGGAGAACGAGTACATCTGGATGGAATCGGCTATTTCCAGATTACATTGCAAGCTACCGAACCCGTGCACTCGCTTACCACTCGTGCTGACAAAGTGAAACTTAAGTCCATTAATTTCCAGGCTGACAGAGATTTAAAGAGTTTGTGCATGAGCACTCATCTACGACGTTCAAAATACAAGCCACATTCGGCTTCTCTTTCAGAAGAAGAGATCGACAAGAAACTTACTGCCTATTTTGCAACTCATCCTGTATTAACCCGTAGCAATATGCAGTCGCTCTGCAGTTTCACTCAAAGTATGGCCAGTAGGCAAATCCGTCGCCTAAAAGCAAAAGGCAACTTACAGAATATAGGTAAGCCCACACAGCCTATTTATATACCAACACCGGGCCATTATGAGAAATGACTTCAACAGGTATGAGAAATAAGCCAAATCAAGGTCTATTTGCGAATAAAACTATGAGAAATACCAATTTTTAAAGTATTTCTCATAGCTTACTTTATTAATTATCTGCTATTTAAATCAAATCTATGAGAATATGAGAAATGAATATCTTATTTCCGGCGCAGGCAATTCAATTTTCGACCAACCACTTCTCTATATTTCTCGTTTCAGCACTGAAATTCACACCAATCTTAAAAAGCTTTCGTGAATCCGTTTCAAATGGTCGGGAATAGTGCTTGTCATTTATCTGTTGCAGAGCTTCTTCCGCTGTACCATTCAGTTTAAATTCCATAATGTAAATGAACTTGTCAGTCTGCAATACCATATCCACACGGCCTTCACTCGTATGATATTCCGCTTTTACATAAAAACCGACCAGTTTACATACAATATAAAGTACATTCTGATAATGTAACTCCAATTCGCGGGCAAGCTCGTATGGAATATCAGAAAAGAAACTTTGCAGACGACGGAAAAAAGATTCGTAATCACCAGCACGTACCTCACGAACGAATTTCTGAATTTCAAAGGGAGATTCCACTTTATTGACGTTCGCATAATAAGGAAGCAGAAAACGGATAAATCCTTCCTCCACTTCGCGATTAGGAAAACCTAAACGGTAAATTCCAAATTCTTCATCATACCCTTTAATAGTAAGGTACCCGCTCTGATAGATTACCGGAATAGGATTGGTAGATTCAGAATCTATACTGTTCAGTACCTGTTCATCGGTTTCTTCATGAGCCATCCGATGAAGGTCGTAATGGTGTTTCTTCAGCAATTCCACCAAATAAGTGGGAGTACCTGTTTCAAACCAGTAGCTTTTAAACTCATTCCTATCAAAAGCCAAAAGCAGACTGAAGGGATTGTACATTCCTTTGGAATTGTGCGTGAAATGATAGCCATCATACATTTCTTTCAACCGGACACATATCTCTTCATACGTCACTCCCTGCACATTGGCAAACTCATGAAGCTCGGCATCCAGATTATCGTATAGTTCCTGTTCGCTCACACCACAAATATCTATATACTTATTCCACATTGAAATGTCATTCAGGTTATTCAAATCACTGAACACACTAAATTTACCGAACTTGGTAACTCCCGTCAACATAGCAAACTTAATACAGCCATCCTGACTTTTTAATGCACCATAGAAAGCTTTCAATGTATTGCGAAAGCTCTTTTGCAAGGCATCATTACCAATGGCCTGCAACATCGGCTTGTCATACTCATCCACAAGAATAGCCACACGCTGTCCTTCCTGCCGGCAGGCACGTTTAATAATCCCCTCAAAACGCATCGCTAAGGATTTCTCCGAGGGCTCCGCACCATATATCTTCTCCCATTCCACCAACGCCCCATTGAGTTTGTTCTCCAGACTTTCCGGAGTATCATATTTTTCCGTATTAAGATCAAGATATAAAACGGGATATTTTACCCAATCTTTTTCCAGTTTCTCCATAGCCAGCCCTTCAAAGAGTTCCTGCTTTCCTTGAAAGTAAGCTTCAAGCGTAGAAATGAGCAGACTTTTGCCAAAACGGCGCGGACGACTCAAAAAATAGTAACTTCCGGTTTTCACCAATTGATAAATCAATGCTGTTTTATCAATATAAAAATAGCCATCATTACGAAGACTTTCAAAGTTCTGTATACCGATAGGGTAAATCTTGCCACTCATATTTCAATCTGTCTAAGTTCACATCATACAAATATACATAGAAATATCTGTATCGCAACAAGTCCAACAAGGAAAGAATTGCAAAAAGCAAGATATAATGGCAGAGATAGATAATAGATTTTGAATAAAAAGAGAACCATTTACCGCTTAAGACAGCAAAAGCAAATATCACATCCACAAAATACTTTCCAATTTCCTACAACTAGGAAAACATTAATTCTTCGCCAGCCACTTTTCACATTCCTTTTTGAATATTGAAATAGAATAGTGCATAACTTTTTATAGATATTTATTTAGGAGTTATGCCAAATATAACTATCTTTGTAAGGATAAGCAAAAAGAATACTTACACACAATAAATTGCAAACAAATATAAAGATGATTCAGCTATCAGACATTATTGAATATATCAAAGAATACGTTATTAATGTATCACATGATGTAGAGGACTTAGTTGTTAAAAATATCTCGACATTAGATTCTTCATTACCCGAATGTATGGGATGGATAGCAACATACAAAAAAGAGAAACAAAAGTTAGCTGAGCAATCAAATGTAAAATATCTAATAACTGACACAGAGGTTTTAATCACTCCGAAACTTTTCAACAAAGTCATCATCCATGTCAGCAATCCGCGTCTTGTTTTCATTCTCATTGCAGAAAGATTTTTCCATCCCAATTATTATAAGCCTATTGACATTCAAAAATCTATCGGAAAAAACGCACAGATAAGCCCATCTGCAACAATTATGAATGCTTCCATTGGAAATAATTGCATCATTCACTCAAATGTTGTCATTTATGATGGCGTTGAAATAGGAGACGATGTAATCATTCATGCTGGAACAGTCATAGGTCATTCCGGATTAGGCTGCGAAAGAGATCAATATGGAAGCTTACACAAATTCCCGCATTACTCAAACGTCATTATAGGCTCCAAGGTTGATATTGGCCCTAATTGTCAAATTACCAAAGGCACATTATCACCTACAACAATAGGAGATGGAACTAAAATAGATGGTTTGTGTTCTATTGGGCACAATACAGTTATTGGTAAAAATAATTGGATAGCAAGTTCCGTCACAATAGCCGGTTCCGTCAAAGTCGGAAATGAGTGTATTATTTATGCATCCAGCAATATCAAAGATCAAATTCGTATAGGGAATAATGTTATTATTGGTATGGGATCATTAATACTCCAAAATATACCTGATAATCAGATGTGGTATGGCGCACCGGCAAAACAAATTAAACAACTATGAAACAGTTTGATATAGTCGTATTAGGCGGAGGCATATATGGTTTATATACTGCCCTTTTTTTGTCGCAACGTGAAGTTACCGTTGCTGTTATTGATATAGATCAAAATTTCTTCTCTCGAGCATCAATGGTCAATCAAGCCCGCCTCCACAATGGCTTACATTACCCAAGAGGTCAAAAAACAGTAAACACAATACTAAAATATAAAGAGCGCTTTATACATGACTTTGGTGAAAGTATTAATTCTCAATTTAAGGCCTATTATGCTATCGCAAATAATGAGTCGTTAACCAACAAATCTGAATATGAAGATTTTATGAATAGAAATAATATACCATATTCTGAAGTTGATCCTAATACACTATTTAACTCAAATAAAGTTGAAGCATTATATCTTACTAAAGAATACTCATATAGCTATAAGATTGTTCTAAATAAACTACTAAACCACATTAGTGATGTTAAAAATGTAGATACGTTTTCGGGAACGAAGGTTATTTCAATTACAGATAAAAATGAACGCTATCAAATAGAAATAGAAAACGGCGAGTATATTGAATGCAAAGGAGTGGTAAATGCAACTTATGCTTCTACCAATATAGTAAGCCAATTATTCAACAAACCGGGATTCAACTTAAAGTACGAACTTTGTGAAGTTATTTTATGCAAAGTATCAGACACTTTGAAAGATATCGGCATTACTGTTATGGACGGCGAATTCTTTTCAATCATGCCATTCGGCTTTAGTAAATATCATACACTAACTTCTGTCCACTACACCCCACATACCGTTTCATCCCCAGAGCCATCATTTCCATGTATGAAAAATGGTAGTTGCAGTCCTCACAATATCGGGAACTGTAACCTATGCCTACATAAACCACTAACTGCATATGAAGCAATGAAAACACAATATGAGGAATTTATACACCCCCAATTACATGGTATCGAATACATCTCTTCCATGTTTGCAATTAAGCCCATTCAGATTTCATCAGAAAAAACAGATGAAAGAAATACCCTTATTCAAATGGCAAAGCAACCGCCATTCTATATTTCTGTCCTCTCTGGTAAAATATCGACATTTTATGAGCTTGATAGCTATTTAATAGAACTTATCAACCTATTAAAAGGGTCATAATTTCATGCTATTTTCATTATTGCTTATTTGCTTCTAAAATTTCATGATATCCTTCTTTGTCGGTCCCGAGCAAATCAAAATCATTCAACAAAGAGATCGTTTGGGCCAAATGCTTGGATTCTGGAGATATCTTATGAGTAGATATAAATTTATCCAATTCTTTGATTGGAATAAACTCCAGGCATCTGGTTTCAATCTCTGCATCTTTAGCAAAACGATAACCATGAATAAAATCCTCCAATGTGAATGCCTCCGACAAGCACACTCGAACAAATGAACACACCTCAAATTCCAGTCTATTATCATTTCCAGCTGTACGGATGACACCCACATTTAAAAAAGTAATTTGAGATGTAGGGATACATTTTTCCTGAGTTTTTCTTAAAATCCCAAGTTCTTCACTTAACGCCCTCCTCAAACATGTCATAAGGTTTGGTTGATCATCCTCATCCGACTTGTCATCTTCCGTAAATGTCTCATCATAAGAAAAGTGCCAATACCCACCACTTTGGCAATTCTCCCCACGAAACCCAGTAACAAGTTCATCACCATTTCCTCGATCGATTATAACAAAACCTCCAACAGCTACTGAATTATAAAAAGGTCTTACTTGTGCCACATTTACATTAAAATCCGGAAAGCATGATTTAACTGGAATAGTAGCCAACGCATTATACAAATTAACAGTACACTTATATGTAAAATAGTCTGAATTATAAACAGAAATTTCACATTTATCATCCTCATCCACTCTCACATCATATATACCATATAGATATTTATTAAACCGCAGTTTCGCTTGATGCATTTCATGTATAAAAACATCAGCCGTCTCTTCAGAAAGCCTAGTTATAAATTCTGAGATTGAGTAATTTTCTCCTCTATAAGTCAATTGTTCTCCATAATACTTGCTAATATAATTATAAAGACTATTATGCAAACATTGATTTTTATTCTTTTTATATACTTTTCTAAATCCTAATTCCTCCAATTTCTTCTCTCTTGTTTCAGGAAATGGAATAATAAATTCGTCATCATTAATCTTATTAACCCGAAAATACTTATCCTCCAGACAAACATTATTAACAAGCACTTTATATTGGTCTTCCCGTATTATTTTAGATTGATATTTCTTCAAATTATACCTTTTCAAGAGTTTTTTTACAAACTTATATACAAGTGGAATAGATATTCCAAAGAGTAATGGTGCAAACAAATTATCCCAAAGCAAATTCCCAACAATATCAAAATGGGTAGTTACTGTTTGAACCTGCTCTAAAACAGGTTGGACTTGCACTATAATAGTATCATCAACAAGAGTATCTTTTAAATTTATGTTCATAGATAAGCTACTTATTAAATGAATAAAAACGATTATTATTCGCCCTTTGCCTGATATTAGCAGCATATGACAAAGCATGTTCTAAAGAACTGTCTTTATTGAATGCTTCTTGACGAATACTATCAAGAGTAAAATCCAGCCACACAGAGTCACTGTCAGAAAAGGGAGCAAGATTATCAACAAGTAATACACCTAGAATCTCGACATACAGGCCATCTAAATATGATATGGCAATATCAGTGAATTGCTGTTCTCTAACCTCTAAAGACGGCACTGCTTTACATAGCATTTCTTTTAACATCAGCCCGTTTACTTTAGTTCTAGAAGTTCTTATTATGCTTTTTAATGTAGTTTCTGAGAACGAAATTCCATATGAGAAACCTTGTTTTTTATTATAAAACAACTGATATTCTTTATTAACTTTCTTAGTACTTATGATAAAGCCATTTAAACTAACCTTAGTCATAAATCCAATTAACTCAGTCACCTCTTTTGTTGTATTTTCCAACCGTTTATTTGTCTTATAATTAATTTCAAATAAATCCGGATTCTTTCCTTGGAAATATAAGTACAATCGATCAATCAACTGAACTGTATCAGCAGTCATCCTAACTAAATCAAGCTCAAAAACTGAGGCTTCAAGGCGTTTTACAGAATTTCTCCCATTAATATAGTCTTTTCTACTTTTCCGAATATCATTAACCACATAAATATTATCCCCTGAATTCCTAAGCACCCCCGGCACTATTACAGTTCTAACAACTTCGTCAAGATTTATTTCTGGGAAGTTAATATTAATATATTCTTTAATTAGCTTGAGCTTAGGTATTCTTTGACAATTTTGTGAGAACTCTTCCTCAAAATTATACTCATAGAGAGTTTTGTCTAATCGTATAGTTATTAAATCATCAATATACCCGCCATCATCATGATCAAAATAATCATGATGATCAATTCCGAATTTAACATTATCCTTATTGATATAGCCTCTTTTAAGATTTTGTCTGCGTTTATAATCTTTCCACAAAAACCTTGGATTTAACTTCTCTGTCAGTCTCCAAGTTACATAACTAAAAAAGATAGTTAAACCCAGCTTAAATAGAGGAGTTTCCAAAAATTCTACAAGATAGTCAGTCATAGCTAATATTACTCAAAATATCTTATCACCTTTGCAGGATTCCCCATAACCAATGCATTTGCAGGGACATCTTTTGTTACAACTGAACCAGCAGCCACCATTGCCCATTCACCTATAGTAACACCACATACTATAGTTGCATTCGCCCCAATAGAAGAACCATACTTTAGAATAGTTTCGCTAACCTGCCAATCGCCCCCACTTTTCAATGTTCCATCTTTATTGATAGCTCTTGGATATTTATCATTTGTAAAAGCAACTGATGGACCGATAAAAACGCCATCCTCAATAGTCACACCATGTGGAATCATCACACCGTCTTGAATCTTAACCTTATCGCCTATCTTAACCCCCTCATCCACAAATATGTGGCGATGAATCTTACACTGACTACCGATAATAGCTCCTTTCAATATAATAGTACCCTCTTCGATAATGGTTTCAGCCCCTATTACAGCTTCCGGAGCAACATAGTTTGGAAATTTTAAATTGTACATAAAAACGGTATTACACCTATCGGCGGAATTAAATATTTTATTATTAATAAGTTGCGCACTATTACTGTCATTTAGCATAATAGAAGCACCCAAGTATTTAAATCCAACAGGCGTATACACAACTAAGATGCAATATTCGCAAATAATCTTGATATTTGCAAACTGTTTGTCAATAATTTAACGTGAATTCGATATAATGACAATAATTCTCTTATTGAATAATAAAACAATAGCAAAATATTAATTTTATAGTATTAACTATAGCTTTCAAAGGTGTTTTTATTAGAAGATTAGCAAACCTTCAAAAATACCAAATAAAAGCCACAGAAGACTTACGAACTAATCATCGTTTATCAGTTCTATCTTCATGCAAAAGTATCCTACAAATTATTGCGTTAAATAAAACTAAAGTAAAAAGTTCATTATTAAACTTTCATCTTATATATATACCCTAGCTAGAAATTGAATTATACAATATCCATATGGCATTTGAATTATTTACAAAAAATAAAAATCATCATATATTACATTCTTTATTAAATAGAAAGTGGACTTATATTTCATATATACCTGAAGTATATTACAAAAAGAAAGATTTACATTATATGCTATCTCGCCAAAATAAAAGAGAAGCTCTTATTATAGGTGAGATTTTTCATTGATTAGGATATAATGTGAAAGTAGCCCTATTTAATGATTCCAAAGAATATGATGACAGTATGAATGAAATTAAAAGATTGTAAGTTTTATAACCTAATATTAAAATGGGGAAAGAAATACACAAATTGAAGTAACTCCTAAAACAGTTTCTCCAGCTTTTAGTTCACTTCAATTCGTCTGCTTAATATATACATATATTTTAGCAATATTCCGCCAACAACCTTGCTAATAATACGATTCTCATTTATTCGGAAAATATCCTGACCTAAAATGCAAAATCAATACATAAAAAAATATTCACGCAACAATAATCATTTAAGCACATTTCTCACAGCAGCCTCATAAGAAACATCTATTTTATGATAATGGTCATTAAAGATCGTAACACTCCCATTTATAATTCTCTGTAAACTTCTCTTTAATGCACTAGAATCATCTTGGGGTATTATTTCACCCATAGATTGATCAATTGCTGTTCTCGCCCAGCCAACATCTGTAGATACAATATAATTATTAAACCGATAGGCTTCCATCAAGACTAGAGCAAACGATTCTTCTCGTGAGGTCAATAAAAAAACTTTCGATCTATTGTACCACTCCCAAAGTTCCTTTTTATCATAAATTGGACCTGTAAATATCACAGAATTCTTTAAATGAGGATTATTAATATAGAACTCTTCAATCAGCTCTTTCAGATTAGGCTCAACAGGACCAATCAAGACCAATTTCCAATCATCAAAATTCACATTCTCTGCTGCATCTAGAATCATTTCCGTATTTTTTTCATATGTTCCGAGCCTTCCTACAGAGATTATTAAATTTTCCTTCTCCACACACTTTCGTTCCTTTATAGAAAATGAGTGAAGCAAATCTTCATCAAAGCCATTACTTAGCAAAGCCGATTTATTCTTTAAACTAACCCCACAATATTTCCGTGTTTGCATTTTTTCATACCCTGTAACAGTCTCTATCGAAATTAAATCAGCCTTCTTCAACAATCGAGTTACCAAAAAGCGTTTCCACACTCCCTTAAATCCCCTTCCCTCCTCTAATATTTTTAAAAAATGGTCCAACCAAATTTCCCCATCACATTTAATATACAAGAACCCCTTAGGGTGTAACAGCTTATAAAAATTACCGATATAGAGAGTATTATCAGAAAAATGAAATTGCATCAATATATCTATTTTATGTGCTTCCCTCAATAAATAAACAAGAGCACTGATCCAATAAGACTTCTTACTTCTTTTTAAATACTCACGCAAAGGTTCAAGGCATATCCCTCGATATTTAGGGGGCAACTCCGCATGTGCCTTTTTCCGTGGATAAACAATAACACCTGATGCACCAACCACCTTACACCAATAATAAGGGACTAAAAAGACATCCTTTCCTAAATGAGACTCATCAACATTACTAAAGATCAACGCAAATTTTTTATCTTTCATACTCATTTCTTTCTGATTATACTCACCATAAAAGCCACTTGTCAAAATCGATCCCATATACTCGATTCTCATCCATGCACATTCCTAAAAACATTCCTGGATTAGAGCTATATGTTCCAACAAATAGGTCCGCATTTCTTAAAACCTCCATTGAAGCAAATAATTTCACTAGATTTTCCTTTTTATCTTCCATATTTAACTTCTGAAACTCTGCATGAAAATACCCACGCTCATTTAAACCTGTTAATGTATAAAAGCGCCAATGAGGAAAATCATTTCGCAAAGCCTCAATGATCAAATAATCATCTGTTAAGACAAAAGCTTCCCTAACTGTTGTTAGCTGCTCTGCTTTAGAAATATACCCAATACATTGTTCTAATTTATGCTCCACAAATTTATCCCCACCACGAATATGAAATCCAACATATTTATCTGGCAGATTCAACGCATCTATCATATTCGTTATTGCATCCTTTGTCTGTTCATTAAAACGATATATCAAATTATTAATAATATCTCCCCCTATCTCACGCAAATTTCCAGCAAGTCCTAGCTCTGGTATAGAGAAACTCATTCGTTCAAACTCCACATTCCTAAAATTAAAGAACAGGTCTGAAGTTAGATATGTATGTTTATGCCGCATTCTCCAATATAATATTTTTAATCGTTCAAAACCATGTGCTCCAAAAAAAGGATCTTCATACCTCATATTATACTTATGATGAAAAGAATCAGAGATCTCATCACAGAAAGGCATAAAAAAATCTCTCCATCCTTCCTTATACTTAAAATTCGCATCCAAAGAATACATAGAAAATTTTATATGATATTGCAAACAATATATTATAGCAAGTATCATATTATTAAACTCCGAGTAAAAACCAGCATCAGATCCTAAGTGGAAAATAAGCTCTTTTCGAAAAGTTCGATTCAATGCTTGATAACGTTCAAATGTCAATTCATTATTCATACATATCTTTTTTAGCGAAATAAAATATTCATTTCTTTTTTCTGCGAACTACAAAATCATCTATTTTTAACACAAACAAGAGCAACGGTTTAATACGATACTGAAGTCGGCGAGTCTTACTTAAACGTAAAAAGACATCTAGTAAAGGAAGCTTTTTCAATTGCTCTGCTTCTTGAAAATATTCACGTAAAACAGGTGAGAACAATTGTTTCAATACCAACTCCCTTTCTCTATTGCATTCTTTTGCTGAAAGAGAACTAACGCCACTTGTATCAAAATTACTAATCGTTCGTTTTACATGTCGATAAGAACATCCTTCCAGAATAATCTTCTTCACAAAAAATTCCCAATCCGAAACGATCTTTAAACTTTCCGTATAAAGACAATTGCGAAATAACTCCCTTTTAATAAATGTCGCAGGGTGTCCCAACGAGCGCTCCAAAAAATAATCCACTGTCAAGATATCAGGATAGATAAAAACTGTTTCTTCTCCATCCCCCCTCACAAAAACTAAATCTCCATAAACAATATCTTCCCCAGATAAGAAACCATGAATATCAGCTAACACGGCAGAATTGTTCAATACATCACCAGAATTCAAGAATAACAGATACTCACCAGAAGCCTTCTGTATCCCTTTATTCATCGCATTATAAATTCCTGAATCCTTTTCAGAACACCAGAAATCTATATACCGTTGATATTCTTGAATAACTTCTTTACTTTTATCTGAACTTGCACCATCTATAATTATATACTCATATTCATTATATGTCTGTTCCACAACACTTCGAATTGTTTTTTCCAATCCAGAAGCATTATTATAATTGATCGTAATAATAGAAATCTGTTTCATTCTACTTCTTTTTCAGGTTACCCTTTATATATTTATAAAACAAACGGCGATACCACTTATTTTTGTGCCGAGCAATTCGCGCTTTGCAATCTTCCAGCTCTTTCTCACAAAGAAACAATCGACGTAAAGAAAGAATTGCACTTCCATAATACAACGAATAACGTCTTATATGTTTCTGATAAATATAGTTCTCAACTTCCGCGATATTCTGAGCAGCGGTTACATTTTTAGAGACCGCCTTAATTCGATAAAAAAACAAAGGTTCTTGTATTTGATATACAACACTTTGCTCATCCAACAAGCGTATATAAAATTCCCAATCCTCTAATCCCAAATGCATATCTTCATCAAAACCACCAATGCGGAGCATATCGCTCTTTCTAAAAACTGATGAACAAAAAATCTCGTTGTTGACTAATAACTTTGCATAACCTTTATAAGATACTTGACTGTGATTAGTCGCTTCCCCAAAAAAGCCCCATTGACAATACACCAACAATGTTTCCGGATGATGAGTAAAATGCGACAAGGCCTTTTCTATATAAGTCTCCTCCAATTTATCGTCCGCATCTAAAGGTAAAATATAAGTACCTAACGCTTGTGCAGCTCCTATATTTCTTGCTTTAGAAACACCCCCATTTTCCTGAAAGACATATTTGAACCTTTCATCCTTCTTCACATATTCCAAAGCTATTTCTTCTGTACCATCAGTAGACCCATCATTTACGATGATCCCCTCCCAATTCTGAAAAGTCTGCTTTTCCAATGAATTCAAAGCATCCGAAAGATAAATTCCCTGATTATAACATGCTATAACAACCGAGATGATTGGAGCTTCTTCAGATTTCATTTTAATATTAAATAATAAACAACTTTCTTTATTTCAAATTTTAATTATACAAACATACGAAAAATAACACTAGCCCCAAACAATTACTTTAAAAACTGTCTTTATTCCAAGATAAAACGTAAGTTCCCTTGCCACTTCTATTTTTCTTCATACCTTTGTATCTAACAATTTTTACGCACTATGGATATCGATATTATAATACCCATTTATAATGCTTTTGATTTTGTCAAAAAGTGCATTGAAACAGTAATTGAGCATACAGATCTTACCCAGCACACATTATTGTTAGTCAATGATAAAAGCACAGACGAAAGAATATTACCCTTATTGAATTCTTTTATAAAAGAAAATCAATCGCTAAATATCATATTAATAGATAACAAAGATAATCAAGGATTTGTCCGAACTGTGAATATTGGCATGCAATATTCACACCATGATGTAGTCTTATTAAATAGTGACACTGAAGTAACCAGAAATTGGCTTTCCAAAATACAAAACTGCGCATATAGTAAACCTGCAGTAGCTACTGTTACTCCCCTATCCAATAACGCGACTTTAGCATCTGTACCTGTTTTTTTGGCAGAAAACACCATTCCTCCAGGTTTAAGTGTAGAAGAATATGCTGACATTGTCGAAAAATGCAGCATGAATTTATTTCCTGATATTCCTACTGCGCACGGATTCTGTATGTATATTAAAAGAGAGGCAATAGACGATCTAGGTCTATTCGACGAAGAAACTTTTGGAAAAGGATATGGGGAAGAAAATGATTTCTCATATAGATGTTTACAAGCTGGATATAGACATTTATTATGTGATAACACATATATTTATCATAAAGGAACCCAATCTTTCACTCAAGAAAAGACCAATTTGATAAACTCTCATCTACAAATATTAAAAGAGAGATACCCAGTATGCTTTGCAAACACAGAAGCTTTTGTTCAACAAAATCCGATCTCAGAGATACAACTGAATGTGCGTTATAACACAGATATGTATTCTAAAAAGAATGTACTGATTGTAATACATGAGTTCAAAGCGATCAACGAAAGGAACATCGGCGGAACAACATTGCATGTACATGATTTAATTAGAAACATGCGAAAGGAATTTAATTTTCATGTAATCTATTATTCTGTGGATGATTTCAGATACTATCTAACCTCTTATTTTTCATCTGACGAAATTACTGTTTCTCTAGGCATGTATTCTCAATATACAGCTTTAAATCTTTATAATGATGTTTTCAAGAAAGATATTGAGAGATTGATAACGGCCCTAAGAATAGATTTAATCCATATCCATCACTTAAGAAACATGTATTTGGATATTTTCAAAGTGGCACAAGAGAAGAACGTTCCCTTTATATATACAATGCATGATTTTTATTCAATATGTCCTTCGGTAAAACTCTTCGACGAGGAAACTTTTCTTTGTAATTATAACAACCAAAATGGATGTAGTTCATGCATATCAAAAAAGTTTAAACTGAATATTAATTTTATACCGTTATGGAGAAAAGAATTTTATTCGAATCTTAAATTAGCAAAGAAAATAATCGTCCCCTCTTCCAATACTAAGAATATTGTTTTAGATATATACAAAGACCTAACAATCGACGTAATAGAACATGGCTACAATCAAGCAAACAAAGAATCGAATTATTCTAACATAAAGAAAAACAAAAAAGAAAAGTTTAATATCGCTTTTATTGGTGGGATTTCAGAAGAAAAAGGTTTAAGATATTTAAAAGGGTTAATAGCTGAAGCTAGAAAATCCGAGATAACAATCCATCTCTTTGGAATGGCAGAAAATAAAAAATATAACACCAATAAACAAAATTATATCTATCATGGTGAATATTTACAGAAAGACCTACCTAATCTACTACTTGAGAACGACATTAAACTAGTATGTTTAATGTCCATGTGGCCAGAAACATATTCCTATACTTTATCAGAAAGCCTTATTGCTGAAATTCCTGTAATCACATTCGATTTAGGAGCTATAGCTGAACGGGTGAAAGCAATTGATGCAGGATGGATTTTCCCCATACACAGTACCGCAAAAGATATTTTTAAGTTCATTTTAACAGTCAAATCAAACATCGCAGGAGAATATCAAAAGAAAAAAGAGAATATCAGACATTATTTAAAAGAAATGAAGTCTGTAAAAGAAATGGCTAATGAATATGCAAGAATATACAATAAAACCATCAATACATTCCCTGTTTTAGCTTATGATACCAATGACACACAATCAAAGATTGAATTCTACAAAAAAAGCAGAGAACTCAATCCATCAAGTATAAAGTCGATACAAGAAAAGAAAGAATATAAACGCATAAAAAATATCATTAAAGGATCGGCACCCTTTAAACGCGCTTTTAGAGAAATGAAGCTCTATCGTGAGACCTATAAAAATAGCAAGTGGCGAAATAAAATCCTTTTCAAATTTATATGGTATAGAATTATATGTCTTAATACTTGTAGTACTTTTACCAAAAAATATTATTAGATAGTTCATCGTAAAAAGATGCCATACACATAACAAAAGAAGTCATAAACCAAATTCAATAAAGTTCCATCAAAATGATTAACGTCTTATACATAGCAGTAGGTGAAGGAGGCTCTGACCAAGCATTAATCACTTTAATTAAAGAACTTAAAAGCAAAATAAGGCCTTATGTCACATTAGGGAAATTAGCTAGCCAATCAACCATTAATAAATTGAAATCGGAAAATATACCATATAGTATTCTTAACTACGACTTCTTCTGGTATCCCTCAAAAAAAAATTTATGGAATTATATTACTCGTCCCATATATGCCTTTAAATTAAAAAATAAAAAGAAATTCTTTACCAAACAAATCATAGAATTATCCAAACAATATAAGATTGATATTATTCATACCAATTCTTCTGCATATCAGTTTGGGGCTACTGCAGCTCAATCACTAAAGATTCCACATATATGGCACCTAAGAGAGTATCAATCTTTAGATTTTGGACATTCACACGCTTACTCACTTCCATATTTAAAAAAACAACTACACAAATCCGGCAATTTCAATATAGCAATAACAAAAGGTATATATAATTTCTACCAACTAAAGGAGGAAAACTCGACTATTATTTACGACGGTGTTTTGAGGCAAAGTTATAAACCTAAAGAGTTTCCTAAAGAAAAGTATTTTCTATTTGTAGGACGCATCGTGAAAGAGAAAGGCATATTTTCACTATTAAATAGCTATAAAGACTATCTACTAAGAGGAGGTACCTTCAAATTAATACTTGCCGGGAACTATTCTTCAAAGACAAAACAAAAAATTGATAGACTAATAGAAAAATACAATATACAAAATAATATTATGCTTAAAGGAATACTACCCACCAATCAAATATATGATCTAATGAATCGCGCAACAGCTTTAATCGTCCCATCACCTTTTGAAGCATTTGGCCTAATTACAGCAGAAGCTATGTTTAACAAATGCTTAGTTATTGGAAAAGATACTGCCGGAACAAAAGAACAATTTGACAATGGTCAAAGAAAATACAATAAAGAAATTGCTCTTCGTTTTACCAACGAACAGCAATTAACCACCCATTTAACAGATATAGAACAAAAACAGATACAACAATACACTGAAATCATCGAACGAGCATATAATTATGTTTCGTCATTATACTCTATTGAGAACAATGCCAAACAGATAGAGTGTCTATATACATCTATTCTTAGAACATAATTATTTATAAGACGTAAACAAAATTACATGCATTTACAATATCAATAATTATTTTATATTTATCTTTGCAAAAAAATTAGGCCGTGCTATTTAACTCATTCGAATTCTTAGTCTTTCTACCAATAGTATTCTTATTATATTGGTTTGCTTTCAAAAAATTAAGGGCACAAAACTTATTTGTTGTTGTAGCTAGTTATCTATTTTATGGTTGGTGGGATTGGCGCTTTCTTATCTTAATAGCGTTTACTACTTTATGTAGTTATGCAAGCGGAATCCTACTTGAACGGCAAGAAGGACATAGACACATCCAACGTTTAATAAGTATTGCCAACATTGTATTAAACCTAACCATATTAGGAATATTCAAGTATTTCAACTTCTTCTCGGAAAATTTACAACACCTGTTTCAGTGGTTTGGATTTGAATTGGATTGGGTCACATTAGATATCTTACTTCCAGTAGGAATTAGCTTCTATACATTTCAAGCACTTAGTTATACAATCGATATCTACCGTCACAAGATGAAACCCACACATGATATTGTAGCATTCTTTGCTTTTATCAGTTTTTTTCCTCAACTTGTTGCAGGTCCTATCGAAAGAGCGACCAATTTACTACCGCAGTTCGAAAGACAACGAGCTTTCGATTACACAGCGGCAGTAGATGGTATGAGGCAAATTTTATGGGGATTATTCAAAAAGATTGTTGTAGCAGACACATGCGCTGTCGCAGTCAATCAAATCTTTGCAAATTATCAAACACTTGATAGTTTGAATCTGGTTTGGGGAGCTTTCTTATTTACTTTCCAAATTTATGGAGACTTTTCTGGATACTCGGACATCGCTATAGGTACAGCAAAGTTATTTGGCATTAACTTACTACAGAACTTCAACTTTCCATATTTTTCTAGAGATATTGCCGAATTTTGGAGACGTTGGCATATTTCACTCACCACTTGGTTCAGAGATTATATTTATATCCCATTAGGAGGAAGTCGATGTAGCAAATGGAAATCTTTCCGTAACACTATGATAATTTTCTTAGTTAGCGGTCTCTGGCATGGAGCCAATTGGACGTTTATTTGTTGGGGTGCATTTCATGCTCTACTATTTCTACCATTATTACTCATGGGAAGAAACAGAAAGTATAAAGACATAGTAGCTGAAAACAAATACCTACCATCCCTCAAAGAACTTGGGCAGATTATTAGTACTTTCATTCTTGTAATGATTGGTTGGGTTATCTTCCGCGCCGAAAATATAAAAGAGGCCTATCAATATATCATTTATATGTTTACTAAATGGCAACCTTCATCGCTTGAATATGGAGTTAAATGCATCCAATACATTGCTATTTTGATTATCATAGAATGGATTAACAGACGCAAAATGCACGGACTAGAAATAAATATAAAATACCCTATAATCAGATGGGGAATCTACTGTGCCATATTCTATTATATATTTTATTACTCTAATGATATTCAAACATTTATCTATTTTCAATTCTAGAACTTTATGAGAAAATTTATATTAAAATGCTTATTCACCATATTCCCTGTCATGGTATTAATATACGCATATGGTTTTTATGTGAATTTCTATTTGATAGATCGTCTAACCAAAGCCGGTGATTTAGGGAAACTTGGCTACTTTTACATAGACAAAACCCAAACCAATTTAGGTACACCATTATCAGAGAACAAGGTAGATACATATTATGACAACATACAAAGAAATTACAAAGTTATGACCATAGGAGACTCCTTTAGCCAACAAGGTTTCAGTGGTTATCAAAATTATTTAGCAGCCAAATTAGGAGAAAGAATCCTCAACTATCCTGATCCAAGAGGAAGAGGATATAGCTCTGAAGATATCGCATTGTATTTATTGAATAACGATATATATGCTAGCCTAGGATGTAAGACTGTTATTATTGAAACGGTCGAAAGAGAATTTGTACAGCATATACTTAGCTTTAGAGATATTAAAGACATCAATTATACTCTTGAGAAAGAAGACAATAAGCCAGAAAATAATTTTACAGAAAAAAAGAAGAAAGATTATTTAATGGAAACGTTTAAATATATCAAATATCATTTATACAAATCAAAAAGGCCAGTAAAAGAAGTACAGTTAAACACTGATTGTTTCTCTGTTCCACCATACAACACCTTCTATTTTTACAATGACGATTTATGGAAATTATCAATCACAGAAGAAGAATACAACGCCATTTTAGACAAACTAAACTACCTTCATAAACGCTTTCAAGAAAAAGGCATTGACCTCTATTATATGATAGCTCCCGATAAATATGATGTATACCAACCATATATAATAAATAATCCATACCCGCCTAAGAAAGTAATTGATCAACTAGAAGAAAATGGAATTAACCAACTAAAATGGTTTATTAATCCTAGAGATAATTTTAGAGAAATGATTGCCAGCGGAGTCAAAGACGTTTACCATATAGATGATACGCATTGGGCAACTATAGCTAGTGAAACTGTTGGTAATATTATTGCAGATAAGATAGAAAAATCCACCGACTAAATTTACTTTTAAGTGATTATTAGCAAGTATTTCATAAACATTATCATTTCCAATAAAAACATCCAGTAATCACAGACGATCTTTATCACGAGTAATCAACCAAGGCATCAGCCAACTAAAACTTTTATTAAATCGTTCTACATAATAATCACTAGAATTTGCTTTTAAAGAAGCTACTAAGTGCAATGTAAGTTCCTCCTTGATTTCAGTAGGAACCTTAAGTCTTTTTATCTCTTTATAAAAGCTCCCATGACGCACAGTCTTTCTTTGCCTCCCTATATTAACAAGAGAATGCTCTATTCTATTTACTATATATATGTCTTCTCGAACCCCATCGCCTGTCTTTTGCCCCTTCTTGGTAGTGCTTACATTATGCAAACGAAAATTATTCAATTTTTCATAAACTTCGACTACCATTCCTTGCTTGGCCATTTCTATCCAGAAAAGCCAATCGCCACTATAGCGCATTGAAAAGCAAGACAAGTCTTTTATTTGTTCAAAACATTGTTTACGAAAGACAACACCACTAGCATTGTAAATATAGTTACGCCAATAAAGATTATGTTTTATATAATCTTCACCATCAAAAACACCCATATTATGGGAACGACTCAACTGTTTTGAAGTCCAACGATCAAAATCAGTAGTTAACTGATTACCTTCCCCATCTATACAATGTGAACCCAGAAAGCAAAAAGAAGCATCCGGATATTGTTTCAAAACAGAGACTGCCTTTTTCAAAAAAGAGGGTTCAGCCGCATCGTCACTTTCGGCAATCCAAATGTACTTTCCACGAGACAAACTAATGCCTTTCTGCCATTGAGCAAAAGGACTTCCTGTATTGACTGAGTTAATCTCCAAATGACTGACATGAGGATTAGCACTATAATGTTTTAAAATAGATGTACTATCATCCGTTGACGCATCATCCAATAATATAATCTCATAATCTGTATATGTTTGGGCCAATACCGATTCGATACGTTGCCGCAAAAAACGAGCATAGTTATAATTAGGAATGATTACACTAACTTCCACCGAATGATTTTCCATTACAAATACACTATTAATCTTAGTTATAATAACAAACTGATAGCAAAGATACAGATATTATTCTTAAAAAAGACGCTAACCCTCTAATGTTTAGCAAAAAAGCCTTTAACACTTGTCACAACCAAATAAAATGTATACATTTGTAGAATTTTAGTGCAAGCCCCCTTAACTATTTAACTAACATAGTAATAATTATATGAATAAACCAATGGCGAGCAACATAAGTACATCGCTAATTATATCCACCTATAATAGAAGCGACGCATTAGAATTATGCGTTAAAAGCGTGCTACGTCAATCTCTCCTTCCTGATGAAATTATCATTGCCGATGATGGTTCTAAAGAAGACACAGGAGAACTAATTCATCAATTGGCAGCTTCCTCTGAAGTTCCCATTATTCATGTTTGGCATGAGGATTTAGGCTTCAGACTGGCCTCCATCCGCAACAAAGCTATTGCGAAAGCATCTAAAGAATATATTATACAAATTGACGGAGATATCGTCTTACACAAAGATTTCGTCAAAGATCATGTACGTTTTGCAAAAAAAGGTAGTTTTGTAACCGGTAGCCGTGTATTAATCCGGGAAGGCTTAACGAGAAAAATGTTAGCAGAAAAAAACTGCATCATTTCCATTCACGACAAAGGTACTAAAAACACAATCAACGGAGTACATTTACCTTGGTTGAGTCCACTACTTCAACATTATCGTCAATGGGATGTTTCTTACTCGAGAGGATGCAATATGGCTTTCTGGAAAGAGGATTTGTTAAAAGTCAATGGGTACAATGAAGCTATTACCGGATGGGGAAGTGAAGATCATGAATTAGTATGCCGCCTTATCAACAGCGGTGTACGCAAGCGTACCATCAAATTTGCGGGAATCGTGTTCCATCTTCATCATGAACTACACGGAACAGATAATCTAAACAACAACCGCAGTATTTTGAACGAAACAAAAGTCAGGAAACTAACCTGGTGCGATAAAGGAATCATACAAAACTAATATGGAAAAGAATTTGAACTTTTTAGATCGAAACGAATTTAACTACAGTCCATCAAAAGAAGTAGTAGAAGCTTTAAAAAACTTCGATATAAATAAACTTTGTTTTTATACCCGCATTTATGATGAAGGAAAGAAAAGTATATTATCTGTTTTCTTGTCCGAACTATACGATATAGATGAAACTCAAGTTTTATTGGGATACGGCGGAGAAGATATCCTGAAGCAAGCCGTTCATTACTTCCTGACTCAAGAAGATGGAAACAAAACGATGTTGATTCCCAAGTTCTCATGGTGGTATTATAAATCAATTGCAGATGAGGTGAATGGCCATACTTTGCAATATCCTCTTTACGAAGACGGAAACACTTTTAAATATGACTTTGAGACGCTGAAAGATATGATTCAGAAAGAGAATCCGAAGATTCTTTTACTGGCTTCTCCCAATAACCCTACCGGCAACGGTTTAACTCCGAAAGAACTGGATGAACTGCTTGCAGAAGTACCCAGCCAAACAGTGGTACTGATAGACGAGGCATACGCTTCTTTTGTTTCAACTGATACCAGTTATATCAAAAAGCTGGTTAATAAATATCAGAATTTGATTATTTCCCGTACTTTATCCAAGTTTTATGGATTGCCCGGTTTACGTATGGGATTCGGATTTATGAGTAAGGAATTGGAAAAATTCAGCAGATACAGCAATAAATATCTGGGATACAACCGAATATCCGAAGATATCGCCATTGCAGCTCTTAAATCGGACGCACACTACCGCAACATCGCCAAACTGATGAACGAAGACCGTGAGCGTTACGAAAAGGAAATTGGCGTATTACCCGGATTCAAAGTATATGAATCGGTTGCCAATTTCATTTTAATCAAATACCCGATAGAGCTAAAAGAGGCTTTACAAAAGGCTTTTGCCGAACAGAGTTATAAAGTGAAGTTTATGAATGAACCGGATATCAACACTCATTTGCGTATCACATTGGGACGCCCAGAGCAAAACCGGATCGTTATAGATACAATTAAAGAAATCGCATCCAAATGAAAGCAGTAATATTAGCCGCAGGAATAGCATCACGCTTACGCCCGCTGACCGATACAACGCCCAAATGTCTCCTTAAGATAGGAGAACGATGTTTGCTGGAAAGGGCTTTTGATGCTCTGATACAAAATGGCTTCGACGAATTCATTATCGTCACGGGGTATCGCCAGCAACAAATCGTTGATTTTCTGCAGGCACGTTATCCAGTCCAAAATATTACTTTCATCTATAATGACAGATATGAATCAACCAACAATATCTATTCATTATGGCTTACCCGACCGTATACAGACGGGGAAGAAATATTGTTATTAGACAGCGACATTGTTTTTGATCCTCAAATTGTAAAAAGACTGCTTCATTCGGATAAAAACGACATATTGGCACTGAATCGCCATGAGCTTGGAGCGGAAGAAATAAAAGTTATCGTAGACGATGCACAAAAGGTTGTTGAAATCAGCAAAGTCTGTTCTATATCCGATGCTATCGGAGAGTCTATCGGTATCGAAAAGATGTCAGCAGAATACACCAAAGCTCTATTCCGGGAACTGGAAATTATGATTACCATTGAAGGACTGGACAATATATTCTACGAACGGGCTTTTGAACGACTGATTCCGCAAGGATATAGCTTTTACGTTATGGATACCACCGAGTTCTTCTCGGCCGAACTGGACACCGTAGAGGACTTTCAACAGGCACAGAAGCTGATTCCAGCCAGTCTTTATTAATCAAATTCAGATAGAAATGGCAAATTACGATATCCGCCCTCTACAGCTTCGCATATTAAAGAATTTATTAGCTGTTGACAAAGTTTGCAAAGAACATAATCTGCGATATTACATCATGGCAGGCACCATGCTGGGAGCCGTCCGCCACAAAGGATTTATCCCTTGGGATGATGATCTGGATATCGGTATGCCAAGAGCCGATTATGATTTATTAATGGCTAATGCCAAAGAATGGTTGCCGAAACCATACGAAGCTGTATGTGCTGAAAACGACAAGGAATATCCTCTTCCATTCGCAAAAGTACAGGATGCCGACACCACTCTAATTGAACGTATGCATCTCAAATATTTGGGAGGCGTATATATTGATATATTCCCACTGGACGGAGTTCCGGAGAGCCGCATGGCGCAAAGAATGCATTTTGCAAAGTACGAATTCTACAAACGTGTACTTTATCTGATTCATCGCGATCCATACAAGCATGGAAAAGGTCCCAGTTCATGGATACCGCTATTATGCAGAAAGCTTTTTACCCTTACCGGAGCACAGGAAAGTATCAGGAAAGTAATGAAAAAGTATGATTTCGACCAATCCGCATTGGTCTGTGATTATGATGACGGAATGAAAGGAATCATGTCTAAAGATATTCTGGGCATCCCTACTCCAGTCTTATTTGAAGATGAAGAAGTATGGGGAGTACAGAAATATGATGCCTATCTGTCACAGAAATACGGAGATTACATGACCATACCTAAACAAAGTGGGCAAAGACAACACAATTTCCATTATTTAGACCTGAATAAACCTTATCGGGAATTTGAAGTCTAACTATAATCACATAAAGGTAAGAAGTAGAAATGAGAATAGGTTTTGACGGAAAACGTGCAGTACAGAATTTCACCGGTTTGGGTAATTATAGCCGCTATATAGTGGATATTCTATGCCAATTCTATCCGGAGAATGAATATGTATTGTATGCCCCCAAGAAACGGGAAAATAAAAGGCTGAACAAATTAACGAAGCAATATCGGCAACTACAGCTTTCTTACCCCACTACTTCTTTCTGGAAAAAGTTAAGTTCGTTATGGCGAGTGTTGGGAGTCACCCGCCAATTGGAAAAAGAAAGAATTGATATTTTTCACGGACTTAGCAATGAATTACCCCTGAATATCCATAAAAGTAAGGTAAAAAGTATCGTAACAATCCACGATTTGATATTTCTGCGATACCCACAATACTATCATTCGATCGACAGGAATATATATACATACAAATTCCGCAAAGCCTGCGAAAATGCGGATAGAATCATTGCTATCAGCGAATGTACCAAACGTGATATTATTGAGTATTTCGGGATTCCTGCCGATAAGATAGAAGTTGTTTATCAGGGATGTGATACTTCATTCACGCACCCTGTAACAGAAGAGAAAAAAAGAGAAGTCCGAGCTAAATATCAGCTACCGGAACACTATATCCTCAACGTAGGAAGTATTGAAGAACGAAAGAATGCCCTTTCGGCGGTACAAGCACTGACGATGCTTCCTGAACAAATTCATCTTGTCATTGTAGGCCGCCATACAGAATACACTGATAAGATTGAACGTTTTATTAAGGAGAATAAGCTGGAAGAAAGAGTGCACATCATCAGCAATGTTCCTTTTGATGATCTGCCGACTTTTTATCAGCTAGCTGAAATTTTTGTATATCCTTCACGCTTTGAAGGCTTTGGCATCCCCATCATAGAAGCTTTATATTCCGGAATTCCGGTAGTAGCCGCAACAGGTTCTTGCCTGGAAGAAGCCGGAGGTCCCGACTCGATCTATATACATCCCGATGATATCAAAGGAATGGCCAATGCTTTCAAACAGATATACTCTGACCCTGAAAGAAAGAAAGTAATGATTGAAAAAGGGCAAATATTTGCCAAAAGATTCTCTGAAGAAAAGCAAGCGGAAGAGATCTTAAACATCTACAAGAAATTAATGAGATGAACATACTTAAACACACAATAAAGAAATTTATATATGGCACTCTCCCATATTATTTCATGAAAGGATATAAGCCCGGCTCTCCTTATCTGAAATACTATGAATATATTAAAGAACATGGATATTCAAGACACCTGTATGAATTCAAAGATGAATATGCAAATATGCCCGTTGACATACAGAAAGACGAGGAGAAAGGTTTATACTATGTTCAAAAAGAAGAGAAACGGCTCTATTTCAGAAAGAGCACTCCGGCCAGGAAAATTCAAAAATATTACAGGGCTTTGAGCATGGAACAAGACAGGCGCTCACCGCACCATTACTTCAACAGCGTTAAAGAAGTGACAGGAAAGGTATTTGTAGATGTCGGTTGCGCCGAAGGATATTCTTCATTGGAAATCATCGAAGAAGCTAAACATGTCTACTTGTTTGAGCAGGACGAACAATGGCTGGAGGCCATCAGAGCTACTTTTGAACCATGGCAAAATAAAGTTACGATTGTCCAAAAATATGTAAGCGACCATAATTCTTCGAGAGAACAAACTCTGGATGACTTCTTCAACAATCAAACGGAGGAGCATCTATTTCTAAAAATGGATATCGAAGGAGCTGAACGGCATGCATTGGCCGGATGCAAGAACTTATTCCAGAATTGCCAGAAGTTGGATTTTGCAATTTGCACATACCATCTACATGATGACGAAGCAGTCATTTCTGCATTTTTGGATAAGCATAACTGCATATATACCAATCAGAAAGGTTTTTTCAGGCATAAAATCCGCAGTGTAGTCATGCGCGGAAGTAAGAGTTAATCATTGATAATCAGCAGAAAGCAATTCGCAATAGTCATACTTACACAAGTATGTATCATAAATGCGCTTTTCTTTTTTCAATAAGAAACGTGAGATATGCGGTTCCCAGGAAAAGAACTTACGCACAGAACGGTACAAACGGAAGAATAAAATCAGGGATACGATATGCCTTTCTTTTTCTTTTCGTGCCGCACGACGATAAATATAATGAGTAAAGAACTGATCGCTATAACGAAGAGCCAGACTAACAGTAGATTCTACATCCCATCCCCTCAAAGAAGCGTATTCTGTCATTATATAAGTCAGCACTTCACGAGAGATGCATAAACGACACATATTACGGCACACAGTATCACAATCAATATCCGATAGCAACTGCATGCGATTCACGTCGACCAAGGAAAAACTATATTCATTCGCATCATTCTGATGGATCAATATATTGCCGGGAGAATAGTCCAAATGCAGGATACCTGCCTGATGCAAAGCAGCCGTGTAGCGCGCAAAAGCAGAAAGTTTATCTTCATTTCCTTCCACTTTCCCATCCATCAGGGAACGGACTGTTTCGCCACCATCATAACAACAAATGTAATAGCTATGTGAAAGAAGACCACTTTGGAATTGTTCGATCATAGCAACTGGCTCCGGAGTGTCAAAGCCATGTTGTTGAATTTCCATAGAGTAAATATAGGAACGCTCTGCTTTTGATTGCCGGAAAAACGAATATACAACACGATTGATGATGTGAGGCTTCTTAAAGCTCTTCACCACAACATCAATGCTGCCTAAGCCAATTCGTTTTAAAACATTACGCCCATCGTACACCACATCTCCTTTTTCCTGGAAGGACCTTGGAATTTCTTCTATCTCCTTCTGCAGATGCGCGTACTTGGGATTTACAATCACTCTCATTACACTCTCCTATATAATACTAATTACAAAGATGGAGCAAAGATAAAGAAATTAAGGCATATTCCGACTATATTTTTTTCTTTTCTCACAAAGATTGGCTAACTCTCTATACATATAAGTACTGTTGCGAACAACTTTAGTCGTTTTTTCTTTTTTCTTTTCATTTATATTTAGACATAAATGCTTTTTTTTAGCTATGTTTGCACGATAAAAAGCATAAAGAAGTCAAGCATGAAACCAATCAAAAAAATTCTGATTATTCGATTTAGACAAATAGGGGACTCTATTCTGGCTGTTGCATTGTGCAGTACGCTGAAAAAAAGTTTTCCCGATGCAGAAATACACTTTGTGCTGAATAAAAATATAGCATCGCTCTATGAGGGTCACCCGGACATAGATAAGGTTATTACATTTGACAAGAATGAGAATAAACCATTCACTGCTTATATAAAAAAAGTATGGCAAGTGACGCATCAAAACAAATACGATGTCATCATCGATATGCGTTCTACGATCCGGACTCTTTTTTTCTCTCTTTTTTCATTAAAAACCCCTTTCCGGATAGGGCGTATCAAGGGATACACACGTTTTCTATTAAATTATCGGACAGACACTTACAGCAATAGTCTAACAACTGATATGGTAGAACGCAACCTATTGCTTGCAGCGCCATTAGAGAAAATCAAGCCTATTCAATATACAAAAGAATTCAGGTTATACCTCACTGACCAGGAGAAAAAAGACTTTCGATATTATATGGAAAAGGAGGGGATAGATTTCGCGCGCCCTGTATTCCTAATAGGAGTCACCACCAAGCTCCTCCATAAAAAATGGAATACGGAGTTTATGATAACCACACTTAAAAGAATATTGGAAGAATACAAGGACATACAAATGATCTTCAACTATGCACCGGGGTATGAAGAAGAAGATGCAAGAAATATCTACAAGGAATTGGGATGTCCGAAACGCATCAAAATTGATATACAAGCCTCTTCATTACGACAACTGGCAGCACTTTGCGCCAACTGCTCGTTTTATTTCGGAAACGAAGGAGGAGCCCGACACATTGCGCAAGCCCTCGAAATTCCTTCATTCGCTATTTATTCGCCAAGCGCTTCTAAATCAATGTGGTTACCTGCAAATTCCGTACTTGCCCGAGGTATTAGTCCCGACGATATTCTTCCGCCGGAACAACAAGCAACATTAACTTATGAAGAACGTTTCGCATTAATTACCCCGGAAAAGGTATACGATCAATTAACTTCGACATTAAGACAATTGAGCTAACTCGCGATATAAATCAAGATAAGCTTGTATATGCTTCTCGTAACTGAATGAAGCTGCATGTTCTTTCATTCTGGTCAAGCGTTCCTCATCTTTATAGAAATCAGGCAAATGTTCCCGGATACTTTGCACCATAGATTCTGTATCCAAATGTTCCCACATGATGGCATGTCCATTACAAACTTCCGGTAAACTAGTGCGATTAGCTGCAAATACAGCCTTTCCAAACTGCATAGCTTCCACCACAGGGAGTCCAAAACCCTCTCCTTCACTAGGAAACAGGAACGCCTCACAGCTCCGATACAACCATATCTTTTCACTTTGAGTGATTACATCTGTCAAAAACACATTAGTGACTTGCTTCTCACGAATCAGATTACGCACTTCTTCAGCATAAGCGAAATGGGCATCTCCACAAATATACAAATCATATTCCGGGAAATGGCGCATTACGTCAACCAGGAGATGGAAATTCTTTTTCCTACGGATCTGTCCAATCGTAAAAAAGAAAGGACGTCCCGTCGCAAAAGACGGCTGGGTTCCTTCCAACATATCGATCCTCTCCACCCCATTATAGATGACCCGGATCTCTTTCCCCTTCAAATCTATATGTTGGCGAATGACATCTGCTACATAATGAGAAATCGTTGTGACTACTGCTGCCTTATTGACCTTATTCTGCATCCGACGAAGATACATTTTAGCCTTCCAAGGCTTTTTCTCCGTTAAGAAATTAAAGTCATGTATAGTAAAGATAAACTTTGTACCACCGGCAATACGTAACAACTTCCGCTGCTGATTCACCGCATGCCATACATCTACTTTAGGAAGAGTAAAAGGGAAAAACTTATTGATACGACGTACCGGAACAGAGGTCACATTCGGGCCAAATTCCTGCATATATTTCTGTCTCAACAAATATACAAAATGAAGATCCTCTACCGGCATAGACGAAAAAGCGACCGCATAGTTGGCCGCAATCTGTCCGAAACCAGCTGTTAGACTACCATAATTCGTAAGATCTATCAGTACCTTTTTCTTTCGTTGTATCTCTTTTTCCATCATTATTTGATTCTATGCTCTTTCGGCTCAAAAACGACTAAATTGAATTCCTGCAAATATCAACCTACAATCCCTTCTATTTTTGCAATAACCTGTTCCGGCTTTATATCTCTTAAACAGGCATAATCACCACGCCAACAAGGCTTTTGTCCATATACAGAGCAGGGACGGCATGATAAATCAAGTTGCACGGTATTAACCGGCAATTGCTTCCAGCCCATAAAACCAGCATAAGGATGAGTGGCCCCCCAAATAGAAACAACCGGAATATTGACCAAGGACGCTAAATGCATATTGGCAGAATCCATTGAAAGCATCACATCCAAATGGCTCATCAGATTCAGCTCGGTACGCATATTCAGTTTACCGATCATTGAAACAACAGAAGGATATTTAGCAATCCATGCGTCAAACACTTCCTGCTCGCTTTTACCACCTCCAAAAAGAAAAACTTTCACTTGTGGGTTAGCCGCAAAATGTGCTATAACCTGCTCCTGCAACTCTAACGGATAAATCTTACCTCTGTGTTTGGCAAAAGGGGCTATACCAATCCATTTTTGACCTTCCTTAGGTCCTGTGACTGGCTCTATCTCTGCAAAGTTGCCTTTTCCTTCGCCATAAATAGAAGAGAAATTTAATAAAACCGGCAAACCGAGCTTCTCAAGCACATCGGCATAACGGCGAAAAGAACTCTTCTGATTCTCCATCACCTTATCGTGACGACGAACCAGTTTCTTTTTACCGGCCCTTCCCTTACATATGGAAGCTACCGGTTTATTGGCAAGACGGAATCGCAGACATAAATATTTGGAACGAAGCACATGATGAAAATCAGCAATGTAATCAAAATGCATCGTTTTCAACTCCGAATAGAGGCTATTCAAGCCCCAAAGCCCCTTGTGTTTGCCTGTTAAGTCAGCTCCGACAAAACCTACATTCGCAGGCAGCCCCTGAAAGAGCGGCTGCCATACAGCACGACTTAACACTGTTATTTCGTGCTGCGGGTATTGCACAGCCAGCGAATGTATTACCGGTATTGTCATGGCTACATCGCCAAGAGCTGAAAAACGAATAATGAGAATACGCGCCATTCGTTATTTTTTTGCATAAAGCACCGGATTCAATGCCGGGTCATTATACATTTTCATCTGTTTATATACTTTCATATATTTTCTCCCGGCTTCGATATCAGCCAATAACTGCTCAATAGCCGCAGAGAGGTCTTTACGTTGTTCCAGCAGGATATTCAGCTTAGTCTGACATTGAAGACGGTGTTCCTCTGTAGTATCCGTACGTTCCACTTCCTGCTGCATGTGGTAAATTTTCAATGCAAGAATTGACAAGCGGTCAATAGCCCATGCAGGACTTTCTGTATTGATCGTTGCGTCAGAGAGAGGTTTTACTTCTTTGTATTTGTCTAAGAAGTAACTATCGATTAATTCCACCAAGTCTGTACGATCCTGATTTGATTTATCAATTCTTCTTTTCAAAGCCAATGCTTCTACCGGATCAATCTGCGGGTCACGGATAATATCCTCAAAATGCCATTGCACAGCATCAATCCAGTTCTTTAGATATAAATAATACTCAATAGTTTTCAACTCGTAAGGATTGTTCATCGGAGCATCCACACTATCCGTTACATGGTAATCTGTTGTCGATTTCCAAAAAATCTCGTTGCAAAGGTTACTAAATGTCATAATCTTAACTAGCTAATAGATATATAATAGGGCAAATCTATGTAATATTTTTCAGACAAGCAACCGTTTCTTACTTTTTTATTTGTTACCTTTGTGGGTATTAAAGATGAATTGTATATGAAAATTATTATCGACAATAAAATACCATTTATAAAAGAGGCGATTCAGAGAATAGCCGATGAGGTGGTTTATGTACCGGGGAAAGATTTTACTCCGGAGCTCGTACGGGATGCAGACGCACTTATCGTCCGTACCCGCACACACTGCAACCGGAATTTATTGGAAGGTAGTCGAGTGAAATTCATAGCAACGGCAACCATAGGTTTCGATCACATTGATACAGAGTATTGCAAACAGGCAGGCATAGAATGGACAAATGCTCCGGGATGCAATTCTGCTTCTGTCGCCCAATATATACAGTCATCGCTTCTGGTGTGGAAATCTTGCAGAAACAAAAAGTTAAACGAACTGACGATTGGCATCATAGGAGTGGGAAACGTAGGGAGTAAGGTAGCTAAAGTTGCCCGGGATTTTGGCATGCGCGTTTTACTGAATGATTTGCCACGGGAGGAAAAAGAAGGAACAGAGCTATTTGCCTCACTAAGTAAAATAGCAGAAGAATGTGATATCATAACCTTTCACGTACCTTTATATAAGGAAGGGAAATATAAAACCTTCCACCTGGCAGATGAGAACTTCTTCCAATCACTCAAACGAAAACCGGCTATCATTAATACCTCCCGAGGAGAGGTTATTGACACTGATGCTCTTTTAAAAGCCTTGGACAGCCGGATCATTTCGGATGCTATCATTGATGTGTGGGAGCATGAGCCGGAAATTAACCGTGAACTACTGGAAAAAGCATTCATCGGTACCCCCCACATTGCGGGTTACTCTGCCGATGGAAAAGCAAACGCCACACGCATGTCACTGGATGCCATTTGCAAATTCTTCCAAATAGAAGCTGATTATAAAATAAACGCACCGGCACCCGCCTCTCCTATTATACATGCCAAAAACCATGAAGAAGCAATCCTCCAAATATATAATCCAGTCGAAGATAGCACCCGATTGAAAAATCAACCGGAACAATTCGAAACCTTACGCGGGGATTATCCTTTGCGGCGAGAAGAAACAGCTTATTTAATCAAGTATTAGGTATTAAGTATTAACCGTAGCGACCGAGAACTTCATGAAACTCCGTCAAACGATTATCTGCATGGAGTAATACTTAATACCTAATACTTATTTTTTAATACTTGTTCTATGACTTGCGGGAAGTGTTCATATTCCAAAGCATGCACTTTCTTGGCTACATCATCCGGAGAATCTGTCGGAAGAACAGGACAGGTAGCCTGGAAGATTGCATTTCCTTCGTCATAATGCTCATTTATATAATGTATAGTGATACCGCTTTCCTTTTCACCGGCAGCCACTACCGCTTCATGAACCCGGTCACCATACATTCCTTTGCCTCCGAACTTCGGCAGAAGGGCAGGATGTATATTTATAATTTTATCGGGATAAGCATGCAAAAGCAAGTCAGGCACACGAACCAGAAAGCCAGCCAGTACGACAAAGTCGATGCGGTACTCCTGCAAAATAGCCAAAATTTCATCTCCGGCTATCCAGTCCTCCTTTGGAAACACGTTACAAGGCACTCCCAAACGATGCGCACGTTCCAAAACGTATGCATCACTTTTATTAGAAAGTACCAACGAAACCTGAACGGAATCGTTTTTTTGGAAATACCGGATAATATTCTCGGCATTTGAACCGGAACCGGAAGCAAAAATTGCGATGTTTTTCTTCATAACTCTCAATTTCGATGCACAAAACAGTGAAAAATGTGCAAAACTTTGCATTTATTTAGTCAAATATTTGCGCAAAACGATAAATATTCATTCCTTTGCACCGCAAATTTAAAGAAATAAAACTAATTATTAATTAAAAACTTAAAGTTATGTCTGAAATTGCATCAAGAGTAAAAGCGATTATCGTTGATAAATTAGGCGTAGAAGAATCAGAAGTTACAACCGAAGCAAGCTTCACTAACGACCTGGGAGCAGATTCTCTTGACACTGTAGAACTTATCATGGAATTCGAAAAAGAATTCGGTATCTCTATTCCTGATGACCAAGCAGAAAAGATTGGTACTGTAGGTGATGCTGTATCTTATATCGAAGAACACGCTAAGTAATTCGATTTCATCAATATGGAATTAAAAAGAGTGGTAGTAACAGGCCTTGGCGCCATTACTCCCGTTGGCAACAGCGTTCCCGAATTTTGGGAAAACCTTGTGAACGGGGTTAGTGGAGCAGGGCCTATTACTCATTTTGATGCGTCGTTATTCAAGACCCAATTCGCATGCGAAGTGAAAAACTTCGATGCAACGAAATACATAGACCGTAAAGAAGCAAGAAAGATGGACCTGTATACTCAATATGCCATCGCTGTTGCCAAAGAAGCGGTGAGTGATTCCGGTCTTGATGTCGAGAAAGAAGACTTGAACAAAATCGGTGTTATTTTCGGCGCCGGTATTGGTGGTATACATACATTTGAAGAAGAGGTAGGCAACTACTACACTCGTCAGGAAATGGGTCCGAAGTTTAATCCGTTCTTCATTCCAAAGATGATTTCGGATATTGCAGCCGGACAGATTTCTATCATGTATGGTTTCCATGGTCCTAACTACGCGACTTGTTCAGCATGTGCTACTTCAACCAACGCTATTGCAGATGCTTTCAACCTGATTCGTCTGGGTAAAGCAAACGTAATTGTATCCGGTGGTTCGGAAGCAGCTATCTTCCCGGCAGGTGTGGGCGGTTTCAACGCTATGCACGCACTGTCAACACGCAACGACGAAGCTTCTAAAGCTTCACGTCCGTTTAGCGCAAGCCGTGATGGTTTCGTTATGGGCGAAGGTGGCGGTTGCCTGATCCTGGAAGAACTGGAACACGCTAAAGCTCGCGGTGCAAAAATCTATGCAGAAGTTGCCGGTGTAGGTATGTCTGCAGATGCACATCACCTGACAGCTTCTCATCCGGAAGGTCTGGGAGCGAAATTGGTGATGAAAAATGCACTGGAAGATGCGGAAATGGATCCGAAAGAAGTAGATTATATCAATGTACACGGTACATCTACTCCGGTTGGTGACATTTCAGAAGCAAAAGCAATCAAGGAAGTATTCGGTGATCATGCGTTCGAGTTGAACATCAGTTCAACAAAATCAATGACAGGTCACTTGCTGGGAGCTGCCGGTGCGGTAGAATCTATTGCAAGTATCCTTGCTATCAAGAACGGCATTGTTCCTCCGACTATCAACCACGAAGAAGGTGACAACGACGAGAATATCGACTATAACCTTAATTTCACGTTCAATAAAGCACAGAAACGCGAAGTTAATGTTGCCTTGTCCAATACATTTGGATTTGGTGGTCACAATGCGTGCGTTATCTTCAAGAAATACGCAGAGTAATATCGTGTTACGTAACGAAATAGATAAGATAAGGCTCTTGTTCCGCAAGGATAGAGAGTCTTATCTTTGTTTTTACCGGATACTCGGGTTCTACCCGCGCAATATCCAACTTTATGAGCAGGCTCTCCTGCACAAATCAACTTCTGTCCGCTCCGACAAGGGACGTCCCCTCAACAATGAACGGCTGGAGTTTTTAGGTGACGCCATCCTCGACGCCATCGTAGGAGATATTGTCTATAAACGTTTTGAAGGGAAACGAGAAGGTTTCCTGACCAACACACGTTCTAAGATCGTACAACGGGAGACTTTGAATAAGTTGGCCGTTGAAATCGGCTTGGATAAACTCATAAAGTATTCCACCCGCTCTTCTTCTCACAACAGTTATATGTACGGAAATGCTTTTGAGGCATTTATCGGAGCTATTTATCTGGATCAGGGGTATGAACGCTGCAAACAGTTTATGGAGCAACGGATCATCAACCGTTATATCGACCTGGATAAAATATCCCGAAAAGAGGTTAACTTCAAATCCAAACTTATTGAGTGGAGCCAAAAAAATAAGATGGAGGTTTCCTTTGAGTTAATCGAGCAATTTCTCGATCACGACAGCAACCCTGTCTTCCAAACCGAAGTACGCATTGAAGGACTTCCGGCAGGAACAGGTACGGGATATTCCAAGAAAGAGTCTCAACAGAATGCTGCCCAAATGGCTATAAAGAAAGTAAAGGAACCCGTATTTATGTCAACTGTCGAAGAGATCAAAGCACAACATTCAGCAACTACAACAGAACCGGAGGTTGAACTTGCAACTAACTCTGAAACAGAATTGGCAACTGAACTTGAGAATGAATTTGAGAATGAACTTGAAGCCGAACTGAATGTAATTCCCGAGACAAAACTGGAGAATGTTTTAAAAGAAAACACCTCCGATAATGAAATTTCTACGGTACAACCTACTATGGAAGCCGAGAAGACTAGCCAAAGCAAATCCCCATGCGACGCCCCTGAATCACCAAATCGTGATCTTCAGTAACTAATTTCAGTTTTCCTGCAACTTCTTCAAGAGGGATAGATGCAATATCGTCTCCTTTTAAAGCTACCATACGCCCGAATTCACCCTTGGCGATCAATTCTGTCGCGTGGCCGCCCATACGGGTAGAAAGATTGCGGTCGAAAGGAGTAGGCGAACCACCACGCTGAATATACCCCAGAACTGTTTCGCGAGTTTCTATACCAGTTTCATATTCAATCTCCTGCGCAATATATTCAGCAGCCCGTTTGCGCCCGTCTGTCCTAATACCCTCTGCTACCACTACAATAGAATAAGGCTTGCCCTTTTTCAGTCTTTCCAGAATCGTATTACCAATATTTTTAATGTCATAAGCAATTTCAGGGAGAAGAATCACATCCCCTCCTCCTGCCATACCGGAATACAAGGCAATCCAACCCGCCTTGTGCCCCATCACTTCAATCACCATCACCCTTTTGTGAGAACTTGCGGTGGAATGTAAACGGTCGATGGCATCGGTAGCAATACTTACTGCCGAGTCGAAACCGAAAGAAATATCTGTGCCCCAAATATCATTATCAATGGTTTTAGGAACAGATACGATATTCACTCCCATCGCAGCAAACTTCGCCGCTGTCTTCTGTGTTCCATTTCCGCCGATACAAACGACACAGTCGAGTTCCATTTCCCGGATATTCTGAAGGATTAAAGACGGTTTGTCAACATCAGAGACAACGCCTCCTTTTTTGAAAGGCTTCTCACGAGAGGTCCCTAACATCGTTCCACCCAGATTGAGCAAACCGGAGAGCGACTTGTCTGTAATAGATTCGACATCTTTAGTCAGCAAGCCCTGAAAACCGCTGTGAATACCTACTACTTCCATCCCGTAATAATTGATGGCAGTTTTGCACACGCCACGAATCGTGGCATTAATACCGGGACAGTCCCCGCCGGATGTTAAGATTCCAATTCTCATTGTCGCATTTTTTAGTCTAAAACTCGGGATTTATATGGAAGTCGTCAATTTTTAACGATTATTTCCGTCGTAAAGATAGAAAAAAAAGATAAATAAGTTACTTTTGCACGACTAAACATTATTATGTTAAAGCAGAAATGAATATTACAAAAATTATTAGTAAGACTTTCGATTCCCGTTTAAAACAGATAGACCTATATGCTAGTCAGGCTAGTGAGATACAGCATCGTGTGTTAAGTCGCTTAACACGCCAGGCCGCTCAAACAGAATGGGGAAGAAAGTACGATTATTCCTCTATCCGTAACTATGAAGATTTCCGTAAACGTGTTCCTATCCAGACATACGAAGAAATTAAGCCATACGTAGAACGTTTGCGAGCTGGGGAACAGAATCTGCTTTGGCCATCGGAGATACGCTGGTTTGCAAAATCCTCCGGAACGACTAATGATAAAAGTAAATTCCTTCCTGTCAGCAAGGAAGCGCTGGAAGATATTCATTACAGAGGAGGAAAAGATGCAGCAGCTCTTTATTTCCGCATCAATCCGGATAGCCATTTTTTCTCCGGCAAGGGACTGATTCTAGGAGGGAGCCATAGCCCGAACCTCAATTCCAATCATAGTTTAGTAGGAGATTTATCCGCTATTCTGATTCAAAACGTAAATCCGCTTATCAATTTCATTCGCGTACCAAGCAAGAAAATTGCATTGATGAGCGAATGGGAAACCAAGATAGAAGCAATCGCCAACAGCACTATTCCGGTAAATGTGACAAGCCTATCCGGTGTGCCGTCGTGGATGCTGGTACTTATCAAACGTATCCTTGAAAAGACAGGAAAGCAGGCACTGGAAGAAGTATGGCCCAATCTGGAAGTTTTCTTCCATGGCGGAGTGGCTTTCACACCGTATCGTGAGCAATATAAACAGGTGATTACAACACCTAAAATGCATTATGTAGAGACCTACAATGCTTCGGAAGGATATTTCGGAACCCAGAACGACCTTTCCGATCCTGCCATGTTATTAATGATCGACTATGGAATTTTCTACGAATTTGTTCCGTTGGAGGAAGTGGGAAAAGAAAATCCACGGGCTTATTGTCTTGAAGAAGTCGAGCTCAACAAGAACTATGCAATGGTTATTTCTACTTCCTGTGGTCTGTGGAGATACATGATTGGTGATACTGTGAAGTTTACCAGCAAGAATCCCTATAAGTTTGTCATCACGGGAAGAACGAAGCATTTCATCAATGCATTTGGTGAAGAGCTGATTATCGATAATGCTGAAAAAGGATTGGCAAAAGCTTGCGCCGAGACCGGAGCACAAGTTTGCGAATACTCTGCAGCACCGGTGTTTATGGATGAGAACGCAAAATGCAGGCACCAGTGGCTAATAGAATTTGCCAAAATGCCGGATTCCGTAGAAAAGTTCGCTTCGATACTTGACGCTACGCTGAAAGAGGTTAACTCTGACTATGAAGCCAAACGATGGAAAGATATCGCTTTGCAACCATTGGAAGTGATCGTAGCCCGTCAGGGATTGTTCCATGACTGGCTGGCACAGAAAGGAAAACTGGGAGGACAACACAAAGTACCCAGATTAAGCAATACACGCGAATATATAGAAGCAATGCTGGTGCTGAATAATAGCGCTCATCCGGAAGAATAACCAAAAACCAAAACATAACCACTACAAGTTTTTTTTCCATTACAGAGGTTACTTGTATAAGGAGAGAGCGTCAAAACAACTCTCCGATTTCTTTCAGGCACGGATTACACGAATAAACAAGGAAAGAGAATAAACTTATCCATGTAATTCGTGTAATCCGTGCCTTAGTTATATCGATTAGCAAGCTAAGTTTTGTTTTAAAAAACTTGCGTCAGAGCGTTCATCTTCCCAATATGTAAGATTAACGGGCATTGACTATGATTCCTCCTCCTAGTAGCAATCCGTCTCCATAGAATGCAGCAGCCTGTCCGGGAGCAATGGCTGTTAATGGTTCATGAAGCTGCACGTGCAGTAAATGATCCGATGTGACGGTAATCGTACCATGGTTTTCCTGCTTGCGATAGCGTATCTTCACAATTATGTCAGAGCGTCCTAAAGTACGCTCCTGATTTACAAGATTCCAATCTTTCAACCACATTTCTGTTTTTTCCAACGATGAAAGAGAAGCCAACATTACTTCATTATTTTCAGGATCAATCTCTTTCACAAATACAGGACGATTCAGATGAATGCCCAAACCGCGTCTCTGCCCAATAGTATAAAAGGGATAGCCCTCATGCCAGGCAATAAAGTTCCCCTTTTCATCGACAAATCTTCCTCTTCTGATTCTGTCAGACCAAGTCTGTTTATCGCTGCCCGATGTCTGACTATTGTTGATTGATGCCTCACTATTACTGACCGACATCTGACCATTTCTGACCAACCAGTCTTTTAAAAAGGTCCGATAGTCCATCGGGCAAAAACAGACACCAATACTATCCTTTTTGGTTGCCACCTTTCGAAAACCATGTTCAGCAGCCCAGGCACGGGCTTCAGCTTTCGTAATATCGCCCATCGGCAACAGCATCCTATTAAGAATATCCTGTTTCAATCCCCATAAGAAGAAGGTTTGATCCTTATCCGAATCGGCGGCATACGTTATATAAAAGGTTTCATTTAGTTGTATATTCTGTGCATAGTGTCCGGTAGCAATATAAAAAACTCCCATTTCATCGGCAATCTTAGCAAGCAAAGGCCATTTCAGGTAATTATTGCACAAGGTACAGGGGACCGGAGTACGTCCTGCCAGGTATTCCTGCACAAAATATTCAATAATCTGCCGGGCAAATATTTCACGGGCATCGTATGTTATATGCCGTATTCCTAAACGTTCTGCCAAATTACGGGCATCTTCCAGGTATTCTGTCGAACCATTCAATTCATAAAAACGAAAGGTTACCCCGATTACTTCATAACCGGCTTCCAGCAATCGCATAGCAGCAACAGAGCTATCTGTACCGCCACTCATTCCAAGCAATACGCGTTTGTTTTCCTCTATCATGCTGCAAAATTAAGTATTTTCCCGTATCTTTGTCAGTTAAAGCCTAAAAGAGAATGAAAGAGAGACCAACTAACGGACAAGTTATAATCGTTTTCACAGAGCATCCGATACTCGGCATATTACTGATTCCGTATATTGCGGAAAGGCTGAACGATGGCACCTTGCAATTAGTGGAGCAAGCGTTTCACGCCTCTCCGGAAGCTATGAGCATAATGAGCGAAGCGGAAAGACAAGCTATCGATATCGCTTCATACTATACAGAAAAGTATCTGATGGGCCTCTACTCCCGTGAAAAAACAGTATCACGCTTTCTACATAAGCTATCCGAAGATCCGGAACGAATTAAAAATAATATTCGCCCGTTCATCGAAAAGAAGCTGTTGGAGATGCTGGCGTTGATACGGGAAAATGGACTGCCTTTTTATCAGAAACAAGCCGGTAGCAAAATCTTATACGCCCATCATATTTATCATATCAACCCTCACGACGTAGAAATTCGCGTAACGTTTCATGTTGACAGTAAAACGTTCCGTTATCAGTTGCAGTGTTATTATGAAGGGCAACCGTTCTCTTTGAGTGAGTTAAAACCGGTAGTTGTACTGACCTCCTCGCCGGCCACTCTATTATTGGGAATGGAGTTATATTTCTTTCCGCACATTGAAAGCGCACGTATCTTACCTTTCACAAAGAAAAGATCGATTAGCGTAGACGCTTTGCAGATTGAGAAATACATAGACAACATCGTTATTCCAATTGCACGTTATCACGATATCGAGACTCACGGTTTGAATATTACTGAAGAAGAATGTGCCTGTGAAGCTGTTCTCTCATTCGAAGATGCCACATACAACGGACAAGCATTGCAACTTGTCTTCCGCTATGGAGACCAGACATTTGCACCAGATAGTGCTAATGAAATGAAGAAAATCATTTATCGGAAAACATCCGGTGAAATCGGCTTTTTCCCGCGTAATATTACAGTGGAAGAACAAGCAGTCCAACTCTTAACGAATGCCGGTCTGCAACAACTCAATGCCACACACTTCCAACTATCCGCCAAAGCTCCGGAAAAGACAATTGTCGAATGGATCAACAATCATCGGGAGATGTTGCAGCAATCCTTTCACCTTACCAGTAATGTAGGGAATGCATTATATTGTCTGGATGAGATACGCATCGAGCAAAGCTGCGACGATGAGGTTGACTGGTTTGAACTGCACATCACTGTTGTTATCGGTAATCTGCGCATTCCTTTTTCACGTTTCCGCAAACATATCCTCGAAGAAAAGCGGGAATATCTGCTACCTGACGGGCGTATGATTCTCCTGCCTGAAGAGTGGTTCAGCAAATATGCGAACTTACTGGAGATGGGAGTACAAACAGAAAAAGGAATTCGGTTGAAACATGCATTTATAGGTGCCGTACAGACAGCTTTGGGTGAGGATGGAGTGAAAAAATTCCCCGCGAAGCAGCAAATACATAACGTTGCCGTACCAAGAACGCTTAAAGCAACGTTACGTCCCTATCAGCAGAAAGGATTCTCGTGGATGGTACACCTCCATAAACAAGGATTTGGCGGATGCCTGGCAGATGACATGGGACTCGGGAAGACGCTTCAAACTCTTACCCTGCTACAGTACATATATAAGCCATCCGCTCCCAAACAACCCGCTACCCTAATTGTAGTCCCCACATCGCTACTTCACAACTGGCGACGGGAAGCCAAGCGCTTTACAGGGCTCTCAATGATGGAATACAACAACACCGTGGCTATAGACAAGAAACGTCCGGAAAAATTCTTCGGTCATTTTCACTTGATCTTTACTACGTATGGCATGATGAGAAATAACATTGATATACTCTCTTCCTACCGTTTCGAATACGTTGTGCTCGATGAAAGCCAGAATATCAAGAATAGCGAATCGCTCACCTTCCGGTCGGCAATTCAACTGCAAAGCAAACACCGACTCGCACTAACAGGTACTCCTATCGAAAACTCATTAAAGGACCTGTGGGCTCAATTTCATTTTATACAACCGGACTTACTGGGCACGGAAAGTGCTTTCCAAAAGCAGTTCATAATGCCGATTCGCCAGGGAAACGAACGCGTACGAGTGCAGTTGCAACAACTGACTGCCCCATTCATCCTCCGCAGAAGCAAGAAAGAGGTAGCTCCGGAACTTCCTGAACTTACGGAAGAAACAATCTACTGCGACATGACTGAAGAGCAGAACACGTGTTACGAACAGGAGAAAAACAGCCTGCGAAACATACTTCTCCAGCACCCTCAAAGTACGAACAGGCTCCATTCATTTAGTGTACTAAATGGCATTTTGCGTTTACGACAACTCTCTTGTCATCCGCAACTCATTCTTCCTGATTATACCGGAACATCCGGAAAAACCGCACAGATAATCGAAACATTCGATACATTACAAAGCGAAGGACACAAAGTCCTAATTTTCTCTTCATTCGTCAAACATCTGGAGGTCTTGGCTGAAGCTTTCCGAGAACGAGGCTGGAAATATGCCCTATTAACAGGAGCAACCAACAACCGGCCTTCCGAAATCGCCCATTTCACCGAGCAAAAAGATGTTCAGGCATTCCTTATTTCACTAAAAGCAGGGGGTGTGGGACTCAATCTTACACAAGCCGACTATGTATTTATCATAGATCCCTGGTGGAATCCTGCCGCCGAATCGCAAGCCATCGCCCGTGCCCATCGTATCGGTCAAGACAAACAGGTGATTGCCTATCGCTTCATTACACAAAACAGCATTGAGGAAAAGATTCTGCATCTGCAAGATGAGAAACGAAAACTGGCGGAAACATTTGTTGCCGACAGTGAGTCATTGCCTATATTAAGCAATGAGCAATGGGTAGACTTACTCTAAATAATACATTAAGCCTCAATCTATCACAGAGGTGTGTAAAATGTATTATTTCATCGTATTCCTGAATTTTTTTATCCATACACTCTTATTTTATCCAGTTACCTTTGCCACTGTGAAAATTATAAATAACCCGAAATAATAAATGTATGAAAAACAGGAGCATTACCTACCTATTACTATTTGGTATTTGCAGCATGTTGGCAATCATGCAATCATGCCAAAAAACAGACGACCTGGAAGCAGACATCAATTCTCTGAAAGACCGTGTCGCTGCTTTGGAAAAAGCAACGGAAGGACTGAATACTTCATTTGCCAGTCTGCAAGCCCTTATGCAAAAAAACAAAATCATTATCGGAATTACTCCGACCAAAGATGGTTTAGGATATTTGCTGGAACTTAGTGACGGAACAAGTATTAAAGTCATGGAGAGTGAAGCTGTACAAGCGTCTGTCCCTGAATTTTCCGTAGACGAAGAAGGCTACTGGATATATAAAACAAGTAATGATACAGATTTCAAATACCTACCAGGAGTCGATGGAGAGAAAGTATCAGCATGGCCCCGTGATGGAGAAGGCAATGTGGTGGCAACTCCATTAATCAGCGTATCTTCCAGTGGATATTGGCAAGTGAGTTACGATAATGGACAAACATATACAAGCTTAGGAACTAAGGCCGAAGGTGGAAGTCAGGGAGGAACCAGCATATTCAGTAAGGTAGAATATAATGAAGCAAACCATACTTTCTCATTCACCCTAGCTGATGGTGAAAAAACATATACTTTCCCAGTAGACGACAGCTTCGGACTAATCATTTATGGTCTCAATGATGCTGACAGTGAACAAGCTGTGCAAGTTTTTGCCCCCAATGAGAGCCATAAAGAGTATAAAGTAGAACAGAATGACGTACAACAAGCTGCAATACAAGCTCCTAAAGGATGGGATGTTCTTTTATCCGAGAACTTATTAACTATCACACCACAAGCAACTGTTGTAAAAGACGTAGAAGAAACAATTAAGATTGTACTTACTTCATCAAAGAATTATATCCGTATTGTTTCTATTGAAGTGAAACAACTTTCCAATGAAACCGGAGCAGAAGCCTGGCAACAATTTGTAAACGCAGATCAACAGAATGTATTATTGGACTTTTCATACGCCGGATATAAACATGGTGAAATAGCACCTCCTGAAATAGAAACATTAATAGCACAAGGATATAAGGTATACGATGTTACAGATCCCAAATATGGAGCTATTCCAAACGACGGTAAATCTGACAGAGCAGCTTTCATGAAGGTATTGGAAGAAATAGCAAGTGAAACAAAGCAAGAAGATCTCAATAATATGACAGATCGATATATTAAGGAAAACGCTAAAGCTATTATCTACTTCCCGGAAGGGAATTATATTCTACAAGACGAAGCATCTAAAGATCGCAGGATTCGTATATCGATGAGTAATATTGTTTTAAAAGGGGCCGGAAAAAACAAAACGACACTCGAAATGACTGCTGCAAATAATTCTCCCAAACCAACTGAAGAAATGTGGAATGCTCCTGTCATGATGGAGTTCAAACATAATACAGGATTAAAAGAATCAATTGGTGTTATCACTGAAGATGCTCCCATAGGCAGCAAAACCATAACGGCCAGTTTAACAGGAGTAAGTGCAGGCAGTTGGGTATGTCTCGTACTGGGAACCCCAGAGTTGGGAAACACGGATAATGATGTTATTAATTCCGAACTATCTCCTTACCAATGGCAAGATATTAAGGTACAACAAGGCATTACTCCCAATATCAAAACAAATGGTATTCAAATATTCGAATACCATCAGATTGAAAAGATTAGTGGTAACAGTGTTACCTTTAAAGAACCCATCATGCATGCTATTAATAAAGATTGGGGATGGAATGTACATAAATTCACCAATTATGCCAATGTTGGCGTAGAAGACCTTACATTTAAAGGACATGCCAAAGAGAAGTTTATTCACCACGGCTCTGACATTGACGATGGTGGTTTTAAGCTCATCGATTTTGTACGTCTGACCAATTCGTGGATGCGTCGGGTTAATTTTGAAAGTGTTAGTGAAGCCATGTCAATCACAAACTCTGCCAATTGTTCTGCTTATGACATCACTATTGGTGGTAATCGTGGACATGCTTCTATCCGCTCGCAAGCTTCTTCCCGTATCTTTATTGGAAAAGTAACCGAAAACAGCAATGGCTACACACTTAGAAAAGGAGAGGGTGAAAGCACATTGCTGGAATATAAAACGAACGTTGGTCAATATCACGCTTGCGGTGTTTCAAAGCAAAGCATGGGTGCTGTAATATGGAATGTGAGATGGGGAGATGATTCTTGCTTTGAATCACATGCTACACAGCCACGTGCAACATTGATTGACTGCTGTACTGGCGGTTTCATGCATTGGAGACAAGGAGGAGACTCTGCTCAAATGCCAAATCACATGGAGAATCTGACAATATGGAATTTCTATGCAACAAATGCACAAACAGACCAGGACATCGATACAGAAGGTAAATTTACCTGGTGGGATAGTAACGGCTTTTGGTGGAAATTTATGCCTCCTATCATTGTCGGTTTCCACGGAAGTCCTTTAGATTTTGATGCTACTCAAATGAAGCGACTCGAAAGTAACGGAACTGCTGTGGAACCATATTCACTCTATGAGGCTCAATTACGTAAACGTTTGGGATATGTTCCTTCCTGGCTATCCTCTTTAAAATAATAACTTTAAAACAATATAATCATGAAAAAAGTATGGAGTATGTTCATGTTATTGGCTGTATGCCTGGTAGCATGTACCAACATTGACGATTTGGAAGATGATGTAGACGCACTGAAAAAGCGCGTTACCGCACTCGAGACACAAGTACGTGATATAAATAGTAACACAGAAGCTCTTCGCGAACTTTATAATGAAGGAACATTTATTACTAATATAGAGGAAAAGTCTGATTCCTACACACTCACTTTGAGCAATGGAAAAACAGTAAATCTATATATGAAAAACGATAATAACCTGTTATGCCCTATTATCGGTATCGATTCAGAAGGCTACTGGACTGTTCTTTACAACAAAAATGAAACTCCGGAGCGTCTGACTGTAAACGGACAACCTGTGAAAGCTAATGGAGAGAGTGGCAAGACTCCTACATTTAATGTAGATAGTGAAGGCTACTGGCAGGTTAGCTATGATGAAGGAAAAAACTATGAATATATATACAAAGAAGGAACTACTGACAAAGTCAGCGCAACTGGTGACGGTTCCGCTCCGGCAGAAGACAAAAACTTCAAGAGTGTAACAGTAGAAAACAACGAACTGGTCTTAGTACTTGCGGGTGAGGATGCTCCAACCATACGTATCCCTATCATCAGCGACTTTGAATGTAGTTTTGCGGCTGAAGATTTAGAACAAATACAAGAGTTTTCTGCAGGTGAAACGAAAGAATTTACCATGACCATGAGAGGAGTAAAAAATACAATGATTACTGCTCCAGAAGGATGGAGTGCTAAATTCTCTAAGGAAGCTGGAAAAGAAAATGTATTGATTGTTACTGCCCCTGCATCAAGCGCAAAGATGATGACTCGTGCAACAGCTGATAACAGTACTGATATTGCGATATTGGCAACAAGTGGAAAGTATGCTATGATTGCAAAGATTCAGGTTAGTATTAAGAATCGTACGGATTATAAAGCCGATTTTGATCATGGTAAAGACATTACTATCGGCGGCATCACCATCAACAACCAAATTTATTCAGATGCTGACATACAAATATTGGATGCAACAGATGCCGATGTGGCACTTGACACTTACTTTAGTGCTACAATGAGTAAACCTGTTATACTGTTCCTCACAGGTACAGCACACAATTTTACCACAACCGGAGTAAAATCAATCAGCAATGATGTTATTATCATCGGTCGATATGATGACGAGCAAGTAACACTTCGTCCTATTAATTGCTGGAAATCATGCAAAGGAAAGCTACTTTTTAAGAATATAAAAATAGATTTAAGTGATCTCAATGGAGGTAGCAATGCTGGTTATTTTATAAATAATGCAGGCGTTATCAGCAAGGGAGACTTTACTGACATCTGCATTGACAACTGTCTGATTGCGAATGTCTTGAAACCAATTTATTACGATGCAGCACAAAAGACTTACTTTGGTATAGACAACATCTCTGTTCAAGACACTCGTATTGAAGTTAATGCTATCAAAATTGCCTTGATAAATATATATAAAGGCTTCAATTTAGGAGATTATAAAACTTTCAACTTCAAGAACAATATAGTGTATAGCCAGACACCTCAAGAAGGCGTGCAAATATTAAACTGGGCTACTGGTAATATACCTTTATCAGATGGTGTACTTTCTGCCGAAATTATAAATAATACTTTTGTCAACATGATAGGTAGCAATATATTCTTCAGATATCAAAAAGGAACATCATTGACTATAAGCAAGAATATCTTTGACGTAAGTCCGGAAGCAGAATTCGGTTCCTACTATTATTCTTTCTTAGAAAGTTGCACACCTCAAATAGATGTAACCGACAATATCGTATATGGCTTAACCAAAAATTGGAATTATTATCATACAAGTTCTTTAGTTAAAGAACCAACAAGCGGTAATAACATAACCAAGCACGCAACAGCTCCTATTACTCAATATGATTATGTAAATGGTATATTTACATTAGCTAGCGATGTAGCTGGTTATGGAGCAACAATTGAATAAAACTCTTTTACCAGTTTAATAATAAAAGCCGCATAACTTTCGTTATGCGGCTTTTATTTATCTAAATGTCATATCATCAATCAAGAAATCAGAAACAGGAGAAGCTACTACATCCGAAAAATACGAGTCTGGTTCAAAAAGAAAGTCCCTGCATCTGATGCATGACAGCACGACGACTCAGATCTGAAGCTCCTTTATTAATATTCAATACTTTACAAAAACATCTGCCAAGTTGAACAAACGATGGCTGGCTTAGCTAAAGCCACATCTTTTCCCCCACCACCTTGCGGAAAAACTTTTTTAATCTATCTTTGCACCCAAAACAACGCTACATGAAATACAAACTTATCGTGCTCGACCTTGACGGCACACTCACCAATTCTAAAAAAGAAATCACTCCCCGCAACAGGGAAACTCTAATACGTATACAAGAGCAAGGAATACGACTCGTATTAGCTTCCGGACGACCTACTTATGGTATTGTACCATTAGCCAACGAATTACGGATGAATGAATTCGGAGGTTTCATCCTTTCCTATAACGGAGGTGAAATTATCAATTGGGAAACAAAAGAGATGGTATATGAAAATGTGTTACCTAATGAAGTTGTTCCGATGCTCTATGAATGTGCCCGTACCCACCAACTAAGTATATTAACCTATGACGGAGCAGATATAATAACAGAAAACTCTCAAGACCCATACGTACAAAAAGAGGCCTTTCTCAATAAAATGGCAGTACGGGAAACAAACGACTTCCTCACAGAGATCACGCTTCCTGTAGCCAAATGCCTCATCGTGGGAGACGCAGATAAACTCATTCCGCTTGAAGCAGAACTTAGTCTCCGGCTACAAGGACATATTAACGTTTTCCGTTCAGAACCCTATTTCCTCGAATTAGTTCCGCAAGGAATTGACAAAGCTCTTTCTCTTGCTGTCTTATTAAAAGAAATAGGAGTAGCACGAGAAGAAGTCATAGCAATGGGAGATGGCTATAATGACTTATCCATGATTAAGTTTGCAGGACTGGGAATTGCTATGGGAAATGCACAAGAACCTGTAAAAAAAGCAGCAAATTACATCACTCTAAGCAACGAAGAAGACGGTGTAGCAGAAGCTATTGATAAGTTTTGCAGTCAACAATAACCAAACATTTATTTTCATGCTGACAAAATTTTAGTTTCTCGGTGAGAAACCTTTGGTTTCCCATAATGAAACCATTGGTTCCTCGGTGTGAAACTTTTAGTTTCATACCGGGAAACTAACAATATTATCAGTAAAACAACTCAAGAGCTAAAATCAACTCATCAAAGATAGAGCGCATATTCAGATTTTATACTAACTTTGCAGTTCCAATAAAACAAATATAAAATGTTATGGAACATCAACTTACCATTTACAACACCTTAGATAGAAAGAAAGAGTTGTTCGTACCGCTTCATGCACCTCATGTAGGCATGTATGTGTGCGGACCGACTGTTTACGGAGATGCCCATTTAGGACACGCCCGCCCGTCTATAACCTTCGATGTATTATTCCGCTATCTCACCCACCTAGGATATAAAGTACGCTACGTACGCAATATTACCGATGTAGGTCATCTGGAACATGATGCCGATGACGGAGAAGACAAGATTGCCAAGAAAGCACGTCTGGAAGAGTTGGAACCAATGGAGGTTGTTCAATATTTCCTGAACCGCTATCATAAAGCAATGGAAGCACTGAATGTACTTTCTCCGAGCATCGAACCACATGCTTCAGGACATATCATTGAACAAATCCAACTGGTACAGAAGATTTTGGATGCCGGATACGCCTATGAAAGCGAAGGCTCCGTTTATTTCGATGTAGCCAAATACAACAAAGATCACCATTACGGAAAACTTTCCGGACGTAATCTGGACGACGTATTGAATACCACCCGTGACCTCGACGGACAAAGCGAAAAACGCAATCCCGCCGATTTCGCCCTTTGGAAAAAGGCACAACCTGAACATATCATGCGCTGGCCGTCTCCATGGAGCGACGGTTTCCCCGGATGGCATGCCGAATGTACCGCTATGGGACGCAAATACCTAGGCGAACACTTCGATATTCACGGAGGAGGAATGGACTTGATTTTCCCTCACCACGAATGTGAAATCGCACAATCGGTAGCCTCACAAGGTGATGACATGGTTCACTACTGGATGCACAACAACATGATTACCATCAACGGAACCAAGATGGGTAAATCACTCGGCAACTTCATCACTTTGGACGAATTCTTCAACGGTACTCATAAGCTGCTGGCACAAGCCTACACACCAATGACAATCCGTTTCTTCATCCTGCAAGCTCATTACCGCAGCACGGTAGACTTTAGCAATGAAGCACTGCAAGCATCCGAAAAAGGACTGCAACGTCTGATGGAAGCCATTGACGCATTGGATAAGATTACTCCCGCACCGGCAACTTCAGAGGGAATCAACGTGAAAGAACTGCGCGCTAAATGCTATGAAGCAATGAATGACGACTTGAATACACCGATTGTCATCGCACAGCTTTTCGAAGGTGCCCGCATTATTAACAATATCATTGCCGGCAATGCTACCATATCCGCCGAAGACCTGAAAGAGTTGAAAGAAACATTCCATCTATTCAGTTTCGACATCATGGGATTGAAAGAAGAAAAAGGCTCTTCTGACGGTCGTGAAGCAGCCTACGGCAAGGTAGTAGATATGCTACTGGAACAACGTATGAAAGCGAAAGCCAACAAAGACTGGGCTACTTCCGACGAAATCCGCAACACCCTGACAGCACTCGGATTTGAAATCAAAGATACTAAAGACGGTTTCGAATGGAGACTGAATAAGTAACAAGAAAAGAAAGTGCTCAACGCACCGTGTAAATACAAAGAAGACCGGCTCACCACGAACCGGTCTTCTCTTTTTTCATAGAAACATGATAACTAATACCCTCTCTTTAAATTCTTGTTTTCTCTTATCTTATTCACTAATTATTTATTTTCCATGAGCATTTCAACCGGCTGTCCATGCTGACAGGTTACCGTCAGTACGGTCTGGTCTCCCTGCTGTTCTAACCGGACATTTTCCATCGGACTTGTCAATGTCCAATGCCCTTTAAGCCGTATCTCCTTAGTAATAAGACGACTGGGCTCTTTCGTTGTATACGTCTTCTCTTCTATATTCAGATTCGGATCACAGACACTTAAGCGGATACCTTTATTAGATTCCTTTGCATACATCACCATTGTTTCCGCAGGAATAGTGGCGAACACTTTATCACCAGCAGGCTGATAAGTTTCAAAAGCAGCATACGCCGTGATACCTGTCTTTTTATCATAAACAACGTGAGCAGTCTGATCGCGTTGCAACACCTCGTATGGAGAAGTTTTACGCAGTTCGTCAAGATCAGAAACAGAAGGTTGTATCAAAACCATATATTCATAAGTCCCCTCTTTCGGCGCCTTGCCATGTTCTATCCAGGCAGAAGAGAATTTTCCCTTAGTTACTTCACGTGTCTTTTCGTGCCGTGATTCCTGTTCTGCCACCTGTGAGCGAACAGTTCCGTCCACTACATGATAATAATTGTCATAGCCATCATGAAGCCAATAGCTATCCTCTCCTACTTTGGGCTCCTTACCATTATATTTTGTCTGGAAAAGAGTCGTTTCCGTAGAATAATCCGCATTGGAGTTCGAAATACCTGTTCCCAAGCAAACCATCCGGTTATCAAAACAGAATACGGATTTACGGGCTACAAAGTCCGGTGTGAAGTTCTCATAATCCCGTTCTGTTAATTTCATAGCGAACATTCCATTTTTACCATCTAAAGAACTGCTTCCGGAGAAATTCTCTTTGGAGCGTGCCATAGTCGTTCCTTTCAATGGACTATCAAGCAAGTCGAAAGGCAAATGAATGGTAGTTGTACCCGGCAAACGGTTCCAGTCCCATCCCTCCTGCACAAAACCGCTTCCGGCACGTGACACGGGATTCCCTTTCCCCATAATCTGCACGGAGCCATAACTCTGATAACGTCCGTAACGGTTATCTTTCGTATAAATTTCAGAGCCCCATACGTCAGTGGTATACCCTTTCAATGTCACCATCCAGTCCGCACGACGGAAAATGCCTGCCGAACCATAGTTGTAAACGAAGAATCCCTGTGGAGCCTGTGCCGGTTGAATACCTTCCTTCTTGAAGAAACGCGCATTCGGAGTATCACTATTGCGTATCAGACGTAAATAGTCGGCAGCCAGACCGCGATCAAACGTATTTCCCTGACCGGACAAATCGCCGGATAAAGCGATATTGGCAAATGCTTCGATATCATCGCTTCCCATCTTCCCTCCAAAAGGATGACGACCACTGATTCCGATGCCCCATTCATAAAGATTGCAATAATTGCGCATAGCAATAAAGGCTGATTTCATGTGTTTGCGTGCATCTTCTGTCAGTTCAAAGCTTGTACCATTGGTAAATGCAATATATTCTCCTACAGTCGCAAGTACTCCAGTGGTATATCCCGGATAGAAACCACCATGATGGAAAGTCGTGCCATCTACTTTTATACCACCAATCGTTCCCGGAGTATAACGCAAAGAAGTAGATAACCAACGTGACAAACCACTCAAAGCCTGCGCCTGTTCTCTTGTATCGGGAAACATCATAGCAGAGATAAATTTCGCCATCAATAGCGTGTGCCAAGAATCCAATAATTCATCACGCGTTGGAGAACACGGCTGACGAGTTTCCTGCAAAGCCGCCCAAAAACGCAATGTGGATAGATAAGCATCCCGATGAGGATGTTTGTAGATAGCATCACGCATCAGCCAGGCAGTCGTATATATCTTACGTACCTGATATCCATAATGGTGATTAGTCCCCATACCGCTACCGTATGCAAATCCCTGGTCAATAGCATAATCGAATACGGTAAAATAATTCTTCTTTGACGTTTCATTCTGATTATAATAAGCATCATAAGCAAAACCGGAAAGCATTGTTTCAATATCATTCCACGACATCTCCCCTTTCTTCTTGTCCTGTTCATCAGGGGCAACAATAGGAGTCCCTATAAATCCCGTTCCGGCGATAGACGGACTAATTGCAGCCTTCTCAAATGTCTTATAGGCAGCATTAATCGCTCCTTGGGGTGCTTTCTTTATTTCCAGAAAATCTGTCAAACGTTGTTCAATAGTCTTCAATTCTTTCTTTTGCTTACTTGTCAATTTAGAAGGCAGAGGGATATCATACAACTGTTGTTCCCATTTCCACACGAGGCACCAATGCCACAAGTCACGATTAGACAGCCCATTATTAGTAGGCAACTGCTGATCGGGGGTGGTACGAAGATTCATTTTCTTTTCCGGGAAAATCAGACGGTCAAGAAAGATACGCCCCTTCCGTTGTGGGGCAACCAGCCGATAGGCTACAATCTTCTTATCTTTCTTGTCTCCCTGCATATACTCAAAAGAGATCCAGCAAGCCCGCCAACCTGCTGCCTGCAAACGATAAGAGAACCAATAAGAGACTTCTCCCTCCTTATTCAGAAACTCAAAACGAATGGAATCCTGCTGTGGTTTCTCATTATAAATCCATAAGGTAATGCCGAACTGCTTCTCGTTTCTCGTATTCAACGATAAAGGAGCAATTTGAACGTCCAGTGTAGAACCGGGCTGAAAGTCCCATTCCAGACTACTTTCACCCTCCTTGTAAAAAAGAGAAGAGATTTTCACTTCTCCCTTTCCGGAAACTTTAAATGCTTCGGGCACTTTCTCTTCAAATCCGATGAGTTGGGCGAAAGTTGAAGGAATAATTCCCAAAAGGAATAATATTATAAAACAACTGCTTTTCATTACTGAATTGTTATCTTTTTTAGGCACGGATTACACGGATGAACGCGGTTACTTTGCAACAATGACAACACTAAAGACCGTGAATCCGCGTGATCTGTGCCTAAATGATTATATAAGAATACATAAATCGTTAATAAGGAATCCGATCCGACAGAATCTTTTCCGTATACCAAGGATCATTAATTTCCTTTAGCATGGCTCCCATTTCACCGCAAAGTTGTGCCACAATCTCCTTATTTTCTTCCAAAGGCAAGTTATGCAGTTGATATGGATCTTTTACATCATCGAACAAAAGACTTTTTTTCAACTCCTTCGTATTGCGGTCGATATATAAAGCCAATGTATATTGAGCCGTCTTGATACCTCTTGAAGAAGGGAAGTAAGTTTGCACCAATCCATTTTCATCTTTATCACCGTCTACATTCTGAATGTACAGCGCACCGGTAGGACGAACAATTTTCGCCTTTTCATCGAAGAAAAGAGGAGCAAAATTACGTCCCTGCACTTCTGCCGGGATAGAATCACCCAGTCCGCACAGGCCAAGCACTGTAGGCATAATATCAGGAGCGGAAAGCAATAAATCATCCACCCTCGGCTGAATCTTACCGGGGAAACGAACCAGGAACGGAATATTCATAGATTCGGAATAAGGGGAATTCTTCGGATCATCGGTACGCTGGCTGCACATCGTTTCACCATGATCGGAAGCAAAGATGACAACTGTATTCTTATCTAATCCCATCTCTTTCAATGTTTCCAGAATCTGACCGAAAGCACGGTCCACACCGGTTACGGAGGCGAAATAATAGCGGGCGGATGCTGCCTTCTTCATCTTCAAATCTACATTCGGGCGAATCAACAGACTATCCAAAGGCTGGTCTTTATAAAGATTGAAATCTTGTTCCTCGCAGTCATTCAAAGAACGGTACGGGCTGTGAGGAGGATTCATACCTACCATAATAAAGAAAGGCTTCTTGGTATCGCGTACGTTACCGTCATTTTTCAGATAAGAAACAACCTTGCCTGCTTCATGCAGGGGCGACCATTCTTTCGGATCATGCCTCTTGCCATCCGTATCCCAATAATGCGGGTTCTTGTGTTCATCAAATGTACCGTAAGAATACCAGTAATTAAAACCATGACGACGTTCTTTCGGAGTATAAGCATCCCATGCCGGACGTTTCTCTTCTACATATTGTCCCGGATGTTCGGGATCGTTCGGAGTTGGGAAGTCGGCATGAAGTTTGCCGAAATAGGCACAGTCGTAACCTGCCTTACTGAATACATCGCCAATACATTCCGCATCTTCGCGTAAGGAGCTGATCGGACGTGAGGAGTTACAATTCAATGGTACACCGCTTTTATTCGGGTACATACCGGTCAGTAACATTCCACGATGAGGACTACTCAACGGGCAGTTACTCTGTGCAGACGACAGTACCATCGATTCACGCGCAAACGCATCCAAATTAGGAGTATGCACGGGGTCTCCTTTAAAATTTACTTTATCCCGAAATCCGTCCTGATTCCAAAAGCCCATCGCCTGATTACGGTATTGATCGGGAAATACATAGATTATATTGGGATGTTCTGCTTGTTGGGGCACTTGCTTCGGAGCCTTGCAACCCTGTGCGGCAAACAGCGTCAGACCTCCTACAAGAAGGTTAATAGGTTTATTCATGATAGTTTACGATAAATGATTTAAACAGGTTAGTGATAAATAATGAGAGGGGAATAATAAACAATCAATGCTGAATGATAAACGGTAAACATGTTACGTTAGAATCCTTAAAGCATTCATCGTTCACTGTTTACCGTTCATTATTTTTTATTATTCCTTATTTCTTTTCCAAATCTCTTTTACGCATCAGTCCTTCCAGGAAGTAATAGTCAGCATAGTTCAGAGGGACATCAATTTCCTGACCGTGAGGAATACTACCTACTGAATGCATCAGGATAAAGTTTCCATTTGTTCCAACCTTTGCACGATAAGCAGGCGAGCCTAAACTCTGCATAATCTTATCAGCGGTTTCCTTGTAGTGATTATCCGGCAGGTAGCCATCCAGTTCGTAAAGGGCAGAAGCTGTACAAGCGGCAGCAGAAGCATCACGCGGTTCGTTCGGAATATTCGGAGCATCATAATCCCAGTAAGGAACGAGATCTTCCGGCATATTCTTATTATTAAATATAAAATTATATACTTTTTGTGCCTGGTCGAGATATTTCTTGTCTTTCGTGTAACGATAGCAAGTAGTGTATCCGTAGAGTGCCCAAGCTTGTCCACGGGCCCAAGAAGATTCATCCGCATATCCCTGTGCAGTTTGTTTCTTACGCACTTCACCTGTCTCCGGATCGTAATCTACCACATGGTAGCAGCTATTGTCCGGACGGAAGTGGTGAGCTATTGTCGTATCGGCATGTTTCACTGCAATATTATAGAAAGTAGAATCACCTGAAAGAGCGGTTGCCTCAAACAAGAGTTCGAGATTCATCATATTATCAATAATCACCGGACATTTCCATCCACGCGTTCCCTGCCAGCCTCTATCGGCATCCCATGACTGGATAACGCCTGCATTCGGGCGAAAACGGGTAGAAAGCGACTTAGCTGTTTCAATAATTACATCTTTATATTCTTTCTTGTCCGCCAAACGGTATCCGTTCAGATAACTACAACCGATCATAAACCCTACGTCATGATGCCATTTCAGATGTTTTACCGAATCAAGAGCTTCCGTATATTTTTCGGCCAATGGTAACCATTTCTGATCTCCGGTCAGATTATATGTGAGCCACATACTGCCGGGGAAGAAGCCGGAACACCAGTCTTCGATAGGTATATAGGATATACTACCGTCTTTGTTGATAGTTCTTGGATTCAGGATCTTACCGGATTTTTCAATAATGTCCGTTTGAATCGTGTTTTGTGCAACTGCGTTGTCGATGTTGTCCTGAATAAAGTCTACTTCAACCTTTTTTTGTCCACCGCAACCCGTTAAGATCAAAAGGGAAAGTCCTAATGCGCTAAGAATTGTTTTCATAATACATGGATTGTTTATTAAGTGATTAATTTTCTTGATGGCAAAAGTAGTGCATTTAAATAGAATTGACCGACCTAAATAATCCAAATGAAGGACAATTTTGGTACATTTCACTGAAAAATGAAAGAATGGATAAAATTCTACATATATTCAAAAAACAGAGTCCAGATACAAAAAAAGTATCTGAATTCTGTTTTCTCAATTATATAATATTGTAAACAGTATCTATAATTCGAATGACTATAGATGAATTGTCTTGTTCAGCCAAGTAACTAATCCGACTTTTTATTTCAAACTTTCACAAATTTCCGTATTCATCCTCTTCAATTTCTGTTCATCTAGTTTTATCACTTTACGATCGTATGTTATCAATCCGTTCACTTCGATCTCAACATCTGTAGTCTGTGTATAAACAGCAGCTGAAAATCCACGTGCAATCATATCCTTCAGCATATTAGCATACTTCAGATACTCATCAGTAGCTTCTTTGGAAGTACTAAACTGAACATATCCCCAATTACGATTCGGCTCCCAAAGATGCTCCTTCAGCACTAAACCAATTCCTCCATACTCTCCGAGTACAGTTGCACGCTGTGCGTCATATAAATACATCTCCGGACCGGGATAATTATGCAAATCGAGCATATCACCACAGGTATAATGATTACCTCCACTGGCAGGATTCACTAAACGGGAAGGATCATATTGCTTTGTCCATTCTGCTATTTCAGGGGTTTTAAACTGCCCCCAAGCCTCATTGAAAGGTACCCATGTGCCAATACAAGGATAAGAGTAAAGGCAGTCGATAATTTCTTTCCATTCTTTACGATAAATAGCCTCTGATTCAGCAGACCGTTTAAATTCTGTTCCCTCAAAATACTTCCGATTCTGCCACTCGGGATTCTTATCGCCACTCGGCATATCCTGCCACACAATAACCCCTAAACGATCACAATACGTATACCAACGGGCAGGCTCTACTTTTATATGTTTGCGAATCATATTATATCCAAAATCTTTTGTCTTTTGAATATCATATACTAAAGCCTCATCCGAAGGTGCCGTATACAAGCCATCCGGCCACCAGCCCTGATCTAAAAGACCAAACTGAAACAAGTCCTTATTATTCAATTGTAGACGCACAATTCCATTTTTATCGCGTTTCATTGAATATTTACGCATGGCAGTATAGCTCTTAACCTTATCGATCAACTTATTTTCTGAATATAGACAAATTTCCATATCATATAAAAACGGAGAATCCGGCGACCACCACTTTACATCAGACGGCATAGCAATTTCAACCGGAATACCATTTACGGAACTTCCTACAGCCACCAGCTGTTTTCCTTCTAATACCTTCACCTCCAATTTATCTGAAAGCATCTGATGACCAGTCATAACCTCTACTGTCAACTTATTCCTGTCAATATCAGGAGTCGTCTTGACATTGACGATCGACCGGATTGGCACAGGTTCCAGCCAAACAGTTTGCCAAATACCACTAACTGGAGTATACCAAATACTTCCCGGCTTACTAACCTGCTTTCCTCTGGGTTGAGGACCTTTATCAGTCGGGTCCCACACTTTCACGATCAATTCATTTTCCCCATTCAACAAGGCAGGCGTAATATCGAAAGAAAAAGGAGTAAATCCTCCTGTATGTTGTCCCACCTTTACCTTATTTACCCAAACATCCGCTTTCCAGTCAACAGCCCCAAAATGCAATAAAATCTTATGTCCTTTCCATTTGGAAGAAACCGAAAATTGACGTTGATACCAGAGTTCATTCTTCTCCCCAAGGCTTTTCCCCACTCCGGACAAGCTGGATTCTACAGCAAAAGGAACTAAAATCCGGCCATCATAACTTTGTGGCATAGCTTGACCTACCGGAGAAATAGCATAATTCCACAATCCGTTCAGATTTATCCAGTCAGCACGTTCCATAATTGGACGGGGATATTCGGGCAGTACATTTTCAACATCTATTTTCGCCGCCCATTCCGTCATAATTCGTCCGTCAACCGGTTTCCACTGTGCAAATAAATAAACACTATTAATAAGTATCACTAAAGAGCATATAATTTTTCTCATCTACATTATTTCTATTAAGAGTATTTTTACTAGGTCAAGTTATTCCAATATAATATCAAACTGATCGTACGGTGCCGTACGATGCGCCAAATGCTTAGTCAATTTTGAAATTCCAAACAAAGGAGAGTAAGTACGTACTTTAATCGTTTTACCATCCGGCATAAATTCCAGAATACGAAGCCAGCCATCCCCTCCGTTCCCTTCCGGACCACCTCCTACATATTGTACATTAAACGTCATTTGTGATACATCTTTCCCGGCACTGTTCTTATCCACCCGATAAGCCACATTATTCTCATATTCACCGGTACCTTTTCCCACATGTCCGCAAAGTACGAGACGGATATTGGAAGAAGGATAAATAAGTTTCTCCCAGATAGCCTGCCCCGAGTTTTGTGGAGAAATCTTATACCCATCTTTCGTAACACGCTTATTACCTATATTAAGATAAGAATGAGTGATAAAAATCACCTTATGATTCTTGTATTCCGGCTTGTTTACCAAATCTTTCGCCCATTGCAGCACTTCATCACGAGGCACAAACTCTACTGCTATGACCAAAATCTTTCCCCATCCCGGCTCATCAAACTCAAAAGCCGAATTCTCTAAAGACGCCCTGCCTTCACGATTAGGAAATTCACTGACACAGATATTCCGCCAGGTAGAATTACGCTCAAAAGGAATATAATCAGGAAAATAAGTACGACCGTTTTCTGCGGCTTTGTATCCATAATCATGATTGCCTGCGGCAATAATATAAGGTACTTTGTTATCCAGTCTTTTCAAAGCCTGCGACGCTGCCTCCCACATCTCACGACTGGTCTGATTTAGCATCTTACGGTTTAACACATTGTTGTCATTCTGTTCTACCAAATCCCCCGTACAAAGGACAGCTTTAATTTTAAGTGGTTCTATGTTGTCCGCAATCCATGCAGTGCAAAGATCAAAAAGCGGCTGGTTAATATCATACTTGGTATACCCCTGTGGATCACCAAGCAAAATCATAGAAAAGGATTCCGGATCGACCAGCTTCTGGGGATCAGCCCGATGCTGCGCCGAGACAGCAGTAGCAGAAGCGCACAATATCCCGGCCAATAAATAGTTGAATAGTTTCATAAGTTACTCTTTTTCTTCTTCGTTTTTAAATACAGGTGCACGAGATACGGATGCCGGTGTGCCATTAGTAATATAAGGCCAGCCATCACTGCTCCATTGTATGCGGTCACACATCAATTGACGACCATTATCTATTTTCGCTTTCTGCCAGGCATGATAGAAGAACCAGTCATTACCCTCGTCATCCGTGATAATTTCGGAATTGTGTCCGGTTCCGGCAAACAGGTTATTACCCTGTAGAATTACTTCATTATAACTACTATTTTCTTTCATCACAGTACCGTTTTTACCCACATAAGGACCTTCGATATTTTTAGAACGCCCCACCACTACACGATACGTACTTCTTTCCTCTTCACAACAACTACCCGTAGAGCCAAATAGATAATAATAATTCCCGCGTTTATGAACCATGATGCCTTCTATTGAAGGACCCGCTATCTTTTCGGAAACAGCCCCTTTAATGGATAGACCGTCAGCACTTAACTCTACATAACGGATACCTCCTTCATAGCCTTTAGAAGTACTATTATAACTTCCCCAGAAAAGATACTTCTTACCATTATCTTCAAAATAACAAGGGTCGATGCACTGCATAGTACCAGAATTGTAGTCAAGAAGTTTTCCGTGATCCGTAAAAGGTCCTACAGGAGAGTCGCTGACCGCCACCCCGATACAACTATTCTTAGGCAAGTCCCAGTGCCCGAGAGTATAATAGAGCACATATTTGCCATTGATATAGTTAATGTCCGGAGCCCATAAGCGAGTGTCCGGCTGCCAGTTCGGTTTTTGCAGAAAGGCTGCCCCAGCATAAGTCCACTGTGTCATATTAGTAGATTTGTAAATCGGAATATAGATATTATCCTGTTGGGTAACATACAAATAAAAGTTCCCGTCTGCCGCATGGATTATAGTCGGATCAGGCAACTGTTTGCCGACTATAGGATTGGAGAATGAAACAGGATTAGGGGTACTCCCCCCACCCCCATTTCCATTACCGTTACCCGGCCCATCCGGTTGTTCGTCAGAGCCACCGGAACATGCCATGATACACAATGCTGTTGCAATTAAAAAAGATAATTTTTTCATATATACTTTATTAGTTAAAACTAAGATTAATTTATCCAACCTTCATTCTGTTCCAAATTCGAGTTCATTTCCATTTCTTTAGCAGGAATAGGCCAACTCCAGCACTGATCTCCCAACCAGTACCAGGTATAAGTCGTTTCACCCCACATCTGCATCAGACCGTTACGATTATTATCAAACTTCTTATCTTTCCACGTTCCCCAACGCAATTCATGGAAATACATGGAATCTTCGCCACCGATTTCCCAGTAATACTCATTCCGGATACGTTCACGCAAATCACTCTGCCCGTTAACTTTCGTAGCAGGATAAGTTGCATTATTCAATTCGACATGCCCTGCACGACGTCTTACTTCATTAACACATCTGATTGCCTCGCTTTCATGGGTACTTCCCCATTCATTTAGCGCTTCTGCTTTCAGGAGCAATACTTCCGCATAGCGTATTAATGGAATATCCAATCCATAAGTATCACGCTCTGTCTGTTCCAGACCTTCAGGTACAAACTTTCTCCATAGGTAGTAAAACTTATCGTTTGTATCAGTACGGATATCAAAAGGCTCTGCACTGTCGGAGCCACGATAAGGCCAACGCAATGTATAAGTATGAGCTATTCCAGAAGAAGCACCATTGTATTGTGCGTAAGGGGTAATGATAGCCATTTGCAGACGTGGATCACGGCTCTCGTAAGCTTTTTTGATACGTGCTTCATTGCCACTATCCAGATATTTGCTCATATCGGCCCCATAGGCAGTCATACGTTCCTTTTCTGCCGCGGACAGTCCGTCACGTAGAAAAAATACCACACGTTCTTTTTCTTTCATCGTACTATAGCCCGGCAAGTAGTTATCCCAATTAAATTTTTCTCCGGTTGCCGTTTCAAAGGATTCTACAAAATGCGGATTAGGCAAATAGTTATTCCACATAGAACCTGCCGTACAACGGTTGCCGTAAGTGATGTTCCTTGTATTGGAGTAGCCGTATTGCTTGATGCATTGCACAGAGAATATCATTTCTTCACATTGCTCATTTGCTATTTTCAACAACTGCTTATAACTGGTAGCACCGGCCTTAGTATATAACCCGAAGCCACAGTCAGCCACAGAATTAAAATCATCAACCGCCGCCTCCCAATTCTTCTGCCACATATATACTTGTCCGCGTAATGCATAAGCAGCTCCTTTGGTTACCCGTCCATAGTTAGAGTCACCCGAATTATATTTACCCGGTAGATTGGGTTCATTCACACAATCTGTCAGATCCTGGAGTACAGCCGCCCAAACATCCGCTTCTGAAGAACGGGCTTTGTTACCGTTTTCAGGACTCGTGATTGCATTCATATATAACGGCACTCCTTTATACAAGATATTCAAGCGCATATAAGCAAATGCACGCAAGAATTTACATTCGGCGATAGCCCGTTGCTTCTCTCCGGTCGACATATCAGGAACCTGACCAATATTATCTATCACATCATTAGCACGATAGATAAAAGTATAAAAACGTTTATAAATATCACTGAACAGGCCACTTGAGGGAGTAGCTGCTCCTGTACAATTAGGCATTCGCTTAATCCAGTTCTTGTCTGTATCCATCACAGAAGAATAAGCATCCCATGGAATCCGGTGCGAATCCAAAATGCCGGAGTTAGGACAATATTGATCCAGAAAGACATTATATACGCCGATAACAGCCTGTTCGGCCAAAGTTGCTTTCGTCCAGATACTACTACCGCTTATGTTATTGGTAGGAGTAGTATCTAAAAAGTCCGCACCGCATCCAGCCATAGAGAAAGACAGCAAGGCAATAGATGCACATCTTACTAATTTCCGAAATATTTTTATTTTGTTTTTCATCATAAAATCGTTTTAGAATAAGTTTAGAAAGTGATATTTACCCCGAATGCATATTGTCTCATAGTAGAATATCCCACTGCGGTACGCATTTCCGGGTCCATTCCTTCATACCCGGTAATGGTAAATAAATTTTCACCGGAAGCAAAGAAACGGATATTCTGTGCATATACTTTTTTCGACAGGACAGCAGGTAATGTATATCCGATAGTCAGGTTCTTCAGTTTAATATAATCCCCTTTTTGCAAATGTACTGATGACTGTGTCATACCACTTTGGTCGTTACCGGAGTTATTTGTCAAACGAGGATTCTTTGAACTCAAGTTCGTGCGCGGATCATTGGGATTTTTGGGATCAAAGAAATAGTGATCGTTTGCTATTGCTTCTCCAATAGCATATCCTTTGATGGTAGCACTGCTGTTCAATGCCAAACGATAGTAGTAAATCTTGAAACCTGCCGCACCGGACCAGTTCATGGAGAAATCGAAGCCTTTCCAATTAGCGCTTGCCTGCAGACCGAAGTTATACTTGGGCACATTGGAGCATCCCTGAAACTCATTATCAGCGTCATTACCATATACACCGTCGCCATTTAAGTCAGCATAGATGTAATCACCATACCAAATGCCACTCTTACTGACGTTCTGACGCGGATAGAACTTATACCCTGCCCCTACCATAGCATTCAGCCATTTCATGTCGTCTACCGTACGGATCATTCCGTCTCTCGGACCACCGTTGATATTGACTGTTCCATCTGCGTTAAAACCGTTTCCACTGCCCTTATATGGTTGCAACATATAGTATTCATTAATCATTTTACCCTCTATTACACGGGTAGATCCTCCGGTAGAGACATCGCCGATATTGGTTTGATAAACACGGTTCCCGTTTTCATCTGTCACCCAGCCACGCTGCAGCTCTCCTTTGTATTTACTGACCTTGTTCTGGTTATAGGCAAAGTTACCAGATACACGATATTCTACTTTACCGATACGGTCTTGCCAATTCAGGGTCATTTCAATACCGCGGTTAGTCACTTCCGCAATGTTCTGACGAGGGCCACTGGCTGTCCCGAGAGACATATACATATCAGGGCGATATAAGATTCCATCCGTTACTTTATTATAAAATTCAGCCTCAAACGTCAGACGGTTTCTTAAAGTTGCAAAGTCGATACCAATATTCGTAATAGCAGTACTTTCCCATTCCAACAGGTTATTAGAGATAGAAGTGACTGCCAATCCGTTATTAAGACTACCACCAAACGCGTATTTTGCCGAATTGTACACAGCCTGCCATTCATAGTTGCCAATCGCATTGTTTCCTAACTTACCCCACGAAGCACGTAATTTCAGGTTGTCGATAGGAAGTCCTTTCATAAATTTCTCTTCACTGATTCTCCATCCGGCAGAGAAAGATGGAAAAAGCCCCCAGCGATTATCCGGAGCAAAACGGGAGGAACCGTCATAACGCATATTAACCTCGAATAAATAACGGCTGTCGAAAGCATAGTTAATACGACCGAAGTAAGAACGGGATGTAAATTCCTCACCTGTACCACTTATGGAAGAAGGAGTAGTAGCTGAACTTGGATCACCCACAGACGAATCTATTAATCCAAGTTTTGCGGTGTCGGTAGTCCGTTTGGCAAAACGTTCTTCTTCAAAACCCAGCAACATACCAATATCATGTTTGTGGAAAGTCTGGTTATAATTGAGCAAGTGCGTTAATTTCCAGTGGTTCTCACGGACATACGCCATACGGGTATACAAATCGGCAGGATCTTTGGGGGCAGCTATCCACTGATCTGTACTAAAACTATATTTCCCATAATCCGTATTTACGGACATCGATTCATAACGATAATCCTTATAGTTCAGATTAACATCGTATGAGAAGTGTTTCAGAAACTTCACGTTGGCATAGAAAGTAGTGAAGAACTGCGTGTTCTTGATATGCCCTTCCGATTGCGCCATGTCCCACAGAGGATTGTGAGATTGCGGATCTTCCTCGTTCGCTTCCGGCGCACCATATTTTCCATCATAATATGGATATACGCCCGGTATCATTTTTTGGGTATTGATATTAGTGAGTGAACCGGTATCGCTCTTCTTTTGGTCGGTGTGATACCCCCATACACGAGTACCGATACGTAACCACTTAGTAATATCCGAATAAACATTGGCACGCAAAAAATAGCGTTGGTATCCGGTATCTTTGATTAATCCCGGATTGTCGGTATAAGATATAGAAAGATTATATCCGGTACGTCCCTCCTGCCCAGTGACGGAAAGCGAATGTTTCATCATCCAGTCATTACTGTATATCTCATCGTACCAATCCGTATTGGGATAAGCTACATAATTAGGATAGCCGGAAGCTGAAACGCCATTCGGATCTTTTTCAGCTTCACGCCATTGATTGATGGTAATGTCGCTGAAAGGAGCAGATTCTCCTATATTAGTAGCAGCTTCGTTCATCAATTCCATATACTTGGCGTAGTTAGATACCGTTTTTATCAGTTTTGTAGGTTGATTCAGTGAAAAAGTAGCATTGTAAGATACGCTGACCTTTCCTGTTTGTCCGGTTTTGGTAGTAACCAGAATAACCCCATTTGCCCCCCGGTTACCATAGATAGCACACGAAGCCGCATCTTTCAAGATAGAAATAGAAGCAATATCATTGGGATCTACATTATTCAAGCTTTGTTCCATCCCATCCACCAACACGAGTGGTGAAGAGCTGTTCAAGGTACCCACCCCCCGGATATTGAAAGAAAAGCCTTCATTATATGGAGTCCCGGAGCTTTGCATCACCTGCAAACCGGCTGTCATACCGCTCAACGCCTGCGAAGCACTGACCAAAGGACGAGAAAGTGATTCTTTCTCTAAATTCACCGTAGCAACCGAACCGGTCAGGTTCACCTTCTTTTGCGTACCATAGCCAACCACTACTACTTCTGAAAGCATTTTCACATTCTCTCCCATCACAATGTTGAATGTCGTCTTGCCGGGCGACAATGAGATTTCCTGTGTATCAAAACCGATATAAGACACTTGCAATTTCTTAGCGTCCTCCGGTATTTCCAGTTCAAATTTCCCTTCCATATTACTCACCGTGCCAATATTAGTACCGGGAATTGATACCGATACTCCAATTAAGAATTCATCATTGACATCACTGACGATACCATTGATACGCCGTTTCTTATCTGATTTCTGAATGACAGGCCGGGTGATGATAATATGATTATCTTTTATTTTATAAATTAATTCCTGCCCTTTCAGAATCTGATCCAGTGCCTTGCTTATTGGTTGATTATCTACCTTCACGGTTACTTTACGGGTCAGGTCCACATCATTTTTCTCATATACTAAGGATACATTTCCTTTGACCTCCAACTCCCGGAACGCTTTGCGCACCGTTACGTCCTGCAAATGTAAGGTCACCTGCTGTGCGTGAACCGACAGTGGAAGAACTGCGGCTAATAGCACGAAGAACATGCATTTGATGATTTTACTCATTGATTTAAGTTTTTATATGTATATCTTTTGTTACTAACTCATTGTCTTACAATGTTCTTATTTAAACATTATCCAGGATTGCGAACTAGCTTCATTATCCGCATTTTTCACATTGCCGTTCGTTTCCCAATCGTATCTGCCGGCAACTTTCCCTAAAGGTATCCCTCTATTATCATCCCGAATGACAACAGGACTATGGTAGTTCTCACCAAACACAATGGCATCCGTACAACCAACTTCCTGTAACGCCACCGCTACTTCTCGTAAAGAGGAACCATCACTAAAGACATTCCAAGCCGCTTTTACCGAGTTATAAGAATTTGTAAAACGATTACTTATGAAAATGACCAAGTCTCCTTCTTCCGTGATACCGACAGCCCGACGTCCTACAGGTTTACCATCAAAAGTCCAGATGCTTACCGGATTAGCAGCCCATGAATTACTTCCCGACAACGCTCCATCCATTCCTCTGTTACGAGTCGAAGTATTTCTTCCTTCATGGGTAGCAAATGTCTTATAAAGTTCTGCATTTTCTCCGGCAATCATGATCTGCCCTTTTTGCAACGGATAGGAATATCCACTGACAGCACTGGTTGGAGACCACTGCACCCCATTGGCAGCTTGTTTGCCGGCTCCGCCGCTGGTAAACTTATACAAGTTATTATCTATCACTTCTGCATACGAAATCTCGGCTTTTCCATCAGCCATAATTCCTAAAGTTCCCGGACAATATTTCAAAGAAGTAGATAGGTTGTATCCGAGACGCGGTGCGGATAGCAGCCCACTATCATTCCATCCGAGACTGTAAAATATCGGTACCCAGAATTGCCCGGACAATCCCGGAACAAACAGTGAATAATCCATATTATTATTCATGATAGCTGTTGTACGATGTTGAGCAGTGGGTTCAGCCCATGTTACATTGTCTTTATTCATATCCCAGCTAACTTTCATGTTTATTTTACCGGCAGGAATAGTTATCAACCATCCCGTATTACCGCTCCTTCCATGCAAGTTTTTATTTTCATAGACAATCATGAAATCAGGAATACGAATACTACTGTGTTGACTCTTTAAATCAGCAGTAATATTTTTCCAGTTTACCCCTGCGTCAATAATTCCATTTACAGCACTCAACTGATATTTTTTAGTCATGTTGTTCGTATTGTCTTTTACAGTAATAGTAAGTGTGCTATTTAGGTCAACAATCAGGTTCCCATTTTCATCTTTTTGACTAGAGGGGTCCGTAGAGATGATTTCTGCGTTATCTGCCAAAGTCGGCATCAACACTACGTTTGCAAATGCAGTGTTTTGTTTGAAACGTAACGAAGCGATGCCATTAATAAAGTCAGCACTAACCTGCTCTGTGTTACAAGTAGCCGTTACACCTCGAAGCAACTGGGTAGAAGTGCTAAAAATGGTATATTCAATATCATCTGCTCCATCATTCACTTTAATACGGGTAATACCGCTGCTCAAGTCCAGTACAGCATCAGTAGTGAGCGGATCAATAGGCTTTGCCCATTCATCCGCCAGTTTGAGTTTCACGTTCACCGCACTTTGGTCATCCAAGATGCGAAAATCCAAGGCTATGATTCTACTATTCTGGTCAATAAGACCATTTATCCAGTTCCCTGTGCCATCTTCTGCCTGTATGGCCACCAATGGTTCTTTTACGTACCCCGGGTCTTCGGATAAGACAACACCTTTCAGTTCATCTTCTCCGCATGACATGAATATAAACACAAGGAATGTGCTTAATAGAAAATGTAGTTTTTTCATACAATATTATTTAAATAAGAAATAGCTTATTTTTCTGTCATCCCTGAAAACAATCTTTATCCTGTATGATTTAAACTAAAACAGCTGTTTGTATACCTTATAACTTAAAAAAAGAGTGTCGCGCTATGCTCTTTTACAATTCTTCTTTTTACCATTCATAGAGATTCAGGTTAATATATGCTTTATTGGCCTATTCATTAATATGACAGCCAGATTAATAAAAAGTATAGTGAGAAATGATTTTTTTTCGTTCAGCCCTTCAACTCATCTTTTTATTAGTGAGTTTGGTCATCTTACATTTTTTCAATACCTTGCCCCCGAATTATCCATCGGAGAAACAGAACCTGTGAGTATTCACCTTAATATATTAACTAATAAATCAAATATACGATTTCTGAAAGACATAATGGAAAAAAACCTGGAAACAGAGATTATCGAGGCCCTGAAATCGGGTAAAGAGGAGGCATTCCGATACATCTATAAAACTTACTATACAGATCTTTGCCGGATAGCGAGAGGGTATTTGACAGACTCTTATCTATCAGAATCTATAGTAGAAGATTTGGTGTATAGTCTATGGGAAAACCGCTCTAAAATAACAATTAACACCTCATTGAAGAACTACCTTTTCAGAAGTGTAGCCAATAAGTGTATCAATTATCTTCAGCTTGAATATGTGAGAAGGGAAACGGCCTGCTCGTCAGAAGACCTGGTCATTTACAGCGATTTATGGTCCTTGGGCGAAAATCCGGTTGAGCATTTAGAGGGTAAAGAGCTACATTCTATTATCCAGAAGACGATTGACGGCTTATCTCCGGAAACCCGGAAGGTATTTTTATTGAGTCGTTTTGAGAACAAAAGACAAGAAGAAATTGCCGAAATCATGGGAATCACTATTCATACAGTGAAATATCACATGCGAAGTGCACTGGATAAGCTGAAAGAAGCAGCAAAATCTTATCTTGCCCTGATTGTAATGTTTATTACGAATATATTTAATTAATATTAAAAAGCAAAGTAATTCACTATACTTCTTCTATTGACAAACTGTCCTGATGATAGCGCAGGTATATGATTTTCAATAGATATTAAGTTTAAGATGGTATGAAAGAAGAATTTGACAGACTGATATATGATTTCCTCTCGGGAAGTATCACCAAAGAGGACTTGCATAAGTTGAACGAATGGGTATACTCCGATCCGGAGAATCAGGAATATTTTGAACAGCAGAAACGAATCTGGCTTCTGTCTGCCGAGTATGAAAATGCATCTGTACACGAAGAACGTGCCTATAGCAGGTTTGCGGAACGAATCCGTAAACATAAGAGTGCTCCGGCAGGAAAGGCAAGAAGAGCCTTATTTGTAAAGTATGCAGGTTACGCAGCAGCAATCATTATATTACTGTTTACCACTCCTTTTATAATTTATAATTTTACAACACCTGATGATTCTTTGATTTCCGAAGTATACGCTCCAAGAAAATCGAAATTAAAAATGAAGCTTCCTGACGGTTCTATAGTGTGGTTAAACGCAGATTCCAAGCTTTCTTACTCCGAGAGTTTTAGTCGGAAGAATCGCAATGTCCGGCTGGAAGGCGAAGGGTATTTTGAGGTAGCGCATGGAGAGCATCCATTTGTTATACAAACAGACTCCGCACAGATCAAGGTACTGGGTACTAAGTTTAACGTTAAAAATTATGGTGATGAGAATTATATAAAGGTATCACTCCTAGAAGGTTCCATTGTCTTATTGTGCATCAACCAAGAGTTTATAATGAAGCCTAATCAAACGATGACAGTTAATAAGCTTGACCAAACTTATAAGCTGACCGAGAGTGCTGACTATGCTGAACAGTGGATCAACTGCAAAGTATTCTGGGATGAAGTTCCTATGTCGATCATTTCTAAAGAGTTGGAGCGCCAGTTTGATGTGACATTCGCATTTGAGTCAGAGCAACTCAAGAATTTGATTTTCCATGGAAGTTTTATTATAGAAACAAATAATTTGGAGAAAATATTGGATATTATGTCTGAAACAAATAAATTTAGCTACTCAATTGAAAAAGATAAGGTATATATCCATTCATTGAAAAAATAAGAAACGATTAAAGAATCTTCAAAAATAATATCATGACCGCACAAGAGTTTTTTAAGAACGATCTGTTTGCCGAAAATGCAGGAGTAGTACTGCTGGAAGTACGCAAAGGTTACAGTAAAGCCAAATTAGAAATAAAACCCGAACATCTTAACGCAGGTGCCCGCACACAAGGAGGAGCGATCTTCACATTAGCAGATCTGGCGCTTGCCGCAGCTGCCAACTCGCACGGTACACTAGCTTTCTCTCTCTCGTCCACTATTACTTTCCTACGTGCCAGCGGCCCCGGAGATACTCTCTTTGCCGAAGCACGCGAACGCTATATCGGCCGAAGCACGGGTTGCTATCAGGTAGATGTAACGAATCAGAACGGAGATTTGATTGCCACTTTTGAATCCAGCGTATTCCGGAAAGATCAGAAAGTGCCTTTCGAAGTTCAGGAATAAAAAAAACAGGAAGATGTATTAACACTCTTAAAAGTCTACCTTTTAGACACAGATAACGCGGATAACACGGATAAGAAGATAATAAATCCGTGTCATCCGCGTTATCCGCGTCTAAAAAATAACAGGTTGGCAGGTCAATTTACTGCTGATATGCCTTCGTTTTTTCTCTATATCTATTTAACGATAGAAGTCAGCGGATGCCGGTTACCCGTCACATTATTCAGGAATGCTTTTGCCGAACCGAAGTTCAGGAATAAATCCAGGCGGACAGGAAGATGGTTCAAGTCGTCCGTCACGAAGAAAGTAATCACCTCCTTTTCTTTTCCTTTCTTATCATATTCTACCAATGAGAAGATCAGACAACGGTAAGTAACTCCATTCTCCGCTTTCACATTTTCTTTTCCACGGTAGATAAGCGTTTGCTCTTCCACTTTACGGCCCGTAGCCATCGGGAACTTAATTTTGTCTCCCACCTTATAATCTGCAGGGTCGTAAGAACGTGCCTGTGCCAGAATACTCAACATATCGTATATACAACGGCTATCGCTAGCTTCAGATTCATCAAACGCTCCATCCCGGTAAGTACGCTTCTGATTTACCAGGCAAAGACCGTCCTTATAAGAAAACCAAGCCTCATCGACCGTGTAACGTTTTCCCTCTTCGGCACCTTTGCGGAAATAGCGCGGTTCCAGTTTTTCACCGATCACACAAGTCAGCGTATCGCGCATCTTGAAAAAGAAGTCTGCCCGTTTGCTACCTAAAGCAAGCAGGTTGATCCGATAGGCTGGTTGCGAATGATAAGTAGTCGCATTCGTTGTCAGACTGGCGAGTCCGGCTTTCACCCAAACAAACTTCCAGTTGAAGTATAAATCATACATTACATGTTCGCCGGATTGAAACGCATCATTCTTCGCTTCACATTGGGCACTGGCAGGGAGGGCGAAGATTCCCGTCAATAATGCCACCAATCCAATAATAAGGTTACGTCGAACGTCAACGACGGCGGTTCTGATTATTTCGATCCCTATCTTTCTTTTTCTTGTCTTCATCTGGTTTTTGTTTTTTAAGTTCGTCCGGTTTCTGCTTATCTACTGGAGTCGCATGAATATCCCACGGTTGGGTCACATCCCACAACGCTTTATATTCCAATATCGTCGGATAGTAGTAAACAGCCTCCGGCTGGATGCCTTTAGCAAAGTCTCCCGTGTCCCATTCACCATTTCCATTTGTGTCATTGATTAGTCGGGCTGCATATTTTCCCGGATTCAGGAAGTAGAAATCGACCATTCCGTCCTCTTCCACTCTCCGCTTACGGACCACTTTGTCCTGGGCGTCAAGCAATTCGACAAAGGCCAGTGAATCCGCTCCCGTCACATTGAAATGAAGCGTGAAATATTCATCTTCACTACGCACCTTGAATCCTTGTTTTATCTTATCGGTAAATAATCCATATATTCCGTGGAAGGCAGTCGAGTCTACCGAGAATTCATACTCCAACGTCGGTTCCCAATCATAATACAGATTAAACTTCTTCAGATTCACTGAATCCTGCTCAAATTCGAATGGTATATCTTTCCAGAGCGTATCTACTTTTTGCCGCAAATGTATGGCGGCAGTGTCGAAACTGGCTATCGGTTCTTCAAAATTCAAAGAAATAGATCCATATACATCCATTGACGAAGGGGCACTAACATTCACCGGCAAGAATTTCGTCGGTTCGGGTTCATCCTCTTCCCCTTTCTTTTTCTTCTTTTTCTTTTTGTCCTTATCCGGCTCCTCTTTCTTATATTTCTGTTTCGAAACGAGGTTCAGCGTATCTGTACGGGGCACTAGCTGATTCAAAGTATCTGTATAAAGATAAGTCAGACTCATGGCCAGCGTATCCTGCTTGAAGAGCAGAGAATCTTTCACCCAATAATGGATCGTATCGTTCCGCTGATTCTTTTCGATGACAAAAGCATCCTTTTCATCGAAGTTCAAGCCTTTCAAAACAGGCAAAGTATCTGCCTTACCGGCGAAATAGAACGTGAACTTTTGAGGAACCAGTCTTTCCGATTTGATAAGATATTGCGAATAGTTGAGCTCTTTAAAAGCACGAAGAATGACATCATCCGGCAAATAATGCATATATTTCTTTTCCACTACCGTGTCATAGGTCAACGAGTCTACCCAAGCCGTATCCATGCGGATGCGTTCTTCCATGCGGGGGATAATCAACGAATCGTGGAAAGCGATCATTTCGCTCTTCTGGTTGAAGGTAAAATTCTGGTCGGCATCCATCAATCCATAGATGCGATATTTGCCGGGAGCTACACCACGGATGGAGAAACGTCCACGGCTGTCTGTACGTGCCACACGGTCGAAAGGCAATTTGTTGAAAGCCGAATCGTTCAGGTTGGAATGTAGTCCGACAAGCATACCTTTAATAGGCTCCAGGTTAGAGGCATCGAGCATCGTTCCTGCTACTTCCATCGTATCGATTTCCGTACCGGTAGAGAACGTAAATGCAAAGTTACCCAACGGATTACCTTCATTATTGTCGACAATTGCATCCGAGAAGTCAATCGTATAGGTCGTGTTAGGTTTCAGAGAGTCGAGCAGGTTGACTTGTATTCTCTTGCCGGAAGCCTTGATTTCCGGTTGCTGTATCTGGGGAGGGGAAACAACGACTTTCTCGGTCGCTTTCTCCAGCTTAATAAACTCGTCGAACATCAAAGAGACTTTAGTCCTTTTATTATTCAAAGCCCCCGCCTCCGGAGTACTGCCGATGAAACGGGGCGGCGTCTCATCGTATGGTCCACCGTCCGGCCGTCCAATACTGGCGCAGGAATATAACATCGCCCCCAGCGTTACTACCGGAAGCACCTTGCGAACTATTTGTTTTATCTTTTGATTCTCAAATTGTAACATGCTGCAAAAATAAGCGTTCTTATTCAATAAATACCACACTTTCTAGCTAATTTATTAAAAAAGGAAAGGGTGACTTAAGGTAATAAACAATATTTGCGACGTTTTTATTTTTTTCCTGCTAATATAATTAGTTTTATTGCCTAAAGAGATTACCTTTGTTGCCTAATCTTTTTTCGTTCCACTATAGTGTTCCGCAAAGAACACTATAGTTTCCCTTGCGGAACACTATAGTGGGACGAAAGAGAAACTATAGTGGAACGAAATAAAAGTAGCAAGTGAAGTAAATCCGAATAGGCAAACGGATTTATCAATGTGCCTACACTAAATAAAAACGAATATGAGTATACAATATGACCTTTACGACACGCCTGACATTCAACAAACAGGCGACGCACAACCGCTTCATCCCCGCGTAGTATTCAAAGGAACCGTCGATCAGGAAGAATTTCTAGACCGTGTACACAAATTCACAGGAATAAGTCGCAGTTTACTGGCAGGTGCTATGCAGTCTTTCCAAAACGAGTTGAGAGACCTGATTGCCAACGGATGGATTGTGGAACTGGGAGATATCGGATATTTTTCTGTGTCTTTAAAGGGACCTCGTGTAATGAAGAAAAAAGATGTACACGCACAATCCATAGAACTGAAGAATGTAAATTTCCGGGTAGGTAGCCAGTTTAAGAAAGAAGTAGGCCAACAAATGAGACTGGAACGTGGAGAATCGATGACTCGTCACCACGGAAAAGGGCACAGTGAAGAAGAATGTTTGACAATAATCAACCAGCATCTGAACAAATATCCCTGCCTGACCCGCACCGACTATAGCCGATTGACAGGACACGACAAAAAACGTGCTTTGAAAGAACTGAATGCTTTTATCGAACGTGGACTCTTAATCCGTTATGGAACAGGCAAACAGGTGGTTTATGCAAAGAAAACAGAAAGTTAAGTTAAAATCATCTAGCAGAATTACCTAGAATTCCAATTCTGAACTGAACAAAAAAAACAATAATTCAGTGTAGGGTTCTTTTTATATTAATCATATTTATACTGACTTTTAGTAAATCAGAACTATCTATGAAATTATAAAACAAGATTACTTGCTTTATCAATATTTATTGCTACTTTTGTAGCGGTTTCCTTTCATACGTAGAGAGGAACATTTTATTTTTTTATTGAGAACGGTTATTTATTGCACTCGGTCATAAAATTCAGCTAAATTTTCCAACGAATAGCAATAAGTGATGCCAGGTCTCGCGCACACTTCTGTATATAATTTGTTTATATACTCAAATGGGCGTGGGGCTATCACTTATGTCGTTGGAGGGTCTTAGCTGGATACCTATGGTCGCATACAGTTGGTAGTTTCCCACGCTCTCTTTTTTAAACCGCGCACCACAGGGAAATGATGCGACAAACATAACAAAGATATGTACGATGACCTGAAAGAAAACATTATTCTAGTAATGCAGCACCCTATCGCGCGCCGCCCCATCTCCAACTTATCAGATGAAGAACGAGAAAAAGCATTCGACTTGTTGAACTATCTTTCAACTTTATCCGTTGACGAAAACTATACCTTGTTAGATTACATCCAAATGGCACGTCTTGAATATGCACTTGGAGAGCTTGAGTATAAAACAACCAATGATACAGAAAAAGTAATACGACATTTTAGAACCGCCCTCCAACATCTGGAGAAAGGAGGGTTCGACTTAAGTATAAGCAAGTGGACAGAGTTAGTCAGCCTGCGAACCAAAGAAGACACGGAATAATTCAGAATCATAACCCTTACCAGTATATATAGAAGATAGACAACAAAGCGAAAAAGATTGCTTGTGCAAGTAGTCCTTTCGTTCTATCTTCGAAGAGGATGCCTTCCCACACTTGATACCCCAATATCTTGATCGGCATCCTCTTTTTCTATCTTTCTGCCAAATCTTTTTTACATAAAATTCCCAATACAGCAGCATTCTACTTATTAACTAATTTATTAACGCACAATTCTTTTTTAGCTTGGTCATGAATTTCGGAAACCATATCTTTGCATCGTGATCACAAAACAACAATAAAACAGATTAACTAACTATTAAAAGAAGAAAGACTATGGCATTAAAGTATGTTGTCAAGAAAAGAGTTTTCGGCTTTGACAAAACAAAGACTGAAAAGTATGTAGCACAGAATGTAATTACCAATACGGTAAATTTCAGAGATTTATGCAAGGAAGTATCCATGTTCGGTATGATTCCCGAAGGCGCAGTGAAACACGTGATTGACGCACTGATTGATGCGTTGAACACGAACCTCAACAAAGGATTGTCTGTGCAATTAGGTGACTTCGGATGTTTCCGTCCGGGCATGAACTGTAAAAGTCAGAATGAGGAAAAAGATGTAGATGCCGATACCGTTCGTCGAGTGAAAATTGTATTTACGCCGGGATATAAATTTAAGGATATGCTGGATAATGTAAGTATTTACAAGACGGAAGGAAACGGCGGCACCTCTTCCGGAAATGGAGGGGGAAATAAACCGGAAAATCCGGACGAAGGCGGTAGCGGTGAGGCTCCGGATCCTGCAGCATAACGTATGAATCATATCTATATATGTAGTAGTTATACGCAAGTCTACGTATAAACAGCGTATAAGAGCTGACTAATGTAACAGCCAATTTTTATTAACGTGAGATACCTTTTCCACCGCGGAGGAAAGCTGTATCTCACGTTTTTACTGATTAGAGTAAGTAAAATACTCTATTTTCTAGCTAATTTATTAAAAACTAGCCTTAATTGAATGATTTTTTGACCTTCACTGAATAAAATATTCCCTATCTTTGACTCCCGAAATTCAAACCTAATACAAAAAACCCATGAAGAAACAACTACTCTCTTGCTGCTTGGCTGCATTGGGACTGACAGCAATTCAAGCGCAAAGCTTCAACGAGTGGAAAGATCCGGAAGTGAATTCCGTAAACCGCTCCGCTATGCACACTAATTACTTTGCTTTCGCATCGGCTGATGAAGCTAAAGCCGGCATTAAAGAAAATTCCACAAATTTCATGACCCTGAACGGTCTTTGGAAATTCAACTGGGTGAGACACGCAGACGCACGCCCGACCGACTTTTATCAGACTAATTTCAACGACAAAGGTTGGGATGACCTTCAAGTTCCCGGTGTTTGGGAGTTGAACGGCTACGGTGACCCTATCTATGTCAACGTAGGATATGCCTGGAGAAGCCAATTCAAAAACAACCCTCCGCTAGTGCCGACAGAAAACAACCACGTAGGCTCTTACCGCAAAGAAATCATCCTTCCTGCCGACTGGAAAGGCAAAGAAATTTTCGCACATTTCGGCTCGGTAACGTCCAATATGTACCTTTGGGTGAACGGACGTTACGTAGGATATAGCGAAGACAGCAAACTGGAAGCTGAATTCAACCTGACTAACTACCTGAAACCGGGTAAGAACGTCATCGCCTTTCAAGTTTTCCGCTGGTGCGACGGTAGTTACCTGGAAGATCAGGACTTCTTCCGCTACTCCGGCGTAGGACGCGACTGTTATCTTTACGCACGCGACAAGAAATACATCCAGGACATTCGCATCACTCCCGATTTGGACAGCCAATATAAAGACGGTACATTAAATATAGCCGTTGACCTGAAAGGAAGCGGCACAGTAGCTTTGGACTTGACAGATGTTCAAGGCAACAGCGTAGCGACTGCCGACCTGAAAGGTTCGGGAAAACTAAACACAACCCTATCCGTCTCCAATCCGGCGAAATGGACTGCTGAAACGCCTAATCTCTACACGCTGACCGCTACACTGAAAAACGGCAACAACGTAGTAGAAGTAATCCCTGTTAAAGTAGGTTTCCGCAAGATTGAATTGAAAGGCGGACAGATACTCGTAAACGGACAACCGGTACTCTTCAAAGGAGCCGACCGTCACGAAATGGACCCGGACGGCGGTTATGTGGTTTCTACCGAACGTATGCTGCAAGATATCAAAGTCATGAAAGAACTCAATATCAACGCCGTGCGTACCTGCCATTACCCGGACGACAACCGTTGGTATGACCTGTGCGACCAATACGGTCTATATGTAGTAGCCGAGGCAAACGTAGAATCTCACGGAATGGGCTACGGCGACCAGACACTGGCAAAGAACCCAATCTACGCCAAAGCCCACATGGAACGTAACCAACGCAACGTACAACGCGGTTACAACCATCCGTCCATCATCTTCTGGTCATTGGGTAATGAAGCCGGCATGGGACCAAACTTTGAGAAATGCTACACTTGGATTAAGAATGAAGACAAGACACGTGCCGTACAGTACGAACAAGCAGGAACCAGCGAATTCACCGATATTTTCTGCCCGATGTACTATGACTACGACGCTTGTATCAAATATAGCGAAGGCAATATCCAAAAGCCGTTAATCCAATGTGAATACGCACACGCTATGGGTAACTCCGAAGGCGGATTCAAAGAATACTGGGACATCATCCGCAAATATCCGAAATATCAGGGCGGATTTATCTGGGACTTCGCAGACCAGTCCTGCCACTGGAAAAACAAAGACGGAGTAAGCATCTACGGCTATGGCGGCGACTTCAACAAATACGACGCTTCGGATAATAACTTCAACGACAACGGTTTGATTAGCCCCGACCGCGTACCCAATCCGCATGCATACGAAGTAGCTTATTTCTATCAGGATATATGGACGACTCCTGCTGATCTTGCCAAAGGCGAAATCAACATCTTCAACGAGTATTTCTTCCGCGACTTATCTGCTTATTACATGGAATGGCAATTACTGGCAAACGGAGAAGTAGTGCAAACAGGCATCGTATCCGACCTGAAAGTAGCGCCCCAACAAACTGTGAAAGTGCAAATTCCATTTGACACAAAGAACATCTGTCCTTGCAAAGAACTGCTACTCAACGTGAGCTACAAACTGAAAGCCGCCGAAACACTGCTGCCGGCCGGAACCACCATCGCTTACGACCAACTAAGCATCCGTGACTACAAAGCACCGGAACTGAAACTGGAAAACCAACAGGCATCTAACCTTCCGGTCATCGTGCCCACCATTTTGGACAACGACCGCAACTTCCTGATTGTGAAAGGTGAAAACTTCTCTATGGATTTCAACAAACACAATGGTTACCTCTGCCGTTACGACGTCAACAGCATGCAACTGATGGAAGATGGCAGCGCACTGACTCCTAACTTCTGGCGTGCACCGACCGACAATGACTTCGGAGCCGGACTGCAACGCAAATATGCCGCCTGGAAGAATCCTGAACTAAAACTGACTTCTCTGAAACATGCTATTGAAAACGATCAAGCAGTAGTTCGTGCCGAATATGACATGAAGTCGATTGGCGGAACATTATCGCTGACTTACACCATTAACAACAAGGGAGCAGTGAAAGTTACCCAAAAGATGGCGGCAGACAAGAGCAAGAAAGTTTCTGACATGTTCCGTTTCGGTATGCAAATGCGTATGCCGGTCAACTTCAACGAGATAGAATATTACGGCCGTGGTCCGGGAGAAAACTATGCCGACCGCAACCACGCGGCAATGTTAGGAAAATATCGCCAGACAGTGGAAGAACAATTCTATCCCTACATCCGCCCGCAGGAAACCGGAACAAAAACGGATATCCGCTGGTGGAGACTTCTGAACATCAGTGGCAACGGACTGCAATTCGTATCGAGTGCTCCTTTCTCCGCTTCTGCCCTGAATTACACCATCGAATCATTGGATGACGGCGACGGCAAAGACCAGCGTCACTCACCGGAAGTAGAAAAGGCAGACTTCACCAACTTTTGTATCGACAAGGCACAAACCGGACTTGCCTGTGTCAACAGTTGGGGAGCTATTGCACTGGAAAAATATCGTCTTCCTTATCAGGATTATGAGTTAAGTTTTATTATGACTCCTGTATATCATAAAATAAAGTAAAAAACATAGTTAAAAAACACGGTATCAGAGAACAAGAATACCGAATTTAAAGTACTTTTGCAACCGGAAACTAAATTAAGGAATTTAGTTTCCGGTTTTTCTTCCTTAACCCCCTTATCTATATGGATGAACAGCACACTGGCAACAAACGCATTAAATTAAAAAACAGATATTTATAAGTATGAAAAGTAGAATTGTTTTATTTGCATTTTGCGTAGCCCTCTTGTCTAGTTGTGGCAATAAGGGCAATGACACAGGAAAGGTTCCTGAATATGCAGTACAAGAGTTACAAAAAACGACTGCTAATTTAACAACTGCCTATCCGGCTACAATTAAAGGAAAACAAGATGTAGAAATCCGCCCCCAAGTATCGGGCTTCATCACGAAACTCTGTGTAGACGAAGGAGCAGCTGTACGTAAAGGACAAGTGTTGTTCATTGTTGATCCGACTCAATACGAAGCAGCTGTACGCACTGCCAAAGCAGCAGTGGCTACAGCAGAAGCAGCAGTGAGTACTCAACAGATGACGTATGACAATAAGAAAGAGTTGAACAAAAAGCAAATCATCAGTGACTATGACCTGGCAATGGCAGAAAATTCCCTGGCACAGACCAAAGCCCAGCTGGCACAAGCAAAAGCACAACTGACCACTGCTCAACAGAACTTGTCATTCACACAGGTTAAAAGTCCGTCAGATGGCGTTATCAACAATATCCCTTATCGTGTAGGAGCATTGGTAAGCCCTTCTATCGCTACACCGATGACTACTGTTTCCGAGATTGACGAAGTATATGTATACTTCTCAATGACAGAAAAGGAATTGCTGGCAATGACCAAGTCCGGTAGCACTATCAAAGAAGAAATCAGCAAAATACCGACTATCAAACTGCAATTAATTGATGGTTCCACATACGATATAGAGGGTAAAGTAGATGCTATCACAGGTGTTATCGACCAATCTACCGGTTCGGTAAGCATCCGTGCTATCTTCCCAAATAAGGAACATGTATTGCGTAGCGGAGGTACTGCAAACGTTCTAATTCCTTATACCATGGAGAATGTAATCACTATACCGCAGTCTGCAACAGTAGAAATCCAGGATAAGAAGTTCGTTTATGTTTTGCAACCGGACAACACGGTAAAATATACAGAAATCAAAATCTTCAATCTGGATAACGGAAAAGAGTACTTGGTTACTTCCGGTTTGAATTCAGGAGATAAAATCGTAATCGAAGGAGTACAAAACCTGAAAGACGGTCAGAAGGTTCAGCCTATCACACCGGCGCAAAAAGAAGCAAACTATCAACAACATTTGAAAGACCAACACGACGGTAATTTAGCCACAGCCTTCAACTAATAATCAGATAATCATTATGAAATTAGATAGATTTATTAACCGTCCGGTACTATCAACCGTTATTTCTATCCTGATAGTCATCCTGGGGGCTATCGGATTGGCGACACTGCCTATCACGCAGTATCCGGACATCGCGCCTCCTACCGTTTCGGTAAGAGCCACCTATACGGGAGCCAGTGCATCGACCGTATTGAATTCCGTGATTGCTCCGTTGGAGGAACAAATCAACGGTGTAGAAAACATGATGTATATGACCTCAACTGCGTCAAACACGGGTTCCGGTGATATATCCATATATTTCAAACAAGGAACAGACCCGGACATGGCTGCCGTCAATGTGCAAAACCGTGTCTCTATGGCACAAGGTCTGCTGCCTGCCGAAGTAACTAGAGTCGGTGTAACCACTCAAAAACGCCAGACTTCCATGCTGGTAGTATTCTCTCTCTATGATGAGACAGATACATATAGCGAATCGTTTATTGAAAACTATGCTAAGATCAACCTGATTCCTCAAGTACAACGTGTACCGGGTGTGGGTGACGCCAACGTTTTGGGTCAGGATTATTCTATGCGTATCTGGTTACGGCCGGACGTCATGGCACAATACAAGCTCGTTCCCGGTGATGTTTCCGCTGCTCTGGCAGAACAGAATGTCGAAGCTGCTCCAGGACAGTTCGGTGAACGCAGTAACCAGACTTTCCAATACACCATCCGTTATAAAGGACGCTTGCAACAGCCTGAAGAGTTTGAAAATATCGTTATCAAATCTCTTCCTGACGGTGAAGTACTCCGTCTGAAAGATATAGCAGAAATTCAGCTGGACCGCTTGGGATATAACTTTACCAACCGGGTAGACGGGCACAAGTCTGTGACTTGTATCGTATACCAGATGGCAGGAACCAATGCGACACAGACCATCAGTGATATTGAAGCATTGCTGGATGAAGCATCAAAAACGTTGCCTACCGGATTGAAGCTGAACATCTCCATGAATGCCAACGACTTCCTTTTCGCTTCTATCCATGAAGTGTTGAAGACGTTGATCGAAGCATTTATCCTGGTGTTTATCGTAGTGTATATCTTCTTGCAGGATTTACGTTCCACATTGATTCCGACTATCGCCATTCCGGTAGCTCTGATCGGTACTTTCTTCATCCTGTCTCTGGTAGGATTCAGTTTGAACTTGTTGACATTATGTGCGCTCGTGCTTGCTATTGCGATTGTGGTCGACGACGCGATTGTGGTCGTCGAGGGTGTGCATGCCAAGCTTGACCAAGGTTATACATCTGCCCGTCTGGCTTCTATCGATGCCATGAATGAATTGGGTGGTGCTATCGTATCTATTACGCTGGTCATGATGGCCGTATTCGTTCCGGTAAGTTTCATGGGAGGTACAGCAGGAACATTCTATCGTCAGTTCGGTATGACTATGGCTATCGCTATCGGTCTGTCCGCATTGAACGCATTGACTTTGAGTCCGGCTTTGTGTGCCGTTCTTCTGAAACCTCACAAAAAAGAAGATGGAACAACGGAAGACGCCACATTGAAAGAACGTATGAAAGTAGCCTATACGGCAGCCCATACAACCATGATCAACAGATATACCGAGGCTATCGGAAAGATGTTGCATCCGGGAATTACACTTACTTTCACGCTTATTGCCATTCTTGGCATGATCTTTGGTTTGTTCAGTATCAATCCGATAGTTACTGCAATTTTCGTAGTGCTTAGTATTCTGGCACTGATCGGAATGAGTACGAAGAAGTTTAAAAACAGATTCAACGATACATACGAATCAATCCTGAAACGTTATAAGAAACGAGTACTGTTCTTTATCCAGAAGAAATGGTTGTCTATGGGATTAGTTGTCGCTTCCATTGCGATACTTGTATTCTTCATGAACACCACTCCGACAGGTATGGTGCCTAATGAAGATACCGGAACGCTGATGGGAGCAGTGACATTGCCTCCGGGTACTTCCCAAGACCGTTCTGAAAAAATCCTGGCACGTGTAGACAGTCTGATCGCTTCCGATCCTGCGGTATTGTCACGTACCATGATTTCCGGATTCAGCTTTATCGGTGGGCAGGGACCGTCATACGGTTCTTTCATCATCAAACTGAAAGACTGGGACGAACGTTCCATGATACAGAATTCAGACGTTGTAGTCGGTTCCTTGTATATGCGTGCACAAAAGATTATCAAAGAAGCACAGGTATTGTTCTTCGCTCCTCCTATGATCCCGGGTTACTCGGCATCTACGGATATTGAGGTAAATATGCAAGATAAGACCGGCGGTGACCTGAACAAATTCTTCGATGTGGTTAATGATTATACGGCAGCACTGGAAGCACGTCCGGAAATCAATTCGGCAAAGACTTCCTTCAACCCGAATTTCCCGCAATACATGATCGACATCGATGCAGCAGCTTGTAAAAAAGCAGGTATCAGCCCGAGCGATATCCTCACTACCATGCAAGGATATTACGGAGGTTTGTATGCATCCAACTTCAACCGTTTCGGTAAGATGTATCGTGTTATGATTCAGTCAGATCCATTGTCACGCAAAAACTTGGAATCTTTGAAGAATATCAAGGTGCGTAATAGTGCAGGTGAGATGGCCCCGATTGCCCAGTTCATCTCTGTGGAGAAAGTATATGGTCCGGATATTATCAGCCGTTTCAACCTTTATACCTCTATGAAAGTAATGGTAGCTCCGGCAAGCGGTTATACATCCGGTCAGGCATTGACTGCCCTCGCCGAGGTTGCCCAAGAAAACCTGCCTACCGGTTATACGTATGAATTAGGAGGTATGGCGCGTGAAGAGGCTCAAAGTAGCGGAAGTGCTACCGGACTGATTTTTGTGCTCTGTTTCGTATTCGTTTACTTATTGTTGAGTGCACAGTACGAAAGTTACATTCTTCCGCTGGCTGTATTGTTATCCGTTCCGTTCGGTCTGTTAGGCAGCTTCCTGTTTGTGAACGGTGTAAGTGCTATCGGTAATATTTCGGCATTGAAGATGATTCTGGGTACGATGTCCAATAATATCTATATGCAGATCGCGTTAATCATGTTGATGGGTCTGTTGGCAAAGAATGCCATCCTGATTGTAGAGTTCGCCCTCGACCGTCGTAAGATGGGTATGAGTATCACATGGGCAGCCGTATTGGGTGCCGGTGCCCGTCTCCGCCCGATTTTGATGACATCATTGGCTATGGTAGTCGGTTTGCTTCCGTTGATGTTTGCCTTCGGTGTAGGCGCTCACGGTAACCGTACACTGGGTACAGCTTCTATCGGTGGTATGTTAATCGGTATGATTTGCCAGATTTTCATCGTTCCTGTCTTGTTTGTTATCTTCCAGTATCTGCAAGAGAAAGTTAAACCGATGGAATGGGAAGATATCGACAATACAGATGCCGTAACAGAGATTGAACAATACGCTAAATAATGAAATTCGATATGAAGAAACAGATTCTATATATGTTGTGCGCAACTGCTCTCTTGAGCAGCTGCCACATCTATAAGTCGTATGACAGACCCGAAGACATCACTACTTCCGGCCTGTATCGCGATCCGGTAGCGGATAATGATACACTGGTTTCGGATACAGCCAACTTCGGTAATCTGCCGTGGAGAGAAGTCTTCACCGACCCGCAACTCCAGTCTCTCATCGAAACGGGACTGAAACAAAATACAGACCTCTTGTCCGCCGCTCAAAATGTGAAAGCAGCAGAAGCGTCCCTCATGTCGGCACGCCTGGCTTATGCCCCGTCATTAGGATTGTCTCCGCAAGGAACGATCAGCAGCTTTGACAAGAATGCAGCTACAAAAACTTATTCATTACCTGTCACAGCCAGTTGGCAAGTCGATTTATTCGGTCAGTTGCTGAACGCCAAACGAGGTGCCCAAGTTGCTCTGAAGCAAACTAAGGCTTACCGCCAGGCAGTACAGACACAGGTTATCTCTAACGTCGCCAATATGTATTATACATTAATGATGTTGGACCGCCAGTTGGAAATAACCAAGGCTACAGCAGAAATTCTGAAAAAGAATGCAGAAACGATGGAAGCCATGAAAGATGCGGCCATGTATAGCATCAATTCAGCTGGTGTAGAACAAAGTAAAGCCGCTTACGCACAGGTACTTGCCAGTATTCCTGATATCGAGCAGAGTATCCGCGAAACGGAAAATGCACTGTCTACTCTTTTGGGAGAGGCTCCCCATGCCATCAAACGTGGTGAATTGGAAGCACAAGTACTTCCAACCGAACTTTCCGCCGGTGTGCCTATTCAGCTATTATCCAATCGTCCGGACGTAAAAGCAGCCGAAATGTCATTGGCTAGTTGCTATTATAATACCAACTCGGCTCGTGCCGCTTTCTATCCGCAAATCACACTTAGCGGTTCAGCAGGATGGACAAATAATTCAGGAGCCGGAATCGTTAATCCCGGCAAATTGTTGGCCTCTGTTGTCGGTTCACTGACACAGCCATTGTTCTACCGCGGACAGAACATCGCTCGCCTGAAAGCTGCTAAAGCGCAGGAAGAACAAGCGAAATTATCTTTCCAACAAGCCTTATTGAATGCTGGTAGTGAGGTTAGCAATGCGCTAAGTTTATACCAAAAGACCAGTGAAAAGGTAGAATCTCGCCAAATGCAGGTAGAATCTGCTAAAAAAGCTTCGGAAGATACAAAAGAATTGTTTAACTTAGGGACCTCAACCTACCTGGAAGTATTGTCTGCACAACAGTCTTACCTGAGCGCACAAATCTCTCAGGTTTCTGATTGCTTTGATCGAATGCAGGCAGTAGTAAGCCTTTACCAGGCACTGGGTGGTGGAAGAGAAGAATAACTTTAAACATATACTATTATGATTAGTCCGTTAGCTTACGTAGATCCCGAAGCAAAGCTAGGCAAGAATGTAACTGTTCTGCCTTTTGCCTACATCGAAAAGAATGTAGAGATCGGAGATGACTGCGTCATCATGTCTTACGCTAGTATCTTGCAAGGTACTAAAATGGGAAAAGGAAATAAGGTACATCAGAATGCCGTCCTCGGAGCGGAACCGCAAGATTTCCACTACACAGGAGAAGAAAGTAGCCTGATTATTGGAGATAACAACGATATTCGTGAGAATGTGGTAATCAGCCGCGCTACATTTGCCGGCAATGCTACCAAAATCGGAAATGGAAACTACCTGATGGATAAGGTACACCTTTGCCATGATGTACAAATCAGCAATAACTGTGTAGTAGGCATAGGTACTACCATTGCAGGAGAGTGTATGCTGGATGACTGCGCTATCCTAAGTGGCAATGTCACCTTACACCAATATTGTCATATAGGTAGCTGGACACTGGTACAAAGTGGATGCCGTATATCTAAGGATGTACCTCCATACGTTATCATGTCAGGAAATCCGGTGGCATATCACGGTGTAAATGCTGTGGTTCTCTCGCAACATCGCAATACATCGGAAAGAGTCCTCCGTCACATCGCCAACGCATACCGTTTGATTTATCAGGGTAATTTTAGCGTTCAGGATGCTGTACAGAAGATCATCGATCAGGTTCCTATGAGTGAGGAGATCGAGAATATTGTAAATTTCGTGAAGAACTCGGAAAGAGGGATTGTGAAATAAACAAAGTGAGTCCATATAAAGAAGGTTGATACTTTTTCAAGTATCAACCTTCTTTTTTATATTCAAATTCAAAGATTCAATTCACTATTCAAACTCCAACGTTCCGAAGAAATCAGGGCGGTGGAAATCCGGCTGTTCAATCTGTATCGGATTCCATGAAAGGAAATGAGGGGTCTGCAATTCATCGCCACATTTATAGAAATTAGCTTTTATCTCCTTTCCGTCGAGCGAATCAATCTGGTGCTTAAAGAACACAGAATACGGAATAATAAGGGCCACTTCCCAGTCCGTTTCACCGATGCGTTCAGCAAAAGGCTGATTACCCAGACTAGACCAGCGTTGTACAAGAGCAGTCACCTCTTTCGGTGCATGTTCGCGGTTGTTACGCACAGGTCCGGCACCCACCAGAATAGTTCCGATGCAATTGCATTCTATATTATAATAGATCCCGTCGCCTGCAGGTATGGAAAAGAATTCCACGCAGGAGTCAGTCCATACAGAACCGTTATCTTCTCCATACTTGGCACGTACACTCTCCTCTTTCACTTTAAAATGTAGCAAAATCGAGTTCTGTGTGTGAGCAATTCGAAAATTCACTTTAGGTTTGTAAGGATATTCAGCCCAATTGACACACTGAATCGGCTGAAAATCTATTTTTTCTTCATCGAATAGTTTAGGAAGCGAACAAGCCTCCACGTTAGCCGCACTAATTTTCTTTACTTTCATATATCTTTCGTTTGAATGATACAAATATAGTTACTTTCTTTGGTTTACACCTTATTTCTATGTTATTTTTAAATTGCAAATTATTATATCAAAAAATAATATTTAGTTAAATATTGCTCAACTATTATATAATGAGATATTTTTTCATATATTTGCCATCACTTAACCGATTAAATAGATACTGTTTATGAAAACATCCCTTAAAGACATAGCAGAAACCTTAAAATTATCCAAGACAACAATCTCTTGGGTACTTTCTGGTAAGGGGGATGAAAAAGGTATTAGTCTTGCTACACAAGAAAAAGTCTTTCAATGCGCCAAACAGTTGAATTACCAGCCTAATTTATTAGCCAGAAGCCTAAATACAGGTATATCAGGCACAATCGGATTAATCATACCGGATATTACAGACTCTTTTTACTCCAAAGTTGCCCGTTCTATAGAAAAGGAAGCGGAAACACAAGGCTATTCATTAATGATTTGTAGCTCTGAATCTGAAATAGAAAGAGAAAACAGAATGATCCGGTTATTCAAAGCGAAACAGGTGGATGGAATTATAGTAGCCCCCACAAAAGTTTCTAAAATTGAAATACAGAATCTAGTCAAAGAAGGCTATCCATTAGTCTTATTTGACCGCTACTTTCCTGAGATGCAGACAAACTACATCATTATTGACAATGAAGGCAGTAGCTACGAGTTAGTAAAGAAAATGATCGATAACGGATCATCTAAAATAGCTATTATTACCACGAATCCTCATCTCCGCACAATGAATATGAGACGAGAAGGGTATGCAAGAGCTTTAATTGAAGCCAACCTACCCGTTGATCCTGATCTATATGGAGAGGTGACCTTTGTTGATTATGAGAAGAATGTTTTCAAGACTCTTGATCAAATATTCAGCAAAGTACCTGATGTAGATGGGTTCTTCTTCACAACCCATATTTTGGCTCTGGAAGCATTCCGTTACTTTTATGAAAAAGGAATCAATATAAATAAAGGATATGAATTGGCTTGTATTCATGGAGTATCAGCATTCCGTGTCTTAGCACCTAATATGAACATCGCAAGAATGCCAATAGAAGAGATCGGTAAGAATGCCGTAAGGATTCTACTTGGCGATATCAAATATCGCTTGGAAAATTCGACCGAAAAAAGAGAAGTAGAAACACTTGTCCTGCCATGTTCATTACCCTAGTCATGATTTTACATTTTTTCTTCAATCACTTAACCGGTTTAGTGAAAATAAATAATGATATCAAATTAACAAATGTAACAATAAAGAAAATAGCCCTCTAATTATTAACATAAAGATACAGAATTATGAAGTTCCAAATTAAAAATGAAAAATACATGCTGGCTCTATTAGGACTTCTAGTATGGGCATGCAGCAGTAACAACATTGATATTGAAAATATGCGATGTGAATATCAAATTTCTCCAATTGGCATTGATTCACCAGCACCGCGTTTTACTTGGAATTACACAACCAATAATGAAGATGCAACAGAGTTTTCTCAAGACAGCTATCAGCTATATATCGCCACCCGGGAACAAGATTTGAGAAACTCATCCGATAATAGCTGGCAATCTGACACTATTTACTCTGACACTCCTCATGCGACCTATCAAGGATCAGAAAAATTGAAATCCAGAACTCGTTATTACTGGCAAGTAATAGCATGGGATAAAACAAAGGAACATAAGATTATCTCTCCTATATCCAGTTTTGAAACAGCTCAACTCAACCAAAGTGACTGGACAGGAGTATGGATTACTGATAATCATGATAAAGATTATACGCCAGCGCCCATGTTGCGCAAGTCGTTTATCGCTCAAGATGATATACAACAAGCAAGATTATATGTAAGTGCCGCTGCATATTATAAAATGACATTAAATGGTAAATCAATAACATCATCACATCTCAATCCGGGTTTTACTCATTATGATAAAAGAAATCTGTATAACACATACGACGTCACTTCACAACTGCTCAAAGGAGAGAACGTACTATCTGCAATACTTGGGAACGGATTCTACAACGAATCGGCCCCTGTAGCAACATGGAGCTATGAGCAAGCCCGCTGGCGTAACCGCCCAAGAATGATCTGCGAAATGGAGATATTATATAAAAATGGAGAAAAGCAAACCATCCATTCAGATTCTACTTGGAAAACGAGTATCGGTCCTTATATACAAAACAATATTTATAGTGGTGATACCTATGATGCATGTCTTGCAATTGCTGGATGGGACAAACCGGGTTTTGATGACTCTAAATGGACAAATGCAATTCAGGTGGCTGCCCCTTCTCCCCTACTAGTATCACAAAACATGCCTGCTATTGAAACGGAACAATTTATCACTCCAATCAATATGCGTTCTTTTGGTGATACAGTCTATGTATACGATTTTGGAGTTAATATGTCAGGGGTCTGTACTCTTTCTATCAATGGCAAGAAAGGCACTAAAGTCAGTATGCAACACGGCGAATTGCTAAAAGATAACGGACGCTTGGAAATGCGCAACTTAGATATTTACTACAAACCATTACCTGGCCTCGCTTTTCAAACAGACACTTATATATTGGACGGAAAACAAGGTACATTCACTCCAGATTTTACATATCATGGATTTCAATATGTAGAAGTTCGTTCAGATCGTCCTGTAAAACTTACTAAAGAGAGCTTAACCGCTCAATTCATACATACGGCTGTTCCTCCTGTTGGTAAATTCAGTTGTTCAAATGAACTATTAAATAAAATATGGAAAGCTGCTAATCAATCATATTTATCAAATCTGATGAGTATCCCGACTGACTGTCCCCAACGAGAGAAAAATGGATGGACTGCCGATGCACACATAACAATGGATTTAGGATTATTAAACTTCGATGGTATTACTTTCTATGAAAAATGGCTCGATGATATGATTGATAATCAAAATGAAGAAGGACGTATATCGGGAATCATTCCTAGTTCCGGATGGGGCTATGATGACTGGATAGGTCCTGTATGGGATGCTGCCATGTTTATCGTGCCAATGGCAATTTACCACTACTATGGAGATACAAGAAGCATCGAAAAACTATGGCCTGTATGTACTAAATACCTTGCCTACCTCGCAGGACGCGAGGACGCGGAAGGAACCGTAACTTACGGAATTGGTGACTGGGTATTCCATAAAACACAAACCCCTACAGAATTCACCACTACCTGCTATTACTATTTAGACAATCTGTATATGGCTAAATTTGCAGAACTCATAGGAAAAGACGGTAGTAGTTATGCTAAGAAAGCAGAAGAATTGAAATTACTTATCAATCACAAATACTTCGACACATCCAAAGCTATTTATGCCAATGGTTCGCAAGCAGCACAAGGAGTTGCCTTATACCTTGGAATCGTTCCTAAAGAATACGAACAGCAGGTTGCAGATAATCTTTCTACGATGATAAAAGCCAATAAAAACCTGCTCGATTTTGGAGTTTTAGGCAGTAAAACAGTCCTGCGGATGCTTTCCAAATATGGATATGCTGACTTGGCATATCAGATGGCCGCACAAGAAGAAGCTCCATCTTGGGGCAATTGGATAAAACAAGGTTTCACTACACTAGCAGAAACATGGATACTTTCACCTGAATTTAGAGATGCCTCCGTAAATCACATGTTTCTTGGAGACATTAATGCATGGATGTACAATATATTGGCAGGCATTAATTATGATGAACAGAAACCCGGATTCAAACATATTCTTATCCAACCTCATTTCGTAAAAGGTCTTGACTGGGTAAAAGCAGAATATAAATCTGTAAACGGAATCATTCGTTCTGAATGGGAACGTAAAGGAGAACAAGTGATTCTCAAAGTCACGATCCCAGTCAATACGAATGCAACAGTAGAATATAATGGTAAAAAGATAGATTTAAGGTCAGGAAAACATCAACTCACATTTTAATTGAAACAAAAGAAAGGAGGTTTAATAGAGGTATATAAAGAAGCAAAAAATGAGACCGTTATGTAATACTATAAAAATATAACACTAGTTACTTTGTCACACCATCAATCAAATCTATTAACAATGAATAAAATCAGTACACTGCTATTTTTGATATTTCTCACTTGTACAAGTGGTGTTTTTGCCGATTCCGGTAGTTCCATCTCCTTAAATGGAACATGGGAACTCTCTTATTGGATGCAACCTGAAGAACCTATAACTTCGCCCAAGGACATGCAACTAGCTGAAGTGAAACATCTATCAGCCCAAGTCCCCGGTAATGTAGAACTAGACCTAATGGCTGCCAACTTAATTAAAGATCCGATGATTGGCAGTAATGTAAATGAATTACGCAAATGGGAAGGCTATCAATGGTGTTATTCCAAATCATTCGTAGCGCCACAACTAAAACCAGGACAACAATATCAACTCTTCTTTGCCGGAATAGACTGTCTGGCCGATATATGGCTGAATGGAAAGCACATTGGCAAAGCAGAAAATATGATGATTGAACATGCTTTTGATGTAACTAAAGAAATAAAAGCAGGAGAAAGCAATCAACTCCAAGTGATACTCCGTTCATCTGTTATTGAAGGACAAAAACATCTGTTAGGGACATTCAGTATTGGAAACTTCCCGTCTGAAGAATCCGTATTCATCAGAAAAGCTCCGCACACCTATGGATGGGACATTCTGCCACGATTAGTCAGTGCAGGTTTGTGGAGAGATGTAGAATTACGCGTATTGAATCCGGCACGTCTCACAGATGTTCACTATATGGTCGCCAATGTAGACACTGCTACCAGAAATGTACGTTTGTATACTGATGTACAAGTAAAACTACCTTTCGAAAAGTTCGACAAAGTGAAAGCCGTATATACATTAAGTCGCCATGGGAAAGAAATATATAAAGGAAGCTCTGTTGTCGTTTCCCCAGCATTCCGATATATAATGGAAATCAAGAATGCTGATTTATGGTGGCCAAGAGGATATGGAGAACCGGCTTTATATGATGCAAAAGTAGAGTTAGTAGATTCTGACGGCACTATTTTATCAACAGATAATAAACGGGTAGGCCTCCGCACGATTCAACTAGACATTACAGACATCAACCTCCCACCGGATCATCCGGGTAAATTCTGTTTCATAGTCAATGGAGAACCTATTTTTATTCACGGAACCAATTGGGTACCCATGGATGCACTCCATAGCCGGGATCATTCTTTCGTAGACGAATCTATCCGCATGGCTGTAGAATTAAACTGCAATATGATACGTTGTTGGGGTGGCAACGTGTATGAAGATCATCATTTCTTTAATTTATGCGATGAAAACGGCATTATGGTATGGCAGGATTTTACGATGGGATGCACTTTCTATCCTCAACGCAGCTCATTTACACAAGCATTGGAAGAAGAGGCCATTTCCGTTGTATGCAAGTTACGCAATCATCCATCACTCGTTTTATGGTCAGGAAATAATGAAGACGATTGTGCACTGCGCTGGTCTTTGCAACCATTTAATATTAATCCAAATCAGGATGTAGTTAGCCGCAAGGTCCTCCCGGCAGTTATTTATGAGTTTGACCCTACTCGCCCTTATCTTCCCAGCTCTCCTTACTACAGCCAAGCGGTATATGAAAGAGGAAGTGCTGACCAATATTTACCAGAAAACCATTTATGGGGTCCCAGAGGATATTACAAAGACAAATTCTATACGGATGCTACCTGCTGCTTTGTCAGTGAAATCGGCTATCACGGCTGCCCTAATTTAGAAAGTCTCCAGAAAATGATGACAAAAGATGCCGTATATCCCTGGACAAAAAATCATGAATGGAATGATGAATGGGTTACCAAATCTGTTCGTAGATTCCCAGAATGGGGAAAGACATTCGATCGCAATAATCTTATGATTAATCAGGTACGTTTACTTTTTGGTGAAGTTCCCTCCAAACTGGATGATTTTATATTCGCTTCTCAATCCGTACAGGCAGAAGCTATGAAATATTTCATAGAAATGTGGCGTGGAAAGAAGTTTGACGACAAGACTGGTATTGTCTGGTGGAACCTGCGGGATGGATGGCCAGTGATCTCTGATGCGATTGTTGACTACTACAATTCAAAGAAGATGGCATATTATTTCATCAAGAATGTTCAACAGGATGTTTGTGTACTAATCAATGATGCAGAAGGCGGAAATTACCCACTGATAGGAACGAATGACACACGCAACGTACAAAGTGGTAATGTAACGGTAACAGATGCATCCTCGGGACGTAAAATCTATGAGAGCACTTTCCGTATTCCAGCCAATCAAAAGGTCAGAATAGCCTCACTACCGGAAGAAAGCGGTCAAGGAATCTATCTGATCCAATACCAGATCGGTAATCAGAAATTCATGAATCATTACCTATACGGCAAGGCACCTTTCAACTTGAAAGAATACAAGCGGCTGTTACAAAAAACCGGATTATACGCTAAAAAATAATAGTTATGAAAGAGAACTTGTTAGGAATTGACGTAGGAGGCACCAAATGCGCCATCATCTACGGTATCAAAGAAAACGACGAGCTACATATCATCGACAAAAAGAAATTTGATACGACCACAGTCGACGAAACAATAGACAGAATTCTCTGTGAAACCGAAAAGATGATGAACCTCCACCAGCTAACCCCTACTAACACAAAAGCGATTGGAATCTGTTGCGGAGGTCCTCTCAACAGTGAAACAGGCATCGTGATGTCTCCCCCTAACCTACCGGGATGGGACAACATCCCCATTGTGGCAATGGTGGAAAAAAAGACGGGCATTAAAACCAGTCTACACAATGATGCCAATGCCTGTGCTTTAGCCGAATGGAAGTTCGGAGCAGGAAAAGGAACTAAGAATATGGTCTTTCTCACATTCGGTACGGGACTGGGAGCAGGATTAATATTAAATGGCAAACTGTATACGGGCACCAATGACAATGCCGGAGAACTGGGACATATCCGCCTGTCGGATTTCGGTCCGATAGGTTACGGTAAAAAGGGCTCTTTTGAGGGATTTGCCAGCGGTGGAGGTATTGCTCAACTCTCCAAAATGTATGTGATGGAGAAATTGCAGACCGGACAGAAAGTTGAATGGTGTACCTTACAGGAACTAGATCAGCTTACTGCCCGAAAAGTGGCTGAAGAAGCTGCCAAAGGTGATAAATTAGCCCAAAGCATATATGAGACGTCTGCTATTTATCTGGGAAAAGGATTATCCATGGTGATCGATATCTTGAATCCGGAAGTCATTGTGATAGGTGGCATCTATACCCGGAATAAAAATATGATGGAACCCATCATGCAAAAGATAATCGATCAGGAAGCATTATCCTGTGCAAACAGAGTATGTAAAGTGAAACCAGCCGCCTTGGGAGAGCAGATAGGAGATTATGCAGCTCTTTCTGTAGCCGCTAACTTAACCGATTAACTATTATGAAAGAGCTTATTGAAACAACACTGGAAGAGGCTCGGCAAACGTTGGAGAGCTTTCTTGAGGAAACAACAACAGTTGAGGTTATTTCACAGGCAGCCTCTACCTGCGCCGAAGCATTAAAAGCCGGAAATAAGATTATCAGCTGTGGTAATGGAGGTTCTTTATGTGACGCCACCCACTTTGCAGAAGAACTAACCGGACGTTACCGCAACAACCGCATCCCACTACCGGCAATTTCAATCAATGACCCGGCTTACATGACCTGTGTGGGAAATGATTTTTCGTTCAACGAGATCTTCTCCCGCTATGTAGAAGCTATGGGATGTAAGGGAGATGTATTATTGGCCATCAGCACAAGCGGACATTCCGAGAACATACTGAAAGCTGCCGTACAAGCACACAACAATGGAATGAAAGTGATAGCGCTGACTTCAAAAGGAAAGAATGAACTGTCACGACTGGCAGACATTGCAGTCTGCGCCCCACGAGCAGCACATTCCGACAGAATACAAGAAATTCATATCAAAGTTATCCACATTCTGATTCAGGCAATTGAGGCAGAATTAGGCTTTGAATAATAACCTACTAAATTTAATCAATATGGCAATGAAAATGACACATATCAGTAAAACTCTATTAAGTATTGTTTGCACACTCTGGGGAATGTCCGCCTGCTCGGATGATTATAACAAATATGACGATTGCCCGGCTTGCAACTATTATCCTGTTGCAGTAGGGAATTCAACAGGAACTCCGGTTCATGCTATCGGTGTCGAGATGGATCCACACTTCTTCTCACAAAACATCACCCGCAATGATGGTTCAAAGGCTGAAGATTGGGAAAATATAGTTGTACAACGGGTAAAGAAAATGAAAGTACAACAATTCCGAATCATGATGCAGCCACAATGGTGGGAACCCTCCAATGACAACAACGCTCCTAATGTCGCGGATATGAGCAAATTCACTTTTGATTCGGAAGAAATGCAATCTGTATACAAAGTATTGGATCTGGCCCAGGAGAATAATATCGGAGTGACATTAGTCGTATGGGGAGCCATTACCAATATCGACTTACTATCAGGCATTAACAATGGTCAAAAGCATTTCTTGTGTGATGCACGAAGTTATAACGTTAATCCGGGTTGGATTGCCGGTATAGATAACTATGAAGAATTTGCTGAAAACTTCTCCACAATGGTGAAATACCTGATTGAAGAAAAGCATTATACCTGTATCAATCAAATTACTCCATTCAATGAACCTGACAGTCATATAGCAGGTTACGGCCGCATCATGTGGCAAGGTGATTTTGAAACCATGGGTTGGCAGGACACCTACGCCCCCATGGTGAAAGCACTGGATGCCAAGTTTAAAGCAGATGGAATACGCAGTAAGGTACACTTCAACCTTTCTGACAATACAGACGGTACACCCGGATATATCGCTGCCTGTGTTTCCGCTTTCACAAACGATGAAGCCGACCTGTATAACTCTCATGTATACAAGTTTGACTACAACACCCCTAATTCGACTCTCGTAAATTGGGAACGTCAGAATATAGCTTCTGCAGGAGGTAAAAGACATTTTGTTGGAGAATTCGGTTTTCCTGGATACGGAAGTGCCCGTCAATATGGTATAGACACGTATACGCGAGGGGTACAGATAATCCGCGTTGCTCTGAACTATCTGAATGCCGGTGCTTGCGGAGTAAGCTACTGGAGTCTGATCGATCAATATTATAACCGCAATGCCTCCTATTCGGAAATGCAGCAACTCGGTTTATGGAAATATCTAAAATCCGCTTATACCGAAGACCCAGATGTATATTCCAAAATCAAGGAAGACTACGAGGTACGTCCTCAATACTATGCATATAGTCTGTTGACACGTTTTGTCCGCCAGGGCGACGAAGTATATCCATTGGATCTCGGCGACGAGTTGATAGCCGGAAGTGCTTTTCTCAACACAGAGGGAAAATGGACGTATGTACTTTCCAACGCTACAGACAAAGACAAGATGATACAGTTGGAAAATGATAAAGAAGGTGCCAATGGAGAATACAATGTCTACAAATATATGGAAGGACGCCTACCGGAAGGTGATAATCTTATAGAATCAACAGAAACGGTCAACACGCAAGAGAATAACCTAAAACTTAAATTATCTCGTTCATCAATCAGGGTATTAGTACAAAAATAGAAGTATATACACCCCATTTAGTGGAGATATATATACACCGTATTGGGCATATATATTCACCATGTTAGCCATATATATCCGCCGTGCTGGATATATATGCCCACCAACCAAGTAATTTATCATCAAAAGTACACGAATGAAAAAAGAAATATCCATAGTAAAAATGCTCTCCGTCATGTTCGGATTCTTCGTTATGGGATTTGTTGACATTGTCGGAATAACCACGAGCTATGTGAAGAATGATTTCAGCCATCTCACCGATACGATGGTTAATCTCATCTCTCTATCCTGTTTCTTGTGGTTCCTGGTGCTTTCTATTCCCACCGGAATGTTAATGAATCGCATCGGACGCAAGAAAACCGTATTACTTAGCTTCGCATTCCATGTATTAGCTATGTGCCTTCCACTCGTTGCATATGACTTTACCGCCATATTAATCGCATTTGCCTTGATAGGTATCGGTAACACTCTATTGCAAGTTTCACTCAACCCATTAGTAACGGATGTCGTTGCAAACGATAAGTTGACAGGTACATTAACCCTAGGACAATTTGTCAAAGCAGTCAGTTCATTCCTGGGTCCTATCCTGGCAGCTTGGGTGACTGGTAGTTTTTTCGGATGGAAAATGATATTCCCCGTTTATGCCGGACTGTCACTGCTCGCTTTGATATGGCTATGGCTTACCCCTATACAAGAAAAACAACAGGAACGGAAGAACATTTCTTTCAAAGTCACTCTTGAATTATTCAAAGACAAATACATTCTTGCTTTCTTTATCGGTATTCTCGTGCTGGTAGGTGTAGACGTAGGTATCAATATGACTTTCCCTAAATTCCTGATGGAACGTTGTGATCTACCACTGACAGATGCAGGAATGGGAAATAGTGTGTATTTCTTCGCCCGCACTGTAGGAGCCTTTTTGGGTGGTATCCTACTGATGAAATATTCAGAAAGTAAATTCTATATTTATAGCGTCTGGATAGCTCTCGCAGGATTGATACTGATGACCATTAGCACTAATCTCTGGTTTATCCTCGGATGTGTAGCAGTTTTCGGGATAGGATATGCCAATCTGTTTTCCATCATCTTCTCTCTGTCTTTGAAACGTGTTCCCGAGAAAGCGAACGAAGTATCTGCACTTCTTATCGTCGGTGTATCTGGCGGTGCCGTCCTCCCGCCTATTTTAGGAGTAATTACCGATTCATTCCACAGTCAGTTATCTGCAATCATAGTACTTGCCATTGTATGGTGCTATCTGATCGGAATAATGAGAAAAATAAAAACCACATAAACCTATATTCTAATGAAACATTTCAAGAAAATCGAATCGAAATTCCTGTTCTCATTACTGATTATGAGTGTGTGGAGCATCATAGCCGTGGGTCAGACGACGGCTAAAATCTCCAAACACATTCCTGAAATCGAAAAATGGATTCAGAAACAATTCGCTAAAGGAAAAACACCTCCGTTCTCGTTTATATGTGACGGGAAACCTTCCGCAGAATTTATCCGCCAATGGGACTATTCCCAGCAAAAGATAGAATCCGAAGAAGCGGATGTGATAAAGTATCTCTTTACCTACTACAATCCTACCAACGGACTGAAAGTAGAATGTACCGTAAAAGGCTATCCCAGTTATCAGGCTGCCGAATGGGTATTGAACTTCACCAACAAAGGTACGAGCAACTCTCCCACTCTGGAACAAGTGAAAGTAGTGGACCTTGCCATGCAATACGCTTCTAAAGGAGAATTCAAGTTACACTATGCAGACGGAAACCATATCTCCAAATATGATTTCCATCCACGTTCGGTTACTCTGGCAACGGGTGAAACCAAACAGATGTCTCCACAAGGAGGACGCTCTTCAGAAGGGGACTATCTTCCTTTCTTCAACATTGAATCACCTGCCGGACAGGGAGTCATATTAGGAGTAGGCTGGTCGGGCACCTGGTATGCAGATGTATGCGCACAAGATAATCGTACAATATCCATGGCTTCGGGAATGAAAACCATGAAATTATACTTACGTCCACAGGAAACAATTCGTACCCCAAGTATCAGTCTGATGTTTTGGGAAAATATCGACCGGATGGCAGGACACAATAAATTCCGCCGTTTTGTCCTGGCACACAAGTCACGGAAAATCAACGGAAAATTTGCCGAATATCCTCTTTCCAGCGGATTCAACTATCGGGACCCCGCACCTTGTACGGAATACTCATGCCTGACAGCCGATTATGCCATTGCCATGGTGAAACGTTACATACAGTTCGGATTGAAGCCCGAAGTATTCTGGCTGGATGCCGGATGGAACACCGATGCTGCAGACTTCGAACATGGCAAGACCTGGGCCAACACAGCCGGTAACTGGACTGTAGATACATTGCGCTTCCCCAAAGGACTTCGTCCTGTAGCCGACGAAATACACAAAGTAGGAGCTAAATTCATGGTCTGGTTCGAACCCGAGCGTGTCATCCGTGGTACCCAATGGGCAGTAGAACACCCCGACTGGATGCTCGACATTCCCGAACACAACAATGACACCTACCTACTGTTCGATCTGGGAAATCCGGAAGCCTGCCACTGGATGAGTAAATATATAGGCGATATGCTCGAAGAAAACAGCATAGACTATTACCGTCAGGATTTCAATATGCAGCCGGATATCTACTGGGCAGCCAACGATGAGCCCGGACGTACAGGAATGAAAGAGATACGACACATCGAAGGACTATACTACTTCTGGGATTATCTGCTGAGCCGATTCCCGAACCTGCTCATAGACAACTGTGCCAGTGGGGGACGACGTATTGACTGGGAAACAATCGGCCGAAGCGCACCACTATGGAGGAGTGATTATTATCATTACGACGATCCGGACGGCTACCAATGTCACACGTATGGCCTGAATTTCTTCCTACCTTTACATGGAACAGGTAGTTTACAGACCGATCCGTATTCTTTCCGCTCAAGCGTCAGCACAGCTTTGATTTATAACTGGAAAATAACCGATAAAAATGCCTCCGTTTACGAAATGCAACGTTGTCTGAAAGAATTCCACGAAATCAGACCTTACTATTACGAAGATTATTACCCACTGACGGGTACAGAAGACATGACGCGGGATAATATCTGGCTAGCCTATCAAATGCATCGTCCGTCGGACGACAGTGGTATTATCGTTGCTTTCCGCAGAACCGCCTCCAAAGACAAAAAAATCACCGTCAGACTTTCAGGAGTGGATCCGGAAAAATACTATACAGTGACAGACATGGATAGCCGACAGAGCAAAATCTATCAGGGAAAAGAACTGACCAGTCAGTTGCCACTGATCCTCGAAAAGCCACATAGTTCCTTATTACTAAAATATAAAGTTACCAACGAAAAACCGAATAAAGAATGAAAAAAAGAATACTATATTATCTATTCATTCTGCTTCTGTTCCCTCATAATGGAACAGGACAGACGGTAGCCCGCATGAGCGACCGCCCGGTAAACACCAGCCAATGGATAACCACCCACTTTGCCCGCGGTGTGGTCCCTCCTTTCTCTTTCGAATATGGAGGTAAACCTTCACAGGAATTTATCAAAAGCTGGTCTTATACGGCTACGCGTCAGAAAAGTGACGATCCCAAGGTTCTGAAATACCTTTATACTTATCGTGAACCATCCGGAGGATTAAAAGTCGAATGTGAAGTGAAAGGCTTTACCGACTTCAATACGGTGGAATGGGTACTCCGTTTCACCAACCAGGGAAAGAAAAATACGCCGGAGATTGCCAACATAAAAGTGTCTGATATCACATTCCGCTACCAGCATCCGGGAGCATTCAACCTTCATCATTCCGAAGGCAGCCATGCATCCAAATCAGATTTCAGCCAGCAACTTACAATCTTGTCTCCGGGTGATAATCTTTATATGAGACCGGAAGGTGGACGCTCTTCACAAATGCGTATGCCATTCTTCAATATTGAATCTCCGGCTAATCAAGGAGTTATCGTAGCCATCGGATGGACAGGAACCTGGTTTGCCGATGTGCGCTGTGCAGACCAGCAAAGCGTAGCGCTTACCTCCGGAATTGAACGTTTGAAAACCTATCTGTATCCGGAAGAGAGCATCCGCACTTCCAGTGTATGCCTGTCATTCTGGAACGGTTCCGACCGGATGAAAGGACACAACCAGTTCCGCCGTTTCGTGCAAGCCCACCACACTTGGAAAGTAGGTGGTAAACCGACCGTATATCCAATATCGACCAGTTTCAACTACGGTGATCCTACTCCCTGTAATGAATATACCTGCCTGACTACAGATTATGCCATTGCTATGGTGAAACGGTATGAACAATTCAAATTAGTACCCGAAGTATTCTGGCTGGATGCCGGATGGTACAATCACTCTGCAGATGTAGCCAATCATAAGAATTGGGCGAACACCGTAGGAAACTGGACCGTCGACTCTATTCGTTTCCCCGAAGGATTACGCCCCATCGCCGACGAAGTGCATAGAGTTGGTTCCAAGTTCATGGTATGGTTTGAACCGGAGCGTGTTATGAAAGGCTCAGCTTGGGCACTGCAACACCCTCAATGGATGTTGGATGCCAGAGGAAAAGCCAAACAGGAAGACTGGACAAAAGATGGTGAGCACGACTCTTATCTATTCAATCTCGGAAATCCGGAGGCATGTCGATGGATGAGTAAATATATCGGAGACTTCCTCGAAGAAAATGGCATAGACTACTACCGCCAGGATTTCAATATAGAGCCGGAAGGTTTCTGGGCTGCCAATGATGAACCTGGCAGACAAGGTATCTGCGAAATCCGATACATTGAAGGACTTTATTCTTTCTGGGAATATCTGCTGAACCGCTTTCCGGGCTTGCTGGTTGATAATTGTGCCAGTGGCGGACGCCGTATTGACCTCGAAAGTATCTCACGCAGTGCACCGATGTGGAGAACAGATTACAGTTATGGAGAACCAATCGGCTATCAATGCCATACTTACGGATTGAACTTATACCTTCCCCTGCATGGTACAGGAACTGTGAGTGCCGATAAATTCACTTTCCGTTCCAGCCTCGGAACCTCTATTATCTACAACTGGAAAATAACCGAAGCTGGACAATCCATCTATGATATGCGCGACCGCCAGGCAGAGTTCAAAGAACTCCGCCCCTATTTCTATGAAGATTACTATCCGTTGAGTGGAATAAACAACATTACTTCGGAAAATATCTGGCTAGCATACCAACTTTATCGTCCGTCGGATGACAGCGGATACATCGTAGCTTTCCGCCGCAAAGACAATCCGGACAAGAGCTATACTGTCAATTTATCAGGGCTACACCCTGACCACACTTATATACTCACCAATAAAGATACAGGAGAAGCTATAAAGAAAACCGGTAAAGAACTGGCTAACGGCTTCACGCTGACACTGGATAACCCGCAAAGTAGTCTGATAATCAAATACCAAAGTTCAACAACTGCCATACAGAAACTTTCTGTAGGAAAGAAAACCGGTGTAAAGCTCCGTGCTATAGGTGCAGAACTAGATCCCCACTTTCTCTCACAAAATGTGACCCGCAATGATGGAGCTAAAGCTGAAGACTGGGATCGCATCGTTGTGAAACGTGTCAAAGAAATGGGACTGCAAAGCTTACGGGTGATGGTGATGCCACAATGGTATGAGCCAAAGAATGACAATCCGGATGCATCCAAAATCGACTGGTATAATTTCACTTTCAACTCTGTAGAAATGCAATCACTCTACAAAGTATTGGATATGGCACAAGAACAGAAAATGGAAGTCACCCTTGTACTTTGGGGAGCCCCTCCGGGACATTTCCTGGCCGAAGGGAATTATGGTAACTGGGTAGTAGCCCCGACTAACTATGAAGAATGGAGCGAGAACTTTTCCGCACTTGTACAACACCTGCTCAACAACAAAAAATACACGTGCGTCAAAGAGATTACTCCGATCAACGAACCAGATTGGTCATATATCATCAAAGGTAAAGCTGCTCCCACCGCCGGCTATATTGAAATGTGTAAAGTACTCGACAGACGTTTCAAAGAGGATGGAATACGAAATAAAGTACATTTCAGTCTTTCTGACAATTCAGACGGAGGTACAGGAACGCATAAATATCTGGCAGCCTGCACGAAAGGACTGGCGAACGTTGCTGACGTATTCAACTCCCACACCTATATCTTCGGCTACGAAACTCCGAACTCCACAATTCTGGATTGGGAAAAACAAAACTCTCAATTGGCCGCTTCAGTTGGAAAAGCCCATTTCATCGGTGAATTCGGAGGTAATCAATGCGTAGGTGCCACCAGGCAAAAAGATATCGACTTGTATGAACGAGGAGTACTCATGACACGCATAGCCATCAATCTACTCAATGCAGGAGCAAGCGGTGTTAGCTATTGGAGCCTGATAGACCAATACTATGGTAAGGATGCAGACTACGGAGCAATGCAGCAACTGGGTTTATGGAAGTATGTAAAGAAAACATACGCTTCGGAACCATACTACAACGATATCAAAAGTGATTACGAGGTACGCCCACAGTACTATGCCTATTCTCTGTTGACACGTTTCATACGCCCGGGAGCTGAAATCTATCCGATAGCAACACCGGAAGAATGGTATGCAGGAACTGCTGTTCGAAACACAAATGGCAAATGGGTATATGTTTTCGCCAATGGAATGGACCAGGAGAAAGCAATAAGCCTCATCAACCAACATACGCAAACCAAAGGGAATTATCAGGTTTACCGTTATATCAAAGACGGTTTACCTACCACAGACCAAATGTTGGCTCCGGACGCCCATCCTCTCAAAGTGAACGATAAAATTCTATGTTTACTTCCGGCTCATTCTGTGATCGTCTTAAAACAAGAATAACTATGTACTCTATTTATTCATTAAACAAATAGTATTTATGAAAACACATTTCTACATTTTATTAATGCTTGGAATGGTATTCCTTTTGGGATGTGAAGACGAAAAGTTAGGCACAGACCTAGGAGTAACCAATGTAGTGCTTCCGGATATTTCGGAAGAATCCCTGGGCACAGAGATTACCATTCAGGGAAATGGCTTTATCGACTGTGATGTACTGGCTCTTTCTCCCCTTTCAGGAGGTACTGAACAGCCCATCTACATGGAAACCAGAGAAGTAGCATCCGATCATATCACGGTACTTTACCCCTCTACGGCCACCAAAGATTCTTATGGACTTGTATTGGTACGCGGTAGCAAAATGCGAACATTAGGCGTCATCAACAGTACTGTTGGAGTTATGCCCGACGAAAACCTGCGTAATGCCTTGTCTGCTCTTTTCCCTGATATATTTAAAGGAGAAAAGATATCTTCCAGTGCTAAATATGTCACTTTCACTGATGGCACATTAAATATCAGCGATAAAAATATCACTTCTCTGGAGGGACTCGAATATTTCAGCAACATTCGGAAACTGATCTGCAACAATAATGATATCAGTGAAATTCCTGCAGAAGTACTATCCAGACTGTCTGAACTGACTGCACAAAACACTGGTCTGACCAAACTGGAACTAGCCACTTCGGAACAGCCGAACACGACATTGGTATCTCTCAACATAGATGGAAGTACCAAACTAGAATCTGTCGACCTGTATTATTGTTATAACATTGAGAAGTTCTCTGCTCTAAACTGTAAACTGGTATATCTGGATGTACGCAATTACCACAGTATCTATGGCGGATGTCTGAACTACAACAGCACAGACTTCAAATTTACTTTCAGCGATGACGCAAGTAAAGAACGACTCCTGAAAATGGAATCCTGGTGGATGGACTCATACTACAGCAATAGCGGTTCTATCGTAGATGCCATCAATAATGGAGTGACAGTGGAAGGGTACGACTGGATGCACGACTATCCCGATGGAAACAACAACTATTATTACAGTTACGGAAAATATCAGAAGACAATGAAAAAGTACGGAGAAATTCCTGATATCAATCTGCGAAACGCACTCAAAGCATTGGTTCCGGATGTATTCGATGGAGATAAAGTTCTGACAGTGGCTGCTCTGAATACTGAATACTTCAAGAATAACACGACCCTTGATCTTAGCAATAAGGGAATCACTAATCTGGAAGGACTACAATACTTCTGCGGATACAAAAACCTCATTCTGGATGGAAATAATCTGGGAGAAATCGATCTTAGTAAATACGCAATCAGTACCAGCTACACGGCAGGTCCGGTAGATGAGAAAGGAATTCAGACTTTCAGTGCCAAGAATGCAGGATTAACCAAATTCATTTCTGGCGATCAGTATATGATAACCTCTATAGATGTGAGCAACAATCCGGGATTAGCATATCTGGATATAAACCGGTGCAAATCCATCACATCACTAAATGCATCCGGTTGTCCGCTCACTTATGTTGATCTGCGTAATCTGGCAGGTACTTATTCCGTACTAGGTTACTCCGGTGGAGCTGTAGATGCCTCAAAAGTTCAGTTCTCATTTACCGACAGCTCTTCAACTCAAAGGAAGCTACTAGTAGAAGAATGGTGGATGGATAGCCCATGGAATGGCACAAGCCCATGTATTACCGCAAAGAATCAAGGTGTCCGGATAGAACGCTATGAATACATAGGATACGACAAGGATAAAATGTTGAGTTCATTTAATTAGACAGAAAACAATCTTAAACGTTATAGTTATGAAAAAAAGTTATTGGCTATACAAAATGTGCCTGTTGCTTGGGTTGGGAATCTGTATTCCCGTTACAGGAAATGCATCGGATATCGGAGATGCTACCCTGACACAGCAACAGTCTAAAATAACAGCCTCTGGAGTCGTCGTAGACGAGTCCGGTGAAAGCCTGATCGGAGCTTCCGTCATAGAAAAAGGAGCAGCAACGAATGGTACTATTACAGACATAGACGGTCGTTTCTCTTTATCGGTTGCCCCCAACGCTATACTGGAAATCAGTTATGTAGGTTATCAAAAGCAGGACATTCCTGCTAAAAAAGACATGCGTATCATCATGCATCCGGACGTAGCGAACCTGGAGGAAGTTGTAGTGGTAGCTTACGGTACCCAGAAAAAGGTTTCTGTCATCGGTTCCGTAGCTTCCATTGATCGAAAAGATTTGATGAAATCCTCATCGCCCAACCTAAGTTCCGCTTTATCCGGAAAACTCCCAGGATTGACAACTATCCAGACCTCCGGTGAACCGGGACGTGACGAAGTCACCATGTTCCTGCGTGGTGCTGCCACTACAAACGGAACAAACCCATTAATTATGGTAGATGGAGTAGCTGTAGACGATATGCGATCTATCGACCCGAACGAGATTGCTAATATCTCCGTATTGAAAGATGCTTCCGCAACAGCAGTATTCGGAGTACGTGGTGCCAACGGAGTGATAATGATTACCACTCGTAGAGGTGAAAAAGGAACTGCCCGTATCAGTGCCAATGTAGAATTCAGCATGCAGGAAATCGCTTTCAAGCCCGAACGTCTGGATTCATGGGACTGGGTCAGACTTCGCAATGAAGCACTCGTGAACGACGGAAATTCCGCTGAATTCCTCGGGCCGGACATTGATAAGTTCGACTCATGGAAAACAGGTAATCCTGTAGACCCAGATTTTTATCCGAATAATAACTGGCAAGATATCTTGTTCAGAGATTATGCTCCCATGACCAGAGCCAACATGAACGTTTCGGGAGGTTCGGACAAACTTCAATACTTTGTAAGTGCAGGCTATCTGCATCAGGGAGGTATGTTCAACGTAGAACCTAAATCCAAGTTGGGATACAATGCCCAGTCTTCATTAGACCGCTACAACTTCCGCTCAAATATCGACTACAAAGTCAATAAGTCGGTAAAGATTAACTTAAACGCTTCCTCTTATCTGGAACGGATCAACGGAACTTCCGCAAGTATGTCAAGTGTATTCAACAGCGCTTTGACCTCACGCCCTACTTCCATGTATCTCACCCCGGAAGGTGCATACGCTACTGATGCTATACGTACTTTCCCTATTGGTGCCGGATTATCCGTAGAAGATCCCGCCAACAATTCATTGAGTGCATATCCGCTAATCAACCGTTCGGGCTATCAACTGGAAACCAGATCGGGAATCAATGTTATCGGAGGAGTAGAAATAGATTTGGGATTTATCACTAAAGGGCTCTCTGTCAAAGGCCAGGTATCTTTCGACTCCAAAGGATTTGGGAAAACAATCGGAAAACGTTCCTATACCTGGTATACGTATCAGACATTAGCTTCAGGAGAGCATTTGTTTATCAATCGCCATCCTAGCCTGGAGGACGAAGACGGCCCGATTGAACTCACAAAGTCTTCCGAATCTTATTGGGTTATGAACTTACAGGGCCAGATCAACTATAACCAGACCTTCGCCGGAAAGCATAATGTCACTGCTATGTTTCTAGCTCAACGGGACATCAAAGAATCCAAAGAAACATCCGGTGACCTACTGCTTCCTTACAACGTCATCGGTATTGCCGGACGTGCAACTTATGACTATGACAGACGTTATTTTGCGGAGGTCAACGTAGGTTATAACGGCTCTGAACAATTTTCACCGGACAAACGATTCGGTCTCTTCCCGGCTGCCTCTTTCGGTTGGCTGATTACTAATGAGGGCTTCCTTCAGGATAATCCGGTTTTGACCAATCTGAAGTTAAGAGCTTCTTGGGGAAAAGTTGGTAACGACGCCTTCGGTTCAGCCCGTTTCCTTTATCTGGATAATATCAGTCAATATTCCGTAGTCACCGACAGTAAAGGAGATCATTGGTTATCCCCAAGCTTGGGATATGCTTCCAATGGTTCCGGTTGGGGACAAGGTTACAAGATAGCCGAAAACTACATAGGAAACAAAAGCATCACATGGGAAACAGCTGAAAAACAGAATTATGGTATAGACATATCCTTGTATCATGATCTTTCCTTCTCATTTGACTACTTTGTTGAAAAAAGAAAAAATATTCTGATTATCCCGCAGACTACTCCTATGATTCAAGGTCTTCCCTCATCCGCTCTTCCACTGATGAACGATGGTGAAGTAAAGAATCAGGGATTCGAAATGGTCCTCGGATATCAGAAACAATTCAAAAACGGGCTATCTGTTTCTGCTAATGCAAACTTCAGTTATGCCAAAAACAAAGTATTGGAATATGACGAGCCACTATTAGGTAAGGATTATGCTTATCGCACCCGCACCACCGGCTTCTCATTAGGACAAAACTGGGGATATATCATCGACCACAGCTATGATCCTGAAAAAGGGCGTGACGGCACAGGATTCTTCTATAGCGACGAGAGTATTGCCAAGAGCGGACTGACTTATGAAGGTGTAGGAACACCGGAACCCGGAGACTTTATTTATAAAGATCTCAACGGAGACGGTGTCATCAATGACCGTGACAAGGCTCCCATTGGCTATTCCTCCCTATTGCCTCGCATCAACTACGGTTTCTCTTTATCTGCCAACTGGAAAGGATTCGATGTTTCTATCATGTTGCAGGGAGTAGGCCAATACAGCAAGACTTATTCAGGAGCCGGTATTTATGAAAGCAGCGGCAACTTTTACAAGATGCACATGGAACGTTGGAGCGAAGAACGCTATAATAATCACGAAAAGATTACGTATCCTCGTCTGTCCAGCAGTGGCGGCCCGAGCTTGCAGCCCAACGACTTCTTTATCATGGATGCCTCATATATACGTCTGAAAAATGCAGAAGTAGGATATACATTACCGGAAAGCATCAGCAAGAAAATCGGTGCTTCCAATGTACGTTTCTATTTAAGTGGTAACAACTTGTATACATGGACTCACCTGAAGACTGACAGCTTCGATCCCGAACAAAACAGTCCGGCAGCCTATCCAACAATGCGTACGTACAATGTAGGTTTAAATATTACATTTTAACGGCTAAAACAAAACCGATATGAAAAAAAGATTGATTTATATATGCATGTTTGCTTCCTTGCTCACATTCAGTTCTTGTAATGAAGCGTTGGATGTAGCTCCCGACGGAAGATTATCACTGGACGAAGTATTCCAAGATCCCGATCTGACTAAAGCTTATTTCAGTACTTGCTTTGACTATCTGCCTAAAAAGAGTTTACGATATCATTTCTGGAGCAACTATCCCGTAGCACTTAGTGATGAAGCGTGGGATTGCACGGATGGTTCCGGTGCCGGCTTTGCACATGCCGCATCCGGCAACTGTACCACCACCGACTTCTATCTCGACGTTCGCAGAGATATGGGTGACACCTACTCAGAAGGAGGATACTGGCAGTTATACTGGGGGCAAATCCGTATTATCAACACATTCCTCCAACGGGCAGCCACCGCCGCCATACCAAGCGAAAGCGACCGTGACCGTTGGGTAGCAGAGGCTCATGTACTCCGTGCTTATTTCTATATGGAGTTACTGAAATGGTATGGTCCTGTGCCTATTGAGAAAGAGCCATACGGGTTAGACTATGATTATTCAACTCTATCACGTCCTACTTTCGAAGACTGTGCCCGATTCATTGTAGATGATTGCGAAATAGCTTTGCAATCCAGCAACCTCCCTTGGCGACTGACAACACTCAACGAGAAGATCAGAATGACCAAAGGTATCGCAATGGCTATCCGTTCCGAAGCATCTCTATTCGCAGCCAGCACTTACAACAATGGCGGCAAAGATCTTTGGGAATGGGCTTACACAATCAACAAAGACTGTCTGGAACAGCTGAAAGCCAATGGATATGAATTGTATACTAAATGTGCGGATACTGAAAAGTACTATAACAATGCTTATATGGAGTACTTTACGCTCAATAACTATATCGGAACAGATCCCAGTGATAAAGAAACAATCTGGCAAAGTACCGAAGGCTATTGGCCCGACCCATACACCAATCCTTTGTATGACGTTATCGGAGCTCCGGTATTGGGAAACGCTCAATTAACTATTGTTCCTTCCCAAGAATTAGTAGACGCCTATGATATGCTAGCAACAGGAAAGCCTGTACTGGATTTATCGAAACCTTATAACGATGAGAAGCATCTGTCACCTAATTATAACCCTAATAGCGGTTATGACCCAGCCAACCCTTATAAGGGACGTGATCCTCGTTTCCAGGCTACAATTTTTTATAATAACAGTCCTGTGCTGTTAGGAAAGGAACCGGCAGTAGTAGAAACGTACGTGGGAGGAAATAGCGAAATCCGTACAAGTGGAAATACGAATACACGTACCGGTTATTATTGGAGAAAAAGAATGGTAAACGGTAACTGTAAGGCAGCCGGAGTGGCTGGATATGATGGCCGTTTCCGTTTTTACCGATTAGGCAAAATTTATCTGAATGCCGCCGAAGCCGCTATTGAAAGCGGACACCTTACCGAAGGCCTGGAATGGATCAATGAAATCCGTCATCGCGCAGGTTTTGATCCTTCGGTTGATCTGTCGACAAACGACAAGAACGAAGCTCGTTTATTGGTACGCCACGAACGCCAGATAGAGCTGGCTTGTGAAGAAGACAGATATTTCGATATCCGCCGTTGGACACCCGCCAATGAGAATATGGAAAATGAGAAGTTTACCACAGGTATGAGAATCACCAAAAATGGAAACTCATTCTCTTATGAAAGAATCAATCTAGGAACAGACGGCAGCAAACCGAGCAAAATGAGTTATGAAAAGAAATGGCACGTATATCCTATCCCTGCCAATGAAGCAGCCGTATTGGAAGGCACGACAGGACAGACGTGGCAAAATGCAGGATGGTAATCATAAAACAGAATGTATATGAAAAACAGAATAATCACACTTTTGTGCATCGTATGCCTGTTCACAGGCAATGAAGTATGCCGGGCACAAGTGCAAGAAGTTATATCCGGTGTGGTGCGGAATGAGAGCAACGAACCTTTAGACGGCGCAATCATTTCTGTCCCGGACAATCCCGAATACACCACAAGCAGTGATAAAGACGGAAAATTCATCATGGAGATTCCGTCGGGAGCCAGTATGGTCATTTGTAAGATTCCGGGATATCGGAACCAGACAATGAAATTCACTCTGAATAAACCGGTAGAGTTTTGTCTGATATCAGACATCGCCGGTCAGGATACATCTCTCGAAGTAGCCATGCTGCAGAAAGAGAGAAAAGGAGGTTATACAGGAGCAATCTCTACCGTTCAGGGAGAAGAGTTAGTTAAAACACCTAATAGCGGATTTTCAGCTACGCTGACCGGACGCTTGGCAGGATTGACTTCTATCCAATCCACCAGCACACCAGCCGATGATGCAACAACGATGTATATACGTGGTCTGAATTCCATAAACGGTAATTCACCTTTGGTTGTACTCGATGGAATTCCGGCTCCATTATTCGATATGAATACACTCGATGCCAACACTGTAGAATCTGTCAGTATTCTGAAAGATGCCGCAGCTAAAGCATTATATGGTCCGCGAGCTTCTTCCGGAGTAATTCTTATTACTACAAAAAGAGGCGAAATAGGACGTACTAAAGTAAATGTGAACATGGACTTCTCCATACAACAGGCTACCCAGCGTCCTAAAATAGTAAGTACCGGTGAATACGCACAAATGCGTAACCAGGCCTTACTCAATGACGGTGGCACTCCACTCTATTCTTTATATGAAATAGCCGGGTTTACAGATGGAACTATGCCGGGACACGACTGGTATGACACTTTTATGAATGATGCAGCCAGTATGCAACGTTACAACGTAAATATCAGCGGAGGTAACAACCGGGTTAAATACCTTGTTAATGCCGGTTATCTTCACCAAAACAGCCTGATTGATGCAGAGAAGAATGATAATTATAATCCTGCACTCAAATTGCATCGCTTCAACATTTTAGCTAATGTGGACGTCACTCTGCATCGTTATCTAAACTGTTTCCTTAACACAAATGTCACTATCGACCGGATGAATCAAGGATACAACGGGACAGGAGATATCATGAATTCGATCTATCAGATGGCCCCCACCGTACCTGGACCTATCACCGAAGACGGAAAAGTGATTACTGCAGAATACAATGAATATCCTACTTACGGACTTATCAACCGCTCCGGATATAGCCATCAAACAGGTATCAATCTGAACGTCGCTTATGGAATGAATCTGGATCTGGGATTCCTGACTAAAGGATTGAGCGTAAAAGGAATAGTAGGTTATGAAGCAAACTATGACGGAACAATCTATGGTTCTACCGACTACGCACGTTATGCAGCCAATGGCAGCGGACTTTTCGGTACTCACACCACTCTTCCTCTAAGTTTAAGCAAGACCGCTAATATGCGCTACTTTATCAACTTCCAAGGATTCATCAACTATAATCGTATTTTTGGAGGCAAACATGAAGTAGATGCATTTGTCAGCTATTTCAATGAGAATATGATGAAAAACGGTGATCTCCCATACGATCGTTTGTCATTAATGGGACATGTGAAATACGGCTATGATTCACGGTACTATATACAGGGAGACTTTACCTATGATGGCACAGAACAGTTCAAACCAGGTAACCGTTTTAAATTCTTCCCGACAGTATCTGCCGCTTGGGTGGTATCCAACGAAAGTTTCCTGAAAGACACAGATTGGTTGTCCTTCCTCAAAATACGCGCATCTGCCGGCTGGCTGGGTAATGACCAGATATCTGACACCCGTTTCCTGTATGCTACAGATGTACGTTATAAAGATGCAGGTTACTTACTAAGCAACTACTATGGCTTTCATACTGTAGAAGGTATGCAAGGTAATCCGTATATCCATTATGAAGAATCTTTCCAGCAAAATTACGGAATAGATGTTACCTTATTCAACTCACTAGGTATCACATTTGATTATTGGAACGTGAAACAGACCCAAATGGCTATCCAAAATAACAGTGTATCTTCTGCACAAGGTATCGCCAGTGAAAATCTGCCATTTGAAAATCTGGGTAAGATGAACAACAAAGGATTTGATCTTGAACTATCTTATATCAAGAATCTGAAATGTGGATTAAGAATGACTATCAGAGGGAATATGGGATACAATAAAAATGAAGTAACTGACATAAAAGAGTTGAACCGTACCGCCAGCGGATATTACTATCCATATCGTAAAACCGGCTATTCTGCAGGACAACAGTTCGGATATCTGATTGACTATTCCAACGGAAACGGCTACTATAATAGCCAGGAGGAAATAGATAAAAGCGGTCTGCGATTCTCTGGTGCTTCTCCGCGCCCAGGTGATTTCATTTACAAAGACTTAAATAACGACGGAAATATAGATGAGCGTGACCAGGCACCGATGGACAAAGCCCAGACACTACCTACACTTTCTTATGGTGGTTCTATTCAACTGGAATACAAAAACTTTGACTTGTATGTTCAGTTACAAGGTGTATCAGGTACAGCAGCCTATTACAGTGGATGCGGTATCTTCGATAATGCTTACCAAGGAGTGTACACAGACCTGCACCGTAATGCCTGGACAGCAGATCGCTATGCGGCAAATGAAAAAATCAGCTATCCGGCTTTGACCACAGGAAGCTCTTCAAGTCTCCAATCGAATGAATTCTTCTATTCCAAAAATAACTATATGAGATTGAAGAATGTAGTATTAGGTTATACACTTCCTAAACGTTGGAGCAGTAAGCTGAAACTGGAGAAAATGAGATTCTATATCAGCGGAGCCAATTTGTTGACCACCTCATCTCTCAAGTTCGATAATCTGGACCCGGAACAATATTCCTACTCTGTATACCCCATTTACAGAACATTTAACATAGGACTTAACCTGAATTTCTAAAGACTGAAGTTATGAAAATAAATAAAATCATATCAGGAGTATTCTCCTTGCTCATATTATCCTCATTCATAGGATGTACTGAAATCGAAGATCATCCGGACGGCCGTACGGATTACAGCGATTTGTTTACCACGAACCGTAAAACGTATACTTATATGAATCAATGTTATGGATGGATTCTGAATTACGGAATGAACTATAACTATACCATGCTAGCTGGTTGTACGGATGAAGCCAAAGATTCCTGGGAACTACAGAACGGAGTTACCCGCAAATGGAATGAAGGACAATTATCTCCCTTCAGCAATCCGCTGGAGGGCATCGAAGGAAATCCGGAAAACTACAATTATTATTATCAAGGGATTCGTGCCTGCAACATCTTTCTTGCCAATATCCCTACTGCCAGTGTCTACTCGGAAGATATACGTAACAGTTTCAAGGCACAGGTACTTACATTACGCGCTTTCTATTATCTTCAATTGGTGAAACGTTATGGAGGTGTTCCCATCATAACAACTCCCGACTACGATTATACCAAGGTTAAAAGAGGTACATTTGGCGAGTGTGCCCGCCAAATATTAGCTGATTGTCAGGCTGCTATTGATATTCCCACTGTTGAAGAATGGGGATGGCGTTCCTTAGATAAGGAGAATTACCGTCACGTTATGACAAAAGCCATCTGTGCAGCCATCCGTTCACAGATATCACTCTATGCAGCCAGTCCTCTGTACAATGACGGAACAATCACTTGGACAGAAGCCGCAGAAATTACTAAAAAGTCTCTGGATGACTGTCTGGCGAACAATTATGAACTTTATAAGAAACAGCCGAATGCTACAGCTGGTTATTCTCCTTATGATGTGTATTTCTATTCGCGCACTGACTTGCCGGTAGTTAATGACAAAGAAACCATTATGGAAGTTGGACAAATGTATATGTGGAATTATGCTGGCCTGCCAACTACCGACGGCCAGACAGATGCCGGTGCGTGTCCGTCGCAAGAGCTACTTGATGCCTATGAAGTTGTGAACGGTGACATGACAGAATCTTATCCTCTGCTCAATTTAGAGAGCCCTTATCTAGATGCCAATCATCTGCAGCCTAACTTGAATTCGGCTGTTCAAGGTCTCTACAATCAAGCCAAACCGTATGAGAACCGTGATCCGCGTCTTAAAGCTTCTATTTATTATGATGGTTCCAAACTAAACCTGGAAACCGGTGCACTACTCTCAACCAAGACAGGAGGAAACTGTGCACTTGATCCCAGTAATGCACGTTACACCTGTACCGGCTATTATACACGTAAGTTCTCGCATTATAAATCCGGACGTTCCGGCAATCTGGATGGCTACTTCAAAGAGTTCCGCCTGGCTGAATTATATTTGAATTATGCAGAGGCAGCTAATGAAGCATCCACTACCGGAACTGTACCCAATGATGCGGTAGACGCAGTCAATGCAGTACGTTCCAGAGTAGGTATGCCAGGCATTCCTTACGGATTATCCTGTGATCAGTTTCGTCTGCGAATCAGGAACGAAAGACGCGTAGAACTTGCTTTTGAAGAACACCGCTTCTTTGATGTACGCCGTTGGAAGATACTGGATCAAACAGATAAAGTAATCACCGGAATGAAAGCAAACTCAGATGGAAGTTACTCCCGTTTTGTAGTAGATAATAACCGAAAAGCATATAGTGAAAAATTCCTATTATATCCAATACCGGGTGACGAAGCAATCCGGTTACAGAATGCTTCAGGAACTAACTGTCAGAATCCGGGCTGGTAATCAAATCTAAAAAATACAGATTATGCAAAAGTGGTTATTAACTATTATTATTGCCATACTTCCTGTTATCACTGCATGTTCTAAAACCGATACGGAAGTATCTGTACCGGAAGAAGAAACAGGAAAGAAAACAGAGATTAAGTTCCTTCAACTCAACTTATGGGTGGAGTGTACCAAGGTGGAGCATGCTCCGGAATATCTGATAGAACAGATTGCTACCCTACAGCCAGACATTGCTACATTTTGCGAATTATATAAAGGTCCACAAGACGATCCCGTGATGCCTAAACTAATGCAAGGGCTTAAAGATAAGGGACTCATCTATTACGATGCACGAATAGACGGAAGAGCGGTCATATCAAAATATCCGATCAAAGAGACAGAACGCATCAACAAATGGATGTTCAAAGCGATTCTGGATGTCAATGGGAAACGAGTGGCCGTTTACCCGGCACATTCAGAGTATCGTTACTACACCTGTTACTATCCCCGGGGATACAATGACGGTAGCGTTAATTGGGATAAACTTCCGGCTCCTATCACTGATGTAAACAAGATACTTGCTGTCTGCGAAGAATCAGACCGTATAGAATCCGCCCAAGCTTTTATCAACAACGCTGCCAAAGAGCTAGAGCAAGGAGCACTCGTGTTTTTTGCCGGAGATCTGAATGAGCCTTCTTATCTGGATTGGCAGGCCGATACAAAAGATCTATTCGATCATCGCGGATGTATCGTCAATTGGGGAACTTCCAAATTGTTGGTTCAACGGGGATATAAAGATGCCTACCGGGTAATTCATCCCGATCCGGTGAAATGTCCAGGATTCACTTTTCCAGCAGACAATAAATCAGTCATTCCAGAGAATCTCTCATGGGCACCGGAGGCAGATGAACGCGAACGAATTGATTTCGTTTACTATTATCCAAATAAAAATCTACAAATAAAAAGTGCCCAGATAGTAGGTCCAACAGGCTCTATTGTACGCGGACAAAGAATAGAAGAACAAACCAAAGATCCAATCATTCCGCCCGTAAACAATCAGTGGCCAAGCGATCATAAAGGAGTGCTGATTACGTTTTATATCAAAGAGTAATTACAATGATTAACAGGATGCAAAAGTGGATATACGTCATTATACTCCTGACCGGATACTCAATAAGAAGTTATACACAGAAGACCATAAATCTCAATATTCCTGTTGAGCAAAACTGGATGTTCGATAACGAACATCCAGTACGCTTCATGCTGGAATTGACATCTGCACAGTCAGGTTTTTCGGATAGGATACGCATGGACATTGCAACAGATTTCGGCAATGCTGTATCGTCTACCTTTATAACCTACTCTTTCGGAACAGATTCGATAGCTCCCGGTGGAGGCTTTCGCAGTCGTGCATCAGTCACTCTCACGAATCTCACTCCCGGATTTTACCAGGTTTGTTTCATTGCCGGCACCGACACTCTGAAACATTTCTTCTTTGGATACGAAGCCGAACAGATTTTATCCAAACCGGATGGTCCCCCTAACTTAAAAAGATTTTGGAATAAAACCATCACCGAACTTAAACGTGTACACCCTGCCTATAAAATGACACGTCTACCTGAATCTTCGAAGCCAGAGCGTGATGTTTACGAAGTAGAAATGCGCTCGCTTGAAGGAGAAATCTTACGGGGGTATTGGGCAGTCCCTACAGATGGTCAGAGTCATCCGGCCGTAGTGGTTTATCAAGGTTATGATGCCGTCACCTGGATTCCCAGTCCCGACGACTATCCCGGTTGGTGTATCTTGGTCATTCCACCCCGTGGACAAGGCCTCAACAAACCTTATAACCGCTTTGGTGAGTGGATTGCTTTCGGACTGGATTCACCCAAACATTACTATTACAGAGGTGCTTTTGCTGATACAGTCCGCAGTATTGATTTTATTTTTGCTCAGCCATGCTTTGACGGACAAAACCTTTTTGCTACAGGTATTTCGCAAGGTGGAGCGCTCACACTAGCAGCAGCGTCACTCGACCATCGTATTTCCGCAGCTGCGCCTATCGTACCCTTTCTGTCAGACTATCCCGATTATTTCCGTTTGGTTCACTGGCCTGCCAACTTGGTATTCGAAGGAGCTGCCCGGCAGAATATTGACAAAGATAAAATATTCTCATTACTAACTTACTTTGACTTGAAGAATCTGACCGGATGGATCAAATGCCCAGTATTAATGGGATTCGGACTTCAGGACAACATTACACCACCACATACAAATTTTGCAGCATACAATCACATCCGTACACCTAAACGCTGGATATGTTACCCTACATCAGGACACTTTGCAGCTTATGAGAACATGGACTCATGGATTGCTGAAAGTACTCGTTTTTTCAATCAGTATGTAGTGTGGTAATAATCTGAACTGATAAAAACGAAACAGGCACAAACACTATAACAAGAGGTTAGTTAGGTTAGAAACCAGAAGAGTAATTCTGTTAAATAGAATTCTCTTCCGGTGTTTTATAGTTACTTTCTTCTAATAAGATTCACTGAAATCGAATAAAAACAATATATTTAGATTGGGTGCTGTCTATTAGTAACTTACAAAGTTAGTTCCTCAAATTTGTACTTATCTTGCCTTGTTTGAACGACACAAAGATAGGATTAATTATGTATAAGGCATAATTTTGAGATTAGAATTTTAGTCTGCATTTAGATGTGACAATTCATATTTAGATAAAAAAAGCCAGCTATCATCTCGATAACTGGCTTTTAATTTTCAATCATTTATTTGCTTAGTATATCTTCATAATACTCGGCAAAGTTCTCTGCATAGTTCTTAGCTTCTGGACTTCCTTTAGGTTTAGGATAATTTGCATGCCAGACATCTTTATTCATTGCTTCGATTATGGCAACCATTTGTTCTATGGTCGGATTCTTGTCCTTGAAGAATTGTTTTAGTCCTTTTGCCAACCTGCCATTGTTGAATGTCTTTTCACTCATCTTACTGGCTTTAAATGCCTGTAAAAGTTTGTCGCCCATTGATTGGGTGTCCTCACTCAATCTTAGGTTCTTTGGAAGTCTATCAATGCCAACCTTCAAATCTTTCACTACATTAGCTTTTAACTCTGGTTGTCCCATTGTATAAAGTCCATAAACAAACTCTGGCTTCAAGTCGTAATCACCTATTATCCTTTCAATGTAGTCAATCTGTGCATTACCAGTACTTAGCCCAGACCCATTAAAATCTTTGTAGTTCCAAGGCTTGCCATTGTTGATTGATGCTGTAAAGAGTGGCAGACTCATCTCTTCTGGGAGTTTAACAATTTCCACCATAGATGATTCGTCAAAAGTAAACTTGCCCTCTGATTCCAAAATCCCCATAGCAATTAACCGGTGCTGTCCATCGACAGGAGATTTTGCTTTTTTCCTTTCTTCCTCATTTGTAACCTCTTCTGTTTCTACCATAAAGTTAGTTATAGATAAAGGCTTGTCATTGCGTTTGGGTATTACAGAAACTTTATACAGTTTCTCACCTTTGAGGTCATCACCCTCAACCATCTTGATTTTACCCATTGAAGGTTGAAAGCCATACTTGCTAATCATAGAATAGCATTTAACAACATTTTCAGTAACAATATCTCTGTTACTTTCATAAAAATAATATTCGAACATTTTTGTCTTGCAGTTTTTAGGCTGGTGCGCTCCAGTTTTAGATTATACTGCAAAGGTGAGGATTTTAGAAAGAAGCAAAAGGGAGAAGAATTAGTCCTATTTTCTCCTCCCCCTTAAAACAGAAGCCACATTATAATGCGATTAAAGATAGAAGTTGTTTACAGTTCTAATTTCCTTATTTTTGTATTGTTTGATAAGTTTCTTCAAAGTATCATCATCTCCTAAATATCCATCAGTTTTGGATAATTGGGTAAAGTAAATTAGATTAGATATAAGTAATAGTTTACTGAAATTCATCCCACTTCCTTTTGGTGCTCTTTGATTGTTAAATTCAGGATTAGTTTCAAAAAAATAAAGTACCATCTTCGCAAATAGATAAATACGTGCTGTATATAATTCTTTTGTTTTATATAGTGATACAATTTCTCTACTCATTCTACTATCTTGCTCAATACTTTCAAGACCATCTTCCAATAGGCAGGCTATATAGAAAATTGTATTGGGATTGGTTATGACTAAAGGATGCTTTCCTCCTTTTAAAGTCAAAGTTAGAGATTTATTAAAAGAAATACCTGATATTTTATTAACACCTTTATCTTCTTTACAAGTACTGGCAACTATATTAATAAATTTTTCTAATTCTTCTTTGGGAGAATCATACAATTTCATCCCTTCTAAACAGCTTCCATTACTATAATCAAAAACAAATAAGACTAAATACCAGAATTTGTTAATATCAATACCTATCCCCTGCAATGCTTTTTGTATGCTATCCTCTTTCTTATAATCAGCATAGCTGAATTTATTGGTAATAAACTTTTGATTATATCTATTCTTGAAAATATCAAGAGCTTGTGTCTCTAAAATATATGTGCCTTCATATACATCTGGACAAAATTCCATAGCAACTTGCTTTACATACTCTAGCAAATCATCTTCTTCTTTTACATATTTGTCTAATGTAAACTTATCTATTGGCTTTATATCTTCCATATCTCTAATCTTAAATTATGCCTTAAAGATAGAAAGAATTAGATAAAAAAATAAGGCAGTAAATGAAATTTCACTTACCACCTTATCAATGACTTAGTTTCATCATATCTCACAGGTACAAAAAATAAAATCATAAATATCTGTCATGAATCAGTTACAAGAATTGCTTTGCTTGCTACCTCAAATCGCATCCTTTTAAAGATATACGCACATATATTCCAATAATCCAGAATGTATATCTTATATTAGATTTACCTGATTCTTATCAATAACTTTGCCGTAGATAAATCAATTACCAATCTATTTATTTCTACAAAAATATGCAAGTAACACCCAAAAAGAGCACCGTGATTTCTTATTTACCACAAGAGATTAGAGAAACTACATATACAGATATTATATACAGACCTGTAACAAGGGAAATGTTAGAGCAACTATTCTCAAATTCAGCTAAGAAGGATAAGCATAGATTGGTTAAGAAGAGAAGGAAGTGAACTAAAAAGGCAACAAGTGAATTGTTTCAAATGCTGCCTGTTCTTGATTTATATCCTACGTTTCTCATCATATCCTAGATTATAGAACTTCTTAAACATCTCCCAAATGTAGCCAATAAATCCAATTACGATAAATGGCAGGAAAGGCAGAAGAAGGCTGCTCCAACCATATCCCAAGCATAGTCCTATAATTACGCCTATGACATATAAGACTATCATAATTCCGCAACCTATCATTACTCCTCTTCCTCCTGCCGTTGCATATTTAATTGGAGCATTAGGAGTAAAGAAATCTGGTTCTTTATTATCCTTTAGCTGTTTGGGGAATTCCTTTTTAGGATTACAAACTCCGTTTATAGGGTCATTAATATGTTTCAACTCCTCCTTATACTCTAACTTTTGCTTCTTAATATTAAGATAGCTCCATTTTACTCTTTCAATGTTCATAATTTACCTCCATTCTTATATCCTAGTTTGCCTAGCTCATTTACTTAGATTTGGGTATAAATATCTCCTTATCATTCTCATCGTATTTCACATAACAAACAGTAAATCCTTCTATGATGTAATCTCTTTTTTTGAGTATTCTATTGGATTGGCTTTATATCAATTATCCAATCTTTTATGATTACAGAATCTATTATTTCTTCTATTTGGTTTTCCGTTAATTCTCCTGCTTCATGTTTGACTAGAATTTCTTTTAATAAATTATAATAATCTTCGTTAGTCATATACATTAAGCTTCCTTCCTCCCATAGTCCTAATTCAAATATTCTTATTGGAATACATATAGATAATATATCCTCATCTGGGCATAAACCTTTATAAAAAGAATATAGATTTATACTTTCATCTGTTTTTATACATAAAGCACGATGTTTTATTACAATGGCATTACCATATTGCTTTATCAATACATTTATCTTATGGAAAAATTCTTGTTTATCAAGAGTATAATATATTTCCTTAAAATCTTTAGGAACCCAATAGTATAAACAGTTACCATATATATCTTCTTCCAATTCTTCTATAGAGCTATATTGGTCTATATATGGCTTATCCTTAGCTGTTCTATTTCTAAATATTTCAAGATAATAGGTCAGCATATCATCATCAGATAAGCTGAAATTATGAGGAATACCGTTTGGGGGACAAGTAGCTTTTACCCATGTTGGTTTGGGCATTCCATCATAGGAATATGTAGAATATGGTATTTGGCTGAATTTTATCATACTACTGTGTTCATTAATGACCGTGTTTACTATATTTTTCAAGTTCTTTAATTTGTATATCTGATTGGCAAGAAACATCGAACCCTAAAAAGTATTCTATATCATATTGGATTGCATTTATATTCTCCTTCACAAATTCAATACAAAAACGGTAACTTTTATCAATCCCATAAAAATAATTCCAACTTCCTGCCAAATCCAATCCATGACTATTTCCCCAACATCTCACACCGCCAATTCCCAATCGAACCACCGTCATATTGTTTAAACCTAATAAATGAACTTCTTCTGCCACTCCAGTACCAGCATCACCTACACCTAAAAGCAAAGTTTTTTTATCAATAGTGAAATCAATATCCTTATCTCTAATGATATATAAAGCTCCACCCTGCAATAGTGCTTTTGATGATTTATCTTTCTCCCAATTTCTCCTAACTTCATCCAAACTCTTGGAAGAATGAACGATAGCTGTAAGAGTTGCAACTTCTTTCCATAATTCATCATAAAAAGCTTCAAACCCGTTAATATTATGCATCTTTACAAATTCACGGGAAAGTTTTTGAGGATTAACCACAATAAGAAAGTCAAATAATGGAGACAGAACACTCATGCGCTCATTAGCTAATTCTATTTGTTTTCGTCCTTCAAATTTAGATGGCAGCAATATGATACATCCTCTTACAACTCCAGTATTATTGAAATTGGAGATGATTGTAGGCAAAGTTAGCGGTAAGGCATTGCTACATAAATCTGTTACAACTAAAAAAAGTTTATTCCCATTCATTATTTATACATTTCCTTCATTATCCATATTTGCTAAAGTAAGAAAATCAATAGGTGGATTGTATTCACAGAAGAAAGAGCTTCCAGTCTTTAGGTTCGTACCTATACAAGTTCCCATTTGTGGGTGCTCATACTTCCAATCTCCTATAATTTCCGTAAATGGGAAATATGGAGACATACTATTAAAAGTATGCTGTAGTTCATCATCTATGTTTCTAAGTTCTATATTTTCCATTATTTATGTGATATTAATATTGCTATTTGTTTATCTGCAATATTCATTAGATATTTTTTCTGATTTCTCCATATAAAACATTTTGTTCATTTCTCCCTTTCACTTCCATAAGGTAACTATTTATTAAATCTTTTTATCCATGGAAATCCAAATTGTATCACAACTAAGACTATCCAAAAGTACCATCCGATATTAAAAGTCCAGCTGGGTAGGAAATTTGTATCAAGTAACCAATGGTCTATACCATAAATTGCCCAAAAGAGTATTACAAATAGATAGAGAGGATTTATAGACTTGTTGAGTAGTGCCTGAAAACAGTTTTCATAATCAATTCTGAATTCATCTTTTTCTGGAAAGGTTGTCTTTAATATCTTTAAACATTCAAGTGATTTACGGTATTTACCCAATCTATACAGAACAGTCGATTTGTATTTTAATACTTCCGCATAAAAATTATTATATGTCTCTTTAGAAACAAGATGTATTCCATCTGTTAAGACGGTTAATGATTTCTCAAGATATGAAAGTGATTTTTGATAATACCCTTCATTCGCTAAATATACACCGTATCTATAATATACACATGTTAATGACATAACTTCATCATAAGTGTTGCAATTATTAATAGAACGAATATAAGTTCCATAATCATTCCATACTTGTTCAATAGAAACATGTCCCTCTAAGAGACTATTTACAATTCCTATAAGATTCTTGTTATTTACCATATTGATATAATATTATTGAGAGATAATTATTTAATCATATATAAACCTCTTAAAAGGTTTTATGCCATCTATTATCATGTAAATATATGTGTGCAACTCCCAAAAGGAATAGTTTGCCTTTCCAGATTGGAACGACAATGCCAGTCTACGTAATATCGCTCCAAAGTCTAGTACTAAACTTGCTTTCATGAAATATTAAAGTTACCTATTATTTAAGATTGAATCCTTTTACAACTGTTCTCCCTTTAGCATTTTGTAGCACTTCTTTTTCATCCAGATTTTTAAACTCTACTTTCAAACATTCATGAGCGATGAAAAAGTTATTTAAATTGGCTTGAAGATAGTTGTTAATATCAGGTATTTCTATAATGAATGGCATAACATATTTACAATGTAAACAAACTTCACTTTCTTCTTTTTCAATAGAATAAAAGATTGTGGGTCTCATACTAATATTCGTTTCATTAATAGCATCTTTTAGTTTATTTATTTCCAGATTTGCTAAACTTATTCTTGCCCAGTATGTATCCCAAATTGTAATAAATGGAGATTCATTTTCTGCATCAATAGAAAAACATTCTCCTTGATATATAAATCTTATCCTTCCCGTTTCTTTATTTTCTTCTGACTGACAACCTATATTCATTAAAGTCTTAATGAGCAAGTTCCGTGTCTTGTTATCTTCTGCATCAATTGCTTTATCAATAGCGTCATTTGTTTTTGCATATTCAGACCGTTCTTTATCTTCCTCAACAGCGAATCCAATCCTGCCAAAGAAATAGGCGATAACTATTAGTATTAAGCCTAAAACTATCCAACCTTCCATATTGTATTTGTTTAGAAATTATGCGATAAACAGTTTTTGAAAACACTACCATCTATTCATCTTCCATCAATTTACTTATCATATTACTAAGACGAGTAATAAGTTTTTCTTTTGTAAAATGAGATGTAGTTTCTTCAAATGTAATAGGCTCTTGTGTCTCTGTTATCTCTTCTTTTGTATCATTATTTGATTCAACAATAGCTGATTGGACTTGTTTACTCAATGGTTCAGGAGTAGGTTTGTAATATTTCTCAATTTCAGATTTAAGTCTTACATCATCGCTAATTTCAGCGTTCACAGAATCTTTCTTGTTATCAAAACCTGTTGCAATTAGTGTAATCTTTACATCCTCTCCTAAACTATCATCGTCATATAGTCCCCAAATAACTTCAATGTTTGGGTCTAATTCCTCCATGAATGTATTCAATTCAGACAATTCATTGATAAGAATAGGATTCTCTTTACTGGAATAGATAATATACAATAGCTTTTGTGCTTTTTCTATATCATTATCATTCAATAAAGGAGAATTGAGAGCATCCAATATTGCATTTTGTATTCTATATTTTCCTTTGGCTCTACCCATTGCCATAATAGCACTTCCACCATCTTTCATTATGGTTTCAACATCGCAGAAGTCTCTGTTTATAGTTCCTTCAATGGTGATAATTTCTGCAATACTTTTAGTTGCAGTTGTTAGAATATCATCAGCTTTACAGAACGCTTCTTTAGCTGTAGTGATTCCATCAGCGTATATTTCTCTCAAACGTTCATTGTTGATAACCAACAATGCATCCACGTTTTCTTTCATCTCATTAACTCCCTTAATAGCTTTTACTATTTTAGGCTTCATTTCAAATTGAAACGGGATTGTAACGATTCCTATCGTTAATATTCCCATTTCTTTTGCAATATGAGCTATTATGGGTGCTGCCCCAGTACCCGTTCCACCACCCATTCCCGCTGTAATAAATACCATTTGAGTAGTATCATTAAAAAGAGCTTTTATCTGCTCAATGCTTGTTTCTGCTGCTGCACGTCCTTTTTCAGGATTACCACCTGCTCCTAGACCAGTGTCTCCTAACTGTATTTTAGTAGGTACATTGGAACGGCTTAGAGCTTGGCTGTCCGTATTGCATATAGCAAAAGAAACATCTTTAATTCCTTGACTATACATATTCTTTACAGCATTTCCACCGCCACCACCTACACCTATTACTTTTATAATGTTGGAAGCCTGATTCTTGATTAAATCAAATTCAATTATACCATCCATGATTATTTTTCCATTATTTTATCAACAAATTGCCTGAAAGCATCACCTGCCATTAGTCCACCACTTGCAGGTAATCCAGTCTTATTAATAGATACAATGATACTATACTTAGGATTATCAGTAGGGAAGTAACCACAGAACTCTACCGCATACATATCCTTAGTACTATCCTCATTAGTAGATAATGAACTAGTTCCCTGCATACCTGCAACTAGTACCTTATCAGACTTGGCAGGTTGACCTAATCCGTCAGTAATATTAAATACTAGAGCTTTCTTCAAACTATCAATACTAACCCTACTTGCTATTTGTGGATTAATAACTACTACACTATCCTTAAATAGTTGAGGCTGTATCATCTTCCCATTATTAGCAATAGCATTATAGAAGGTTAGTATTTGGATTGGCGATACGTGTTGGTTATAACCAATACTAGACCATACAAAGGCTGTCTTTGTCCAGTTGTTATCTTTAGGAGTTACAATGTGTGCAGGTTGTAGATTGGCTATTCCTGTGATGCTATCTGGCTTACCATAGCTCATATTAGCAAGTAAATCGAAAAAGGTTTGAGGATTATCACCAAAAGCCTTCTCCATTGTCTTATAAGTAGCAATATTGGAACCAACTGCCAATCCTTCTTGTACTGTAAGCTCACCATATCCCCCTCTATGCCAATTATGGTCTTTAAGCTCTATGCCATGAATTTGGTAGATACCATTTCCAGTATATCAACCTTATCACTCAACTTCACCTTACCTGTTTCTAAAGCTGCCAATAGTGATATTGGGTGCATCAGACCAGTAGACTGCCATACAGAGAAGTTCTCACATGATTGGTAGTTCGTACTGTCTTTCCTAGTAAGTCCAACCAGAGCTTTTATTTGCCCTGATTGAACTTCCATTACTATAGCCTGCCCAGATAAAGCATCGAGTTCAGATAGTTTATTCTCCAGTAGAGAAGTTACATTTACTTGTAATATACTATCTATTGTGGAGATATTCTCTGTAACTTGTTGCCTAGATTGGCAGGAAACTAATAAGAACAATATTATTAACGCTATAAATTCGTTCTTCATTACCTTAGAGTAGTTTCTGTATTAGTTGTTCCATTCTTTACATACAGAGCAATTAGGGTCATGAATATTCTTTCCGTCTTTTAGTATAAATTGATGTTCATAGTACCCTTCTTTCTCTAGTTGTTTACACTTCTTACAGGTAGGATGATGCATTCCTTCTCCGCTTTGTGGTGTCCCATCTCTATTGTAAAACATTATATATTCATGTCCATCCGGTTTCGTAACTTTCTTACTACCTGCCAGTTTCTCATCATTTGGATAGAATACACCGTCCCTATAAGTACCACCCTTTCCTTTACAACTGAATAATGTAATTAGTGCAAATATTACACAGATGTACAATATGTTTACATTTGGTCTCTTCATTGTAAATTCCTCCTTAGCTGATTAATATATAGTTAACCCCTTTGGGATATTAAATAATAATTGTCAATAAATAACTGCGATATTTATAATTAGAATATAATTGTCACAGGCTTATTATTGATTTTAGTATTGCCGTAATATTTCTTCTTAGGATAGTCCTTTAACAGATAATTCTTTGTTTCCTTAGGAATATTGGGATTAGCTATGTCGTCTTCAATCTTACGCATAGGTACATATATACTCATCCATTTGTCTTTATTGAGTATAGCATAATCATCATACAGAGCTATGGCGGTAATTTTACCATTATCTTGTACTTTAATCTTAATAATTACACTGGTATTACTAAAACCTCTAGCTTCTCCATTTACATTTCTAATCTCATCTGCATATATGATACTTGAAATTAGAATCATCACATACAATAGAATTACTTTCTTCATATCATTAATAGATGCCCTTTTGTTCCTTAACAGGCTTTTAGTTATTAATTATAGTGTGAGGAACACAACATAGAGTTGCACACTTCTTTAATAAAGAACTGTTGAGTAGTAAAATAGACTGTCTGTTTCTTATATACCTGTATTTATGCCAACCTGTTCCCTATAGTTGGCTATTACATATAGAAAGGTGTGGGAACACTATTTGCTTTATCCTTGTAACGGGCTCTCGCATTGCCTTTGCTGTGGATAAAACAATAGCAACCCACACCAAGCGGCATATAGAAACTTTACAAACGTAAGGTAAGTATATATCCAAAGTGCGGGTGCTATTGCTATCATCTTCACAGCGTTTCAAATTTGCGAGATTTGTTACAAGAAGATAATTTCAATAACACCTTTCGTTAATATGTCCTTCCAACAACTTAACTCTCTAAGTTCTTGGAATTGGTACAAAGATAATGAAAGGTATTTTATTTTGCAATTAAATGTATCTGTTAAAATGAGAGTTGAAAGCTATTTCTACTCTGAATATCCATAAATTGAGACAGAACTATTCAGAGCATAAATAAGTAAAGTCCGATTCATTCTGTCTCAAATCTCAATTATCAGAAGCTAAGACAATCATAAGTATTTAATAGTTCTTCCTGTCTCAATCCCAAATATCTTTTAGTAATTGATACACTGGAGTGATTGAATAGCTCCATGAGCTTAACAAGTGCAAGCTCTGAATTATCGTTATTCATGTTGTAGACCTGTCTGCCAAAGGTCTTTCTAAGAGAATGGCAACTGAAATTGCCTATATGCAACTTGTACTTCTTCTTAATCTCTTTCAGCATGACATTGATTCTCTGAACTGTGTACACTGTCCCCTTCTGACTCATTAATACAGGTGCATTTATGCCAACTGGATTTATATGCTCATAACAATCTCTGATATGTTGCTGTAGCTGCATATTAATCCTAATAGTCCTTTGCTTTCCTGTTTTAATCTCTATAATTGTAAATTCTTCTGCATCTAGTATCTGATTCCACCTCAAAGCAAGAATATCAGAAATTCTTAGACCTGTGAAGCAACCCAAAGCGATAAGAAGTGACATCTTATAATTACTATCCCTTGCCAACTTTCTTACTAAGTTCATTGCTTCGCTCCATTGCAGATAATCTGCTGTTGTACTTGAATATTTAAGTGACATAACGTTCTGTTTTATAGTGAAACTAATATAAGTGAATATTAATTTTGAGTTGGAATATCTAACCTACTGATTATTAGCTAAACATTCACTAATTAACAAAGTGAATATTATAAAGCAAGGACACTAAGCAAATAATGTCCTTACTTCATTCAACCTATATAAAAGGTAGGTGAGCTTCATCCAACACGCCACTGTCAACTATCCGTTTGCAAAGTTCGTGTGATGCCTGATTCCTAAGGTCTGTACCATAGTCCTTACTACCAACCATGCGAATAATCTCCACTATGGTTTTTATTAATTCCTGCTGTAGTGTACGGTGGTAACACTTTGTACTTTCAGCAAACCTTTTAGGATTCCAACTATAATCGTTCAAGGCTCTTTCAAGTTCTTGCGCTGCCTTGTATTCGCGACTGCCTTCTATTACCATATTCTTTAATATTTAAGAGGTTTATAAATAAAAAGAGCACCTGTATGGATGCTCTTTGTTTTTTCTGCATTTTAATGTACTACTTCACCGTAATAATCTTGTATATAGTCCAGATAATCATCAAGAAGAATACAACAGGTGAGATTGCACACGCAATAAAGAAAACTATAATCCAAAATGTAACGACTACTAACGTTTGTAACATAAATCTTTGATTATTAATAAGTGATATAATAAAGAAAGGACACCTATACTTTATTATATAGATGCCCTTTTTCTGTATTTGACAATCCTGTATATTCTCAAATACCACTAACTAAGAAACCACTGATATTTGTCATCTATTCCACGTAAAACGTTGTTAATTCCAACACTGATTTCCGTTGCATTAACTGCCCGTTGCAAATAAGTGTCCACATAACTATTTTTGTTGGATTGGGTGAGCAAATTGTGAAAATCGAAAAGAGAAATAGCATTATCTTTCATTCCAAACGCTTCGTTGTGATAGAAGTCACGGCAAACACTGTTTATCTGGCTGTCAGTTATCAATAGTTTAGGTATTGATTTCTGATAACCAATTGGCAATGCTTGATAGCAACGACAACGACCAATGATTTGTGCAAACTGTGATTCACTAAGTGAAGTGTTGGATAAAGTTTGCATCAAATGGATTTCTTTGGCAGGATTGAAATTGTTAAACAAGTCAAGCACATTTCTATAGAGTTCACCAATATTTGAAACTTCCATAGAGAACTTAACCCCTTCTCCTGTGAGTATCTGATTGCTACAAATGCGAACACGCCACCCAATAAAGCAAGAGAATTTCTCCAAACCTTTTGTTGAACGATAGAGGTTCAAGTCTGAATAGTTCCTTACTCCACCCACGCACAATTCAAGTTTCTGCCCATTTATTGTCTCATAAATAGTTGGAATGGTAAAGGCAAAAGCAAGTCTTTGATAGAATTGTGTTTTTTCACATTCCAACAGTTCAGAAGCTTTCTTTCCAAGAGCTTGGGGTATTCTGCCACGTACAATATGACTGCAACGAATATCAGGCGCATTTACTGTCTCCCCTGCATAAAAAGAACTGGCTGCATCATGCACACATGATATAAAATCCTGATGTGCGATTGTCAACTCTTGGTTTGCCCATGTAGGTACAACGCATTGAGTTGTCAATTCTTCCAATGTAACGGGATTTGTGTTAGCATCTAAAAACGATACACTTGATTTAACAACAGGCTCTTCAATTATTACCGCTTCTTCTGCATATTCACCAAAGTTTCTACTAGTTCTCTGTACTGGCATAATCTGTAATGTTGATTCCATAATCTGTAATTTATTAAGTTAATATTAGAAATTCCTCTGTCTGAAAGCTAAGCAAGCCACAATCAGTATTAATAATCCAATAAAGAACTGTGGCATTAAGACTACTGGCACAATTAGAATTATTCCAAACGTCAATAAAATCTTTAAATTCTCCATACGCATAATAATAGATTAGTAAATAGTGTATTTAAGGACAAAATGAGGGCTTGACATGAAGTACTATTCATTCACTTTCCTTTGTGCATCTTTATATGTAGACATATACAAATCGTTGATAAGTCCGCACATTTCAGAAGTTCAAAAGGTTTGTGGGCTGAATAGCAATTCATGTAATCCTTTCATTTTTCCTAATAATGGGTAAGGGGGTGTTAGTAGTTACACCGCTATAGAGTGCATAATATATACCTCATGCTCACTGTCTGACTAATAAATCCATTTTATCAAAGCATAGTATCTCAATAAGATGGATTTTCTAAAATTAAAGAGAGGGGAATAATAGTAGGTATTCTATCTATATGCCCAAATAAGTACTGTGTTTTTTATTTTGATTTAGAACAGTTTGGCTTAGTTCTTTTCCAATAAATGTACTATATTTGTGTGTTAGATATTAAATGAATTCTTATTACATAAGGGAAAGCAATAAATGAAACTAACAGACAAAAGATTGTGGTGGTTTGAAGGCATAATGTTAATATGCGGTATCTTATCTTCATATTTGTATGCTTTGAATTTTGGTATATGTATTTCACAAATACCAAGCATTGTTGTATTCTATACATTAAGTTGTTTACTAGGTAGTATAATAGCTTGGAAAGTTTATAAAAATAATGGTGTTTGGAAACTGCTCTGTTACGTTTTCTTGTTCTCCACCATTATATATTGTACTATCGACATGATACTAAGAGTTGTATATCCCAATCCCTATGGAAATTTATTTATGTTATTTGCAAACGGACTTTTTTATTGGTGCTTGTGTTCCATATTTCCAATAATTATTCTTGTATTTGGGGCTAAAAGAATCTTAAGGCTATGAAACTAACTGATAAAAATATCTGGAAGTATGAGGGTATAATATTACTTTGTTGTATAATTGCGATGTTACTTCATCCTCTTTCATTCATGGAAATTACTTGGCTGATAGAGGGTTCTGTTATTCCAACCTATCTATGCTCATACTTATTGGGTAGTATTATTGCATGGTTATTTTACAAAGGCAATTCTTGGTGGAAGTTGGCTTTACTTACATTTTTCTCCATAAACATTTTGTTCACATGTTTAATGCAAATAGAAGTCTATGACTGTGGGGATGCAATGACATGGCTCATGTTTACAACAATGAATATTTTTAATACATTGCTATCTGCTGTATTAATATGTGGGTGTTGTTACTATATCCAAAAACGATATAATATATGGAATTAACGGGTAAAAGATTCTGGATATTAGGATTACAATTGATAGTTATTGTATCAATCCTGTCATGTACAACAAAGAAAATAAGCTCTCCTGTTGCTTTAGGGAATATATTTACACCTGCGTTTTTTCAAACAGAGGAATACTTATCTGTAATAGACTATTTAGGTAAGAACTTGTGTTTACAGGATGAAATGGAACGATATACATACAAAATTTGTGTAAAGATTGATAGTTTGGGATTTGTTAAACAAGCTACGTTAATAGACGTAGTTCAACATTCGCATAATGATTCTATTTTATTATATACACTACTCAATATGCCCCAATGGCAACCTGCTAAAGAAAACGGTAAGAATATTCATTCGTCTGTTAAATTTCTCTTGCACTTATCTCCAAATCACTAAAAATAAGTATGAATTGTTATTTTAGGGGATTAATAGATTAAATATTTCACTTTATCAAAGCATAAACTCCAAATAAAAAACACTTCCTCAATAAAAGGGGGGGGGTATGAATTTCAGGTACCGTACATCAGAGTTGGTGTATATTAATGATTATCAATGAAAATACATAAAACTGTAATCTTACCATATATTTTTTTATCTTTGCGGTAAATAACTAATTGAATAAACTATGGAAGTTGCTTTGTCAATATTTAGTATCATTATATCAACCTTTATTGCATATCATATTTTCTTTCTTTCTAAACGATTGTCTATGCGAGATAAACTGGCTCACCAAAAAATAATTAATGAATATATATCCAGATTGAAGTCTGAAATATATAGTAAAAAACGCTGTAGTAGAGTTTATTTGGTAGATGCAGATGTTTATGAGAAATATTATCCTAACAATGATAATAAGTTTGGAAGATATTCACATATAAAAGGAGAAATAAAGGATGCATTTTTTAATGGAATAGAGATTATAACAGAAACAATTAATGTGGTACAAGATACAGAAGGAAAATACATTAGATGTTCAAATGAGAAACTAACAGAAAATAACAAAATGAAAGCTATTAAAGTTGGTATTATTCCATATGATTGGGTTATAGATATTAACTTAAAAGGAGATGATACAAATGGTTCTGCTCTAATATATTGCTATTTCAGGAAGAAATCCAACTGGAAATTTGAAAGAAGAGTGAAATTAAATAAAGAAGGGAATATGTATCGTACTAAATTATGCCTCTTATCACGAGAATGGCTACCTTTTAAAACTTATGAATATTATTTACTAAATCCTAACTTTCAAGAAAATATCAATTATCCCTGGGAAATATATTTATATCCAATAAAAGTCTATGATAAAAATAGGTAGGTTTATAAGATATTAGATAACAATTTCAGACATTAATAGGGCGTATCTAATATTCGCACATACCCTCACCATGACATTTAAAACATATCCCACCCATAAAATAACGATATTGAGGTAAATAACCAGTTCCATCACAACGGTCACATACAGGTAAGGCGGAACAAATCAGTTGTCTGTCTGATGTATATAATGGAATCTTTGTTTGTTGATGTCTTTTTTGATGGCAACGTGAACATAAGGTTACTAAAGCTCCATTATCATAATCCCAAGGTTTTCTACCAAATATATAGTAATTATGGTGGGTATTTAATGGAGTAAAATGAAATAACATTGATTCATTAAGAGATGGGAAATGAGCAAAATAAAAATAATAATATTTGTTTTTAAAAAGAATCTTTAATTCCAGCTTCTCTCTATTTTCACCAGAAGAATAGCTTATTGCAGCATAATTTGTCTGTCCTATATCTTCTTTAAACATGAAAGCTGCTAAATATCCATTTCCATAAATTGCTTTTCCTTTGCATTGCAAACATAAATTTCTATCATTTCGTTGAAAATTCAATTTGGGAAGTAGAGAATCTGCTGCAAATTCAAACTGGAATTCAGCATTCCAAATACCTTCCTTTATTGCTATCATTTGGTAAATATAAAAATGTTCTTTTAAAGCTCTAGCTGTTAAAGAATTGGGGCACATGAGTTGACCGTTCCATTTTATATGGTTACAAAAAGAACGCAAATCCTCACCATCAAACAGACAGTCAGGTAAAAGTATATCTAAATCACTTATACTAGAAATAGGGAAAAATATATCATTGTTAATACCTCTGCATCCACAATCCTGACAGGTGTAATTATCTCTAGCCAATATCTCATAGCGTTTAACTTCCCATTCGTCTTTTTCTAATAAATCTTCATATTTCATTTTAGTGTGCAGATATATTAATTAAAAATTCCAAAAACGTTCATCTTGTTGGTCCATATCCAAACCATCATTATAATATTCCCAATTATACGAGTCCGTCGAATCATTGGACATACTTTCTTTTATTTCTTCATAATGTTCATCCTCATAAAGCCATCTAAAATCCTGACAATCTGAATACCAAAAAGTGCCATTGTCATTATGAGGTATACCTCTCCAATACTGTGCTATCAATGCTAAATGTTCTTCACTTAACTCAAAAGTTCTCCAATTTGAAAATTCACAATATAGCAACTCATATAGCTGTGAACCTGTCATTTTCACAATATCCTCTTGATGAATAGAATCTTCGTTGAACTTTAATAAAGAACATTGGCATTGATATATTTCCTCTTCTTTTATATATGTTATTTTAAATCCTATAGCTATATTATTATGTGGATTAGTAATTAAGTTAAATTGTGGTTTTAGCAATTCTTTTGAAATATTCCTTATACCAACTAAACCATTTTTATTTAAAATGAAAAGCAACTCACTATTTTTTATTGATTTCACATCTATATATGTTGGAGCAATGACTTTTAGCTTATTACAAAAAATAATTCCTTTCAGTTTCACTGTTGAACCATCATACATTGTAATTTCCTTACTTGACTTATATATTACAATGGTGTCATTTATAGAAGAAGCTGAATAAACACTAATTCTTTTTATTATCCAATCATTTTCACTATATTTTTTCCCAAACTGCAACCTAGGACATTCATCTATAAGCAAACCTTCTCCTTGAGGTAAATTATTACATAAAAAATCATACTCATTTTCAATTTCTTCACGAGTTTCTTCTACTAAATGTCTAGGGATATATGAGACAAGTTCCTTATTGACAACAATAGAACACATTTTATCACACTTCAATTCTTTTACTAATTCGTCACCATATTCAATTTCAGTATTTCCCCAATAAGTTGTTTTCCAATAAGATTCAACAACTATTCCAAAATTAAGAATAAAATAATTAGTTCCAATTTGACAATTATTAAACCCGCCTATAATCATACTACCTTGCAAATCATACAAATCATATATCCCATAATATTTATCTTCCCAATCATTACCTAGGTGCTTATATTCATCATCTCCTGCAATAAAATAACCATTAATATAATGAATGGCATGATACTTTACGGGAATAACCTCCTTTCCCTGCCAATTATAACATCCCCAAATACCATTCCATGTGCAATTAGGTTCAGGTTCTTCTATAGCTCCCCAATTAACAAAAACATAGTCCCAATTTCCACTTCGTTCTATTTTAGAATATATTGTAGGAATGACTTCTTGACCATTAAAATTAACTAATCCTTGACGGTGAGTATCTGCATCCTCAACAAGTATAGTCCCTCTGCATATCATATCATTCGAAACTATTTTGGGAAACTTTAATATTGGAATAGGATTACTATATTTTATTCGAAAGAGCTCCCTTCCTGATGCGTCTATCACTCCCCATCTATTGTCTAATAAAACACTATATCTATCATTTTCAAATTCTTCTCTGTTATCAAATCTGTCATAAACAAAAGGTATAACAGTCCAACCTTCTGCATTTACTACACCATATTTTTCATCACGTTTACAAAGTAATCTGTCATTCTCTAAGAGAATAATTGGTATTTCAGACCATACGTCATAAATTCCACAGTCATAATCATCCACCATTATGTAATCATTATCACCTTCCTTTGCTGAATAAAAATTCATATCATCATGACTTTTAAATAAATGTTTGTATTCTAGTGCATGACAGTATTCTGAAAATAGAGGCTTATCCATAATTATTCTTTAATTCAATACGATGCACAAATATATAAAAAGATAAAAACAAAAACAATAAATAGAATTTATACAGAATAAAGAACAAGGTTATTATAAATCAATGTATTGTAACTCTATTTGATGTAATATTACTATTTTCCATACCGCCTTCCTGATTTAATATCCTCTCAAGTATTAAAATTAGTTTCTTATTAAAAAAAGCCCCAAACCTTATTAATGGTCTGGAGCTTTATTCTTGTCCTGTTCTGTCATATTGGTAGATTCTTATTCAAAGGTAAATACCATCTTGCCAAGTTCATACCCACTAACAGTTTTTCCATCTATCTTCCTGCTTGCTTTCTCCACATTGTAAAGAGTACAATTCTCTATCAGGGTAGCTTTGGGAGACAACTTGATTCCCAATCTGCCAAACTCATCCTTCAATTTGCTTTTCAAATCCTTATTGCTGATAAAGCCAGGCTGATATATAGCCAAGAAAACTTTATCAACTTGTTTCTTGTCCTCTACAGCTTTTAGCATCTTCTCCCTGTTCCATCTAAGAGTATTCATTTCAGATTCCTTCAAATACCTTTTGATTAGTGGAAATTCTGGATATTCCTGTTCATAAGATTCAGAAGGGGAATCCAGATAATCTTTTAGTAATTGCTCATAACTGACAGTCATAGCCTTTGCCAGTTTTATATTGAAATCCTCCCATTCATTCTGGTTGGTAAGCTCAAATTTCTCTGATTGCATAAAACTGTCCCTGATGCTGATTCCATCCTTGTATGTCTTCCTTAGTTCCTGCTTATAAATGAAGGATTGCTTTTTCAGATTGTTATACACCATCTTGCCATTAATGATGGAGACTAGTTCAGTGTCTAGGTTCATCCTCTTAATATAGGTCTGTCTCTCTTCCTTATCCAACTTACTCCATCCGCTTAACAACTTGTCAGCTTCCTTCTCCTTATCCTGCATCATCATTTCAAACTCTTCATCGCTCATAACATTCTTATTGGTGGAGAACAGATGGACTATCACATTCCTAAAGATGTTCTGGTATTCATCATTGATTCTGATTCTGCCTGCTATCTGTTCCATAGTAGTACTTATATCCACCAAAGTCTGTGTTCTGTATGCGTCACTGGCTACTATTATCAGCCCGTTATTGGTGAAAAGGTTGCATCCCTGAAAGCATTTCTTTGTAAAGAAATTAATCTTCTTATTGGGACTACTGACTGATTCAATCTGGTATTCGCCCAACAGTTTGTTATTTCTAATCCTGTCAGCACAGCATATCTTCACATCATCTGGATTCAGCTTCAACGTATCTGCTATCTGCTTGATACTGGTTACAGAATTGATGAAAATATATAGTTCTTCCACCTTGCTGACATTGCCGTTTATGTCTGGGAGTGATATGCCTTCATCCAAAAATATCTGTATGAATCTAGCCAGTCCTTTGGTTAATTGCGTGACCTTGTATCTGATAGGAGTTATTTTCGTCACTCCATTCCATTGGACTTTGTAATGTGGAAGCTGTTTCAGGAAATCTATCTCAAAGTCAAGGTCAATTGGAGTGGCAGACAGAAAAGAATAATGCCTGAACTTCTGTATTTCTTCCATCAAGCCATTAATTGCATCATATCTGAAATCCATGTCTTCCAAAATTAAATGGTATTCATCTACCAAGACTTTCCACCCTTCTGTACTGCTCAACCATCCAATTAATTTGGGCAGACTGTCATAGGTCACGGCTATCTTATATGTGGTATTGTTTTTGATATATTTCCTGAACTGGTATTCTCTTACACCACCATAACATTTGAATATTTCATACCTGTTATTCTTATCTGCTGCTATGCTATCCACCAAGTCCTTGAACGGACATACGATAATATAGTTGCTACTGCAATTTGCAGCCACATAAGTGCCACCTACATCTGTCTTTGTCTTGTTTACGATGCCAAAAGGAATACCATCTTTAAATCTTTCTAATTCGCCCAAATATCGGGCATTGCCACCATTAATGATTTCTTGTTTCATTGTGTTTAGATTAACTTAGATTTATAAAATTGTAATCTGTGTATTTGAAATATCTGACTTTAGATTAAGTTTAAGTAGGGTTATTTTTTTCTTCCTATATAGGGACGCTTTGAAGAAAAACTCGTCCATAAGAATAAAATAATAAGCGTATTACTACGCCTATTACTTTACCGCTGACTTAGCATAGTCAAGCAATCTAAATGTTATGTCTTGTATTATATAGTTTATGGCGGAAGCGTCTTTTAAAACTTTAGTTTAAAAGTTTTATGAAGAAAATACCTCTTATTATGTTAGCTTGGCAACAGGGTTAGAACTAAAAAATCATTCCTGTTCCTGTTTATGATGCGGTAGGTAGATTGTGTAGGTCTTGCCTTGAACCATTTTGCGCTTTTTGATGTATCGGTCAGTAGCCCAAAGCCCGATGTGAAGCCTTGTGTCCTTAATACCGTGCTCCAGTGCCATTTTACGAATGTCTGCGTAGGTCAGTTCTTTCATTTGAAGTAGATTTAGGTTTGTAGTGGTGAATCTGGGTGATGAGAAACTCGGTCATTTCTGACTTTCAATCACATTGCAAAGGTATAAAGTCCCGACCGCATCACCAAACAACAAGTCGAAATTGTGGAATATTCGAGTAGAGGATGCGATAAAGCAAAAATTCTCCCCATAGTCGTAACTGTTCGGGGAGAATATGATGTTCAGGCTTACCAGAAGCCTTGATTTCCTCGAAAACTTGTCAGCCCTGATTCCTTTTATCCAATAAGGCTGTAGTGATTTCTTTTATATGAGTGAATCTTTCATTATCCAACAAGCCTATTTCCAAAGCCTTATTGATAAACTGCATAATTGCATCCTTACTGATACCAATCTTAACGCACTTGATAATCATTTCTCTAAAACTGTCATACAAATCTGACTGCTTCCCAACAGATAACTGTTTCACATATTGTTTTGCCACATCAGAATCAGAAGTGGAAGATTGGGAGAATTTTTCTATCTCGCTTATAAGGGACGTGATTTCATTGTCATAACTACACAGTTTCCCATTTTTCAAATGCCCTACCTGTGATTGTAGTTCAACAGCCTTATTGATTTTAGATGCAAAAAATTGAGTATCTAACAGAGTATCGAAGGTGATATTATTAGTTGCATCGTTCGTAGGCTTTGCTTCATTGAGAGAATTTGTCTCCATCTTGCCCATATTAAAAATGCCATTATTTAAACTTTTGAAAGCATTAGAGACTTTCTTTGCTTTATCTTTACTGTTTAAATGAGAATAAACTTTGTCTATCATTTTTGTATCTTCATGTCCTGTCGCTATAATAACAGTTTCCTTGGGGATGCCTTTTCTACACAATATTGTGATAAAAGTATGCCTTGCTGTATGTGTATGCAGTAATTTATAAAGAGGTTGGGTTTGTTTAATCCCGTTTTCTTCATAAGTGATAGGCTCGTCTAATCCTGCTTGTTCTGCTACTTCTTTTAAGGCTTCATTGACAATGGACTTTCTTTCTTTATAATATAATAATTCTTTATTCTCATATTTAGATATAATTTCTTTGGCTAATGGCAATAGTGGAATTATAGCTCTGGCTTTTGTCTTTTGTTGTATAATAGAGATGGTTCCTGCTTCTTCATCCATTTCATTATCTCCATTAAAGAATTTTTGCATATCTCCAATTCGTTGCCCAACTAAGCATTGTAATATGAATAAGTCTCTGATTTCTGTATATTTCTTTATTTGTCTTTCTGTTCCCGTGATGATATGCTTGTAGAATTTATTCAGTTGCTCTTCTGTTAATGAAACTTTTTTGTTATCTGCTAATTCTTTGTTGGATTTATCTTTCACGAACTCAAAACTGTTTAAATTGCTGTCAGACCATTTGAAAGGAATATCCAGTCTTTTATCTGCTATCCCTAGTAAATTAAATATAGTTCCTTTAATTATGTTACGCAAAGTGTTATGAGGATGCAATGGGTTTTCTTTTATGATTTGCTTTTGGTAGCGATTGATAGTATCTAAATTCATGCTCTCCCATGTATTGGGGATTTCATTCTCTTTGAGAAAACGCTCGAATTTGTCTATGTTAGAACGATATTGTTTCTTACTGCTTTCTGCACAAGTCTTTGCTTCTATAATTTGTTTCATTATAAAAGTTGCGGGTTTCTGTAATTCTTTCTTCATCCTATCTTTATATATGTGTTGTTTTAATAGTTTCATACTTTCTCCAATCTCGTCTGGATGCATACAAAGATAATGCTTAAATTCGATGAAATATTCTTTTAGTTTTGTGATTTTCTTGTTCACTATAGTGTTATTTATATTATCTAACTCTGATAGGCGTACGCTGATATATGCTTCTTGTCTTTTTTCATTCCAGTGGTCTGGATATATCTTTACCCCTGTAGATAGTTTAACTTGTTTGTTGTTTATTCTGCATACTAAATAGAGATTGGTTGGCTTCTCGCTACGTGGTTTTCTTAAATTGAAACGAGCTTGCATCTCATTAATAAAAATCTGCCTTTCCATAATCTTGTTCTTTAAAGTTGTTCTTTAATTCGGTTCTTTGAATGTGTTCTTTTAAGGCAATTCTTTCTGATAAGTATTAATTAGCCCCCTCATTAAATATTCTGGCGTGCAGGTATGTGGTTTCGAATAAAAACAATATATTTGCATAGATGTAAACACCTTAAAAAATAAATTAGTGAGAAAAGTAATTCTTTTATTTCTGCTATTTTTAAGCGTAGCTGGAGTCCGCACACAAGGTCAAAACATCACTTTTAGCCACTTGACCACGGACGACGGACTCTCCCAATTTTCTGTCAATAGCCTTTATATTGATGAACGGGGGATTATATGGATTGGCACGCGTGAAGGACTGAACCGGTATAACGGTAACGATATCAAAAGTTTCAAACTTAATAAAAACGATCCGAACAGTTTGTTCAGCAATACAGTGCTGCGTATCACCGGAAACAAAAACGGGAAGGTATACCTGCTCTGTACGGACGGGGTAGCAGAGTTCGATCTGACCACACAAAGATTCAAAACGTTGCTGCAAGGCAATGTGGATGCTATTTATTTCAACGAGAAATTATATATCGGGAAAAGAGAAGAAGTGTTTGTATATAATGAAAGTACCGGAAACTTCGATCTCTACTATCATCTTGCCGGAAAAGATATCACCCTCTCCTGCCTCCACCTGGACGAAAAGAAAAATCTGTGGATGGGAACTACCAGTAACGGACTTTACTGTTTATCGGGAGACAAAAAGATTTCCCAACCTGTCACAAGAGGTAATATCGCGAGTATTTACGAAGATTCGTCTAAAGAATTATGGATCTGTACCTGGGAAGAAGGACTCTACCGGATAAAAACAGATAGTACCATTGAGAACTTCCGTCATGATCCTAAAAATCCAAACAGTATTTGCACCGATTTCGTAAGGAGTTGCTGTGAAGATAATGCAGGAAATCTGTGGATAGGAACCTTTCACGGGTTAAATCGCTATGAAAAGAGCACAGGTAAATTCCAACTTTACACTGCCAACGCGAACAAACCCGACGGACTTACCCACTCCTCCATCTGGTGCATCGTCAAAGATGAACAAGGAACAATTTGGCTGGGTACTTATTTCGGAGGTGTCAACTATTTCAATCCAGAATATGAAATCTATACCCGTTACAAAACCGGAGATACAGAGAAAGAAGGTCTAAGTAGTCCGATCGTCGGTAGAATGACTGAAGATAAGGACGGAAACCTGTGGATTTGTACCGAAGGCGGCGGCGTGAATGTGTATAACCGGAAGGATAACACCTATCGGTGGTATCGCCACGAAGAGGGCAAAAATAGCATTTCCCATAACAATGTCAAAGCAATCTACTACGACCGGACTAATGAAATCATGTGGATAGGTACACACTTGGGAGGATTGAACAAACTCGACCTGCGTACTAACCGTTTCACAGTCTACCGAATGAAAGCCGGAGACCCAACCTCACTACCTTCAGATATCGTCCGAGACATTGTACCTTATAAGGACAAGCTGGTTGTCGCCACACAAAACGGTATTTGTCTTTTCAATCCGGCAACAGGCGCTTGCCAGCAGCTCTTCAAAGAGACTAAAGAAGGAAGAGGTATTGGCATGGTAGCCAGTCTTTGCATTGATAAAGACGGTACATTGTGGATTGCGGCTACCGGGGAGGGTGTTTATTCTTACCGGTTCGACAGCGGTAAACTTACTAATTATCCACACAATCCCGCTAATCCGAACAGTCTTAGCAACAATAATATCAACAGTATCATGCAGGACAGTAACGGTAATCTGTGGTTCTGCACCTCCGGAAGCGGTCTCGACCGTTACCGTAAGGCAAGTGATGACTTTGAAAACTTCGATGTACAGACAGATGGTTTATCCAGCGACTGTATCTACGAAGTATGCGAATCGTCCATACAGAAAGGAGACTTATTGCTGATTACCAATCAGGGATTCTCACAGTTCAACTATCCAAGCAAGAAATTCTATAATTACGGTACGGAAAATGGATTCCCGTTGACTGCCGTCAATGAAAACGCACTATTTGTGACACATGACGGAGAAGTATTCCTTGGCGGTATTCAGGGAATGATTTCTTTCTGGGAGAAGAAATTACATTTCACTCCTAAATCGTATAATATCATTCTTTCCCGCCTGCTTGTCAACGGAAAAGAAGTAGTTCCGGGAGATGAAAGCGGCATCCTGGAACAGTCGATCTGTCATACTCCGGAAATCAGTCTGAAAGCGAATCAATCGATGTTTAGCATCGAATATGCCACTTCCAACTTCATCCCTGCCAACAGAGATGAAATTCTCTATCGCCTGGAGGGTTTCTCGGACGAATGGAACCATACTTACCGGAAGCAAACGCTGATTACTTATACAAACCTGAATCCGGGTAAATATACCCTTGTCATCAAATCACAGAGGGAAGGAATAAAAGAGGCCAGACTGCTGATTATCGTACTCCCTTCATGGTATGAGACATGGTGGGCTTACCTGATTTATACCATTGTCACTATCAGTCTGTTATGGTATCTTATTCAGAACTATAATTCGCGCATCAAACTCCGTGAGTCTTTGAAGTACGAAAAGAAGCATATTGAAGACCTTGAAGCATTGAACCAGTCAAAACTCCGTTTCTTCACTAACATCTCGCACGAATTCCGCACACCGTTAACGCTGATCGTGGGACAAGTGGAAACTTTGTTGCAGGTGCAGACATTTACGCCTAATATATATAATAAGGTGTTGGGAATCTACAAGAACAGTCTCCAATTACGGGAACTGATTACGGAACTTCTTGACTTCCGGAAACAGGAACAGGGACACATGAAGATTAAAGTAAGCCAGCACAACCTGGTTAACTTCCTGTATGAGAATTATCTGCTCTTCCTCGAATACGCCAGCAGTAAACAAATCAACTTCAAGTTCAACAAACAAAAGGATGACATTGAAGTGTGGTATGACCAAAAACAGATGCAGAAAGTGATAAACAACCTGCTGTCTAATGCAGTGAAGCATACCAAGGCCGAAGATACGATTTCGATTAATGTATCGCAGGAGAAAGACCATGTCATCATTGAAATAAAAGATACCGGTACAGGTATCGCCGCTGCTGAAATTGATAAGATATTCGACCGTTTCTATCAGACCGAGCATCTCAACTCGCTGAATACCGGAGCCGGTACAGGTATCGGACTGGCACTGACGAAAGGTATTGTGGAACTTCATCACGGCACAATCCGGGTGGAAAGCGAGCCGGGCAAAGGAAGCAGTTTCATTATCACCCTCAAACTAGGCAAGGAACACTTCACAGAAGAGCAAATAGCGAAAGATGATACGGAAACCATCCAGCAAACAGAGACTATTGTTCCTTCAGTAGAAATAATCCCTGATTCGGAATGGAAAGAAGAAGATAACAAGCGTATCGAAGACGCCAAAATGCTGATAGTGGAAGACAATGAATCTATCAAGCAGATGTTAGCCGGTATTTTCGAAACATTCTATCAGGTCAGTACGGCTTCCGACGGAGTAGAAGCATTAGAGATGATACAGAAGGATATGCCGAGCATCATTTTAAGTGATGTCGTAATGCCACGCATGTCGGGTACGGAACTTTGCAAACAGATCAAGACGGACTTTAATACCTGCCACATTCCGGTAGTATTATTAACTGCACGTACTGCTATAGAGCACAATATCGAAGGTTTAAAGATTGGTGCGGATGATTATATCACGAAGCCGTTTAATACCAATCTTCTGATTTCCCGCTGCAATAATCTGGTTAACTCCCGCCGACTATTGCAAGAGAAGTTCAGCAAACAACCGCAGGCTTTTGCTCAAATGTTGGCTACCAACCCGATGGATAAGGAGATGCTCGACCGCGCGATGGCCATTATCGAACGTCATCTGGACAATACAGATTTCAACGTTAATATCTTCGCCCGTGAAATGGGTATGGCACGTACAAACCTGTTCACCAAATTGAAAGCAGTTACAGGCCAGACCCCGAATGATTTCATCTTAAGCATACGTCTCAAAAAAGGCGCTGTCATGTTAAGGAATAACCCGGAACTGAATATCACGGAGATTTCTGACCGGATTGGGTTCTCCTCCTCCCGCTATTTCAGTAAATGTTTCAAAGAGATTTATCACGTCAGTCCGCTGGCTTATCGTAAAGGAGAAGAGAGCGAAGAAGAAGGAGACGGAGAAGAAACAGATTAACAGGTAACTCTACAAGCACTCTTGCAAAATAATCTTATATTATTAGGCACGGATCACACGGATTTCACGGATAAAAAAACGATGAGTATGAGAACAACAGCATTAATCCGTGTGATCCGTGCCTAAATTTATGATATAAACGGTTTCTTAGTCCGGACATCTTCGCCCGAATAAAGAAGGTAACTTCTTAAGTGTACTATTTTGTACTTCACTTGTACATTCCTACTCATTCTTTTTCTTCCATTCGCTTATCTTTGTGTTCATTACATTATTTCCTAAAACATTCAGCATTATGAAAAACGTTTCGCGTCTACTTCCCCTATTGTCTGGCATCGTCACGCTGTCAGGATGCAATCATGCACCCCAAAAGAACAATGGGCAGAATAGCCAAAAGCCTAACATTATTTATATATTTGCAGATGATCTCGGCATTGGTGATTTAAGTTGTTATGGAGCAACAAAAGTGAGCACTCCCAACATTGACCGGTTGGCAGGACAAGGAGTACAATTCACCAATGCTTATGCAACTTCTGCCACCAGCACCCCTTCCCGTTTCGGACTCCTGACAGGTATGTATCCTTGGAGACAGGAAAACACAGGAATCGCTCCCGGTAACTCCGAACTCATTATCGACACTACCTGCGTCACCATGGCAGATATGTTGAAAGATGCAGGATACGCAACCGGTGCAGTAGGGAAATGGCATCTGGGACTCGGTCCGAAAGGTGGAACCGACTTTAACAACCCAATTACCCCTAACGCGCAAAGCATCGGTTTCGACTACGAATTTATTATTCCGGCTACCGTAGACCGTGTACCTTGTGTATTTGTAGAAAACGGACATGTCGTAGGACTTGACCCCAATGATCCTATCACCGTAAGCTACAACCACAAAGTAGGCGACTGGCCTACGGGAGAAGAGAATCCGGAGCTCGTCACTTTAAAGCCCAGCCAGGGACACAACAATACAATTATCAACGGCATTCCCCGCATCGGTTGGATGACCGGAGGAAAATCCGCTCTTTGGAAAGATGAAGACATAGCCGATATCATCACTCATAAGGCTAAAAATTTCATTGCATCCCATCAGGAAGAACCCTTCTTCTTATATATGGGTACGCAAGACGTACATGTACCGCGCATCCCCCACCCACGTTTCGCAGGCAAAAGCGGACTCGGCACTCGTGGCGACGTCATCCTGCAACTGGACTGGACCATAGGTGAAATCATGCACACACTGGACAGCCTCCACATCGCAGACAACACCATCCTGATCTTTACCAGCGATAACGGTCCTGTTATCGACGACGGCTATCAAGACCAAGCTTACGAACTTCTCAACGGACATACTCCAATGGGTATCTACCGTGGTGGAAAATACAGCGCTTACGAAGCGGGTACACGCGTTCCATTTATTGTCCGTTGGCCTGCCCGGGTGAAGCCGAACAAGCAACAAGCTCTTTTCTCTCAAATAGATGTGTATGCATCGCTCGCTTCACTTTTAGAGCAACCTTTACGCAAGGGAGCTGCCCCCGACAGTCAGGAGCATCTGAACGTTCTCCTCGGCAAAAATAATACAAACCGTGAGTATGTCGTTCAACAGAATCTCAATAACACACTTGCCATCATAAAAGGTCAATGGAAATACATCGAACCGAGCGACGGCCCTGCTATCGAACATTGGACGAAAATGGAGTTAGGCAACGACAAACAGCCTCAACTTTACGATTTATCCTCCGATCCATCGGAGAAAACGAATGTATCAAAACAATATCCCGACATAGTGAAAGAATTATCTGAATTACTGGAATCCGTTAAAGAAAAATAGTTTATGAGAACAGAAAAATTGTATGATTTTGCACCAATCTTGAATAATTCTATCCATATTAGAATATTCAATCCGTCTATCTTTGCAAGCGTAGATTCAATAAAATCACTTAATTTTTAATATATGAAAAAACATTTATCCACTCAAACTAGAAAAAGGATGCTCTCCTCCATCGGACTGATCTTGTTTTCTGTTTCTTTTGTACTTGCACAGGTACTTGTTAAAGGTACAGTGAAGGATAACTTAGGAGAAGGAGTGCCGGGAGCCAGTGTTCAGGTAAAAGGTACTTCGCAAGGAACAATCACTGACCTTGACGGTAAATTTGCTTTTAACGTGCCCAATAAGAATTCAATATTGGTTATTTCTTTCATTGGTTATGTCACTGTAGAAATAAAGGCGGATACTCAAAAGCCAATGGTTATCACATTGAAGGAAGACACAAAGACATTGGACGAAGTGGTAGTAGTCGGCTATCAGGAAATACGCAAGAAGGATCTGACGGGTTCTGTTGCCAAAGCCAGCATGGCAGAACTTCTTAGCACTCCGACTGCTTCTTTCGGCGAGACATTAGGCGGACGTATTGCCGGTGTCAACGTAAGTTCGGGCGAAGGTATGCCGGGCGGACAGATGAACATCGTCATCCGTGGTAACAACTCTTTGACACAGGACAACTCTCCTCTTTATGTCATTGACGGTTTCCCGGTGGAAGACCCCTCCATAGCCGCAGCCATTAATCAGAACGATATCGAGTCACTCGACTTCCTGAAGGATGCCTCTGCTACCGCTATCTACGGTGCCCGTGGTGCCAACGGTGTCGTGATGATTACAACCAAGAAAGGAACAATCGGCCAACCTAAAATTAAATACGACGGAAGTTTCGGTATTCAGCATATCACCAAAACGATCCCGATGATGGATGCCTATGAATTCGTCAAACTACAGGCAGAACGTAGTCCCAAAGATATGGAAACTACCTACTTCATGAATTATGACGGTAAGAAATGGGGACTGGAAGATTATAGAAATATCCCGCAATATAACTGGCAGGATGAAATCTTCCGCAGCGCATGGATGCAAAGCCACAATGTCAGCCTGACCGGTGGTTCGGAAGGAGTTCGCTACAATGCTTCTTTATCTTATTATGACCAGGACGGTATCTTGTTGGAATCAAACTACAAACGTGTACAAGGCCGTATGGGTACTACCATCCAAAAGAAGAAACTGAAAATCTATCTGACGACCAACTATTCCAGTACTACAACTACCGGTGGTTCTCCTTCCCAGAACTCATACAGTGGTATGAATAACCTGTTCTATAGTGTATGGGGATATCGCCCTGTGACCGAACCGGACAGACCATTAAACTCGTTGATGGATAACATCATGGACGACGCGATAAACAATACCAACGACTATCGTTTCAACCCTATCATGTCTTTGAAAAATGAATATCGCAAGACGTACGCGAACTATATCCAGTTCAACGGATTTGCAGAATATGAATTTATCAAAGGATTGAAGTTGAAAGTTTCCGGCGGTTACACATTCGATACCCGCAAAGGGGAAACATTCAACAACTCGAAAACTCGTTATGGTAATCCGAAATCATCCGATAAGGTGAATGCAGAAATCTACCATTCTCAACGTGCAACGTGGTTGAACGAAAATATTCTAACCTATCAGACCAATATCAAACGGAAGCATTTCTTTAATAGTATGGTAGGTGTAACTCTGCAAAATTCTGACTATGAATACTATTCATACAAGACAGTGCAAATTCCAAACGAAGCACTCGGGATGGCAGGAATGAGTGAAGGAACTCCCAGTACGACCAAATCATTAAAGAGTTCCTGGTCTATGCTCTCTTTCCTGGGACGTTTGAACTATAACTACAAATCATTGTATTATGCAACGGTTTCTTTCCGTTCCGACGGTTCTTCCAAATTCCGTGGTGATAACCGTTTCGGCTATTTCCCTTCCGGTTCATTGGCATGGGGATTCATGGAGGAAGATTTTATGAAACCATTGAAGTCTGTTGTTTCTTCCGGTAAATTAAGAGCAAGCTGGGGATTGACCGGTAACAACCGTGTAGGCGAGTATGATACGTATGCTTTATATCAGATATTAAAAGATAAAGTTGGAGATTTTATTTCGATCGGTAGCCTACCGAGTGGTGTATATCCGTTCGAAAACAGCCTGACAAGTGTAGGTACAGTGCCCACTTCCTTAAGAAACAGAAAACTGAAATGGGAGACTACCGAACAGTGGAACCTAGGCCTGGACTTAGGCTTCCTGGACGAACGCATCGGATTAACCGTAGACTGGTATCGTAAAACGACTCGTGATTTGTTGCTGAATACTGCACTTCCCACCTCTTCCGGTTATTTCAGTGCCATGAAGAATGTAGGAAAGGTACGCAACCAAGGTATCGAGCTCACATTGAACACAACCAATATCAAGAACCGTCATTTCTCATGGACTACTAACTTTAATATCGCATTCAACAAGAACAAAGTATTAGAATTGGCCGAAAACCAATCTTCTCTGTTGAGTGCAGCCAAATTTGACCAGAACTATAACTCTCAATACAGCTACATTGCCAAAGTGGGTTATCCGATGGGAATGATGTACGGATTCATCTACGAAGGTACATACAAATACGAAGATTTCGACAAAGTAGGTGATACATATACACTGAAACGCAATGTTCCGTATTTCTCTTCCGAAAGTAATACACAACCGGGTATGCCGAAATACGCAGACCTGAATGGTGACGGTATCATCGACGATAACGACCGCACTATGATCGGTAACGGTATGCCGAAACATACGGGCGGATTTACCAACAATTTCGAATACAAAGGATTTGACTTGAGCATCTTCTTCCAATGGTCGTATGGAAACGATGTATTGAATGCCAACCGCCTGTTCTTCGAGAACAGCAATAAAACACGTGACTTGAACCAATACGCAAGTTACGCAGACCGCTGGACACCGGAAAATCCGGAAAGTAATATTCCGAGAGCTACCGACTCCGGTTCTAACAAAGTGTTCTCTACACGTATTATCGAAGATGGTTCGTTCCTTCGTCTGAAGACCGTGTCTTTAGGATATACACTGCCGAAACAACTGACCAAGAAATGGAAGATAGACAATGCACGCGTATTCGTTGCCGGTCAGAATCTATGGACATGTACAGGGTATTCCGGTTACGACCCGGAAGTATCTATCCGTGAAGGCGCACTGACTCCGGGACTGGACTTCTCCGCTTATCCGAGAGCCTACTCTATCAGTTTTGGTATAAACTTAGGTTTCTAATCAATCATCCTTCAAACAATTACGTATATGAAAACAATAAAAATAATCATCATATCACTTCTTGTCGGACTTAACCTGACTTCCTGCGATTTCTTGGAAAAAGACCCGACATACACCACTCCTGAAAACTTCTTCAAAAATGAAGCGGACGCTACCTCTTGGCTGACAGGAACCTATGCCATTCTGGGACAAAGTTCCTTCTACGGAAATGAGTTCTTATACCTTGTAGGAGGTGACGATCTGGGACACTATGGTGGTGCCAACCGCGGACCTAACAAAAGTGGGTTGATCTGTAACAATGCCAACACAAGTGATCCGGCCGTTGCAGCATTGTGGTACACATTATACTCCGGCATCAACAGAGCCAATATTTTCCTGGAAAATATTGATGCAGTGCCCGATATGAACGACGATACCCGCAAGCAGTACAAAGCCGAAGCCCGTTTCTTACGCGCATTCTATTATTTTACTTTGGTAGAATGTTGGGGAGATGTACCTTTCAAGACTACTTCTACAGAAGATGCCTATAACCTCTCCATTCCACGTACGGACAAACAGACGATTTATGATTTTATCATCAAAGAGATGTATGGTTCTGCCGAGGATCTCAAATCTGCTCAAGATTTGAACTATTTACCGGGACGTGTTTCCAAATCGGCTGCTTGGGGAATGTTGGCGCGTGTATATATGTTCCGGGCCGGTGAACCTAAACGTGACAAGGAAGTGGGTTTGGCTAACAACACGACTAGTGCCGAGATTACAGAATATTTCAAAAAAGCAAGTTACTATGCACAGTTAGTCAAGAATGAGGGTCATTCACTAACTGCCAAATATTGGGACTTCTTTATCGACATTTGTTCTGATAAGTATAACACTGCTCTCAATAAGGATGGTGCCAAGGCTAATGAAAGTATTTGGGAAGTAGAATTTGCAGGTAACCGTTCGACGGATGTACGTGCAGAAGGTAGAATCGGTAATATTATCGGCATTCAGGGTAAGGACCTTTCTTCCAAAGCATCCATCACTGGTAAAGGTGATCCGGGCTATGCATACGCTTTTATCTGGAATACTCCTAAACTGCTGGAATTGTATGAAGCAAACGATGACATTGACCGTTGCAACTGGAATATTGCTCCATTCACTTACACCCAGTCAGCAGGAGAAGGTACTCCGGTGGACGGTCGTGAATTTGTAAAGGGAAAAAGAGATGAAGTGGAACAACAATACTGGGATAAATCCTTCAGCTATGGTAAAACAGAGCCGGGGTCTACTTACGGTGATCGTGAATCGAAGAACGATGCCAATAAGAACCGCAACAGGGCTGCCGCCAAATATCGTAGAGAATATGAAGCAGACAAGAAGAGTAAAAACGATACTTCCATCAACTTCCCTCTTCTCCGTTACTCTGACATTCTGCTAATGATTGCAGAGGCAGAAAATGAAGTCAACCATGGCCCTAATGATTTGGCGTATGAATGTATCAATGCAGTAAGAGAACGTGCAGGAATCAAAAAACTTGCAGCAAATCTGGATGAAGAGAGCTTCCGCAAAGCTATCAAAGACGAACGTGCAATGGAACTCTGCTTCGAGTACACACGTCGTTTCGACCTGATCCGTTGGGGAGACTATTACAAACTGATGCAGGAACAAGTGGACAAGGCACAGGCTGACGAATCCTGGAAATTCGGAATCAATGTATATACTTACTTCAATATTCCGAAGTCTTACAATTATTTCCCGATTCCTGCCAATGAAATAGGATCAAACGGTGCTATCAAGACGAATAATCCGGGTTGGTAATTCTCTTAATAACTTTAAAAAGAAAAGGACATGAAAATAATATATAAAAGTTTGATGACTATCGCTTTTGCCGGACTATCCCTGGCTTCATGCGACAAGGAATTAAAAGAAGAAACAGCAATGGAAGTGGGTGTGGTGACAGACAGCAATGTCAGCTTCGATGGCAAAACTGTGACTGTAAAGAAAGGAAACCCTGTAACGTTCAGCTTCGATGGTGACCCTGATTTTATCAGTTTCTTCAGCGGTGAGATAGGGCACGAATACAAACACCGGAACAGAATTGAAATGCAACCGGAAGACGTAGAAAAATGTGAAATCAACTTCTCCGTAGTATATGACTATGGTAGTGCGAAAACCATCGAAGGTTCTACTCACATATTAATATCCGATCAATTCGAAGGAATTAGTGGCAACAATGTGGAAAAAGACAAAGAAGCAGTTACTAATTGCGAATGGACAGAACTTGTCAGCCAAGATGAGCTTCCTAAAGCAACCAAAGTTACTAAAGACTATTCCTGCCCTTTGACTTCTTACTTGGGCAAGGAAATCAGCATTGCTTTCCGCCTGAATCCCCTTGACAACAGCGCTACAATGCCTGTTATACATATTAAAGGATTACAACTTAATCTAGAATTCAACAATGGGAAATCAACCACAATTAATGCAAAGAACTTCGAATTCTCGGCATTGAATGTAACCTATAATTTAGATGATCTTGCAAAAGACGGAGGACATTTCAACAAACTGAAGGAAGCATTAGGAAACAAAAATCTGACACTTGAAGAAATGAAAAGCGCAGAATATGCAGACAAGATAGCATATACCACAGTGGACGGTAATATCCCATATTTTTGGAGAACTAGCCAACCGAATGATTTCGTAACGAGTGGAGGTAAAAAAGATTATACCAAAGGAGATACTTGGCTTATTTCCAATCCAATCCTCCTCAATGGTTCCTGCGATCCTGACGCTGGTGTAGCCATCAAAAATATCTCGCAAACATTAGAGATATACTCACATACCTACGAGGAGGCCGGAACATACACCGCTACCTTCGTAGCCAACAATGCAAACTACGTCCATCAAGGTGGTCAAGTAATACGTGAACTGACTATAAACGTTGTAGAATAAAAGCATATCCCCCAATTTTTCTAACCTTCAATCATAGAAAACGTTTATAAAAATCAGACTTTAATCAATTTAACATCAGAAAGAGAGGGACCGCGAGGTTCCTCTCTTTTACTTTTACCATATCTTTCCACCCTCTTCCCTTTCTTCTCCTCCGAAAAAGCATTTTTCTTTACTCAACTAGCGTATAAATCAACATTTATATATAAGTTTGCACAAAAATAAAAACAATGCAAAAGACTCTTCCTATTCATTTTGCCCCATTACAAGGTTATACCGACGTGATTTACCGTAATGCTCATGCTGCCTGCTTCGGAGGTATAGATACTTATTATACCCCATTTGTACGACTCGAAAAAGGCGGATTTCGCCATAGAGATGTCCGAGGAATCGAACCCGGGAATAATCAAGTACCCCATCTGATTCCACAACTGATAGCTCCCTCTTTTGAGAAAGCAGAAAAAATCTTATCCCTATTCATTGAAAAGGGATATAAGGAAGTCGATATCAATATGGGGTGCCCTTTTCCCATGCTGGCTAAACGCCACAATGGTTCCGGTATTCTTCCTTATCCCGAAGAAGTGCAAGCGTTACTTAGCCGGCTGATTACGGAATATCCGCAAATTAGTTTTTCTATCAAAATGAGGTTGGGTTGGGAAGATCCGGAGGAATGTCTGAAACTGGCTCCGATTATCAATGAGCTCCCCCTACGACAAGTGGTTATGCATCCCCGCTTGGGAAAACAGCAATATAAAGGAGAAGTCGACCTTAAAGCGTTTGAAGCCTTTCAGGGAGTCTGCAAACATCCGCTCATCTATAATGGGGATATCAATAGTGTGGAAGATATTCACCACATTCAGGAACAGTTTCCCGGATTAGCCGGAATAATGATAGGACGAGGATTACTTGCCAACCCGGCATTGGCATTGGAATATAGACAAAACCGTACACTTGAGCTTGATGAAATAAGAGAAAAATTGCAATCTATGCATAAATGTATATACAATCAATATGCAGAACAGTTGGAAGGAGGAGACGAACAACTTCTGAACAAAATGAAAACTTTCTGGGAATATTTAATGCCGCAAGCAGACAGAAAATTACTGAAAGCAATTCATAAAAGCACAAGTCTCAATAAATATAATCAGGCAATCCTTGCCTTTTTTAATCAACGATGAACTGATAACCAGTAATTTTACGTAATTTTGCGCCCGTTTACAAACATGCACATTATGAAAAAATACATTCTAATCTTTCTTTGTCTGATAACCGTATCGGGCAGTTTCGCACAAATGCAGGATTTCAAGTTCAAATTCTACGGACAGATTCGTACTGACTTATATTATAATAGTCGTGCTAATGAAGAAACCGTAGACGGATTGTTCTATATGTATCCGAAAGATAAGGTACGTGATCCGGATGGGAATGATTTGAACTCAACGCCCAACAGCAATTTCTATACCTTGTATTCACGTCTCGGAGTAGACGTTGCCGGTCCGAAGCTGGGGACGGCCAAGACATCTGCCAAAGTAGAGGTTGACTTCCGTGGTACAGGTACCTCTTATTCGGTCATTCGACTTCGCCATGCTTATTTGAATCTGGATTGGGGAAAATCGGCTGTATTGCTCGGGCAGACTTGGCATCCGTTATTTGGAGATGTGTCTCCACAGATTCTTAATCTCTCCGTAGGAGCACCGTTCCAACCATTTAGTCGTGCACCTCAAATTCGTTATCGCTATACAAACAAGAATTTCCAACTTACCGGAGCAGCAGTATGGCAATCACAATACACTTCACAAGGTATCAATCCTGACAAACCGAAAGAGAGTAAAAAAAGTCATGAATACTTAAAGAATGGTTGCATCCCGGAGATATATGTAGGAGCTGACTACAAGAAAGACGGCTTATTGGCAGGTGTCGGCATTGAATTATTATCATTAAAGCCACGCATACATGCTTGGGGAGCGAACGGAGATCAATATAAAATAAACGAACGCATAACTACCCTTTCTTACGAGGCCCATGCGAAATATACTCATAAAGCCTGGTTCATTGCCGCAAAAAGTGTATTAGGTTCCAATCTTACACAAGCCTCCGGATTAGGCGGATTCGGCATTAAGTCAGTTGACGAGCACACCGGAGAACAAAAATATACTCCCATACGTTTCTCCAGCTCTTGGTTGAATGTTGTCTACGGAAAGAAATGGAAACCTGGAATTTTTGTAGGTTATGCTAAGAATTTGGGAACAAGCGATGCACTATATGCTCCAGATGGAACTGACGCTCAAGTGTATGGAACGGGAACAAACCTCGATCAGTTAGTAACAGCAGGGGCAGAACTGACCTACAATGTTCCCCACTGGAAATTCGGTTTGGAATATACCTTAAGCTCTGCATGGTATGGTTCACTCAATGCCTCCAACGGAAAAATCAGAGATACTCATGCCGTATGCAACAACCGCATTGTTGCTGTTGCCATGTTCATGTTCTAATCTCTCTCTACACAATTCTTTTGATTATATATCTGTCACCTGTCACCGATTACTACCTAATGATTTGATTATAAACGATTAGCATTGTGACAGCAATCGGTGACAGCATTGTGATGACAATATTGCTGTCACCGAAAACAGCAAACTACATTTCATTAATCGGAGACATTCATTACGGGAGCCCCAACAGTCATATTTACTTCACTTATATACAACCTTTGTTTCATTACGGGAAACGATTAGTTTCACACCGAGAAACCAATCGTTTCGCTATTTGAAACTTTTGGTTTCCTTACTTGAAACTAGAGTTTCATACGCTTGAAACCAAAGTTTCCCTTTGTAGAAACTAAAGTTTCTGCGGCTAGAAACAACAGTTTCAAAGCTTTGGAAACCACGCTTATACAAAGGGAAACAAAACATTTTCTGACTGCCTGACTTCTTATCTCTTTAGTTCCACTTCAAAGCTAGCACCATCTTTGCAACTGAATTGCAAGATTGTTTGCTTTTCATTGGAGGAGACTACCGTACAATAGGGAGTTTCTTCCACATTCCATCGGCCTTTTATGGTCACAGTCAACGGTATTTCACTACTTCCATTATTAACCCACGGACGAGAGTAGATACTACGTTCAATCCGCTTCCCGTCTTTGTCAAACGCTTCGTCACTTGGACCGCGATACAAAGCCAAATCAGGTTGTGCTACCGTCAGTTTAATCTTATCAGCAGATTCTTTATGAGTCATAACCAGGCAGGAAGTATCCACACGCTGCAACAGACCACCCGGCAACGTTGTTTCAGGAGTTTCAAACAATACATAAGAAACAATCTGCTCGGAAGCGGACGCTACAATATGCGCCTTCCGGTCTTGCTGCAATACTTTATAAGTTGGCTTTTTCGCAAACTTCTTCATCGCGGTTTCATTCGTTTGAGGCAAAACAGCATATTCATACCTTCCGTTTTTCGGCGCCTTTCCATGATCTACTACCAAAGAAACCCAATCACCCTTTGTTTCCTTTCCCGTATTCTGCATTCGCGAATGTTGAGGGAAGTTTTTCTCAAACCGAATGGCTGTCGGAACATAATAACCTGTTCCCAAATGATCTACCCATACTTTCTTATCTTCCTGATAATTTTTCCAATAGTCATGTCCCGCCTTATCTGTGACTGCCAATTGGAAGATAGTCGTTTCAGTGGGGAATTCCGTATTTGTATTTTCAATATCCGATCCAAGGCAGACAATCATTCCATCGATGAAATGGTAAGATTTACGTGCCCGGTGCGATCCGTTATACTTGTCGTGCTCGTGCAACTTCATTCCGAAGTTACCATTCATCTTCTGTTGAGACAATCCGCCTGCAAAAGCTTCATCAGAATAAAGCATCTCTTCCATTCCTGAATAACGGTCTACATTGAGTACTTTAGCCTGCAATTGTTCCAACGGCAAATGAATAGATGTAACTCCCGGGATACGGTTCCAGTCAAAACCTTCCTGCTGCCAACCACTAGTGGCCGGAGTCACTGTCTGCCCCGGTGCAGCAGTCAATATCTGCAAACTGCCGTGTGCCAGATAGCGACCATATAAATTCGCTCCCAAATAATGTTCAGCCGCCCATAAATAACGGGAATGTCCACGGGCCACGGCAGACCAGTTACTGCGACGTTGAACAGAGATACAACCATAACCCATTGCTATATTCCCCTGTGGGTCCGGTTCCGGACGGAAACCTTTCTCTATCAGAAGCTTTGCCGCTTTGCGTTCTTCAGCATTTGAAACTTTGGGCATATATTCGGGAGCATCATTCTCAACGCCCGAATTTGAAATCAAACGAAGATAAGAAGAAGCCATTTCACTATCATATTCCGCCTTTCCATCGGGAGAACCGGCTAAAGCCATCATGGCAAAATGCATAGGAACCAGTTTACCTTTTCCATCCGGATGACGACCGGACATAGAAAGAGGGAAATTCAGTTTATTGCAATAAAAGCGCATGGTCAGCAATACATTCTTCACCGTTTCATGAGCCAACTTGGAAACTGCAAATTCCGTCCGGCTAAGAAGATAAATCATGTTTGTTGCCCCATCCAGTCCGCCTACGGCATAAGCCGGATAGTTATTGCGATGATGGAAAGCACCTCCGTCCACTTTAAATGAACCGGACAGCCCCAGTGCAGGACGGCAACCATAATCAATCCAACGAGAGAAAGACCGCAAGTATTGCAGTTTCTCCGGTGTATCTTCCATCATTAGAATACTGGCAATACGCCCTGTGGTCTGTGTATTGAAAGAGTCCATATCAATTCCGTCAACTTCCGGTTTGGGATACACTTCGTTAGTAATCGCATACCAGCGTAATGTCCGTTCGGCTTCTTGGAGTTTGCCTGCTTCCCTAAGCACATCTTTCATCAAGAAATATGCCAGATACAGGCCGCGAACACTATACCCGTAATGATGGATATTTCCCCAACAACTACCATAAGCCACGCCCTGATCGGTTATGTGATCGTACATTGCCAAGAACTTCTTCTTCATTTCTTCCCGAATCACCGGTTTCGCCGTACTATTATTATATGCAACAGCTATTCTTTTCATCAGATCGAAATAAGCACGCATTTCCACACCCATCTTAGTGAGCATATCCTTGTTCCAATCCGGAATGATTCGTTCATAAGCTTCGGCGGCACGTACCATATAGATAGGTACTCCCGAAACCTGACCGTTTTTGTAAGTGATCTGATAGAAATCATATTTCTTGCGAATATTTTCAACCTCTTTATCTGTGATCTTGCCTTTCGTGTAGATCATATCACGAAAACGCTTTTCCAACAGTTGCATTTCTGCTCTTTGCTTATCGTCTACAGGAGTCAATTCAATATCCGGTTTCAAAAGCGAGTGTTGATAGACAACCAGCCAATGGTTGGTGGTTCCGGCATTGACAAAAGGGACTTGCAGATCGGCCGTCTGTTGACGTGCATCAACCTTAGTAGCCGTAATCAAATGATCGATGAAAAGGGTTCCTTTTGAATTTGGAGCAATAATTCGGAGTTCATTCATGCCTTCTTCCGGTGTGCCTTGCATATCACGTTCATAGCAGACCCATGCAGCGCGCCAACCACTGAAATTAATACCAAAAGGGAAAGATGTGCATCGTTTGCCGTCTTTCAGAAACTGAAACTCAATAGTCGCATTCTGAGGCACTTCATTATAAACCCACACAATAAAAGCCGAAAGATATAAATCCTTGCCGGTCGGATCTTTCTTCTCAAACTTCAGGTCTTTCTTGAGTTCCAATATACCACCCGGTTCAAATGTCCATTCCAACGAATGTTTTCCATCTTTATAATGCAGATCTGATACCGACAGGCGGGAATGGGTAGCGGTGATACAATCCGGTATTTGCGGTTTTTCAAAAGAAAACATCCGCTCATCTGTTACGACTTGCGCATGAAGGAATGTTGAACACAAAAGAGAAAATAGAGTTGTCACTCCAAATTTAATAAAAGGTTGTTTCATCATGGATATATCGTCTTATTAGGTTTTTCAGTATATAAGTCAGAGAGTAGTCACTTTAAAATCTGTAAACAGGACATGATTCTGCAAGAGACGAAGACCGAAGTGTCCGTCACCTTCGCCGCCTGTAAGAACATAGCGGAACAGTTCTTCACCATTCACAGAATAAGTCGTGATTCCTTTTTCCACTTTAATGCGAATCTGATACCACTGATTGGGAACAAGCAAGTGAGAGGCATCAGTATATTCTTTCAATAAGGGTTTCACCTTGTCATCTGCTACTCCATAATATTCTCCTCTGTAACGACGGAAACGAGTCGTCGAGTTATCATTTCCCCCGTATCCAACGTAGAAAAGGTTTAATGTGTTGTAGTTTTTAAAGATGCCGTCGCGCCACTGACTACGAGTGAAAAGATCATCTGGGTATTTAGGGTCATTGGCAGCCCAAAAACAATTCAAGTCACTCAAGCGATCGTACTTCCCTCCTTGCATCACCATACAAGTGCGGTAACTAACCTCATAATTCCCCGCCAATCGCTGCTGATACCACATAGTCAATCCATCCGGCACGATCAATTCTAATGTATCTGTACGTTCTATCACCTGCAAGGCATGGGATGCATCTTCTATCTTCCATTGTTGTGCAAACGCATTTTCGCATTGTGCAAACAGCACTACACTATCCAAGAGAAATAAAGTAATCAAACTGTAGCTAATAAAAAATCGCTTCGTCATTACGGTATTAGTTTAAAGATAATTCTTCCGGATACAAAGAAACCCCTCTTTTCGAAAAAAGAGGGGCTCAAATTGTACAAAATATCTCAAATAATGTATTGACCGGGATTTTGTATTACCAAGCTTCTACCACTTTTTCAGCAGCCGGATGCAAATACCAATCCTTGTTATCAGCTCCATTGCTAGTCACCCAAGCACGGAATTCAGGATAAGCGTTATCAAAAAGCACCTTTTCATAAGCATGTTTTACGCCAACAGGAACTTTAATTCCCCAAACAAAACCATTCTTATTACAATATGGAACACCTTCCATCATTTCACCGGCTGAATCAGCTTCGTAATTAGTATAAAGATAAGAAGGTCTATAGCCTTTCATGTGAATCTCTTTATTCGTATTTGTCACAATAAAGAAATTCTGATTATGAGTATCAGTAATAAGAGCACGATAAGCTTTCAATTGATCCAAATCTTCAGTAAGACTAGTACGAACCTTAGCTCCCAAAATAATTTCTGCACGCAACATGCCTTGTCCCGGATTTATAAAACCTTTTGTAGTCTGGAAGAAATTAGTATTATCACCCAAAGCACTCAAACCATCCATTATGATAACCGGACTACCGTGTTCCGTGTCTACCGTAACTTTACAAAATTGCGATTTTCCAAAGAGTTGCTGTTGAGGCATTTCTGCTTTCATTTCCCCAGTAGCAAGTTCGGTTTCTTTTCCTTGTCCTTCTTTCAAAAGAATACGGGTTGCAACAGTCTCTATATACTTTTTATCCAAGCCACCTAATACTACACCTAATTTAATAGGATATCTACCGCCTTTAGCACGAATATCCAAAGTCAACTTCAATCCTTCTTTATATCCCTGACCAGCTTCGAACCATTTTTCAGCCTGACATTCGGTTACTTTCAAATCGTACTCAAAAACAACATCGTTCAAATCATTGTCTTGACCTGGTTCAATCGGCCAATTGTCTTCAAACATAGCAACGCCTGTATTATGATAGAAAAACCATCCATCATCTTCCTCACTAGTTACCGCCACCGCATCTTCAGGTACAGTTATTGCTACAGTCTCGCCACTCCGAGTCACGCTATTTATCGGAAATGATGCTGTTTTATCTGTTCCATCAGAATACTTCAAATAAATATTGGCACAGTGAATAGGCACATTCAATTCCAAGTCTTTCTCTCCATCAACAAGCAGGCCACTCACCAACAAACTTCTTTCCTGATTTTCTGAATCCCAATACAAATCAACCGCTACAGGCTTACTTGAATAAACTTTAGCAGAGACAGTACGACTAGTTGCAAAATCAAACCCTGCCGGAATAACATACTGCGGGGAATCATCTCCTCCTCCATTATCCACTATTCCTTCTTCATTGTTACTGTCTGTACAAGCAACAACCAACATCGTCCCCATAAGGACATACATCAAACTTTTAATCTTCATTTTAATCTAATTTTTAAATTTATTGTTTGTTTCAGTTTCCTATGAAAGCTCTACCTTATCGCACCCATATCCGAGCCCTATATGTTAACTTATCAAAAATATAATTAACGCTTAATGGCATTTTACCTGCCTTTATTTGTAATTTCAATCCTTTCCATCGAAAATAATCACAAGAGCTCAAATATGGCTCAAAAGCCCTGTTCATAAACAATGGATAATATATACAAGTTATTTAGTATATTTGCATTAGACAGAACATTCAATACAACAAATATAGAACTTTTGTTTTGAATATACAAGTTTTATAGATTAAATATCAAGGGAAATGGATCAAGTACTGTATGGTATAGATTACATAGAATATTATT
>ERZ772871.34-NODE-34-length-225638-cov-43.7702_pt1 | contig 225638 bp, 138 predicted proteins | sample MGYA00511899_ERZ772871 | MGnify/ENA primary metagenome ERZ772871 (study PRJEB29015, sample SAMEA2737693) | human gut metagenome | biome: human gut; feature: human-associated habitat; material: faeces | place: China | collected 2012 ...
AGTAAGTTACATGCGAATATAAGAGCAGGAGATTTTTCTTTTTAGAGGAAAGGTAGAAAAAAAAGAGAGATGCACAGTGGATTATTGAACACTAAAAGTAGATATTTGCTTTATACACAAGCATTATTGGCTCGTATATTACGAAGTAATAACATATTGCTATCTGTGAATAACATTATAGGTTCATTACATTCTGCTCGAACATATCTTTATCTCCGGCAGCTTTATTACGCATCCGGCTACGATAATTATAGATAGTTGCCAAAGAATAACCGAGAAAATGAGCAATCTTGTTACTGTCTACTACTCCCAGACGGATAAGGGCAAAGATACGAAGTTCTGTTGTCAGAAGTTCATCGGATTTAGGATACACTCTTCCTTCTTCTACCAGCAAATTATTGAAAGCTGAAATAAAGTTCGGGAAAAGTTTCAGAAAAGACCTGTCGAACTCATTATAGAATTCATCCCGCTCATCCCGGATAAACTGTTCGGACTTGATAGCTTTAAACAAATCTTCGATACGCGATGCCATTGCCAATTTTGCCAATGAACGACGATAAGTTTCCAGTTTGTCGAGATAGTTGACACATCTGTCCAGATAGCGGGCGATATAGACTTCTTTTATTTTTCCGGTTTGCTCCAGTTCCGCGTTGACCGCAGACATTTGTTTGTTAGCCAGACTAAGATTCCGCCGCATAACAGACAACTTCTTCATCCAACGATATAGATAGAAAATAGCAATCAGAAGAAACAAAGACAACAAACTGACACTAATCAACATAGCACGGGAAACGGCACGTTCTTTTTCTTCTTTTAATTTATACGCCTTGTCGATAATCGGAAAAAACTCCGTCACCTCAATAAACCGCAAACGGGCATTACACGCCACAGCATCTTCCATCGAGCAACTCAAGTATTTGTAGGCACGGTCAATATCTCCTGATTCATACATCAGATGCGCGAGTTTCTGCAATGAAGCATACTCCCTCACCGGAGTTTCCAGATCCGCAATGGCAGTCAGAATCAGATAGTAAACTTCTTTTTCGATATCTTTCTTCATACTATAAGCTTCGGAAAGAGTATAATAAATATATACTTTCTGACGTTCATCCTGAATTTCTTTCAAAGCATTGTTCAGCATATCCACAGCGACATCGGCTTTCCCGTTCATTATGCATTTTTCGGCTAAAACAATCGTTTTGTTTGCCTCTGGAGGCATCGCAGCAATAATGGAATCTCTATATAAATCGGTTTTCTTCAAATACTTTTCTTTTTCATTCTTATTGGTCGTATAATCTGCTAACCACCCGTAGCAGGCACGATACGTCTGATAATAAGATAACCGAGTCCACTCATTCAATTTTTTAGGATCAATCCTCTCCAACTGTTCAATGGCTTCTATATACATTCCCATTACTCCCATTACCGTAGCACGATTAATGATGATCTCATACTCCAATTCCGGGCGGTTCAACAATGGAAGGATTTCCATCTCACGGTTAATATAATATAAGGACGAGTCTGCCTGATAATGCAAATAAGCACCAAAAAGAGAGGCATATAATTCATATTTTCGAACAGGATCAGTAGAATGGGCAAGTTCTAATTTCAAGTTATTAATCTCTTTCTCTTTCCGAATCTGGAAAGTCTCTTTCTTGCTTATAACTTCATCCAGCTTTTTAAGAGCAGCCGCATTATCCGTATGCATTGCACACAACGAAAAAGGAAAGAGCAAAAGAAGAAATAGCATATAAAGGGTTAGATTTTTCATAAGATTCCTTTTTAAAGATGTTACAAATATAAGAAATATAGTAATGAAAACGAAAAATATGGGTATAACTATTTTCATTTTCACTTGTATTTTTCGGCATAAGGTATTAGAATATCCAACTAATTATCAGCAACATAGTCAGATAACAGGTTTATATTTCCATTCTAATCTCACAAAGGTGCACAGCATCCCCCTACATTTGCATCATCGGTTCTCCGAGCAAACAGTTAAAAATCTAGCTACCATGAAACGAAATTTGTTATTTGCTATTTTACTATTACTTCTATCGGGTTATCATCAAGCATTCGCCGCAACCAATATAAAGAAAGTGGCTCCTACCTTTTGGTGGGCAGGAATGAAGAATCCCGAACTACAAATACTTCTATACGGCGATGGCATATCATCCGCAGAGGTAAGTATTTCTTCTAATGACATCACCCTGCAGGACGTGGTGAAACAGGAAAATCCTAATTATCTGATCTTATATTTAGATCTTTCAAAAGCTATCCCTCAGCACTTCGACATTCTCCTGAAACAAGGTAAAAAACAGACTAAAATACCATACGAACTTAAACAGCGCAAAGAGAATGCTTCAGCAGTAGAAGGCTTCAACTCCAGTGATGTACTTTATCTCATTATGCCGGACCGCTTTGCCAACGGCAACCCCTCCAATGATATAATTCCCGGAATGTTGGAAGCAAACATAGACCGCAACGAACCTTTCGCCCGTCATGGCGGTGATTTAAAAGGAATAGAGAAACATTTGGATTATATTGCAGACCTCGGAGTTACGAGTATATGGCTTAACCCGATTCAGGAAAATGACATGAAGGAAGGCTCTTATCATGGATATGCCATCACCGATTACTATCAAGTAGACCGTCGCCTCGGAAGCAATGAAGAGTTTCGCAATCTCGTAAAAGAAGCCAATGCTAAAGGGCTAAAGGTAGTCATGGACATGATCTTCAACCATTGCGGTTCGAACAATTATCTATTCAAAGACATGCCTGCCAAAGATTGGTTCAACTTTGAGGGAAACTACATGCAGACCAGTTTCAAAACTGCCACCCAAATGGACCCTTATACTTCCGATTATGATAAAAAGCTGGCCATTGACGGTTGGTTCACACTGACTATGCCGGACTTCAACCAACGAAACCGTCACGTAGCCACTTACCTGATACAGAGTAGTATCTGGTGGATAGAATATGCGGGTATCAACGGAATCCGCCAGGATACACATCCTTACGCCGACTTTGAAATGATGGCGCATTGGTGCAAAGCGGTCAATGATGAATATCCTTCATTCAACATTGTCGGTGAGACATGGCTGGGCAGCAATGTACTGATCTCCTACTGGCAGAAAGACAGTAAACTTGCTTATCCGAAAAACAGTTATCTTCCTACTGTCATGGATTTCCCACTGATGGAAGAAATAAATAAAGCTTTCGACGAAGAAACCACCGAATGGAACGGAGGACTTTTCAGACTCTACGAATACCTCTCACAGGATATTGTCTACGCCGATCCAATGAGTCTGCTGACCTTCCTCGATAATCACGATACTTCCCGTTTCTACCGTTCGGAGGAAGATACCAAGAACCTGAACCGATATAAACAAGCCTTGACATTCTTACTGACTACCCGTGGAATTCCACAAATATATTATGGAACTGAAATCCTGATGGCAGCCGACAAAGCAAATGGAGACGGATTACTCCGATGTGACTTTCCGGGAGGTTGGCAGAATGACGCCAAAAACTGTTTTGAAGCAACCAACCGTACTCCGCAACAAAATGAAGCCTTCTCTTTTATGCAAAAACTGCTCCAATGGAGAAAAGGAAATGAAGTCATCGCCAAAGGCAAACTAAAACATTTCGCACCCAATAAAGGCATTTATGTTTATGAACGCAAATACGGTAACCAATCAGTCGTTGTCTTTCTGAATGGAAACGACCGGGAACAGACTATTGACTTACATCCTTATCAGGAAATACTCTCCACCTCGTCTGCTCATGATTTGCTCACAGACAAAAAGATTGAATTAAGAAATGAATTAACACTTCCAAGCCGTGGGATATACCTTTTAGCCTTCTAAGCAAGTTCACTACGACTTATATTTATCCAATGAAATCAGATAGATAAACAATTATAAAACAAGATACTAGCATTTATACAAACTTGTATTTTTATTCTAATCAAGCAAAAAAGTGAAGGTGGTTGCTACATTTGCAATATCCGAAACAAACAGGAATAGAAATATCGGTTAGCTTACAATTTAATACCATAAATAGAATGAAAAAGAAAAAGTTTTTTTCGATCATCGCATTCCTTTGCATCTCATTCATTGCGAATGCACAACAGAAACTGACCTCACCGGATGGCAATCTGGTTCTGACCTTTCAGGTTAACAAAGAAGGCGCACCAACCTACGACTTGACTTACAAAGGCAAGGTGGTAATTAAGCCGAGCACTCTCGGACTGGAATTGAAAAAAGAAGATAATACCAGAACCGACTTTGACTGGGTAGACCGCAGAGACCTCACCAAGCTCGATTCTAAATCCAATCTTTATAATGGCTTCAAGCTGAAAGATGCGCAAACGACTACCTTTGACGAAACCTGGCAACCAGTCTGGGGAGAAGAAAAGGAAATCCGCAATCAGTATAACGAACTGGCAGTCATTCTGTTTCAGCCAATGAACGACCGTTCCATCGTTGTTCGCTTCCGCCTGTTCAATGATGGTTTGGGATTCCGTTATGAATTTCCGCAACAGAAATCACTGAACTACTTCGTTATCAAGGAAGAACATTCCCAATTTGCCATGGCAGGCAACCATATCGCATACTGGATACCGGGCGATTACGACACTCAAGAGTACGACTACACCATCTCCCGTCTATCGGAAATCAGAGGTTTGATGCAACAGGCGATCACTCCAAATTCTTCTCAAACCCCATTTTCACCGACAGGTGTACAGACGGCACTGATGATGAAAACAGATGATGGTTTATACATCAATCTGCACGAAGCCGCTTTGATTGATTATTCTTGTATGCACCTCAATCTGGACGACAAAAACATGATATTCGAATCCTGGCTGACACCGGATGCAAAAGGGGATAAAGGTTACATGCAGACTCCGTGCAACTCTCCGTGGCGTACGATCATCGTCAGTGATGATGCACGTAACATTCTCGCCTCCCGCATCACCCTCAACCTGAACGAACCTTGTAAGATTGCAGACGCCGCCTCCTGGATTAAACCGGTGAAATATATAGGCGTATGGTGGGACATGATTACCGGAAAAGGTTCCTGGGCTTATACAGATGAACTGACCAGCGTGAAACTTGGCGTTACAGACTACTCCAAAACCAAACCGAACGGCAAACATTCTGCCAATACAGCTAACGTGAAACGTTACATCGACTTTGCCGCAGCCAACGGATTTGATGCAGTGCTGGTAGAAGGTTGGAATGAAGGATGGGAAGACTGGTTCGGCAACAGCAAAGACTATGTATTTGACTTCCTGACTGCATATCCTGATTTCGACGTACAGGAAATCCATCGTTATGCTGCAAGCAAAGGAATTAAAATGATGATGCACCATGAGACTTCTGCATCTGTTCGCAACTACGAACGTCACCTGGATAAAGCTTACCAATTCATGGTAGACAATGGATATAACTCGGTTAAAAGCGGTTATGTGGGTAATATCATTCCACGCGGAGAACATCATTACGGTCAATGGATGAATAATCATTACCTGTATGCCGTGAAAAAAGCCGCCGATTATAAAATCATGGTCAATGCACACGAAGCAACCCGTCCAACCGGTATCTGCCGTACATATCCCAATCTGATCGGTAATGAATCCGCACGTGGAACAGAATATGAATCATTTGGAGGAAATAAAGTATACCACACGACGATTCTGCCTTTCACACGCCTGGTCGGTGGTCCGATGGATTACACTCCCGGCATCTTCGAGACTCACTGTAACCAGATGAATCCGGCAAACAACTCCCAGGTACGTTCAACCATTGCACGCCAACTGGCATTGTATGTCACCATGTATAGCCCTTTGCAGATGGCTGCCGATATTCCGGAAAACTACGAACGCTTTATGGATGCTTTCCAGTTTATCAAAGACGTCGCTCTCGACTGGGACAAAACAATCTATCTGGAAGCAGAACCGGGAGAATACATCACAATTGCCCGCAAAGCAAAAGGAACGGACGACTGGTACATAGGCTGCACAGCCGGTGAAAACGGCCACGACTCCCAATTAACGTTCGATTTCCTGGAACCGGGAAAACAATACGTCGCTACCGTATACGCAGATGCCAAAGATGCCGACTGGAAAGATAACCCGCAGGCATACACCATCAAAAAAGGTATCTTGAATAATAAAAGCAAACTGAATCTGCACGCTGCCAATGGCGGTGGATACGCAATCAGTATCAAAGAGGTGAAAAACAAATCAGAGGTTAAGGGATTGAAAAGACTATAAATAAAGGATAGTCTTAAAAAAAGTGTTTTCAATAGGTATTTTTAAAGAAACTTTTAAGAGAGAGAAATAATATTACTATATTGTTAACTTTAATTTTTTAAATGCATGAAGCAAGTTAAATTTAGAATCGTTCAAACGATTCTCCCCTTGTTAATAGGGATGTTTTTATCATTGGGCGCTTATGCACAGCAAATCACAGTCAAAGGACATGTGAAAGATGCTATGGGCGAACCCGTGATTGGCGCCAATGTCATTGCCAAGGGTACCACAACGGGTACCATCACTGACTTTGACGGTAACTTCACATTGAATGTTCCTCAAAATTCTATTCTGTCCATTACATTCGTCGGTTACAAAGCAGCAGAAATTAAAGCAGCTCCTTCGGTAATGGTCACACTGGAAGATGACTCTCAAGTATTGGACGCCGTAGTCGTTGTAGGTTACGGAACAGTAAAGAAAAACGACTTGACGGGATCAGTTACTGCCATCAAGCCGGATAAAATCAGCAAAGGAGTAACCACCAGCGCACAGGATATGATAACAGGTAAAATAGCCGGTGTGAATGTAATTTCCAGCGGTACTCCGGGTGGAGGAGCTACGATTCGTATTCGCGGTGGTTCATCATTGAACGCCAAAAACGATCCGTTGATCGTTATCGACGGACTGGCAATGGATAATAGCGGTGTGCAAGGTTTGACTAATCCTTTGGCAATGGTAAACCCGAATGACATCGAAACTTTCACTGTTTTGAAAGATGCTTCGGCCACCGCCATCTATGGTTCACGTGCTTCTAATGGTGTGATTATCATCACTACAAAGAAAGGGAAAGCAGGCAGCAAACCACAGGTGAACTATGAAGGTAACGTTTCCGCCGGTATACTGCAAAAGACAATAGACGTAATGGATGCCAATGAATTCAAAGGATACGTATCCAAACTTTATGGTGAAGGAAATGCTCCAAGCCCCTTCGGTGAAGCAAACACTGACTGGCAGAAAGAAATTTTCCAGACAGCCGTTAGTACAGACCATAACGTGACTGTAAGCGGTGGTTTGAAAAATATGCCTTATCGTGTTTCTTTCGGTTACACCAATCAGAATGGGATCCTGATGACATCTAATTTCGAGCGTTATACCGCCTCCGTCAATCTGACACCCTCTTTCTTTAAAGATCACCTGAAGTTCAATATCAATGCTAAAATGATGTGGGCCAACCAACGTTATGCTGACGACGGGGCTATCGGCGCAGCTTTGACCATGGACCCGACCCAACCTGTATATGACTCTTCGGACATGTACAAAAACTTCGGTGGATTCTACCAACCGACCAGTGACGGTAGTTCATATAACGATCCGGAATGGCCGCTTACACTGGAAAGTAATTCAACCGCCAACCCTGTTTCCCTACTGAAACTAAAGAAACATACTTCCAGAAACACCAGTTTTATCAGCAATGTAGAAGTAGACTATAAATTCCACTTCCTCCCTGACCTACATATCCATGCTAACGTAGGCGGTGACTACTCGGAAGGTAAGGAAAAGAATGTAAATTCACCTTATGCCCCGGGCTCTTATTACTATGGTTGGAACGGGACTGACTACGGCTACAAATATAACCTGTCGGTGAATGCCTATGCACAATATTCCAAAGAAATCGGGGATCATTATGTCGACGTAATACTGGGTGGTGAAGAGCAACATTTCCACTATACCGGATATAAAGTCGGACAAGGAACAAATCCGTTAACAGGCGAAGCCTACAATCCGAATCTGCGCTCACAAACAGCCTGGGGACATCACAGTACATTAGTTTCTTATTTTGCCCGCGTAAATTATACATTACTTAGCCGTTATTTGCTGACAGCCACTTTCCGCCAGGACGGTTCTTCCCGTTTCTCTAAAGACAACCGTTGGAGTAGCTTCCCTTCTGTTGCTTTGGGATGGAAACTGAAAGAAGAAAATTTCCTGAAAAACGTAGAAGTATTGTCAGATCTGAAACTCCGCCTCGGATGGGGTATCACGGGTCAGCAGAACTTAGGCGACGATTATGATTTCCCTTATATGGCACTGTACCGCGTCAACGCAGCCGGAGGTTATTATCCTTTCGGGGATACCTATTATGGCACTATGCGTCCTAAAGCTTATAACGAAGACCTGAAATGGGAAGAGACAACGACTTATAACGCAGGTTTCGACTTTGCTTTCCTGAACGGACGTATCTCCGGCTCGATGGATTACTATTACCGGAAAACCGACGATTTAATCAATACCGTAAAGATTGCGGCGGGGACTAACTTTAATACCCAACTGATCAGCAACATCGGTTCATTAAAAAATACGGGGCTTGAATTCACCATCAATGCCAAACCTATTGTAACCAAAGATTTTGTCTGGGACTTGGGATATAACATCACTTGGAACAAAAATGAAATCACTAAACTGACCGGAGGAGATGATTCTAATTACTATGTAGAAACCGGAGGTGTATCTACTGGTATTAGCGGTGCAACCTGCCAGGTACAGAAAGTAGGTTATCCGATGAACTCATTCTTCGTTTACCAACAAGTGTATGATAAGGATGGAAAACCGATTGAAAACATGTTCGTAGACCGTAACGGAGATGGTGTCATCAACGCTTCGGACAAATATATCTATAAAAAACCTGCCGCTGACGTATTGATGGGACTGACTTCCAAATTCACTTATAAAAATTGGGATTTAAGCTTTGCCCTCCGTGCCAGCCTGAATAACTATGTGTACAATGACGTACTGGCCAGTAAATCCAGTGTCGGCAAGGGAGGAATCTTTAATCATGGATACTATTCCAACCGCCCGACAGCTGCCGTGAATCTGGGATTTGAAGGAAAGGGAGACTATTATCTGTCCGATCGTTTCGTTGAGAATGCTTCATTCTTGCGTTGTGATAACATAACAGTAGGTTATAGCTTCAAAAATTTACTGAAGTCCCAGGCTTATAAAGGTATCAACGGCCGTATTTACGGTACTGTACAGAATCCCTTCGTTATCACCAAGTATACAGGACTCGATCCTGAATCGGTTATCAGTTCAGGAAATGATGCCGGAGTAGCAGGTATTGACAGGAACATTTATCCTCATCCGATCACTATCCTGTTCGGGCTAAGTCTTCAGTTCTAAGATTGTAATTTATTAAAAAGTAGACTATTATGAAGTTCAAATATATAAAATCAATAGTTTCAGCAGCGTTGTTCCTTAGCCTGACCACCGGAATGACCTCCTGTATCAATGACCTGGATATATCTCCAATCGATCCTCAGATGACTGCCACCTTCGACCAAGATATGTACTTTACCAAACTATACGCTTCACTGGGACTTACCGGACAAAAATTGAGCGAAGATCCGGATATCGCAGTAAAGGACGAAGGTCAATCCTGTTTCTATCGCGCTCTTTTCACTAACAATGAATATGGCACTGATGAGATGATATGGACCTGGCAAGAAAATGCCGGTATCCCCGAACTAACTTATATGCGTTGGAACTCCTCTCATCAGCAGACAGAAATATTATATAATCGTTTAGCATATAATATCACACTCTGCAATTTCTTCCTGGATCAGATCGCCGGAAAAGAGGATGCTACCTCCGTTCAGCAACGTGCCGAAGCCCGTTTTCTCCGTTCCTTATTTTACTATTATCTGATGGACACCTTCGGAAAAGCTCCTTTCACCGAACACTTCTCCAAAGAGAATCCTCCTCAAAAGACGGCCTCCGAACTGTTCGCTTATATTGAAAGCGAACTGGAAAGCATCGAAAATGATATGAGCGAACCGCGTCAAGCTCCTTTCGGACGTGCCGACAAAGCTGCTTGCTGGTTGCTGCGTGCCCGTTTGTATCTCAATGCCGAAGTATACACCGGACAACCGCGTTGGAATGATGCTATCACCTATGCCGGCAAAGTGCTCGATCCCTCCAATGGATACGGATTGTGTGGAAATTACGAACAACTTTTTATGGCAGACAATGATGAAAATCCCGATGCTAAAAAAGAAATCATCCTTTCTATCCGTCAGGATGGTGTACAAGCAAAGAGTTACGGAGGAAGTTACTTCCTGATTGCTGCAACGCAAAAGAGCGACATGCCGAATCGCGGAACAAATGACCCTTGGGAATGTATCCGTACACGCAAAGCACTGGTTGACAAGTTCTTCGCAAACAGTGAGGATATTCCTTTCACCGAATATACCGATAATAAATGGCAGAATGTGAGAGATGTGCAGGCTGCTGCAAAAGATGAACGCGCCTTGTTCTATACAACCGGTCGCAAAGCCGAACTGGAAAGTGTAGGTAAATTCACCGACGGACTTTCATTTATGAAATGGAGTAATCTGCGCTCGGACGGACAACCCGCTCACGATGCTAAAATTCCTGATACGGACATTCCGTTCTTCCGTTTGGCGGAAGCTTATCTGATTCGCGCGGAAGCCTATTTGAGAGCAGGCGGCGCAAATGCACAACAAAATGCCTGGTTGGATATCAAAGCCCTCAGAGACCGTGCCAAAGCAACAGAAATACCCTCTGCCAATAACCTGACATTAGATTATATTCTGGATGAACGTGCCCGCGAATTGTATCTGGAAGGATTCAGACGCACAGATTTGATCCGTTATGGCTATTTCACCTCAAGCACCTACCTCTGGGATTGGAAAGGCGGTTCCTTTGAAGGAAACGGTGTGAGTTCGATCTATAATCTCTATCCGATACCGAAAACAGAAACGCTGACGAATACAAATATGACTCAGAATCCGGGATATTGATAGAACCTTTATTCACGTTTTAAAGACTGAAAACAATGAAAAACCTATATAAACTATTTACATTGACAATGGGGCTACTAGCTCTGTCCGCCTGTGAAGCAGACCGTGACAGCAACCCTGTGTTGAACGAACCGGATACGTTCGTACTGAATGTGCCAGCTTTTGCTTCCAACAACGTGTACGACCTTAAAAACTCCGAATCATTGGAATTAACCTGTACACAACCGGATTACGGGATTCCGATGGCAACCACTTATTCAGTACAAATTTCACTGGAAGAAAATTTCGTTGACGCTCATGCAGAGACAAATACGGAAGCTAATTATACAACTTTGGGTACTACCCATTCTTCTGCCAAAATGGAAGTGAAAGCTTTAGAATTTGCATTGGCACTGGGAGACTTGTGGAGTGCATCCTCCGATGAAGAATTTCCGACCACTCCCATACCCGTTTATGTACGCCTGAAAGCGGAACTGACCAATAGTGGTCGTGGCATCGCTTTTTCGAATGTAATTGAACTTCCCAAAGTATTGGGATATAAAGCTGTACCGCCTCTCGAATTACCTTCCAGTATATTTATCAATGGCTCGATGGCAGGTAGTAATTGGAGCAACTGGGTGCCTTTGGCAGCAGTAAACGGAATGTCCAAGTTCTTCGGTTTATTCTATTTCGGAGGCACTGATATGTTCAAGTTCGGTACTAAAGAAGGAGAATACATCGGATTCAACGATCCACGTCTGACAATAGCCTCGGATGCATTCACCGGATCGGATGATGGATTTGGCGGACAAAATATCAGCGTTAATGTCACAGGCTGGTATACAGTGATCATGTCTGTAAGCATCAAAGGGACTGATTATGCCTTTACGCTGGATATTGCTCCGGGCGAAGTTTGTCTGATAGGCAATGCTATAGGAGATTGGACATTCGGCGATAAAGGCAAATTCCAAGCACCAACAACGGCAGATGCAGACTTTGTTTCACCGGTATGCACCGGAGGCGGAGAATTGCGTATGTCCGTCAAAGTTCCGGGAGAAGACTGGTGGCGTACGGAGTTCGCTATACCTAATGGAAAAATCGTGTTCCGTGAAAACAAAAGTGTGATTGACAGTTGGTCGGAAATAGGTCCTGAATATGCGATAAACGTTAAGGCAGGGCAGAAAATAAATCTGAACTTTGTTCAGAAAACAGGTTCCGTTACTCAATAATCGTTAACTTTAATAACTGAATATCATGAAAAGATTATCATATATGGCGTGTCTGTTGCTTGCTTCGGCAGCTTTCACCGCTTGCGATGAAGATTTTAAGGACTGGGCTGATCCCCAGTCCAATCCCCAGGAAGAAGCTATAACTGCAATGGTAGATATAACTCCGGTTGCCAGTATGAAACTTGAAGAACAGCCGGGCGATTCTGTGGTAATCGCCTCTGTTTCTTCGATTGCAGAAAACTTCTCACTCACAGCTTGTAATATAGAATTAGTTGCCGAAGGGCAGATATTAAATCTACCGTCAAAAGTAAAAGATGGGAATATAAAAGTCAGGTTGACAGAACTTGACCAAAAAGTGGCAAGTTTGTATAAGTCACAAAAATCTTTAGAGCGCGAAGTCACTTTAAAGCTGACACCGGTAGTCATGACAACCAACGGTGAAGCAACTTCACTGACTGAATACCCGGAAATGCAATCTGCCATCACTCCGGTCGCAACTCCGGCTGTGGATACGGAATACTATATAGTAGGTGATCTAAACAGCTGGCAGATGGACAAATCGACAGCCACAAAGCTCGAAGTAGACAAAGACAATCAGTATCTCTTTTCAGTAGTCGTCGAGTCGGAAGAGAAGTTTGATTTCAAGATTGTCCCGGGAAGTGCGATAGAAGCTCCGGATGCCTGGCAAAGAGCCTTGGGTGCTTCCAAAGTAATAGAAGATCCGGATCCGGGATTATTGGCTTTCAGGGATAAAGAAGGAGCCGACCCGGATAATCTCACCTGCGCCGGCGGAAAGAAAATGAAAATTACGATTAATGTAGAAGATTATACATACACAATCAAGGAGGATCTACCCGAGCACATGTACATCAATGGATCTCCGTACAGTCTTGGGTGGGATTGGGCAGTAGCTCCTGAAATGGTTCCTGTCACACAGACTCCCGGAATGTTCTGGAGTATACAATATTATACGGCGGGAGACCAAATCAAGTTTGCTCCGGTTAGAAAATGGGAAGGAGACTTTGGTTATGACGAAGAAATCTTATCTCCGGAAGCAATTGATTTCGCCGAATTAACATCCTCAGGAGGCAATATTGGCATTGGTAAATCCGGATGGTATCTGGTAATTGTCGCAGTGACTACAGAAGGAAAAACAATTTCATTCCGTTTGCCGGAAGTTTACCTGTTGGGAGGTGTGATTAACAATTCGTGGAATTGCGATGAAACGACCTTGTTCAGGATTCCGACCGATAAAACAAGCGACTTCATATCACCGGCAGCAACCGTTACAGGCATGGCGCGTATTTCTACTACGGCTGTAGATGCCGGAGGCTGGTGGAAGAGCGAATTTACACTTGATCTGGCTAATGAAGGCGATGGTACTATCGTTTACCGTGAGAATAAGAACGTATCGGATAATCTAAGCGAACTTGGCTACGAATGTAATGTAAAAGCCGGTCAGAAAGTCCATATTAACTTTACGACAGGCAAAGGTAAAGTCGAATAACTATCAGACACTCTTAAACAGCACAACGAGTAGAATCAATTACGATCATATCTCAAGTCTCCTTCTTCGGGAAAGAGGAGATTTGAGATATGATCGAAATCTGACACACTCAAAGCTAAATATAGTACCACTACATTGGAAGAAGAATTCTAAAATAAGGCTTATGAAAGACTTTAAATATATTTGGCTCCTTTTATTGCTGATACTCAACAGCTTTGGAGCTTGTTCAGATGATGATCCGTTGATGCCGGGCGAGCGTCCTTCGTCCGGAACTGATCCTGCCCCGGAAGAACAAGTTCTCCACGACGGATTTAATTTTGATCCGGCTATTCCTAAAGCGGATGAACCACTGACTATCACCTTCAAAGCACCCGAAGGAAGTAACTTCTATGGTTACGCTGACGACTTGTACTTACACTCCGGAACAGGAGCAAACTGGACAGGTGCACCTACATGGGGAGATAATCAGAATAAATACAGACTGAAAAAGACAAAGGACAATGTGTGGAGTATCACCCTTTCCTCATCTATCCGCCATTTCTATTCTGTTGCTCCATCTACTCCCTTACAGACCATTAACCTGATTGTACGTGATGCGGAAGGTAGCCAACAAACCTACGATTACGCAACTTTAGTAGAAGATAGTCAAAACGGATTTATCTGGGAAGAACCGCAAAAAGCCCCTCTCCCCATATCCGGAGAAGAAAAAGAGGGTATTCATATCCATTCGGCCACTTCGATAACGCTTGTATTATATGATAAGGACAGTCAGGGCGGTCATAAAGATTGTGTATTTGTAACAGGTAATTTCAACAACTGGAAACTGGATAGTCGCTACATGATGAAATATGACGAAACAAACCATTGCTGGTGGATCACTCTGGAGGAATTGACTGCCGGTGAAACACAGTTCCAGTACTTTGTGTACAGTGCTTCGGATGGCGGTACTTACTTGTGCGATCCTTATTGTGAGCAAGCATTGGAAAAGGGAGTGGATACCAACTTTCCCACTGGCGCACAAGCACCTTACGTATCAGTCGTAAGCACAAACCCACAACCCTATCAATGGAATGCCGGAGAATTTGAGATGAAGAATAAAGAAAATCCGGTTATCTATGAGCTCTTGTTGCGGGATTTTACTTCCAGTGGAAATCTGGCAGGAGCAATGGAAAAGCTGCCTTACTTAAAAGAACTGGGAATAGATGCTATCGAACTGATGCCTGTACAAGAATTTGCAGGTAATGACAGTTGGGGATACAACACCGGACTATACTTTGCACTGGATGCCTCGTATGGAACTCAAAATGAATATAAAGCTTTTATTGACGCCTGCCATCAGAATGGAATCGCCGTTATTTTCGATGTAGTCTACAACCATACGAACAATGATAATCCGTTTGCCCGTATGTACTGGGATACGTTTAATAACCGCCCTTCCACTAAGAATCCATGGCTGAACGCTGTAACACCGCATCAGAAGTATGTTTTTTCACCGGATGATTTCAATCACACTTCAGAACAAACAAAAGCTTTTGTCAAACGCAACCTGAAATATCTGTTAGATACTTACCACATCGACGGTTTCCGTTTCGATTTCACCAAAGGTTTCACACAGAAACAGACAACAGGTGATGATGATTTGGCGGCAACCGACCCTGCTCGTGTATCAGTACTGAAAGAATACTACGAAGCCGTAAAAGCTGTCAAAGAAGATGCAATGGTTACCATGGAACATTTCTGTGCAAATGAAGAAACAACTTTAGCCACAGAAGGAATTCATTTTTGGAGGAATATGAACCATTCTTATTGTCAGTCGGCTATGGGCTGGAAAGATAATAGTGATTTCTCCGGATTATATGACACCACCCGTCCGAATCAATTTGTGGGCTATATGGAAAGTCATGACGAAGAGCGGTGTGCCTATAAACAGATTGAATACGGAAATGGAGCCTTAAAAACCAACCTGTCCGAACGGCTCAAACAGTTATCATCCAACGCCGCATTCTTCTTTACGGTTCCAGGTCCGAAAATGCTTTGGCAATTCGGCGAAATGGGGTATGATATTTCAATAGACGAAAATGGACGTACCGGAAAGAAACCAGTCCTTTGGGAATATCAGACAGAGCGTAAAAGCTTGGTAGATATTTATACAAAACTAATCACTCTACGGACAACACACTCCGATTTATTCAACGCTTCTTCTCAATTTACCTGGAAAGTCAGTTATAATGATTGGGATAATGGACGTACACTGACATTGAAAGCTGTGAATGGGAAACAACTTCATGTGTATGCGAATTTCACCAATGCATCTATCGATTATACTATTCCTGAAGGTACATGGTATCTATATCTGGAAAATGGGAATCCCGTGGAGGGAGAAAAAAAGATCAGTGTTCCTGCACACGAGTTCCGCTTATACACCAACTTTGCCGAATAACGAGCGGGTGTTTTGAGCAGAAAGGAAGATTTAACTAATAAGCATTGAAGATTCTCTAACGACAAAGGCACAAAGATGGCAGGTTATTTTTCTGCTACTTCTTTGTGCCCTTGTTTTATATTTTGTTCCGTATTATGCCTGACCTTTTATTTTGTTGAAACATAATTAGACCTGTGTCTCTCCCTCGATATACTCTTCCAAAAAGAGATTCTCTCCGTCAAACACGGCATAAGAGAAGAAGTTAATCCAGTCTCCCAAAATCAACACACGGGAGGTGGCGCTCAACATCAAATCCAGTTCAATGTGACGATGTCCGTAAATAAAGAAGTTGATATTGGGATGGCTTTTCAAGTAGTCTTTGGTATATAGTACCAAGTGTTCCTTGTTTTCTCCCATATAATCCGGTTCCTTTCCGTCCGCCCGTTTTTGTCGGCTGTGCTTAGCCCATGTTAAACCCAATTCAACACTCCAGCGGGGATGAATAGCAGAAAACATCGTTTGCAAAGTTTTGCTGTGGAACATCGAACGAAGTAGCTTGAACTTCTTATCCGGATCACCCAAGCCGTCACCATGAGCAAGATAAAACTCCTTTCCGTAGATTTCAGTAGTCAATGGTTCGCGATGCATGATGACACCACACTCTTTGGTGAGATAGTCTCCACACCAGATGTCATGATTACCTATAAAAAAATGCACCTCTACACCCATATCTGTTAGTTCGGAGAGCTTCCCCAAGAAACGGGTGTACCCCTTAGGAACTACCAGCCGGAATTCATACCAGAAGTCGAACATATCTCCCAGTAGATAAATGGCGGAAGCCTTATGCTTTATACTATCGAGGAAGTTCACCAAACGCCGTTCTTGAGTACGCCCGTGCTCAATAGCACGAGAACCAAGATGTGCATCGGAAAGAAAATAAATGTTCTTCATTTAATTACCAGTTACGAGATCTAATAACGAATTACAACTTATAAAATCAGAGCACTGCCTGACATAGAACGATTAAAGAAAACCTAATTCCAATTTGGCTTCTTCACTCATCATGTCTTTATCCCATTCAGGTTCGAAGACCAGATTGATGGTGGCGGAATTCACTCCTTCTACTGACTCCACTTTTTGGCGAATATCCTCCATAATAAAATCAGCAGCCGGACAATTGGGAGCTGTCAGCGTCATATCGAGTGCCGCTTCTCCACTATCGGAGACGTCAATCTTATAAATCAGTCCAAGATCGTATACATTGACCGGAATCTCCGGATCGTACACTGTCTTTAGCATAGCTACAATCTTCTCTTCTATTTCAATTTTTTCCATACGTCCTTATTTATTATGTATCGCAAAGATAGAGATAAAAAATGAAACATAAAAAATTAGGCACGGAATGCGTATCCCGTGCCTAAAGAATATATCATTTACTCTCTATCTCCGGTTACTAAAAAACACACCGGAACAGTAAATTGTTGTAATGAGTAGTCTTAATCTACTTTCTCACCGAAATCTGTCTGTTGTTGCTCCACTTCTTTCAGTTTTAATTCATTCAGTTCACGACGGCGGCGTTCCAACTCCAGTTCAGCATCACTCTTCTTGTCCATGGAGAACGATTCGGATGGCTTAGGCAGCGCTTCTTCTTTCTTATCAAATATCAATGGATACATTGGAACGGAAGATGTTAGTTCCAGTTCACCGCTTACAGGCATCTGTGATCCCTCAAACAAAACACTGGCTCTTACCTTAATCTTTCCGGGAGTCGTGGTCGACTGGATCAATACGGGAGCACTGCCCCATTTCACCGGAGCAGGATTTGCCAAGACATTAGCTCCGCCCAAAATACGTCCCTCTCCTTCTACAAAGAACTTGATATAATAATTATTCAAACGCTTTACATTTCCATTCTTATCCGTGATTTCTGCCACAACAGTAACAAAATCAGATCCATCAGCACGCAGTCCGATTCCTTCGTTGTCTACTCTCAAACGAATCTGTTCTGCACGGCGGGCGGGCATTACTTTATGTGTAGCCACCACCTTGCCATCCATCAGTCCTTCTGCCAGGAAATAGACGTCCGCATCATGCTTTTCACGAGTCATCTTCTTATCAACCATAAAGTCAAATATCCCGGGGAAAGTTATTACCGGAGAAGGCATTCCTTTTCGTGTCTTGTCTTTTTTATAGGTATAAGTTTGCCCATCTTTATTCACAGTCAAACGAACTTCATCGCAGTTGGAATACACCGTTACATCTCTGCTTGAGAACGGTGTCATCTCGTGAGCGATATAAACCATCGGTCCGCTTTCTGCCAAACTCTCGGAAACGACAGCCGGACGTTGCGCCTTAAACATATAATAAGAATACTTAGGCTGACGGAATACATCCATCAATCCACCATAGAACGGGTCCGGGTGGTATCCCCGCTGATGATCGAACGAATGCCACAAGCATCCGCCCACATGCCAGGGAGACTCTTTATACAAACCATCATAGCAAATGTAATTATAATAAGGAGAAGCGTAATGAGCAGCCTGTATAAGCATGGGCTGTTCTCCCCAGTTACGGGCTGTGCGACTTGGAGAATTGTGCGAACTCCAATCATCGACATTATCTCCCCACTCGCGTGTAAAGTAAGTTATTTTAGGATCACGTTTTGAAAGATCCATCGGATGGGTAAACTGCACCGGAAAATATTGCGAGCCCTTGGCTTGCACATCACAACCGGAATAGCAGGATGGATAAGGATATTCCTCATCAACAATCCCTTTCACACGCCCGGCAAAATCTTCCGGATACCATGTCTCATTCAAGATTGGTTCCCACAGCCATACACAAGGATGGTTACGGTCACGGCGAACCATATTACGTATATCATTATAAACCCGTTTGGCAAAAATGGGTTCGTCATTCCAGAATTGCCATCCCGGAGTATTCACGATAACAAACAGGCCAAGTTCATCACAGGCATCCATAAAAGCCGGGTCTTGCGGACAATGTGCATTACGGATTACTTCCAGCCCCAAATCTTTCAGTTTCTTGGCATCACGCCAGTGAATACTATTGGCAACCGCATTTCCTACAACTGCAAAATCCTGATGCCGATTAGCTCCCATCAAAGGTTTACCATAAGGTTTTCCATTCAGCCAGAAGCCATCTTTTCCCTTAAATTCGATACTACGGATACCGACGCGACGACGATAACCGTCTACTACATTTCCATTCTTATCATAAATACGTACACACAGATTATACAGATAAGGTGATTCAGGAGTCCATAAATGCGGCTGCTCTACTTTCATCTTTCCATTATGACTTGTCGCAGTCCCTTTACGGATATTCAGTTTCACATCTGACGATGCCACTTCTTTTCCTTCACGGTCTACTAAAGAATAGGAAATTTTTCCTGCAAAGCCCTGTTTGTCTTCATTACGTATATGCGCTTTCAAGAGAATATCTGCCGATTGCTCCGATACACGATCTGTGGCAATAAACAGTCCGCCTCCTGCTATTTCGTTCTCGTAATTCGGATCCGTGATAAACACATAATTATGTGCAATCAGCCAGCAATCCCGATAAATGCCTCCCAAATAGGCATAATCTAACACATCTTGTGGTTTTCCAGGCGCATAGGTCGGATCGTCGCTATTATCAGCCCACACCGCAATCACATTGTCCTCTCCCCACTTTAATGCATCAGTCACATCTACCGATACGGGAAGATAGCCTCCAAAGTGCTCTGCCAATAATTTACCGTTTACATAAATCTTACTTTTACCCATAATGGCTTCAAAGTGCAGAAACAGTTTCTTTCCTTTCAATGCTTCGGATGGAGTAAAGTGTTTACGATACCATACTTCCCCCTGATAATTGATGCAACCACTAGCCTCAGTAGGAAGATACTCGATACCATTAGGTAAAGACACCACCTGCCAGGTTTTGTCGTCAAATTCTTTTGCTTCGGCACCCACCACACTTCCTTTATAAAAGCGCCAGGCAGGATTCATCGAGTACACATCACGCCCGGTATCCGGTAACCGGAAGAAACCGGCTGTTGAAAATTCCGGCTCATGGGCATAACCCATAAAAAACAGAGATAAAAGCAGTAAGCTAACAAAGATTCGTCTCATATAAAGTTTTATTTTATAATGAATGTCATGTTGTCTGTCGCAATCAACCCAAAGATGTCTTCGACATACAAAGATAGTATATTCCAGATACGAATCCCCCTATTTGTCCTCTTCATATACAAAACAAGGATAAATAAGGGGATTCAAACTAATACCTGTCAGTTATTATTCATCCGGTTGAATGAGTAAAGGTACTCTGGCACTATCGGTTCCTGTATTTTCAACATACTTGTAACCAGAGCCAGCTACCGCTTGATTCATGGATGCTATTTTGTCAATAAGGGCAGCAGCATCGCTTACCTTAGTTGAAGTTGGTAAGTTTCCACCCGGATTCGAAACTCCGTCGGACATAAAATAACATTCGTTTGCTGTCACTGATCCCGTTGATATTCCACAAATGGTAACAGAAGCAGTGCCAGAAAGCACAGAAGTTGAATAACATCCTGTCAAAGTTCCACCATTTTTCACCAAACCACCAATATTTCCGGACGCTTTGGCCACTATTTCACCAGCAGCAAACGAAGCGGTTACAGGTCCTTCGTTTCCTCCCACCAGACCACCGGCATTCACAGCTGTAAATGCAGTAATAGTCATCAAAGAATAACAGCCAGTTATGGTTCCCTGAACATTCCAACCCACAAGTCCTCCGATGGCACCTTCACCATTACCTCTATATACAAAGGATACCTCCTTGTCAATCGAAGAACCTTGTATTTGTGCCTTAGACCACCATCCGTTCACACCTGCCAATCCACCGGCATTTACTTTACCACCGGCAACAGTCAGTACCACATTACCTTTTACCTTACAATCCTTTATCATTGACGCACCAGTCTGATTATGTCCGGTAATAGCCCCTAACTTAGCATCTGCTCCATTGACAGTCAACGCTCCTCCATCAATGACGCAATTCTGAATCGTTCCGGTATTTATTGCTGCAAATGCTCCAGCTGCGCCTGACACTTGTTTCACTGTTACATCTTTAAGAGTTAAATTTTTAATGATACCATTATTAGTTATAAACAAACCGGCATCGTTTCCTGTTGCTTCAATTGTAAGACCGGAAATAGTCTTGCCATTGCCGTCCAATATACCTTTAAACTCCGTAACCGGTACCCATGCCTCTTTAGTCGACATATCAAGATCAGCATCTAATGTAATTACCGTAGCAGCATTCGTCATAACAGTCGGTTCAATTGCCAAATTTATCAACCCGTCTTCTTTCTTGACTAAATACTTACCCGCTTCAGTCTCCTCATATCCCAAGTCTGCCACCAGCATAAATGATATACCATATCGCTTTCCAGCCACATATTTATATTCATCTCCTGCTACCACCGATTCGGCATTATAAAGTTCACTGATCTTTCCTTTTTTCTCTATTGTTTCCGTAGAGGAAGAATCTCCCACTTTTTCTATCGTAGCAGTAAAGGTTAATTCTGTATCCTTTGTCATGTCTGCCATCGGGAAGAAACTCAAATAACCGTATGCAACTTCATTCTTTGCCATGTCCAAACTTGTCATAGACAAAGTCAGACTATTACTTTTATCACCATACGTTTTCTCTTCTCCCGAAACTGTCAACGTTTTTGGGAAAATAGCAGCATCAGCCGAAACAACCACCTTTGTCACTTTATAGGCATCCGGTCTTCGATTGGTGAATTTAAACTGATAAAGAGCTGTCAAATGTTCAAACTTAAGATTGGTGACGGTAGTCCCATTCACCGTGCCTTTAGCAAGCATGTGCATCGTATTCTGCAGCTCTGCTTTTTGGGCACTTTGCGTAGCATCTCCCAACGTAAAAGTGAAAACATTCCCTGAAGTCGGAACATCTTTTTTCGGATAGATTCCCCAAACAGTAGCTCCCTCTTCAAAGTTACCATTCCCTGCAAATTCCACATTTCCAGACGGTTCACTCTCATCATAATTTATGGTTGTGAAATCATAGCCATTTGTTCCATTCCAAAGTGTAACCTTATCATCGGCATTCCACATAAAGGAACTACCGTCATCTTGTACGTTGGCACGTGTAGACGATTCTTTGTCCGTATTTTCATACCCCCGGATAGAAGCAACAGCCACATAAGTCTGTGATTCTCCCCGTTGCAGTTCATCCCCACCTTCAATGAAAACATCTTCTTTACAAGAGCTTAGGGTGGCTGCACTTAGCAGCCCGATCCCTAATAAAGAATAGATTTTATTCATGATTTATTTTTTTCTGTTATCAGTTATTTAAATATCACCACCATCTCCAAAATCTGATCCACCGAAGCCAGGTTCTTTCACAGCCCCCTGTAGAATCAACGGACAGTATATATTAGTTCCGGCATCCTCATTCACTTTAAAGCTAAAACCAAATTCTGGATCCTTGGCTTCTATTGCCAAATTCATCTGACGTTTCTTATCCTTGAGTTGAGTAGCTGTTACCTTACTAATTCCATTTACAGATCCGCTTCCTACAGGATTAGTCACCGTCTCGCCTACGAAATAACACTGGTTGATTCCTGTTGAATTCGAAGCGACGAAAGCTCCCAATTTATTACTTCCAGCATTATTAGTCACATTTATCTGCGTGGTCGAGTAGCAAGCCGTCACAGTAGCATCAGCATTATTAATGGTATTCTGTGCAATGAAACCGCCAGTATTATTATAGATAGTTCCACTAATTGAACCGGCTACATAACAGGCCAGAACCGTACCGTTACTATTAGCCCCTATAAGTCCTCCTACTTGTCCGGAACAAGAAACCTCAAGTTTGGCTAATGAGTAACAACCTTTGACTTTACCGGAGTTGTTCCAGCCAACAAGTCCGCCGACACAGGATGCACCACTAGAGTTACTAGGATGCTTGATTGTTACATCTGCACCGACATACGAATTTATAATAAGAGCCGTTCCATTAAAATGCTCACCAACCAAGCCACCATAATTAGAATTACCAGCACCACTCAAATTAAGGTTAATAGTTCCACTGATAACTTGACAACCTTCTATTCTTCCTTCGGAGTTTCGACCGATCAAACCACCAAAAACTACCGGTTTTATAACGGTTGCAGTCACTCCCTTGACTGTACAATTCTGAATGACACTCGTTGAACTTTCGGCAGCCAATGCTCCTGCTCCCTCTGTGATATCAGCAGAGAAACTTACATTTTCCAAAGTCAAATTCCGGATAGTTCCCGTATTGGTAGCTATAAAACCTTTATTAGCTATTTGCAAATTGCGGATGGTAACACCATTACCTTCAAATACACCTCCAAACGCACTAATAGGTTCCCAAAGTTCATTACCCATATCAATCACTTTTATTCCATCCCCTGCCGGTTCATCGATATATTCTTTTTCTAAAGTAACAGTTGCCTTACGGTATTCATCCGCAATTTTATTCCATCCGAATAATCCAGTCTTATTATAGATATGAATATTTCCATCATCATCGATCATATAGCCCTCATCAGGAATTCTGAAACGATAATCTACCTCAAAATCCATTTTATAATGCTTGCCGGCTGCAAACTGATTGGCAGTAGCATCCATATCAAGTCCGATGTTATCCTCCAAATCTTTGACTTTTACTTTTTTCAGCAGGATAATATCCTGTTCCACTTCATTATTCAAAACGCTTACTGTAATATTCAGTTCGGTCGTACTTTTCATCAACCGGGTATCACCATAGGTTGTAGGTAATATATTCAAATACCCGTTTAATGTTTCATTCTGCGCCAATGCTTGTCCACTCATGTCAAGTGTCAGTTTGTTACGCATACCTGAAAGACTCTGTACCACTCCGTCTTCGTCGATCTTCAACTCTGCGGGAAATACATCATCATCACTCTCCAGCGTAATATAGCGAATCTTCAGTTCCCGGTCCGACGTGTTTTTCAAACCAAACTGTATCAATGCAGTCAATGGTGAAAACGTTAATGCAGGAATCTTATTATCAGTCATATCCCCGGTGGCAACCATATAGGTAGTGGCTGCCAGTTCTGCTGTTTTTCCAGTCTGAGTAAATGTCTCCGGCATAGAAAAGGTAGCCAGGTCATTAAATGTTTTTGCTTCTTTCCGTGGAAATACCGCAATCAGCTTATGGCCATTTTCTACAGCAGCTTTTCCTGTGAATTCAGCAGATTTGTCAGGTTGGTTGTCATTATACCCCGGGGTGATAGAGAAATCATAGCCGGCTCCGAAGTTGCGATTCCATAATGTAACAGCATCTCCTTTATTCCATGTATACACTCCATTCTGCAAATTGCTGCGACCCAAAGGGGCGGACTGTTTAATAGAAGCTATAAATGAATAATCAGTCAGATTCTTGTCGGTTTCGTTCCCTTCACCGTTATTTTCATTCACCATCTTGTCCTCTTCGCAAGAGGTTAGTGCCATTGCGCCCAGCAGTGCAACGCTCAATAAGTGATAAACCTTTTTCATAACTATATAAAAGTTTGTTCGATTAAATATCTTTATTTCAACAACCATTAATACATTGGTTTGTTACGCGTTGGAGTACCACTTCCAAAATAGTCGTAGGTTGGCTTCTTATAGAAACGTATCCAGTCGATTTCCATACGTGGCGTATCATTGCTAGACTTACTTTCCTGATAAGAAATATGCTTAAAGTCGTTTGCCCAACTACCATCTTTAGCAGCCTGTTCTGCCGCAGCGTCACCAAGCGCCCATTCATTACATCCGGCAAATGTCAATAGTAAATGTAACCCTTCCGTATTGTATTTGTCCGTAAACGGCCAATGTGTAGACGAGTTCCATGAAGCCGTTCCATTAGCTATTCCGGTATAGCTGCCGTCAGTCCTCATGCGTACATTCTCTTTACCATTAATACCTAAAGCAATCTCGTTATTATCTCTCCATTCCATCCAATAGATATCGAATTCATCCATATCCGATATTATCAACTGTCCTGAAGACGGTTTATACTTATCACCGGATGAAGTGGATATATCATTCCAGTGGAAAGTCTGCCAAGCGCCATTCGGATTCGCATTGGTAGCCGGATTTTCCAGAAGATCAACCTCACCATAGGTAGACCATTGCACACCTCTGATATTTCCTTGGAACCAGACTGCCGAGTTGAAAGAGTGTTTCTTTCCACGCACACGGATTCTAACTTCCACACGAGTGCCCGGCAAAATGCGTACATTGCTGGATTCCCAAGAATCAGCACCCGTAGGCACACCATCAAACTTACTTGCATAGAGGGAGGAAACTCCAAAATCTCTTGTTCCCGTAATTTCCCCTGTCACACTGATTCCCGGATCATACGCACACCACATTTTCAAATATCCATCTTGAGTCATCGTTGCATATTTCTCATTTACAACCGCTTGTACTTTCTGTGTGTTAGCCACATTCTGTGCCGCCATAAAACGTGGAGGACGATTACCATACTGATTGGGGAGTCCGGTACCTTCTGTCAAAGCATCAATCGGATGGAACTCATAAGAATTCAGGAATGTCCATCCTTCAGCAGCTAACGCTTCATTCGGATGCGGATCACCCTCCTTTATCAATAGTGCTGACGCAGCTCTGACCTCATCCCATTTTTCTACAGCCTTTTTATTGCTGGCTGATACAAATATCTGATCCGGATCTGTATAAACCCATTGCTCATTGGTTAACTCGGTGCCCGGAGTCAAACCTGCATCCGTATCAGTAACCTTAATTTCCAACTCGTCCCCATATACCGGATGAATTTCAGAATCGGTAGCAAAAGACATAGACACAGAAGTGAAAGTATTCGGTCCTTTCTCTCCTTTCACCCATATAAGTTCAGATTCAGCTGTTTTATACCCGGCTTTCACCACCAATTCGCTCGGCAGATTCTCATATTTATCCGCATCTTCACCCGCATCAATATGAACGACTACATCTTCCTTAGCTGACGCTCCTACCGTAGCGACCAGAATAAATGAGCCATACTCTTTCACCGTATTGTCCGAATTGTTCTTCAATGACAAGATGGTGTAGTGTTTATCAGATACCACAATCGGACGTTCAGCCGCATTGATCTTGTATCCTCTGACATAAGCGGTGATAGTACCCGATATAGGATATTTAGCCAGATCGTTCTTTACCTTAAATTCGGTAAATCCCTGTTTCTCACCTTTCTTCATAAAAAGATGACCAGCAAAGCCTTCAAAGACATCAGATACAGGGACATCCTTTCCTTCTACATTCTTACCTGCAAAAGTCAGAACAACGTCTATATCTTCTTCGAGTGCCAACTGATTGTCTTGCTGATCTACCTTCACAGTAAAGGTCACATTATCTCCGATAGCAGCACTTTGAGTACTGATTTCGGCCACCAGATTCCGGGCTTCTCCGATAGAGATAACCGTCTCGGTGTCATTACAGCCTGTCATTACAAGGATAAACAGGCAAATTGGTAATAATCTATAGAAATATTTCTTCATAATCTATCCTATTATATCATTATTAATGATTACCATTTCGGGTTTTGTTTCAACTTTTTGTTCAATTCCAATTCTGAAGGAGGGATCGGTAACAGATAATCCCTATCTGCATGGAATTGATATCCGCTTGGCAGAGTCCCGGCCATCGGATCCGCCCATTTGTTATCATCAAGGGTCAGACGCTCTCTGATTCTTTTCTGATTATCCGGACTGTAAGATTTGAATAAAATAGATTCATCACCTACATAAGCACCTTTACCACGCTTTCCGACAATCAGTTTATCGGCTTTCCAACGCATGAGATCATCCAGCCGGAAACCTTGCAAAGCAAGTTCAGAACGGCGTTCACGACGGATTTCCTGTAAAACAGGAGTCAATGTATAACCGAAATCGGTGAAATTAGCATCCTTTGCCGGTGCCAGATATTTCACTCCTGCACGTTCACGAAGCGCTTTCAATGTCTTATTCGCTATATCATCGCTCCACATTTCCAGTTCAGCAGCAGCTTCTGCATAAGCCAAAAGACCTTCGGCATAACGAATAATAGGTAAAGCAGTCTCACCATTACCACTTACAAAGGTGGTATCTATTCCCAAACGGATGTGATAACCCGTCAAAGAACGTGTGTTTCCATCTCCTGCCAATTTAGGAGGACTAATAGTATTCTTCTTCTCATCCGTATATTCTTCCAGATGCATTGGGGTCGCAGTAGTGGCAGAAGCAAATTTGGCACCTTCATTCATCACCGTTTGAATCAATCTAGGGTCACGGCCTTCAAATGTTTCCTTAAAATCCTTAAATTTCTCATTTGTCGGATCAATAAATGTTCCATCGGCATTCAGATAATTATCCACCAGGCTTTGAGTAATTCCGGCAGCTCCTTCCGAGTCGACAACACCTGCCTTCAGATTACCGTTGACATCATGAAAGACTCCTTCATCACTCGAATATTTCCTCCACAATAGCACTTCGCCCATTCCTGACAAATCTTTGCTATTGAACAATGCCGCAAAAGCATCTCCCGGATTTTGCCCGGTTTTATACAGATCAATGCCACAACCGAACAGTTCATTTCCCCAGTTAATAACTTCACCCAAGAAATAATTTGATTCGTTAGTGGAAGATGCAAAATCATCTCTGCTGTGATACTTTTCCCAAGTTCCTTCATACAACGCCACATTCATTGCCAAAACCATGGCAGCTTCTTTATTGATACGAATTCCGGAATATTTACCGCGCGAATGCAACAGATTCTTCGCCTCAACCAAATCACTCAAAATAAATCGGGCTACCTCATTACGTGTCTTTGCGGGAATCTGTAATCCTGCGATTGTCGCATTCTCATCCCAAAAAGCATCCATTACCGGAATAGAACCGAATTTCTTCAATAAATCGAAATGCCAATAGGCACGTAAAAAGTAAGCCTCCCCTTTCAACGACAGTACATCTTCGTTTTCCTGTGCTTCGGGTACTTTATAATTATGGAAAAAATAGTTCACTTTACGCAGGTTCTGATAACCAGTCTGCCAATCGGAAGCTCCGCTAAACTGGTTATTCTGTCCATGCAAACGGGCATCATACTTTTCTGCAATAATATTGTCACTATTCTTTTCTTCACTGCGAACTCCCAAACCGAACTTACTAAAAGACGGCAACGTCATATATAGTCCGTTAATATAGTTTTCAACCTGTATGGCACCTGTCAGAAAATTACCGGCTTCCGGCTTGGTTATCGGTTCTCTATCCAGAAAATCTGAACAGGATGAAAATGGTAATATTGAAGCGGCTACAAAAGCCATTATATATATTCTTTTCATATCTTATGGTTTAAAAGGTAAATTCAATACCAAATACGTAGTTTTTATTCAACGGATATACCTTTCCGTTACCATTTTGCTTCATTGGGGAAGTCAATCCCGGAGCAGTTTCGTTACTACCCCCAGCCCATGTATTTACCTGATTCAAGGTTTCAGGATCGAATACGTCCGGCAAATTGTCAATCGTGAAGAGATTATCACAAGTGAAATACACTTTCAAGTTCTCCAATCCCATCTTCTTAACCAGTTTAGGCTGGAAGTTATAAGAAATCATCAAGTTTTTGAGTCGCATATAAGCTGCGTTCAATAAATAACGTGAAGTGTTGTAACCTACGTTCGCATTATATTCAGGACTGTCGGGTTTTGTCAGACGCGGCAGGTAAGCCCCCGGGTTGTACACATTATAATAATCCAAATGTTCTTTAAAGAAGTTGGAATCACCGCTAAACAGATAAGTACTTGCAGCCATCGGGAAATCACGTTTCATGACTCCCTGGAACAATGCGGAAACTTCAAAACCTTTATAACCGGCATGTAAGTTCAGACCGAAGGAGTAACGAGGAGTCGTATTACCGATAATTTTCAAATCACCGTGATCTTTCAATGTACCCGAACCCGGATCAATTTTACCATCACCGTTCGAATCGATATATTTCAAATCACCACGTTGCCAATCCTTATTCGGTTTGAAGAAAGACATGTCTACTCCTCTCAGATATTCATCCACTTCCTGGTTGGTGAGAAACAGATCATTTGCTTCATATCCCCAGATTTCACCTAAATCCATTCCCTGGTAATAACCTTTGTTACGAACCAGACCGGTGTGGTTGTTATAAATCAATCCTTCCGGATTATTGTATTTGGTTACCACTGCTTTGTAGTCAAAGATATTGAAACCGATTCCATAACTGAAACCATTCTTCAGCTGGTCAGACCAGTTAACCGACAATTCCCATCCACGGTTACGTAGTGTTGCATTATTTACTTTAGCACGTTGGTCAACAGCAATACCGCCAATATCAGGAATTGCTTCAGCCGGGCCAATCATGTCTTTGGTCGTACGTTGGTAAATATCCGCCGTAATCGTCAAACGATTGTTAAGCAAAGTCAGGTCGAAACCTAAGTTGGCATTATCCACTTTTTCCCATGTAATGTACGGGCTTACCATAGAAGGTGTTAAAGCGACTGTACCACGTACCGGAGTAGCCGAAGTGACACCGGAAAGCAACCATGCATTTGAATAGTCCGGTCTCAATGTCATGAAGTTCAGATAATCATATAGTCCGGCTCCATTCTGATTGCCTAAACGTCCGTAAGACAAACGCACTTTCAACTGTGAAACAGGCAAGCTCCATTGCTTGAAGTAGTCGGTACGGGCAATGTCATAACCGGCAGAGAAAGAAGGGAAAAATCCCCAACGATTGCCGGAAGCGAAACGTGACGAACCATCATAACGTCCGCTAAATTCCAGAAAATAGACATTCTGGTAGTTCCAGTTCAAACGGGTATAGAATCCCATGGTTGCCCAATGGTCACGCGCTTCACTATTATAGGCTTTTCCGTTTGCATTGTCAAAAGAGAATGTATCATCGCTCATCACTCCGTCTTTATACGCATACATGCTTGAGTTTTGCTGCACTTCCATCTGGAAACCGGCCATTGCCTTAAAGAAATGGTCACCCCATTGATTCGTATATGAAGACGACACACTGGGAGACAAATAATAGTTGAATTGATTTCCACGAGTCATTGATCCCCACAAAGAATTCGAATATTCGATACCGGGATAAGAATATCCCTGCCGGGGAGCGGTAACATTCTCTATGGTTCCGTCGGGCCGTGTGGTACGGGGCTGCTTCTGCAAGAATTCATCATTCTGCACATCAAAACGAACTTTCATCTCTCCGATAATGTCCCAGCCTTTCAGAGGCGTAACAGTAGCTGCAAAAGTCATGGCATCAGAAATGCGGTTCTGCGAATAGCCCACATTGTCCAGATACAAAGCTTCATTCCATGAAGGAAGATTATAAAGCCCGGAAATAGGAACTTCAGTCACCATATTAGGCTGCGAACGAGCTATCTGATGATAAAGAATAGACATATCGGGGAGCGGGCGGGAAATCAGATTCAACGTGATATTGTTATTGAAGTTAAACTTCAACCAGTCATTCGGCTTGATCTGAAATTTGGTATTCACGTTGTATTTATCCAGAGAGTCTTCTACACGATCCAGCAAACCACCCTGGTAAGTATAACCCAGACCGACATAATAAGTCACTTTGTCCGATCCACCGGAGATACTTAGATTGTGTGAATGACGCAAAGATTTGTTTTTATAGAAATAATCAAACCAGTCGGTATTGGCATACTGCGATTCACCGCCACGCCAACCGGTATTCTCCTGATTGGCGGTAATACCGGGCAGACCTTCACCATAGGGGTTCTGCAAAAACTGATTCATCAAATCAATAGTCTCCTGTGAGAAGTATGGAGACTCACCAATTGCCGAACGGTACGCATTTTTATAATTGGCAAACTCTACAGAGTTCATCATCTCGGGCATGTTGATAGGTGCACTCATACCCACAGAACCGCGATAAGTCACCCGGGCTTTATCCTGTTTACCGCTCTTGGTCGTTACTAACACCACACCATACGCAGCACGAGCACCATACACGGCTGCTGCAGAAGCATCTTTCAATACACTGATACTTTCTATATCGGCAGGATTTACATTCTGCAAGCTCTGTTCCACACCATCCACCAATACATAAGGCTCTCCACCATTAATAGAACCGATACCGCGAATATTAAATTTGATTTCTCCGCCAACTTCACCACCGGTACCGCTTTCAGAAGCATCCGAAGCAAAGTTCAAACCAGCCACATTACCTTGTAAGGCGCTGGTTACATCCGTCACAGGACGGGTAGCGATTGCATCCGCATTAACTGTTGCTACAGCCGCTGTAATAGTATTACGTTTCTGTGTTCCCATACCGACTACCACCACTTCATCTAAAGTTTTGGAGTCTTCCTTCATCACGAACCGATTTCCTGTTAGCTTAGTGATTTTCACTTCCAAAGGAGCATAGCCCACATAGTTGACAGTTATCGTTGTACCTACTTTACCGTTAATTTTAAAGTTTCCATCCAAATCGGTAATGGTACCATCAGTAGAACCTTTCACCATAACGGTTGCTCCGATTACGGACTCGCCACGTTCGTCTACCACCTTACCAGTGATAGTGCCCTGTTGAGCAAAGAGCTCCACAGGGAAGAACAGTAAAAGCATTGAAAAGAGACACACCAGTTGCATCCTAATCTGCATTTTCTTCATAACATTATATTAAAGTTAATACTAAAAGTTTTTTTGAGTTCCATTTGCCAATAGCCCACACTATCCGGCATTGAAATACACCACAAAAATAGATTGATTGGCAGAATGGCGAGTTCATAAAATCGCCAAAATGTTTCCAAAAACATCCATATTCCGTTTTTGAACGTCTTTGTGGCGGTTTTTGGAAATATTTCTTTTGTTTTAGCGGAATTAATCATACTTTTGTTTCACTAATCTCCCCTTAATAATCTTGACTGATGAAAAAAAGTATTTGGATAAAACACTTTTTCTGCTTACTGGCTTTTCTTATCGTAGGCACATTTCCAGCAATAAGTATAGGTAACCATTACGACTTTAAACTGATTGGTTCCCAAAACGGAATGCCGTCTATCATCAGCTGTATCTATACCGAACAAAAGGGATTCATCTGGATCGGTACTCCGACAGGACTAATCAGATTTGATGGAACGGAACTCAAAAAGTACACCGCACAACCTGATAATGAAAATTCCCTGCCTAACGACAGTATCCTGCAAATTATTGAAGATAATCAGCAGACAACCTGGATACTGACCACCACAGGAATCGCCCGTTATTCTCTTATTCACGACAACTTCTTTATCCCCAAACTAAATAATCAGCCCATCATTGCCAAATCGATCTGCAAAATAGCAGACGGGCTTCTGTTCGGAGGGATCAACAAGATATATAAATATTCTTATGCCACCAACACGATTTCTCTCATACGGGAATTCAAGACCGACGAGCCGTTCATTATACGATCCATACAAATGTGGAAACCCGATACCATATTGTGTCTAAGCTGGCAACAGGGAATACTGCAAATGAACCTCAAGAATTTCGAGATAACCCCATTTCCTTTCCAATACGGGAACGACAACGTAGGAATCATCATAGACTCCCAACAAAGAATATGGCTGTCAACCTACAACAATGGCGTCAAGTGTTTCTCCGCCCAGGGAAAATTGATAGCCAGCTATACCACTCAAAACTCCCGTTTGAGCAGTGACATCGTATTGTGCATGACCGAATTCAAACAAAAAATATGGATGGGAACAGACGGGGGAGGTATCAATATCCTCGATCCCACAACCGGCAATATTACCGTACTCGAACATATCTCCGGAGATAATCATTCCCTTCCCACAAATACAATACTCTGCCTGCATAGCGACTCTGCCGGAAATATATGGGCGGGAAGTAAACGTGAAGGGGTTATCAACATTCGTGAAGTATCCATGAGAACTTACACTAATGTTGTGTTAGGGCACAACAAAGGATTAAGTCAAAGTACGGTATTACAACTATATCAGGAACCGGCTTCCGAAGAACTCTGGATCGCTATGGACGGAGGAGGTATCAATAAATTCATTCCTTCTACAGAAACATTTGTGCACTATCCCGACACTTGGGGAGACAAGATGGTCTCCATCACCGGCTTCACACCCAACGAATTGTTAGTATCTGCCTTTTCCAAAGGTATCTTCATATTCGATAAAAAGACAGGAAAGAAGCGTCCTTTCGCTATTATGAGCCCTTCATTAGAGCATCACATCCGCTATAGCGGACAGCCAATCAACTTATACCGGGATACTCCCAATTCGATCTTAATATTAAGTTCGCCTCCTTACCGCTACCATACTTCCACCCGGCAACTCACTCCTGTCCCTTGTGCCAAAGAAGTGAAAATAAAAGGCTTGTTGAGTTCCATTGGATATGATTCCACTGCCATTTACCTGAACGATCCTTATAATATATATAGACTGGATCGTAAAAAAGACACAGTGGAGATATTTGCAAGTGCTCCACAGGGATTCTTCAATGCTGTATCCAGGGATGACAAGGGCGTATTCTGGATTGCAGGCACCCGTGGCCTGTACACCTATCACCCTGATACCCGCAAATTCGAAAGAATTCCTACCACCTTATTTAATGAAGTAAATACCGTGTTATGCGACAATAAAGGAAAAGTGTGGATAGGAGCTGAACAGAAACTCTTTATATGGCTCACCGATACCAAACGTTTTGTATGGTTCGGAGAAGCGGATGGAATTTCCCCCAATGAATACTTGGCCGAGCCCCGTCTCATTTCCCCCAAAGGCAACATCTATATGGGAGGTGTAAAAGGCTTACTATGTATCAATGCAGACACTCAAATAGAAAAGAGTAGTGACTCTCCGGAAATACGCCTTGCCGAACTGACCATAAACGGAGAGAACAGGATGTATCAGCTCAATCAAGACAAGATATCCATCCCCTGGAACAGTAAAAACATTAAGATCCGTGTCATGACTTATGGTGCGGACATTCTCCGGCTCAAAGTCTATCATTTCCAAATGGGAGACCTTAAAACCGAAGGCTACAACCCTGAATTGATGATCCCATCTCTTGCTCCGGGAAGTTATCCCATCATGGTGAGCTGTAACACACAGGAAGGAAATGAAACAACTCCCCAGTTTCTTTTCACATTAAACGTACTGCCACCCTGGTACAGAAGCTGGTGGTTCGTTTCTCTCTGCATCATTGCTTGCATAGGCATTGTGGTACAAATTGTTTTCGTTCTGCTTCGACGCAAAGAAAACAAGATGAAATGGATGATGAAAGAACACGAGCAGAATGTGTATGAAGAAAAAGTTCGTTTTCTGATTAATATCAGCCATGAACTGCGAACTCCGCTCACACTCATATATGCCCCGCTAAGCCGCATATTAAAGACACTTCCTTCTACAGATGCCATTTATCCACCGTTGAAGAATATACATAAACAGGCTCAACGGATGAAAGATCTTATCAACATGGTGCTGGACGTACGTAAGATGGAAGTAGGAGAAACCAAGTTGAAACTCCAAGCCTATCCATTTAACTCATGGATAAAGGAGATTGGTGCCGATTTTACGGACGAGGGAGCTGCCCAGGAAGTGCAAATAGATTATCAGCTCGACGACAGCATAAAAGAGGTGGTATTTGACAAGGGTATGTGTACAATCGTAGTCACAAACTTATTGACGAACGCACTGAAACACAGTCCTAAAAACACAACCGTCACTATCCGTACCAGCAAAAATGACTCATACGTCCGTGTTTCCGTTTTGGATCAGGGAGAAGGTATGCAAGAGGAAGACATGGAGAAAGTATTCATCCGTTTCTATCAAGGCAAGCAGGAAATTGGCGGTAGCGGAGTCGGACTTTCATACGCCAAGATGCTGGTGGAATTGCATAAAGGTAAAATCGGAGCCATGAACAACGAAGCGGGAGGAGCCACTTTCTTCTTCGACTTACCTTTGGGATTGGAGTCGGGCGAAGTCATCTGCCAGCCGAAACCTTACATCAATGAATTGATTACACCGGACGTAGATCATGAGATCAACGCTCCCGAGACACTCGACTTCTCTACGCAGAATTACACAGTGCTATTGGTAGACGACAATCATAACCTGACAGATTTCCTCTCCAAAGAATTGAAATCCTTATTCAAAGCAATTTATATAGCACATGATGGCCGGGAAGCTTTCGAAATAGCGCAAAAGCAAGTTCCGGATATTATAGTGAGCGATGTGATGATGCCGGTTATGAATGGATACGAACTGTGCAAAGCGGTAAAAGAGAATATCGGCATCAGTCATATTCCTGTGATTCTGCTCACGGCACGCAATGATGAACAGAGCCGACTGTATGGGTATAAAATCGGGGCGGACGCTTATCTGGGAAAACCTTTTGAGATAGACACTCTTGTTAAGATTATACAGAACCGGCTATACAACCGGGAGCAAACGAAAGAGCACTATCAACATATAGGCAACTTCCCTCAACCGCTGGAGAGTACTTTCAGCCAGGCGGATGAAACGTTCTTGTTAAAGTTTAACAAGCTCATTTCCGAGAATATCAGCAATCCGTCTTTAGATATTCCTTTTATCTGCAGAGAGATCGGAATGAGTAAAACATCTCTTTACAACAAGTTGAAGGCTATCACCGATATGGGGGCAAATGACTATATCAACAAATTCAGGTTGGAGCAAGCCATTACTCTGATAAAAACCACCGATCTGACATTTACTGAAATATCAGATCAGATAGGTTTCACTACTTTACGTTATTTCAGTACTGCATTCAAACAGTACACAGGCTTGACGCCCACGCAGTATAAAAATGAATGCAGGAGTGAGAATAAATAAGATATTCTCACTTAAATAAGGTAGTATTACTAATTAGAGTAGGCCCTCATCTGCAAAGCTGAAAAATCCGTCTTCACAAACGATGACGTGATCTATCAGACGGATATTCATCGTTTCCGCCGCTTTATGGATATGCTCTGTCAAACTCCTGTCCGGTTGGCTGGGATGAATATTTCCCGAAGGATGGTTATGCACCACCGCGATTTGTGTAGCTCTTTGCAGCAATGCTTCCCGGAGAATGGTGCGCACATCGGTATAAGTTCCGTCTATGCCACCAGTACTTATACGTACCTTATCAATTAGTTTGGTTGCCTGGTTCAATAGGAGCACCCAGAATTCTTCCTGTTCCAAGTCACACATGATCGGTTGGAAAATATCATAGATATCTTTTGAGCAAGTGATTCGAAGTCTCTCTTTGGTTTCTTGCAGCTTTCTTCGTTTGCCTAATTCCAAGGCTGCCATCACTGTAATGCTCTTTGCGGGTCCCATACCTTTGAAAGAGGAATAGTCACACACTTCCCATTTTGCCAATGAATTCAGATTGTTATCACAAGACAGGAGCAGGCGTCTCATCAATTCGACAGCACTTTCTTCCGTATTTCCGGAGCCAATCAATATAGCGAGTAGTTCGGCATCACTCAATGCGGCTGCTCCCTTCTCCATCATTTTTTCCCGTGGGCGGTCTTCCAGTGCCCACTGGTTGATGGATAGTTTGTGTTTACTTTCCATTATTAATCAAATTAAGTCACAAAGATACTCCTATATAACTGAAAAAATGAATTTTGGAAGCTATAAGTCTATTTTTAGAATCCCTTTACTTCCAAATATCGTAGTTTTGCGCTATCAAGATTAATATATAAACATCTAATAAATATGAAAAAGAGAATAAGCATCTTATCCATCTTACTACTATTAGGAATGACAGTATACGCTCAAACGGATATCCCGCAGGTGATTCCCTCCTTACAACATTGGAATGGGGCAAAAGGCAAACTGACACTACCGGAAACAGGAAAGATTATAATCGCTCCGGAAGCAGAAAGCCTGTTGAAAGAAACTGCGGAAATAATGGCAAAAGACTTAAAAGATATGTTCGGCTGGAATTATCAGGTAACCTCCGGAAAACCGAAAAATCATTCTATCTATCTGTCAGTGAAAAAATCGCCTTCATCATTGGGAGAAGAAAGCTATGAACTGGATATACGCAACCATGTAACCATCGAAGCCTCCACCGTAAAAGGAGTATTCTGGGGAACTCGCACACTGTTGCAAATGATCCATAACCAGCCTTTTGGACTCATGAAAGGAAAAGCATTGGATTATCCGCAGTATGCTCACCGCGGACTGATGATTGACGTAGCCAGGAAATTTTTCACAATGGACTATTTGCAGGATTACGTAAAAATTCTCTCGTTCTATAAAATGAATGAACTGCAAATACATCTGAATGATAATGGTTTCGTTGAGTTTTTCGATAATGACTGGAACAAAACATACGCCGCCTTCAGATTGGAAAGCGACCGTTTTCCGGGACTCACATCCAAAGATGGTTCCTACACCAAAGAAGAATTCCGCAACTTCCAGCAAATGGCCGCACGATATGGAATCAATATCATCCCAGAAATTGATGTTCCGGCACACTCACTCGCTTTCACTCATTACAATCCGATACTGGCAGCCGACAAAAAAGAATATGGTATGGATCATCTCGACCTCTATAAAAAAGAGGTATATGATTTCCTTGATACTTTGTTTGACGAATATCTCTCGGGAGATCACCCGATATTTGTCGGACCGGACGTACATATCGGCACTGATGAGTACAACCTCAAAGAAGCGGAACAATTCCGCTATTTCACTGAATACTATCTGAAGTATATCACCAAATATGGAAAAAATCCGCGATTATGGGGAAGTCTGAAACACATGAAAGGAAATACCCCCGTAAATCTGAAAGGAAAAACGGTCAATGCATGGAATTATAGCTGGCTAGACTTAGAAACCGCACTGCAGGAAGGAGCCAAAGCGATTAATACATGCGATGCATTTCTATATATCGTACCAGCCGTGAATTACTACCATAACTTTCTGGATCATCAATGGATATATGAGAGTTGGTCACCACGAATGATGCAAGAGGGAGAAATGATAGAGCAGTCTACTAATTTATTAGGAGCCATGTTTGCTGTATGGAACGACCGTGTCGGAAATGGAATCAGCCAACAGGATGTACATATACGCACCTTTCCTGCCATGCAGGTTATGAGCGAGAAACTTTGGAAAGGAGAAAACACAAGAAACATACCGTTTGAAACCTTCGAAACGTGGTGCAGGACAACACCGGAAGCACCGGGCGTAAATCTACAGGCCAGCATAGATGACAGAAAAGACCTAACGCTTTCCGGCCAGGAAATTATCCTGCAAGGTAACGACTCGGTTCTTACCTCTATACCCGAAATCGGTTATCCATATAGTGTGGAATTTGAAATCTACGCAGATCCAAAGCCCAATATCAATGCGGTCTTATTCAAAGGTCCCCATTCTGTTTTCACCGCGAACTGGCAAAATACGGGTAAATTCGCATTCTCGCGCGACGGCTATGAATTCATCTTCCATTCCTATCGTTTGCCTGTGGAAAAATGGACAAAGGTTCGTGTAGAGGGAGATGCCAAAGGGACCTCACTTTACATAAACGGAGAGCTACAAGAACGTTTGGAAGGACGAATCGGTGTAGTTTACAATCAGAAAAGCCTGCGTAAAGACAGCATTTGGTATCAGGAAACACTTATCTTCCCATTGAAACAGATAGGCGACAAATTGCTGGGGTTTAAGGGAAGAATAAGAAATGTGATTTGCACTCCACTAAATGAAAAAAGATATAGCCTATAAAAATTTCTTCGATTGCATCCATTACTTTTTTTCCATGAAAGTATAACTTGTCTGACACCCGGGTGTCAGACAACATTCCTTTTAAACAAAAATAGGAATGGTAATAGGCAAATAAAAAATGGATTACTTATAAAAATTCTTTTGGAAAGCCTCAAACTCATCCTTCCCTCTGATACAACGCTGCCACCATGCGCGCCAAAAGCCTGTACCATAGCCGATAAGCTGTATAAATGCGGCGGCAATGGAATAAACGCCAATAGACAGACTTTTATTCTGAATAGTAGAATCAATGCATACGAGTAATGCATAGAGAATGATAGGCGTGAAACTGAAGAGGCAGAAGAGGCTTCCTAATAATAGAAGCGCCACTCCCAATGTAAATACGGCTGGAAGCAAATGCACCAGTTTCAGAGAATCCGGATATTTCTTATAAAGATTAATACGGGCAATGCCGGAGTTATGCACCTGCTTGAAGAATTTTTTCAAGTCAGTCCGACGTTTATGATATACCCAGGCATCAGGAAAAAGACGACAAGTGTACCCATTCTTAAAGATACGGATACTGAAATCAATATCCTCCCCAAAACGCATCTTTGAAAAACCTCCCAAAGCCTCGTACACTGCCCGGCGAACTCCCATATTAAAACTACGGGGATAGAATTTGTCCATCTTCTTTTTTCCGCCACGGATACCTCCGGTCGTGAAGAAAGAGGTCATGGAATAGTTAATTGCCTTCTGAATATCAGTGAAAGAATCGTGTGCACGGTCGGGGCCACCAAAAGCATCGGCAGGAGAAGTGGTGAGCTCCTTCTCTACCGCATCGAAGTAGCCTTCGGGAAGGATGACATCAGAATCCAATATAATAAGGTATTCGCCTTCGCTACGTTCTGCTCCGTAATTACGGGTTTGTCCCGGACCGGAATTGGGTTTAGAGAAATATTTTATATTCAACCGATCTGCATACCGGTCTACTACTCCTTTACAGGGAATGGAAGAACCATCTTCAACAACAACAACCTCAAAACCCTTAAAGTGTTGTACAGTAAGACTTTGCAATAATTCATCCACTTCATCGGGACGATTATAAACGGGAATTATGACGGAGTAACGCATATCAAAAACGGGATATAACTATTTGATATGCAAAGTAAGACAAAAAAAAGATGGACTCGAAATCGAGTCCATCTTTTTTTTGTATATCAGCAATAAAATTATTACTTATTCAGGATATCCATTGTATCCGATGCGATCAACAGTTCTTCATCTGTTGGGATCACTACTACTTTCACTTTAGAAGCAGGAGTAGAAATGATTGCTTCTTCACCGCGAACCTTAGCATTTACTTCGTTATCAAGTTCGATACCCATGAATTCCATATCCTTACAAACTTCACGACGACATTCCATCTGGTTCTCACCTACACCACCAGTAAACAGGATAATATCCACACCGCCCAATGCAGCAGCATAAGCACCGATATATTTCTTAATACGGTAATAGTACATCTTCTCTGCAAGGATAGCTTTCTCATTGCCAGCCGCACAAGCAGCCAAGAGTTCACGCATATCGCTTGATACACCCGAAATGCCCAGTACACCGCTCTTCTTGTTCAACAGATTGGAAACACCGGTTGTGTTCAAGCCTTCTTTTTCCATGATAAATGTTACTGCACCGGCATCAATATCACCGCTACGAGTACCCATCATCAAGCCTTCCAATGGAGTCAAGCCCATAGTAGTATCCATACATTTACCATCTTTGATAGCAGCGATAGAACCACCGTTACCAATGTGGCAAGTGATAATTTTCTGTCCTACCGGATTTACACCCAAGAATTCACATACACGTTTTGACACATAACGATGAGAAGTTCCGTGGAAGCCATAACGACGTACACCATACTTTTCATACAGTTCGTGAGGAATAGCATACATGTAAGCATAATCCGGCATTGTCTGATGGAAAGCCGTATCGAATACACCTACCTGCGGAATGTTAGGAAGAATAGCAGAAACTGCATTTACCCCTTTCAAGTTAGCCGGATTGTGCAACGGAGCCAGATCATTGCAAGCTGTAAAGGCTTCCAATACCTCCTTGTTCAGCAATACAGATTCGCTGAAACGCTCGCCTCCGTGTACCATACGGTGACCTACGGCATTGATTTCATCCAAAGATTTGATAGCGCCATATTCGGGGTGAATCAACGTATTCAGGATAAACTCAACTCCTACTGTATGTTCAGGAATATCTTTTTCCAGAATTTTCTTTTCACCATTCGGCAAAGTCAGTTTCAAGAAAGATCCTTTCAGACCGATTTTTTCGATACCACCTTGCGCAATCACTTCTTTGCTGGTCATATCGAACAATTTATATTTAATAGATGAACTTCCGCAGTTCAATACCAGAATTTTCATGTCGTTGTCAATTTAATACTTACTACCTTATATCTAATACTTATTTATTTGCCTTTGCAGCAATAGCCTGGTTAGCCGTGATAGCAATCATGCGATATACATCTTCGATAGAACAACCACGAGACAAGTCGTTTACCGGACAAGCGATACCCTGAAGGATCGGGCCGACAGCGTCAGCATGTCCCAGACGTTGAACTAACTTATAAGAGATATTACCAACTTCCAGACTCGGAACAATCAATACGTTTGCTTCGCCAGCCACAGGAGAACCCGGAGCCTTGCTTGCACCGACTTCCGGAACAAGAGCAGCATCAGCCTGCATTTCACCATCCAGATCAAGCGTAGGAGCCATCTCCTTTGCAATCTTAGTAGCTTCTACCACTTTATCAACTACTTCGTGTTTTGCAGAACCCTTGGTAGAGAAGCTCAACAGAGCCACTTTCGGATTTTCAATACCGGCAACGGCTTTCGCAGTTTGAGCAGTACAAATAGCAATCTGTGCCAGCTGATTAGCGTCCGGAACCGGAGTTACGGCAACGTCACCCATGACCAAAATGCCATTCTTTCCGTATTCAGGAGCATGAGTCAGAAGCAACATAGCACCGGATACGCAAGTGATTCCCGGAGCAGTCTTGATAATCTGCAAAGCAGGACGCAATACATTACCAGTAGTGTTGCGGGCACCAGCCAACTGACCGTCAGCATCACCGCTCTTAATCATTAAACAACCATAGAACAAAGGATCGCTCGTCAATTTGCGGGCTTCTTCGATAGTCATCCCCTTCTTTTTACGAAGTTCACACAACAACTGCGCATATTCTTCGTGTTTCGGAGAAGTTTCAGGATCAATGATAGTAGCTTTACCGATGTTTCCCAATCCCCATTTTGTAGCAAGTTCATTAATTTCTGCCGGTTTACCCAGTAAAATTAGATCGGCTACTTCGTCTGTCAAAATCATATTGGCAGCTTTCAATGTGCGTTCTTCAGTTCCTTCCGGAAGAACAATACGTTGGCGATTTGCTTTCGCACGCGCCACGATTTGGTTGATTAAATTGAGCATAGATATATTGAATATTATTATAAAACGTCCTTACAATTTGTAATTTGCGGTGCAAAAGTACTCAATTTTGCAATATCCACATTACAATTTCGGCTATTTTTCTCTCCCAAGTCTAAAATATTATAATATTTAACACTGTACTCCTATTTTTCATACCTTTGCAGTGTTTTCAAACAAAATCAATAGGTTATTAGTATATGATACGTCAGTGCGCCATTTTATTTGGCTGTTTGGCTTTGGGTGAATTAATAGTTTATCTTACGGGTATCAAGCTCCCCTCCAGCATCATCGGTATGCTGCTGCTCACCCTCTTTTTAAAATTAGGTTGGATTAAACTACACTGGGTACAGGGATTGTCCGACTTTCTGGTTGCCAACTTAGGATTCTTTTTCGTTCCGCCCGGTGTGGCTCTTATGCTATACTTTGATGTTATTGCGGCAGAGTTCTGGCCGATAGTAACAGCGACCATTGTCAGCACCGCGCTTGTACTTGTCGTTACGGGATGGGTACATCAAATCGTCCGCAAGTTCAGGCTGGCACGTCAGATTAAGCTGGCGCGCAAACTTCATCTGACGGATTTCCATCTGTCGGAGAAACTGCACCTTAAAGATAAAATCAACTTAACGAATAAAGACAAATGAGTTTCTTAGAGAATAATTTCTTCCTGCTGGCTATCACCTTCGGGATTTTCTTCTTTGCCAAATTGCTTCAGAAGAAAACAGGACTGGTATTATTAAATCCTATATTGCTGACCATCGCCCTATTAATCATCTTCCTTAAAATGACAAATATCTCATACGAGACCTATAATAAAGGAGGACATCTGATCGAGTTCTGGCTCCGCCCGGCTGTTGTTGCTTTAGGCGTACCTTTATATCTTCAATTGGAGATGATAAAAAAGCAGTTATTGCCAATCCTTCTGTCTCAACTGGCAGGTTGCATCGTCGGAGTTATTTCAGTAGTGCTGATTGCGAAGTTTATGGGAGCTTCCCAAGAAGTAATCCTGTCACTCGCTCCCAAATCGGTTACGACTCCGATTGCGATGGAAGTAACCAAAGCCATTGGCGGTATTCCGTCACTGACGGCGGCAGTTGTTGTGGCAGTTGGTTTATTAGGAGCAATCTGTGGTTTTAAGACCATGAAAATCATGCGTGTAGGTAGTCCGATCGCCCAAGGGCTTTCGATGGGGACAGCCGCTCATGCTGTCGGAACTTCCACCGCAATGGATATCAGCAGCAAATATGGGGCATACGCCAGTCTGGGACTGACACTGAATGGAATCTTCACTGCACTGCTCACACCTACGATCCTTCGATTATTAGGTGTCTTGTAAAAACAAAATCTCTTGATTTTCCGTTATATAAAGAGTTAAACGCAAAAAGCAATTTTATGATTCCATTTAAAGATATCACATTAGCAGACAAAGACACAATCACCTCATTCACGATGAAAAGTGATCGCCGCAATTGCGATCTTTCATTCTCCAATCTTTGCAGTTGGAGGTTCTTATACGACACTCAATTCGCAGTGGTCGACAACTTTCTGGTATTCAAGTTCTGGGCGGGAGAACAACTTGCTTATATGATGCCCGTAGGCACAGGAGATTTGAAAGCAGTATTGTGGGAGCTGATAGAAGATGCCCGCAAAGAGAACCAGCATTTCTGTATGTTGGGAGTGTGCAGCAATATGCGCGCTGATCTCGAAGCCATCCTTCCGGAACAGTTCACTTTCACAGAGGACCGCGACTATGCGGATTATATTTATTTGAGAAGTGATCTTTCTACGCTGAAAGGGAAGAAATTCCAGGCGAAAAGAAATCATATCAACCGGTTCCGCAACACTTATCCGGATTACGAATACACACCGATTACCCCGGACCGTATTCAGGAATGTCTGGATCTGGAAGCAGAGTGGTGTAAAGTGAATAATTGTGACCAACAGGAGGGGACAGGCAACGAACGTCGCGCCCTGATTTATGCTCTCCACAACTTCGAGGCACTCGGACTGACGGGAGGTATCTTGCATGTGAACGGTAAAATTGTCGCATTCACATTCGGTATGCCTATCAATCATGAAACATTCGGCGTACATGTAGAAAAAGCGGATACCAGTATTGAAGGTGCGTATGCCATGATTAATTATGAATTTGCCAACCGGATTCCCGAACAATATATCTATATCAACCGGGAAGAGGATTTAGGTATTGAGGGTTTACGCAAAGCCAAACTGTCTTACCAGCCGGCAACGATTCTGGAAAAATATATGGCTTGCCTCAAAGAGCATCCCATGAATATGGTAAAATGGTAAATCCATTATAAATATGATGATAAAGGAGCAAGTAAAAGCATTGTGGAAAATCTGTTTTGACGATAGTGAAGAATTCGTTGAAATGTACTTCAGACTGCGCTATAAAACAGAGGTGAATGTCGCCATCCAAAGTGGCGATGAGGTAATCTCTGCGCTTCAGATGCTTCCTTATCCGATGACTTTCGGCGGAGAAACAGTGCAGACTTCCTATATTTCAGGAGCCTGTACGCATCCCGATTTCCGAAGCAAAGGGGTTATGAGAGAGCTTTTATCACAGTCTTTCGCCCGGATGCTGCGGAATGGAGTATATTTCAGTACATTGATACCGGCGGAGCCCTGGTTGTTCGATTATTATGCCCGCATGGGATATGCTTCCGTATTCAAGTATTCAACTAAAGAGATCGTTTTGCCGGAGTTTATTCCTGCTAAAGAGATAGCGGTCAGTGTGGTTCCGGAATTTCAGGAAGAGATTTATTCTTATTTGAATAAGAAACTTTCCGAACGGGCTTGCTGTATTCAGCACACGCTGGAAGACTTTCAGGTTATTATGACTGATCTTGCCATCAGCGGAGGATACTTATTTGTAGCCAGACAAGAAAACGAAATCAAGGGGGTGACTATTATATATAAAGGAGACAAACATATCATTATCAATGAGCTTTGCGCTGAAGATAAAGATGTGGAATATAGCCTATTGTATGCTATCAGGCAACACACCGGATATAAGCGCATGGTTCAACTCTTACCTCCCGAAGATCAACAGCCTCAACATCCGTTGGGCATGGCACGTATCATCAATGCCAAAGAAGTGCTGCAAATCTATGCCGCAGCTTTTCCCGAAGATGAAATGCAGCTGGAATTATCGGATAAACAACTGTCGGTAAATAACGGTTATTATTATCTGTGTAAAGGGAAGTGCATGTATAGTACCGAGCGGCTGCCCGGTGCGCATATACAGATGAATATTAGCGAACTAACCGATAGAATACTCCAGCCGTTAAAGCCATATATGAGCTTGATGATGAATTAAGACACGAATTACACCACCTAGGAAGAGTACGAAAAAAGAGTTGCAGATAATTCCTTCATATCTTTACTTATTTATATTCATATCTGTTTCTAATACATATACCATTTGAGGGTCAATTTCCGCTGTACGTTCACCATCTCCCTGACGGGTGTGTTGCACAAAGAGATGGAGCTTCCGCTGTTTCTTCCAGAGTTCCGTATCATGAGACGGTTCCCAGGCATCCACGGAAAAGTCGGTCAAATCCGTTATCGTCCATTTACTAATGCCGACGTCGGACGCATGTACCATCGATACACGGCTTCCCCGTTCTTCGTCGCGGAAAATATAAAAGACTTCCCCACCCTCTACCACAATACGCGGACGGGCAATAGGTATCATTTTCGTACCGCCACCCTTCAAGGTAAAAGGTGTTTTGCGATCTGTGATCTGCCGTTGATGCCATACTTTCCCGTCATTCCAGACGATACGGTATTGGGGCACGTCACTATCGGAGTCCCGCCAATAAGTAGCTATATACGGATTTCCTTCTGCATCGGCACTCATACTTGTCTGATTAATCAACTCACAGTTTTGAGGCAAACGACAGGCATACTCTGCATTAGACAATCGGATAGGAAGTTCATATTGCTCTCCACTTGATTTATACCAAGTCACTCCATTATCAAACGAACGGGCATAACATATATCATGGTTTGTTTCCACATGCCAGCTTTCGCGCCACACCCACGAAAGATGGATGGTTCCTTTCTCATCGACATACATTTGCCAATAAGCATTCCGTTTATTTTCTCCATCAATCAGTATATCCTGCACACGAGTCCATTTATGTTCTTTCAGCGAATAACGGTTCATCACCAAGTTACCACGACCGGAAGAACCGGAACGATAAACAAACAGTAAATCTCCTCCGGATAAAGAATAAAACTCCGGATAGGTTACATTTCCTTCATCAATTCCGGTCATCGGTATTTTATCTCCCAGTTTCAGAGAACCGGGAGCAATGCTCCGGCAATAATTCAGTTTATGTCCATGATGATCGAAAGACACGTGTATGTAACCTTCTCCGTCCACCATCATACTGATTACATTATGAGCATCCTTTACATTTCCCTGATATTGGGTATGGTGTAAAGTCCATTGTTTCGAATCCAGTTTCCGTTTTCCAAGTATCAGATAGCCGTCGTTATCGTAATAACTGATATATTGTTCATCACCATGCGTCACCAGCGAGTTATTGCGAAAGACCGCAGTATTGACCGAAGTACAACTATATCCCTTTCCTACTTCCACCAAACACTGGGAACAGACAAGAGTAGGAACAAGTATTATTCCGCAAAGTAGTAGTAATATCCGTTTCATGCTTATCTTCTTTTTTATTTGTCAAAGATGGAAAGAGTCCATTTTTCATGCCAGGGAATTGTTATCTTCCCGTCTTTTACAAGTACAGGCAGCCATACATAGCGGGAGTCTTCCAAGTCTTTCTTTTTCCAGCGGTCGAACATAGCGATGTATGCGTCCTTCTTTCCGATAACAGGCTGAACGTAAGTACTCTGCGCGTAAAACGTTTTATCCGCATCCGGTCCCGTACAAGGATTACCGATCGTTTTCCACGTTCCCATAATAGAATCGGCCACTGCTATTTCGGCCACATTCGGATCCCAGCCTGTGCAACCGGAGCTTAACATATAGTATTTACCATTATATTTAAACACAGCCGGAGCTTCACGAGACTCTTTGACAAAATTGCGAGTAAACCGTCCGCTGGGTTTCAGGTAATCATCAGTCAAAAGACTAATATACATAGTTTCATTATTTTCCGAAGAATAGAACTGATAAGCACGTCCGTCATCATCCACAAAAACTGTCTGGTCGCGGCTCATCGCATTGTTCGGACGGAAACTTCCCTGATAGACGAACGGTCCGACAGGAGAATCGGCAACCGCCACGCCAGCACAAGCCTTACTGTAATCGGCGCTTTCCACATGTGCCCACATTACAAACTTACCGGTCTTCTTATTAAAGATGACTTTCGGACGTTCCAACACCTTGGAGGGATGCAGGTCATGATTCGGATCGTCTTTGACTGCCGAAAGCACAATTCCTTCAAATTTCCAATTCAGCAAGTCTTTAGAGGAGTAACAACCGACTCCGGTCACGTCTGTACGATAACACTCCCACGTAGCCCAGTCCGGCAAAATCGTTTTTCCTTTCTTGTATTCACCATACCAATAGTAAGTACCATTGTGATAAAGAAGTCCGCCACCATGGGCATTGATCGGATTTCCATCCGTATCATTCCACACTTGTCCGGGGATAAATGCTGTGTTCTTTTGTGCCTGCATTGATACAGGCAATAACAACGCGCAAACGACTCCTGATAATATACACTTGATTATTCTGCAATGTCTATTCATATTCATGATATTAAATAAGATTTCTTGTTTACAAAGATAGATGATACATTAAATATAAAGGTACACTTATGTGTCAAAAAAGGACTAAAAAACAATCATTCTCCGCTAAATGTATCATATTACGGAGCATTTGCACTTCAATTTTAGCCTGCGTTTACCATATAATACGATAGGGATAGGGATTTCACCTATCAGTTCACTCAATAAAAAGAACCTACCCGATTTCAACACAAAGTGATTTTCTGGTCGAGCAGGTCATTTATATATACACATAAAATGCTTTTCTGATAGTCCGGTTTCCTAATCCTATATGGCACTTCTCTATCTATGCTTCTGAAGACATACCTGACCTGCTTCCTTATCCATTACTAACTACCCTCTCTTTCATTAATAACAAACTTTCTTTTGATTATAGGTAAACTTCCTACTACCAGTATGTAAACTTACTTTTCAATAAATGCAATCTATAAATGAAAGTTGCGTTTATAAAAACAAAACTTGCAATTATATAAATGGAACTTGCATTTATATAATCAAAGCTTGCATTTATAGTTTTCTTATAATGCAAAAGAAGTTTAGGTCCTATACAAAGGAAGTTTGTCCCTTATAGAAAAGAAGTTTTCTTATAATAGTCTGGAAGCCATCTATTAATACTTCTCCTGCCAGCTATAGATAAAAGATTTAGCAGACTAGACAGCTGTAAAAGCCAGGGTAGAAAGGTGAAAGGAAGGTGAAAGCCAGCCCTTCACCCGCTAATGACGATGAACAGGGCATTGTGAAAGGTGAAGGGTCTTTTCTTGAATATGATTATTTTAGTATACCAGCGTAAGGCAATGTCTGCAACCACAACTGAATGAATTATATCCACGAAACATTTCTCAAATATGATTTCATTCAAAGAATAAAGAAAGCAGTCTATATTGTTTATATTCAAGCAATTATTCATAGCACAATTTGTGTAGCATAAAAAGTGCTACATAAATTATGCTATAAATATTGATTCTATCAAACTTTTACCGAACAATCATTGCCACATGATCCCACAACAAACGGTAGAACTATCATCTATTTGTTTACCAATACAGCACCTCCCTGCGGAAGAATCTCCAGCTGTACTTTACCGTTCTCTTTTACTTTTAACGGCACTAGCTGTGGTGCTCCTTTTTTATCATCCTTATACAGAGAAACTGTTTTTCCGGCAAACATCTCTAAATCCAGTTTCAACTTCAATGTTTCTTTTCCTGCATTAATGGCCGCCACATACCAAGTGCCACCGTGACGACGTGCCAAGACTACATATTTCCCCGGATATCCGTCAATGAAACACGTCTCATCCCACGTGGTAGGAATCGTTTTCATATAGTCCATGCAAACAGGGGAAACATCTTTCAGGTTGTTGGGGGCAAGTGCAAAGTTCTGTACCGGATTCTGGAATAACACGGTAGTGGCTAATTGAAATATATCAGTAGTGCGACGCGTAGTTCCTCCGTCATTGTTGCGGTTCAGCCGTTTGTTCAGGAAACAGCCGCCAAATTCCATGCTACCCACCGTATTGCGGATAAACGGATGCAGACAAGCATTGAAAGCCTCTTTATCGCAGAAATGCTGGTTGAATACCATATTCTCGGATGCCAGTACGGCTTCACTACCTACATAATTCGGATACATGCGTTCCCATCCGCGAGGGATTGTACAACCGTGGAAGATCACCATCAGGCCGTGATCGTCGGCATCACTCAAGATATCTTCATACAGGCGCATCGTTTCTTGCTTGTCGCCACCAAAGAAATCGACTTTAATGCCTTTTACTCCAAGACTCTGTAACCATTTCATCTCCCGTTTGCGAATAATGGCGTTGTCCATGTGATTAACCGGTCCTTGCTCAATATCATTCCAATAACCGGAAGAGCTATACCATAAGAAGAGTTCCACGCCTTTACTACGTGCGTATTCTACCAAAGACTTCATGCGGTCACGACCGATGTTCGTATCCCACCAGTTATCAATCAACGCATACTCATATCCCATTGCCGCAGCAAAATCAATATATCGCACCTGATCGTCATAGTTGATACTACCATCCTGCCAAAGAATCCAGCTCCATGTGCCGCGTCCGAAACGGTAGTCATATTTTGTTTCATAAAGAGGACGCACGACATCCCACGCAACAGTTGTTTCCACAATCGGTTTCAAAGTCTCGCCGACAGTGATGGTACGCCAGGGAGTAGCTCCCGGCAAGGCAAATGCCGGAGCAACCGTTCCGTTGCCATTATTTTCTTCTGCCATCGGGAAAGCAATCGTATACAGATTACCTTCGCTCACATCGCTTAAACGTGAGCCGCAATATCGACTGTCCACTCCTGTCTCGCTAACCAGCACCCAACCATCGTCACCAATACGGAACAGGCAAGGGAATGTGTAACCATGCCCGTACTGGGAACGGTCACTCATCGGAGCATCTGCCTTGTATTCTTCCTCATAACTGGGTTTTGTACGCTTCCATCCTATCATAGCATCGCTTTGCGGACACAAGAAAGTAGTAGTCTGTTGCGGAAAACGGAAACCGGTTTCTTCGGCAGTCACCGTTACACTTCCTTTTCCATCTTGACGCGGCAGAATATAACGGAAAGCTACATCATTGTTGCTGACACGAAAGACAACGTCTATTTTCTGCCCTTTCGGATTCTCAAAATGACAGTTCAGCTCGTTTGCCTGATAATACACTTGTGAGGTTTTAATACGATCCTGATGGTAGACAGTATCAATCGGGGTGACCGTATGCCCTGTCAGTTTCATTCCTTTAGCAAAGTCACCGATATTCGTGTTCATACCCAAAGGTGATTTCTCCAGCATGGTTTTCCCATTATAGGTAATGGAATAACTTGGCTTTTCGGTAGGAGAAGTAAAGACAACCAATTGCAGTTTTTCATCCGGTCCTTTCACGACCACGTCTTGTGCCATCAGCGAAGTCAGACAGCAACCAGCCACCAGTAGAGTGCTTATTATCTTCTTCATATTATTCATGTTATTATGTTCTTCATTTATTTCCTGTTATTTCTCATTTGCCTTTTTTATCCGGATCACCGTAAAAGAGTAGGCAGACAATTGGCAATCAAACTTTTCTGCCACTTCCACCGTATCTTCAACAGGTAGCGGAGTATCTGCCGGTTTACCGGTCAGTACGGTTCTCTTTGCAGAAGGCTGTATCACACCGATTCCGGAAAGGTCGACATGGGTATTAACCTCTACTGGAAGTAAGTTGACCAACTTTACAATCACATCTCCACTTGCCGAATCGCGGACAATGGAAGAAGCAAAACGTTTCTGCACTTTATCGTCTTTATTATCCAAAGTGATCTTCGACGGCAAATATTCGTTTCCGGCATTCTGTCCGTAGAGTTTCTGCACATAATATCCGGTGGTAGGTTTCACTTCCCGGTTATTGAAGTAAATCAAATCCGGATTCCATTGGGTATGTCCTTCTTTGGCGAGAAGAGGAGCATAGGAAGTCATGTGTACAACGTCTCCATTGCGTTCCAAGGCAGCAAGATAAAGAGCTTCCGTCAGTGCAGTTTCGATATTCGCTTTTCGTCCCGGGATATGAGTCGCATATTCGCCCAGGTATACTTTTGTCTTTTTCGAACGGTCGTATTTATCGTAGAAATCCTGATTGTTCAGGAACCATCCCGGAGTCTGATAATAATGTTCGTCCACCATCGGCACACCCAGTTTGTCGGCCAGTTTCCATCCTTCTACGTAGTCTGTTCCTTCATTGAACGGTCCTACTGTACCTACAACGACCATTTCAGGATATTTTTCTTTGATGGCATTAAATATCATTGTAAAACGTTCTTCGAAGATATCGGTGATGAGATCTTCATTTCCGATGCCAATGTATTTCAGATTAAAAGGTTTCGGATGGCCTGCTTCGGCACGTACCTTTCCCCACTTTGTCTTCTTAGCGTCGCCGTTTGCCCACTCTATCAGATCAAGAATATCCTGAATATAAGCACCCATTTCGCTCATTGGGATACCGCCTTGCTGCCCGCCTCTCAAGTCACCGTGACAGGCAGAGTTCTGGCAAGGAACACCGGCTGCCAATACCGGAAGCGGTTCTGCGCCAATATCTTCGCAGAATTGGAAATATTCAAAATATCCCAGTCCCATGCTTTGATGATATCCCCAAAGGTTACGTTGCGCCTTTCTTGCTTCTAACGGACCGACTGTGTTTTTCCATTGATAGATATTCTTCAGACCATCACCATGAGCCACACAGCCACCGGGAAAACGGATGAAACGGGGATGAATGTCAGCTAACACTTGAGCCAGATCCTTGCGGAGTCCGTTCTTGCGTCCTTTAAATGTATGCTGCGGAAATAGGGAAATCATATCCAGATTCAATTCTCCAGCAGATTGGGGAATGATTTCGAGGCGAGTATCTGCGGTTGCTTTGGCAGTAATCACTGTTTTATACGTTTTCCATTGCCGGGAAGATACAGTCAGAGAAGTCTCTCCACATATATTTCCTTCTCCATCTACCAAACGAACCTGCAATTTGTTTGATTGCCCCTGCGGAACCCTCGCAAATATGGAAAAGTCATATTTCTCTCCGACATTCAGCGCGATACCATCAAAGCCTGTATTTTCTAACGCGGCTCCCGGTCGTTCTACATTCAATACGGCATAATGTGGATTATTGGCATGAATAGGATCGGTAGTGTTAATGGTGAAAGTGGTTTTATCTCCTTTCAATGTCCAGGAATGAGTACTATTCCAGTTCTTATCCCCTTCCCTGTCTGAAGGGTCGTATTCGAAATCACGGTTCTGGATCAGCTCTGCATAGAGTCCTCCGTCTGCCGAATAATTAATATCTTCAAAGAAGACACCCAACAAGACATCGCTGATGTCTTTGGCACGTTCGGGCTGTACGGTGACCATTGCATTTACAGGCTTCAAACCGGCAAAACGTTCTCCATCCTGCACCGGACGTTCTTCATGCAATGAGTTCCGATATTGATTCCAGCCATAGTTCTTATTTAATCCATCTACCAAAGTCCACGCTACCCGGTTGATAGTTCCTTTCTGCTCCTCTCCGGCAACTACGGCTTTCACTCTTGTTCCGTCAAAATCGGAAGTAGTACGGGGATATTTCTGGCTGGTCCAGTTTATCAAGTCTTTAGAAGTGGCCTGACCGTATCCATCACGATCATTCAATTTCCAGGTACATATCCATTCGCCAGCGGGCGACTGTTTCAAATAAGGGTCGAGCATTTTCTTCTGTGATCCCCAACGGCTGTAATCACACCGGAGATATCCGTAGTTCCGGCCGACTTCAAACCAGTTTTCCTTATCCATGCTCCAGGCAAAACGAAGCCCGCTACGTCCGTCGTCTCCGGAAGTGGCAAAGGAAAAGAGATAAACCGAATCGGGGGTACTCGTCATTTCTTTGATTGCAGCTAAAGTGACTTGCTGAAACGACAAAAACAAGACAACTAAAAACAGGAATAAATTTCTCATGGTATCTATTGCATTAAGATTATCAATCGCAAAGTTAAGATTTTCATTATTCTAACTGATATATTTCAAGCTATAATTGGTTGTTTTACACTTAAAAATATATAAGAAACAAGTAAACAAGGGTAAAATATACACTTTTTCCAATATCGTATACTATTTTCCTGGATTACACTAGTGAATCCACCTTATCTTAATAACTCAAAAAAAGACGAAAGGGTGAATGTATTTATCTGGAAATGAAAATTACCCGCTTGAAATTCATTGAATTTGTAGATGAGAGGTGCCCAAATTTCCTTTCAACGAAATCATCTTCGCGACAAGAAGCTGTGGCGAGGATGATTTCTAATTTAGATGGGTTTTGACCTTCCTCCTTTAGATCAGAAACCTTCCGGTTTACCATACGCCTTGAAAAGGCGTTGCAATTCTTTTTGAGTAATCGGAATAACAGTACCGTGGCGTGGATGGAAATCCATACTGATAGCATGGTCAATCACTTTGAAGTGTTCCAGATCGACACTTTCCGTAAACTGGTATTTGCCTTTCATATACACATCATACATCAAGATGTACTTATCCGAGCCAATCAATGGAAAGATACCCGCACCCTCTACTGCATCCTTCGTCTGCTGCTTATAGTCATCTGATTCCGTCCACTGTCCGGAGATCAGAGAAGGAGAAGTAGCCTTTTTAATGCCATTTCCATTCCCTTCCGTTTTATAGAACAGGTGATAAATTCCATCTTTATAAATAATGTCGCCGTCAATACATGACTTTTCGTTTTTCGGAAGAAACAGTGGTTTCGGTTCTCCTTCTATATCGGTGAAATCCTTGTTAGCATAAGCATAATAAATGATGTCCGGGCCATTGCCATGTTGCATGGACCAATAGATCATGTATTTTCCGGCTTCCTTGTCATAAATCGTTTGTGGCGCCCACACACGTTTCAGGTTTTCCTGATCGGGATATTTCTTCTGGATATTCACGATATTGGAAGTCCAGTGTACAAGGTCTTTCGATTTCAGCAATACCATGGCGCGATTAGAACTCCATCCATTGGCAGATACCATGTCTGTAACTACCATATAAAATGTCTTCCCATCTTCACAACGTAAAATATGAGGATCGCGCACTCCGCCTGTTGAACTAATCACCCGGGAATCAAGTACCGGTTGATTTCCATTCAAAGCTTTATAATTATATCCGTCGAGACTAACAGCCATCCTGACGGCTTCTTCACTCATGCGATTGCCGGTGAAATAAACAAACAGGTAGGCAGATTGTTGGCAATATCCAGTCAACACTCCTACGAAGAGGAGTGCGAAAAGGATTATATTTTTCTTCATATCTATTATCATTTCAATGCTTGTACATCAATAGTTTAGTAATTAAAGTCGGCAGATTTCACATACACCCGATATTCTTTAATCATGCCCGGATATTCTTTTTCGGCACGGGGCAGATAGCGGAAGCCGGTCACTGTTTCCACTTTACTCAAGTCAATCACCAGTTGATGAGGATAAGGGACATTATCCACAGTCATCCAGAAAGTAGATTCCTGCAAATCAAATATTTTGTCGGCTGTACGGTTGCCGCTACGCGTTTCTTCGCTATCGGCATAACGAATCTTCCAATGCTCACGAGATACCGGTTTGCCATCAGCTCCCAGGACATCGAACTCTGCCACTGCTGCGATGTTATCATTTGCTTGCGGAGAAAGCGCTTCCAAACAGAAATAACGTCCTTTCACTGGAGCAGCAAATCGTACTTCCTGCCAGCCGTTGCCCGGAGTGAAAGCACCTTCATGTATTACTTTCTCACCTGCCAGTTTCAGTTTTTCTCCATCCTTGCGGTGTGTTTCGGGAGCTTTTTCACGAAGCATATCAAGAATAGGTTTCTTCAAGCCTTTGATAGAAGCCTTGGCAGGACCTTTCAAATCCAATACGAGAATTTCATTCTCTCCTTCTTTCAGCCAGCAGCCCGGCATAAAGAGGGTCTGTTGCGGACCGATTTCCCAGAAACGCCCCATTGCATGACCATTCACCCAAACCATACCTTTACCCCATGTACTCATATCCAGAAATGTATCTCCTACTTTATCCAGTTTAAAAGTGCTCTTGTAGTAAGCAGGCATAAACGGTAGTATTTTTGTATCGTTATATTTCTTGTCTTTAATAAAAGAATAATCTACTGGAAAGTTGTACACAGTCCAGTTTTTCAATTCCTTAGCCTGATTACCCGAAACTAGCTCCACCTTTTCTGTAATACCTTTGCGGTCGTGAATGGATTTGTCAAAGTTGACACGTCCCATTGCTTCCACCAGAATATCCAGTTGCGTACCTTTTTTCAGTGCGGGCAAAGTCGTAGTAAATTCTCCTTTGCGACGGTCCAAACGAGCCAGAAGTTTGCCGCCGGCATAGATTTGCGCCCAGTCGTGCACTTCCGTAATCTTCAAAACGGTTCCTGCGGGGATTGCTTCAGGCAGTGTGGTCCGATACAGAATAGTTCCCCATCCTTGATTGAATTGTTCCATCGGTTGAATATCCACTATTTGTTTGGCTTCCGGCAAATTCGAGAATAGTGGAGCCACTTTATTGAAATGAATTTCTGGAATCTCAATAACAGGCAAAGCAGCGGGGATTTCAGGCAATGATTCACCCGCCGAAAGATAGTTTTTCAATAAATCGCGAAGCAAGAAAAACTTTTCGGTAGTCCATCCGGCTTCACTGATCGGAGCGTCATAATCATACGAACTGCACATAGCGGAATAAGCCGGGTTGTTTGCACCTCCCCAATGACCGAAAGTCGTCCCTCCGTGAGTCATATAGAGACTGAAAGAAATATTCCGGTCGAGCATATCCTTGATGCCCTGTACCATGTCTTTCGCAGGACGTGTTTCGTGTTTCCGTCCCCAATGGTCGAACCATCCGCTCCAGAACTCACTACACATCAATGGAGTTTCGGGACGAAGCTCTTTCAGTTTCTTAAACTGCTGGTCGATATTAGCCCCAGTTCCGAAATTCACAGTCCAAATCAAATCGTCGAGTGCGTTATTGGTAAAGTTACTGCTCCAGTCACATTGAAACAGAGGCACATCGGTAAAACCGGATTCACGTACCAAATCACGTACGGCAGAAACGTATGGTTTATCGGTTCCGTAAGAGCCATACTCGTTCTCCACCTGAACCATGATAATGTTTCCTCCTTTATCCACTTGCAACGGAGCCAGTTGTTTGCCGACTTCTTTCATAAAAATGCCTACCCGTTCCATGTAATAAGGATCAAGCGTGCGCAAAGCTACGTCTTTTTTCTTTAACAGCCACCAGGGAAGTCCTCCCATCTCCCATTCCGCACACACATACGGACCGGGACGGACAATGACGTACATTCCATGTTGCTGCGCAAGTTTACAGAAAGCGGCAATATCATTCTGACCGGAGAAGTCGAACTTTCCTTCTTCCTGTTCGTGGATATTCCAGAAAATATAAATGCAAATCGTATTCATTCCCAATGCTTTGCACATCTCTATGCGATGACTCCAGTAAGCCTGTGGGATACGGGTGTAATGCAATTCAGCCGCCTTCACTACAAATGGTTTTCCATCAAGCAGGAATGTGTTCTTGCCCGCCTCAAATTTGTGGGCAGTGGTTTGCGCCTGTGCACTACTAAAGAGAATAACTGTAAAAAGTACCAGTAAAGCAATAATTTTGTTTTTCATGGTTTATTCAAAAATAGAATTTTAATAGTATACGGCAAAGGTAGGCGATTCACCTAAAAAGGAGGGGATAATTATCATTCAAAAAGGGTTAGAAATAAAGCAAAATAGCGCCAATTGGCGCTATTTTGCTTTATTTCATTTATTCCCGATCGCAGAAATACCTGGCAGAAACATAACCATTAAGTCACAAAAGGATAGTTCATATCTATTGTTATTGCCCTAAAGATAATAAATAAAACACCAATGGTCAAATAATGATAGTCATAAAACGACCATCATTATTTGACCATTGGCCTATCACTATAAAATCAGTTTTCTTTTGTCAGCAGACTTTCCAATTCTTCCGCGTTCAGACGAAGATAAAATTGTCCGCGATAGGCTACGGAGATACCGCCTGTTTCTTCCGAAACAATAATAGCATGAGCATCCGACTGTTGAGAGATTCCCATTGCTGCGCGATGTCGCAAGCCAAGTTCTTTCGGTATATTCAAATCATGGGATACAGGAAGAATACATCCTGCCGCCTTGATACGTTTTTTGCTGATTACCATTGCGCCATCGTGCAACGGACTATTCTTGAAGAATATATTTTCGATTAAACGTTGGTTGATTGCCGCATCAATCAGTTCGCCCGTACGGACAACTTCATCTAAAGGAACGTTATGCTCTATGACAATCAATGCACCGACTTTTTGCTTCCCCATATTCAAACAAGCCATTACCACCGGCATGATATCGTCATGCTTCAACGACTCTTTTTTCGAACCGTTAAAAAGACGGGCCAGTGCGCTGACATGTCGGTGAGACCCCAAAGTCAAGAGGAAACGGCGTATCTCATCCTGAAAAAGAACAATCAACGCGATCACACCCACATTCATCAATGTGTCGAAAATAGAGCCCAACAATTTCATTTCCAGCACTTGCGTCACCACCAGCCAGATCAGGATAAAAACCAAAATTCCGGTGAATACCTTGATGGAGCCGGAAGCTTTCATCAGTTTGTAGGTATAGTACAAAACAAAAGCTACCAGCAGGATATCGATAAAATCTTTTATACCAAACTCAAAAAACATGCACCCTCCTCTTATTTGTCATATCCACTCTCTATTTTTAATTTCTCTGTGATCCGGACAGCTTCCACCGCCTCACGCACATCATGTACACGCAGGATGTGCGCTCCTTTCATTAACGCAACAGTGTCCAATACGGTTGTCCCGTTTAATGAATCTTGCGGGGTTCCTCCCAATAATTTATAAATCATTGATTTCCGCGAAACTCCCACTAAAACGGGAAGTTCGAAGATATGAAACTCTTCCAGATGTGCCAATAGTTCATAATTATGTTCCAGTGTCTTTCCGAATCCGAATCCCGGATCGAGAATGATATCTTTCACTCCCAAGTCGCGAAGTTGCTGCACTTTACGGGCGAAATACAGGAAAACATCTTTTATCAGATTATCATAAGACGGTTCTTTCTGCATATTTTGGGGAGTTCCCTGCATGTGCATCATTATATAAGGTACTCCCAAGTCGGCTACTGTCTGAAACATCCGGTGATCCATTTCACCGGCAGCTATGTCATTAATAATAGCCACTCCATATTCTTTCACACATTCTTCCGCCACATCAGCCCGGAAAGTATCAACGGAAATAATGGCTTCGGGATGATTACGATTCAAAATTTCCAAACCGGTGCGCAGTCTTCGCATCTCTTCTTCAGCAGAAATATGTTCGGCATTCGGTCGTGAAGAATAGGCTCCTATATCAATTATTGAAGCACCTTCATCAAGTATCTGCCGGGCCCGGGCAGCAATGTCTTCTTCAGTCTGCATCCGGCTGCCGGAATAAAAAGAATCGGGAGTAACATTTAAAATTCCCATCACCTGCGGAGTAGCAAGATCAAGCAACCGCCCTTTTACATTTATACAAATAGGAGATATAGGTTTCATCATTGACAACATTCCTTTTAGATCGCCTACAAATGTAGATAAAAAAAGCAAGTATTCGTACTAAAAAGAAGAAATAAACGTATATTTGCAAACTATAGAAGAACCCGAAAAATTCATACCATGAGCCGATTAACCCTATTTCGCGTAGGATTTCTTTTCCTCATTTTGTTCTTTACCACTACTGCTAAAGCTCAAAAAGAGGCTGAAACTTTCAATGTTGACTCTACTCTCTATGAATATTATCAACGTTGTCAAGAATACTTGTTAGAGCCTGTTGTACTTAATATGTCCGACACTTTATTCCGAATGGCCGGCGAACGGCAGGACGAACGAATGCAGGCAGTAGCCATAGCCACTCAACTGGATTATTATTATTTCCAAGGAACCAATGAAGACAGCGTAATCCACTATACCAACAAAGTAAAAGAATTCGCCAAGGCCACTCATCAGCCTAAATACTATTACTTCGCATGGGCTAATAGATTAATTACCTATTACCTAAAAACAAGCAGAACAAACATAGCACTTTATGAAGTGCAAAACATGTTAAAAGAAGCTCAAGAAGAGGATGATAAGACCGGCCTCTCCCGTTGCTATAACATCATGTCGCAAATCTACACCATCAAAAGATTCGATTCGATGGCGTTCGAGTGGCGATTGAAAGAAATCGAGCTGACTGAAAAATACAAGATCGAAAACTACAACATCTCCCAGACTTATGCCCAGATAGCCAACTATTACATCAACCAGAAAAAGCAAAAAGAAGCATTGGCTGCTGTGGAAAAAGCCATTGCGACTGCCAATTCCTCTACGCAACAAATATCTGCCAAGTTGGAATTTGTAAACTATTACAGCAAGTTCGGCGACTTTCAAGCTGCCGAAAAATTATTGAAGGAGTGTCAGGCAGCGTTTGAACAGGACAAAAGACTGGAGTCTATCAAAAAGAGACTGTATAATATAGAATGTTTATACTACCAGCAGACCAAACAATATCAGAAAGCGCTGGAAGCCGCAAAGATGCAGGAAAAAGAAGAACGTCGTTTAAGCGAAAGCATACTTAGCAGCAGCCATTATCGCACACAAGGAGAAATCTACCAAAAGATGGGGAATATGAACCTGGCGGTCAAATATCTGCAAATGTACATCAACACGGATGACTCTTTGAAAATAGCCAATGAGCAAGTGGCCAGCAGCGAATTCGCCACCTTATTAAATGTAGAAAAACTCAATGCCGAAAAGAAAGAACTCATGCTTCAGGCACAAGAGAAGGAGTTGCATAATAAAACAACCTTGATTATTTCATTGATTATTTTATTAGGTATCTTATTCATATTCCTTTATAGAGAAAACTTCCTGAAACGCAAACTGAAAGTTTCGGAAGCCGAACTTAAAACAAGGAATGAAGAGCTTATGGTATCGAGGGAAGAATTGCGTAAAGCCAAAGATATAGCGGAGGCAAGCAGCCGGATGAAAACAACATTTATCCAGAGCATGACGCACGAAATCCGCACACCGCTCAACTCTATCGTAGGCTTCTCGCAGGTATTAAGCGATCATTACAGCAATAGTCCGGAAACACAGGAGTTTGTCAATATCATCAAAAGCAACAGTAACGACTTGCTTCGACTGGTGACTGATGTGCTCACGCTGTCCGAACTGGATCAATACGAACAACTGCCCACTGACCCCGAAACAGACCTTCATGCGATCTGTCAACTTGCATCTGAAGTTGCCAAAGATAACACGCAGAAAGATGTAGAAGTTTTATTCGAACCTGAAAGAGAAAGCCTGCTCATACGCAGTAATTCGGAACGTATATCACAAGTATTGAACAACCTGGCACATAATGCCGCTAAATTTACGACTCATGGCAGTATTCGCATCGCTTATTCCGTATTGGAAGCTGAAAAGAAAATTGAAATCAGTGTGACCGATACAGGAACAGGCATCCCGAAAGACCAACAGGAAGCAGTATTTGAACGTTTCTACAAAATGAATTCTTTCACGCAGGGCACCGGGCTCGGACTTCCAATATGCCGGAGTATTGCCGAAAAGTTAGGAGGTAGTCTCCGAATCGACACTTCTTATACAGAAGGATGCCGGATGATCCTGACTCTTCCTTTGATATACGCCTAAGCAAAAAACTGTCCGAACTCCCATCAAATCCGAAAGAATAGCCTATCTTTGCAACGTTTTAAATAAAAGATCAGGTTATGAAACTTTCTGCTCTTTACCAGATTTTTCTGGATTGCCAATCAGTAACTACTGATAGCCGGAACTGCCCGGACGGTTCTTTGTTTATCGCCTTGAAAGGTGAGTCGTTCAACGGTAATGCATTTGCCAAATTAGCGCTGGACTCCGGATGCGCGTTTGCCATTATCGATGAAATACAGTATGCCATAGAAGGCGACCAACGATATATACTTGTAGACGACTGCCTGCAAACCATGCAGCAGCTTGCCAACTATCATCGCCGCCAACTCGGAACGCGAGTGATCGGCATTACGGGCACTAATGGGAAGACAACCACCAAAGAGTTAATTTCCAGCGTTCTCTGCCAAGCCCACAATGTACTCTATACTTTAGGTAATCTCAACAACCACATCGGCGTACCGACTACCCTGCTACGGTTAAAACCGGAACATGACCTTGCCGTCATTGAGATGGGCGCCAACCATCCGGGGGAAATCAAGTTTCTTTGCGAAATAGCCGAACCGGATTATGGTATTATCACTAACGTAGGCAAAGCTCATCTGGAGGGATTCGGTTCTTTCGAAGGAGTTATCAAGACCAAAGGAGAGCTTTATGATTTCCTCCGCAAGAAAGATGCCATCACCTTTATCCATCACGATAACCCCTATTTGATGAATATCTCACAGGGACTGAACCTGATTTCTTATGGAACAGAAGATGATCTCTATGTCAATGGCCGGATTACCGGCAATTCGCCTTATCTTGCTTTCGAATGGAAAGCCGGTAAAGACGGTGAAGCCCATCAAGTCTGTACACAATTGATCGGAGAATATAATTTCCCCAATGCCCTGGCTGCAATCACTATCGGACGTTTCTTCGGAGTGGAAACAAAGAAGATCGATAAAGCTCTGGCAGAGTATACGCCACAGAACAACCGTTCCCAACTTAAAAAGACAGAAAATAACACGCTTATCATCGACGCATATAACGCAAACCCAACCAGCATGATGGCTGCCTTGCAAAACTTCCGGAATATGACAGTTCCCCACAAGATGCTCATATTAGGAGATATGCGCGAACTGGGTGCTGATAGCCCGGCCGAACACCAGAAAATCGTTGACTACATCAAAGAAAGTAATTTTGAGAAAGTATGGCTCGTGGGAGAGCAGTTTGCCGCAAGTGAACATTCTTTTAAAACTTATGCAAATGTGCAGGAAGTTATAAAGGATTTGCAAGAAGATAAACCCAAAGGATATACCATTCTTATTAAAGGTTCCAATGGAATCAAGCTTAGTTCAACGGTAGAATTTCTATAAAGCCGGAATGATAAACTTCAAATGATAAATGATAAACGGTGAATAATGGTTGACTATATCATATCCATTATTCACCGTTTATTATTTGCCATCGTTCACGGCTTATCGTTCACCTTTGTTGTTCATAGGTTGCCTTTTACTATTTATTTATTTTCATCCTCGGCCGTACGACATAATAGGCCACTAAACTAGCCAGAATCGCCCCTGTTGTATTGGCCGCAAAATCCAACCAGTCACCACCCCGGTAAGTAGTACAGTATTCCTGCAACAACTCCACACAACCGCTGAAAAGCACCGGACAAAGGAACGCCCCTACCCACGCATGCCACATCGGAGCATGATCCCTGCGATGTGCACGCAAAAACTCCAGCCACAACATCCCCGACATACCGAAATACATACAAACATGAACCAGTTTGTCTAAATTGGGAATTTCATTCAAATCCGTCTTAGGCGGTTTAAAGAACGACAGATAAATCACTGTCAAAATGATAAAAAGCGAGATAGGATATTTCTTAATATAAGATAGCATATCTAAATAATATTACAATTTTCGTGCAAATATAAGTATCATTTTCTATATTTGCACTTTAACTCGCATATTTTATAACGATTTGTAAGATAAAACAAGATTTATGGCAAAAATTGATAGAGCGAACTTCGGCAGCAAATTAGGGGTCATACTCGCTTCTGCCGGCTCTGCAGTTGGGTTGGGTAATATATGGAGGTTTCCATACGAAACAGGAAATCATGGAGGTGCTGCTTTTATACTGATCTATTTAGGTTGTATCTTTCTCTTGGGATTGCCTATTATGATTGCCGAGTTCCTGATAGGACGCCGATCAAGAGCCAACACTGCAAGAGCGTATCAAACATTAGCTCCGGGAACGCATTGGCGTTGGGTAGGACGCATGGGAGTATTAGCAGGTTTCCTGATACTTAGTTATTATGCAGTAGTAGCAGGGTGGACACTTGAATATATTCTTGAGGCTGCCACCAATGGCTTTGCCGGAAAAAACTCCGGAGAGTTTATCTCTTCTTTCCAACAATTCTCCAGTAGCCCGTGGCGACCGGTCGTATGGTTGGTAGCATTTTTATTGATTACTCATTTCATCATCGTGAAAGGAGTAGAAAAGGGGATTGAAAAGTCTTCTAAGATCATGATGCCTACCTTGTTTATCATTATCCTTATACTGGTAGTTTGTTCGGTCACTCTGCCGGGAGCCGGTGCAGGTATTGAATTCCTGCTCAAACCCGACTTTAGCAAAGTGGACGGAAATGTGTTTTTAAGTGCTATGGGACAGGCTTTCTTTTCTTTGAGTCTGGGTATGGGATGCCTTTGCACCTACGCCTCTTATTTCAGTAAAGAAACCAATCTGACTAAAACAGCTTTCAGTGTAGGAATCATTGATACTTTTGTGGCAATACTAGCCGGATTTATCATCTTCCCGGCAGCCTTTTCGGTTGGCATACAACCGGATTCAGGTCCCAGTCTGATCTTTATCACGCTGCCTAATGTATTCCAACAGGCATTTAGCGGAGTCCCCGTATTAGCATACATATTCTCTGTAATGTTCTACGCATTGTTGGCGATGGCTGCTTTAACTTCTACCATTTCTTTGCACGAAGTAGTAACCGCTTATCTTCACGAGGAGTTTAATCTTTCCCGTGGAAAAGCAGCAAGGTTAGTCACCGGCGGTTGTGTCTTTCTCGGAATATTCTGTTCATTATCATTGGGAGTCATGAAAGGATTCACCGTTTTCGGACTGGGAATGTTCGATCTCTTCGACTTCGTAACAGCTAAAATCATGTTACCGCTTGGCGGACTGTGTATCTCCCTCTTTACCGGATGGTATCTGGATAAAAAGATTGTATGGTCAGAAATTACCAATGACGGCTCGTTAAAGATACCGGTATACAAGCTTATCATCTTTATATTAAAATATATCGCACCAATCGCCATCTCACTGATATTTATCAATGAACTTGGGCTAATCAAGCTATAATGTGGAAAGACTTCCTTTATTATACTAAAACCGAACGACAAGGCATTATCGTCCTTGTCGTTCTTATTTTAGGAGTATATGCAGCTCCTGAACTCTTTGCCTTTTTCACTCGTACCGAAGATACCGACTGCACAGAGAATGAGAAATCCGATCAAGAGTATAATGACTTTGTTGCCTCTCTCCGGGAAACAAAACCTCACAACAGGTTCGGTCATTCTTTTCCATCAACCCCTCAAAGGGAAATCAAGCTTACGATGTTTGATCCGAACACCGCAGACTCCACCACTTTCCTTTCGCTCGGATTACCACCCTGGATGATAAAGAATATCCTGCACTATCGCCATAAACAAGGCAAATTCCGTCATCCGGAGGATTTTCGGAAGATATACGGACTCACAGAAGAACAATACCAGACTCTTCATCCTTATATCCAAATTACAGAAGATTTCAGTTCGAAAGATAAAGATACAATACGGTTATTAACCGTACAAAGCATACAACGGGACACACTTGTGAAATACCAACCGGGAACTGTCGTCAGCCTCAACTCTGCTGATACCACCGAACTTAAAAAGATTCCGGGAGTCGGAAGCACTATTGCCCGGATGATCGTAAATTACCGCGAACGGCTGGGAGGCTTTTGCCGGATAGAGCAGTTACAGGAGATTCATCTAAAAGCAGAAAGGCTCCGCCCGTGGTTTTCTATTGACACCCATCAGATACACCGTATCAATTTAAACAAAGCCGGTATGGAACGAATGATGCGTCATCCATACATAAACTACTATCAAGCGAAGGTCATCATAGAATATCGGAAAAAGAAAGGAATCTTAAAAAGTCTGAAGCAATTATCCCTTTATGAGGAGTTCACTCCTATTGATCTTGAACGGATCGAGCCCTACATTTGTTATAATAAATAAAAAAAGATGCATTCCTATCACACCAGACAAGAATGCATCACACACAAACAAAACAAACACTCTACTATCATCTTCACAGACTTCCGTAGAGAAGCGACTATAAATATATAGCTAAAAGATAGAACACTTGCAAGGCTCTACCTTTTTGGTATACATTTTTAGAAGTTAGGTTCTCTAATTAATATTTTTTAATCATACCATCCACCATATGGACTGTCCGGTCCGTGATTTTGGCAAGTCCCTCGTCATGCGTCACTATGACAAAAGTCTGCCCCAGACGGTCCCTCAAATCGAAGAACAGTTGATGTAAATCTTCTTTATTATGTGTATCCAGACTACCGGATGGTTCGTCTGCCAGAATAACTGCCGGGTCGTTAATCAAAGCCCGCGCTACCGCTACCCGTTGTTTCTCACCTCCCGACAGTTCATTCGGTTTATGAGAAGCCCGGTCAACCAGTCCCATGAAATCCAGAATCTTCGTGGCACGGTCATTTGCCTCTTTGGAAGAAACGCCTGCAATGAGAGCGGGAATCATCACATTTTCTAATGCCGTAAACTCCGGCAACAGTTGATGAAACTGGAAAACAAAACCGATATTCTTATTACGGAATGCAGATAGTTCTTTCTCTTTCATCCGGCTTACTACTGTTCCGTCAATCTGCACCGTACCTGCGTCCGGTTCATCGAGAGTGCCCATGATCTGCAACAAAGTCGTTTTACCGGCACCGCTCGGACCTACGATACTGACAATTTCTCCTTTATTGATTTCCAGATCAATGCCTTTCAACACTTGTAATGAGCCGAAACTCTTCGTTATACCTTCTAGTTTTATCATAATAGCCTTTATAATCGTTTAATGACATATTCAGCCAGATAGCACCCAAACACGGCCGGCATATAACTGACTGTTCCACACGTCGATTTCTTATTCTGTTCATCATCCGTCAGCAACACGGCTTTCGGGTCGGCTTGTTCCGTACTGAACACTACCGGAAGTTTCCGTTTCATTCCCATCTTCTGCAAGCGTTTCCGTACCGCCTTGCTCAAACCGCAATGATACGTCTCCCAAAGATCGGCAAAACGAACCTGGGTGATGTCACTCTTCGCTCCTGCTCCCATACTGGAAACAATCTTTATACGACGTTTCATCGCTTCATAAATCAGAAAGCATTTCGGACTGATCGTATCAATAGCATCTACTATAAAATCATATTGATTGGCATCCAACAGTTCCGGTATATTCTCATCTTTCAGGTAGACGGGCAGAACGGTCAATTCGATATCCGGATTTATATCTTTATAACGGGCAGCTAATACTTCCGCTTTCGCCTTTCCCAATGTGGAATGCATGGCCGGCAACTGACGATTCATATTGGTAGGCTGCACTGTATCGGCATCTACAATCGTCATCCGTCCGACTCCTGCGCGGCAGATCATCTCGGCGGCGTAAGCTCCCACTCCACCCAATCCCACGACCAATACGTGCGCGTTCCGGATGCGTTCCATCTTTTCCTCTCCTAACAGGAGTGCTGTTCTCTGTTGCCAGTCGTATCTTTCCATCAGTTTTTCTTTAACCATTTATAGAACCATTTACCCACTTTCTCATAATGTTGAGACTCATTATGTCCACGCGGATCAGAGAATGACACAATTTCCTGCGGTTCTCCAAACTGATCGGGATAGATGATAATCAAACTATTATTAGAGAAATATTTTCCCAGTTGCGCCGGCAGACGTTCAAAAGAGGTATCGTAAGAGATAGACCCGCGACGGGCAGAAACAACCACCAGCAAGTGGTCATAATTCACCTGTCCTGTCAATAACAGGAGATCTTCCCACTCTTCCAGGATGGAAAATTCTGTCGGAGTACCCGCATGTCTCTTCTTCACCAGTTGCTGAAGGCGCATCAATGTACGTTCATTGGCAAAGAAATGCACCCGACAGCCGAGGATGCTTCCCATACGGCAGAAATGTTCCACCCACTTTGAGAAACCCGATTCATATTCAGCCTTTGGCGGAACAGCAATATTAATTCGGCGCAGGGTGTTAACCGGCATCAGGAATTTGGCAATCATCACTTCACGATGCGTACCTTTCAATAGACTTTCAGCCAGATGTCCGAAGAAAGAGTCGACAATATTGGCCTTCCGGTGCAGACCGATCACAATATCCGTAGCTTCATATTCTTTAATCGTATGGATAATCCCCGAAGCAATATTCAAATCATAACGGCTCACCATCGTGACAGGCACATCGGCAGCAGCAGCAATCATGGCAGCCTTCTCCAAATTCCGTTTGCCCTGCTGCTCTTTTTTCTCCGAACTGTTATTGTCATTAATCACATTCAATGCCACCAATGCATTCTTTTGCTTGGCATCCTTTATCACCAAAGCCAGATTAACCAAATCTTCAATCGTCTCCGGATTAGCGACCGGAATCAGGATCTGTTCCTTATTTATCTGTTTAGCTTCTTCTTCCGCTTGCACATTTTCATCCAGAGCGAAACGGCGGGCCGAACGTTCGGTCACCAAAGAACTGATGACACAAGTGAACAGTATCATCACTACCGTACCGTTCAATACATCATCATTCAACAAGCGTTCTCCATTCTCCATAATAATTTCGTGGCCGATCAGTACTGCTGCCAGTGTAGCCGCAGCCTGCGCATTACTCAAGCCAAATATCATGCTCCGCTCATTCGACTGCATCCGGTATATCTTCTGCGTGATCCAAGCAGCCAACCATTTACTAAAAGTCGCCACTACTGTCATTACAATAGCCACCTTCAATGCTTCACCTCCGGTAAACAGGCTCCTTACATCAATAATCATCCCGACGCCAATCAGGAAATAAGGAATAAACAAGGCATTTCCCACAAACTCCAGGCGGTTCATCAAAGGAGATACATGAGGAATCAAACGATTCAACACCAAGCCTGCCAGAAAAGCACCTAAAATTCCTTCCATTCCCACGAATTCCATCAATCCTCCTCCGAGGAAGACCATTGCCAGCACAAACACAAACTGCATCACGCTGTCATCATACTTCCGGAAGAACCAACGCCCGATACGGGGAAAGAAGAATACAATCAGGAATCCGAGAAAAGCCACTTTTGCCACAAGAAATACCCAGAACCAACCATCAACAGTGCCTTTAAACATACCACCTATGACGGCAAGAATAATCAAAGCAAGGGTGACGGTGACAGCCGTCCCCCCAATGGTTATATTGACGCTGCGCAAACGCGACAATCCATAACGGCTAATAATAGGATAGGCTATTAAAGTATGGGAAGCGTACATACTTGCCAATAACACCGCCGTGAGAAAGCCATAACCCAGCATACTCATACTACTCCATATTCCCAACGCCATCGGAATCAGAAAGGTGAGCCAGCCGAACACAACACTTTTCGTCCGGTTTTTCTTAAAGTCCTCCATATCCATTTCGAGTCCGGCAAGAAACATGATATAATATAATCCCACTTTGCCGAAGAGTTCGAAACTGCTGTCACGGTCGAGCACATGAAAGCCGTGTTCGCCAATCAATACACCCGCCAGAATCATGCCTATAATATGAGGTATATGAAGACGTCCGAGGATCATCGGAGCAAAGAGAATGATAATCAATACCAAAAAGAATACCCAAGTCGGGTCGGTAATCGGTAAGGTTAAATTAAAATCAAACAGGTTCATAGGCTGTGGCTTTAGGAATTCAATGCAAAGGAACAAAAAAGTTTGCAGAATCACAATGAATGTCCAGACGTATTATTCAGTAGTCAAGTAGTAAGTAGTTAAGTAGTAAATTACTGAATTAACCACTTGCAACTTTCCGTATTATCTTTATACAGGTCCTTCACAGGAATACAACGAGTGTATATATTACCAATCGTATTCTCCGTTGCGTAAAAAAACAAGAAAAAGATAATAATAGAATAACAAGCGGGAAAATATCCCACATCGCTCTTTGACATACTAGAAATGAAAACTATTGCCCTCAAAGCGTTGTTATTCTCTATGAAATTTTGTAACTTTGCAGAAAGTAATCTATGAAAGGAGAATTGCCCTATGAAGACAACTGATGAAATTCTGGAATTGCTACGCCAATTTAAGAGTGTTGCTGGTGAGAAGTACGGTATTGAGCAACTTGCTCTTTTCGGCTCCGCCGCACGGGGCGAACAGCGAGAAGATAGCGATATTGACATCTGTGTGAAGTTGCACAAAACCACCTTCCGCACCTATATGGCTATCAAGGAGGAACTTGAACATCTTTTTCATATTAAGGTAGATTTATTAACCCTGCACGAGAATATGCGTCAGTTGTTCCGGCAAAATATTGAACGCGATGCGATCTATATCTAATGAACAAATAGCGGATATGCTCCGCTTTGTGGAACGTCAGACTGTATTTGTTCTTGAAACTACGGCTGACGTTAAAACTTATCATGACTTCCTCACCAATATGAGCGGCATGGTGCTTTTCAACTCCACCTGCATGTGTCTGCAAACAATCGGTGAAACAATTCGCCAAGTGGATGAACTTACTGCTGGTAACCTTTTTGCTCGTTACCCGTCGACCCCATGGAAGCAAATCATCGGAATGCGTAATATTATCTCGCATGAGTATCTTTCGGTAGATACAGAACTGGTATTTGACATTACCCGCGAAGAACTCGCCCCCTTACTGACTGATCTCCGCCGTGTGCTTGCCGACATCGACAACGCTACATAACACTCCGTCCAACAACCACACTTGATTATACGCGTAAGGTTAAAGAAATCCACCGAAAAACTGAAATATTTCTCTCAAAAGCGATGTTTATATGCTAAATTGTTATAATTTTGCAGCCAAATCTTTTCTATTCGACAGGAAAGAAATTCAATATTCACAATTTAACAAAAGAAAAAGATGAAAGTAGCTATTGTTGGCGTAAGCGGAGCCGTAGGACAAGAATTCCTGCGCGTGCTCGATGAGAGAAACTTCCCGATGGACGAGTTAGTTTTGTTCGGTTCTAAACGTAGTGCCGGAACAACTTACACTTTCCGCGGTAAACAGATCGAGGTGAAACTCTTACAACACAACGATGACTTTAAAGGGGTAGACATTGCTTTCACTTCTGCCGGTGCAGGAACATCCAAGGAATTCGAAAAAATAATCACCAAGTATGGTGCTGTGATGATCGACAACTCCAGCGCATTCCGTATGGATGCCGATGTACCTTTGGTTGTGCCTGAAGTAAATGCCGAAGATGCATTGGAACGTCCGCGTGGCGTTATTGCCAACCCGAATTGTACGACTATCCAGATGGTAGTTGCACTGAAAGCCATCGAAAAGCTTTCTCATATAAAAACCGTGCACGTGTCTACCTATCAAGCAGCAAGTGGTGCGGGTGCTGCTGCTATGGACGAATTGTACGAACAATATCGCCAGGTATTGGCAAACGAGCCTGTGACTGTAGAGAAGTTTGCCTATCAGTTGGCTTTCAACCTGATTCCGCAGATTGACGTATTCACAGAAAACGGTTATACGAAAGAGGAAATGAAAATGTACAATGAAACACGTAAGATCATGCATTCTGACGTAAAGGTTAGTGCAACTTGTGTACGTGTTCCTGCATTACGCGCTCACTCTGAAAGTATCTGGATAGAAACAGAACGTCCGATTTCCGTAGAAGAAGCTCGTGAAGCATTCGCTAACGGTGAAGGGCTGGTTCTTCAGGACAATCCGGCAGAAAAAGAATACCCGATGCCGCTGTTCTTGGCAGGTAAAGATCCGGTATACGTAGGCCGTATCCGCAAAGACCTGACAAACGAAAACGGATTGACTTTCTGGATTGTAGGTGACCAGATCAAGAAAGGCGCTGCCCTGAATGCTGTTCAGATTGCCGAATATCTGATTAAAGTAAAAAATATCTAATACAATAGACTGGATATAATATCCGGTCAATGACAGATAAGCCAAATAAATCAACCGGCTTGCAATGTGATAGTGATCGCAATGCAAGCCGTTTTTTTATTTTCTAAATTACCTATTAAAGAAAAGGTACCTATTATTAGGTAAAATATCCCCAGTTGCAGGTATTAAGATTTGTGAAAACAACTATTTATAGTGATTGATATAAACTTGGTTTTTATCGAATTTTGCACAAAACTTATCTATGAAATATTGTCTTTTTAACATAGCATTCTGGGGGCTGCTATTTTTCAATTTATTTGAGGCCGCAGCTAATTCAAACATCTATACAATCTCGGGACGTGTGACCGAGCCCAAAACGAATTCCCCCTTGCCCGGTGCTTCCATTCTCATTAAAGGCACCTATTTATGGGCTGTATCCAATCAGAAAGGCGAATTCACGATACAAGGAGTGCAGGAGGGAAAATATAATCTGGAAGTTTCTTTTCTGGGTTATGTACCGGCAACAATTCCGGTAAATGTGCACAGTAATATCAAAAACCTACATATAGAACTCAAAGAAAACACGCTTGCACTGGATGATGTAGTCGTTACTGCACAAGCGCCCAAGAATGAGTTAAACACTACGCTCACCATCGGTAATAATGCGCTGGAACATTTGCAGGTATCCAACATGAGCGATATCTCCGCTCTTCTTCCGGGAGGAAAGACAAAAGTGCCGGATCTTACCACTAATAATATCTTCTCATTACGCGACGGAGGGTCGACAGTCGGTAATGCAGCCTTTGGGACAGCCGTTGAAGTGGATGGGGTACGTATTGGCAATAATGGCTCATTTGGCAATATGAACGGAGTGGATACCCGTAATATCACCGTGGCGGATATTGAATCGGTTGAAGTCATCACCGGAGTACCTTCGGCTGAATACGGGGACTTGAATAGCGGAATGGTCAAGATTCACACCCGGAAAGGGAAAACACCCTGGAACATATTATTGTCCATCAATCCCCGCACCGAACAGGTTTCCTTCTCCAAAGGATTGGATTTAGGAAACGACAAAGGCGTTATCAATATAAACGGAGAATGGACAAAGGCTACCCAAAAGTTGGTATCTCCCTATTCGTCTTATACGAGAAGGGGATTCTCTGCCGGATATAGCAACACTTTCAGCAAAGTGTTCAGATTCGATATCGGTGTTACAGGTAATATCGGAGGAATGAATACCAAAGATGACCCGGATGCCTATTCGGGAGAATACAACAAAGTGAGGGATAACGTATTCCGGGCAAACACTTCACTGGCCTGGCTGCTCAATAAATCGTGGATCACCAACCTCAAGTTCGACGCATCGGTATACTACAATGACAACAACTCCCATGCACATACTTTCTATTCGTATGCATCGGAACAGCCGGCTGTTCATGCCACGCAGGAAGGATATTTTATGGCAAGCAAACTGCCATATACCTACTTCGCGGATCAGATCATCGACTCCAAAGAACTGGATTATGCCGCATCGTTAAAGTATGAATGGAACAGACGGTTCAGGACTGTAAACAGCAACCTGAAAGCGGGTGTTCAGTGGAAAGCAACAGGGAATGTGGGTGAAGGAGAATATTACAAAGACCCTTCACTGGCTCCGAACGGTTATCGCCCCCGCCCTTACACCGCTTATCCATATATGCATAACGTTTCGCTTTATGCAGAAGAGAGTCTGTCGTTACCAGTGGGAAACACGATGCTTAGACTGATGGCGGGAGTGCGTTGGGAACATTTGTTTATCAAGGGAACGAACTATAAAAACCTGAATACTCTTTCACCGCGTTTCAATGCCAGATGGCAGTTGAACGAACATATCGCTATCCGTGGCGGTTGGGGAATCACTGAAAAGCTTCCCTCTTTCTATACCTTGTACCCCAAACAGGAATACCGGGACATACAGACATTCGGGTTTTCCTATAATAACAATGAATCATCTTATATCTATTACAGCCAGCCCTACACATTACTGCACAATGAGAATCTACGCTGGCAACGGAATCAGAATTCGGAATTGGGCATTGACGTCCATATAGCCCGGACCAGGATTTCGCTAGTCGGTTATTTCAACCGCACCAAGTTACCGTATAAATACACGAGTTCCTATAACCCGTTCTCTTACGATGTTCTCCAATTGCCGGAGGGATTCACTATGCCGGCCAATCCGCAAATCAATGTGGATAATCAGACGGGAATGGTGTACATACGTGACAATGCATCGAGCTACTGGACTCCTATGGACGTAAAGGTGACCGACCAGACTTTTGTCAAGTCAACCTCTCCCGATAATGGAATGGACGTCATTCGCCGCGGAGCGGAAATGATTGTTGATTTTCCGGAAATAACTCCTATCCGTACGCAATTCCGGTTAGATGCCTCCTATGCTTATACTAAATATATCGACAATTCTTTGTCTTATTATTATCAGAACGGATGGTCGCACACCAGTCTTGCCAACCGCTCCTACCAATATGTAGGTATCTATGCCAATGGCGACAACTTATCGACGACTGCCAACGGTAAACGTACCCACTCATTGGATGCCAATATCACAGCCATCACCCGTATTCCGAAAGCCAGGCTGATTATTTCATGCAGACTGGAGGCTTCGCTTGTGAAGCGTTCGCAGAATATCTCCGAATATAAGGGAAAAGAATACGCGTTCAACGTAAGTGAAAGCAGCAATGCCCAAACGGGTGGAAGCATTTATAACGGTGACTCTTATACGGCTATCTGGCCGGTGGCATATCTCGACCTGAACAATGAGATGCATCCTTTCACGTCAGCCGAAGCCGAGAATCCGGAATTCTCTTATCTGATACGCAAATCGGGCAATGCCTACACATTTGCAGCGGATGGATATGATCCTTATTTCTCCGCCAATATCAACATAACCAAAGAGATTGGCGACCATGTGTCTCTTTCTCTCAACGCTATCAATTTCACCAATTCACGGCCGTATGTAAAATCTCATGCAACCGGTGTGAGCGTGCTCTTTACCCCGGATTTCTATTATGGACTTACTTGCCGTATTAAATTTTAAAGATATGAAGCAGTCTATCTACATATTATTACTAACAGTGACCGGCCTCCTTGCAGGATGCACGGATCTTGATAAAGAGAATCCGTACGACGATCAGTTGCACAGCCTGCAAGTGACTGCCGTATACCCGGATGGATACTCGGAATATCTCCGGGAAGGAGTGACCGTAAAGATTGAAGACGTCGACCGTGGAAATTCTTACAAGGCTAAAACCGACAAGAACGGAGTGGCGCAATTCTCTCTGACTAAAGGTATATATCGCGTGCAGGTCAGCGACAAGGACGGACAGGATATTTTCAACGGACTGGCCGATAATGTGAAACTGACCAGCGGAAACATGGCGTTCAACCTCCCGCTCATCCATTCCAGAGCCGGGGCTATTATTATTAAGGAGATTTATTGCGGAGGATGTACAAAGTTGCCGCTGGAGGGAAACTACCAGTCCGACAAATATATAATCCTGCATAATAACGATTCGGAAGTGCAATATCTCGATAGTTTATGTTTCGGAGCACTCGATCCTTACAACTCACAAGCTACCAATGTATGGGTAACGCAGGATGAAATAACCGGAGCAACCATCTTCCGGGATTTTGCTCCCATCGTTCAGTGCATCTGGCAGTTTGGCGGTACCGGCAAGACTTTCCCGCTTCAACCGGGAGAAGATGCAGTGATTGCCATCAATGGAGCAGTTGACCATGCAGCGCAATACCCGCAATCTGTCAATCTGAACAAACCGGGATATTTTGTCTGCTACAATAACGTTTATTTCCCGAATACGCAGTACCATCCGGCTCCGGGCGATCAGATCACACCGGATCATTATCTGAACGTGGTATTGAAAACCGGACAGGCGAATGCTTACTCGTTCTCTATTTTTTCTCCTGCTACGGTTATCTTTAAAGCTAAGGATACCACGATACAGGACTTTGTTCTAAAAGAGGGAAGTGTGATACAAAAACCGGGAAGTACCACCGACCGGGTGATAGCAGTTCCGCTCGACTGGGTGATTGATGGAGCGGAAGTGTACTATGGTGGTTCCTCCAACAACAAGAAACGTATATCTCCTTCCATCGACGCAGGATATGTCACTCAAAGTGCGACATACAACGGACGCAGCTTATATCGCCATGTGGACGAAGAAGCTACGCAGGAAGCAGGTTATGAAGTATTGATGGACACCAACAACTCTTCTACCGATTTTTATGAAAGAGAAAAACAATCTTTGCATGAGTGAGATGAAAAAAATATATATAACAGGTCTTTGGTTACTATGTATAGTGTACGGTGTTTCGGCACAGACTTACGACATTATAGAACGGCGTAATTCCTGGAATGCCGGAGAAAATGTCACAGGTATCAGGATGGATAGCATCTCTTCTTCCTATGCCGAACTGTATGGTAAGAATAACCATGGTGATTTCCACCACTCTTACGAAGCGGAGAAATCATGGAATGCCGGAGCAATAGCCAAGTCTATCACTCATCTGAAAGGGTATTCGCTGACTGGTTCTTTCTCATTCGATCATACTTCCGGTAAGGACATGAGTGGTTCCATGTTTATCCAGCCGGGATTTTATCCGGTAGACATTCTGGAGTTCACTCCCGGAGGCAAAGACCTGCAACGATACGCTTTTATGGGCGGTATTGCATCAGATATTGCACCTAACTGGCGATTGGGAGGAAAGATTGACTTTGCCGCCTCCAACTATTCCAAACGGAAAGACTTGCGACATACCAATTATCGACTGGATTTGAAAGTAGCCCCCAGCGTGATGTATCACTCGGGCGATCTAGCCATTGGTTTTTCTTATATATTCAGCAAAAACAGCGAATCGATCAAGGCGGAAGTAATCGGGACTACCGAAAACTCTTACAACGCCTTCTTGGATAAAGGACTGATGTATGGAGCTTATGAAGCATGGGACGGCAGCGGGATTCATCTAAGCGAATCGGGAATCAACGGCTTTCCGATCAAAGAACTGTCTAACGGGGGAGCACTGCAACTTCAATGGAAGGGATTTTATGGAGATATCGAATATACCTATTCTTCGGGGTCTGCCGGTGAAAGAGATGCTATCTGGTTCAAATTCCCCACTCACCGGATTGCCTCTCATTTGAGTTATCATTTCAAACAGGGAAAGAAAGAGCATTTTCTACGATTGAACCTGCAATGGTCACATTTGGTCAACAACGAGAATGTGATTAATAAGGAGACTGTTAACGGAATAACGACGACTTATATCAACGGCTCCAACCGCATTTTCGAAAGAGATGCTTTCTCGGTCCATCCCGAATATGAATTTATAAGTCCTCGTACAGAAGTTCGTTTGGGAACACATATTTCAACTTTCAAACGACTGACTACCCAGATGTATCCGTATGTAGCGTCGGAAAAGATGCTTTGTACGCAGACTTATGTATCCAGCGTGTTTCATATAGGGAAATTTGACTTAAAGGCAGCCGCTTCCTTTGCCATAGGAAACTCTACCGAGAAAAACAGAGTCGTTGCAACAGATACGGAGCCGGGTGATCCACCTTATCGTCTGACAGATTATTATAATCTGCAGAATGAATATGCTACCGCTCCACAAGCAACGCTTCGTCTCGGTTTACGCTATCATTTCAACCATGGGATCTATGCTGAAGTACAGGGAAGTTATACACGCGGTTTCAACCTTCACTATATAGATGGTTCGAGCCGTTGGAATGAGACTATCAAGTTAGGATATACTTTTTGAGGACCGGGATATGCTTTTTGAAAACAATGAATATATATAAACTAAATTATTAAGCAATGAAAAAGAGTTTAACATTTATCTTTGCAGCAGCACTTTTGGTATCTTGCCAGCAGGAAGAGAACGAAACGCTGACACCTGCCAACAGTCGTATTACTATCTCGCCTGTTATCACACGCGCTACCGAAGTTAACTTTGAGACCGGAGATAAAATTGGCGTTACAATCATCCAAAACGATGACTTCGTATATGCGGAAAATAAACAGATGACATTCAATGACGGAGTATTTGCAGGTGACTTGCTTTGGTATCCGGAAGGAAATGACAAATCGCAGATAGTAGCATACTATCCTTATAGAGAAGGTAATACTCCTACTTCTTTTTCTGTAGAAGCCGATCAGACCACCGGATATGGGGCATCAGACCTTATGGCAGCAAGCAATAAAGATGTACTTCCTACTGTAAATACTATAACAATGAACTTTAAGCATCTGCTTACCAAACTGGTCATTAATGTAACAAAGGAAGTAGAAGCCAACATAACATCCATTGCATTGAAAGGCTCTATCCCGACTGCAACTCTTGATCTGGCTGCCCTTACAGTTACTGCTGACGCGAATGTCGCAGCTACAAACATTACGGCACAGGTTGTTGAAGCGAACAAAACTTACCGCGCCCTCATCGTTCCCCAAACGGTAGCTTTGACGCTCGAAGTAGCAACTTCTGATGGCAAGACCTTGTCGCAGAAACTCACATCTACTACTTTAGCGCAAGGAGGACAATACAGCGTAAACATCCGTGTATTGCCTGACGATATAGAGGTTAAACTTATCGGTGACATCGAAAACTGGACAGATGAAGGTGAAATCGGAGCAGACAATGAGATTCCTTTCGAAGAACATCTCGATGAGAACTATTTCTTATACGATAATGTAAAATATAACACGGTAACTTTGGCAAACGGTACTACGTGGATGGCTGAACCGCTTATCTATCTTCCGAAAGGATATACTCCTTCTACCGATCCTACTGCTGATAGCCATGTTTGGTACCCGTATGAAATCAAAGCTGACGGTGCAACCGTAGCCACAACAGAGGAAAGTGCTATCAAAGAATTAGGTTATCTATATGATTTCCAAGTTGCACTGGGCGGTAAGGAAATTACTGAAAGTAATCTGAACTCTTTTGAAGGAGCGCAAGGTATTTGTCCGAAAGGTTGGCACATACCAACACGTCTGGAATACTTTAATCTGGTAGGAAAAACAACGAATGATGTCGACGGCAAGGTACCGGCTGATGGTGATAAAGCTCTTTTCTATGATGCAGTTTATGACGGCGCCAAAATATCATCACTGAATAATGCAGGATTCAATTACCAATTCTCCGGCGTTCGTATGGCAACAAGCCTTACAGGTGCCGGCAGCTATCAAAAAACGGCAATAGCAGAAGATGCCAATATTCAAACTGCATGGCACGGAAAACCGGCAATGAATTATCTTATGACTTCGACTGCCTTCAAGCCCGTATACAATAGCACCAGCGGACTACTTACCAATATACAGTTCTTTGGATTAATGAGTACAATCAATGCAAAGTATTCGGAAGGCAGATTATCATTATCTTATGTCAGCATTAAAGCCGGTATGCAACTCCGTTGCGTAAGGGATCAAGCTGCCAACTAAAGGAGTAGTATTTGTTTCAAGCATGGTTGAAACTCCCCGCCCGTAAGGCGAACTATTAAAAGCTATAAACAAACGAAAAACAGATTACAAACTATATAAAAACGAAGCAATAACAATGAAAACAAAAAAGCTAACAATCGCAATTGCCCTTATGGCAATGACTTTTATCGGAACTTCATGTGGTAACAAACAACAGAAAAGCGCATCAGAAGCGACTACAGAACAGTCTGCATCTTCCGCTTTGGAAATTGATTCTCTCCTTGCCAATGCCGAAAACCTTGCAGGACAAGAAGTAACCATTGAAGGCGTTTGCACACATACCTGCAAACATGGTGCAAAGAAAATCTTCCTGATGGGCAGTGACGATACCCAAGTGATCCGTGTAGAAGCCGGGACATTGGGAGCCTTCGATCCTAAATGTGTGAACTCTATCGTCCGTGTTACCGGAACATTGAAAGAACAACGCATCGACGAAGCCTACCTCCAAAACTGGGAAGCACAACTCAAAGCACAAGCTGCCGAAAAACACGGAACCGGTGAAGCCGGATGCGATTCTGAAAAGAAAGCACGCGGCGAAACAGCCAACAGTCCCGAAGCCCGCATCGCAGACTTCCGCGCAAAAATAGCCGACCGCAAAGCAGAAACAGGAAAAGAGTATTTATCTTTCTATTTTATGGAAGCCAACTCGTATGAAGTGGAGTAGTACTGTTCGTAAATGGAGCCGGCTCATACACCGTGACCTGTCATTTTTCTTTTCCGGAATGGTATTGATATATGCCATTTCCGGAATTGTAATGAATCACCGTGACACGATTAATCCGAACTTCTCCATCACACGGAAAGAATATAAAATAGCGGAAAAGCTACCGGACAAAGCAGGAATGAGTAAAGAGAAAGTACTTACTCTACTGGAACCTTTGGGAGAAACCGGCAACTATACCAAATTTTACTTCCCGAAAACGGACGTAATGAAAGTCTTCCTGAAAGGCGGTTCCAACCTCCTGGTAAACGTGAAGACAGGAGACGCGGTATATGAATCCGTCACCCGTCGCCCGCTTATCGGAGCGATGTCCCGTTTACATTACAATCCGGGACAATGGTGGACTTACTTCGCGGATATTTTCGCTATCGCCCTTATTATCATTACTCTCTCCGGCATTATCATGCTGAAAGGGAACAAGGGCATTATCGGCAGAGGAGGAATAGAACTAATAGTCGGAATCTTGATTCCCATTCTTTTCCTTTTCTTCTTTTGAATCGAAATAACAGATAAAATCAAATGGAACAAATTATCGAATGTAACAACCTGACGCACTACTACGGTAAACGGTTGATTTACGAAAACCTTAGTTTCACAGTGCCCAAAGGACGTATCCTGGGACTATTGGGAAAGAACGGTACGGGCAAAACCACCACTATCAATATCTTGAGCGGTTACCTGAAACCCCGTTCGGGAGAATGTCGCATCTTCGGACAGGAGATACAGACCATGGCACCGGCTCTGCGCCGCAATATCGGACTGCTCATCGAAGGTCATGTGCAATACCAATTCATGACCATCACCGAAATAGAAAAATTCTACGCAGCCTTCTACCCCGGCCAGTGGAAAAAAGAAGCGTACTACGAACTGATGAATAAATTGAAAGTAGCTACCGGACAGCGCATCTCACGTATGTCCTGCGGACAGCGCTCTCAAGTAGCTCTCGGACTGATTCTCGCACAAAACCCGGAACTTCTGGTACTGGACGACTTCTCGCTCGGACTCGATCCCGGCTACCGCCGCCTGTTTGTGGACTATCTCCGCGACTATGCCCGTTCGGAAGGTAAAACCGTCTTTCTGACCTCGCATATCATTCAGGATATGGAACGTCTCGTTGACGACTGCATTATTATGGACTACGGAAAGATACTGATTCAGAAACCAATCACCGAATTACTGGAAAAAGGACGCCGCTACACCTTCACCATTCCCGAAGGTTACGAGCTTCCTGCATCGGATGATTTCTACCATCCTTCCATCATGCGGAACCAGCTGGAGACTTTCTCCTTCCTGCAACCGGCAGAAACAGAAGCCAAACTGAAATCAATGTCAGTGCCCTACACAGACTTGCACTGTGAGCAAGTCAATTTGGAAGATGCCTTTATCGGCCTCACCGGGAAATACTGATTAAATTAAGAATAAGAGTTGGCAACTCGTAACCCATAAATCATCATTCATAAATCATAAATCCTCAAGAATGTACGCTATATTTTATAAAGAATGGATAAAGACACGGTGGTATTTTCTGCTTGCCGTGCTCGCCACACTTGGTTTTACAGGCTACTGTATGCTCCGCATTAACCGGGTGGTAGAAATGAAAGGGGCTGCCCATGTATGGGAAGTCATGCTGCAACGGGATGTCATCTTCATTGATATGTTGCAATATATACCTCTGATTGCCGGAATCCTGATGGCAATCGTGCAGTTTGTCCCCGAGATGCAACGCAAATGTCTGAAACTGACTCTCCATCTACCTTATCCGGAACTGAAAATGACGGGCAATATGTTACTCTCCGGACTCATACTGCTTCTTGTCTGCTTCGCTTCCAATTTCCTGTTGATGGAGATCTATCTGAACGGAATCCTTGCCCATGAGCTCAAAAACCACATACTGCTTACCGCTTTAACGTGGTATCTCGCCGGCATCTCCGGCTATCTGCTCGTCGCATGGATTTGCCTCGAACCGGCATGGAAACGCCGTATCCTGAATCTCATTATCGCAGTATTGTTACTCCGAATCTTCTTCCTGTCGCCTACGCCGGAAGCATACAACAAGTTTCTCCCTTATTTAGTGGTCTATACTTTGTTGACAGCCTCTTTCTCGTGGCTCTCTATCGTACGGTTCAAGGCCGGAAAACAGGATTAACCAATAAAAAAATTAAAGATTTAAAATTAAAAGATTGAGAAATGAGACGTTTCAGTACCATACTATTATATGTAACCATCGCTTTTCTGCTTCTTTGGCAGCTGCCCTGGTGTTACAATTTCTTTGTCGTAAAGCCGGAAAAGACTCCCTTTACCCTGTATAGTTTCGTAATTGGCGATTTCGCCCAGATGGGACAAGAAGAAGGGAAAGGAACCGTGCGCCGCGACCTTGCAGGAAACATTTATTCGGAAGCTGCTTTCGACAGCATCCTGCCTATGTTTTATTTCCGTCAGTTGATGTCTGATGAGCGTTTTCCGGATACCATTCAAGGAATCGCAATGACTCCTAAAATGGTGCAGACAGAAAACTTCAACTTCCGCAGTGTGCCTTCGGATATAAACGCACCTTCTATCGGGCTTTACCCACTGATGGAATCTATGTCAGGACGTGTGGACCTGAAAATGCCGGATGACGTATTCCGTATCACCTCCAAAGGGATCGAATTTATCGACATGGCTACCAACAGCGTGAAGGAAGACAAAAGCCTTCAGTTTACCGAAGCTATGACTAAGAAGGATTTTCGTTTTCCGGCAACGGAAATCGTAGGAAATCCGACGGTGAAAAAGGAGTATGACGAAGGTTATCTTCTGTTGGATGCCGACCGTCGTCTGTTTCATCTGAAACAGGTGAAAGGACGCCCGTATGTCCGTGCCATCACCTTGCCTGAAGGCCTGACATTAGAACATCTGTATCTGACCGAGTTCAGAAATAAAAAGACGCTTGCTTTTATGACCGATGCCAACAACGCTTTCTATGTGTTGCAGAACCGGACGTATGAAATCGTAAAAACAGGAATCCCAGCATTTGATCCGGAAACGGATGCGCTCACCATCATCGGTAATATGTTCGACTGGACAGTCCGTGTGACAACTCCGGCTTCAGATAACTATTACGCATTGGACGCCAACGATTATTCGTTGATAAAGAAGTTGGAGAACGAATCGAACGTTCATTCCATGCCAGGTATTACGTTCACATCTTACACAGATAAATATGTAATGCCACGCTTCGAATAATGTTTCAATAATTGAATGTAACATGGGTGAGGGGTTATCAAAAGTCAATAAATTAAATGTGACTTTTGATAACCCCTCACTGTTTCCTTTCCACGCATTTAGAGAAAACAAAAGGATTTACAATTATTTCTTCAATAAGTATGTTTTTTCCCAGCAAAAGGTTTACCTTTGCCGACTCATCAACTATTTAAACCGCAATTGCTTCTGCATTATACTCAAACAAATACGGTAAAACGAAATAACTCAAACTAAAAACCGTATGAAAGTTTACCAAGCATTTGCTTTCCTAAGTATCTTCATCATATTGTTCTATAATTGTTCGCTCCCTGCTGATGACGAAGAAAAGGGAGATTTAAAAGGAGGAGACACTATCACACCCGAACTTCCTTGGGAAGGAGAGATGGACAAATTCACCATCAATTCTAAAGAAGGAATCCATCTAAATGATCCGCAGGAAGACGCCGGAACAGCATATATCACCATTCCTTCTACCTCTGTAAAAAACACCCGTTGGGAATTTGGAGTTCACCTCACCTTCAACCCCTCCGCCAACAATTATGCACGATTTTATCTGACTTCTTCCTCAAACATTCTTTCCGGTAATTTAAACGGCTATTACATTCAGATTGGAGGAGCAAAAGATAATGTAGCTCTTTATCGCCAAAACGGAAACCAATCTAAACTACTGGCTTCGGGAAGAGAACTAATGAAAGGAAACTCTTCACCGAAACTATACATAAAAGTAGAATGTGACAATAACGGTTACTGGACTTTTTGGACACGGCTTGAATCCGAGAATGAATACGTAAAAGAAAAACAGATAAAAGATACCGATATACAGACTTCCCGCTACTGCGGTATATACTGCATTTACACCAAAACCCGTTGTAAAGGATTCACGTTCCATCACATACAGTTGTCTAATGACGTAGAAACGAACACATCACCCGACGAAACACCCGATAACCCCGATACGGACCTTCCAGATAATCCGGACACTCCCGAACTACCGAGAGATGTGAGAGGTATGCTTCTTTTCAATGAAATAATGTATAACAATGCCACTGATGGTGCAGAATATGTAGAAATCTATAATCCAACTGAACAGGCAGTCATTTTACCCGCACTTTATCTATATAAAATGCATGAAGACGGGACAATATACAATACTACTATCCTTCAAAATGAGAGTCCTTCTACTCCCCTAGCCATTCCTTCCAAAACTTATCTTTGTTTCACGAAATACTTCAACAGAGTTGTTCAGAAACATAAAGTTGGTGGAGAAAATATAATAATTATACCGAACTTCCCGGCACTGAACAATAATGGTGGGTATCTGGCACTTTCGAGTAGTAAAGAGACTGCACCAGGACATACTTTTGACACTTGTTGTTTTAGAGATGAAATGCACACCATTGACAAAATAACCGGCATTTCGCTTGAAAAGAAATCTCCGGAGTTGTCCTCGCTCAATAAAAACTGGCGTTCGTCCAAACACGCGACCGGAGGCACACCGGGAATAAAAAATAGGTAAGAGTATACATATCTATGATAAATTCCCTACTTTTGTAGACAAAGATAAACTAATTCGGATCATTCATCCTCAAACGAATTTAAATAGCAGATATGAGTCCAGCCGTTATATCTATCACTATTGTGGCATACTTTATAATCCTGTTCACTATCTCTTATATAGCAGGACGCAAAGCTGACAATGAAGGGTTCTTCGTAGGAAACCGTAAATCGGCATGGTATGTTGTTGCTTTTGCCATGATTGGTTCCACCATTTCGGGAGTTACTTTTGTATCTGTTCCGGGCATGGTACAAGCCAGTAGTTTCTCTTATCTGCAAATGGTACTCGGCTTTATAGTCGGACAGTTTATTATCGCCTTTGTGCTTGTTCCACTGTTCTATCGGATGAATCTGGTTTCTATCTATGAATATTTGGAGAACAGATTCGGAGCTTCATCCTATAAAACAGGAGCATGGTTCTTCTTTATCTCAAAGATGCTGGGAGCTGCCGTTCGACTATTTCTGGTATGCCTGACGCTGCAACTGCTGATCTTCGAGCCTTTCCATCTTCCTTTCCTGTTGAATGTCATGCTTACCGTATTTATCGTATGGCTCTATACTTTCCGGGGCGGAGTGAAATCATTGATTTGGACGGATGTATTGAAAACATTCTGCCTGGTAGTCTCTGTGGTACTATGTATCTATTATATAGCCTCCAACTTGCACCTCAACTTTAGCGGCCTGGTTACTACCATATCAGATAGTGACTTTTCCAAGACATTCTTTTTTGACGACGTGAACGACAAACGCTATTTCTTCAAACAGTTCCTGGCAGGAGTGTTCACTGTCATTGCCATGAACGGGCTCGACCAGGATATGATGCAACGCAATCTTAGTTGCAAGAATTTCCGGGATTCTCAAAAGAATATGATTACAAGCGGTATCTCACAATTCTTTGTCATTCTGCTTTTTCTGATGCTGGGAGTACTATTATATACGTTTACAGCACAACAAGGCATTGGGAATCCGGAAAAAAGCGACGAGTTGTTTCCGATGATTGCTACCGGAAATTATTTTCCCGGCATAGTCGGAATATTATTCATTATCGGACTGATAGCCTCCGCCTATTCTGCAGCGGGTTCTGCCTTGACGGCACTGACCACTTCCTTTACTGTAGATATTTTACATGCACAGAAAAAAGGAGAGGCGGCACTTAGCCAAATACGCAAACATGTACATATCGGTATGGCAGTTGTGATGGGAGCAGTCATTTTCGTATTCAATCTGCTGAACAACACCAGTGTGATTGATGCGATTTACACATTGGCCAGTTATACGTATGGCCCTATCTTAGGACTGTTCGCTTTCGGCATCTTCACCAAGAAACAAGTTTATGATAAATATATTCCGTTGGTAGCTATCGCTTCTCCTATTCTTTGCTATATCCTGCAAAGAAATTCGGAAGCATGGCTCAACGGTTACCAAATTAGTTACGAGTTGTTGATAATCAATGCCCTGTTCACATTCCTTGGACTTTGTTTGTTCATCAAAAAACAAGACAAAGAAACATCTTACACAACTCATACTACAAAACAAGAAGTAAAATAATGAAAACAACAATCAACTGTTTTCTTCCTTTCAGCCGGTTGGAAGAAACTATGCAAACAGTTAAGGAGTTACGTGCATCGACGCTGGTAGACAAAATTTATTTATTAGCATCGCCAATTACCAATGTCTGTATTCCCGGATGCGAACTCATCTCTGTAGAGAAAATGCAGTCTACACAAGCGATGCGAGCTATTGCAGAACATTCTGATAAAACATATACCTTGCTCTATACCAAACACACTGCACTAAAAATAGGCATGTTCGCTCTTGAAAGAATGGTTCAAGTAATGGAAATGACCCAAGCTGCTATGGTATATGCAGACCATTACCAACAGATAGACGGTGTGCAAAAAACAGCTCCGGTCATTGATTACCAACCCGGTAGCCTGCGTGACGACTTCAATTTCGGCTCGGTTCTACTGTTCAATGCCAACGCATTCAAGGAAGTTATAGAAAATACAGAAGAGGAATATCAATATGCAGGTTTGTATGATTTGAGACTCAAAATATCCCAAAAGAGCAAACTGGTACACATCAACGAATATTTATATACCGAAGTAGAAAGTGACAAGCGGAAAAGCGGTGAGAAGCAGTTCGATTATGTAGACCCTAAAAACCGTCAGGTACAGATTGAAATGGAACAGGCATGCACCAACCATTTGAAGGAAATTGGCGGATATCTTTATCCTATCTTCCGTCCCGTAGACTTTTCTTCCCACACTTTTGAATATGAAGCTTCTGTCATTATACCCGTACGCAACCGTATTCGCACAGTCAAAGATGCCGTACGCTCGGCACTGAACCAGCAAACGACCTTTCCGTTCAATGTCATTGTCATCGACAATCATTCGACAGACGGAACCAGTGAAGTTCTCCGTGAACTTAGTTCGGACAAGCGACTGATTCACGTCATTCCCGAAAGAGATGACCTCGGTATAGGCGGATGTTGGAACATAGGTATCCATCACGAGAAATGCGGAAAGTTTGCCGTCCAACTTGATAGCGATGACGTGTATAAAGACGAACATAGCCTGCAAATCATCATTGATACTTTCTATACACAGAAATGTGCAATGGTAATCGGCACTTATATGATGACTAACTTTGATATGCAGGAAATTGCCCCCGGCATCATCGATCATAAGGAATGGACGCCCGACAACGGACGAAATAATGCATTACGTATCAACGGTCTGGGAGCTCCCCGTGCATTCTACACGCCCATTCTTCGGGAAATCAAAGTCCCGAACACAAGCTATGGAGAAGATTATGCCCTTGGATTGAAAATTTCACACGATTATCAGATAGGCAGAATATACGACGTGATTTACCTTTGTCGCCGTTGGGAAGGCAACTCGGATGCTGCACTGCCTGTTGAGAAAATCAACCAGAATAATCTATATAAAGACCGGCTTCGTACGTGGGAATTGGAACAGCGCATCCTGCAACAAAAAACGACATTAGAGGAAATTCAGCAAAGTATCGAACAGTTATTCCAAAAGCAAACTCTTTCTTGGGAACTAGCCAAAGAAAATTACCAAGCACTGGAACAGTATCGGTCACGAACAAAAAAAATATCCAAGTGGTTTGGTAACAATTGTTTAAGTGCGAAACTATTCTTTAATCCGAAACGTATTCTTTCGGCTACCGCACAGACAGATACTGCCTCCATTCACTCACGGCCTTGCTTCCTCTGCCAAACAAACCGACCGCAGGAACAAGAGTTCATCAGTTACAGGAATTATCAGATACTGGTTAATCCCTATCCCATATTTAAACACCACTTTACAATTGTAGATAAGGAACACAAGTCACAATCCATAGCCGGGCGTTTTAAAGATATGATAGAACTCACCGACATTATGGAAGAATACTTCCTTTTGTATAATGGACCGGAATCTGGAGCTTCCGCTCCCGATCATGCCCATTTTCAAGCTTGCAGTAAAGAGGAAAGAATGCAAGGACCATATTGCGATCACATAGATTTAATAGATAACGACAAGGTGCAAATTAGTTATGAAGATTTCCCGTACAGTTTCATCAGGATTCAGGCGAAAAACAAGACAACAATGTCGAAAACCTTTCATCTGATTTACGACATTTTAGCTGCCAATAATAACGGAAAAGAACCAATGATGAATATTCTTGCCTGGTATGGTTTGGAACGCACCAAAGAGGATTTTGGAAAGAACTATGACGATGAATTTGAGTCAGTGGCCGAACACCCTTACAATTGTATTATCTTCTTACGCAGCAAACATCGTCCTGACTGCTATTACGCAAAAGGGGACGAACAAATTATCATCAGTCCTGCTATTGCTGAAATGAACGGCATATTCCCTATAGTACGTGAAGAGGATATGGAGAAACTGACTCCTGAAAAGGTATATGAGATCTATCGGGAAATATCTATATCCAAAGAAAAACTGCAAAAAATATTAGAACGTATTAAGGCTGTATTATGACTCAACCTCAAATAACAGTTGGTATCCTTTCCGGGAAAGAGATTGAATTCTCTTTCCCGGTGAAATTTAGTTCTTCTGTCGGAACGGAAATTTCCGGGACACAGAAAGTTATTTATCAGGATGGGAAGATTCATTGGCAAGGGAAAGAGTACGACGAATTATCCTTCATTCCTCCACAAAATGCACATGCTTTCTTTGAACTGAAAGATGTGACCATCGGAATCAACTTCCATTGGGAACGCAAAGAAGTCCAGAAATTCAAAGGGGAATTAAAGATTATCATCGAAGGAGAACAACTAACCGCCATCAATGTGATTTCCATTGAAGAATATCTTACCAGTGTAATTTCATCAGAGATGAGCGCAACAGCTTCTTTAGAACTACTAAAGGCTCACGCCGTCATCTCCCGAAGCTGGCTACTCGAAAAAAATAAAGAATTAAGAATGAAAAATGAAGAATTTAAAAGAACTTTGCAAAAAGACAGCGCAGCCAATTCTTCATTCTTCATTCCTAATTCTTCATTTATTAAGTGGTATGACCATGAAGCACATAGAAATTTCGATGTATGTGCCGATGATCATTGCCAGCGTTATCAGGGAATTACACGAGCCTCAACACCACAAGCCATCGAAGCAGTCTCCGCCACGCGGGGGGAAGTGCTGATGTATAAAGGAGCGATTTGTGATGCCCGTTTCTCTAAATGTTGTGGCGGAGCTTTTGAAGAGTTCCAAAATTGTTGGGAAAACATAAAGCATCCTTATCTAATCAGACAACGGGATAGCAAGACTGAAAAACAACTTCCCGATTTGACCATAGAGGCGGAAGCTGATAAATGGATACGTACCTCACCTGTTGCTTTTTGTAATACGCAGGATAAGAAAATTCTAAGCCAAGTACTAAACAACTACGATCAGGAAACAGCAGACTTCTATCGTTGGAAAGTCAGTTATTCGCAGCAGGAGCTTTCAGAACTGATTCATCAACGTTCAGGGATTGATTTCGGACAAATCATTGATTTAATTCCTGTAGAACGGGGAACATCCGGACGTCTTGTCCGATTGAAAATTGTAGGAACCTTGCGAACGCTTATTATCGGGAAAGAACTGGAAATACGCCGTACCTTATCTACTTCCCATCTGTATAGTTCCGCCTTCGTAGTAGACAAGGAATATGAGGAAAAAGGACATAAAGAGGATAAAATCCCTTCACGATTCATCCTTACCGGAGCCGGATGGGGGCATGGAGTAGGACTTTGCCAGATTGGTGCTGCCGTAATGGGAGAGCAAGGTTACAAATATGAAGAAATACTGTCTCACTATTACCCCGGCAGTACACTCGAAAAACAATATCAATAAAAAAGAATAATACCATGACAACACCCACTACAAAAAGAAATCCCTGGAGCTGGATACCCACCCTCTACTTCGCAGAAGGGCTGCCATACGTAGCGGTAATGACGATTGCTGTTATCATGTACAAGCGTTTGGGATTATCCAATACGGAAATAGCCTTATATACTTCCTGGCTCTATCTTCCCTGGACTATCAAACCGCTATGGAGTCCTTTCGTCGACCTGGTGAAAACGAAACGCGCCTGGATTATTGCCATGCAAGGTTTCATCGCTGCCGGATTTGCGGGGATAGCCTTCTTTATTCCGACTGCCCATTATGTACAGTTGACTCTTGCTTTTTTCTGGCTGCTGGCGTTCAGTTCCGCTACGCATGACATCGCAGCAGACGGTTTCTATATGCTCGGGCTCAATAATAAAGAACAATCTTTCTTTGTCGGTATTCGAAATACGTTTTACCGGCTTGCCAATATTTTCGGGCAGGGAATTCTAGTCATGCTGGCAGGATGGCTGGAAACATCACAGAACAATATTCCCTTGGCATGGAGTATTACATTCTACCTCCTTGCCGGATTATTTCTGGCTCTTACTATCTATCATCGACTTATCCTCCCCCATCCTGATTCGGACATTAAACGTCCCGGACTCACACCGGGTAAGTTGTTGGGGGATTTTCTCCTGACCTTTGTCACATTCTTTCAGAAAAAGAACCTCGGTCTCATGTTCTTTTTCCTCCTCACCTATCGGTTGGGAGAATCACAGTTAGCCAAAATAGCTTCTCCTTTCCTGCTCGACACGACCGATAAAGGTGGACTGGGTTTATCCACAGCAACTGTCGGAATGATCTACGGTACCATAGGTGTCATAGCTTTATTGCTCGGTGGAATCATTAGTGGTTTCCTCGTTTCCCGTGACGGATTCAAGAAATGGATATTACCCATGGCATTAGCCATCAACATTCCCGATCTATTATATGTATGGATGGCTGCCGCCACCCCGGACAATCCTATATTTATAGCCATTTGTGTAGCGATCGAACAGTTGGGGTATGGTTTCGGCTTTACCGCTTATATGCTATATCTGATTTATATAGCGGAAGGTGAACACAAAACGGCGCACTATGCTATCGGAACCGGATTTATGGCACTGGGCATGATGATTCCCGGTATGCCTGCCGGATGGATACAGGAACATCTCGGATACACAAACTTCTTTATCTGGGTTTGTATTTGTACCCTGCCCGGTATCGTCGCCTCATTAATGATTCGCAACCGACTGGAGGATTCTTTCGGAAAGAAACAATAAAAAACTCAAAGATATGATACTCATTGCAGATAGTGGTTCTACCAAAACCGACTGGTGCATCGTTTTCAACGGCACCCCAATCAAACGAATTGGAACGAAAGGGATTAATCCCTTCTTCCAATCAGAAGAAGAAATTCAACAAGAGCTGACACATTCCCTCCTGCCACAACTACCGGAAGGAACAATCAACTCCGTCTTTTTTTATGGTGCAGGATGCACTCCCGAAAAGGCTCCCGTCCTCCGGCGGGCTATTGCCGACAGCCTGCCCGTCATCGGGAACATCAAAGCCAACTCGGATATGCTTGCCGCTGCCCGCGGACTATGCGGACATGAAGCTGGGATTGCCTGCATCCTCGGCACAGGTTCCAATTCCTGTTTCTACAACGGTGAAGAGATTGTCAACAACATCTCCCCTCTTGGATTCATTCTGGGAGATGAAGGAAGCGGCGCAGTCTTAGGAAAACTATTGGTAGGCGATGTACTGAAAAACCAGCTTCCACCCGCCATCAAAGAAGCTTTCTTAAAACATTTCGACCTGACGGCTCCCGAAATCATCGACCGCGTTTACCGCCAACCCTTTCCGAACCGTTTTCTGGCTAGTCTCTCCCCTTTCCTTGCACAGCATCTGGAAGAACCGGCTATCCGTTCACTAGTGCTCAACAGCTTTATCGCTTTTCTCCGCAGAAACGTGATGCAATATGATTATAAGCAATATCCGGTACATTTTATTGGTTCCGTAGCTCACTGTTACAAGGAGGTTTTGCAGGAGGCTGCGCAAACAACAGGTATTCAGATCGGTAAGATTCTTCAAAGTCCGATGGAAGGACTGATTCAATACCATCAACAATAATTCTTTTACCTATTGTAATTTATAACCAGTAATTATAAAAATGCAGATAACCGAACAACCGTCACTTTACGATCATCTGGAAAAGAAATCTGTGCGAGAGATATTAGAAGATATCAACCAGGAAGATCAGAAAGTAGCATTAGCCGTACAAAAGGCTATTCCACAAATTGAAGAGCTTGTCAATCAGATTGTGCCCCGCATGAAACAAGGCGGACGCATCTTTTATATGGGGGCCGGTACAAGCGGTCGCCTGGGAGTATTGGATGCTTCCGAAATTCCTCCTACTTTCGGTATGTCTCCCAACTGGATTATCGGACTGATTGCAGGAGGCGATACAGCCCTGCGCAATCCGGTAGAAGGAGCCGAAGATGATGAAAATCGCGGCTGGGAAGAACTCGTCGAACACCAGATCAACGAAAAAGACACCGTTATCGGCATTGCCGCTTCCGGCACTACCCCGTACGTAATCGGTGCTTTGCGGGAAGCCCGTAAACACGGTGTCCTGACAGGTTGTATCACCAGTAATCCCGATTCTCCAATGGCAGCAGAAGCGGATGTAGCCATCGAAATGATTGTAGGGCCGGAATATGTGACAGGCAGTTCCCGGATGAAATCGGGTACCGGACAGAAAATGATTCTGAATATGATTAGCACCTCTGTCATGATTCAACTCGGACGGGTGAAAGGAAATAAGATGGTAAACATGCAGCTTAGTAATCATAAACTGGTAGAAAGAGGCACCAGGATGATTATGGAGGAACTAGGATTAAATCATGACCATGCACAAAAATTGTTACTGTTACACGGTTCGGTTAAGAATGCAATTGACGCTTACCGATATTCTCAAGATCATTAAAATCTCTACTTACTCTTGTTTAACCAACTTATATTATACGCATCACATACCAATCTTATTAATACGGAATATGACACATTAACCATCATTATTCATCCGACAGCCTCATAGATACAATACAAAAAGATTTTGAAACAAAATCAAAAACATTTATTGAACAAAGCAGTTTGTTCACACTTCTTCATTTTATCTCCGAAGAAAAAACTTCAAGAAAAAGTAGATTGGTATCAACAGTATAAATAATTGAAACATACCCAAAGCCCGTTCTTATCAATACCAACTATCTTTGCATCGTGTCACAGTACAGACAAAAAATAAACCATTTTTGGAATTTAAGACACAAAGAAAATAATTTCATTAAATATAGTATTTATGAAGAAGGATATTTGCATCATTTTGAGCCTGCTGTTATATACTTTTCAATTACCAATTATCTGCAAAGTAGAATATCCGATTACAGTGAAACGTAAGATCAATGATTAACAACAAATTATTAAATATTGAAACCATGAAAAGATTATTTCTATTCTTCTACCTCTCTGTTGTGAGTATAGCGGCATTTGCCGCTGAACAATTTGTAATATTCACACCGGCCGGTAATCATTTTCCGTTGATTGCCAACGGAGTTCCTTGTCCGATATATGTAGATTCTTCCGAAGACAAAGGGGTAATGATAGCTGTCGGCAATCTTCAACAAGATATACTGCAAGTATGCGGAACGAAGCCTGTGCTCTTAACAAACGTAAGTTCGAAACACTGTGTCATTGTAGGTACCTATAGTACTCCTTTTGTAAAAAAACTGATAGCTGCAAACAAAATAGATAAAAAAGAGCTGGAAGGGAAAAACGAGAAATATATCCTGCAAGTTGTCACTAATCCCTGTGAAGGAGTAGATGAAGCAGTGGTTATCATCGGCAGCGACAGACGCGGTACGATCTATGGTATCTATGAACTTTCCGAACAAATAGGGGTATCTCCCTGGTATTGGTGGGCAGACGTCCCTATCCGAAAGCAACAGAATGTATATGTAAAGCCGGGACAGTATACAGACGGAGAACCTGCGGTGACCTACCGCGGCATCTTCCTCAATGATGAAGCGCCCTGTCTGACCGGTTGGGTAAAACAGACCTACGGCACAAACTATGGTGACCACCGTTTTTATACACAAGTTTGCGAATTGATACTACGCCTGAAAGGTAATTTCCTTTGGCCCGCCATGTGGAGCTGGGCTTTCTATGCTGACGACCCGCAGAATAGTAAGACTGCTGATGAAATGGGAATCATCATCGGCACGTCCCACCACGAACCGATGGCACGCAACCATCAAGAATGGTCACGCAAGCGCAAAGAATATGGAGCATGGGATTATGCGACCAATCAAAAAGTGATCGATCAGTTTTTCCGTGAAGGCATCGAACGGATGCAGGGCACAGAAGATATCGTAACCATCGGTATGCGCGGAGACGGTGACGCAGCCATGAGCGAAAACACCAACGTGAAACTGCTGGAAAATGTAGTCAAAAATCAACGCAAGATTATTGAAGAAGTCACCAAACGTCCTGCCAAAGAAACCCCGCAAGTCTGGGCACTATACAAAGAAGTACTGGATTACTATGATAAAGGTATGCGTGTGCCCGATGATGTTATCATGCTATTATGTGATGACAATTGGGGCAATGTATGCCGTCTGCCAAATGCCAAGGAACGTAAGCATCCGGGCGGTTGGGGCATGTATTACCATGTAGACTACGTAGGTGCTCCGAGAAACTCCAAATGGCTGAACGTAACCCCTATACAAAATATGTGGGAGCAACTTCAACTCACATACGATTACGGAGTAGAAAAGCTGTGGATACTGAATGTAGGCGATTTGAAACCAATGGAATATCCGATCACGCTTTTCATGGATATGGCATGGAATCCCAAGCAATTCAACGTCTCTAACTTGCTGGATCATCCCCGTCGTTTCTGCGCACAGCAGTTTGGCGAAGATCAAGCGGATGAAGCTATGCGAATCTTAAACCTGTACAGCAAATATAACGGTCGCGTAACGGGAGAAATGCTCGACCGGAATACTTATAACCTGGAGACCGGCGAATGGAAACAAGTATCTGATGAATATCTGAAACTGGAAGCGGAAGCTTTGAGACAATACATATCATTGAAACCAGAATATAAAGATGCCTACAAGCAATTAATCCTCTTCCCTGTTCAAGCCATGGCAAACCTGTACGAGATGTATTATGCACAAGCCATGAACCATAAATTGTACAAAGAAAACAATCCGCAAGCTAACGAATGGGCAGATAAAGTGGAACAGGCTTTTGCACGGGATAAAGCGTTGAGTGACGATTATAACAACGTTATGTCCGGCGGCAAATGGAAGAACATGATGATTCAGAAACATATCGGTTATACCTCATGGAATGATAATTTCCCCGCTGATACACTACCACAAACCTACCGAATCGAAAATCCGGAAAAGGCTGTCGGTGGATACGTCTTCACCGGGAAAGACGGATATGTAGCTATGGAGGCCGAACACTATTACAGCACTAAAGCAGCACCAAGTACGGAATGGACAGTGATCCCCTACATGGGACGAACCCTTAGCGGCATGGCTCTGATGCCTTATACCCAGCCGACCGACGGAGCTTCTATCTCCTACAAAATAAAATTGCCTAAAGGAGTCGACAAAGTGACTGTTCACGTGATAGTGAAATCGACTCTTGCTTTCCACGACCGGAAAGGGCATGAGTACAGTATCGGATTCGAAGGGGCGAAGGAACAGACTATCAATTTCAATCAGAATTTGAATGAACTTCCCGAAAATGTGTATAGCATATACTATCCGACAGTTGCAAGACGTATCGTCGAGAAAAAGGTCAAACTGAATGTGCCGAATACATCAGACGGCATGCAGACACTAATTTTCAAACCTCTTGATCCGGGCATCGTACTGGAAAAGTTGGTTGTAGACTACGGAGGCTACAAGAAATCTTATCTGTTTATGAATGAATCGAAAAGCAAGAGAGATAATAGATAAAAAGATCAATGTAGAGACAAGTCAATTACTACACACTGATTATATTTACATATAAATTTTGCAGTTCTTATTGTCAGCCGTCATTCCTATTCATTAGATAAATGATTTTCAACCCATTAGATGCTGACAATAAGCCCTGACAATAGGCTGACAATAACATTTTATAAGTTTTATTGTCAGCCTATTATTTTATGATTTTGCTCTCCCATATCTCCTATCCAGCTTTACTTACTTTTCAAGAAAAGCCTCCATTAAACATCCGTCATACAACCGGCATACTTATATCATTCAATAACTATTGTTCGATCAGGATACCGGTATACTTAATTCTTCACGGCCGTGGTAGCTTCTTCCCACAGCCGTGACGAGTTCCTACCACGGCCGTGGGAAGATCTTGTCACGGCCGTGGGAAATTAATGATACCGGTACTTTAATGGAACGATACCGGCATCCCAACGCAACTATACCAGCTTCCCTTCTTATACCTCCCTACTTAATCAGCTTGCAAACAAGCTACTTGACAAGAGGGCAAGGCTGATAATAAATCAAAAAGAAACCGGCAGTTATTATTTTATCATTTGGAACATACAACATATATATTAGTAACATAAATATGGAAAGAAGTTACTTCCAAGGTAGATTTCAGAAACAGTTTTTTGCCTTTTGTATTGGGAAATGAGCTACCTTTGCTACAAATCCATACAATATGAACAGAAACACTTTTTTTGTATTATTCCTATTAATAAGCAACCTTGTTTCAGGACAGGACCTGAAACTGTGGTATAGTCAACCTGCACAAAATTGGTCGGAAGCTCTCCCTATTGGCAACTCCCGTCTTGGAGCCATGGTATATGGCGGAATCGAACGCGAAGAATTACAACTCAACGAAGAAACATTTTGGGCAGGTTCTCCATACAATAATAATAACCCGAATGCCGTACATGTGCTACCGGTTGTACGCAAACTGATTTTTGAAGGGAGAAACAAGGAAGCGCAAAGACTCATTGACGCCAACTTCTTAACCCAGCAACACGGAATGAGCTATCTGACATTAGGTAGTCTTTACCTGGAATTTCCGGAACACCAAAACGCATCCGGCTTTTACCGCGATCTGAATCTGGAGAATGCAACGACAACTACCCGTTATCAAGTGGATGACGTCACTTATACCCGTACCACTTTTGCATCATTTACTGATAATGTCATTATTATGCATATCAAAGCAAGTAAAGCAAACGCACTGAACTTTACTATTGCATATAACTTCCCTCTAGTACATAAGGTGAATGTTCAGAATGATCAGCTGACCGTCACCTGTCAAGGGAAAGAGCAGGAAGGTTTGAAAGCCGCACTACGGGCAGAATGTCAAATCCAGGTAAAAACGAATGGCACTCTCCGCCCGGCAGGAAATACGCTCCAAATTAATGAAGGAACAGAAGCCACCCTTTATATATCGGCAGCAACCAACTACGTAAACTACCAGGATGTCAGCGCCAATGAATCCCGACGGACCAGCGAATATCTGAAAAGAGCAATGCAAATACCTTACGAAAAAGCTCTCAAAAGCCATATCGCTTATTATAAAAAACAATTTGACCGTGTACGCCTTACATTACCGACAGGCAAAGCTTCCCAACTGGAGACTCCCAAACGAATTGAAAACTTCGGAAATGGGGAAGACATGGCAATGGCAGCTCTACTTTTCCATTATGGACGTTATCTGCTGATTTCTTCTTCGCAACCGGGTGGGCAACCGGCTAATCTGCAAGGTATATGGAACAACAGTACTCATGCACCTTGGGATAGTAAATACACCATCAACATTAATACAGAAATGAACTATTGGCCGGCAGAAGTCACTAATTTAAGTGAAACACATAGTCCGCTATTCTCTATGTTGAAAGATTTATCCGTCACAGGAGCAGAAACAGCCCGAACTATGTATGATTGTAGGGGATGGATGGCGCATCATAATACTGATTTATGGCGAATTTGCGGAGTTGTAGACTTTGCTGCAGCCGGAATGTGGCCTAGTGGGGGAGCCTGGTTAGCACAACATATCTGGCAACATTACCTCTTTACAGGAAATAAAGAGTTCCTGAAAGAGTACTATCCCATCCTGAAAGGAACAGCGCAGTTCTACATGGATTTCTTGGTAGAACATCCAGTGTATAAATGGTTGGTAGTGTCGCCTTCTGTGTCACCGGAACACGGTCCTATCACGGCAGGTTGCACCATGGATAACCAGATTGCCTTTGATGCACTGCATAATACCTTATTGGCTTCATACATCGCAGGTGAAGCCCCTTCTTTCCAAGACTCCCTCAAACAAACACTAGAGAAGTTGCCACCTATGCAAATAGGAAAACATAACCAACTACAAGAATGGCTTGAAGATGTTGACAATCCCAAGGACGAGCACCGTCATATTTCACATTTGTACGGGCTATATCCGAGTAATCAAATTTCTCCATACTCGAATCCCGAGTTATTCCAGGCAGCAAGAAACACATTGCTGCAACGCGGTGATAAGGCTACCGGTTGGAGTATCGGCTGGAAAGTCAATTTCTGGGCACGCATGCTGGATGGAAACCATGCCTTCCAGATCATCAAAAATATGATTCAACTATTGCCCAACGATCACTTGGCTAAAGAATATCCGAACGGGCGTACCTATCCCAATATGCTGGATGCCCATCCGCCTTTCCAGATTGACGGTAATTTCGGTTATACAGCCGGAGTAGCGGAAATGTTGCTCCAAAGTCATGACGGTGCCGTGCATTTATTGCCAGCATTGCCTGATGCATGGGAAGAAGGAAGTGTGAAGGGGCTGGTGGCACGTGGAAACTTTACTGTCGATATGGACTGGAAAAACAATATGTTAAATAAAGCGATCATCCGATCGAATATAGGCGGTACGCTCCGCATCCGGTCTTATGTCCCACTGAAAGGGAAAGGCTTAAAACAAGTAAACGGGAAAGAGTGCTCAAATAGATTATTCGCCACCACTCCTATCAAACGGCCTCTTGTAGCCAAAGGGGTAAGTGCGCAATCTCCCAAACTGCAGAAGGTTTATGAATATGACATCGAAACAAAGGCGGGTAAAACCTATATTGTAAATACAATCGAAGGAAAACAATAATACAGAAGAAGGGATAAATCTTTTCTCATGTTACATTATTTACAAACGATGTTACAACATCCGATTGTACTCCCGGAGCCTAATGAAAATATTCATTTTTTATTAGGTTATATTTAGGTTTTTAGTTTTCTTTGTACAACAAACAACGATCTATAACTATGAAAAATGTATTCACTTTTCTATTATTATTGTTTTCTTTGTTATGCAACGGACAATCTCCTAAGTTATTCACTACTGACAAAGAACTCTCCAGTAGTCTGATTAATCAAATATATCAAGACCGGAACGGCTTCATTTGGATTGCAACAGAAGATGGTCTGAACCGTTATGACGGTGCTAAATTTACCATATACAAACATGAACCCAATAATGAACATTCGTTAGCCCACAATTTTGTTCGTACTGTTTTTGAAGACAGCAAAGGTCATTTGCTTATCGGCACATATATAGGAATTCAAATGTATGATCCGGCCACGGACAATTTTACTCCACTTGCCAAATTGGAAGATACCGGAGAAACGCTTGAAAGCAACATTAATTCTTTCATAGAGCGAAAAAACGGAGAGATATGGGTATCCGGAAATGTGTTGTGCAAGCTGGACATCAAAGACCATCTGTTGACTGTCCGGAAAGTCGATATTGCAGTCACTTCACCCGGAAGCCTGTTTGAAGATAAAAAACAAAATGTATGGATGGCAAAAGGGGAAGAAGGAGTATATCAACTCACTCCCGACAATCAGCTTACGTTACACTTGTCTAAAGACAACGGATACGTCAAAAGTATATGTGAGGATCAACGAGGCAACATCTATGTAGGAAGTATACGAAAAGGACTATTCATTTACGATAAAGAACGTAAAACCTTTGTTCCAATCGATTTGAAAGAGAAAGGCGAGCTTCCTGTTTGTTTCCTTTATTCCGGGATACCCAATGAATTGTATATCGGCACTGACGGCAAGGGAGTAGTCATTTATAATATCCGAACACACGAAATCTCCGAATACAAGTTTGACAATAATTATTTCGATTCGGGGAACTCGAAAATACACTCCATCCTAAAGGACAATTCGGGTAACTTATGGTTAGCTGTTTATCAGAAAGGAGTTATATTAATCCCAGCCCGCACCAACAGCTTTAAGTATATCGGACATAAATCAACAGATAAAAATTGCATAGGCTCCTGTTGCATTACTTCGTTCTGCAAAGATAATAACGGGACTCTATGGGTGGGAACGGATAACGACGGTATTTATGCCCTTACAGAAAAATTGGAGCCGGCAAAACATTTCTCACACACCACCCATCCTCATTCAGTACCCTCAACTGTTATTAAATTGTATGAAGACTCCGAACACAATATGTGGATTGGTTCATTTATCAACGGTATGGGAAAGCTGAACAAACAGACAGGATTATGCGATTACCAGTACAAACTGGTAGATAAGAACAACAACTATATACAACGTGTATATGATTTCGCAGAAGATAAAAACAAGCGTCTTTGGATTGCGACAATGGGATTCGGTTTGTTCTACTATGACCTGAAAACGAAAGAATTTACATCCGTACAATCTCAGACATCTCTAATCAACGAATGGATAGGTTGCCTGCACTATTCCGATGATAATAAACTGTATGTCGGAACTTATGACGGCGTCAACTGTATAGACCTTGACAGTCCTGATTTTCAAAGTCATAAGATACTCTCACAAAATGTTATTTATTCAATCTTTGAAGATGCCGACGGAGTTGTCTGGTTGGGCAGTTCCGAAGGATTATCCGGTTGGAATAAAAAAACGAAAGAACTAACCACTTATACTACTGCAGACGGATTGCCCAGTAATACAATATATGCCATACAAGGAGACGGAAAAGATTTTCTTTGGATAAGCACCAATGCCGGAATTTCCCAATTCCAAAAGAAAAACAACAAATTTATCAATTATTATGTCAGCGACGGATTACAGGGAAATGAGTTCTACAAGAATGCCTCCTTCAAAGATAAACAAGGTATTATCTGGTTTGGCGGAATGAATGGTATCACCTATTTCAATCCGCAAGACATTATCAATCCGGCAAAAACATGGAATATCCGAATTACCGACTTTTTCCTGCATAACAATCCGGTTAGAAAAGGAATGAAATCCGGTATTCACAATATTATCAACTGCCCTGTATTCAACGCAAAAGAGTTTTATCTATCCCATAAAGACAATGTGTTCAGTATCGAGTTTGCCACTCTGGAATTAAATGCCCCCGAACACATCAACTACCTTTATTCTATCAACGATGAAAAATGGATTAGTTTGCCCAAAGGTGTAAACCGTATCTCATTCAGCAATCTGAAACCCGGTACCTATAACTTTAAAATCAGAGCAAAAGACAACACTGTGTATTCAAATATAAAAGAAATTACCATCTTTATATCTCCTGCATGGTATGCTTCATGGTGGGCCAAAGTTATCTACTCCTTATTATTACTGACCATTATATTTATCATTATTCTTCAGATCAGACATCGGTACAGAATGCATCAGGAAATGCTGCAACATATCCATACCGAACAAATCAATGAAGCAAAATTGCAGTTCTTTATCAACATCTCTCACGAGATACGCACTCCGATGTCTCTAATCATCAGTCCTCTACAGAAACTGATTAAGAATGAGGAGAACAATGAACGCCTGAAAATATATCATATTATCTACAGAAATGCGGAACGTATTCTGAATCTTGTCAATCAACTAATGGATATTCGGAAAATTGATAAAGGACAAATGTTCCTGATGTTCCGGGAGACCAATATTATTCCTTTTATAGAAGATTTATGTACAACTTTCGGTCAACAGGCAAATACAAAAAATATCCAGCTACAACTTCACAGTACGCTCCGGGAACTGAATGTATGGGTAGACACAGGTAATTTTGATAAGATTATCCTGAATATTCTGTCTAATGCCTTCAAGTTTACTCCTGAAAAAGGAAACATAGATATTACCATCCGTACTGGAGAAGATAATACACTGCCCGATCCCTTGAAACAATATGCCGAAATAATTATCGCGGATACCGGAACAGGCATCGATGAACAGGAAAAAGAACATATCTTCGAACGTTTCTATCAGATCCGTAACAGCCAACAGAATCCGAAAGGCGGAACAGGAATAGGATTACATCTTACTCGTTCATTAGTGGAATTACATCATGGAATTATCTATGTAGAAAATAATAAAGAACAACCGGGTTGCCGTTTTATTATCCGATTACCGTTGGGTAACAAGCATCTACGACCTGAAGAAGTTGACAACAATGAGCAAAAGGTAACAGTAGCCGTACCAACTGTTCCTGTCATCTCTCCCATTATAGAAAATGAGGAAGAAAAGAAAGTCAGGGTAAAAACTAAATATCGCGTATTAGTTGTAGAAGACGACGAAGAAATCCGAAATTATATAGCGAAGGAGTTCGGGGACAAATTTCATATCATGGAAAGCCGTAATGGTAAAGAAGCATTAGAGCAAATATTTAAAAAGGCTCCGGATTTAGTCATTAGTGACATCATGATGCCCGAAATGGACGGACTTACCTTATGCCGGAAGATCAAGCAGAATGTAAATCTCAACCATATCCCAGTCATTTTGCTTACTGCGAAAACGAGGGAAGAAGACAACCTGGAAGGTCTGAATACAGGAGCCGACGCCTATATCATGAAACCATTCAATATCGAAATTCTGCAAAAGACGGTAGAAAATCTGATTAATACACGGCAGCAGTTACGCAAAGTATTTACAGGACAGCAAAATCTGGAAAACAAGGTTCAGAAACTGGAAGTGAAATCACCCGATGAGAAATTGATGGAACGTATTATGAAAGTGATCAATGAAAACATCGGTAACCCTAACTTGACAATAGAGACAATCACCACCGAAGTAGGTATCAGCCGCGTACATCTTCACAGGAAACTCAAGGAGCTCACCAACCAGACAACCCGTGACTTTATACGTAATATACGTTTAAAAGAAGCCGCTCGTTTATTGTCCGAAAAACAGCATACCATATCCGAGATAGCCATGTTAACAGGATTCACTGATCCTAATAATTTCTCGACAACATTCAAAGAATTGTATGGAATGCCGCCTTCAATGTATATGAAAGAGCAGTTGAGTAAAAAAGAAGAGTAACCCAACTGCTCTCTAGCATGTTTATCTGTTAAACTTGTACCAATCAAAGTTAAACAGTTTGCAGCCTTTACGTCCTTTGAATACAAAATAAATATCTTGTATTCCTGTGACCGGTTTTACAATATCAGCCTGCAATGTTTTCCAGCATTCCCAACCTCCCGTTGAAGGAATAGTCAGTTCCGCAATTAATGGTCCGCTTATACTGTCTGTACGTACTTCAAGTGTTCCGCCACGAAGGGCACTGGCAACGGTAGCAGTGAACCGTTTGGGGGATTTATTGCCGAAATCCACTTCACGTACCTTTATATAATCTCCATTATGAATTTCAGATATATATATACCGGTTTTCACATTTGGTTCGGACTTCACACCTTCAGAAAAAGCGATTGTTTCAGCTTCCACCCTTTCGTAAGGATTGAGCGTACCTACCGGTGACACCCCTTCCCGGGTAGCATTAATAATCGGGAAAGTGCCGTCAGCGTTATACTTAAACTGCTCCACCGCCGCACTTCGCCCGAAACCTCCACCGCCCGGCAGCTTACCCGTATGATAGAAGAAATAAGAATTGCCTTTATAGTCTATCACTCCACAATGGTTAGTAAACGAGCCCGTATCTTGTAAAGGCATGATTTCTCCCATATACTTCCACGGACCAAGAGGTCCGCCACTCATGGAATAGGCAATATGTTCGGGGACACCTCCAGCAGCATAAAGAAGATAGTATTTTCCTTCCCGTTTATGAAGCCATGGACCTTCTGTATAAGTATCTTTATACTTAACACCTTTGACACGCTTTTCCGGATTAGGTGCACCAAAACTCTCAACAGTCTGTTCCAGTTTGCCCACTCCACCTTTCAAAGAAATCATATCTTCATTCAATTCTGCATAATAGATATTCGGATTTCCCCAATACAGATAAGCACGACCGTCATCATCAATGAAGACCGTAGGATCAATATAGTCCCAGCTTCCGTCATGAAGCGGTTTGCCGATGGCATCTTTAAAAGGACCGACAGGCGAATCGCCTACCGCCACACCGATTGCCATCGTATTGGAAAGTTTGGAATGCAGGCAGACATACCAATAAAACTTACCATTACGTTCGATGCACTGTGCTGCCCAGGCACGGTCGTCCGCCCAGTCGAATGATTCGATGGCAAGAGGAGAGCCGTGATCGGTCCAGTTCACCATATCTTTGGTAGAATACACGCGCCATTCCTGCATCCAGAAAAAATCAGCCTTATCTTCATCATGTCCCGTATAGACATACAATGTGCCATCATGCACCATAGGAGCAGGGTCTGACGTATAACAGGTTTGCACAAACGGATTTTGCGCTCCTGCCTCATGGGGTAGAGCACCTCCAAGCAGCAATAATGCCGCCACAAGTTTTGCTTTCAGATTCATATCATTTTCAATGTTTAAACAAGTGTGGAACAAACTCTTTCAGACAGCGTCTCCATGTGAGCCATTCGTGGCCGGTGCCTTGCGATTCATAATAAGCCACGTTGATGCCCAGTTTGCGGAGAGACTCCACCAACTGCTTCGTGCCCATCTGTTCGTCCGTGCCGCAGCCGAGGAAGAGATAATGCACTTTCTTGTTGAACTTACCTGCATCGGCAAACACACCGTCGAAGCACGTTTTCACGTCCAGCCCGAAAATCGCCCCGCTGAACCCGCCAATGTAGGAGAACATGTCGAGACGCGGCAACGCTGTTTGGAACGTCTGGTGTCCTCCCCACGACAAGCCTGCCATTGCACGGTGTTCGCGGTCGGTCTTGGTGCGGAATGTACGGTCTATCATCGGAATGAGGTCTTTCAAAATGACATCATAGAAAGAAGCGCCGTAAAGCGCACGCTCTTCGTTCACATCTTTCCCCGGACGCGGCACGAAGGGAGTCTCCACATCTCCGCTATCCATCACCACGAGCATGGGCACGCACTTGCCGGTGGCTATCAGGTTGTCCATGATGTAGTGCATATATCCCTGGGTGCTCCAGCCGGTTTCATCTTCTCCCATGCCGTGCTGCAAGTAGAGCACCGGATAGCGTTTTTTGGGGTGAGACTCATACTCTGCCGGTGTGTACACCATGCAACGACGAAACTCTTTCTTCGCTTCCGAATAATAGGTGCAGGAGCGCACTTGCCCATGCGACACTTGCTGCGGGCGATAGTAATCGCCCTCTGCCCCTTCGGGTATCTCGATGCCGCTCGCCATGCGGCAACAACCGAAGAAGGTGCACGAAGAGGGATCTACCACCCTGAATCCGTCTACCAACAGGAAATAATAGTGGAATCCCACCGGCAGCGGGTCGGTCTTCACGCTCCACCAGCCGTGCTCGTCCATGGCCATCTCATACTTCTTGCCGCAAACATCTGCCTGCAAGCGTTTCACATCGGGAGCGTAGCAACGGAAATAAGCACGGTTGTCCTTGTCGATACGAGGGAAGTCGCTGCCGTGCATATTGGTGGGGGCTGCCACTGTGTGCTTCCACACATCATCGGGCGAAGGAAGTTCAATGCCCATCAGGTGGAGTGCCTGTGCCGCATAGCGGCGTCCCAGCACCCGGTAACCGGCAGCATCGAAGTGAAGATGGTCGGGAGCGCAGCTCAACCCCTTGGAGGAGACAATAGCGCAGTTCTTTATCACCTGCGGCAGCATAGCAATTACCTCGTTCATGCCTGCACAAACACCACCGTGGTCGGCATTCACCACTTCACCGGCAATCAGGGGCACCTCGTCAGCCTGCAGATGAAGGTCAGCAAGCAGGTTGTCGTATACGCTCTTCACCTTTTGGGACCACTCCTTGTCACCGGTGTTCGACTCGCCCTGATGTAGAAGTATCCCTTTTATCACACCGCTTTTCTGTGCAATGCGTGCCATCTCCACCAAACGGGTATACGGGTCGTTGTCATACTCTTTCAGCGTATTCACCATCCAGTCGGGAGCTGTTTTGATATACTCCTCGCATTTGTCTTTCTGGAAAAGCTCGATCCGGCACCCGCCTATCGCCACGTGCACCACTCCGATGCGCACATGCGGGGGCAAGTTTTCTACCAAGGTCCGTCCGAAATAATCAGCCGGTGTCAGCCCGGTGTTCGGACGGCACAGCGGAGCGCGGGCGGGATACCATTCGCCTTTCACGCGTCCCAACTCTTTATTGTCTACCGCCGCCAACACTTGGAAGCGTGCATCCACCAGCGTATCTTGTGCTTCATAGCGGGCATTGCCTTCCATGTTAGACTGCCCTAGGCACAGATAAATGTAAAAGTTTGCATCCTGTGCAACCGCGCAAAGGCTTGCACACAACAAACAACTCAACAATAATAACTTCTTCATTTACTATCTTTCTATATTATATTTATTCCAACTTCATGCTGCTTATCACAATCGGCTTGCCACCAGTCGACCAGAACCCGACAATGTAGAGGTGCGACGGGTCTACCCTATTGCCGTCAGTATCTTTCATCTGCTGCAAATCTACCACCACTCTGCGTGTCTGTCCGAAATCGTAGGTGGCGGGCTTCGTCCAGTAGTCGTTCTTGTCAAAAAGGCGGAAAGAGACACCGCACTCGTTGTCGTTGCCCAATTCCACGGTCAGCCTCCGGTAGCCCGACAAGTCAAGTCCGCCGGGGTATTTCCATCCGCCAAAGCCATATTTGCCTGTCACCAAGATGCGGGTCGTTTCGTCAAAGGTGCCTTCTTCCCATATCGAAGGGTCAAACACGTCTTCCGTCAGCACAAAAGGCGAAACCACCGTCACCTGCAATGTCTGTTGCATGCTGTTTCCCGCTGCTGTGCGGTAAGTCACCGTTACCGTAGCATTGCCTGGTACCACTGCCACCAGTTTGCCAGTCGGCTCCACCTTCAGCACTTGTTCGTCCGAGCTATTGATAGTCGCCTCGGCAGTCACCATTCGCGAGGTGCCATCTTTATACACCGCCTTCACTTTCAGGTAGTGCACTCCTCCCATCTGCAACGAGCGTGTCGCCTGCTCGCCCATCAGTTCCAGTCTCTCGGGCTCGCCATTGACGGTCACTCCCTCGGCATACTCCTTGAACCAATGATACATTGCCCACGGACAGGCTTCGGGATCGTTGAGGAACGTATAGTTGCCCTCTGTACCCGGCACGTCCTTAAACGCTGCCAGCTCGTGGCTTCTTGTAGTGAAAAAGAGCCACGACACATTTCCCGCATTGTCGGCTATATATTTGAAGTTGGCGCCGAAGCCCTTGCCACCGGCTTCGCCTGTGATGCTTTTTCCCCAAGTGGCATCGTATTTCAAAGGTGCCCAGTCTATTTCCGTCACCATGATGGGGGCAATCGCCGCCACCGGACCTACTTGCGTATCCCATCCGCGCTGGAAGGGCTCGTAGCCGCCACCGGTGGAAGAGCCGATTCCCTCGCCACTGTCTTTTTCGGCATCGCTGCCATACCATCCGGGATAGCAGTGCACGGCAAAGCCGATGTTATCGCCCTCGATGCGGTGGGTGGCATACCCGGCATACTGCGACTGGTAGGCCAAGCCTGGCACCCAAATGATATTACGGCAATGGCTCCTTATCTTGTCTACAATGGACTGGAAGTAAATCTTTGCATTGGCAAAGCAGGCATCGGAGGTGCTACCATAGGCGCCGTCGGTCCCTTTGATGTTGACCGGTTCATTGGCAAGTTCGAACATGATGTCCGTATTGTTCTTCACTTTAGGATGTTGCGAAACGATGTCCCACACGTTAAGCAGGAACTGCTGATAGCTATCGCCCACCTCTATTCCCTGATAAGGAGCTTCGTTGGGGCATACCCCGGGCGGGCGCATCACCACATACATTCCCTTAGATACAAAATACTCCGCCATCGGCACAAACAGTTCGTCGAGATACTTGCGGAAACGGGTCTCGGAAAAGCGTTCGTGCCCTTCGTATCGTACAAACGGCTTTGAAGTATCATCGCTCCAATAAGGGTCGAGATGCATCCGCACGAAGTTGAACTTCCATCCGGCAGCCACAATTCCGTCTACCATACGTTTGTTATAGCTGAGACACGACTGCACGTCATAGTTAGTCCATGCGTTATCGTTAAAAAAGGGGCTGTAGGTCTGTGTAAATCCATGAAGATTGACCGTCTCGCCCTTTTCGTTTTTAAGGTAGCGCCCCTCTACGTGCAACACCGGCAACTGATGATAGTCTTTCTCCGGAGCCGGTTCGTCCTTAGGTGTTTCCGGTTCGGCAGGAATCTCCGGTTGTATAGGAAGAGAGCTTTCGTCTGAGCAAGACGCCAAAGTCATGCCTATCCACACCAGCAAATAAATTATCTTTTTCATAATGATGTTGATGTTACATAATAGTTGTTGCAAAAATAACAATACTACCAATAGCGATAAAAACTATAGTTGTAAATACCGTCACCACTGATAGTTCCTTCATACAATTTATAGCCTTTTATATCACCATGATAAAAAACTAACGGAGAGCCGTTATAATCCATTTCGTAAGTTCCTTTCGTTTCCCCTTTAGGAATAGTGATTGATGCACTACTCTCATACTTTCCACCATCATTGTATGCTTCGTATGGGATTCTGCAACTTATATCTTTTTTTACGGGATAAGTTGTCGTGGCAGTAAAAATAGGATGATTGGAATACAGTTCTTTCATTGAAATCATTATGCGATTATCAATTCCATTTTGAGTAATACCAACTGTTAATGTTTTATTAGATCCCGGCTGTTTCAATACAATTTTTCCACTTCTGAGAGAGGAAGTATTGTCCTGGGCTACTACCGATAGAACATATATATCATAATACTGAAAACATATAAGATAATCCAACCATGAAGGACCACTCACTATTTCAGGTTGCAATAATGTTTTTGTTCCATTAACCTCTACATAGGAACATAAAGTTCTACTAAGAGGTTGTGAGTCATCCTTCGGACTAATAACAAAGTCCTCCACTACATCCGAATCTGAAGCCCCAAAACAATATGTACTATCCGAATTTGCAGCCCTTGTAACTATATCTCCTACTTTATCTATATCAAACAGAATTTCATTACTACAGCTACACCAAATAATCAAACTTAAAATAAATAATATGTTTTTCATTATTATCCGACTTTTATTGAAACAATAAAGGCAGCGGATTCATGTTATATGCCCCGCTGCCTTTTCTTATCAATCTCTATTATTTACCAGCCAATCCGTCAGCAAAACCGGCATAAGTATGCTTACGGTTGTAGTTGGAATCCCATAAACCTACAGGTTCACCGCCACGCCAGTTAGAATCACCGGGGGCACCGGGAGCATCGGTAGCACACCACTGCGTGATGCCGTATTGCTGTGCCACAGGAATAATCTCGAAGTATTTCTTCACGATAAACTTATAATATTCAGCCATCGCTTTATGTTGTTCTTCTGTCATATCCTTTGTCAACACCGTAGTGCCGCTTTCATCCACATATCCCATATCCAGCTCAGATACTTTCACGAGTTTGCCACTCTTGGCTAAGATTTCAAACATTTTCACTACATGTTCTTCTTGCTTCTGCTGGTCAGCAGCATTGGCGCGATAAGCCACGTGCATCTGTGTACCGATACCGTCAATCTTTGTCACACCGTCAGATTCCCACTTCTCTATCCAGTGTACCAAGCTCTTGGCTTTCTGATTGTTATCCCAAGTGGATTCCAGATTGTAATCGTTGATGAAAAGTTTGAGAGGTTTAACACCACCGTTTTCTGCATAATATTTACGGGCGGCAGCTACAACAATACGAACATAATCTTCACTACCCAAGTAATCTTGCCAGTAGAAATTATTGGCAGCGTCAGCACCGGCATTAGATGCAGATTGCAAGACATAGAAACCTTCACCGTCGTTGCCACCACCTGAAATAGCTTCGTTCACTACATCCCAAGTAGTCACGTAACCACCAGTAGCTTTCATCATTCCTTCAATCCAATTGTTCATTGCCCGAGTAAGCGCTTCTTTTTTCTCTTCGGGAGTAAGAGGAATAGTGTTACCTTTAGTAACTATTTGCAATTTGATATTATCAAAATAATATTTATTAGCAGGTGCATTGGGCGCGCCTACATCCAAGTTCCATGCAAAAGTCTGCATGTTTCCCTCAGGAGAAAGGGTAGTGTTAATAGTAATAGTTTTTTCAAAGTGTTGCCATTCCGTAGTGAAACTAACAGCACACCCACCATCATAATGAATATAAGCTCCAGGGGCAGCATGAGCCTGAGACTCAGAATTATTGGATGTATCTGCACGATAATCGAAAGAGATACGTACAACATCATTTTCCACCAACGGACGGTCAGCATACAAAAAGAATTGAGTATCCCAACTGTTTGTTCCTCCACCAGCAGAAGTAACAACGAAAGCACGACTACCGTCTTTACCTACTCCATCAACAATATCGCAAGCAGCATTAGCTCCTCCCACATGAGTAGAAACAAAATTGGTAGTTTCACTGCCTTGCGCATCACCATTAGTAATGATGTCAGTTAAAATCTCTACTGCCGCATCTCCCGGTGTAGGTATAATTGAATAAGAATGCGCATGCCAACTTGGTTTAGACCAATTAGAAGGCAGATTTCCTTCTTCAAAAGTTCCGTTCTTTATCATATTTTGCTCAGAACCTTTTTCAACCAGCACCATGTCATCAAACCAAAGATCTCCTCCAAACTGTCCGAAATTGAATAACAAACGAGAACAATCACTATTAGGTGTAAATTCAATGCTTATTGTGCTCCATGTAGTTCCTGCTGAAATCTGTGGTATGCCATAATGTGTATTACCAGCATTCGGTGTTTCTATCCAAAGCGGAAATGTCACAGCTGATGAAGCCTTGGTTCTCATAGAGAATACATAAGATTTCCCTTGTAAAAGAGGAGATTCCAAATCATAGTAATTTTGCCAATCCCATGGATTCGCCTTCGCTTCAGAAGTATTGATATGCAAACAATTTCCTTCTCCTACAGAGGGCGGCAATTCTTTGTCTTTAATCAAAGAATTCAAATACTTATTATTCTGCTGTGCATGCCAAGCCAATGTATGTCCATATATAGTAATTCCGGCAGCTTGGGCGGCAGTGACAAATTTATCCACAGTTTCGAAATTCATCTCCCCTTTATCGTTCACACACGAAGCATATTTCATCGCATTGCCTGCGGTCACTTCGTCGAAGTTGGCTTCCGCTAAACGAAATACCAATCCTCCTTCGATAAATTCGTTGGCTGCCAACGCTAATCCCAATTTAAAATCGGGATTAGCTGCACGGTCTATGTACGATTTCAGCGGGGCATAATCATTCAGATACTCGTATTGCGCTATCGACTCCGGTTTTGTCACCGTGACATCGGCAATCTCGGTATCCACGCAAGAAGCCAGCAAAGCTGCTACCAGCGTGCCCCATACCATATTATTTTTTCTATTCATCTTCATGTAGTTTTCTTAAATTGTTTAGATTGCGGTTCACTTCAACTTCACGTTAAAAGTTTCAAATTTGCTCTGTCTGTCGCGTGACACCAGCGCGTCCGTGCTGCTACATTTGGCAGTGCCCGTTTCACCGGTCACAGCATTCAACACATAAGGCGCATAAGTCACTTCATAGGTCAGTTCGAACAGGTCGCGGTCTTTGTCGCCCCACGCTTTCTTGGCACCATGATAGGTCCACTTGCCCGAACCGCTTGCCTGAGCCCCCGGTGTGTCGGTAGTGATGGAGCAATTGCCGTTGTCGTCAACCGTTATCACCAAGTCCATTGTCAACGTTTGCTTGGAAGATTCGCCTTTCTCATTCACCACATCCACCGAAAGCGAAAGAGGATAACGCACTTTGTTGAGGGCAATAGTTCCCAATGTACGTTGGTCTGCTTTCTCTATATTCTGCGGGTTACGGTTGAGCGTAGAAGTGTTGCCATTGATGTCGAGCTGGTCTGTGCCACGACTCAACCAAACGCCCTCATACTTGTTTTTGTAGGTCACCCCATAAAGCGCATAGTCTTTGGGAAGCACGTCCCAGTCTGCCACATTCAAGCGATTGGGAGACTCAACTTTAGGTTTGCCCGCCAAGATAGAGTCTGAAGCCTGTGCTAACCGTACCGGAATGACATAGGTGAGTTCGGGCGTGAGAGGATCATTGAAGAAAGCATCGGTCAACTGTATGTCCATACGTCCATAAATGTCTCCTTTGGGAAATACCACCTGTTCCGAAGAATAAGTATAATATTCCTTAGGCATAGGAAGTATCGGCTTGCCATTGTCGAAATAAGCATTGGTACACAAACTTTCATCGATAACAATCTGTGCTGTGCGCTCTTTGCGGTTTGACCACACACCGCCCAATGTAGCGATGATCTGCATCCGATATTCATTGTCTTGTTCGGTAGGATATACATCTTCGCCCAATGTGATGGTGCGTATAGGAGTCTGAGTAGCAAAACTGATGGTCTGATATTCGTAATCGTCGAATTCTTTGTCTCCGTTTTCACAGCCGGCAAACAACAAGCCAAGGACCATGCATTTCATTATTGTCTTATTCATAATCATTGTATGCTTTAGCATTTTATTAAATTTACACTATCGGTTTACCAACCCTGATTCTGTTTCAGTTCGTCATACTTAAGAACTTCCGAATAAGGAATAGGACCGTAATACATATACTCACTGAACGAGCGTTTGTCTACCTCCATCGGAGTATAACGGGTTCCACTGATATTCATCCCTTTAGCGGTTTCGGTCAGATTGCTCTTCCAGCGGCGCAAATCCCAGAAACGGAAACCTTCGAAACAAAGTTCGATGCGACGTTCGTTGCGGATGAGTTCCGCCATCTTTGCCTGATCGTTCTTGATGGATTCCAAGTAAGCATCACCATTGTCGCGACCGATGCCGGCACGGTGGCGCAACTTTTTCACCACATCATAAGCAGAATAGCCGTTGCCTCCTTTATCTTGCGGACCGTACGCCTGATTTGCCGCCTCGGCATACGCCAAGAATATCTCGGTATAGCGGATGCGCGGTGTGTAATGATACTGGTCAGCTTTCGCATTCGGGTCGAGGCTGATGTCCTGACGCAACAGTTTGCGCAGATAGTATCCGGTACGGGTAGAACGTCCTACCACCTTGTTCAGTGCATCATTGGTAGTTCCGTCGGCTGCCGTAAAGATTTCCTTATTCGTATTGCCTGCCTTACAACCATTATAAAGAATGTATGCTTCCAAGCGCGGGTCACGGTTGGCGTACGGAAGATTTTCATCATATTCGCCGGACAGATGAGACACCGGATAACCGTTCAGCATCGGGAATGCATCCACCAGATTTTGAGTTGGGTTGATACGTCCGTTACCGTAGAGTGTGGGCGGGAAGTTATCTTCTTCGAGCGAGAGGGATTTGGCACGTTCACCACGCCACAGAATTTCAGCAGGTGATTCGGTTGGGCTAAGTTTTTCAATATCATCTACATTGCAATACCATGTCCATCCGGTAGGATCCATACCGTCTACCCCTCCGATATGATTCAGCACCTTTGCAGCACTAGCAGCAGCCGTTTTCCAATCAACGCCTGACTGGTCACTATATGCCGGACTGGCAGCGAGCAAATCCGCTTTTGCCACAAACGCTTCCACCACCTTTCCGGACATACGTCCGATAAAGTTTGCGCCAAACACACGGGTGACTTTGCCTTGGTCTGCTCCTGCATATTTAGCAGACAAGCGTTGCATTTCCGCTGCGTCACCATATTCCCAAGGCAATCCTTCGAGTGCCAACCGGGCGTCTTCTTTCAACGCCTTCATGCAATCTACAAATGTGCTGCGGGGCACATTGAAATTGGATCCGGCTGCTTCCGGTTCGGTCAGGATGGGCACCCCCATCAACACACCGTCTTCGGTATAGCCCGCATGGGCTTCGAGGAGGTAATACATATACATGGCACGCAAGCCATAGGCTTCCGCTTTCTCACGGTCGCAGAACATCTGCGCCACCACTTCGTCTTTCGCCCATTTCACCTTGTCGGCATTGGCAAGGAAAAGATTGATGTACTGTATGGCGGAACGGCAGGAAGTCCAACGGTCGGCAGGATTGTTGTTTGCCGTCCACATGCCGGAGGCTATTTTACGCCAGCTGTTTTCCGCATCATTGCTCACAGCGTCATCGGTAGCCACGTCGTTGAAAGAATAGCCTGCGCAGGGTATGCGTGTATAGGCATTTGCCAGTATTCCTTCGGCATATTGCGAATTCTCGTACATATATTCCAGTCCGAGGTTGTTCTCGATAGCCGGTTCGAACAAGTCATCGCATCCGGTCAGACAAGCGGCAAAGGCACATATTGTTATAATTTTCTTCATGACTTATTTATTCTATATTTTTATATTCTACAACGAGAGACCCATCAAAAGTCTACCTTTACACCCAGTGCGTACGAACGGCATTGGGGAGAAGTCCCTACATTCATCTCCATATATTTACGCTCCTTCGCCAAGGTCAACAGGCTTGTTCCGTTGGCATAGATTTGTAAACCTTTCACAAGTTTGCCTTTCAGCATAGCAGCCGGGAAGTCGTAAGACAATTGAACACGGTTCAAATCGAAACGTGAAGTGTCGTACAACCAGAAGTCGGAAGCCACAAAGTTCAGGTCGCCACCTTGTGTTGTGAGACGCGGGTATGTGGCGATATCTGCCGTCTCTTCCGTCCAGCGTCCGCGAACCACTTCAGAATATTTGCGATCGCCATACACGTGCATATAACTATTATTCTTCAGTCCTTTGCCACCAAACGATCCGGTGCCTGCCACAAACAATGTGAAGCCTTTGTACTTGGCAGTCAGGTTGAGACCCATCACCCAGGAAGCACCCCACTTGCCCAATACCACCTGGTCTTGCTCATTGATGACACCGTCGTTGTTTTGGTCTACATACTTCAAATCACCGGGTTTGGTATTAGCATTCACCTTTGCCGAGCTTTCCACATCGGCAGCGTCTTTGAAGAATCCGATGCATTGATATCCGCGCAAAGCATCAATCGCCTCACCTTCGGCTTTCAGCCAGTCATATTTCACATTCTCGTCCCATTTGGTGTTCTTGGAGGTGTAGTACATACCCACAAGCCCCACATTCCATTCAAAGTCACCGTGCTTTTTGCCCACATTTACACTCAAGTCCACACCCGTACGACGTTGGTTGTTCATGTTAATATAAGGACGCATATCGGACTTCGGATAATAAGTCTGGAAATAAGACGGATAATTTTGGGGCTGCGCCAGCAATCCTTCGGTATTGGTTACGAAGTAATTGGCATTGAGTCTCACCAATCCCTTCCAAAGAGAAGCGTCCAATCCTACCGTAAATTCCTTACGCTTGATGTAGCCGAGGTCGGGGTTTCCACCTTGCAGGAAGTCGGTGGTCTGCATCGAGTTGTTTACCTCGCTCCATCCCCACCACGTACCTGCCTGTGTAAACTTGGTAGCATACATGTAGTAATCACTGATATCCAAATCCTGATTGAGCACACTATAGCCTGCCATCAGTTTCAGGTTATCGAGCCAATCGGCATCTTTGAGGAAACCCTCTTCGGAAAGACGCCATCCCAACGTAAACGAAGGCGAAAGCCCTATCCGGTTGCCTTCGGGCAATTTGGCGGAATGAACCGCTGCCATGCTGAAATCGGCGTAATACTTACCGGCATAGTTATAATCGAGTTGCAAACCCAAGTTGGAATTGCTAGTGCGATGGTAGGTACCCGAATAGGTCTGCTGGCTGCCTTGAGCCAACAACAATGCATTCACATGATGATTGTCGGCAAAAGTGTTCTGATAGCCGAACTGTGCAGAGAAATAAATGGTCTGATACGCCGTACTGCCCGATACGTTTTGCGTACCGGTATGCTTGTCCATATTGTACTTAGTCAATGAAGTAATACGGTCGCCTCCGAAAGCATTGTTCCAAGAGGCTTCATACACTGCATAGTCGTCGTCGATAGAAGTGATGTAAGAAGTTCCGTAGTCTACGGAGAACTGTGTACGGAATGACAATCCTTTCAGTACTTTATACAAATCGAGGTTGATTCCCGCATCAAACTGGAAACGACGTGAAGTAGCTTTCTGATAACCGGACGCATACATGGCAGCAAAAGGATTAGTCATGTTCAACTGCGTACCTCCCAATAGATATTTGCCGTCAATAAGGTAATTGCTATTATTGATCAACGTCCACGAAGCAGCATCGTTTTTATCGACAAACTCAATGGGAATGAAAGGTACAAGAGGCGCCGAACCGGGAGCAGTCGGACGTAACGTAGCCGAGTTAGCCCAGTAGTCTGCCTTATCGTGACGGGAATCGTAGAAGATAGCATTTGCATTTACCCAACCGCTGATCCAATCGTTCATACGCAAATCCACATTACCGCGGATATTCAGGCGCGAATTGCGGTTGTTCTTACTTTCACCGAAGTTGAGCAAGTCGTTGGAACTCTCGTAACCGATGTTCGTATAGAAGTTGGCGTAGCGTCCGCCGCCCGAAAACTCGGCCACTCCGTTATAGTCCTGACTTGTCTTCCGAATATAGTCATCGGAAAAGAAGTTGATGTTCGGATAACGGTAAGGGTTACTTCCGCTTGCATAGTTGTAAATCTGCTCATCCGAGAAAGCGGGATCCAACCCGTCGTTACGCAACGCCTCGTTATACAACGTCATGTATTCGGCAGAAGCCAGATATTTAGGATAGCTTTTAGGCACATTGATACCGGCATTGGCACGCGCACTCACCCGCAAGTCTTTATCGCATCCGCGCTTCGTGGTGATAAGAATGACTCCCTTCGCACCACGGCTGCCGTAAAGCACCACGGCTTGCGCTGCTTTGAGGAATGTGATTTGGGCTATTTCGGTAGGACGAATGTTGTTTGCCTCACGAGGGACTCCGTCTACCAATACCAACGCTTCGCCCATGTTCCATAATTGTCCGTTGTAACCTCCCACTAAAGATTGCATATTGTCGAGACTGTACAGCGAATAACTTTTATTAGTCAGTTCCTCTACATTGACGGACGAGACACCACCCATCAAATCCGCCCGGTCCACTGTGCGGAAAGCCACATTCACTTTCTGAGCCAATGTATCAGTCTTCTCCACATCCGTCTGAGCCATCAGCCCGGCAGAAGCAAACAATAGTCCGGCGCTAAGAATTATATTTTTATGAATTTGTTTCATGATATTCTATTTCGTTTAATAAGTCACTTGTTTACCATCCCGGATTCTGATAGAACTCCGGATACAAGGTCACGTCAGACAATTTCAGAGGCAACCAGTAATGCTTCTCCGTGAAATTACGCGTCACGATTACCCGATATGTATAGCCGCTTACAGCTGTTTCCTGAGGGTTCTCGGCAAGGTCGCCTACCCGTTGGAAATCGACAGCAGTCTTTTCGGTATAAGGTTTCTTGTCGATAAGCAACCAGCGACGCAAGTCAGTGAAACGGTGTCCTTCGTATGCAAGTTCTACCGCACGTTCGCGGCGAATCTCACTGTTGAACAGATCGATTGAACCGGTATATTTGGCATTGACACCTTCTACTCTCGCACGTTTGCGGATGGTGTTGACTGCGGCCAGTGCCGTAAGTGTACAGTTGGTTGACTTTCCTGTAGACGAGCCGGTAGCATTTGCCGCAGCTTCAGCATACATCAGATAAATGTCTGCCAGACGCATATAGCTGCAATAGATATGCATCTGCGGACTCCATCCCCAGCCATCATCCCATTTATTGGCTGTCACCGGAATAAACTTGCCAAGCAGGAATCCGGTACGGCTTCCGAACTGGTCGTCACGGGCGTTTCCGCCTGTGTAGAGGGATGCAACGGCTAAGTCACCGACCTCCTCCGAATCTTTTTTTGCATCAGATACCATAGGCGAACCGTCGAAGCGAATATCATGATAGAAACGTGGGTCGCGTCCTTTCCAAGGATGAGTCTTGTCCCACTTGGATTCCTGGTCGTCGAGCGGCAATCCATTTGCCATACCGTAATAGTGTACATAGTTGGCTGTGGGCGAGAGTTGCGGATTGTTATCTTTCTTATAGCTGGCAGGCACAAACTGAAGAGCTAAACCAAAAGTTGAGTTTTGCCAGCCATCTGCCACCAATCCTCTGAACAATGCTTCTGTAGAACCCGGCATTTGGGCATTCTTTCCGTATGTGTAGAAGAGGTCGGAATAGTCCTCAAAGTCCACCAAGCTATATTGCGTCTGTCGGTTCTCTACCAGCGTAAGCAACTCCCCGAACGCTTCGGCAGCCTTCCGGCAATATTCCTGATTGTAGGATTCGCTTCCTGTGGACACCTTGTTCATCAACGGACTTCCTGCCCACAGGTAGTTTTTACCTAAATAGCCCAGTGCCATGATTTTGTTGATGCGCAGTTGGTTGTATCCTTTCGTGCTCGGGCTGATAGATGTCTTGTCCCAATCAATAGGCAGCAGATCGGCAGCCATCCGGAAATCATCGGCAGCCTTGTCGGCACATTCGTGATAGCTGAGTCGCGGCTCGTTGAATGTTTCGTTGGGAGGCAACACCTTATCTATATAAGGCAATCCGCCGAAATATTGTATCAGCATGAAATGAAACCACCCGCGGAAGAAATAAAGCTGTCCGGCAATGGCGTTCTTCTGTTCCTGCGTTGCATCGGTAAGCAGGTCCAGATTTGCTAATCCCGTATTACATTTACGGATTCCGTACCAAGAAGCGGGCCACAAGTCGCGGTTCCATCTGAATCCGTCGTTCGGAGTAGTAAAGTCCAGATTCAGAGTTTTGCAATCCATAAATCCGGCCCCCCAGCCGTCGTGTTCAGCCTGCCACCCCCAAAAGTCGCCTTGGTCCACTTTATAGCCCATGTGATAATTGCAGTCTACACCAATCACTTCGTCTTCACCCCAGTTCCAAGAGTTTGACCAGTATTGTTTGGCCATGTCGGGAATACAAGCATAAAGCTCTTCTACAAATCCCTGAAAATTGTGGAAGTCCTTAAAGGCATTTTCCGGAGTGACATCCGATTCGGGTGCCTTGTCCAGATAGTCGGTACACGAAGCAGTCGTACCCGTCAATCCGAGACTCAAACAAGCCATTACAGCATATTTTATAATGTATTTTTTCATAATTCGATGATGTTTTAAAGGTCAAATTTAATACCCAGATTGAAACGACGTACAGTAGGATAAGCACCTTGCGAAGCCAATCCCGTACCTGCAAAGTTCGATTCGCGGTCATCCGGCATACGCGACCATACCCAAAGGTTGTTTCCGTTCAGGAATATTTTAAATCTGTTCAATCCAATTTTCTTTACCCAAGGTTGTGTAAAAGTGTAAGCCACTTCAGCATTCTTCAGACGAATAAACGAACCGTCGTAATGGAAGCGAGTACCTTCATAATAACTCGGAGTAGAATTGATACGAGGCATGGGAGCATCTGCATCAAAACGATCTTTCGACCAGAATACTCCTTCGTCGAATACAGTATTCACGTTATTGTGCAAGGAAGTAAAACCCACATAACGGTTGACGTTGGTCACTCCATAGAACTGTACAAAGCAGCTGAATCCCTTGTAATCGAATCCGATAGTAGCGTTGTACGTATTTTCGGGAGTACCCGTATAGCCGTAAGGAGCGCTGTCGTTGGCATCTATCACGCCATCACCATTATAGTCCATAGTGATATACTGTCCGGGCAATTTCTGATCGTTCATCGTATTGTGTGTAGGCATGGCGAATACTTCGTCCCACGTGTTGGCAAATCCTGCCGTAAGATGAGCGTGGTCTTGTCCGATGGCAAATCCTTCCGACTTCTGGTATGCGGGACGCAACACAGGGTCATCGTATTTGAGAATCTTGTTTTCAGCATGAGTCATATTGAAGTTACCCCACAGACGAAGACCGTTGTTCAATGTTTTATTTACACGAAGTTCCAATTCGTATCCTTTCGTACGCACGCGTCCTAAGTTGGCAGCCGGGGCGGAAATTCCTAAATAACCGGGAGTGGCACGTTTGTCGCCGGCTACAAGAATGTCCGAACGCTTGTCATAGAAAAATTCCAAACTACCGGCAAGCAAACCATCGAAGAAAGCGTAATCAACACCGATATTCTGCTTCAAAGCTGTTTCCCAATGTACATCGGGATTACCTACCGTAGCTTCCTTGTACCAAGTGTAAGGAGACTCGGTTCGATTGTTCAAACCGTGGAAAGACTTACCTCCGTAAGCCCACTGTGTAGCATATAGAAAACGAATACCAAGATTATCGTCACCTACCTCACCGATAGAATAACGTACTTTCAACATATCTACCCACTTACGGAGAGGCTTGAAGAATTTTTCTTCGCTTATCATCCAGCCCAACGCACCTGAGTTAAACAACTCGAAACGATAGTCGGGACTAAACTTCTCGGAACCGTTGTATGCACCGTTGTATTCCAAGAAATAACGGTTGCCATAACTATAAGTGGCGCGGAACGCCCAGTCTTCACGATAGTGAGGGAATTCGCTACCAGTGCTTCGTTCGGTACGGTTGAACACTCCCATGGCGCTGACATCGTGGTCACCGAACTTGCCGCTCCATGACAATTGTCCTTGATAAAAAAGATTGCGTTGAGTAGACCAGTCCCGCACAGCACCACCTGCTGTAGACCACAAGATACCTTCCTGAAAATCGAGTCCGGTTTTAGAGTCGGTTTGCGCGTTGCTATAATGCACCTCGCCTGTTTCCGGATCTATCCATTTGGTCTGCGTCCCGTGATTCAAGTCATTGACACCACGACCGGCTTCCACAAACACGTTGTCCCACGAAATCATGGCACTTGCACGTAATCCTTTTACGAGGAAACTCAAATCCTGTTCCAATACAAAGTCAGTATTGACGCGGGTAGTAGTAAGCATTTCATAGCCTGCATTGGCGAGATTCAACACAGAGTTCGGCGCACCTTGCGAATTGGGCTTGTAGTATCCCCACGTACCGTCGGAATAACGGGGCAAGAAAGCGTCTGACGGAGAACTGTAGGCAGCCTGCCACAACTGCGAGGCACCAAATGAATCGTCGGCAACTCCCCACGGTGATTTCTTCACACCGTAAGAACCGAAAATATTGGCTTTCAATACGGTAGTTTTGGTAATCTTGAAGTCCAAATTACTACGTGCATTAATACGGTTGAATCCGTAACCTGCCTGATAACCACGGTTATTGTCCCATTCGCGGAACAAGTCACCTTCATGCAGAAAGTCTACCGCAGCGAAATATTTGACGTGGCGTGTACCACCCGACAGGTTGATGCTCGGATTGTATGACATGGCATAATCTTTGAAAAGCTCTTTCTGCCAGTCAACGTTCGGATAACGTTCGGCCTCTTCCAAATTAGCAGGATGGCGATATTTGTCAATCGTCTCCATCGGCAATATTTTATTCCAAGAAGCAGGATTCAAGCCTAACTCATATTCGGCAGCCTGATTACGCACATACAACGCATCCGCCGACTCCATTCTTCCCGGCAGAGCAGAAACCACTTTAGCCGTCATGTTCATACTTACGTCAATCTTGGCCCGACCTTCGTTACCGCGCTTAGTGGTTACAAGAATGACACCATTGGCACCCTTCACACCATAAACAGCAGTTGCCGACGCATCCTTCAATACAGATATAGACTGTACAGAACTCATGTCCACACTGCTCATCGGACGTTCGATACCGTCCACAAGGATAAGCGGTTCGCTATTATTCCACGAGCTAACGCTACGAATTACAATTTTCGGGTCTTCGTCACCCGGCATACCAGTAGAGGCAGAAGTCACCACACCCGGCAAATTACCCGTCAATGCCGCACCCACATTCGACACACCACCTGCACGCTGTAATGTCTCACCAGTGGTTTGTGCAATAGCACCTACCACAGACGCTTTCTTTTGTTGTCCGTAACCCACCACAACCACTTCTTCCAGTTGCTTGGTGTCATCTTCCAATGTTACTTTAATAAGACCTTTAGAAACCACTTTTACTTCCTGCGGTTTCATTCCTACATACGAAACAATAAGGACAGACTTCTCACCGGGCACAGTCAATACAAAATTGCCATCTATATCTGTGATTGTACCTATTGAACTATTACCTTTTAAAGTTACTGAGGCTCCAATGATTGTCTCACCATTACTGTCAAGAACCGTTCCCCTCACCGTTATCCCTTTCTGTGCTGATGCTGTTACAAAACTAAACAACATAAGGAGAAACAGGTAAGGAATTTTTTGAATTTTCTTCGTTACATTTTTCATTACCATTAGTTTAAGATGTTAATTAACTACATTGTTTTCTAATCATCATTCTTTTTTAATTGCATTAGCTATCATTATAAATATCACCCATAGTTGCTAGTATTAGATTTATATAAAAAAAATAATTATTTGCAAGTAGCGTATAATCCAATTGTAGTACCGGTAAATCCACCAGCCGTTGTAGTAGAGAGATAACTGGAATCTACATCTTTACAAAGCAGTTTCCAGTTTTTTTCACCATCAATAGAATAATAGAAGTCGTAACCAATTCCTTGAGATACTAATTTCAAATATACCTCATTTGTATCTGCGTCTATTTCATCTGAAGCCAATGTCTGTTCCTTTTCACCGATTTGTTTCAGAGAAATATTTTTATTCTCACCCACTTTATTCAAGCAGAAGAAATATTGATGCGCCTCATCTTTAAACAATAACATTCCGGCTGTTTCCTTATCGTTAGAAGGATTGAACAACATACGGGTAGCACATTCAAATTTATGATGTTGTAACCGACGACAGACAAATGCCGGAGTTTTCTTTTCCGTAGCGCTAATATCTGCACACTTCAAGGTCAGGTATCCGGGCGTTTCCGTCAATGAATATAAATCGGAAGCAGAAGCTCTTAAAGTCATCCATGGCATATCAAGTACAGGAGAATCAAAGTTCGCTATTAACTCGAAATTACCATAAGTAACTGTCGTATCGCGTTTCGCACCTTCACGTTTTACAATCATAGGTACTAAATCATCTCCTTGTGTCATGTACGGGAATCCGTCTTCACTCCATTTCACCGGCATCATAAATGTTTCACGTCCCAAATTCTCAAACTGATTATTAATAGGGCGACAAGCCAGAAAAACAGCCCACCAATCTCTCTCTTTTGTTTGAATCAGGTCTGCATGACCAGCACAGGTTACCGAATTAGGACGGTCAGAATTCAAATGTCTTTGCGTCAGAATCGGATTGTTTTTCCATGGAAGAAACTTACCCATCGGAGAATCACCACGGAAAATCACTTCCGAATGCCAGTTTCCCGTTCCACCTTCGGCGGACATCAAGAAGTACTTTCCATTTATCTTATATAAATGAGGACCTTCTATCCAAATTGGTTTGTCTGCCGGTTGAGCTCCTTTGTTTACAAGAATTTTACGGGGACCGATCGTCTTATCTGTTTTCACATCAAACTCTTGTATGCGTATAGTACGGTGTCCGCTATATTCAGGTTTATTATCCGGAGCCTCATCATTATTAACAATATATGCCTTACCATCTTCATCAAAAAAGAAAGAAGGATCAATACCTCCGACCTCCGGCAACATGATGGGTTCCGACCATTCACCAAACGGGTCTTGCGTCTTAACAAAGAAATTTCCGGCTCCGACATTGGTTGTTACCATATAATATGTCTTGTTATACGGATTATAAGAAATAGCCGGAGCAAAAATACCGCCACTCACTTTCTGTCCTTCCATATTCACTAATTGCGAAGCACGGTTCAACACATGCCCTATCTGTTTCCAATTCACCAAGTCTTTGCTGTGAAAAATAGGAATACCGGGGAAATAAGTGAATGTAGATGTTACTAGGAAATAATCACCTTCTCCATTTGTACAAACACTAGGATCAGAATACCATCCCGGCAAAATAGGATTATAGAAATAGTCTTCACCTGACAGAGGATTGGAAATATAAAAATCATCATTTCCCTTATAAGAAAAATAATCAAAGAGGGCCACAGATTTTCCAATAGCCGGTAATTGTTGTTCCTTCTTTGAGCTACATGACATCATTGTTATCCCCAGCATAAATATGGAGAGCCAGACGATTGACATTAATTGTATTACCTGTGTATTCTTCATAATACTTCTTATTTTCTTTATAATCAAATATGAATTACTGATCTTTTCTGCAAAGATATGCCAGTTCATAAAACTACAAACATAATTATGTTACGGGCTTCTTTTCCTAAATAACATCTTCATTTTCAATGTTACATCTATCTTTTCCCTTGTAGCACACCCAAACAATTGCACTGATTATAAACACATTACAATCTTATTTTTTTTTGAATAAAAGCTATTCAAATTCCCAATAATCCAGATTGAAAAGTTTGTTTCCTTTCTCTCCTTTAAAGCAGAAATAAAGATCATGTACACCCTTTGCATTCTTTATCCGACATGACATCTGTTTATATATATCCAGTCCTCCTGTCGGTGATATACTGACACTACCTATTACCGGCCCTTCAGTGCTATCCAGACGAATTTCTATCATTCCGCCTTTTTCAACACAAGCTGCGCTTACACTGAATTTCTTTGCTCCTTTCTTGCCAAAGTCGACACCACGCACACACAGATATTCATTATTATCGATATCGGTTATATACAAACCACCATTCTCATGATTTCCAGTTTTAAGACCATATCCCCAAGCCATCGTTTCAGCTTCCACTCTACGGTAAGGATTAAAGTTTTCAATCTGTTCCAGTTTCGTCTCCTGCCAATAAGGAACTTCCTGAATAGTTCCATCCGGATTATAATGCATTTTTGCAACAGACGTGGAACGACGTTCCTTATGATCCAATGTTTCCAAATGAAGCAAATCATAATTTAGGCCAAATACATAAGAGCTACCTTTATAATCGATAATTCCAGGATGATTTCCTCTACTCCGCTCTGTTGGACGCATAATATATCCTTTTGTACTCCATGGTCCGGTAGCTTTTTCGCTCATAGCATAGCCAATCCCTTCCGGACAACAAGTTGAAGCGAAAGCCATGTAATAATGCCCGTTCCGTTTATACACCCACGGACCTTCCTGGTAATGTTCCGGTTTATTTTCCACTTGTACAATTTCCCCCGAATATGAAATCATATCTTCATTCAGTTTCACATAATAAACATTCGGATTGCCCCAATACATATACGCTTGTCCGTCATCATCAATAAATACGGTAGGGTCAATATCATCCCAATGCTCTTTTTGCCAAACTAATGGTTTATTCAAAGGGTCTTTAAAAGGACCGTAAGGAGAGTCGGATACCAATACGCCAATACCATTACCGTGAATCGGGCAATACATGTAAAACTTGCCATTACGTTCGATGACCTGTTCTGCCCAGGCACCATTATCACGTTTCACCCAATCAAAACTCTTCAGAGAAGCGACCGCTCCGTGATCGGTCCAATTCACCATATCAGTGGAGGTATAAAGCAACCAGTCCAACATTTTGAATCCTTCGGCATCATCCTCATCATGGGTTGTATAAAGGAAAACGGTATCGTTATATACCATCGGAGCCGGATCGGCAGTATATTTTGTTTGTATAATAGGATTTTGTGCAGTTCCTGAAGTAGCGGCAGTGATTGCCAACAAAAACGACACGCCTAAAAATTTAAAGTTTCTCATATTCTTTTATTTAAAATGGTTATTTGGTTATTAATACTCCACCATTGCAAGGAATAGCCAATTGTAATTCTTGTTTCTTCCCTATTTCTATTTGTTTCACACCACCCTGCAATGCCTTATCATCACTAAATAGTCTCACCTTTTCTCCATTGGAGAACATCGGCAAATTAACTTTAAGTTTCAGTGTTTCCTTCTGCGCATTTACTCCGGCAATATACCATTTGTCACCATGACGACGGGCAAGAATAACGTATTTACCAGGATAACCGTCAATGAAACGTACTTCGTCCCAAGTCGTTGGAACCTCTTTCATAAAATCAATTGCCCACGACGGAGCATCGGTCAGGTTATTCGGTGCCAAAGCGAAATGCTGTACCGGACTCTGAAATAGCACCGCCGTAGCCAGTGCGTAGACATCTGATGTCACCCGCCGGCTTCCCCGTGGGGCATTATCCGCATTATAATATTTGTTCAATGCACTACCTCCAAAATCCATGCTACCTACCGTGTTACGGATAAACGGATGTAAGGTAGCATTAAAGGCCTCATTATCACAGCTGCCTTGAGAGAAATGAAGATTTTCACTAGCCAATACAGCCTCACTCGATGCGAAGTTAGGATACATACGTTCCCAGCCACGAGGCAAAGTGCATCCATGAAAAATAACCAGAAGGCCGTACTCGTTTGCATCCGACAAGATATCCTCATACAACTGCATAGTCATTTGCTTGTCACCTCCGAAAAAGTCAACTTTTATTCCACGAATGCCAATGCTTTGCATCCATTTCATCTCCTTACGTCTGGCTATCGCATTATCCATGATACTTCTCGGAGTTTGCGGAGCATCATTCCAATACCCATTCGAATTATACCACAAATAAAGAGCTACCCCTTTGTTCTTCCCATATTTAGCCAATTCTTCAATTTTATCACGTCCTATTTGCTTATCCCACAAAGCATCCACCAACACGGACTGATAGCCCATTGCTGCCGAGAAATCAATATACCGGAGTTGCTCTTTATAATTAGTACTTCCATCCATACCGATAATCCAGCTCCATGAACCCCTGCCATACGTATACTCTCCTTTTGCCTGATAAAGCGGTTTTACAACATCAAAAGGAACGGTTGTCTCCACTATTGGAGCCAAAGTCTTGCCCACAGTAATAGTACGCCAAGGCGTCTCGCCCGGCAATGCTATCCCCGGAGAAACTGTACCATTCCCATTTGCTTCACCTTCTTGCGGAAATCCAATGGTATACACCCCTTCTTTGTGTCCCAACAGACGGCTCGCACAATATCCACCATTTACTCCCGTTTCGGAAACAAGCACCCAACCGTTATCTCCATTACGGAACAGACAGGGAAATGTGTATCCTTCTCCCCAGCCATTTTTGCCTGCGACATCATCTGCCGTATAAGACGTCTCATAACTTGGAGAAGTACGGGCAAATCCTCCCATCGGTTTACTTTGCGGACAAAGGAAAGTGGTGGTTCCGTCAGGAAACACAAATCCTGTGACTTCTTGCTTAACCACGCAACTTAGTGTCTCACCTTGCGGATACATCTTATATTTAAAAGCAACATCGTTATTACTTATGCGGAATATAACATCATAAATTGTTTTCCCTTGTTGCGTAAACGAAAATACAGCTTCATTCGCCACATAATGTACCTTGCTCTTTTTAATAGAAGCCAACTCGTATGTTTCATCTATTTTATTGGTTGAAACATTCTTCTCCAGCGACATCCCCGATGAAAAATCTCCTATATTTGCAATAATTCCCAATGGAGATGGCTTCAAAAAAAGAACATTGTCATAACTAACAGAATAAGAGGGTCTTCCATCCATATCTGCGACTGTTACTACCAACTTTCCATCAGGACTTGTTATCTGTTTATTTTCTGCACTTGCAACGCTACTACCCAATAGCATAGCCATTACTATAAAAAACTTCATCATATTTCTACTTTTCAGATTCTTTTCTACTGACATAATCACACATTCTATTTACAATCAAAACTTTACAGAAACTGCCTTCCCATTATAATCGACGCTTTTTTGAGTTCCATCCTGAAGGGTTACAGTAAACTTACGGTTCTTCAACATTCCCTCATACGCACCTTTTCTTGCCCCTATCGTCAATTTACGAGATGCATTATTCCAAGAGATTGGAATTTCCGTATATGCTCCTTTTTCGTAATTATAATTATCAAATTCATCTTCATATAAAATGAAGTATCCATTCGCACCCGCATATACCTTCAATTCAAGATGATCCCACGGTTTTTCAATTGCATACTGAACTTGTGGACCGACGGGAATAATACTACCCGCTTTTACATACAATGGAATAACATCCAGTGTAGTCTCTTTGGTAATTTCCTTTCCGCCTTCGTGTTTCTCGTTTGTCCAGAAGTCATACCATAGCGTTCCTGCCGGTAAGTATATTTTAGTAGATTTCGTTTCCATGAAATCCACAGCAACGTCAGTTTTTGCTTTTTTCACTCCATCTCTGTTCCATCCTTCTTCTTCGGAGACTTTTACCACAGCTTCCGGTGTATATTGTGCATGAGCAATCGGAGCTACAAGGATTGATTTTCCAAACATATATTCGTCATTGATATCCCACACCTTTCTGTCATCTACAAAATCCATCATCAAAGCGCGCATAAAACTCGATTGGCGATTGCTCACCTCCCAAGAAGTAGAATAAATATAAGGCAACAGAGAGTAACGCAAACCTATCATCTTCTCGATAGCATCATATACAGGCTCACCCTTCTTTCCGAACTTATAGATTTCCCTATAAACATCCGTCCCATGCGAACGCATCATCGGATTGAACGTTCCAAACTGCAACCAACGCACATAAAGTTCCTGATACAATGGATTTTTCGAAGCACTATCATCATTCCAGCTTTTATTATAGTGTCCTGCAAAAAAGCCACCAATATCACTATTCCAGTGAGGCATACCACACAAAGAAAAGTTTAATCCGGCAGGAATCTGATTTCTAAAACTCTCCCATGTGGAAGCGACATCACCACTCCAGACATTTGCACCATAACGTTGCTGCCCCAAGAATCCCGAACGGGTTAAAATAAACACCCGTTTGTCCGAAGTCACTGCACGCTGATGGTCGTAAACCCCTCCGACAGTCATCAACGGATAAGCATTGCGCACCCTACGGAACGAGCCCAGATAGGTTTTGGTATCCATATCCTCCGGCTTCCAATCCAAATGATCGGGTTCGGTAGAATCCATCCACCAGGCATCCATTCCCAACTTAAAAATTCCATCATTCAGATATTTCCAATAAATGTCACGCGCTTCGGGATTATAAGCATCATACACTCTTACACCGGAAGGATATTCCATGTTGGGGGGCCATGACTCCAACCCCGATTGCGGCCAGGTAGTGAAATTAAACAACATCCCTTTTTTGTCCAATTCTCTATAAGGTTTGGTCATCGGTCCGAATGACGACCAGATAGATATAGCCATGTGTGCGTTCATCGCATGGACATCCTCAATCATCTTTTGAGGATTATTGAAAGTCGGATTCTGAAAATCCATCGCATTCCACAAATAGTTATGCCCCCAATATTGCCAATCCTGAATAATGCCATCCAAAGGAATACCCAATTCACGATATTTACGAACAACGTCTACCACTTCCTCCTGACTCTTATATCTTTCTTTACTTTGCCAGTAACCATAAGTCCATAATGGAAACATCGGTACTTGCCCGGTCAAGCTGCGTACCTGTGCTATAACACCGTCGGCATTTTTCCCATACATGAAGTAATAATCCACACAGTCACCTACTTCAGAACGGAAAGATGTTTCAACTTCGTTATCCATAAAAAGAGTCGGCGAATAGTTATCCCAAAACACACCATATCCTTTGGTGGACTGGAAGAAAGGTGACACATCTTCAACATTTCCCTGTATCAGATTTTTAGTCATGTTCCGCTGAATCATCTTTCCATTTTGCAATTGTCCCAAACCATAAATGGCTTCCTCCCTATCTAATATAAAAGGTTGATAAACCTGGTAAGTTTTTGTCCCGGCATCATCGAAATCGATAAACTGCATACCGGATTTCTCAGCCAATAAGGATTTGCCATCCTTTGAGAAATAAGAAACAATTCCCGTCCCGGTGTCCACACTGACACTTAGTTCGCTGGTGTTCAATACAATCTTATTATCTTGTATATCAGCCTTGAAACTTACCTTTTCGGGTTTGGCAATTACAGAAAGACTCTGTTTTTCATAGGCAACCCCTTCCGGAGACTTTATTACTCTCGCCACAGCAGGCGCAAAGAATTGTATTTCTATATCCACTGCATTCACAGTGGTTTTGATGCCGGACGATGTTTTCTGATAGTTCTGTGCGAATAAGATATTTGTGCTGAAGCATAAACATATACCCCAAAATAGATGATGTATTTTCATAATTATGGAATAATAAGGTTTCTAATTAATTACCAACAGATGTTGCATACAGTCCAATCATTGCTCCTGTAAAGCCACCAGCCTCATTAGTAGAAAGAATATCACCGGAAACGGTTCCTCCTAAATTTGTAAAACTTTTGCCATCAATCGAATAATTAAAACGATAATCATCTCCATTGGCTGCTACTTGCAGTGTCACAGGTTTCTCTGTTTCTATCTTTACCTCACCCAGGACACTCGCTTGTCCTTTTTCGGTTCTTTGCAGCATCAGGTAATAGTCTTTTCCCTTTTTAGTAATACCGAAGACATAGTGATATCTTTCATTCTGATAACATGTTATACCAGCAAAATCTTTCTCATTTTTCGGTTTGTACTCCATGGTCGCTGCCGCTGTAAATTGATTATGCTGCTGACGGTAGAACAAGGTAGAAGTAGGTTTCACTTCATTGATATTTGAGGTAAAAGGGATGATCCGCAACCCTTTATCGGTCATATCAACGAAATCTTCACGAGGTCCTCTAAGACCGATCCATCTAAGGTCTAATGTCTTATCGGAGAAATCATCCTTAAAGACAAAGTTGCCACTAGGCAAATAACCGTTTTTCCCTGTTTGGTTCTCTACTCCCGAAGGCATCTTCAATGTAGGTTTCATAGGGATAAGCCCATTTTCGAAAACAGGAAATGTTCCGCTCCAGTCCACCGGAAGAATAAAGGTTTCGCGTCCGGTATTTACTCTGTTCTTCTCATTAGGGCGTATTCCCAAAAATACACCATAATATTTTCCGTCGGGTCCCTCCACTAAGTCTGCATGACCAGCCCAGTCTACTTTATTCGCCCGGTTTGCAGGAAAATAACGTTGAGTCAAAATAGGATTATTATTTGCCGGAAGATAAGGTCCTTTCGGATGATCACTTACAAAAATGACTTCGCTATGCCAGCCTCCGGTTCCTCCTTCCGCACACATTAAGTAATAACGTCCATCTTTCTTATAGATATGAGGAGCCTCAATCCATATCGGTTTTTCTTCTATATTGACGCCACCGTTTACTATGATCCGGTCCGTTCCCGGAACCACTTTATCATTCTCCACATCATAATCCCATATTTTTATGACACGGTGTCCCGAGTAACGCTCGTTTGCTTTTGCAGGAGCATCATTATGTACCACGTATGCCTTGCCATTATCATCAAAGAAAAGAGAAGGATCAATGCCTTCAAATTGAAGTTTGATCGGATCACTCCAGCCATTCTCCGGATTCTTTGTCTTTACCACCATATTTCCAAAGCCACCGGAAAATTGAGTGGTTATCATATAAAACGTATCATTATTGGGATTATATCTTATAGCAGGAGCATATACACCAGCACTAATACCACAATCTTCAACCTTTAATTGTGACGTTCTGTCCAGCACATGACCGATTTGTTTCCAGTTGACCAGATCATTAGAATGGAAAATAGGTACCCCGGGAAACATAGCAAAAGATGAGCACACCAAATAATAATCATTACCTTTCCGCGTTATACTCGGATCGGGATAGCAACCCTGCAAAATAGGATTATAGAACTCACCCGGCTTTAAAGGATTGTTTTGATAAATAGCATCCTCCCCCTGATAAATAAATTGCGTAAAGACAGGAGCATTTTTCGTTATTTTACCCTTGCCACTCACCTCCATATTAAAAAACAGCATAAAAAATACGACAAGCGCCACGGATTGCCAGCCCGACAAAATCAATTTTAATGTTCTCATATTATCACTTTTTATTTTCTATAATTTTCTGTTCCATAGTAGTGTTTGCAAATGTATCGATTCGGTTTTATCATATATGTACAATCATGATACAGGCATCTATATACAGGTTACATTTATCACAGACATGTAACATGATTCTTTTCTGATGTAACAAAAAGCCCCAAAACAGAAAAATGGTAAGATAAATAACTACATTACCTATTATTTCAGCACTTTTATCTTCCATCATATAAAATGCTGAATATCAAGGATTAGAAAATATTCATTTTCCTTTAAAGGAAAGCCCCCGTTGGTTTAAAAGAAACGGGGGCTTGGTTTAAAAGAAACGACCCGTTCCTTTTAAAGGAACAAGGTCGTTCTTTCTTTATTCATTCAATAAATAAATCCGGATTGTCTATCTGTAAAAATAAACAAAATTCCAAAGCGGTATTACTGTACGTTCATTACAATCGTTTTCAACTTATTTCTATCAGAAGTTCCTCCATACAGTAATTCATAAGTACCTTCCAACGGACGCATCGTATTCGACTCTGCATCAAACCATTCAAAGTTCTCACCGGTAAGAGAAATAGCTACTGATTCAGTTTTCCCTGCCGGAATATGAACGCGTTTGAAAGCACGCAAGGTATAACGGGGACCTTCCTTATCACCCGGACGTCTCAAATAAACCTGAACCACCTCTTCTCCATCACGTTGCCCGACATTGCTTACCGGAATAGTCAATACTACATTTTCACCTTTGGCGATTGTATTCTTGCTCAATTTAGCTTCTCCATAAGTAAAGTCAGTATAACTCAACCCATGACCGAATGGGAAAAGTGGTTGCTGTTGCATATATCGATAGGTACGCCCCTTCATGGAATAGTCTTCAAAGTCCGGCAATTGATTCACATCCTTATAGAAAGTGACCGGCAGGCGTCCACCGGGATTATACTCTCCCCAAAGAGCATCAACGATAGCTGTACCACCCGCCTGTCCCGGATACCATGCCTGCAGAATCGCTTCACAAGTAGTCGTTTCGGGCACTAGTCCGATAGCTGAACCGGAATAATTGATAAAGACAACCTTTTTACCAGCCTTCTTCAAAGCTTTCAACAAATCACGTTGAACGTCCGGAAGTTCAATATCCGTACGGTCACCACCCTTAAATCCGGGAACTTCTACCGGCATTTCTTCACCTTCCAGACTTGGAGAAATTCCACCAGCAAAAAGAATCACATCAGCATCCATTACTCTCTTCACTGCGAAGTTCAAGTCGATCCCGACCTCTTTGCCCAAATCAAAATCAAGTGTAGCCCTTTCATTCCGTTGTTTGAATAAAATCTCGATATGATACTCTTTTCCAGCTTTCGCCTGTAACGTATAGAGGTTCGTCGGATTCTTAACATATATTTTCTGAGCCACTTGCTCACCATTTATAATAAGAGTCACTTCACCATCCAGTTGGAAACGGAAAGCAACATCACCGGACTGCGAAGGACGAAAGACAGATTCATAACGAGCCGAGAAATTAGTAATTTCCACACCAGGCGCAAACGTAGTAGCCCCTGTTGTTGCAAAATGGAACGGAGTAGAAATCTGGTCAGTAGTGACCACTTCCCCTTCACGATCACGATTATTCCAATATTCTGCCAAGAAACCGGGTTTACCATTTATGCTACATTCATCAAACAGGCTTTGAAGTGTCTTTCCGTCCACACGGTCACAACCCGGTTCGTATATGATTTGTCCTTCCGGTAGTTTGGCACGGACAGCTTCCAATAAGGTAACCGTATGTGCCGGAATACCGTTATAATTTCCCCACTGCATCACGGAGTCATTGGCATTAGGTCCCATAACGGCTACTTTCAGATGGGTATTCAGAGGAAGGATGTTGTTTTTATTCTGCAAGAGCACCAATGATTCACGAGCCATACGCAAAGCCAATGCCTGATGTTCCTTACTATTCAACACAGAGGTTGGAATTTCCGACCAAGCCGGTTGTTCGTCCATTTCTCCCAGTTCAAAACGTGCCGTCAACAAACGTTTCAATGAAATATCTATTTCTTTTTCGTCAATCAAACCGGCTTTTACAGCATCCGCCAGTGAAGCATATTCACTTCCACATTCAAGGTCTGTGCCTGCCCGCACAGCACCAGCCGAAGCGTGTTCCTTGTCCGGGTGAGTCCCATGCGTTCCCGGTCTATAGAAATCAGAAATCGCTCCACAGTCAGAGACTACAATGCCTTTGTATCCCCATTCATCCCGCAATATTTGCATCAACAGGCGATTGCTGCCACAACAAGGCTCTCCCTCAAAACGATTGTAGGCACACATCACTTCCTTTACATGCGCTTTCTGTACCAAATCTTTAAAAGCTGGCAGATAGGTTTCCCATAAATCCCGGGGATCTATATTCTCCGCATCAAAACTATGCCGGTTCCACTCCGGACCTGAATGAACAGCAAAGTGCTTGGCACATGCGTGCAGCTTATCATACCTGGCATCTTCCGGTCCTTGCAAGCCACGGACTACAGCCATTCCCATTTGTCCTGTCAGATAAGGGTCTTCACCATAAGTTTCCTGACCGCGTCCCCAACGAGGGTCACGGAATATATTGACATTCGGTGTCCAGAATGTTAATCCCTGATAGCGTTTCAGCACGCCGCTTTCACCGAAAATACGCGATTTTACGCGAGCCTCATCGGAAGTGGCATTGAACACTTCATATAATAATGAATCATTAAAAGAAGCTCCCATACCGATAGACTGGGGAAAAACAGTAGCCAATCCGGCACGTCCCACACCGTGCAACGCCTCATTCCACCACTCATATTCTTTAATTCCCAGTCGAGGGATAGCAGGTGATGCATTTTGCATGATTGATACTTTTTCTTCCAAAGTCAACCGGGGCAACAAATCCTCCGCCCGTTGTTCCGCCGTTAAAGAAGTGTCCTGGTAAGGCAGCAATTGCTTACATGCCGAAAACGATAACACCAAACAAACACCCATAATCGGTATCCAACCTCTTTTCATAATATTATACTTATTAGTTATGATTAATTTGGAAACAAAAATAGCCTATTTTCCAATAAAACAATGTTTCATTGATTACAAATACATATTTGTGTATTACATTGACGCATCACAGAATGAATAATCAAAAGAGTCCACATCTACATAACCGCCTACAGAACGTGTAGCATAGTTAAATATGGCAAACTTACTGCCCATGAACATGCGGGTGTAGTCAAATTTCATCTTGACAGGCAGACCGACAGGTAGCCATGTTTTCCCATCAAGACTATAAGAAAAACGAGCCTCATCCCGTCCATTGGTAAAGTCACCTTCCACACGCAAATAGACAAGCTCTTTGTTTAGAGGTATACGGGCTTGTTCGGTCATATCCACACGGCTAATGGCACGCTTCGTTTTCTCAAACACGCTTTTCTGTTCACTCATCACAAGAGATAGTTTATTTCCGTTCTTTTCAATCGTAAGCACACCGCTGTCACCATTAAAAGCCGATAATCCTGCACGGTCACCATCTTTCATCCCCCCCAGAGAGAGACTGACAGTGCCCATGCATTTCGGTCCTACCATACGTTGAGTCAACGTATTGGGAGCAACAAACAGGTTATCTACCACACGGGAGGTTTTCAAACGCAGAAATCCGGGACGGTCGGTAAGGCTCCATGCCTGATCGACGGGGTTATGATTCCACTGCCAATAGAGGGAAAGTCCAGAAGCGGAAAAATCATCCGAACCGCAGATACCATCCATTGACATATACGATAAAGTGGTATCATTCGGAATGCGCCCATCCTTGTCTCCCAGCATAGGCCAACCATCTTCCGTCCATGTACAAGGCATAAGACACGGCACACGTCCTACACCACCACGATCCTGAAAAATCAGTCCGTACCATTCACCGTTTTTCCCGTCTACGATGCATCCCTGACCAACACCGCCATGCCCGTCGAACTCTGTTTCAAGAATGACACGCTTTTCGTAAGGTCCGGTAATCTTATCGGCACGATAGCATACTTCACGACGCAGACGACCGGGAATACTCCAATCCATAGAAATCATCAGCAAGTAATATTTTCCATTATGCTTGATGACAGAACTACCTTCCAACAGACCTTGTTCGTCAGCATCCCGTTCAAATATTTGCTGATTGATGCCACCGGGAAGCACATCGGTCAAATCGGGTTTCAGCTCTGTAAGCTGTCCTGTACTGTGAAAGAGATACACCCGCCCGTCATCATCAAACAGAAGCGAACCGTCATGGAAATGCGGGGGGCGCGAAAGAAGTTTCCAGGGACCGGCCGGATCTGTCGCAGTATAGACAAACCCACGTCCGGGCGCACCATTGGCTGTAAACCATACATAGAATTTACCGTCATGATAGCGGATAGATGATGCCCATTGTCCTTGCCCGTAAGCAGTACCTTCGAGCAGATCATAACGGGGACCATCGTCAATGCGGGGAAATACGTAGCTGATAGTTTCCCAATGTTTCATGTCCGGCGAACGCATGATAGGCGCTCCCGGCATCAGGTGCATAGTAGTAGAAACCATGTAAAAGTAATCGCCTGCGCGACACACCGACATATCGGGAACGTCAGCATAAAGAATAGGATTACGGTATTGTGCTCCGGCTGATAGCGGGAAGAACAATGTAAAAAGAATACACAGCAGAATAGTGTTGATTTTTGTTTTCAGCATAATCATCGTTTTTTTATTAACTGGCTACATTATCTATTATTTGAAAGCTAATTATTTAAAATGTTCCTTGTTATCTTCCACATCACAAAAATAGAAAATGCAAACAGATATATTGCCCAAAGTATGCTACATGATTTCTTTGTGATGCTACATATCAAATGAAGAATGTTACATCTATATTTACTCATGTTACATCACCCTATCTCCCAAAGAGAGGAGACTGTATTCAGCCTCCTCTCACTTATTACATACCCGAAACAACAGGTATCAACAACTATTCTTATTACAAGAACTTATCAGAACTCAACCAGTATGCGGAACACCTTTCCCGGATTAGCCGTCCATTCCTGCATAGCTTCCAAAGCTCCTTCCGGTTTTGCTATCTTCGAAATCAGTTCTTCCACCGGACAATTCCCTTCTTTCATATAATTAATAACCGCACGGAAATCAGCAGGTAACGCATTTCTGGAACCACGGATATCCAGTTCTTTCTGAACGAAATATTTCGTTTGAAAAGCTACTTCACTCTTGGCATAGCCGATGCAAACCACACGTCCTGTAAAACCGACTTCATCCACCGCTATCACATAAGTGACCGGACTGCCGACAGCTTCAATCACCACATCGGCACCGAAGCCCTCTGTTATCTGTTGCATCCGTTCGTGTACATTTTCTGTCTTGGAGTTAATCACATAAGAAGCACCTACCCTTTTCGCCAGTTCCAGTTTCTCGTCATCCAAGTCGACAGCAATGACCGTTGCCCCTCTCAAAGCAGCACGTACAATGGCACCGATACCAATCATACCGCAGCCAATAACCATCACAAACTCATTATCGATTACCTGCGCACGAGATACCGCATGGAATCCGACACTCATCGGCTCAATCAACGCACAATCGCGAGGAGAGATATTACCTGCCGGAATAATCTTTGTCCAAGGCAATACGGCATATTCGCACATCACTCCATTGCGCTGTACCCCTAACGTTTCATTATGCTCACAGGCATTGACACGACCATTACGACAGGAAGCACATTTACCACAATTGGTATATGGATTCAATGTCACGTTCATCCCTTTTTCGAAGCCAGCCGGAACATTCGGCCCAACCTCCTCAATCACCGCTCCTACCTCATGTCCCGGGATTACCGGTAACTTCACCATTGGGTTACGTCCTAAAAAGGTATTCAGGTCGGAGCCACAGAAACCCACATACTTGATTCTTACTAATACTTCACCGACACCAACGGTCGGTTTTTCCAGTTCAACCACCTTCATTTCGGAGGGATTGACAATTTGAACTGCTTTCATTGGATATGTTTGATAAATAAATTTATTAATCGATTACTTTATAACCTTTCCAGCCGTAATATGCACAGAAGACAAAACAAATCATCGGTACACAATAGGCCATATAATAGATATGCTCATTGGCATGCATGAAATAAGCCGTCAACTGTGGCAGGCAGGCATTGCCAACAATAGCCATTACCAGAAATGCCGAACCGCTCTTTGTCTGATTCCCCAGTCCTTTTAGCGCCAATGAGAACTGCGTGGGATACATTATAGACATAAAGAAAGAGATAGCCAACATTGCGTATAACCCGATCATACCTCCCCATATCATCACTGCCCCGCACAAAAGAATATTCATCAAGGCGTAAACCAGTAGCATATCCTGTGGACGGAATTTCACCATCAATCCGGTACCGATCCAACGCCCCAAAAGAAATGCAAGCATATACAATCCGAAGAAGGTAGTCGCTGTATCTTCCGGCAATCCGGCATAAGTGCAACAGTAAACCAGGAACAAACTGTTTATCGCCGTCTGTCCGCCGTTATAGAAGAATTGCGCGATCACTCCCCACCGCAAGTGTGAATGCTTCAATACACCGAAGTCTATCAGTTTTTCTTTCTGGCTGCCCTCTTTCGTTTTACCCAAAGAAGTCGTTTTATCAGAAGAAGCCGTTTCTCCTTCGTCCCCAATCTTCGGCAATTTTGAAAAGACGAAGACGACAGCTATGGCAATCAACAATATAGCCAATATCAGATAAGGAAGTTTCATGGCATCCGTTTCCAATTGGATATAGGCCTGCCAGCCTCCCGGATAATCTACAGGAAGGGTCTCTCGCGTGTAATGAGCTCCGCTAAGGATGAGCTTACTCAAAAACATGGCAGCGATAAAAGCTCCGAGTCCATTGAAAGACTGCGCCAGGTTCAATCGGCGGGGAGCTGTTTCGGGGGCTCCTAAAACCGTCACATACGGATTGGCAGCTGTCTCCAGAAAGCACATTCCCGTAGCGATAATAAAGAAGATACAGAGGTAAGCCCAATATTCTTTTAAAATGGCGGCAGGAAAGAAAAGCAGGCCTCCGATTGCTGCTAATACCAGTCCGAAAATAATCCCCGCCTTATAGCTGTAACGTTTCATAAACATCGCTATGGGGATGGGGAAAATAAAATAAGCCAACCAGTAGGCAGTCTCGGTAAAGGAGGCTTCAAAGGTATTCAGTTCACATGTCTTCATCAATTGCCGGATCATTGTGGGAAGCAGATTGCTGCTTATCGCCCACAGAAAGAAAAGGCAGAAAACTAACGCTAAAGGTATTGTATATGTATTCTTTTTCATGGTATAAATCTAGTTTTACGATAAGGATGTTTTCTCTATCATTCGGACATGTTCTTGATGTAAGGAAGTACGGGGAGATCCGTGAATCCATAGAAGTTCCGGGCATTTTCTCCCAAAAAGAGTCTTTTGTCCTCTTCCGTCAACTCGGAAGACTTCACCACAAAATCGTATGACATCTTGTAGGTGATTGCTGTAATGGTGCGCGGATAGTCCGATCCCCACATCAGTTTCTCCATGCCAACTAAATCCGCCGCTTCCCGAATGGCTTTCACTGCTCCTTTGAAAGGATAAAATTCATCATTGAAAAGCCAGGTGATTCCGCCGGATTCAATCATCACATTGGGATGACGTGCCAGGCGGATTTGTTCTTTCCAGTCCGGACGTGTCACCATTCCGAAGTGCCCGACAGCTATTTTTAGGCGGGGACATTCCTGAATAATCTCTTCCACTTCGGGAACCTGTGTTGCTCCGTCAGCCAAATCGATGGAGAGCATGACATTCCGTTCTTCCATCGAATGAAACATCTGCATCATTTCCTCATTATTCAGCATTACCCGTCCCTCTTTTAACAACAAGCGCTGGGCAGGGATTTTTATAGCCTTAAAACCTTTGGCTATAAGCTCTTTCGCCTGCTCCAAAAATCCAGGTTTGCGAAACTCACACATTCCGCAAACAAAGAAACGGTTGGGATAATGGGAAACGACTTCCGACAAATAATCATTCTGAATACCGTCAATAAACTCTTGGGTAATGACAGCCGCAGCCACTTGCGCATAGTCCATATTCGAAAGAAAAACTTCCGCGCTATTCACACCGTCTATCATAAAGGGCGGAACCATTTGCCGGATTTCTCCCATAAATTCCGAACGGCCATTTTCCAAAGTCCGGATAGGCAATCCGTCCACAACAGTATCCTGCCGTAACCACAGATGGGCGTGCGCATCAATAATTGTATAGTCCATACGAAGACGCTGTTTTATGAGTTCGCCCAACTTACACGTTTCTGCTCTCCGATAATCTCCTGTACTTCCCGAACGAGTTCCCAGTCAATAGGTTCTTCGATGAAAGCGATGTTCTTTTTCACATTCTCCGGATTAGTTGTACTAAATAAAGTCGTTGCTATACGGGGATTGCTGACGGAGAACTGCATAGCCAGCTTCTCAACCGGATAATTCTTAGCTTTGCAATGTTCCATTGCTTTACGGCAAGCCTCTACCAAAGGTTTGGGAGCCGGATGCCAGGCAGGCACGCCACGTTCACTCAACAGTCCCATTGAAAGCGGAGAAGCATTAATTACGCCGATTTCTTTGGATTCGAAGTAGTCCAGGAAGTCTGCTAATTTATCATCACACAGACAATAATGGCAGAAGCTAAGCACAGATTCAATCGTACCGCTTGGTGAATGGTCAATTACCCATTTCAGGTTCTCGAGTTGCAAGTCGGTAATTCCAACGTGTCCTACCACTCCTTTTTCACGCAACTCAACTAAAGCAGGCAGAGTTTCATTAACTACCAGGTTCAAATCGGCAAACTCCACATCGTGTACATTTATCAGATCGATAAAATCTATATTCAGACGTTCCATGCTCTCATACACACTTTCCGTCGCACGTTTTGCAGAGTAATCCCACAGATTCACTCCATCTTTTCCATAACGTCCCACTTTGGTAGAAAGGTAATAACGGTCGCGAGGAAGATCTTTAAGCGCCTTTCCTAAAACAGTTTCCGCTTTATAATGTCCGTAATAAGGAGACACATCGATAAAGTTCATTCCTGCCTCAACAGCGGTAAACACAGCCTGAATGCCTTCTTTTTCTTTCAAATCATGGAAAACTCCTCCTAAAGAAGAAGCTCCAAAACTAAGAGATGATACTTTCATCCCTGTCTTTCCGATTTCATGGTATTGCATACTTTTAGGTTTTAAATCATTTTGTATGCGACAAAAATAGGTCAGTAATAGTTTCAGTGCAGCAGAGAGCAGTCGAAAAACCAACGTAACGGTTTACGTAAAAAATATTGCTTCAGATGCTTTTAATTTTCCGGGAATGTGCTTTCTTTGTAAAAAGAATCTAAGTTGCAGACTTTCAAATGGAAAACCGGAAACATACTTCACTCAAAGATCTCGCCCAAGCATTGGGGGTGTCGATTCCTACTGTATCCAGGGCACTAAAAGATAGTCCGGAAATCAGCCGTGAACTTTGTGCTAAAGCAAAGGCACTGGCTAAAGAGATGAACTACCGTCCCAATCCTTTTGCCATGAGCCTGCGGAAGAATGCACCACGTATCATCGGAGTGATCGTTCCGGATATTGTCACTCATTTCTTTGCATCAATTCTGAATGGAATAGAGAATATGGCTATTGCCAACGGATATTTCGTGATTATCACGACTTCACATGAGTCTTACGAGCACGAAAAAAGAAATATCGAGAATCTGGTCAATATGCGTGTGGAAGGCATCATCGCCTGTCTGTCTCAAGAAACAACCGATTTCTCCCACATCTCCGCCTTGAAAGACATTAATATGCCACTTATCCTGTTCGACCGTGTTTGCCTGACCGACCAATTTTCATCGGTGATAGCAGATGGGGCCCAATCCGCACAGATAGCTACACAGCATCTTCTGGATAATGGAAGTAAGCGGGTAGCTTTTATCGGAGGAGCCAATCATCTGGATATTGTAAAGAGAAGAAAACATGGCTATCTGGAAGCCTTGCGTGAGAATCGTATTCCCATCGAAAAAGAGTTGGTAGTCTGCCGGAAGATTGATTATGAGGAAGGCAAGATTGCCACAGAAACTTTACTGTCACTTCCACAGCCTCCGGATGCGATTCTTGCCATGAATGACACATTGGCTTTCGCAGCAATGGAAGTTATCAAAAACCATGGCCTCCGCATACCGGATGATGTGGCAATCATCGGGTATACAGACGAGCAGCATGCTAATTATGTGGAACCGAAATTATCAGCAGTATCACATCAGACCTATAAAATGGGAGAAACTGCCTGCCAACTACTTATCGATCAGATAAAAGGAGATAAGACTATCAAGCAGGTGACGATTCCGACACATTTGCAGATTAGGGAGAGTAGTATAAAAAAATAAGGGAAACGTCTTATTAAAAGAAGTTTTATAGACAAACGATTCTACTTTTTATTTATAAATACTTACTTTTGCAGAAACAGATAAAACTCTATGAAACCGAACTACCTAACTATTCTAATTACAACACTATGCATTTTCTTTAATGCGTGTCATAATTCAAACACTGCCCCTCAATTACAATTAGCAGATTCATTAATAGACAAACGTGCTGACAGCGCATTATGCATATTGGAAAAGCTATCTATTGAAGAAATATCTAATAAATCAGCAAAAGCCATGTATGCACTATTATTAACAGAAGCTTTAGATAAGAATTTCAAATCTCACCGCAATGACTCTCTAATTCTAATAGCAGTTGACTACTATAAAGATAACAGTAATAATAAGCTAAAAACAAAAGCTTATTATTATCTCGGAAGAGTATATCAAGACAATAAAGAATATATAAAAGCAACAGAAGCTTATCTAACAGCTTTAAAAACAGCATCCCCAAACCAAGCTCCAATATTACAAATATACAATAACTTGGCTTTATGTTACGAGAGTCAAGAGTTTTATCTTCCGGCTATCAAAACATATAAAGAATCATACGCAACTGCAGAAAAGATGCAAGACAAATATGGAATTTTACACGCAACCCGAGGATTAGGCAATGTTTATGCAATACAAGATGAGGAAGAAAAAGCATTATCTTATTATCAGAAAGCATTATCAATAGCACAATCTATCAAAGATTCATTGTGGGAAAATGCAATTTTTTGTGATATAGCAAAGGTATATGACGACCAAGGGTTATATATAGAAGCTAAAAAGCAAATAGATTTAGCCTTGAGATATGCTCCTTCTAACATTAATTTATCTCCTACTTACTTTTGGAAAGGAAGTATATTGTATAATCTCGAAGAAACTGATTCTGCTATTCACTATTTATCCCGAGCTAGTACTAAGGCCAATATTTATACTAAAGCTTCTATTTATCAGACTTTGTATGAAATAAACAAAGAAAACAAAAATTATGAACAGGCAATTCTATATAACGATACAGCTTTAACCTGTTATGACTCTATCCAGAAAATTATTCACCATACTGAAATTAACAATCTCATCAAAAAACACTCAATAGATATATATAAAGAACAAATAAAAAAACAATCACAACAAACAAAAGTAATATTCATTATTGGTGGATTAGTTACAATGTTTCTGTTTATCTATACTGTAATGTATATAAGCAATCGCAATAAAAAGACACATATACACTGGCAGCAGCTACTAATGAAGAATCAGACAGAAAAAGCCACATTAAAAGAAGAAATCAGAGCACTATCTCATGCCAATGAAATCAATGAACACAGATATGCAGATATATTAAATCAAAGAATAAAGTTATGGCATCAAAGTCTTCAGATATGCGTACGTCTATTCAAAACGACTACATCTTATAAAAAAATTCAATCAATAGAAACATCTAAAAACAAAAAAGAGAAAGAGATAACTCAAGAAGAGTTATCACTGATTTATCAAGAAATAAACGAAGCCTTCATTGAAGCGATGCAAGAGTTATTAGAACAATACCCTAGTCTAACACAAGACGATCTCTATTACTGCATACTTAACTACCTCCAATTATCCAATAATACAATCAAAGTTTGTATGAAAGCCGGAAGCCAGTCTGCACTGACTCAAAGGAAATATCGTATAAAAAAACAATTATCTGACCTTAGTTTCTCTATAATTTTCGATGCTAAAGGAGAAAGCAAGTAAATGAACACAATGCCCTGTTATCACAATTAGTTTTTTGTTATATATATTTTATAACACACTGATTACCAATAGCTATATATAATCATATTGTTATTATTTGTTATTGTAACATATAGCAAATCATCCTACTTTTGCTGAAAATCAATAACAATAAAACTATTATGAAACGAAATCTACTTTTATTCACATTCATGGCTCTTTGCTCTAGCTTTATCTTTTCAATGCCATCAGACACAAGAAGACAAATAAAAATGAAAGTTAGACAGCCGATAGAGCATCGCTCTACTAACCACCCCGATCCTGTGCGAGTGTATATAAACAATTCATTATTAGAGGTTGAATTTGAGCATCCATCCAAAGATGTAACAATCACAATCATTAATTCTGAAACAGGAAAAACAATCTACTATGAAAAGATTATATCTTTAGAGAAAGTCAGACTCATTGATTTATCCGAAGAAGATAAAAAGGCTGAATACGCTCTTGAAATATCAACATCTTCGTGGTTCACAACAGGAATATTTACAATAGATTGAAGTACACTATGAGACTTATTCCATACTACATATCAGCCATGCTGATGGTGTTATTCTATGCATCTTGCAACTCCCATCAAAGTTCCAAAGGTACCGAGAAAGATATAATAGCTGAATTTGATGGAGAAGCAATATATGCCAGTGAGATAAACACAATTATAAAACAAGAGCTTTACGACGAACTTTGCAGAATTCATAATATTAAAAAGGAAGCATTGGAGCAACTAATCAATGTTAAGCTATTACAGAAAGAGGCAAATAAAAAACAGCTCACTTATCAACAATATATAGATGAATATACAGATGCAAAAATTAAGAAAACAGGTACAGACTCTCTTTTAAAACGATATAATATAAATTCAATCACGGAATTTCGTGGGAAGAGTGCATACAGTGTACCAATAGGCTCTCCTACTGGGAAAGTGACACGATTGTTTCATTTAAAGGGAGCTATTGTCAATGAGTTACTTGATTCTTTAAAAAGGAACAAAAAGATACTCCAATATCTCTATCCTCCTAAAAGTCCTTCTATTGATTTAAATAGTTTGCATACTTATTATAGAGGAAATCTCCAATCAAAAGTTTCCATGATTATTATATCAGATTTTGATTGTGACGCCTGTATTAATGCACATTCTTTATACGACTCAATACATCAAGAGTACAAAGACAAAGTGAAATTTGGATATATCCATTACTCTACAATGCCAACGTTTGCTCAAATAGCAAGTGATGCCGCTAACAAACAAAACAAATTTTGGGAATTTCATGATTCATTATATACACATAAGGGATACATAGATTCTATAGCCGCATTTAATATAGCACAGAATATGTCTATGGATATTAACAAATTCCAAAATGATATTACTAATAATGAAGGGAAAAAATCTATCGAGAAAACGATTAACCAATTAGTACTTCTAGGCATATACGCAACCCCAACTATAATCATCAATGGACGATTAATTGTTAATTCTAACTCAAAAGAAGAAATCTGTCATCTAATTGATGAAGAACTTTTAAAATAACATTACTCACTAAAAAAATGTATTATGAAAAAAATTATCTTTTTATGTTTCTGTGCTTTATTAGCGTCTTGCTCTTCAGATGAAGAATTGCAAGATATAAGTACAAATAACGAAGAGTTGGCAAACATGATCAACGACTATGAACTTGTCTTAAAAGGCTATTCTCTTGATGAATTGAAAAAAGAAAAAGATGAATCGACTCCGACAACACAAGAAGAAACAGATGCAGAACCATGGCTAATTGATGCTTTAGAAAAAGCATCAGAAGAAACAAAAACTTCTAATTTTGGTAAAGTTAGAAGCGAAGCTAAAGCTTACACTAGTATAGCAAAAATCGCCGGAGTCTTTAAAATTAATTCATGTGGTAGTTACCGTGAATTTGTATACCACATGGATTGTGAAGATGGCGGTGACACTAAATCTATAGGTGATATTGGAGCAACATATGTTGATGGAAATGGCAATGTAACATTTCATTTCTGCTTAGTACCAGTAGGAAATTATGAAGGTGGGGCTTTACTTTTACATAATTACACATGGACTCCAGAAGAAGGGGATGTAGACGTTGTATTAAGACACCATGATAATGAAGATCATAACAATAAAAATCACATAGTAAACAATGGTGGATTAACGTCTACTGGAATCTCTAGATTCGATAAAAACACTGAATTTTATTGGAGATTTAGCAATAATCCAACATATACCTTAACTGGCTTCGGAGTATTAAGCAAACCAGAGCAAGGTCCCGTGCTACCTCATCAATTATTTATTGATGATGAAAACGGAAAAAATGCGAATACTGCAACCCTATGGATGCATCGAGCTAAAAAAAATACAGGAGGACTACCTCCAACAGGTACAACAACTAGTCGCAAACTAAATACAGGTGAAGATTATAGAGGAGCAATGATAGTTGATAGAAATACTATTTATAATATAAAAATATTCTAAATATAGCACATACTCTTTGGTAAAAAGAAATAAAACCTAGACTACCATTTTTTTACAAAGAATATAGGTGTTGTATCGTTTAGACGCAACACCTATATTTACATTTATTATATTGTTATAGAATTACTTCTCTACGATCTTTTCCAATCTAACATTATATACTAATGCAGAATAAGGCTGCAAAGAGCCATCGTTACCAGTACCAGAACCGTACCCACTTTGATAAGGAATATACAAAGTCCAAAAATCACCAGCCACCATATGAATCAGCGTGTAAGCCCATCCCGAAATTACCTTCCCAACATTAGGGTCAGGAGAACTTAGGACAAAGATAGCCGGAGAATCAAACTCTGTCGGTTCTGTTCCTGTATAAGTCTGCTGAACTACATCTCCATTGAAATAAAACATACGGTAATGTGCACTTACTGTAGAAGTATATTTAGGAGATTCTGTACCCTCCCCCTTTTTTATCTTCTTTACATATATAGTCTGATTATTCGTCGGATCTGGAAAAGCATGAAGTTTCTCCGGATCATCATTAGCCAAAGCCTGATTTTCTGGGCTGTTATAAACATTAGCTATTGAATCAATAAAAGCTACACCACGTGCCTGCCAATTATCGTAACGGCTAGTCTCTTCCGTCTCACTGCAAGCAGTGAATGCAAGAGCCAACAATACTAAGGAGAATAAATAGATCTTTTTACTCATTCGTTAAAGGTTTATTGTAAAGTTTTCAATAGAGAAGTGATGCTTACTCTGTCTGCGATGATGTTATTCAGTTCAGAGATAGCTACACGCTCTTGTTGCATGGTATCGCGGTTACGCAATGTCACGCAGTTATCTTCTAATGTCTGATGATCGACTGTTACACAGTACGGAGTACCAATAGCATCCTGACGGCGATAACGCTTACCGATACTATCCTTTTCGTCATATTGGCAATGGAAGTGGAACTTCAGGCTGTCAATAACCTCGCGGGCTTTTTCAGGCAGACCGTCTTTCTTTACCAACGGCATAACCGCCAGTTTCACCGGAGCCAAAGCAGCAGGTAATTTCAGAACCACACGGCTTTCACCATTTTCCAATTGCTCTTCGCAATAAGATGCGCTCATGATGCTAAGGAACATACGGTCAACACCGATAGAAGTTTCGATTACGTACGGAGTATAAGACTCGTTCAGTTCCGGATCGAAGTATTTGATGCTCTTGCCGGAGAACTTCTCATGTTGAGACAAGTCGAAGTTAGTACGAGAGTGAATACCTTCCACTTCTTTGAATCCGAACGGCATCAGGAATTCGATATCAGTAGCGGCATTTGCGTAGTGAGCCAGTTTATCGTGATCGTGATAACGATAGCTTGCATCGCCGAATCCAAGAGCTTTATGCCATTTCAGACGGATTTCTTTCCATTTCTTGAACCAGTCAAGTTCAGTTCCCGGTTTTACAAAGAACTGCATTTCCATCTGTTCGAACTCACGCATACGGAAGATGAACTGACGGGCAACGATCTCGTTACGGAAAGCCTTACCAATCTGTGCGATACCGAAAGGAACTTTCATACGACCCGTCTTCTGTACATTGAGGTAGTTTACAAAAATACCTTGTGCAGTTTCCGGACGAAGATAAATCTTCATTGCTCCTTCGGAAGTAGAACCCATTTCAGTAGAGAACATCAGATTAAACTGACGAACTTCTGTCCAGTTCTTTGTACCGGAGATCGGGCATACGATTTCTTCATCAATAATGATCTGACGCAATTCTTCCAGATTACCGTCGTTCAGAGCTTTAGCAAAGCGAGTGTGAAGTGCGTCGCGTTTTGCCTGATGCTCCAATACACGTCCGTTGGTAGAACGGAATTGAGCCTCATCAAAAGATTCGCCGAATCTCTTGGCAGCTTTCGCTACTTCTTTATTGATTTTATCGTCATACTTAGCCAGCTGATCTTCGATCAACACGTCAGCACGATAACGTTTCTTAGAGTCTTTATTGTCAATCAAAGGGTCATTGAATGCGTCTACGTGTCCGGAAGCCTTCCAGATAGTAGGATGCATAAAGATGGCAGAGTCGATACCGACAATGTTCTCGTGCAACAGCACCATGCTGTCCCACCAGTATTTCTTGATGTTATTTTTCAATTCAACGCCCATCTGACCGTAGTCATACACAGCGCCTAGTCCGTCGTAGATATCGCTCGAAGGGAATACGAAACCATACTCTTTGCAATGCGATACAAGCTTCTTAAAAACGTCTTCTTGTGCCATTTTCTTTTCTATATCTATTAATTTGAATTTGCTTTTTTCGTAAAAAGTGCCACAAAGATAGGGATTTATCTCATAAATAAGACAGGGAGGGTATTAATTTATCTTATTCCTGAACTTCTTCATCGATTTCCGGTGCCACCATACGGTCATATTCTTCCCGCTCCTGCTCCCGGTCCGCTTTCTTCATTTCTTTGGTCAGCATCTCTTCGGGCATATACAGATTAAAAGGAATACGCATGCATTTCATTTTTTTCACTTCCCGGCTAAATTCAGGACAAGCCACGAAATAGACACGTGAAACGGACACCTTTCCCGGAGTTACCTGTTCGGGGCGTTCAAATCCCGGACTGGTCAGTGACGTATGGAATGTGCCAAGTCCTTCGATAGTAACCGGCTGTCCGATAGACAACAGACTACGGATAGCATCAACCATTTCCGTCAATATACCATCTATCTGCCCGCGATGAAATCCACTCCGTTTTTCCATGTACTCGGCAAATTCTCTATTCCGAATCGGATCTATCAGTTTTTTGGGTACACCATACCATAATTCTTTTCTTTCTCCCGATGTTAAATCGGCTTTTTTTCTCACTACATAAGGCACTGCCATCGTTTATACTCCTTTCTTTTTTCGTTTATACTCGCGTTCTATCTGACACCCGGGTCTCAATGGTGTTGACACCCGGGTGTCAAACATACCAACACCCGGGTGTCAGTGCTCATGAGACCCGGGTGTCAGATAAGTGTTGGCTGCAACAAAAATAAGTCTTTATTGTAAGAGAACAAAAGAATTATCGCATCAAAAAATAATCTGATAGAAATAAACAGAGCATAATATACCCAAAACACCGCCAATATGGTATATCCTGTCACCTTACAATTATCTTTTGAACAAAATTGCAAGCCTTTTGAATCATATTTAAAAGCGATATTCAACTTTTTGACTTCATTTGCAGAAACAAAAATGAATATGAAAACACCTAATTCCAAATTTGACTATATCAGTATCTTATACTTTGTACTAATTTCCATAATGATTATAGTACTACTAATCTATATAGTATAAAGCACAGATCTTAATTTTAAATACAATACTTATATGAAAAAAGAAGATTCACTTTTATTCTTGCTATTCAGTAAGAGGATAATCGGATTAAAACTATACCGGTTAGAAAACCTGCTTAGATTTTCATTTATTCTCTTATGCATTATGAGTACTTCGTTCTCTTTTTCTCAAGACAAGGAGTTAAAGATAATTGGAGTAGTGACCGATACCCAAAACAATCCCCTGCCAGGAGTCAGCGTTCTCATAAAAGGAACCTCTACAGGAGTTGTCAGCAACCTGGACGGTAAGTATGTAATTTCTATCCCAAATCAGAACAGTACTCTTATATATTCATACACAGGTTTTGCCAAACAAGAAATTGCAGTAAAAGGCAAAAGAGTTTTGAATGTCATTCTAAAAGAATCCGTCAAAGAACTAAATGAAATTATAGTTGTCGGATATGGAGCTATGAAAAAGAGGGATATCACCGGTTCAATTGCTTCCATTACCTCAAAATCCATTGAAGAAAGAAATGCAATTTCAATCACGGATGTGCTGCAAGGACAAATGGCAGGTATCGAAATCACTTCCGGTTCCGGAGCGCCGGGTGAAGGTTCAGATATTCGGATTCGCGGAACTTCCACTTTCGAAGGTGGAGTGAAACCTCTTTTTGTTGTCGACGGAGTCCCTTTTGAAAGTATCGATGACATCAATCCTTCGGATATCGAATCCATCGAAGTTCTTAAAGACGCCGCATCGGCAGCTATCTATGGTTCACGCTCTGCCAATGGTGTTATTTTAATATCAACCAAACAAGGTGAGAAAAGTCGGCCCCGACTGGATATACGTTATCTGAAAAGTTTCAGCACTTTAACTCGAAAAATGCCCAAAGCCAATGGAGCAGAACGCAGATACTATGACAAAGTCCGTCAAAAACTGACGAACGGGCTCAACGGGTATAATATCAAGGACTCTTTGGCCTTCTTTAACAACCAAGACATTGACCTGCAAGATTTAATTTTCCGTACTGCGTCCAGAGATCAACTTGATTTAAGCGCAAGCGGAGCTTCTGATAAATTCAAATATTATGTAAGTGCCGGATTACTTTCTGATAAGGGTATTATCCAAAACAGTAGCTATACACGTATCACTACCCGTATCAATGGTGAATATAAACCCAATAAATACATTACTCTAGGGAGCAAACTGCACCTCAGCATAGTTAATAAAAAAGGTATTTCTGAAGACGGCGTACTGAACCAATTGCTGGAACGTCCTTCTTACTGGGCCATTTTCAATCCGGATGGCAGTTATGTTCCCAACATCAGCAGCAGACGCAATCCTTATGCAGTAATGATGGACGACGTTCAGAAGAATCAAAACTACAAGGCATCCATATACGAATATCTGGAAGTGAACTTCAACAGCAAATTCAAATTCAATACGAATGTACAGGGAAATTTTATTCTCGACCGGAACCAGTCCTATCGTCCTTCTCCGCAACTGGCAGTAACCGAACGTACAACCGGCAGAGATTTATCCGAACTTAACTATGACTGGGCGAATGAAAACTATTTCAGCTATATTGATAATTTCAAGTTCCACAACATTAACGTAATGGTAGGTAACAGTATACAGGGATGGGCCAGAGAGAATATGAATATAGTGGGATTGGATTATACCACCGATATGATTTATACACTGAATGCAGCATCACTCTTTGATACACAGAGAACATATACCCGTATGTACCGCCACTCCATGACATCATTTTTCGGACGCGCCGCATACAATTATAAAAGCCGTTACTTGGTAAATGCCAATATCCGTACCGACGGTTCCTCACGTTTCGGTTCATCCAAACGTTGGGGCGTCTTCCCTTCCGCTTCTATCGGATGGCGTTTCTCCGACGAACGTTTCATGAGATGGAGCAAACGATTCTTAAGCGATGGAAAACTAAGAGCCAGTTGGGGTATCACAGGTAACCAGGAAATCGGGGACTATGACTCATGGCAATTATACAGTCCGAATTATATTTATGAAGGTGTTTCCGGAATTGCGGCAAGTAATCTGGCATACAACGGTCTGAGCTGGGAAGAAACGACCCAATATAACATCGGATTAGATTTACAGTTATTCAATAGTAAAGTACGAATTGTAGCAGATTACTATAAAAAAGACACAGAAAAATTACTTTGCCAGGTAGAAGTTCCCAAAGAAACCGGATTCACCACCATTCGCAAGAATGTAGGTTCAATGTCGAATGAAGGGTTTGAATTTTCACTTGATTATGATGTACTTCGATTGAAAGACTTCAATTGGTCATTAAACTTCAATATTGCCCACAACACCAGCAGAATCAAACAAATTGCAGACGGAGTTCCTTTCTATAAGGGAATGGATGATGCAATTTACGTACAACCTAATTCCAAACTCGGCGAGTTCTACGGATACAAATATTTAGGCATCTATCCTTACAATGAATCCAACGCTTATACTAAAGAATGGAACCAACTGACACCGGAATTTGCCAACGGAACTTTCACTGGAAAATACCTTTTAAATGGTAAGGAATACACAGGTGAAATTCTACAGAAAAAAAGTTCGGACGGCAATCCATTAAAAGGCGGTGATGTAGACTATGTGGACATAAACGGAGACGGAATTATAGACGTATCGGATAAAACAAAAATCGGATGTGCACAACCTGATGTATATGGCGGGCTTAGTACTAACCTCTCATATAAAGGTATTTCCTTATACATATCATTCTACTATTCTCTAGGTGGAGATATCTATAATTACGCAGAAGCCAAACGTAACAAATTCTCATATGACGGCGCAACTCCTTCACCGGATGCTATTGCCAATATGTGGACAGGCCCCGGCGATATAGCTAAATATCCGGCTCCGATCAACAAGGAACATAACAGGCTCCCGCCATCCAGCTTCTATATCGAAGATGCTTCTTATATTAAATTACGCAATGTAAAATTAAGCTATTCATTACCCAAGAAATGGATAAACACAGTCTGGATGAAAGCTGCTACAATCTATGTATATGGAAACAACTTATTGACCTTTACCAATTATAAAGGTTATGACCCCGAATTTTCATTGGGAACAAGCGATCCTTTAACTTTAGGTATCGACCAAAACCGTTATCCGAGAAAGAGAGAATACGGATTAGGCGTAAATGTTACATTCTAAATAATAAGCAATCATGAAATCTATATATTATATTTTTATTCTGACATTATCACTACTATGTGCTTCGTGTAGTGATTTTCTAACAGAAGAACCAATCAGTGACCTGACAGCAGAAAGCTTCTGGAAAACAGACAAAGATGCAGAAGTGGGGATCGTTGCCATATACAGTGCCTTTTCAAAAGCCATCTCACCGGGCATGTGGGACTGGGGAGAACTTCGTGCCGACAATTACATTCCCCACGACAAGGATGCATTCGACCAAAAAGAGCTGATATACAACAATATACAGATTGACAATCAAGCCGCATTATGGACAAATTTGTATAGTGTCATCAGTAGAGCCAATGCTGCCATCAAGTACATTCCCCGCATCACTATGACACCCAAGAAAAAGAACAACCTGCAAGCAGAAGCATATGCCCTGCGGGCATGGGCTTACTTTTACTGTGTCCGCGTATGGGGAGACGTACCTTTATACACAGAACCCATAGAAGAAATCTCACAAGGAATCTACCGTGACCGCACTGATAAAAATACCATTTTTCAAGAAGTAATCTTGCCGGATCTTGAAAAAGCCTATTATCTGATTGATAAAACTTCAACCGTACGGACACGAATCAATGTCGCCACTATATGCGCACTTACAATGGATGTAAATGCTTGGTTGCATGATTACGAAAAAGTAGTGAGTACCATGAAAGAAAAAGTACAGACATTGAACAAACGGAATTGGGGACTTTCCGCCCTGACACCGGAGACTTTCGCTAAAGATTGGAGAGCTATCTTTATAGAAGACAATCAGACCGAAACACCAATAGAGGTGATATTCAAATTGGCTTATGACCAATTGGGGAACGGAGAGAACCAATCTATCAATTATTTTGCAAGTTCCCAGCCGAGAGTCTTTCTATCAGACAAGATAAAAGGTTTGTATGGGATACTGGATAAACGGTTTGGCAGTACCCAATGGGAAGACATAGGCGAAGGTAAAACACAATTAAAGAAAAAGTTTTGGCCGGACGGTACTATTTTCGTCGGTACAGGGCGTGTATATTCAGACAATGACCTAGTATTATACCGATATGCCGATATTGTGCTATTGTATGCCGAAGCGTTAAATGCGCTGGACAGAACTCCGGAAGCTATCACCGAACTGAACAGAACCAGAACACGTAGCGGAGAAAATCCTTTTTATACAAGTGATTTTGTAAGCAGTGACGAAATTCTTGATGCGATACTTGAAGAACGGCAGAAAGAGTTTGTCGGTGAGGGTAAACGTTGGTTCGACCTTGTCCGCTGTAACCGTTGGAAAGAAGTAATGGAACCCATCAATGGGATGAATGATGAGAGAAAAGTATTATTCCCTATCCATCGTGACCATATTAATCAAAACCTCAACTTAAAACAGAACTCCGGTTATTAACAAACTAAAACTACCAAACTTATGAAAACTTTAAAACTTTATATCATACTATACATTTCAAGCCTATGCTTGTCTAGTTGCTTGGACATACAGGACAGTTATGATTATGAACCGGCCAATATAGACAACAATGTCTACATGAATACGTGGGAATTTATCCAGTCACGTCCTGATGCGTTTTCATCTCTTCAGACTGCCATCGAATGTTCAGGAATAGACCTGTCGATATACACTCAGACTGAAAAGAAATATACTTACCTGCTACTTCATAATGACGCATTCAAAGGTGCCAACGGTATCCTGTCCAACTACGGAGTAGCATCTATTGAAGATATGAATAAAGAGACATTGACAAACATTTTGTTATACCATGTGATAGACGGATACTACCATGGTCTCGGTACGCTCAATTTTGATCCAATCAACGTGATTACCTTATGGAAATCACCAAATGCTTTTATGACATTAAAACTGAACAATTCCGCTTCTATCGAATCCTACTCACGTCTGGTTATCAATGATATGCTGGGCAACAGTACTCCTGTCACAGCAATGACCAGCAATATCCTGACAACCAACGGTGCCGTACACGTAGTAGGGCAGGAAATTATTTACAAACCATAATCTTAAACAGACATATTATGAAATCGAAAGTATATATTATTATCTCATTTATATGTGCCAGTCTATGTTGGTTATCATGTAATGATGACGAAAAACATACAGGCTCCGCTCCTGAAATATTGTTTATGACAGAATCAATGTCTATTGATCTGAACAAGACAAACAATCCATCGATTGTCTGTGTCATCAACTCGGAAGTCGGACTAAATTCCGTACAAAGCTGGATAGTGAAAGAAGGTGACATTGAAGTGGAAATAGACAATCCGGTTACTAGTTTCTTCAATAAAAACAGCTATTCACTGGCACAAACACCTGTGTATACGGAAGACATGATTGGTTTCAAAGTTAGCGCAACTGACGCAAATGGACAGACATCTACTTTGACCTTACCTTTCGAAGTCATCCCATTACGCGACGCACCAGTTGTTTCATTTAACGAGGGCATTAATGAAATAAACTATAGAGAGGGGGATCCGATGCCTTCTATCTCAATAAAAATCAGCAGTGAAGAAAACCTGCGATACGTCGCTTTCTCGGAAGTAGTAAACAGACTGGAAAAGGTTGTACCTATCAACGGACAGGACACATTGAAATTCACCAATAATGAAAAAGAATATGTACTGAACCTGCAAGATGACGACTTCCAGTTCAAAGTAGGAACGACAGCTATCAAGATTGCGGCGGGAGCAGGCTCTTCCGATATGGTTAAAATAAAAATAGGAACATTGAAAGTTAATTTTGAAGAGATTCCGGCACCGGAAATCTTGTTTGACTCTGAAGGGGACCTTCAGGTGAATGAGTTTGCCGACCTGACTGTCACCGGAAAAATCAATTCGCAGTCCAAAGTTACCTCTGTCAGCTATTATAAAGAAACAACAGAGGGTAAGGAACAAATAGGAGAAACAATCTACCCGGACGAAAGTTCATATAATTTCTCCGTAACATTAGAACGGGTAACATTTGATATCCAGGGAGTAGTCATAGAAGCAACCGACCAGTTGGGTAAAACAACAACCATAGAAAAACCGCTGAAAGTAAAAGAACTGGCTCCCGCCCCGTCGATTATTATTGACCAGACTGCCGAACAGTTCAACGGAGTAAGCATAGATGTTCCCATAGCATTGACTGGAAAAATCACTTCCGAAGCCGGAATAACATCAGTAGTGATAACCAAAACAACTCGTAAAGGTGAAGAAAGCACAGAAGAAATAAACATCACAAATGATAAGGAAGTGATAGTAGCCCAAAGCTATACAGCAGATATAGAACTCGCAGGCCTCAAATTGACGGCAACCGATATAAACGGAAAAGAAAGCAGCATTTCATACGACATACATGTAGGCTACTACTACCATACAGTGCTTATGTCATTAGATGGTGCCCCTAAACATGAAGACTCTACACCAGGCTGCTTCTTCTCAGCCTCAACAGCAAGAGCCTTTGACTATTGCGACGGGAAAGACAACTGGCAGGAAGTCGATATAGCCTTCTCTTCTTATAGTAGCAATACCGTCATAAGAGTAGCTTCCTTAAAGCAAAGTATCACCAAATTCAAACACGCAACATGCGGCCTTGACAAATGGGATAATGTGAAAGGCGTTTATTTCAGAACTGCCTCAAATATAAAGAGAAGTACTTTTGACAAAGCAACTATCAACGACATGAAAGCTGAGAGACTCGCAACAGGTTTCACCGAAGTGGCATCACTTACCGAAGGAAACTTCGAAACAGCGACAGAAGCAGTCGGGGTATACGAAACACCGATTAACGGAGTCGCCAAGCGAGTAATCGTCACTTATGATCATTTTGTAGAACGTACTACACAAAATTTGGCCGCTTCCAAATTCATGATCAAAGTAAAGATTGAAAAATAATCAGACAAAAATTCATTTTGGTAGCAACTACGACCAGAGTTGCTACCAAATAACCCCCTATTATCATAAATACATATGAACCGTACTATAAAAAAAGAGCCGTATATCTATCCTATATTCATTATGGGGTTTCTGTTCTTCATCTTCGGGTTTGTTTCCTGGGTGAATTCCATACTGATTCCTTATTTCAGGATAGGATGCGAACTAAACCATTTCCAATCATACTTGGTAACATTCGCTTTTTATATAGCTTATTTTATCATGTCAGTGCCGGCTTCTTTCTTACTGGATAAATCTGGAATAAAAAAAGGACTGGCTATCGGATTATGGACAATGGCATTAGGAGCGCTCTTGTTTGTACCTGCCGCATACACCAGGACATATAGTATTTTCCTGACAGGCTTATTCATCTTAGGAACCGGACTGGCTATTCTCCAAACTGCCGCCAATCCATACATCACCAATATAGGCCCGATTGAGAGTGCCGCCAAACGGATTAGCATTATGGGGCTATGTAACAAGTTTGCAGGAATCATCTCTCCTTTAATTTTTGCCGCACTAGTCTTAAAGACATCCGACAATGAACTATTCAGGCAACTCAATCAAAACATCCTGATTGGCGAAGAGCGCACCACCGCACTTGATGAGCTTATCGGCAGAGTTATGATCCCCTATGCAATCCTTGCATTCATTCTATTTGTGTTCGGACTGTTTATCCGCTATTCCTCTCTCCCGGAGATGAATCTTCGGAAACAGGAAAAAGAGGAAACCGTAACCCTGCGAAAGAAAGGCAGCATTTGGGATTACCCCTATCTGATATTAGGTGTTTGGGCTCTCTTTTTTCATGTAGGGACTCAAGTCATCGCCATCGATACAATTATCGGATATGCCGAAAGTATGAACGTGAGTCTCATTGACGCAAAACATTTTCCGTCGTACACTTTAATCTGTACATTAACCGGATACACAATAGGCGTCTGTCTGATTCCTAAAATTATTTCCCAAACCCGCGCTTTACAAATATGCACTATATTAGGGCTATTGTTATCTGTGGGAGTAGTAATAGTATCAAAAGAGATTGATTTTATGGGAATGCAAGTGGACATATCCATATGTCTTCTTGTATTGCTCGGGCTTCCGAATGCGCTAATATATGCCGGAATATGGCCTCTTGCCATCCATGATTTGGGGCGTCACACTAATTTAGGCTCCTCACTGCTGGTCATGGCATTATGCGGCAACGCTTTCTTGCCAATGGCCTATGGAGCTATTGCTGATGCATATGATGTACGCACGGGATACTGGGTACTGATTCCCTGTTTCATATATCTGGTCTTTTATGCAGTATACGGTCATAAAATAAAAACATGGAAAATAAAATGAGCCTCATCAAAATATACAACTGTAAAGCAATAACGCCTTCTCATATTCTACCGGATGCAATGGTCATCGTAAAAGACGGGGTAATAGAAGAGGTGACAACAAATAGAATAGAAATTACTGATGCAAAAGAAATTAACGGAAACGGAATGTATGTTTCTCCCGGTTTTATAGATTTGCATACACACGGTGCCGGCAACCACGACTTCATGGACGGAAGTGTAGAAGCCTATTTGGAAGCCGCACGTACCCATGCATGCCACGGCACCACATTACTGTTTCCGACCACTCTGACAAGCACCAATGACGCTCTTTTCAAGAGTTTTGCAAAGTATGAAGAAGCCTGTTCACGCAATCATCAAGGAGCAGCCTTTGGCGGAATACATTTAGAAGGACCCTATTTTGCCCAAAGCCAATGCGGAGCACAAGATCCTAAATTCCTCAAAAAACCTGTTCCATCGGATTATCAGGAAATATTATCCTATACAAGTCACATAGTTCGATGGAGCATAGCACCTGAACTTCCGGGAGCACTTGACTTAGGCTGCTATCTTGACAAACAGGGAATATTACCTTCCATTGCCCACACCGACGCCACTTACGAGGAAGTACAGAAAGCATTCGATTGTGGATACAGGCATATCACCCACTTTTACTCTGCCATGTCAGGAATTACCCGGAGAAATGCCTTCCGTTATGCAGGCGTCATTGAAAGTGGTTATTTAATGGATGGAATGACTATTGAAATTATAGCAGATGGAATACATGTACCTAAAAGTCTGATGCAATTAGCTTATAAAATCAAAGGCGCAGAGAACATTGCCTTGGTTACGGATTCGATGCGAGCCGCCGGCATGCCGGATGGAAAAAGTATTCTCGGCAGTATTGAAGAAGGACAAGAGGTACTCATAGAAGACGGTGTTGCCAAACTGCCGGATCGTTCTGCTTTCGCAGGCAGTGTTGCTACTACCGACAGACTGGTACGAACTGCCACTAAAATAGCCGAGATTCCTCTATGCGAAGCTGTCAGAATGACGTCGGCAACTCCCGCCCGGATTATGGGTATCCAGCAGCATAAAGGGAGTTTACAGAAAGGGAAAGATGCTGACTTACTTTTATTCAATGAAAACATTGAAATAAAAATGACCATGATCAAGGGAAATATTGTATACGAAAACCTATAAAAAGAAAAATAATGGAACTGAAAGTAGATAATTTATCTGTAAAAATAAGCAAAAACCGTATTTTAATGGGAACTCATGCAGCTTCCGAAGCCGCTACATGTTTAAAACGATTATTAGAAGAGCAAGAAACAGCCAACATCATATTCGCAGCCGCACCATCCCAAAATGAATTTCTGGATGCACTCAGCAAAACAGAAGGAATCGACTGGAGAAGAGTAAATGCGTTTCACATGGATGAATATATCGGGCTGGATAAAGATGCTCCACAAGGATTCGGCAATTTCTTGCGGGAACATATTTTTTCACAAGTCCCTTTCCGAACTGTTTTTTATCTCAATGGACAAGCGGATAACATACAGGAAGCATGTCAGGAATATACAGACCTTTTGCTAAATTATCCTGCCGACATTGTCTTTATGGGAATTGGTGAAAACGGGCATATAGCCTTCAACGACCCACATGTAGCGGATTTTCAGGATCCATATTTGGTGAAAATCGTAGACCTTGATGAAAAATGCCGTCAGCAACAAGTAAACGATGGTTGTTTCAGCAGTATTGCCAAAGTACCGACTCATGCACTTACGCTGACAATTCCTGCTTTATATAGAGCCGGCTACCTTTTCTGCATGGTACCCGGAAAAACAAAGGCATGGGCTGTAAACGAGACATTAACAGGGGCAGTATCTGTCCGATGTCCGGCGTCCATCTTAAGAAATCATCCTCATGCCACATTATACATCGACAATGATAGTTCCAGCATATTCATGCCTAAATAGACTTATATGAAACACTTTATATTTTTATTAATCGTCATTCTATCGGGAATCAGCCAAGTCCATGCCTGTGGCAAATATCCCATTATTCCTTATCCTAAAAGTCTGCAGGCTATGGAGGGATACTTTATCCTTAAAAACAATATGCAGATTTCAGTACCTTTCGAGAATAAAAAAGTACATCAGATTGCTGATGATTTCACCAAAAAGTTATCGGAAGTATCCGGCCTGTATCTGTCAATCTCTCAAGATAACACAAAAGCAGATATCATATTCACAAAAGATAATTCATTAGGTAATGAAGCATATCTGTTAAACATAGCGCCGGAAAGAATCGTTGTCAAGGCGGCAACTCCCAACGGTTTTTTCTACGCAGTACAAAGCATCCTGCAATTATTGCCTGCGGAGATTTGCTCTCCGGACTTCATCGGAAATCATGTCATCTGGCAAATTCCTTGTGCTCATATCATAGATGAGCCAAGTTTCAGTTATCGGGGAATGATGCTGGATGTTGCCAGATACTTTATGCCCAAGCAATATGTATTAGACTTTATAGACCGGTTAGCCGCACAAAAAATCAACTATTTCCACTTTCATCTGACAGAAGACCAAGGATGGCGGATTGAAATCAAAAAATATCCGCGGCTCACTTCAGTAGGTGCATACAGACCCTATACCCAAACAGGATACAAACATTTCCATGCACCGGTTATTCCCGATGAAGTGGAACACCAAGGATTTTATACCCAGGAAGACATCAAGGAAATAGTAGCATACGCAGAGAAGCGATATGTTACTATCATTCCCGAAATAGAACTGCCGGGACATAGTTCGGCTGCGGTAGCCGCTTATCCGGAACTGTCATGCGGAATAAAAAAAGAATATGAAGTAGTAAAGAACTTCGGGATTTTTGATAATGTTTTCTGCCCGAAAGAAACAACATTCCAATTCTTGGATGACGTATTCACTGAAGTCGCAGCCCTTTTCCCCGGAAAGTATATCCATATCGGCGGAGATGAATGTCCTAAAACAGCCTGGAAACAATGCAAGCATTGCCAGCTGTTAATAAAGGAATTACAATTAAAAGATGAAAGCAGCCTGCAAAGTTACTTCATCCACCGTGTGGAAAAAATACTAAACAATAAAGGTAAACAACTGATTGGTTGGGACGAAATATTGGAAGGCGGTCTGGCACCTAATTCCACCGTCATGTCATGGAGAGGCGAACAAGGCGGCATCGAAGCTGCCCAAGCAGGTCATCCGGTCATTATGATTCCCAATGCGGATACCTACCTGAATTATTATCAGGAAGATCCGGAATTTGCTCCGGTAGGTTCCGGCAGTTTCCTTCCCATGGAACAAGTATATCGTTTCAACCCGTTATCCACGCTACTAAAAGGCAAATTGAGCCAATATGTACTTGGCACCGAAGCTGCATTATGGACACCATACATGAAAAATCCCCAAATAGTGGACTATTATATGTATCCCCGTTTCTATGCATTCGCAGAAGTTGCCTGGGGCACAAACAAGCCTGAACGCTATCAAGAGTTCCTTGCGAATATCGGCCCGCACTATAAACGTCTGGATTACCAGTCGATTCATGCTTGCCGCAATTATTTCGATGCCTATATCGATGGGGCATACAACCCGCGTACCCGTGCTTTCGAAATACGGCTTAAAGGAATGATGCCCGGCTCGGTAATTCACTACACATTAGACGGGAATGAGCCGACAAGCAAAGCTGCCATATACACCCAGCCCATTAAAGTAACAAAAGATACTCAGGTCAAAGCAGTTGTTTTTAAGAACGGAGCGCAAGTCGGCAAAGTCACAAAAAAATCTTTTTTCGTAAACAAAGCAACAGGGAAAAGCACTTCTTCAAATGTAGCCTATAGATTCAAACCTGATAATCCCGGAGCCAAGGACTACAGCGAGTTTAATTTCTGTGGACTAACCAACGGTATACGCGGCTATTTAAACCACGTACATCCCTGGGTTGCCTTCAAACCAGCTCAATATACTGAAATTATTGTCGATCTTGACACCATAACCTCTTTCCGTAAAATACGTTATGGAGTAATGAATGGATACGGGCAGGAAGCGGTTGCCCCCGAATCAGTGGATATTGAAATCTCAAACGATTCAATCTCTTTCAAACGAATTGCTTCTAAAAAGTTTACCTATACTATTAGTAATAAATGGCAAATGTTCGAACAAAAGTTTAATTTTGAACCACAAAAGGCACGTTATGTGAAATTGAGATTCAAGAATGGAAAATTACCCCACAAATTGGGTGGTTTCCCCGTTCCCAAAAAACGTGAAGGAGAATTGGGACTACTGTTTATCGATGAAATTGAAATAAAATAAGATTAATACAAATAGAGTTATGAGAACCAAACTGTTACTACTATTATTTATTATCTGCCAACAATGCAGCCTGTCATTGGCAACAGAAGACCCGACCTCTAAGGCAGAGCTCACCGAAAAGCAGTTGCAACGGGCCGCTGAATTCAAAAAGGTATTAAGGACCGGTGAAGGATACAGAAGCGGAGTATATATTTATACCAAACGAAGTATCAACGATTATCTGGCAACACCGGACATACTGGCAGCCCGCCTGGCAGTATTGGGATTTACAGATGTATATTTAGGTTCAGAGAAAGCCCTGTCCGGAAAATCGGATGATTACTTAAAATGGCAGAAGAAGTTCATTGAAGAAGCCCATCTATATGGAATGAAAGTACATGCCCTCAGACTAAGCAGTGCCCGCTTATATGTTGATGACATACGTGTATTGGAAGATTGTAAATTAGTAAACGACTATAACTATTCTGTAAAAAAGAAACAGCGGTTTGACGGTGTATCGGCAGACTTGGAACCCCATATTCTCAAAAAAGGCTTTATAGACTATCCCAAAGGATTGACCCTATACTGGGATTCTAAAAACAATTTCGGAATAGGAAAAGACAACGACCTGTTATTGAAACGGACGGTGGAAGTAATGAAAATGGCACAAAAGGAACTGAAACCACTTCCCTTGAGCCAAGCATTGGGATTCTTTTTCCAACCAAGAGTGGACAACGGATTACTGAAACATGGTGGTGCCAAAGAATTCTTGCAATATTGTAATCAATTAATCGTCATGGCTTATAACTATAAGGCCGAACGGGTATTTGAAATGGCAAAACCCATCTTAACCGCTGCCGGAGACAAAGAAAAAACGGTCAGTGTATGCGTCAAAACAAGCCTAGGTACAGTCGGTGATGAAGGGCCTATTACTTCTTTTCAAACTCATGGTTGGGATTATATGATCAACGCACTCCAGTTTTTAATGAATGAATCGTCCCGGTTCGTATCTTTCAGAGGTATCGACATTTTTGAGTTTCAAGGTTTTGAAATAATGTGGAAAGACAATGGAAATAAAAGAATTAATCAATGAAACATATAGGGACATACTTCTTTTTATTCCTTTTACTGTTTGTCACCTCTTGCGGGGCGAATGAAGAAACAGAGGAAAAGCCCGGTAAGGGAAGTTCAGTTACAGACAATCAAATCTTGATTGAACAAGCTGATTTCACATCATCGATAATGGAGAGAGTAAAACAGTTCCAAGCCACTACTCATCCTGCAAATTCCAGCCGGAACGGTATATATGTATATTCTAAAACAATAGACAAATACTTGGATGCACCCGAAAAGTTAGCCGCCCGAATCATTTTATCTGGATTCAGCGAAGTTTATTTATCTACCCCCAAATCGACCTTATGCACTATACAAAGTGCTAACTTTCAGTGGATGCGAACATTCATCTCATTTTTACACACATACAATATCCAAGTGTTTGCCTTATTGTTAAGCAATCCCCGATTATATACCAACCAAGATCTTCTTTTTGAGGATCTTGGTAACCTGGAGTTGTATAACCAGACAGTCCATAATTCCGAGAAACTGGATGGCGTTATGGCCGACCTTGAACCTCATACCCTCAAGTCGGAAAACGAACAGGCCCCGGAAGGACTAGACATATATTGGGACAGTAACAACCATTATGGCATCGGAAAAGAAAACGACCAACTTCTCAAACGCACACTAAATATACTTCAACGCGCTTCTTTTGAGCTATCCCCCCTTAAGCTCAAAGAATCGGTATCTTTTTTATATCAGCCCAAATATGATGAAGGTCGTTTGTCTTATGGTAGTGCAACACAGTTTTTGCAACAATGCGAGTCCGTTCATGTCATGGCTTATTACAATCGTGCAGAAGTAATATGGAACCGTAGTCTTCCCCTACTTGAGGATGCGAATAAACTTTATAAGAATGCAGTAAGCGTATGTGTCAAAGTGAGTGTAAATACTTATGGTGATGAGGGAAACGAGAATACCTCCTTGCAACCCAAAGGCTGGAAATACCTGATTGAAACCCTATCCGATATTTATGCCCGTGGTAATCAGCATCCAAGTTTCCGTGGCATGGACTTTTTTGAATACGACGGACTGGAAATTATGCTAGAGAACACACTTGACACATTTTAAACGCAGCATTATTTTTGCAGGTTATAAAATAATTGTTTTTATTTGTATCGGTAATAGCAAACTGTTTATGCGTCATCATTCATCTGCTTTTCATATTCTACTTATTATATTACTCATTGCATATACAAAAACTGTATACGCTGAGAATGTATCATTCGAATCTCTGACAACACGCCAGGGCTTGCCCCAAATGAGCGTACTTGATATTATTCAGGATGACCAAGGTTATATTTGGTTTGCCACCAGAGACGGTATGGCACGATACGATGGATACTCGATAGATGTCTTTCAAAACCGGGCAAATGATTCCCTTTCCTTATCAAACAACTATGTAATATCGGTAGGAAAAGACAAAAAAGGAGCATTATGGATTGGTACATTGTACGGGCTCAACCGCTACTCTTCAGCAACCGAAGAATTTGAACAGTTTTACGCTAAAGAAGACGATAAACAATCTCTTAGTTCAAGTATTATTCGCAGGGTCTATATAGACCCTAAAGAGAAAGTCTGGATATGCACAGATAACGGGTTAAACCTGTTTGACCCTGAGCACCGAAACTTTACCCACTATTCTCCGGACTCAACAAAAAGCTTCCGAATCAATACAATTATCGATCTGGATGCCAACAACAATTATCTGGTCGGTACTGACAGCGAATTGCTGCTTTTCAATCCTTCACAAAATAAGTTTATCCCACTACCCGATAAACAGATGATCTCCGGAATTAAAATATTGTATAAAGGTACAGATGGTTCCATATATATCGGTACAGCCGAAAATGGCTTGTTTGTATTAGATTGCCAATTGGACATTAAAGCACATTATGTAAATCAAACCTATAATCCTAACAGTATAAGTAATAATTCTATCAGATGTATTACCGAAGACCATGATGGCAATATTATAATCGGAACATTCAACGGAATTAACATCTTCAATCCTTTGAAAAAAACGTTCATAGCCTATCAACAAAAATCCGATAATCAAAACGGGCTGTCTCACTTTTCCATACACTCCGCCTATTGCGATAAAGACAATACGATTTGGTTAGGTACCTGGGCAGGTGGTGTCAACTACTTCAATCTGCAAAACAATAACTTTTTCCAATTCTACACTCCTACCTTTGAAGGGAAAAGACTACTCGGTATTGTAGGTCCACTCGCCAATGATAATAATGGGATATGGATAGGGCTCGAAGGCGGCGGTCTCCTTCATTATGATATATCAAGAAAAGAATATACAAGATACAATATCAACAATAAAGAAGGAGATTTTGATTTCCGTTCCAATATTGTGACCTGTCTATATAACAACGGTTCCATATTATATATAGGAACAAACAGCGGGAAACTCTCTCTTTTCGATATTCGACAAAGAAAAATACTTCGTACTGTTACACTACCCGGCGGGTCTTCTATCATCACTATTCATCCCGACTCCAAAGGCAACATCTTATTAGGTATTTCCGGTACAAGAGGGCTGGTCTACATTTCTGCAGACGGACAGATACAAACCTGTTTCTATTTGTCTTCCGGTAAAGAAATCACATTCAGTAATATTTGTTCTATTTTAGAAGACGAGAACGACTATTTCTTATTAGGAAGTAATTCACATGGAATCTACCGCTACAACTTCCAGACCCGCGACTGTTCTTCTTTTCTACATACGGACAAAAACGGATTAAATATCTGTGTTAACCAGTTATATCGTGACATCAACAACCAAATTTGGGTAGCAACAGCCAGACAAGGTATTGTCGGGCTGACAAGCGACAAGAAAGTCGCCCACCAATATACCATTGACGATGGCTTAAAATCAAACACTATTTGTGCCATCACCGGAGATGCAAACGGGAATATCTGGGCCTCGACCTTTTCTTCTGTAGCCAAAATTACTCCGGAAGAAAAAAGTATCAGTAATTTCACTGGATTCCAAGTCAATGAATTCGCATTACGCTCCTGCCTGCGCACAGACTCTATCTGCTATTTCGGAGGTGATATCGGCATCGTATCTTTCAATCCTTCCCACCGGAGCACAAATACCAACATCCCACCCGTTGTAATAAAAAACATCTCAATCAATAACAAGAGAATTCCACTAAAGCAGTTGAATATTCACAAAGATGCAATTGTAGTAGATTATAATGAATCTAATATTACATTCGACTATCGCGCCCTGAATTTTATACGTTCCGACCAGAACCAATATGCATACTATATGGAAGGGTTCGATAAGGACTGGATATATGTCAGTAACCGGACAATGGCGCATTACACCAACCTGCCCGCAGGAAAATATACTTTTCATGTAAAAGCCTGCAACAACGATAACGTATGGAATGAAGAAGGAGTCAGCGTCCGGTTGGAAGTATTACCGCCACCTTGGAAAACCTGGTGGGCGATAGGTATCTATATTCTTATCTTATTAGGCATCATCGTTTCATACCTGCATTATTTAAAAGTAAGAATAAAATTAACGAATGACGTACATATAAAGCAAATGGAGCAGGAGAACTCCGAGAAATTGCATAATGACCGCATCAACTTATTCACAAATTTCTCTCACGAGTTACGCACACCTTTGACTCTTATCATTGCCCCTTTAGAGGAATTATTAAACCGTCCGGATTTATCCTCTACTGTAAAGAAACCTTTGGAACTGATGTACAGCAATTCCAAACGTCTCCTATTCCTGATTAACCAGCTTATGGATTTCAGGAAAAAAGAAGCCGGCAAGATGAGTCTAAGAGCGGCAGAAGGCAACTTCTCCAAGTTCATAGAAGAAATTGTACTGGCTTTTCAGGAACTCACACACTCCAAAGGTATTACCCTTTTTTATAATCTACCGGATGCACCTATCAACCTATGGTACGACCGCGGACTAATGGAAAAAGTCTTGTTCAATCTACTGTCAAATGCCATAAAGAATACCCCTGATAGTGGAAGAATAGATATAGGAACCGTTTATAATGAAACAACCGGACAATCAATCTTATTGACAATAAAAGATACAGGCATCGGCATTCCACAAAACAAGTTAAACGCCATCTTTGACCCTTTCTATCAGGTCAACGAGTCAGATTCGTCCACTCCCGGAACCGGTATCGGGTTATATCTTACAAAAGCTATTGTAGAAATGCATAAGGGACGTATTTATGTAGAAAGCGTCCAAGGAAAAGGAAGTACCTTCTTCGTAGAATTACCAACTGGAAATGCTCATTTGTCCACAGATGAGATTATTGTAAACTACAAGGACAGTGAAGACATCACACGTTACATTAATTTATCATTAAATGAGTTTGACTCCAACGAACAATTCTATGAAACAGAGGAACAAGTTACGAACAAGAAGTATACGATATTAATTGTGGAAGACAACAAAGACTTACGTCACTACATAAAACAGAACTTATCAAAGTTCTATAATGTCATAGAGGCCGCCGATGGTGAAGAAGCCAAAATAAAATCATTCAGCTATATGCCTGATTTGATAGTCAGTGATATCATGATGCCTAGAACAGACGGTATTCAGTTATGCCGTATCATAAAAGGAGACTTACGTACTGGACATATTCCCGTCATTTTGCTCACCGCGCGGACTACTGTTTTGCAAGTAGAAGAAGGATTAAAAATAGGAGCAGACGATTATATCACCAAACCATTCAACATGACGCATCTGAAAGTTCGCATTACAAACCTGCTTACTTCCAGAGATAAATTAAAAAAAATATATAGCAAAAACTTTAACACACATGATATCGGCGCCAATATAACGTCGGCTGACGACCGCTTTTTACAAAAGCTATATGCCGTCATGGAAGAAAATATGTCGAACCCGGAACTGAACATTGAAAAGTTCTGTAATGAAATAGGAATGAGCAAGACCAATCTCTACTATAAAATCAAACAACTGACTAATTTTTCTCCTACCGAATTCATGCGACGGTCACGTTTACAAATGGCAGCACGCCTGTTAATAGAAAAGAAAATTACCGTTTCAGAAGTCTCGACTTTAGTTGGTTTCAACAGTCATTCTTATTTCTGTAGTTGCTTCAAGGCAATTTACGGCTGCTCCCCAACAGAGTATGTTGAAAGAAATGAGAACAATTAAAATAGCACTCCCATCAGTAGCGTAAAGAATCCCCCCAACTGCTCCTTAAACGTACGAAGAGCCAGCTCAATATGCTTTTCCACCGTGCGGATAGAAATTCCCAGTTTATCTGCAATCTCCTGATTGGTCAATGATTTGAAACGGCTAAGACAAAACACACTCTTACGCTTGGGAGGCATAGCATCAATCACATTCTGCACTGCTTCGCGCAGCTCCCTATAATCCGACTGCGTTTCTTCATGTTCCGAAGGATGCTCTAATGTCATCATATCTTCTGTCAGAACGACGTGCGTATTATATTTTGCCCGTAAATGATTGAATACTTCCCGTTTGGAGAGTACATAAATATAATTCTTAATAGACATTGTTTCGACCAGGGCTTCGCGATGTATCCAAATCTTCATAAATACATTTTGGATAATATCTTCGGCAGCCCCTTCGTCTTTTAACATTCCCTTGGCAAAAGCAAAAAATGTAGGGTAATAACGATGAAACAGGATTTCATAACTAGCCATGTCTCCCTCTCTCAACTGTCGTAACAACAGTTGTTCCTCAATAATAGAAGATGATTCAGTTTTATCCATCATTTATACTCCGAAAAAGATTCCAGTCAACAAAGCTATTAATAAAACAGAAGATAGACTACCTCATCCCAAAAATCACATCATATTGTAATACGCTAAAGGGGAATAGATAAGGGACAGTGTACTTCAGGTGACAAAACTATGAAATTAATATGAAAAATTCAAGCCTTCCCACAAATACTAACGAAATTAAAAAAAGTTCAATACTGATTACGTACCCTTGCCGGATGATGTGTTCTTCACTATAGAGACGGCTCACATTACAGCTTGTTATTAACCATTGAATCAATTTTATTTAAAGAACATGAGAAATTTTCTACTTTTATTCTTGTTACTCATGCCCATGTTTGGCAGTTGCTCCGACGATTATAATGACTCGGCTGCATGGAAGGACATCGACGAAATCTATAAAGATCTCGACCAACTGAAAGAGAAGCTCAACAGCTTGCAACTGCAAGCGAACGCATTAAGTGAAATCATTAAAGGCGGTGCCATCACTTCCGTTACGGAAGCTACCGACGGCGGCTTTGTCATCTCCTACAAAGGAACTGATAATGTAGAACACAGCTTCACAATCGCCACTTCCGACCAAATGATTTCCAGTCCGATTATCGGAATACAAGAAGAAGCCGGGATTCACTACTGGACTACTACAACAGGAGGGAAAACGTCTTTCCTGCTCGATGCCAACAATCAGAAAATCCCTGTAACAGGCAGTGCCCCACAAATACAGGTAGACGAGAATGGATACTGGGTAGTAAACGGGAAACAAATTCTGGACAGCGACCGGAAACCCATCAAAGCAGAAGGGAAAACCACTTCACTAATCACGAAAGTAGAAATAAATGATAACGGAACGGCTTCTATTACGTTAGGAAACGGAGAGACATTATCAGTCAGCACGTTCACCTTATTTAATGTAGAATTCAAGAACGGGGAGCAGCCGGCAATCTCTCCTATTATTATAGAAGAAGAAACCAGAAACCTTACGCTGAGTTACAACATTATCGGGAAAAAAGCAGCGCAAGCATTAATGCTTATAACACGTAGTGACGACGGACTGGAAGCCAAGTTGAACAGTACCGATAAAACATTGGCTGCCACTTTCGCTGATGGTTTTGAAGAAGGTGTGACAATGATTATGCTCTACGATGCCGAGGACAATATCCTAATCAAGCCGGTACGTTTTACTCTGCCTGTTGTTGAAAACGGCGGCATTGCCACCGGAACTGATTTCAAGGAATTCATAGATGCTGTCACCAACGGCAACAGCTTACGTAAGTTCAAGAATAAAGAAGGAGATGTAGTACTTCTGAACAGTATTGACATGCAAGGTATCACGCTGACAAGCGGTGCAGGAAGTCCGGTAGCCAGCAATACAACCAAAGCCAATACAAAAGTCGTTTATACAGCCGGAGAACAGACTTTCAACGGCACATTCGACGGTAAGGGATTCTCGATCACCAATCTGACCTTTACATATAACCTTGAAGACGGGAATATCGCTCATGGACTGTTCAACGCGCTCGGCAGTTCCGGTATTATCAAAAACCTGACCATCGCGGGTAACGCCATCATCACAGGCAATGCTCCGCAAGGAGCGGCAATCGGAGGATTAGTTGGATATTGCGAAGGAAGCATATTAGCCTGCACCAACAAAATCAATATCTCTTTTGAAGGAACAGATGCCGCCAATTTCGGTGTCCGGTTAGGCGGTCTGGCAGGTGTACTATTCGGGAATAAGATAGGCGACACAACGCAGGCAAACGGATGTATCAACGAAGGCATGTTGACTTGCGGAGCAATCGCCAACACAGCTTCCGGCGCCTATTCCGCATTCAACCAGGGCGGCATTGCCGGATACGTGGAAAATGACGAAGCCTATATCGGCTATGCCGTCAACAAAGGTTCCGTCAGTTCACCTTCGGGACGCGGCGGTGGTCTTGTAGGGACTTTGCAAGAAGGGACAATGGAAAATTGTGTCAACGAAGGATTAATCCAGGACGATGTTAACGGTGTTTTTGCCGGAACAAGCAAGCGATACAATGTGAAACGTATCGGTGGAGTGGCTGGCGGATTGAACACCGACAAAATAATCAAGAACTGCGTCAACAACGGAGACGTCTTTTCTCAAAACGGAAGCCGTGCAGGTGGATTTGTAGGTCATAATGCCGGATTTGTCCAGTCATGCACAAACAACGGCATCATCTTGTCCGACGCAACCGCAGACGGCGCCAACAAACACGGAGCAGGATGGGCATGCGGTTATAGCGGCACTAAAACCGGTGTGGATTATATTACCGACTGTCACATCGGTGGAAAAGTTGGAGATTACAGCACGTATAAAGAGAACCCGGGCGATGCTCCCGCAGCAACTTACAGCAATGCAGTCCGCCACGGAGCATTCTCTAAAGAAGCCAATAATTTCTCCAATCAGGATGAGGCATACTATGACTGGACGATAACAGAAGACCGCGAAATTGCATCGGGAATTACCTATAAGCACTATTCCTTCACCAATTTCAACCAGAACATCTATGCAATCGAGATTGACATGAACAACCCGAAAGTTACATTCGAGACAGTGATGGCGGATGAAATGTGCCCGAACCCTAACGGAAATAATAACTCAAACAATGGGAAAATTCTTCGTGAGACGCTTTCCGAGACTTGTATAAGACGCAGAAGTGAAGGAAGAAACATCGTAGTAGGTATCAATACTGGTTTCTTCAATTCCCATGATGGCTTTCCCAGAGGTATGCATATCGAAGAGGGAGAGCCTGTATTCGTCAACAATCCTCATGTGCGTTCCATCCTGACCAATCACGTTTGGGGATTCACTTACTTTGATAATCGCACAGTCAGCTTCGAGAAGAGAGACTTTACCGGCAAGTTCAAAGTCGGAACCAAAGAATATGAGTATTATTCGGTGAATGATACTATTGTCCGCCTGGGTGGAAAGCCATCTTATGATGCCAATCTTTACACATTCAGATATGTAAAAGAGCCTCATCCGGGGTTGACGAATCCGATAGGCAGCAAAGCATTGTTTATAATAGGCAGAAACGACCAGCCACTAAAAGTTAATTCCGGTGATTTCGACGCTACCGTCACTCAAATTGTCGACGGACGAAATGCCACTGTAGAAGCCCCGTATGTGACCGATAAAAACGAATGGGTATTACAAGTTACAGGGGAGAAAGCGGACGAACTGGCACAAAGTCTGAAAACCGGTGATAAAGTAACAATCAGCGCAGAGCTTAAAATCGGTAGTTCTACTGCACCTGTCAAGGTTCACAATTCCAGTATGTATCGCTTCCTCTACAATGGAGTGTATGCTGCACCGCCCAAAAAGGAAGATGCGGAAACGATCAATCCGACCACCAATCTTGGTATGACGCAAGATAAATCAAAGATGATTATCTTCTGTGTAGACGGAAGGACAGACAACGACAGAGGACTCGACTTCTACGAGGCTTACAGAGTTTCCCAAAAACTGGGATTATATGATGTCATCCGTTTTGACGGTGGTGGTTCCACGGTGATGTGGACTTATGAGAACGGAGTCGGCAAAGTCATTAACCATGTGTCCGACAGCAATGGAGAAAGAAGTTGTATGAATTATCTGCATGTCAGAGTACTTGAATAACGAATCAAACGAATGTTAATCACTGAATATATGAAAAAGTTTATAGGTATTTCCTTATTTATATCTGCCTGCTTGCTGGGAAGTTGCAGCTCCTACGATGACGAACGAATATGGCAGGACCTCAACGATATAGAACAGACGATTGGAGATTATGAGTCCCTGACCCGTACACTAAACGAGCAGATGTCTTCATTGTCCGAAGTACTGGGAAGTTCATTCATTACGCTAATCAGCCAGGATGCTGATGGTAATTATGTCATATCTTACAGTAACAGCGGCGGGGAAACCCATACCGTCACCATCGCCACTCAGGACGAAGTGACCAAACTCCCCATCATCACCGCCAAGCAAGATGTTGACGGCAAACTCTACTGGGCACAGACTACGGACAAAGGCAAGAACTACACCTTCATCCTCGATGGCGACGGAAAGAAATTTCCAGTAGGCGGAGTTATGCCCGATGTTCAGATAGACGAAAACGGATACTGGAGTGTGAACGGAACCAGTACCGGTGTACTCGCCAATGATGTAAGCAACCTGCTATTCAAATCCGCCTATATAGATGATAAGACAGGAGAAGCCGTATTTATCCTAGCTGACGGACAGGAATTGCGGATGACCCTGCAAGAAGCACTCGGCATCCGGTTCAACAGCCCGGTGTACAATGCTGTAACGGATTATGCCACTCCGGTTCATATTCCATACGAAATATATGGAACCCAATCAGAAAACGCATATGTAGATCTGTTCACCGCCTATAATATGGAAGTAAAAATAGATAAAGCCTCATCCACGCTTACCGCTACCATGAAAGAGGGAGCTACGGAAGGGAATATCCTGTTACTGGCAAGCGCAGGCAACCATACAGTACTGAAACCGGTGTATTTCACCTACGGGACTGCCATCCTTGACGAGCCGCAGTATCAGGGACATGTCGGTCCTATCCAACTCAAAGGAACACAGATGGACATAGAGATGCAGATATCCGCCAATATATCTTATCAAGTCGCCACAGAAAATGATTGGATTACCTACAAAGGCACCCGTGCATTAGTGACGACAACCCATGCCTTCACTGTTCTTGCCAATGAGACAGGGGACGAACGTACCGGAAAGATAACATTTTCCAATTCACTCTACAATATATCTTCCAGTATCAACGTCATACAGGAAGCAAAAGAGGTGGAAGATAAAGGCGGCATCAGCACTACCGCCGATCTTGTGAATTTCGCCAAAGCCGTAAATAACGGTTCGAGCACTTCACGCTGGCAGAATGACGCAGGAGAAGTCGTCTTACTGAATGATATAGACATGGCATCCGTGACAGACTGGACACCGATAGGCGACATAGACGCTTCCAACTATACAACGGCAGAACCTTATGCGGCAGTACATCCGTTTACCGGAGTCTTCAACGGACAAGGATATGCCATCAAGAATCTGAATTGCAGTTCGGATATAACCAACGGAAGATTATCCTACGGATTATTCGGCTCAATAGAGAATGCAACTGTCAAAAACCTGATTTTAGGAGATGCCGGCACGGCCGTAACCTGGACAATGAGTGGAACAGCACCTAAATATAGCATCATCGCACCTCTTGCCTGCTTCGCCAAGAATTCAGTAATAGAGGGCTGTACCAACTATTATAATGTGGACTTCACCGCCGATAATAAGTCAGGAGAATTCGTAGCCCTTTCCGGTCTGGTAGGCGCTATCATTAATTCGACTATTGGTGGAGAATCCAAGACACAAAGTTGTGCCAACAGGGGATTCGTCCGTACCGGTCGCATCAGTAATACAGCCAATGGCGGTACAGGTATGCAGACAGCAGGAATCTGTGCTTTCATGGCAAAAGCGGAAGGCGGCAAACTGAGTTATTGTACCAACTATGGCGATATCTTCACCGAAGGAAACGGCACCAATAGGCACGGACCGGGCTGGCTATGCGGCTATTCAGGCGCTTCCACTGCGACCTGGATTAACTGTAAAGCCTGTGTATGCGGCGGTTATGTAGGCGATTACAGCAAATATAAGGACGACCCGACTTCAGCACCGGACGCAACCAATGAAAATGCATTCTGCCATGCCAACAAGAACTACGATCCTAGTATAAACTTCTAAAAATAAAGGAATAAAATATGAAAAGAATATATATCTTCTGTTCGGTACTCCTCTGCCTTCTGCTTGGCAGTTGCAAGGATTACGACGACTCGGCTATCCAGGACAAGCTCAACGACTTTAAAGAGCGGATTGCCGCCCTTAAGGAGAAAGCGGACAAGCTCAATGAAGATATCTCCAAACTGGGGTATCTCACAGACGGCAATGTTATCACTTCCGTCACACAAAATTCCGACGGGCAATATGTTCTCACTTATAAGGATAGCAACAACGAAGAAAAAGCTGTCATCGTAGCGACGACTGAAGACGTCATAGAAATCCCCATATTGGGCGTACGTCTCAATGACGAAGACCGGTTGTATTACTGGACAACGACCACCGACAATGAGACAAACTGGCTCACGGACAATGCCGGCAAGAAAGTACCGGTCTGCGGTTATACCCCCGAAATGGGGGTGAACGCAGACGGTTACTGGACCGTAGACGGTGAAATCCTAAAAGACAGTCAGGGAAATCCAATTACAGCCACAACTGACGAAACCTGCATTTTCAAGAAAATAGCCAAGACCGAAGACGGTTCTCTTGAAATCACTTTAGGCAATGGGGAGACACTGACACTGGAAGTTTTCAATTCGCTGAATCTTAAGCTCAAATCGGATGCCGTTACCATTGTGAGCGATACATCCAAACCATTGAAAATTGAATACGAAGTGACAGGCGAATCGGCAGAAAATGCAATTGTAGCCATTGCCCAGGCAGTAAATGTGAAAGCAACGCTTGATAAAGAAACCCGCACGCTTACCGTAACATTTGAAAATGGTTTTGACGAGGGACACGTGATTATCACAGCTTATGATCTGAACCATCTGGTAATCAGACCACTTTTATTCAAGAAAAATTAATCCTTAAAATGAGTATGAATATGAAAAAAAGAATCTTCTACACCGGACTTTTGGTCTTGCTCACCCTAAGTTCTTTTGCCATAAATCCCGTTTCTCCGGAAAAGACACATGCGCAAAAGATTGTAGACGCAATCCACAACCCTAAAAGCAATTATGTAGTAGTAGTCTCTCACCGGGGAGACTGGCGGGACTATCCCGAGAACTCAATTCCCGCCATCGAATCCATTATCCGTATGGGAGTCGATGTAATGGAGCTTGACTTGAAGCTGACCGCCGACAGCGTACTCGTCCTCTGCCATGACGGGACAATCGACCGGACTACTACCGGAAAAGGCCGGGTAAGCGAAGTGACCTATGACTATATCCAAAGTTGCTACTTGAAAACAGGACATAACTGCCCGACAAAGTACAAGATGCCGACTTTAAAAGAAGCATTGGCAGTCTGCAAAGACCGTATTGTCGTCAATATCGACCAAGGCTACCAGTATTATGATCTTGTAATGGCTATCACGGAAGAATTGGGTGTTACGGAACAAATCCTTATCAAAGGGAAAAAGTCCGTTGACTTTGTAGAAGCCCAGGCAAAGAAGTACAAACATGAGATGATGTATATGCCCATTATTGATATCAACAAGCCTAGCGGACAAAAACTATTCCAGCAATACATAAGCAAGAAAATTGTCCCTTTGGCTTATGAGGTATGCTGGCAACGGCATACTCCCGAAGTTGAGAAGTGCATGAAAGATATCCTCGCACAAAACTCCAAGATTTGGGTAAATACGCTTTGGCCGTCCCTATGCGGTGGAGAAGAAGCCTGTATGTATGACGATTACGCCTTCGAGCATGGTGCGGATGCTTTTCAGAAAGTATTGGATCTCGGAACGTCCATCATACAGACAGACCGTCCGGAATTACTGATTAACTACTTGAAGAAAATAGGACGCCATGAGTAATCTGAAAAGTTATTATTTACATAAGAGAAAAACGAACGCTTATGAACATGAGATCAGATTAAGAATATAAATCTATCCCAGACAGGAACCTTATTCGGAAATAATCAACCTAATATATTCACAGATCAAGAAAAAAGATGCATTTTTGTACTTTAAACAGATACGCTATGAAGATAACCAACGACATATTAAAAGATTATTTCTACGATAAGTGTTCTCACGAGGAAGAAATAGAAATCCAAAAGTGGTTGACAGAAAATGACAACGACCAGGTAGACCAACGTTTCCGTGAGATCATCTCTGAAATTCAAATTGAGGACCGCGAGTTATCTCAAAAAGCCTTTCTGAAATTTCAAGAAGCGACTCAGCCCAAACAGGCCCGCACCTTACAACCCAAACTCCGGCGTACCATTCGCTGGACACAACGGGTGGCAGCCGTCCTTTTCATCCCACTTTTGTTTTTAGCCGGATATTTGCTTCTCAACAAGAAAGCGAATACACACTGGAATGATATCACCGTACCCCACGGTATGCAACAGACGCTCACTCTTTCGGATGGAACCAAGCTCCATGTCAATTCAGGCACACGGGTTATCTATCCATCCGACTTTACAGAAGATAAAAGAGAAATCTTTGTCAGTGGAGAACTTTTTGCCGATGTGGCAAAGGATCCGGACAAGCCTTTTATCATTTCTGCCGGTGACGTCCATGTGCAAGTGCTGGGTACAAAGTTCAATCTCCGTGCCTACGAGAATATCGAGACAGTAGAAATCGCGCTCGTAGAAGGTTCGGTACTGTTCAAAACTCCAACTCATCCTAATGAGATTTTGAAGAAAGGAGAAATGATTCAGTATAACCGAACTTCACAGAAGATTGTCCGCGATACATTCCTTGCCAATCTGTACAAGTGTCCGGCCAAAAACGAAGGATTCTATTTCAGTAATCTTCCCCTTAATGATATTGTGAAGGAACTGGAATATTATTTCGATACCAGAATCATCATATTAGATCAAAAGCTAGGTGACAGCACTTACATTGCTTACTTCACTAACGGGGAAACTCTCGACGAGATTTTATCCAATCTCAATACAGACGGACAAATGTCCATAACCCGGAGTCAGGGAGTAATCATGATTACTTCTGCAACTCCATAAAATTAGCAGTAGTATAACCTGATATGAAGCAAACTAATATTTATAAAAAATATATATCAACGATCTGGTTTGCTTGTGTGATGATATTTTTCTCTCAACCCATTCTAGCACAAGACATAACCTTACAATTAAAGAATGTTACTGTAAAAGAAGCAATAGAAGCTTTACATAAGACCAAAAATTATTCTGTTGTAATCAAATCCGCAGAGATCAACATGAGTAAAAAAGTGTCAGTCAATGCCACTAATGCGCCTATTAAGGCCGTTTTGGATCAGATATTTGTGGGACAGAATGTTAGCTACGCCATCAACGGGTATAGCATCATTATCAGTAAAAAGTCCGATACCAGTCAGCAAAATTCAAGTAAAAGAAAGAAACAGACGATTACCGGTATTGTTTATGACGAAGAAGGTAATCCTGTTATAGGCGCTTCAGTGATGAACAAAGAAACCGCACAAGGAGCAATTACCGATCTGGATGGAAAGTTTTCTTTAGAAGCTTTCATACCCTCAACAATCGAAATTTCGTACGTAGGTTATGAAATGGCAACAGTCAATGTAAAAGACAATCAGACCAAGACCATCCGCCTGATTCCTTCCAGCCTGATGATTGACGAGGTAGTCGTAGTTGGTTATGGTAGTCAACGCAGAAGTAACCTGACAGGTGCCGTTTCCACCATCTCTAGTAAAGACCTGAACAACCGCCCGGTAGTGTCTGCTGCCAATGCATTGCAGGGAGCCGATCCATCTGTAAATCTTACTTTTGGTACAGGTTCGCCTGAGTCAGGGTATTCATTAAACATTCGTGGAGGTATCTCTGTCAACGGTGGCACGCCGTTAGTATTATGTGATGGCGTAGAAGTACCACTAAATCAAGTCAATGCAAATGATATCGAATCGATTTCTGTATTGAAAGATGCATCTTCGTGTGCCATTTATGGAGCAAAAGCATCGGCTGGTGTGGTACTTATTACCACTAAATCGGGAAGTGCCGCAACAAAAGGAAAAGCTAAAATTTCCTATAACGGTCGTTTCGGATGGACACAGAATACGACTTCCACTGATTTTATCCGTACCGGGTATGATTATGTAACTTTCGCCAACAAGTTCTACCATGCATACAATGGTGTGAATATGTATTTGTATGAAGATGAAGAACTCCAGAAGCTCTACGACCGCAGGAATGATATGACTGAGAATCCTGAACGACCCTGGGTAGAAATCGGAGAAGACGGGAAGTACTATTATTATGGAAATACAGATTGGTATGGACACTTCTACAATCGCACCCGCCCACAGATGGAACATAACGTTTCCATCACCGGAGGTGGCGAGAAGGTGAATTATTATATCAGTGGACGCTACTATCAGCAGTATGGTATGTTCAACATTGATAAAGACCTCTATAAAGATTACTCATTCCGTGCCAAGATGGATGCCCAACTGAATAAATGGATAAAATGGTCGACAAATATCGGATTGGACAACAACAATTACAGATATAACGGAACTTCCAATTATGCAATGACCATTGCTCGTCTGGAATCGAATATCAGTCCGTCATTCGTGCCTTTCAATCCTGACGGAACAATTGTGCAATATACAAACCAACTTTATGCCAACTCCCCTCTCGGAGCCGGCGACGGTGGCTATCTGACATCTCAAAGAGGGCATAACACCAAATCCAGAACACTCTTGTCTGTAGTCAACCAGATTGATATTACTTTACTGGAAGGATTGACTTTGACTGCCAATTACAGTTATCAGCAAAGAAAACAGCTGTATCGCTATCGCAACAACTCATTTGAATATTCACGTAGTCAGGGAGTGACACAAACATTCACTTCCGGAAGTATCTTTAACAACTATGAAGAAGACGAATCTTTCCCCGTCACTCATATGCTGAATTACTATGCTACTTTTGAACATTCATGGGCAAAGAAACATAATCTTAAAGTGGTGGCAGGTAGTCAGTATGAGACTTACCGTAATGTCAACAAAGATACTTCCATGACCAACTTGTCCAATGATAACCTCGACTCCTTTTCGGCAGTAACACCCGAAAGTGTGCTTACCGTATCACAAGATATCAGTGCCTATAAGACTCTTGGTTTCTTTGGGCGTATCAACTATGACTACATGGGCAAATACTTGCTTGAGGTATCCTGCCGTGCTGATGGTTCTTCCCGATTTGCAGAAGGAGACAGATGGGGAATATTCCCCTCGGTATCAGCAGGGTGGAGAATTTCTGAAGAAAACTTCTTCAAACCTGTAAGTGACTGGTGGAGCAGTTTAAAATTACGTGCTTCTGTCGGCAGTCTGGGTAACCAACAAGTAGATTATTACGCTTATCTGCAAACAATCACTTCCGATAACCAATTCAGTTATACCTTTGATGGAGAAGGAAAAGCATACTATGCGAAAATTTCCAATCCAATCTCTTCCGGGCTGACCTGGGAAACTGTTACAACATACAATGTCGGATTGGATATGTCATTCCTTAGAAACCGTCTAAGTATGAGTGCCGACTATTACGTCCGTAAAACAACGGATATGCTGACCACCTCATTGACTTTACCGGATGTATACGGTGCTTCTACCCCAAAAGCCAATTGCGCTGACTTACGGACAAACGGATGGGAATTATCTGTTTCATGGAACGATTCGTTCAAAGTAGCCAACAAGCCTTTCCGATATGGGATACAAGCTACCTTGGGAGATTACCAGCGCACAATCACCAAATACAACAACCCGGACAAACTGATTTCCGACCACTATGTAGGAAAGAAAATGGGAGAAATCTGGGGATACCATGTAGACGGATTGTTTAAAACAGACAAAGAAGCTGCGGAATATCAGGCAAAGATTAATGACAAAGCCGTGAACGGACGTGTTTACAGTAGTAAAGTAGACGGTTATCTACGTGCCGGTGATGTACGCTTTGCCGACTTGAATGGAGACAACGTGATCGGAGCAGGAGCAGGAACCGTAGATGACCCGGGCGACAAACGGATCATCGGAAATACGACTCCAAGATACAACTATTCTTTCCGCCTGGATGCAAGCTGGAATGGTTTTGACGTATCTGCTTTCTTTCAAGGGATCGGTAAAAGAGACTGGTATCCGTCCTCCAGTTCCAGTTCACAAGGAGCGAATTCTTTCTGGGGCCCCTACTCTTTCCCTTCTACCTCATTTATAGAAAAGTCATTCCCGGAAGACTGTTGGACAGAAGATAACAGAAATGCCTTCTTCCCACGCATCAGAGGTTATCAATCCTACTCCGGAGGTTCACTTGGAACAGTCAATGACCGATATATACAGAACATTGCTTATCTGCGTTTCAAGAACCTCTCTATCGGATATACCCTGCCCATCAACAAGCGTTTTTTCGAAAAAGTCCGTGTTTATGTTTCAGGAGAGAATCTATACTATTGGTCGCCTCTGAAGAAGCATAATAAAACCATTGATCCGGAATTGGCTATCTCTAGTAGCACTTACTCATCCAACACAGGTTCGGGATATGCTTATCCACGTGTTTATACTGTTGGAGTAGATATTACTTTTTAATTAATGATTAATCAGATATAGTATGAAAGCTATCAACAAAATAATTATCCTGGGAATGGTGACAACCCTGTTCAGTAGTTGCGACCTGACACTCCTACCGGAAAATGCAGTGACACCGGAGAATTACTTTCAAAATAAATCCGACCTGGAGTTATGGACCAATCAATTTTATACTTTGCTGGATGAACCGGACGCTTCAGCCGGTACAAATGCAGACGATATGATTGACAAAGGCATGGGACAGGTGATTGAAGGTACCCGTTCGGCTGCTAGCGAAACCGGATGGTCATGGAGCAAACTCCGTCACATCAATTATTTTCTGCAACATTCCTCCAATTGTGATGATGAAACCGCCCGCAGCCAATATAACGGTGTGGCACAGTTCTTCAGAGCTTATTTCTATTTCGTAAAGGTACGTCGTTATGGAGACGTGCCCTGGTATGATCAGGTATTAGGTTCGGAAGATCAGGAATTACTGGCTAAAGCCAGAGATTCACGCGAATTTGTGATGGATCGGGTCCTCAAAGATTTCGAAGATGCCGCCACCAGCTTACCAACTAAAAGCACAGACACTCGGAACACAAGAGTCACTAAATGGGCGGCATTGGCATTTGCCAGTCAAGCTGCACTTTATGAAGGGACTTATCGGAAATACCATGGACTGGATAATTATGAGAAATACCTGGAAATTGCAGCAAGCACTGCCCGGCAGTTTATTGACGAAAGCGGCTTCAGCCTGTATAAAGAAGGAACGGAACCTTACAGAGATATGTTCTGTGCCGACAACGCCAAAACCACAGAAGTCGTACTGGCAAGAGCTTATAACTTCGAAGGTTTGCAATTATCACACTCCGTACAATTCAGCATCGCTAACCTGCAAATGGGATTTACCCGCCGGTTTATGAATCACTACCTGATGGCGGACGGAACACGTTTCACTGATAAACAAGGATATGAAACAATGTTTTACACAGACGAGGTGAAAAACCGCGATCCACGCCTGCAACAAACCGTACTTTGTCCGAACTATATCCAAAAAGGAGAAACAACCGTGACCGCCAATGACTTAACTGCTTATTGCGGCTACAGACCTATCAAATTTGTAGGTACCAAAGATCATGACGGAGCCGCTAAAAGTACCTCCGATTGGCCTTTGATGCGAGCAGCGGAAGTCTACCTGAATTATGCCGAAGCCAAAGCCGAACTGGGAACACTCAAACAAGAAGACCTGGATATCTCTATCAATAAAATTCGAGAACGGGCTAAAATGCCGGATCTGAATCTTACGGATGCCAACAGTAACCCTGATCCTTATCTGGCAGCTTGCTATCCGAATGTTGAGCAGGGAACGAATAAGGGCGTCATTCTCGAAATCCGTCGCGAACGTACAATTGAACTAGTAATGGAAGGGTTGAGACAATGGGATTTATTCCGTTGGAAAGAAGGTAAACAAATGTTCAATCATTACGTACCTTACTACGGTATTTATGTTCCCGGAGTAGGAACATACGATATGGATGGTGACGGGAAGCCTGATCTGGAAATCTACGAAACCACAGCGACCTCCCAATGTGATAATAAAAAGAAACTGGATAAGGATATCTATCTCTCCAACGGAACATCCGGTTATATTATCGGATTCCCCAAAGTTACTTATGGCAAAGACTGGAAAGAGGAAAGAGACTACTTATGGCCTATCCCTGCTGACCAGCGCGTACTTACACAAGGCATTCTAACCCAAAATCCGGGTTGGGAAGATGGACTAAGCTACTAACTAACTCTTTATTTATTTCTTCATCAGAAGGTGTATCGGAAGATAATCGATACACCTTCCCATTACTATCGCCTTTCACTAGGCTATCAAATCCTACCACCATGTTAAAACAACTTATCAAATTTTATCACATCAGCACTCCTGCGACTCCTCTTAAAAAAGACAAGAAAAAACTTAAAAGATTGCAGTGGGCTACCTTTCTTTCCGCCACAGCCGGATATGGTATTTATTATGTCTGTCGGCTAAGCCTGAATGTAGTAAAGAAACCGATTGTTGAAGAAGGAATCTTTTCAGAAACAGAGCTCGGTATTATCGGAGCAGTGTTATTTTTCACCTATGCTATCGGAAAATTCACTAACGGATTTCTGGCAGACCGCAGCAATATCAGGCGTTTCATGTCCACCGGACTGCTAATTACAGCCCTGGCAAACTTATGCCTAGGATTCACCCACTCTTTCATTCTATTCGCCATATTATGGGGAATCAGCGGATGGTTTCAGTCAATGGGGGCTGCTTCTTGCGTAGTCGGATTATCCCGTTGGTTTGAAAATAAGAAACGGGGATCGTTCTATGGCTTCTGGTCGGCAAGCCACAACATCGGGGAAGCAATGACTTTCATTATTGTCGCCTCCATTGTCAGTGCTTTAGGATGGAGATACGGTTTCATTGGAGCCGGAAGTATCGGAATAATCGGGGCATTAATCGTCTGGAGATTCTTTCATGATTCTCCGGAAAGTGAAGGGCTGCCTGCCGTCAATCATCCACAAATGCAAAGTGAAACAGGTGATGCTGCCGATTTCAACAAGGCACAACGGCAAGCTCTAATGATGCCCGCAATTTGGATACTTGCCATTTCGAGTGCATTGATGTACGTCAGCCGCTATGCCGTAAACAGCTGGGGAGTCTTCTATCTGGAAACCCAGAAAGGATATTCTACACTGGACGCCAGTTTTATCATTTCTATCGGTTCGGTTTGTGGAATTATCGGTACAATGTTTTCCGGTGTCATCTCCGACAAGTTTTTCAGTGGGCGCAGAAATGCTCCTGCACTCATCTTCGGTCTGATGAATGTAATGGCACTTTGTCTGTTTCTATTAGTTCCGGGTGTCCACTTTTGGGTAGACGCGTTATCCATGGTACTGTTCGGTACTGCGATCGGAGTACTCCTCTGTTTCTTGGGCGGATTGATGGCAGTTGACATTGCTCCCCGGAACGCTTCAGGTGCAGCATTAGGAATCGTAGGTATTGCCAGTTACATCGGGGCAGGTATACAGGATATTATGAGCGGTATTCTCATAGGAGGGCATAAAAGCATTGTCGATGGCAAAGAAATCTATGACTTTTCTTATATCAATATTTTTTGGATCGGAGCCGCATTACTCTCCGTCTTTTTTGCTTTATTGGTATGGAATGTGAAATCAAAGGATTAACAGAACTGTCAGTATCATAAAAAACGTGAGTTCTTTTCGTCCTCATATGAATTTATTTCGTATTTTTGCGTGGACATCCCCTTTTTTGATGTTCAGGAAGATAATTTGTTGTTAAAGCAAAGCGAAGATTGATATATGAGTGACGAAATCAACGAGATAACGGAAGGACATTCAGACTACAAACCGGCGGACACGCGGGACGAAAACGTAAAGCATCAGTTAACAGGCATGTACCAGAATTGGTTTCTGGACTATGCTTCATACGTTATACTGGAACGTGCCGTGCCTCATATCAATGACGGTTTAAAGCCTGTGCAACGACGTATTTTACATTCAATGAAACGTCTGGACGACGGACGGTATAATAAAGTGGCTAACATTGTGGGACACACCATGCAGTTCCACCCTCACGGTGATGCTTCTATCGGAGATGCCCTGGTACAGTTGGGACAGAAAGACCTGTTGATCGATTGTCAGGGTAACTGGGGTAATATCCTCACCGGAGACGGCGCAGCTGCTCCCCGTTATATCGAAGCACGCTTGTCCAAGTTTGCGCTGGATGTTGTCTTCAATCCCAAAACTACCGAATGGAAACTTTCTTATGACGGACGAAACAAGGAACCGGTCACTCTTCCTGTGAAATTCCCGTTATTATTAGCACAGGGAGTGGAAGGTATCGCCGTGGGACTTTCTTCAAAAATTTTACCACACAATTTCAACGAACTTTGTGATGCCTCTATCAGCTATTTACGCGGAGAGGAATTCCAACTATATCCTGATTTCCAGACAGGAGGCTCTATCGATGTAGCCAAATACAACGACGGAGAGCGTGGCGGAGCCGTGAAAGTACGTGCCAAGATCAACAAGATTGATAATAAAACGCTTGCTATCACAGAAATTCCATACGGAAAGACGACTTCGACAGTGATCGACTCTATCCTGAAAGCTGTTGATAAAGGAAAGATCAAAATTCGTAAGGTAGACGACAATACGGCTGCCAACGTAGAAATATTAGTGCACCTCGCACCCGGCACCTCATCAGATAAAACGATTGATGCTCTGTACGCTTTCACTGACTGTGAAGTAAGTATCTCGCCCAACTGCTGTATTATCGATGACAGTAAGCCACATTTCCTCACTGTGAGCAAAGTCCTGAAAAAGTCGGCAGACAATACGATGGATTTGCTGAAGCAGGAGCTGGAAATCAAGAAAGGAGAAATTCTGGAATCCCTGCATTTCTCTTCTCTCGAAAAGATATTTATCGAAGAACGCATCTATAAGGATAAAGAGTTCGAGCAATCCAAAGACATGGATGCAGCCTGTGCACATATCGACGAACGTCTGACACCTTACTATCCGACATTTATCCGTGAAGTTACGAAAGAAGATATTCTCAAGTTGATGGAAATCAAAATGGGGCGTATCCTGAAATTCAACTCAGACAAAGCAGATGAACTGATCGCCAAGATGAAAGAGGAAATTGCCGAGATTGATAACCACCTGGCTCACATCGTGGATTATACCGTCAACTGGTATCAGATGCTGAAGAACAAATACGGCAAGAATTTCCCGCGCCACACGGAATTGCGAAACTTCGACACCATCGAAGCAGCCAAAGTAGTAGAAGCAAACGAGAAACTCTATATCAACCGTGAAGAAGGATTTATCGGAACGACCTTGAAGAAAGATGAGTTCGTAGCCTGCTGTTCGGATATCGACGATGTCATTATCTTCTTCCGTGATGGTAAATATATCGTCACCCCCGTTGCCGATAAGAAATTTGTCGGTAAGAACGTTCTTTATGTCAATGTATTCAAGAAGAACGATAAACGTACAATCTACAACGTAGCCTACCGCGACGGAAAAGAAGGAACGACCTACGTAAAACGTTTCGCCGTAACTTCCGTGGTCCGCGACCGCGAATATGATGTGACACTGGGAACTCCCGATTCACGAATTACCTATTTCAGTGCCAACCCGAACGGAGAAGCCGAAATTATCAAAGTGACATTGAAGCCGAACCCGCGTGTACGCCGCATCATCTTCGAGCATGACTTCAGCGAAGTCAGTATCAAGGGACGCCAGGCACGGGGGATAATTCTCACCCGCTTGCCGGTACACAAAATATCCTTGAAACAGAAAGGCGGCTCTACTCTCGGTGGACGTAAAGTCTGGTTCGACCGTGACATACTTCGCCTCAACTATGATGGACGCGGCGAATACCTGGGAGAATTCCAAAGTGACGACTCCATACTGGTTGTACTGAACAATGGTGATTTCTACACCACCAACTTCGATTTGAGCAATCACTACGAAGACAATGTGAGCATCGTTGAGAAATTCGATCCCCATAAGGTATGGACCGCTGCACTTTATGATGCCGATCAACAGAATTACCCGTACCTGAAACGTTTCTGCTTCGAGACCTCCAACCGCAAACAGAACTATCTGGGAGAGAATAAGAATAACCGTCTCATCTTGCTGACCGATGAGTACTATCCGCGTCTGGAAGTTATATTTGGCGGACACGACAGCTTCCGTGATCCGTTGGATATCGATGCAGATGAATTCATAGCTGTCAAAGGGTTCAAAGCCAAAGGAAAACGCATCACGACCTATACCGTGGATACGATCAACGAACTTGAACCGACCCGCTTCCCCGAACCTGAACAAGAGCAGCAGGAAAGCCCGGAAGAGGAACCGGAAAATCTGGACCCGGACAGTGATAAGAGCGAAGGCGATATTATTGATGAGATCACCGGGCAGATGAAATTATTCTGATGAAGAAAAAACTAATATATCTGGGGCTGACAGGATGCATCCTGTTCGCCCTTTGCACCAGATTACAAGCGCAGATTGACAGTCTGCAAACCCATCGGTATGTAACACGTGCCACCATGTACGGTGTAGGATTTACCAACGTATTCGACACCTATCTTTCACCGCAGGAATACAAAGGAATTGACTTCCGTATTTCCCGCGAGACGATTCGGATGACTAAGTTATTCGATGGAAATGTGTCTGTGCAGAATTTCTTTCAGGCAGACATCGGTTATACCCATAACCGTGCCGATAACAATAACACCTTCTCCGGATTAGTCAACTGGAATTACGGATTACACTACCAGTTTCGACTGACGGAGAATTTCAAATTATTAGCCGGAGGATTGATAGATGCCAACGGAGGCTTTGTCTATAATCTCCGGAACACCAACAATCCGGCATCCGCACGGGCATACGTCAATTTGGATGCTTCCGGAATGGCTATCTGGCATTTGAAAATCAAACGGTACCCGATGGTATTACGCTATCAAGTCAATCTACCGGTGATGGGAGTAATGTTCTCACCGCACTACGGACAATCTTACTACGAGATATTCTCTCTGGGAAATTCGAGTGGAGTGATAAAGTTCACCTCCCTGCACAACCAGCCTTCACTGCGGCAGATGCTCTCGGTCGACTTACCGATAGGATATACAAAAATGCGATTCAGCTATCTGGCTGATTTGCAACAATCCAATGTAAACAATATCAAGACACATACCTACTCGCACGTATTCATGGTAGGATTTGTGAAAGACCTATACCGTATCCGAAACAAAAAAGGAACAGCTTTGCCTTCATCGGTCAGAGCCTACTAAGAGAACAAAATTTAATGTTGAAACTTCAAGTGAGATCAATTAAGAATGAGAAATAAGATTAGACAAATGCTTTGGCTGCTCTGCTGTCTTCCGGTATTGACCGGTTGCATCGGAGAAGAAGACTACGCCAATGATCCTGTAGGAAACTTCGAACAACTATGGAAGATCATCGACGAACAGTATTGTTTTCTGGAAGCAAAAGGTATTGACTGGGATGCCGTTCACGACAAATATAGCCCACTGATTATTCCGACAATGTCTAATGACGACCTGTTCGACATCCTAAGCCAGATGCTATACATTTTAAAAGACGGACATGTCAATCTATCCTCTGCCAAACGTACTTCTTTCTACGATGAATGGTATCAGGGTTACGACTGGAACTACCGGGAAGATATTCTCTATCAAACTTATCTGGGCAGTGCCAGCACAGGATACTATACATCCGCCGGTTTAAAGTATAAAATATTCGATAATAATATAGGATATATTCGTTATGAAAGTTTCAGTTCCGGAGTGGGCGATGGCAACTTGGATGAAGTTCTCCTCTACCTGGCCACCTGCAACGGATTAATCATCGATGTACGTGATAACGGAGGCGGAAACCTGACCAACTCCACCCGCATTGCCGCCCGGTTTACCAACGAGAAAACACTTACCGGATATATACAGCACAAAACCGGACCGGGACATAATGATTTCTCCAAGATGGAGCCGATCTATCTGGAACCATCCAACAGCATCCGGTGGCAGAAGAAAGTAATCATTCTGACCAATCGTCGTTGTTATAGTGCCACCAATGATTTTGTGAATGCGATGCGCAGCTTAAACAAGGACAACGAAGAGAAAAGAATCATCCAGTTAGGTGACTGGACCGGAGGTGGTTCGGGACTTCCCTTCTCATCGGAATTACCTAATGGATGGAGCGTCCGTTTCTCCGCCAGTCCGCATTTCGACAAAAACAAGCAACCCTTGGAAGAAGGTATTGAGCCGGACATTGCCATCAATATGTCTGAATCAGATCAACTTAAGCACAAAGACACTCTGATTGAAAAAGCATTCGAAATCTTAAGTGAATAACTTTATTGTCGAATTATTTGCCAAATCAGAAAATCTTCCTATCTTTGCACCGCTAAACAAAAAAGCTACACATGCGGATGTGGCGTAATTGGTAGCCGCGCCAGACTTAGGATCTGGTGCCGTGAGGCGTGTAGGTTCGAGTCCTATCATCCGCACCAAAAATAAACTATAAGCCTTCAAGATACTATCTTGGAGGCTTTTTAATTAGTTAAACATGAATAAACATCAACTTTGCTGCATCGGTCACATCACATTAGACAAAGTAGTCACTCCTCAAAACACTGTCTACATGCCGGGAGGAACAGCTTTTTATTGCTCACATGCCATCCGCCATTTTAATGATATCGATTATGCGCTGGTAACGGCAGTAGGTGCCACTGAAATGAAAGTTGTAGAGCAGCTGCGCAAAGTGGGTATTAACGTAACTGCCTTACCGAGCAAACACTCCGTATACTTCGAGAACATCTATGGAGCCAATCCGGACGACCGTACCCAACGGGTATTAGCGAAAGCCGATCCGTTCACAGCCAGTCAGTTGAAAGAGATAGATGCGCAAATCTACCATCTCGGCTCTCTGCTGGCTGACGACTTCTCATTGGAAGTAATCAAAGAACTATCTCAAAAAGGGTTGATTGCAGTAGACTCACAAGGCTATTTACGTGAAGTGCGTGACACCCACGTCTATCCGGTGGACTGGACAGATAAGAGAGAAGCCTTGCAATATATTCATTTCCTCAAAGTCAACGAGCATGAAATGGAAGTACTGACCGGTCTTTCCGACCCGCATGAAGCTGCCCGCCAATTATATGAATGGGGAGTGAAAGAAGTATTAGTCACATTAGGCGGCATGGGCTCACTTATCTTCGACGGAAAAGACTTCTATCGTATTCCGGCTTATAAGCCCAGAGAAGTGGTAGACGCAACGGGATGTGGAGACACGTATACCATCGGCTATTTATATCAACGGGTATCAGGTGCCGGCATCGAAGAAGCCGGTCGTTTTGCAGCCGCCATGTCTACATTAAAAATAGAGAAATCAGGTCCTTTCAATGGCAGCAAAGAAGACGTCATTCAATGTATGACCACTGCGGAACAAATGTTTTAAAACAGGAAAGGCATGAACCACACCGGTTCATGTCTGAACTTTTTCAACAGTCTCCTCACCCTTTTGTGTTAAAAACAAGCATCCTCTCTTTTTTCCCAAATCTTTTTTGAATTTCGTTTGTTTCCTTTGTTACTCTCGCCAAAAGACGGCAGAAAAAAGACTTCAACCTAAATAATAACAAATGGAAAAATTTAATGCAATGAGGACTAGACTTTTACAACATCTTCAGAAAAAAGCCATCAGGTCAAAGAGCATCATGACGCTTGTTTGCCTGCTACTGGCCTCTGCATCAGCCTTTGCACAGACAAAGACGGTGACAGGAACAGTGACGGACGCTGCCAATGAACCATTGATCGGCGCATCGGTACTCGTACAAGGAACTTCCACCGGAACCATCACGGACATGGACGGTAAATATTCAATCTCTGTCACTCCGGAGGACGTACTGGCATTTTCATACGTGGGGATGACTTCGCAAACCATTAAAGTGGGGACACAGAACGTCATCAATGTCACTTTAAAAGAAGATTCACAAGTACTAGCCGAAACAGTCGTTATCGGATACGGTAGTGCAAAGAAAAGAGACTTGACAGGTTCTATCACCAATATCAAAGGAGAAGAGTTAGCCAACAAACCGGCAATGAATCCGCTGTCTTCCCTTCAGGGGAAAGTGGCAGGTGTGCAGATTGTAAACTCCGGACGAGCCGGATCGGACCCGGAAATCCGTATTCGCGGAACAAACTCCATCAACGGATATAAACCGCTGTACATTGTCGACGGATTATTCAATGACAACATCAATTTCCTGAATCCGGAGGACATCGAATCCATGGAAATCCTGAAAGACCCGTCATCTCTGGCTATCTTCGGTGTTCGCGGTGCGAATGGTGTTATCATCATTACCACAAAGAAAGCCAAAGAGGGACAGACACTAGTCAATATTAATACTTCTTTCGGTTTCAAGAAAGTGGTAGATAAAGTGAAACTGGTGAATGGTTCACAATTCAAGGAACTATATAACGAACAGCTTGCCAATCAGAAAGATGACCCTTTCGATTATACCGGCTGGGATGCCAATACCGACTGGCAAGACGAAATTTTCCAGACTGCTTTCATTACAAACAATAACATCAGTATTACAGGGGCTTCGCCCAAACATAGTTTCTATCTGGGTGTAGGCTACTCTTACGAACAAGGCAACATCGAGCATGAGAAATTCAGTAAGGTAACCATCAACGCAAGTAATGATTATAAGATTACGGACTTTTTGAAAGTCGGTTTCCAATTCAACGGTGCACGTATGCTTCCTGCTGATTCCAAACAGGTATTGAATGCCCTGCGTGCAACTCCTATCGCTCCGGTGTATAACAACGAATACGGATTATATACGGCTCTGCCCGAATTCCAGAAAGCGCAGATTAGCAACCCGATGGTAGACGTCGAATTGAAAGCGAATACTACCAAAGCGGAGAACTACCGGGCATCCGGTAATATTTATGGTGAAGTAGACTTCCTGAAACATTTCACGTTCAAAGCAATGTTCTCCATGGATTATGCGTCGAACAACGGACGGACGTATACACCGATCGTAAAAGTATACGATGCCGCTGTCAACGGAGGGATCTCTACTTTGGGAACAGGCAAGACCGAGGTCAGCCAGTTTAAAGAGAATGAAACAAAAGTTCAGAGCGACTACCTGTTGACATACACCAACAGCTTTGATAATGGAAATCATAACCTGACAGCTACCGCCGGTTTTACTACCTATTATAATTCGTTGAGCCGATTGGACGGAGCACGCAAGCAGGGGGTCGGACTGGTTATTCCGGATAATCCGGACAAATGGTTTGTCAGCATCGGCGATGCGGCTACCGCTACCAATGGAAGTACTCAATGGGAACGCAGTACATTATCCGTACTTGCACGTGTGATCTACAACTATAAAGGTAAATATCTGTTCAACGGATCTTTCCGCCGGGATGGTTCTTCCGCTTTCTCCTACACAGGCAATGAATGGCAGAACTTCTTCTCACTGGGTGGAGGTTGGTTGATGTCCGAAGAAGAATTTATGAAAGACATCAAATGGCTGGATATGTTGAAAATCAAAGCATCTTACGGTACGTTAGGAAACCAGAACCTGGATAAAGCCTATCCTGCCGAACCCTTATTGACCAATGCTTATTCGGCCGTATTCGGTAAACCGTCCATCATTTATCCCGGATACCAGCTTGCCTATCTTCCTAATCCTAACCTGCGTTGGGAAAAAGTAGAAGCCTGGGAAGCCGGATTTGAAACGAACCTACTTCGCAACCGCTTGCATTTTGAGGGTGTTTACTATAAGAAGAACACCAAAGATTTGTTAGCCGAAGTTCCCGGAATTTCCGGAACTATCCCCGGTATCGGAAACTTGGGAGAGATCCAGAATAAAGGAGTGGAAATGGCTGTAACCTGGCGCGATCAGATTGGTGATTGGGGATATTCCGTCAGTGCCAACCTGACTACTATCAAGAATGAGGTAAAAAGTCTTGTTCAGGAAGGATACTCCATCATTGCCGGAGATAAGCAGCAAAGTTACACAATGGCAGGTTATCCTATCGGATATTTCTATGGTTATAAAGTGGCAGGCGTTTATCAGTCACAAGCAGATATTGACGCATCACCCCAAAATACATTGGCTACCGTTACCCCCGGTGACCTGAAATTCGCCGATGTGAACGGTGACGGAGAAATCACCCCGGAAGACCGTACCATGATAGGCAACCCGACTCCAAAGGTAACTTACGGTTTCTCTCTTGGAGTAGACTACAAGAATTGGTCGTTAGGCATCGACATGATGGGACAAGGCGGAAACAAGATTTTCCGTACATGGGATAACTACAATTTTGCCCAGTTCAACTACCTGGAACAACGTTTGGACCGCTGGCACGGAGAAGGTACGTCCAACACCCAACCGTTGCTGAACACCAAACATTCTATCAATAACTTGAATTCCGACTATTACATTGAGAACGGTAGTTTCTTCCGTATCCGCAACGTACAGTTAGCGTATACGTTCGACAAGAGCTTAATTGCCAAAATACGTCTGCAAGCCCTGAAAGTCTATGTCAACATACAGAACCTGAAGACATGGAAACATAATACCGGATATACTCCCGAACTTGGAGGAACCGCCACCGCATTCGGAGTAGATAACGGCAGTTATCCTGTACCTGCAGTCTATACCTTCGGTATCAACCTAACATTCTAGTGGCAAGGTGCCACTGCCAGTTTTCCATGCGGAACACAACTTTAATCTTTAAAACTATCATTATATGAAACTGAATAAATATATATTTGCAGCCCTTATTACTTCAACTACATTATTTCTAGGCAGCTGTAGTGACTTTCTGGATCGTAGTCCACAAGGACAGTTTACGGAAGATGATAATCCGAACGCTCTGGTCAACGGTAAGATTTATAATGTCTATACGATGATGCGTAACTATAATGTGACAGCCGGCCCTCCTGCTTTTGCCATCCACTGTTTCCGTTCGGAAGATTCGGAAAAAGGAAGTATTGCCAGCGATGGCTCTGATGTAGCCGAAATGTATGATGATTTTGTGTATACACCGACCAACGGCCTACTGGGTGCTTATTGGGGACAGAATTATGCCATCATCTACCAATGTAATGAGATTCTTGATGCCATTGCAGAAAAAGAAACAGCCGGACAAACAGAAACTGAAGACATCATCAATAAGGGAGAAGCCTCTTTCTTCCGCGCTTATTGCTACTTCAATCTGGTAAGAGCTTTCGGCGAAGTTCCTTTGGTGACTTACAAAATCAACGACGCTTCGGAAGCCAATATCCCGAAGACAACCGCTGATAAAATCTATGAGCAGATTGACAAAGACCTGAAAACAGCAGAAGAGTCATTGCCGGAAACATGGAGCAGCGAATACACCGGACGACTGACTTGGGGAGCTGCCCGTTCCTTACACGCGCGTACTTATATGATGCGCAACGACTGGAACAATATGTACACAGCCTCCACCGATGTCATCAAAAAGGGGCTCTACAACTTAAAGACTCCGTATAATGAGATTTTCACGGATGATGGTGAAAATAACGGAGGTTCTATATTCGAGTTGCAATGTACAGCTACTGCCGCTCTTCCTCAAAGTACCGTTATCGGTAGCCAGTTCTGTGAAGTACAAGGTGTACGCGGAGCAGGTCAATGGGACTTGGGATGGGGATGGCACATGGCAACAGAGTATATGGCGCAAGCATACGAACAGGGTGATCCACGCAAAAACTCTACCCTACTCTACTTCCGCCACTCGGACAGCGATCCTATCACACCGGAAAACACCAACGAACCATACGGCGAGTCTCCGGTTTCCCCGGCAATGGGTGCTTATTTCAATAAGAAAGCCTATACCGACCCGGCATTGCGTAAAGAATATACCAACAAAGGATTCTGGGTAAACATTCGTCTGATCCGCTACGCAGATGTACTGCTGATGGGAGCCGAATCAGCTAATGAAAAAGGTATTCCGGGTGAAGCAATCGACTATTTGGAACAAGTACGCGCACGCGCCAGAGGCACCAACAGCAATATATTGCCTAAAGTGACGACTACCGATCAGGGAGAATTGCGTGAGGCCATCCGCCACGAACGCCGTGTGGAATTAGGGTTGGAATTCGACCGTTTCTATGACCTCGTTCGTTGGGGCATTGCAAAAGAAGTGTTGCACGCAGCCGGTAAAACCAATTATCAGGACAAAAACGCACTGCTTCCACTGCCGCAGACAGAGATCGACAAGTCTAAGGGAGTGTTAGTACAGAACCCCGACTACCAATAAGAAAGTTCCTCGGTGCCGAACGGTTGTTTCCTCGGTGCCGAAACTACTGTTCCTCGGTGTCGAACAATGTCCTCCTCGGTGCCGAACATTCAACGCATCAGGAGGACTTTATATGAATAGAGATAAAATTAACTATAATAATATGATATACAAAAAGTTAAGTCTATCCGTCCTGTTGTTTGCCGCAGGTTTTCTAACCGCGTCGGCACAAAAGTCGCCACAGGATATGGATCGTTTCATCGACGTATTGATGAATAAAATGACGCTGGAAGAAAAAATCGGACAGTTAAACCTTCCCGTCACCGGAGAGATCACTACGGGACAAGCTAAAAGCAGCGACATTGCCGCAAAAATCAAGAAAGGCGAAGTGGGAGGATTGTTCAATCTGAAAGGAGTAGAGAAAATACGTGAAGTACAGAAACAAGCTGTGGAAGATTCACGGCTGGGCATTCCGTTATTGTTCGGGATGGACGTTATTCACGGGTACGAAACGATGTTCCCTATCCCGCTCGGTTTGTCTTGCACCTGGGACATGACAGCCATTGAAGAGTCTGCCCGCATTGCAGCCGTAGAGGCAAGTGCTGATGGAATCTCATGGACTTTCAGCCCGATGGTGGATATTTCACGTGACCCTCGTTGGGGACGCGTATCCGAAGGTAGTGGCGAAGACCCGTTTCTCGGTGCCATGATTGCCGAAGCAATGGTGCGCGGCTATCAGGGGAAAAACATGGAACGGAATGACGAAATCATGGCCTGCGTAAAACACTTTGCGTTATATGGGGCAGGCGAAGCCGGCCGCGACTATAACACCGTGGATATGAGCCGCCAACGAATGTTCAATGATTATATGCTGCCGTATGAAGCAGCCGTTGAAGCGGGTGTAGGCAGCGTGATGGCTTCTTTTAATGAAGTAGACGGTATTCCGGCCACTGCCAATAAATGGCTGATGACGGATATTCTCCGCGGACAGTGGGGATTCAACGGTTTTGTGGTAACTGATTATACGGGCATTTCAGAAATGATCGACCACGGTATCGGTGATCTTCAGACAGTATCCGCCCGTGCCATCAACGCCGGAGTGGATATGGATATGGTAAGCGAGGGTTTTGTAGGGACACTGAAGAAATCCGTTCAGGAAGGAAAAGTCTCTATGGAAACATTGAATACGGCTTGCCGTCGTATTCTGGAAGCCAAATATAAACTGGGATTGTTTGATAATCCTTATAAATATTGCGATCCGAAACGTCCGGCACGCGACATCTTTACCAAAGCCCATCGTGATGCAGCCCGCAGAATTGCAGCAGAAAGTTTCGTTCTTCTAAAGAATGACAGTCCCGACGGTAATCCGAACGGAAATCCGTTGTTGCCTTTCAACCCTAAAGGAAATATTGCAGTAATCGGTCCGTTGGCAAACAGCCGTAGCAATATGCCGGGTACATGGAGCGTAGCAGCTGTGCTCGACCGTTGCCCTTCTTTGGTAGAAGGATTGAAAGAGATGACAGCCGGAAAAGCGAATATCATGTACGCTAAAGGAAGCAACCTGATTAGTGATGCAAGTTACGAAGAACGGGCAACGATGTTCGGCCGTTCCCTGAACCGTGACAACCGCACCGACCAGCAGTTACTGGACGAAGCATTGAACGTAGCCCGTCGGTCGGATATCATCATCGCAGCGCTAGGCGAATCTTCTGAAATGAGCGGTGAAAGCAGCAGTCGTACAGACTTGAATATTCCCGACGTACAACAGAATCTGTTGAAAGAGCTTTTAAAGACAGGCAAACCGGTGGTACTGGTGTTATTCACCGGACGTCCGCTTACGCTGAATTGGGAACAGGAGTATGTGCCTGCTATTCTGAATGTATGGTTCGGAGGTAGTGAAGCCGCTTACGCCATTGGTGACGCCCTCTTCGGTTACGTCAATCCGAGTGGAAAACTGACCATGACTTTCCCGAAGAATGTCGGCCAGATACCACTTTATTATGCGCACAAAAATACCGGACGCCCATTGAAAGATGGCAAATGGTTCGAGAAATTCCGCAGCAACTATCTCGATGTGGATAATGATCCGCTTTATCCGTTCGGTTACGGCCTTTCTTATACGACATTCTCTTACAGTGACATCGACTTGAGTCATTCTTCCATGGACATGAACGGTTCGTTGACCGCGGCAGTGGAGGTTACCAATACCGGAACATGGCCCGGCTCGGAAGTGGTACAGCTTTATATCCGCGACGTTGTGGGTAGCAGTACCCGTCCCGTCAAAGAGCTGAAAGGTTTCCAAAAGATATTCCTCGAACCGGGAGAAATGAAGATTGTCCGTTTCAAGATTGCTCCGGAAATGCTTCGATACTATAATTATGACTTGCAACTGGTTGCCGAACCGGGCGACTTTGAAGTGATGATCGGTACGAACAGCCGTGATGTGAAAACCGCGAAGTTCACGTTAAACTAAACTTTTATCACCTTGATTATGAACGATAAATATAAAAGAATAATAGAAATGAGTGCACTTCCGCTCATGTTACTATTTCTATCCGCCGTTGCCCTGACTTTCCAGAGCTGTAAAGGGAAAAGCAAAAGCAACAACCTTTCCGCAGCCACCGACTCGTTATCGGACGACGCCCTGATGGATACCGTCCAGCGACGGACTTTCCTTTATTTCTGGGAAGGTGCCGAGCCGAATAGCGGCTTAGCTCCCGAACGTTATCATGTGGACGGCGTTTATCCAGAAAACGATGCCAACGTAGTCACTTCCGGCGGCAGCGGCTTCGGCATCATGGCTATCCTTGCGGGAATCGACCGCGGTTACGTCACCCGCGAAGAGGGACTGGCACGAATGGAACGCATCGTTTCTTTCCTCGAAAAGGCAGACCGTTTCCACGGAGCCTACCCTCATTGGTGGTATGGTGATACGGGCAAGGTGAAACCATTCGGCCAGAAAGATAATGGGGGCGATCTGGTAGAGACCGCTTTCCTCATCCAAGGACTGCTGGCCGTACACCAATATTACGTCAACGGAAACGAGAAAGAGAAAGCCCTCGCCCAACGGATCGACCAGATTTGGCGGGATGTCGACTGGAACTGGTATCGGCAAGGCGGGCAAAACGTTCTTTACTGGCATTGGAGTCCGACGTATGGCTGGGAAATGAATTTCCCTGTACACGGCTACAACGAATGTATGATTATGTATATTCTTGCCGCTGCTTCTCCTACCCATGGGGTACCTGCGGCTGTCTATCATGACGGTTGGGCACAGAACGGAGCCATCGTTTCTCCGCATAAAGTGGAAGGAATCGAATTGCACCTCCGCTATCAGGGCACCGAAGCCGGACCGCTTTTCTGGGCTCAATACTCTTTCCTCGGACTTGATCCGGTGGGACTAAAAGATGAATATTGCCCCAGCTACTTCCACGAAATGCGCAACCTGACACTAGTCAACCGTGCTTACTGCATCCGCAACCCTAAACATTACAAAGGTTTCGGACCGGATTGTTGGGGACTGACTGCCAGCTACTCCGTCGATGGATATGCGGCTCATTCGCCCAATGAGCAGGAGGACAAAGGAGTGATCTCCCCTACCGCCGCACTTTCATCCATTGTCTATACACCGGAATATTCCATGCAAGTGATGCGCCATCTATATGGTATGGGAGATAAAGTGTTCGGCCCTTTCGGATTCTACGATGCTTTCAGCGAAACGGACAATTGGTATCCGCAACGTTATCTGGCCATCGACCAGGGTCCTATTGCTGTCATGATCGAAAACTACCGGACCGGATTATTATGGAAACTCTTCATGAGCCATCCTGATGTACAGGCCGGATTAACCAAACTTGGTTTTAACACCAACAAGCAAGACGTGAGACAGAAATAAAAGGGAATCCCGGTGTGCGGAAGTGGTCTACTGACCACCTCCACCACCGGTGTTTCCACCTCCTCCGCCGCCACCTTTCACATCGTCATTGTCGATGCTTCGTGCAGCCTTCTTCACACTGGCTTTCAACTCTCCAAGCCGATAGCTGATACTGAAACCGTAATACCTGCTCGGATATTTGCTCGAACTCTTCGAAATAAAGTTAGCTCCTTCTGTGTGATTATTGTAAGTTCTGTATTTCTCCAGAACATTGCTGCAATAAATATTCAGAGAAAGACGTTCTTCTTTCAGGAAAGAACGGCTCAATCCCAAACTATAATAACTATATCCTGAACCTTTTCCCTGCAAACTGATTCGGGGTGTGCTACCTCCGCCGTTCAAGCTCAAACGTACTTTTCCCGGTAAGGTCTGCTGAATTCCTCCATAAGCAGAAGCATTCCATCCATAATTGTGCAACTCTTGGGCAGGACTCCGCAAATCGCTATAATTGCCACGTCCATTGACGTAAATTCTCGTTTTAGGAGAAGCGTTCCAGTTCAAATAAAAGTTCAATCCTGTTTCCCGGCTCTTTCCGATATTACCGTATGTGCTATACAGTGCACCGTAGGGAGCTTTATGCCCGCCTTCTAAGATTTCTCCGTCTTTATCAGTAATCAAGCGGCTGATTCTTTCAATTCCATTGTTATTGAAAGAATGACGCAAAGAAATATTGATGTTGAACTTGGACGTAAAACTGCTGTAAGACAAGTCGAACGAATGACTCTTCTCACTCTTCAAGTTCGGATTTCCCTGATTGATAAACATCGGATTCTGATTATCGAAATAAGGATTCAAATTCCAGATACCCGGACGCCAGATACGCATATTATATCCACCACGCAAATTCTGCGTCTTTCCTAGTTTTATTCCCAAGGAAACGGAAGGAACCAGATCACTAAAATTCGAATCAAAGTTCTCGCCCGGACCCACCAGATACTTCACCTCTTGTATGGTTTGCTCATAACGTAATCCCGGTTTGAAAGTAAATCCCTTGTATTTCAGCGTATATCCGGCATAAGCAGAGAGAATATGATTCAAATGACGGTACTCGCTACTACGATTCTCATTATATGCATAGTTTTCACTTGCTCCCTCGGCTTCATAAAACCGATTATCACTGGAGTTACGTCGGAAAATATATTTGGCACCGGTTTCAATTGTATGCAGCTTTCCAATCGGAGTAGTATAGTCCACCTGGAAAGTCTGCTCCATCGTATTTGTCTTTCCGTCCGAATGGAAATTCTTTAATGACAATTCTTTGATGATATCCAGTTTATTCTCATCAGGCTCGATATCCAGATAAGTATTATATGAATCATTCGTTTGGGGTTGGGAATTGATTTTATAAGAAAGCGTAATCATTCGTTCTTTATTCTTTCGGGAAGTACGCTGATAGTCTATATTTCCGTTGATAGAATACCATGACCCTTTTCCATGATTGTCGGTTCTATAACGGTACGCAAAATTCTGTCGGTCAGCTCCGTGCATAATCGTATTTCCGCCACTGTTACTTTTGTCACTGCTACCGTACATTCCGAAAGCCACGGTCAGCAACCTCAACGTATCAATCTCGTAACTGGCTTCCAAATTGCCATACTGGAAATTCCCTTTCGACTTGGAGCTACTTTCCGATTCCAGATATTTTTCATTCTCTTTATCCGGTTCGTAGTTTTCGCGATAACTGTCGGAATAGCTGCGCGGGCTATTATTATAATTGTAGTTATAGTTGGCAGAAACAGTCAGTTTACCTTGTTTCACCATTGCGTAAGTGCCGGCACCTACTCCGTTATTATTAGCATTTCCTCTGAAAGTAGCCGTGTAGCCTTCAAATCCGGAACCTACTGTGACGATATTCAGAATACCTCCGATACCTTCCGCATCATATTTAGCTCCCGGTGAAGTTATCACCTCAATATATTTAATTGTGTTTGCCGGCATACTTTTCAGTACTTCCTTCGGATTATTGCTCATCATATTATTGGGCTTTCCATTCACATGTATCTTGAAACTGCTACTACCGTTCACCTGTACATTGTCCTCTCCATCCACCGTTACCAAAGGCACTTTCCGAAGCATCTCCAATATACTGTTTGATTTTGAGTCCGGATCATCTTCAATATTATATTCAATCTTATCCACATCTACCTTTACCAAAGGTTTTTGTGCAACTACCTCCACTCCTTTCAATACGTTATTGGCCTCTGAAGAAATCATTGTGCCCAAGTCAACCTCCTTCACGGACGGTTTTAGAGTAAATTCCTTTACTATCGGCGCTTTACCAATCGAAGAAATAGTGATGATGTAATTGCCCGCAGCGACATTCAGTTTCTCCTGAAATTTACCATTCGCCCCAGTCACCGCCATCTTGACTGCTTTATCCGGAGCATTTTTCTTTGCTATTTTGATGGTAGCATACGGTTCTCCCTCTTGTGTTAAAGAATCAATAAGTACTCCTTTGACTGTATAAGAAGGAGCTGTGGATTTTTGTGCCCACCCCGCCACGGAGGTAGTGAATACGAATAGAATTAGTAGTAACAGTCTGTGTTTCATGACTAGAAATATATTAGTTTATGTTTATTAGACGCAAGACATTCAAAAATGCTGCAAATTCGAGAGCCAAAAGTAGTTGGTTTATCTACACTTACGAATTTTTCGGAGTTAAGAATATAAAACGAATGGATAAAAAATCTTACTACAGTATATTTCTAGTATTTTTAAACATTTCTATTTAGGGATATCTTTAAATATATCTATTCATGGGCATCTTTAAATTTTCTATTCAAGAGTACTTTTAGACATTTCCGCTCAACGGTATCGGTTATTCCTTATTTAAAAGGAGATAGAATGGTATTTACCGTCGTATCAACCATATCAGCCGCCTTAAGTGAGCGCAGATTCTTCCAACCCAGCAGGTACTAAAGTTCTCTTCATATTTCGTGAACACTTTCTCACAATCCCGGAGCCGGCTGTTTTGCCTTTTCATAGCTGTTTGTATCTCTTTCATTCGAGCTATTTGCTCTCTTTGATACAAGAGTTCTTTGTCTTGACAGCCAATAATTTCAGCATATAAGTTACAGATATTTGCTTTTTCAATACATAGGTCTTCCAATGTGTCGATATACTCGGCTGTAACTCGATCCTTATTCTGATGCAGGAATCCGATAAGGCTTTCTTCATCAACAGTGGTGATACCTTTCTCATACGACATCGGGAATCTTTTCATATCCGCCCAAAGCCAGATTACTTCTTTGTTGATTCCATACTTGGCCGCCGCTTCTTCTACGCTAATCCATTTTGGCATAATGCTTTTGTTTTAATGTGTTCCACAATAAAAATGGAGTATTATTTTGTTTATGTGGAGCAACGGGCATTCACGTTTTCTGTATTTCGGGCGGACGGGGAATTGTTTAGGTTAGACTTTTGGGGTAATCATAACCGGCCGGACACAAAAAAGACGTGAATGCTGTTGCACCATTATCCACCTCTTAGGCTAGCAATACCCTCGTAAAAGACAATGATAACAACAGACACCCACGTCAATCGTTTATATATAACACATTCCTTACGGATATGTTGATATACAGCCGTTCACGTGGAGTATCTGTCGAATCATCTCTCTTTACTTAAACTTGCTATTTTTAGAGGTGAGAGATAATACACATATACTCAAATTAGTAATATATAGCGCCTCCCGCTAGTTTCATCACGCTGATGAGCAGAAAGCGTGTGGCAAAGATATACATATTTTTTAAAATGTGGTGGAAATATGGAAATAAATGCTGGAAGTTATGTATATTCATCAAGCTCTCTCATACATAAAAATGAAAATCCTCTTTCAACCTATCACTGGCATCACCAAACCCTTTATTCATAATACTTTCAGAACGGTGATAGGTTGTCATTAACCTATCACCTCATCTATCACCTATCACCGCCTATTTTTGGAAAAAGCCTATAGCAAACAGTCATTTTAATAAGGAGTAATCCTTGTTTCATACTTAGACACTCTTGTTTCCAAGGCTTGAAACACTTAGTTTCAAAGGCTAGCAACTTTAGTTTCAAAGGCTAAGAACTTTAGTTTCCTACTGATGAAACCAAAGTTTCTCCATGGTGGAACTAAAGTTTCAAGCCGGGGAAACAAGAGTTTCAAGGCTTGAAACCAAGTGTTTTGAGGCATGAAACATTTTTTATCCCGTAATGAACTACATTGTTTCACCGTATCAAACAGTTCGTTACAAGGCGAAAAACACTTTGTTTTAAACTACGGCACTCTTCATAAGATCTGAATCCACCCCATGAAATAAACAATAAATAAGTACGATATAGCTTGGCAAACCGGATAATAAAGCCTACCTTTATAAGCCTTTAATAAAGAGGAATAACAATAAACACTTTTAACATGAAACTTACTTTGATGCGGGACAACGACGGAACATCAACCATGCGGACGTTGGATATAAACCTACAAATAGAAGCGATGAAGCATGAAACGAAAGCCCGCCCGATAAGTAATCTACGGACAAGCATACGTTATGCCTCACCGGACAGTAAACTGGAAGCAGCTCAAAAGCTACCCAAAGTCATCCCTGCGGCTAACTTCCGCAAAACAACAAATGGCGCACAAATGACCGGATATAACGGCATTGTACAAATAGAAGTGAATCATCTGGCAAACCGGACAGAAGTAAACCGCATCAAACAAGAGGCAGCAGAACTTACACAGACTTTTGCCGCTTTTATGGGTTCCAGCGGTCATTCCGTAAAAATATGGCTACGCTTCACCCGCCCGGACAAATCACTTCCTAAAGACCGGGAAGAAGCAGAAATATTCCAAGCTCACGCCTACAGAAAAGCCGTCAGTCTTTATCAACCGGTACTCTCCTACTCCATCGAACTCAAGAATCCGACATTAGAGCAATTCTGCCGACAAACGTGTGATCCGGAACTTTACTATAATCCCGACTCCACCGTCATTTATATGCGTCAGCCACTGGAAATGCCATCGGACACAACCTACAAAGAATCCATACAGGCAGAAACATCTCCTTTCAAACGGCTGATTCCCGGTTACGACAGCTTTGATACTTTGTCCGCACTCTTCGAAGCAGCCCTGAACAAGGCTTACCATTCATTAAGCGAACTCCAGCCAAACATACACCTACATTCCGACGAAGATCTCAAGCCATTATTGGTCCACTTGGCGGAAAACTGTTTTCAGGCAGGCATACCGGAAGAAGAAACAGCCCGTTGGGCAATCGCTCATTTCTATACCAAAAAGAAAGAATTTCTTATCCGGCAAACTGTACAAAATGTATATACCGGAGCCAAAGGATTCGGACAAAAATCACCTTTATCAACAGAGCAGGAACTGGAATTCCGAACGGAAGAGTTTATGCAACGCCGATACGAATTTCGTTACAACACAATGACGACTGTTACGGAATTTCGCGAACGGAACACCTTTTGTTTTTGTTTCCGCCCCATCACCAACCGTATACGCAACAGTATCGCCATGAACGCACGCCTGGAAGGCCTCAACCTATGGGATCGGGACGTGATCCGTTACCTCGATTCCGACCGTATTCCGATATTCAGCCCTATTGAGGATTTTCTTTTCGGAGTAGATGTCCGTTGGGACGGACGCGACCGGATTCGTGAACTGGCTTCCCGTGTTCCTTGCAACAACATTCATTGGCCGGATTTATTTTACCGTTGGTTTCTAAATATGGTGGAACATTGGCGTCACACCGATCGCAAGTATGCCAATTGTACAGTACCGTTATTAGTCGGGCCGCAAGCCTATCGAAAATCGACTTTCTGCCGGAGTTTGTTGCCACCGGAATTACAGATATACTATACCGACCGCATTGATTTCAGTAACAAAAGGGATGCCGAGCTGGCTCTAAATCGTTTCGCGCTCATTAACATGGATGAGTTCGATCAAAACAGAGTGAGTCAACAGGCTTTCCTGAAGCATATCCTGCAAAAGCCTGTAGTTAATATCCGTCGCCCCCATGGTACAGCCACACAAGAGATGCGCCGTTACGCTTCATTTATAGGAACAAGCAACCACAAGGACTTACTGACTGACACTTCCGGAAGCCGACGCTACATTGTTATCAATGTGACCGGCCCGATTGACTGTTCTCCGATTGATTACGAACAACTTTATGCACAAGCAATGCACGATATTTACAGGGGAGAACGTTACTGGTTCGACACTGAAGATGAAAAGGTTATGACTGAAGCCAATCAGGAATTTCAAGTGATCCCCATTGCGGAGCAGTTATTCCACCAATTTTTCCGGGCTGCTAAAGAAGAGGGGGAAGAATATGAGTTACTTCTTGCTATTGAGATACTGGAACAGGTGCAGCACGACAGTAAAATTCATATATCTGATTGCAATATTATTCAATTCGGGAGAATATTACAAAAGAATCAAGTGCCTTCTATACACACCAAACGTGGGAATGTTTATAAAGTGGTTCGAATCAAGCCGAAAAGAGAATAATTATACACTTTTCCATAAGGTGATAGGTGAAAGATATGGTGATAGGTTAGATACGACCTATCACCATTCTGTAAATACGATGAACAAGGCATTTCAGAATGGCGGTGATAGGTTGAAAGAGGAATTGACGAAATTAATAAGGAGAGAATAAACATCAAATAGCATTCTGTCTTTTCTTAATTTCACTTCATCCTTTCCTTACTCCAATCCCGGCCATGCTTTTGTTGAGTAAGTAGCCTCAAGTGCATTTTCAAGATTATCATTCAAGTTCGGAAAGAAATCAATTCCTGTTTTTTCTTCCAGTTCGTCTATTGATAATGCATAGTCAACTAACTTTGTTGATTTCGGAGTGTCGGTATGCTCCATCCAAAAAGCGATTGCTTTGAAAGAATCTCCTTTTTTAAACAGCAAAGCCATATAATAATATTTAGGAATGGGTTTGCTAAGGTCGTTACTGATATATCCTCTGATCTGTTCTTCCTTATCAATCGTTCCTCCTTTTACCACATATAAAGTATCTGAAGATGTACAGCTACGTCCCCATGATTGCACCTGTCCCTCCAAAGTCAACCATATACCTGTATTAAATTTATTCCGTTGAGGACTCATATTCGTGTAATAAAAAGTCTGTTCATTTACCTCACGTGAATAAAGTCTATCGGCAGAGGCACAAAGATGCCCTCTATCATAACCTTGTTTTCCAAAATCTGCTTGCACACGCTGGTATTGTGAGCCGATAGCAGGATCAGCATCAAAAGGCTCATCACTACGTGACACATTTTGTTGCTTTGTTTGATTGTCAAATCGAAAGGCAATCCAACGGGAATGTTTCTTACTCTTATCGTATTCCATACTGAAAGAGGTTACTTTCTGCCCATTGAATGTAGTATAATGGGTTACAAACACATCGTTTGCACTATTGCGGAGAGCTGGAAGTTCTACGATGCCGGTGGCAAAATTATTGAAGTCGTCATTCTCATTTTTGCTACAAGATTGTAAAGCCAGAGCCCACAAGCATAGTAAAATATATTCATTTTTAAATTTCATAAGATATATTATTTAAGATAACAGAATAGGCAGTTATAGCTTTTATGCTATAACTGCCTATCACCAAATATCTTTTATTATTTCTTGCCTTTCAATGTTATGTCATCAAGGCGAAAACCTACAAGATTATTTTCTGTGGAAATAAATTCAATCGAAGTAATGCCTTCCGGAATTCCTGTAAGTTCAACTTCCTTATATTCAGAAGTTGATGTAAGCTCCGCAGAAGGAATAGTCATCATCTGTTCACCACACTTAACATTTATATTCGCTTGATTAGCTTTAATACCTGATGAAGTAAGAGTATTAGGCAAAATTTTGTAACTCAATACTAAATCACGATATCCTGTTGTATTCATATTCTCTATTTTAAAGCCATAGATATTCTTAGCAGGTAGCCAAACACAATTAGATATAGTTTTTGTTCTTCTAATCTCTATTTTTTTATCAGGGTCTGTTGTAGAAAACACCAATCCTACACCATTTGTCCATTCTTCAAAATTTGCTATTGCAAACTTTTCAGTACTACCTTCTGACAAAGTCTCGCCAAAAGTTTCTGAAAAGATTATGCTTTCAGTTCCGGGAGTCTCTCCACCACCTCCTGCATATTTTACATTATCAATTTGATATGTAGGCAAATTCTTATTCACACCTGTACTTACCACTGTATATTGGAATCCGATAAACCCGACCTTACCATTATAACTACTCAAGTCAACATTTATATCTCTCACCCATTCAAAATTAGTTCCAGAAGTAGGAATTTGAGCAACAGTAACTTCATTCCTAGTAACCACACCATTTGCATCCTTTTGCAAGAAGAATACTTTCAATGTCATATCGGCTTGCCAATTTGCTCCTGCACAATCAAATGTAAATTTATTCGCTGTACTGACTGTAAAAGCTGGAGTAATAAACCATGCCTCCATTGTTTCATTTGCTGCTACATTATAAGGAGTCGCTTTAATATACTTATCTACATTATTATATATTCCAGTCTGCCAGACATTAGATGCCTGAATAGCTTTATTAATCCAACCCTCCAAACTATAGTTCTGGTTTATATCAGCAATTTCCTCAAAATCAGCATTAAAGGTAGATTTAGGGTTTGAAGTATTTAAACCAAACGGATCATCACCAGGAGTCTCTCCACCACCTTCACCAGCAGCAACTTTCAGATTATAAATATACCATGTATTATCAGAACCACCAGCTTCATTCTTATAAACAAAAGCTATTTGTGCCTTTTTCGATGCAAAAGCTGTAAGGTCTACAGTAGTAGTTACATGATTATCACGACCATTAGAGTAATTAGAAATAACTAAATCAGTCCAATCTGTAGCATTTTCTTGCCTTACTTTTAACATCAGTTCTTCAGGCTTACCTTCTTTATAAGAAGAATGTTCAAATGTCAATGTCGCTTTACTAATAGCCGTCATATCCAAAACTGGAGAAAGGAACCATCCTTCTGCCGGAACATTTGTTGTTCCATTATACGAACTAGAAGTAGCGGCAGTATATTTACTACTATAATACCAAACATCTCCAGTTAAGCCTTCACTTACTTTATTTTCAACTGTAAATCCTGCAAGATCTGAAGCAAACGATACGGAATAAGGTTGATTTTCTGTAATAGTTACATTACCCGGAGTCGGTTCGCCACTATCTCCAATCTCTTGTCCATTAAGAACAGCAGCAGTAGGAGCTTTTACACCAGCTTGCTTAAAGTAGTTTTCTAATGTACCTTTAATAATAACAACTTGTCCCAGATTAGCTGCATTATCAACCAAATTCAGTTTAGCCCGCAAATCTGTTCCGGCAACTAACTGCACTGGAATACATTTCTTGTAATCCTTTTCATTCACATCATCTGCAATCAAAATATTTGATGCGCCAACAAAAGGAGCTTCAAACTTAGAGCCATCAGCCAAGGATGCACCATCTGCAGAACCTACAATATATCCCTGTACCCAAGCTACAGAACCATCTTGTTTCAATGAAGCAGTAGCTATATTATATGGATTCTCTTTCGTACCATCACCCGTCAGTCCCGGAACATCACCTTCTCCCAATATATCATAAGGAGCCGGTACATCACTACATGAACTAAATGTGAACACTGTAAGCAGCGTCAAGAATAAAGCATTTAGAATCTTTTTCATAATTATATGTGTTAATTGAATTAATTATTTCGTTTGATATCGTTTAAAGTACGAACAACAACCTCCCATTGGTTATTGTAACGCAATAAAATACCTGTAATATTTACACTGCCCTGCGGCATCACTTCCATTGAAAAATTAGCATAAGCGCTGGTATAAAGGAATAAGTTGCTTCCACTCTCCGTACCATCGGCATAAGTAAAATAACGTTTTACCGATCCTTCATCACCCGGAGCGTAAGTCGCAGTTCCATCTGCTTCGGTAAGTTTCACATTTTTGAAGGTAACCAATACCGGAGCTTCTTTCAAGTTTATAGCAGCAAGTTCGGCAGGAGTAGTAATTTCAATCGGTGTCAATTCCGAATAGTATAACTTAGGTTCGTTTATCAAACGTACATGTTGTTTCCATACATATTCCGGCATACGTCCTACTGCATTATTATAAACAGTTCCGATCTGTGCCTGTTTACGATAGCTACCTATCTGCAACCCCTTACAGTCAATCACTACTTTCTGACCTACCGGGCAGAATGCATACAATCCGGTTGCATTAACACCAATAACGATTGCTCCTGTTTCATCTGCCACCACGAGCTTCTTATACAAGTTTCCACTTTCATCATCGCAGGTAATTACCCCTTCAATACGCGTTTCACCTTCGATAGTCGTATAAGTATCTTTGCTTGTATCAATGAAATCATTGTATTTCTCTTTCAATGCCGCTATTGAAATCGTACGTCCTTCCGGAATCGAATTATTGCCATAAGCATTTCCCGTCACCGGATCATCATAGTTCTCACAGGAAGTGAGACCTGCGCCACATAGCAGTAATCCGGTACATAATATAGATAGTAATTTCTTCATAATTGTTTCTTCCTTTCTTTTTGTTTTGGATTGATAACTACACATTCTTAAAATCTATAACCAATGTTCAAGAAAGCATTGAACGGGAATGCGTAGAAATACTTAGAATTCTTGGAAAACTTGTAAACACGTGCGTCACCGTCTTTGTAATTATCATCACGGTTTTGTTCGAAACCACCTGTACGCAAATCTGTATTGTTCAGGATATTAGTCAAACTTAAATTGAGACTAATGCTCTTTCCATTGCGCAAACGGATATATTTTCCAATAGAAGCATCCAACATAAATCCGCCATCCAGTTTCTCCTGACCCGGTACATTGAGAACCGGATTTCCGTTAGCATCTACACCGGCACCATTCTTATCCAATACACTGCCAAGACGACGATAGCTTGAGAAATCGATATATACACGATCATAATAATTTCCTGTCAAATTGAAGAACCAACCTTTTACGTTATAATCCAAAGCAAGACTATAAGCAGAAAGCGGAGTGCCATTGGCACGCATACCTTTAGCATAAACACGGTCGAGGTTTGATTCATTCTCACTTTCATACGTCAATACAGCATCCGGGTTATTGGTATACTTAGCTTCGCTCCAAGTACCGATAGCTGTTAATGACAGCTCACTTGTCAATTTAAAGGTAGCAGCAGCTTCTATTCCCCAATGTTCCTTTTCAATACCGTTCATAGAAAGATAAGTGAAACGTGCTTCGCTATCGTTATAGAAAGCATCCATTTCTACTTGATTCTGGAAACGAGTGTAATAACCCGTCAAACGTCCCATCACCCAAGGAGTATTGAAGTTGTAAGTCAAATCACCACCAATGATACGCTCTGTTTTCAAATCTCTCACAAAGTCGTTCTTAATACGCGGAGCGATGAAAGAGTTGTAAGCCAACGGTGCACGTTCTTCATATCCGGCATTCAACGTAAAGGAATGATTGCCATTGATAGCCCAATTCAGACCAGCTTTTATACCGCCTTCCAGGAACTTCGCCGTACCGCTACTACCAAGTGATTTCAATGGCGCACGTCCGTTTCTCATCAATCCATCACGGAACATTTGTGTAGATCCGATTTTACCGGAAGCAAAATAATTTAATGATCCACCATTATTACCCTGGTAACGTACCCATGCGCTCTGCTTATTCACATAGATGTTATAGTCATAACCAAATTTATCACCTTCACCAATACGACGGTTAGGATTATCGAGGTCATTCTGCACCATGCTGGAACTAGCGCCATGGTCACGTACTGCAAACTTGTCGACATCCGTATAAAGCTGTCCACCCAGCAAGTCTTTCATTTTCTTATAATGCATACCTTTGGTTGTATTCACTGCAATTCCAGCAACATAGCTATTGCGCTCATTCCATTGATGATTGAATACAGAACTCAAGTTGAAAGCTAACTGGTCGTCGTGACGTTCTTCCACATAATAAAGCGTCTCTTTACCTAATGCATTCGCTTGTTTATTGGCAAAATAAAGAGCATCCCAATCCAACTGACGATAAGCTTTATTATTCTTCCAATTATCAGTAACCTCATTAAACTGCTGCAGTTCATCGGCAGTAGGAACGGATTCCCACACGTCGAAGATAGAGCTAGGCAACTTTTTATAATAATCCGGGCGCGGATCGGCTGCATTACCATTCCAGCCTAAAGCACTTTTGCCATAATTGGAATATTTGAATCCGGCACTCGTCACCAGTTTCTTATTATCATCAATGGTGAAATTCCATGAAGCGATGGCTGATGGCTCGAACTGGCGTACAATACGCGCATTTCGTTTTTCTCCATTCTGATATCCCCAGTTCGGATTATAATAATGACTGTTTGCTAAATAATAGGCTTCTTCAGTTGCCGCCATTTGCTGCCCTCTCTCTGTAGGTGTTCCCCAAGTTGCCAAAGAAAGACTATGGCGATCATTGAATACTTTCTCTGCACCGAGGAAGTAAGAAAAAGAGTTGTACTTGATTCCTTCAATATTTCCCTCGTTACCCCAACGATATCCCAATGAACCGGTAAAGGCCCATCCATTATTCATCAGACCTGTAGAATAAGTATACATTCCACGCAAGATATAGTTGCGGTTACTACCTGATAAGGTGAGTTTTGAACCGGCCGCATATTGGCTGGCACGTAAATTGATATTGGAAGCTCCCCCTATGGCTCCGAAAGTAAAGTTGTTAATTTCAAAAGGACCGATCCCCTCCTTATTACGGGTAGCATCGTTTAATCCTCCTATTAATCCGTAACTGAAACGTCCTGTTTCTGCATCATTAAACTGTACCCCATTGATATACATGTCACTATACTGGGAATCATATCCCCTCACACGAAATCTCATTGGGCTAAACAGATAACCTACATTTGACAGATAAACATCATTGTTAGAAGTGACCAATGCAGATGTGCTCTGTGCTGCATCATCATCCTCATTCAATTGTGATTCTGTAAACATGAAAGAAGCATTGTCCTCACGGGCGTTTTGCTTTGCCTTTTGCTGAGCAAAAAGTGCTGGCATTAAGCAAAATAGCACGATCGCTAACCCTAGTCGTTGTTTCATAATTTAATTTATATTAATGTTAATTGGTCTTTCGTTTTGCAATACAAATGAAATAAGCTGTTACGCAAAATAACAAAGAATTTTATAAATAACAATGTTTTTTACAAAAAAAGTAACTCGTAAGGGTGGGTTTTTCGTTTTCTTTTTAGATATTTGTCATACAAATGACAAATTACCCACTTTTAAAATCAATTTCAAAGATGAAAAAAAGCTTAATGACTTTAGGTGTACTCGCTCTTTTCGTCCTCATGGCCTATGGACAGGAAAAGAAATTTGCCCTCTACAGTGTAGCGTTCTACAATATGGAGAATTTGTTTGATACCATTCACGATGAAGGTAAGAATGACTACGAGTATCTTCCTAACGGTACTAATCAGTGGAATACGATGAAGTATAAGGCTAAGCTGAAAAACATGTCGGAAATATTAAGCCTGTTAAGTACCGACAAGTTGCCAATGGGTCCCGCCATTATCGGCGTTTCTGAAATCGAAAATTACAGAGTATTAGAAGACATACTGAAACAACCTGCTTTAGCGGACAGAGGTTACCAGTATGTTCACTACGAAGGAGAAGACCAACGTGGTGTGGACTGTGCTTTTTTCTATAATCCCAAACTATTTGAACTGACGAATAGCAAGCTCGTACCTTATGTATATATCAATGACACGATACATAAGACGCGCGGTTTCCTGATTGCCAGCGGTAATATTGCAGGAGAGAAGATGCACTTTATCGTCAATCACTGGCCTTCGAGAGCAGCGGCTTCTCCAGCACGTGAACGTGCAGGAGAACAGGTAAGAGCTATCAAAGACTCACTGTTAAGGGAAGACTCCGCAGCCAAAATTGTTATCATGGGGGATATGAACGATGACCCGATGGATAAAAGTATGGCTGTAGCACTTGGAGCTAAGCGGAAACCTGCTGATGTAGGTCCTACAGACTTGTACAATCCGTGGTGGGATACTTTGAAGAAAGGATACGGAACTCTGATGTACAAAGGTAAATGGAATCTGTTCGATCAAATCGTATTTACCGGAAATCTACTAGGTACTGACCGCAGCACACTGAAGTTTTATAAACATGAAATTTTCCGCCGTGATTTTATGTTCCAAAAAGAAGGGAAATACAAAGGATATCCTAAACGGACACAAGCAGGTGGTGTATGGCTAAACGGATATAGCGATCACTTGCCTACTATTATTTATTTAATCAAAGAAATGAAATGACAAAAGCATTATTTAAACTATTCATCCTGTTCATAACCTGTAACACAGCAATCTCATGTAGTGAACAGGATTCTCCCGAACTCCCTGATAATCCGGGCAATACGAATCAAAGAATCGCCTCTATAGACCAAACGCAAATCAATGGAAACGGAGGCGGATTTATCATTCGTGTAAAAGCTGACGGCACATGGCAGGCTTCAAGTAGTGAGACTTGGTGCACGTTGAGTAGAACATCCGGCAATGGAAACGGCTCAATCAGCGGATATATGAAAGCAAATACCGGAGCTGAACGAAGTGTCATTATTACAATCACAGCCGGAAAAGAGGAGGCCAAATTCACACTCAAACAATTAGCAGGCAATGGTTCAAATCCTGATCCAGATCCGGACCCTAATCCATCAGGGTATGCAGGAAGAATCGAAATTCCTAAACTGAAAGGTGGAAGCATGAACATTTTTCATACCTGGACAACTACAGAGAATGGAAAAAAGACTGTCACTTACAGTTATGAATACGATTGTACGAAAAAACATGTACGTTGGGTAGCATTGACTTTTGACAATGTGACTTCTCAAAAGAATGTGGATCGTAAAGACGATTATAAACCAGATACTAATATTCCGGCACAATACAGGACTGACAAACAAGACTACTATTCACCGTATAATAGAGGACACATGGTAGCTTCAAGTGACAGATTATATAGCCGTGAAGCAAATAGTCAGACATTCTATTATTCTAATATCAGTCCGCAACTAATAACCGGATTCAACCAAGGTGGAAGTACTTGGGATGCGATAGAGAACAAAGTACAGGAGTGGGCAAAGGTGTCAAATCCTCAAGATACAACTTACATTGTGAAAGGAACATCCATAGATTATGCAATACTGGAAACAGGTACGTATGGTGTCAAGATACCTAAATATTACTTCAGTACAATCTTATCTTACAAGAATGGACAGTACAAAGCTATTGGATTTTATATAGAGCACAAAAGCGACAAATCAAAAAATATTAAAGCATGTGCAAAATCTATCGATGAGTTAGAATCCATAACCGGGCTTGATTTCTATCATAATCTACCTGATGAGATCGAGACAGCAGTAGAAGCAAATTACAAAGAGAGCGACTGGTCTTGGTAAAGGCTCTTTCTACAAATATCCCTATCTATTAATATCAAGTAAAAATAGATAGGGATATTTTTATGGAATTATATACATGAGCATTTTATTCTAAAATAAATCTAAGAATCTATCTCGTCCATACAAATAACAGTTGTTTTATACCTAAAAGCCTCTTTAAATATAGAAGAACAGCAACAACACGAGATTACAAGCAATCACTACACCAAATCCTCCCAGAATCCAAGGACGAAGTTTACTTCCTTTCCCAGCAAAGAATAAAGCATAGAACATGTTTACCATTATATTACTGATGATAGCCTGCATACTACAAGCAGTAATTATCAATGCAGCAACGCTACCCGTATTTTGCAATAAGTTTAATATGAAAGGAGTGATATCACTAAAACCGGATACAAAAGAAAGGAGATTCAATCCGCCTGTACCTGCATAAACAAGTGTATAATGAGTTAAGAAAGTAAATATAACAAAGAGTACGGCAAAAATCAAAGCAACTTTAAATTCCAACGGATTGCTGCTATCATCCTCTTCCTCTTCAACAGGCTGGTCGTTGGAACGCTTTTGACGGGAATGAATAAACCAGGCCACAATAGCTGCCACCACTGCCATAGTCAATAGATACGGATAAATAGACAAGAAGATTTCTCGACTGAAAATAAGTATCAATATCATAAAGCGCAGAAACATCATGCTGATAGCCAATAACATGGCAGCAACATAATCAGTGGCTTCTTGCTCCGAGGCTTTCCGGCTTTTACGGGCAAGCACCGAGATAGTAGCCGTACTGCTATATAATCCGCCGATAATACCGGAGACTAATGTTCCGGATTCATGGAATACATATCGCTTTAATAAATAAGAAAGATAAGAAATACCGGATACCACCACTGTTGCCAGCCAGATAGAATAAGGAGTGAGATTTACATCCGGGATCAAATTCTTATGTGGAAGCATCGGCAAGATAATACCACTGATAGCTAGGAACTTTGCCAACGTAATCATTTCATCATTCTTCATTCGTTGCGCAAATTCCGTAAAAGTATGTTTGAGCTCGGTCAGCAGAAGCACTGTCACGACCACCATGACATAAAACCAGGAAGGTTGGGTAGCTACGATAGGCGCCATACAATAAGTAATCAGAGCTATAATAATGGTAGTCACGCCAAAGACGTGAAATTGCGATTGCTTTACATAGTAGTTTAATCCCAATAGTAATCCCAACACGGCTCCGCCTCCCATAAATAAACGCATATCCGTAGGGTCGAGTATATAAAGCAAGTAACCCAGTATACCGATAAAAGTAAAAGTACGGTCGGTTCCGAAAAGAGTAGTCTCACCCTCACGTTTCAGACTGATTCGACGCTGCGAAAGTCCGATTAGTAATGAAAACAAAGTAACTAAAACAAAAGTAACCAATTCACGCGGCACATAACCGTATAACTGTTCCATATCCATACACTGCTCTCTTTTTTATACTAAGAACAAATATACGGTTTATTTGTTAACGTTCACCACGTTTTATACGGTTTTTTCATTAGCTGTGAGTTATAGTAGCGTATATCTCCGGTTACCTCCTCACCAATAAAACCGGGTTTCACAAAAACCTCATCTTCTGACTCAAGCTCTACTTCAGCCACGATAAGACCTTCATTCTCACCATAAAATTCGTCGACTTCAAATATATGCTTGCCACTGCGCACCAAATAACGGGTCTTGTCAATGATCCCCGGTTCGCAAAGTTTCATCAATTCTTCCGCTTCTGATAAAGGCAGTTCCTTTTCCCACTCATAACGGCTGGTACCGGAAGCATTAGAGGCTCCCTTTATCGTCAAATACCCCTTATCATCCCGAATACGAACCCGAACAGTACGCCCACGAGCACTACTGATATACCCTTGTACAATGCGACTCTGCGCAAAAGCCAAAGATTTGAATTCACCGGTAACCAAAAATTTACGTTCTATTTCTTGTGCCATGACACAAAGATAAATTAAAAATTGAAAATTGAGAATCAAAACGCTGTAGTTTTCTGATACACGGTGTGAGGTATCAAACTATCATTTTTTAATTCTCAATTTTCAATTCTCAATTTATATCAGAATCTCGTCATGAATTCAATCACGATTTTATCCCGTTCCGATTCTTTAGGGATTCCGGAGTTCTTATAGAAATATTTTTCGAAATTCAGCCGGAGGTCGGCAATGAAGGCTTTGGAAAGACTTAATGTGATTCCACCTGTCACACGATGGCGAGCATAATCATTTATAATCAGGGCTTTTGTCGTTTCATCCATTTTGCCATCACTATGGTCGGTCATCATATCATAGCGAGCCAGGAAAGAAATTTTATTGAATACCTTTTTCAATGGCAAATCGTAATTAATAAAGCTATTCACTGCATGAACATCTTTGAATGTTTCATGCCCGTACATTTTATATAAATATTCCGCTTCAATATGAAAACGATCATTCTGATAATAAATACCGGCATCATACATATTAATACGCACATTTTCCGGTTTTATCATTTGGGTGCTGAGTGTCAGATTCCAGTTCTTATTAGGTAATAGCTGTGCTTTTATGGAATAATTCAGCGTTTTGTGCCATTCCTTTTGATTGGTCAAACCGGAGCCGTTGAATAATCCTCCTTCAAGGATAAAAGGGAAGCCACCTTTATTCGTATAGCCAGCCGTAAAACCAACGTCACGCACATTTCCTACTTGTTTAGCTATGAATGAGCGATTTGCAAAATACTGTTGATGTGGTGAACGGTGAGCGTCTATTGTGAAAGGAACGCGCATCTGACCAATCGTAAAATTCAGGTCTTTCACCGGAAAAACACGTGCATACGCATCAAGCATCTTGATAGAGCCTTCATCGGAAAGGTCGATTTCCGCTTTATAAGCAACTATCGGATGCACATTTCCCGAAACACTGAAGCGTGCATTACGTACTTCAAAACGGCTTTCACTTGTTTCTGTCTGGTATTCGTACTTTCCCCGGATTGTTCCGTGAATCTCCGGCAGATAATCCTTAAACTCCATGGTCTGCTTATCCAGCATCTTACCATCCCCTGCATCTTCTTTTGCCTGTCCAAAGGCCATTGTCGCCAGCAAAAGCATAACGACGGTTGTTGTGATTCTACTCATTTCAGTTGTCTGCTACTAAATTCACGGCAAAAGTACAACTGTGAGGATACACGGAGATGACAAATTAACTACGGGAAAATGACAGAAAAGTTACATTTATATTACAGAGAACACAAATGCATTACAAAACAAAGAGTTCGCCACAAATTATGCAGATTAACACAGATCGGATTTGATATTCATCCTATCAATAACCAAACAATCTGGGTTAACCGTGTAATTTGTGGCGAACTTATCAGCCGAAAAAGGAAAATGCGATCAGCATAATCAATGCCAAAATAATTAATGAGACGAACACTATTTTGACAACCTTCTGGGCTTGTTCTTCTTCTTTCTTACTAATTGCTACTTTTTTCTTCACCTTACCCATAATAGTTAGCTTTAAAGTTCAACGCTAACAAAGTAAGTACAAATCTATTAACTTTCCAAAAATAACTCTTGCTAATTTTATTTTTTATGATTCTTGTGAAGAAAACTCCATCAAATAAGCTTTGATAAAACCATCTATTTTGCCATCCATCACGCCGTTCACATCCGAGGTTTGATAGTTGGTTCGGTGGTCTTTCACACGACGGTCATCAAATACGTAGCTGCGGATTTGAGAACCCCATTCGATCTTTTTCTTACCGGCTTCCACCTTCGCCTGTTCTGCCATGCGGTGCTGCAATTCCTTATCATACAAGATGGAACGTAACTGACGCATTGCATTTTCACGGTTCTTCGGTTGGTCACGGGTTTCGGTATTTTCAATCAGGATTTCTTCTTCCTCACCGGTATAAGGGTCTTTATACTGATAACGCAAACGGACACCGGATTCCACCTTGTTTACATTCTGTCCACCAGCACCACCGCTTCGGAATGTATCCCAAGAGATATTGGCAGGCAAAATATTTACCTCGATACTGTCATCCACCAACGGAGTAACGAATACGGAAGCAAAAGAAGTCATACGTTTACCCTGTGCATTGTATGGAGAAACACGAACCAGACGGTGCACACCATTCTCTCCTTTCAAATAACCATAAGCAAAGTCACCTTCGATATTGATAGTACAGGTCTTGATTCCGGCTTCATCCCCTTCCTGAAGGTTGGCAATGGTAGCTTTATAACCGTTCGTCTCGGCATAACGCAGATACATACGCATCAACATGGAAGCCCAGTCCTGACTTTCCGTACCACCGGCACCTGAATTGATTTTTAACACACAATCCATCTGGTCGGCTTCGTCACGAAGCATATTTTTGAGTTCGAGTGCCTCTACCGCCTCACTGGCTTTTGCGTAAGCAGCATCCACATCTTCCTCTGTCACCAACTCTTCTTTATAGAAATCAAATGCCAGTTCAAGTTCATCTGCCAGTGTCTTGAGTTCGTTGTAGCCTTCAATCCACTTTTGCAGGTCTTTCACCAATTTCATTTGAGCTTCGGCCTTCTTCTGGTCATCCCAAAATCCCGGAGCTTGTGTTCTTAATTGCTCTTCTTCGACTTGAATTTTCTTCCCGTCGATGTCAAAGATACCTCCTCAGCGCATCAGTGCGCTCTTTCACGTCTTTAAGTTGTTCAATAGTAATCATTTGATTTACAATTTTATTATTTACAAATTTCAGATATCGGGGACAAAGATAAGCAAAATTCTGCTACCTTTGTTTTTGTTATTAAAATGTTGTCATATTATGAACAAACGATTGAAACTTTCTTGCTTGTCACTCTTCCTGGCATTAGTGATTTGCAGCTGTAGCTCACAAAAGAAGTATAGCTACGAAACAGTGCCCAATGACCCGCTAAAAGCCCGCATTTACACACTGGACAACGGACTAAAGGTTTACCTCACCGTAAACAAGGAAACTCCGCGCATACAAACGTTTATCGCAGTAAGAGTGGGCGGGAAGAATGACCCGGCAGAAACGACGGGACTTGCTCATTATTTCGAACATCTGATGTTTAAAGGCACCGACAAATTTGGCACACAAGACTACGCGACCGAAAAGCCTCTACTGGATGCAATCGAGCAACAGTTCGAGATTTATCGTAAGACTACGGATGAAGCGGAACGTAAGGCGATCTACCACACCATCGACAGCCTTTCTTACGAAGCTTCCAAGTATGCTATCCCTAATGAATATGACAAATTAATGGCAGCCATCGGATCTACCGGCAGCAATGCTTATACCTGGTATGACCAGACGGTCTATCAGGAAGACATTCCTTCCAACCAGATAGAAAACTGGGCGAAGATTCAGGCAGATCGTTTTGAAAACAATGTGATTCGCAGTTTCCATACTGAATTGGAAGCTGTATATGAAGAGAAAAACATGTCACTCACCCGTGACAACAGCAAAGTACAGGAAGCTATTTTTTCTTCTCTTTTTCCCAAGCATCCTTATGGAACGCAGACTGTGTTAGGTACACAGGAGAACCTGAAGAATCCTTCTATCACGAACATTAAGAACTACTATAAACAATGGTATGTGCCTAATAATATGGCAATCTGTATGTCCGGCGATTTAGACCCGGATGCAACGATTGCATTAATCGATAAATATTTTGGTGGATTGAAACCCAATCCGGAACTCCCGAAACTGGACCTTCCGAAAGAGGCGCCAATCACGCAACCTGTTGTAAAAGAGGTGTTAGGTCCGGATGCCGAAAGCGTTGCACTGGCTTGGAGATTCCCCGGTGTATCCGACAAAGACTTTGAAATCCTGCAAGTCGTTTCGCAAGTATTATACAATGGAAAGGCAGGACTTATCGACCTTGATCTGAACCAGCAACAGAAGGTCTTGAATAGTTACGGTTACCCGATGGGACTGGCAGATTACTCTGCATTGCTGTTAGGAGGACTTCCTAAACAAGGACAAACACTGGAAGAGGTAAAAGACTTGCTACTCAGCGAAATCAAGAAGCTCCGTGCCGGAGAGTTCGACGAGAAAATGCTGGAAGCAAACATCAACAACTTCAAGCTCGGTGAACTGCAAAACATGGAAAGCAACGAAGGACGTGCCGATATGTTTGTCAACTCATTTATAAACGGCACAGACTGGAAAAATGAAGTTACTGCCATCGACCGCATGGCCAAACTGACCAAAGAAGACATCGTAGCGTTCGCCAACAAATACCTGAAAGAAGATAATTATGCCGTTATCTACAAAAAGCAAGGAAAAGACCCGAACGAAAAGAAGATGACGAAACCGGAGATTACTCCTATCATAACCAATCGTGATGTAGCCAGTCCGTTCCTTGTGGAGGTACAGGAAAGCGCAGTTAAACCGATTGAGCCTGTGTTCCTCGACTATCAAAAGGATATGAGCCAATTAAAGGCAAAATCGGATATTCCGGTTCTTTACAAGCAGAATGTAGCCAATGACCTGTTCCAATTGATTTATGTCTTTGATATGGGAAACAACCATGACAAAGCTTTGGGAACAGCATTCGATTATCTCGAATATCTGGGTACTTCGGACATGACACCGGAAGAACTGAAAAGTGAATTCTATCGCCTGGCTTGTACTTTCTATGTTTCTCCGGGTAACGAACGCACGTATGTCGTACTTTCCGGACTGAATGAGAACATGCCTGCTGCCGTACAATTATTCGAAAAGTTACTGGCAGATGCGCAGGTTAATAAGGAAGCCTATACTAATATGACCAGCGATATACTGAAAGCCCGTTCGGACGCCAAACTGAATCAGGGACAGAACTTCTCCCGTTTGATGAGCTTTGCCATGTACGGTCCCAAATCCCCTGCCACCAATCTACTGACAGAAGCGGAACTGACAAATATGAATCCACAGGAACTGGTAGACCGGATTCACAATCAGAACAGCTACAAGCACCGTATTTTATACTACGGACCAAGCAGCAGCAAAGATTTACTGGCTACCATCAACCAATATCATCAGGTTCCGGCAGCCCTGAAGGATATTCCTGCCGGAAACGAGTATTCTTATCTCGAAACTCCCGTCACTAAAGTTCTAGTAGCTCCTTATGACGCCAAGCAAATATACATGGCACAGATATCCAATCTCGACAAGAAGTATGATCCGGCCATTGAACCTATCCGCGCATTATATGATGAATACTTCGGAGGGGGCATGAACTCTATCGTCTTCCAGGAAATGCGTGAAACACGTGGATTGGCTTATTCCGCCTGGGCTAGCATAATGCCGCCGAGCTACTTGAAGTATCCTTATGTACTACGTACACAGATTGCCACGCAAAACGACAAAATGATTGATGCTGTCACTACATTTAATGACATCATCAATAATATGCCGGAATCCGAAGCAGCTTTCAAACTGGCTAAAGACGGATTAACCAACCGTCTGCGCACCGAACGTATCATCAAAGGTGATATTATCTGGAGTTATATCAATGCACAAGATTTAGGGCAAAACGTAGACCCACGTATCAAGCTCTACAACGACATACAGAACATGTCGCTAAAAGATATTGTCGATTTCCAAAAGCAATGGGTAAAAGGACGTACGTATGTTTATTGCATCCTGGGAGATAAGAAAGATTTGGAGCTGGATAAATTGAAAGCTGTAGGTCCTATTGAAGAATTGACCCAAGAACAGATTTTCGGATACTAAAAAGAAACGAACCGGCCATAAATAATTAGCAGGTGTCAAAGCCCCCCCTAAACACAAAGTTTACTCCTGTTACAAATTGAACTGTAACAGGGGTAATACTTTTAAAGAGAGCTCCAATACACTCTTTATTGTTTCCGATTTATCATTTACGGTTTATCGTTTCATTTTTAACGATAAACCGCTTATCGCCTATTTCTCACTTTCTTCGTACATCTTCTCTATCTGCTCACTATAATTCTTGGCAACCACCGCCCGTTTCAGTTTCAGTGTATTAGTCAATTCTCCACGTTCCATGCTGAATGGCTCAGGCAGTAAAGTGAAACGTTTGATTTGTTCATAGTGCGCAAATTGTTGCTGAAGTGTATCGATCCGCGCACGGAACAATCCTACAATCTTCGGATGCTGCAACAGTTCCGTCATATCCTTATATTCAATACCCTTTTCTTTGGCATACTCTTTCACAAATCCATATACAGGAACAATCAGAGCCGAGACAAACTTACGTTGATCGGCGATAATGGCAATCTGGTCGATATAACGGTCAATGACCAACTTCGTTTCCAAAGCTTGCGGAGCGACGTATTTGCCGTTTGATGTTTTGAATAAATCTTTAATACGTTCCGTCAGGAAAAGCTGTTCATTTTTAAAGTAACCGGCATCACCTGTATGGAACCAGCCATCCGGCTCAATAGCGGCAGCTGTGGCTTCCGCTTTTTTGTAATAGCCTTTTGTGATCGTCTTACCCCGAAGCAGGATTTCATTGTCTTCACCGATTTTCACTTCAATCCCCGGCAGTACAACACCTACCGAACCGATATCATAGCCAACCGGCAGTGTACAAGATACAGTAGCCGTAGATTCCGTCAGTCCATATCCTACCACCATATTGATTCCTACCGAATGAACGAATTCATTAATCTCATCGGGAACAGCAGCACCGGCAGTCGGGAAAAAGTTACCGTTCTCAATACCGATTGTTTTTTTCAGTAGAGAGTAGATTGTCTTTTCGTAGAATTTATATTTCAGTTGATTCATCACCGGAGGAGTCTTACCCAAACGCAGATAATCCAGATTATGGATTCTACCTACCCGAATAGCATCCAGCATCAGTGCTTTCTTCAACCCTGTTGTTTCATTAATTTTCTCCTGTACACCTGCATATACTTTCTCCCAGAAACGGGGAACACTACACATCAGCGTCGGACGAATTTCCTTAATCGTTGTCTGAATATCCGCCGGACGGAGATTGATACAAATCTGCACTCCTTTATGAATACAGAGATAACACCATGCTTTCTCAAACACGTGTGTCAAGGGGAGGAAGTTCATAGATACATCCTTATCCGACATAGTCGTCAAACGGTCATCGTGTGTATGAAACTGTTCCAGATAACAGGAATGATGAAGCATGACGCCCTTCGGTTCACCCGTTGTGCCGGATGTATAGAGAATGTTTGCCAAGTCATCATAAGAAGCCCGTTCGGTACGTTCTTCTACCGTATTATTGTGAGGCAATCCCTCTCCCATCGCCATAAACTCATCAAAATAGATAGACGATACGTCGCGGGGATCTTTCACAACCGAGCGGTCAAAAATAATCAGTTGTTGCAGAGAGGTACAGAAACCAAAGATGCTGAAAGCAGCATCATACTGGTATTGCTCGCCTACAAAAAGGAAACGAATCTGCGCATCATTAATGATATATTGCGCCTGCGCAGGTGAACTCGTTGCATAAAACGGAATAGTAACAGCCCGATTGGCAAACGCGCCAAAGTCGACATAGAACCATTCGGGTTTATTTTGTGAAAATATACCGATATTCTCTTGTTCTTCTACTCCCAATGCCACGAAAGCATTAGCTGCTTGCCGTACTGATCCGGAGAACTGCTTCCATGAAATAGGAATCCATTGAGCTGTCTCATAGTCACGGTATTTTAAGGCTACCTTGTCGCCATATTTTTCGGCCTGACGATGGACCAGGACAGATAAATGATGATAAGTCATACTCTTTGTATTAGTAAATATGGTACAAAGGTATT